>BNJT01002727.1_pt1 | contig 218304 bp, 263 predicted proteins | sample 8540491 | NCBI WGS metagenome assembly BNJT01 (sample SAMD00202455, study PRJDB9452) | human saliva metagenome | host: Homo sapiens
GGGTTGCTGCACAGCATGGAAGCCCCGGGCGGTCGAGCGCGGCATGCAGCAGCGGCCGTCGGTGATGCGGACCGAGGCGAGAGTCGGCTGCGGCGGAGGCCGAGGAGGATGCGAGCGAAGTCGCTCTTCCCTGACCCGTTCGGCCCCGACGAGGTCGGTCAACAGCAGCCTTTGACGTCGAAGGTCACGTCGTCGAGGCACCGTGCGGCATATCGTAGTGTTTCGTAACATTAGCCCGAGAACTCCAGCGATGATCCCTTTCTTCGAGTCTTTCTCTCAGGCTATTTCGAGGCTGATGGGGCTCTCGCTACGGCGGGATTCGGCCCTGCAGTTGGCGAGTATTCCACGCTTTCGCGCAGAAGAGTTGGCGGTGGGTGCCTTCCTTGCGGACGCCTCCGCCGCTGATGGGCAGCGCGCGGTCGGCGATCGCGGCCGCGGCTCGCGTGGGTGACCATGACGACGGTCGTGCCCGCGGGCATGGCGCGTCGCGCGCATGCCGTCCGCGGGCGTGGGCGTTGAGAAACGCGAATATGGCGGCCCCGGTCTGCGGGTCCAGGTGCGACGTCGCGCCTCGTCGAGGAGCAGGATGTCCCGGCGCGTCGCCGAGCGGCAGCCGGGCCCAGGCCAGCCCGCTGCCGCTGCGCGCCGGACAGAGATGCGGCCGAGATCCGTGTCGAGGTCCAGGTCGAGGGCGTCCGTCGGGCCGCACAGCCCGGACCTGCCTGAGTGCGTTTCGCGTGCGGTCGTCGCTGCCGACGCGTGTGCCCAGGGCGAGGTTGTCGCGCGCCACGTGCCGGTCAGCGTCTCGGTCTCCTGGAGACGAGGCGCGATGTGGGAGCGCAGCTCCGCTGACGGGCATCGAGGAGACGTTCCTGCCGCCGACGAAGATCCGCCGCAGTCGGCCTCGTAGAAGCGCTCGATGAGTTCGACGATGGTGGACTTCCCCGAGCCCGAGCGCCCGACGATGGCGACTTTCTCGCCCGCGGAGTGGCGAAGGAGCAGTCCAGCACGGGTTCGCCTTCGAGGTAGCCAGCGTCGACCCCGGAGAACTCTTGGAGACCCCCGTCGCCTCCCCGTGAGGCGTCCAGCCGAAGTCCTCTTCGTCGAGGCCGTCGACCTCCATGATCCTGTCCAGCGCGCGAATCCCATCTGCAGCTGGGCGGGACTGGCTGAGGGTGGATAGTGGGGTTATCAGCATGAACAGGTAGACGAGGGAGGCGAGGGCTCGCGACGTCCATCCTGCCGCTGCTCAGCCTCATGGCTCCCAGGATGACGACCACGAGCAGGGCGCCCTGCAGGCACAGGTTGACCAGGGCTGGATGAGCGAGACGAGGCGCGCCAGGCGGATCCCTCCGTCCAGACGTGAACGGATCTGACGCCGACCTTCTCCCGTCTGGAGTCCTCGGCGCCGGAGGCTTTGACGGTGCGGATCCTCGCGAGGAGGCGTTCGACGGACGCCGCGAACGACCCCAGGCTGGTCTGCAGATCCAGGGACATCTCTGTGGACCGAGCGCCCCTTGCTCACGACGATCGCCAGGCCGATGAGGAAGGCCACGAGAATGGTGAGGAAAAGTATCGGATCCAAGAGGATCATGAAACCGGATATGCCGACCAGCACGACGATCGCGCCCGATCGGAATCAGCCGGCGGAGACCATGTTCTTCACCACGTTGACGTCGACGCTGGCCCTGGAGAGGAGGTCTGCGCTGTTCGCGGTGGTCGTCGCCGCCACCGTCCGGCTCAGGTAGCGGCTGACGAGGCGCGCGCATGCCCAAGCGATGGACTCGGCCTCGCGACGAGATGTAGCCCTGGAGCGGCACCGCGGCCGTCCCGAGGGCGAGGAGGGTCAGCAGAGTGGCGGCGCGCAGCGTGGAGACGCGCTCGCGGCGATTCCGTTGACGAGATTCTGGAGGACTCGCGGCTGGACGACCGAAAAGGGGAAGCGACGACGGACAGCACTAGCCCGATCGAGAGAACGATGCGGCATCCCCCTCGGTCATTTCGGCGAAGCGCGAAGCATGCTCGACTTCTGGCTGCCTCGTGTTCTCCGATGCTGCGGCAGAACGTGAAACATGCTTTGGATTCGAACGATCTCGCACTTTTGAACGACACTTTCAACCTTCGGCAGAATATCGATTGCATGTTGCGGAGCGCGGGTATACGCCCCGCAACAGTGAATATGCTCAACTATATTACAGTTTAAGCGATTATTTTATTACCCCGAGTAAGCAAAAACGCTAGCAAGACTAACGGAACAAACAGAAGCACTGACGGTACTAACGATGTTCCCGTTTTTCCGCTCTCCTGCAATGCTACATCATTATCATCTCTCTTTGAAGTTGGTAAGAATGCAAATCATAATCCATTTCTTTCGGCCCAAAATACTGATGTAGCACCAGTGAGCACTTACACTGCTTTCCACATACGCTATACTTGTAATACTTCCCAAACGGTTGATCTTATCATCAGAATCGTTTAGAGATTGAAGATCAATGACAAACGACATAAAATGTCCTTTTCGTTTAAAAATTTTAGTCAACAGAACCACATACTGACTGTACTTTGCTGCAAAATGCACTGAGAAGTACGCTCTCTATACTTCTGTTCATTTTTCAATACATGAGCTTCAGCATCTGGACTGCAGTCGAAAGAACAAAACCTATTTCATTCCCAACACAGCCCAACGCTTTATAGTACTCGCGCAACCTACAAGACTCCATGTACCAGCATGCGATCGTCATTTTCAGTGAGACAGAATTTTGCAGCTCAACTCACATAAAAAGCTATTTCTATACCCTTTTCGTTAATTTTAGTTAAATTCATCAGCACAATTATAGTGCTGGCTGTGCTAAAACAAAATGCCTCAACTATTTGAGCTGATGAACTTAGTTGCGTTTTCTTTATTTCCATCCATGGACCGGAGCTGGAGGGATGTTACATTGAGTGTTTGCCTTTCAATAATACATAGTATTTTTATTTAGCAGAAAGACCAGCTTGACGTGCTGTAACACGAGACCAGTTGGAGCAGGAACTCAATCCTGCGCACATCAGTAGTCTGCGACGTCTCCTCCTGAGCGATCAAGAATGTAAACCCATGCTATACCCACCTCCCTTCTATAAAACCACTAATATTTTACTTAGCAGCACGACCAACTTGACGCGTACTGTGACACGATCCAGATAGAGCAGGAACTCCAACCACGCACATCTGCAGTCTGCGACGTCTCCTCCTGAAGATCAAGAACAAACCCATGCTATATTCACCTCCCTCTCTATAAAACCAATAATATTTCACCTAGCAGCACGACCAACTTGACGTACCGTGAGGCGACTTGTGACAGAGCAGGAACCCAACTACGCACACATCAGTCGTCTGCGACGTCTCCTCCTGAAGATCAAGTGGAATGCAACCCATGCCATAGTCTATTTCTCCTTCTATAAAACCAATAATATTTCACTTAGCAGCACGACCAGCTTTGATCGCACCGTGACACGACCAGATAGAGCAGGAACCCAACTACGCACACTGGGTAGTCTGCGACGTCTCCTCCTGGAGATCAAGAATGTAAACCCATGCCATATTCACCTCCTTTCTAAAATTGATTATGTTGCCTTACAGCAAAATGTAATACTTTATATTACTATACCGCGAAAGATAACGATGTAATGTAGCACCAATCATTATTTTCTTCTGTTACAGCGTGACACGTAATATATCGCATGAGAGCGGCTGACCATGCTCGATCTCGTGAACGGAGGGCCGTGGAACGCCGTCCATCCTCTCCTCGAACCGAACCTGCTTGTAGCGTCTCCAGGGCGGCGTAGACCCCGCCGATCCCGCGACCAGTTTCGCGGACAGACGCATGATCTGGTCGCCGGAAAAGTGGATTCCCGTCCGGTTGAGCACCGCAGGTTCCCAGGAGGTTTGCGTGCCGTTCCATGTCGGCTGAGGTGACCAGGTCGGCGTCGTTCGACTCCGCCAGCTGGGTGAGGAAGCAGACGAATCCGGCCCGCCCGTTGAACAGGGTCGACTGGATCGCGAACTCGGGATCCGCGCATCGGACGACGCGGCGGTAGGGCCTTCGTCACCACAGGGCGCTTGCGATACCTCGGAATCGAAGCATCGCGAGCCCGACGCCCATGGATCCGCTCGCGAGGCACGGCAGTGTGCGCCATCCTTCGCTGAGCTGGATCGAGCCGTCTCCGGCCCCATGCACAAGGCGAGATCGACGTCCAGCGCCTTCTCCGCGCGGTCGAGGTCCGCCCCTTCACCCGAGTATTCGAAGCTGCGCACCCAGCAGACCGCGTGCCCGGCCACCCCTCTATCGCCCGCCCTTGTCCGCTCGCGTGATGGGGTTCCGTCCACGTATCGGACGTGGTTCGCATGGTTCACAGCCGCCGGGCCATGGTCGTCCCGTATGCGGACGCGATCGCCTGTTGGATCTCAGCTGCGCTGCCGTCGGCTTCTCGTCCATGAGGTAGAGATGCCGATGCCCGCGAGGCCTCCGTTAGTGGTGAGACCCCGAGGCTGCGCGGGAGTCCAGCGCTTCAGGAGTTGGTTGAGAATCGCGTCGGCGGCATCCTCTCGGCCGAACGTGCGGAGCGTGAGTAGGCGATGCCGGCGAGTCCGCCGGCGAATCCGTAACTGGGCTTCGTCGCCGCGCTTTCGCCGCGCACTCGATCCAGTCGAGCGTCCGCCCCTCTGCGCGTCCGTGCCCGCTCGCCAGCAGCAGCATCAAGCCGCACGCGCCGTATGCGATTCCCACCCGTTCTCGATGAACCGATGTCGCGAAGACGCGATCGGCGCGCGAGAAGTCGGCGCTCTCCCATATGCCCGAGGCGCGACGCCCGTCAAGTACTTCGACGCCTCTCCGCTCGACATGTTCCAGCGGTTGACCACGGGAGCGCGTCGTCGCCTGACCAGGCAGTTGGCGTCCTCTCGGCTGATTCCGATGTCGCGGAGGATCCGCGCAGTATTCGTCGGGCAGTTCGAACGCGCGCCGCGCCGCGTCGACGAGCTGGCGGAGCTCAGCGGGTCGAGCGGGATGAGGGACCGCCTGGGGAAGAACAGCGAGAGCTTGCGCACCGCAGGCGTACAGGATCGCGCGGATCCCTGTGCGTCCGTCGCCGGCCATGTATCCCGCAGCGCCCGTCGGGATGACGTTCACTTCGTCGACGGGGTAGGCCATCTCGAAGTCGGATGAACGCGGCCTGCCTTCGTCGGTGACGATGATGTTGTTAGTGCAGGTCGCCGAAGACGACGCCTTCGCGATGCCGGAAGGATCGCAGGGCCTCTTCGACTTCGGCCATGATCCCCAGAGCTCCGTGTCGCGGTAGGCGAGCCGATCCTCGCGGAAGTCTGGGTCGGCGCGGATGAGCGCTGCGGGCGCACCATCGCCTTGTTGAGCGTTGCGCCCGGCACGCAGTCCTCCACGAGGAAGCGATGCCCCGAGATCGACGAACTGATCCTGAAGGTCGCCGACTTGGTCGAGGATCCTCGAACTTCCGCAGGAAATCCGCTTCCCGCTCGAGGCTGGCTGGACGGCGTCCCTTTCCGTCGGTGGTCAGCCCGGCGTGCGGGCGGGCTCTCTCGAGCACCGCCTGGCAGTCCGGTCGCCAGGAACGTCCTCGATAGATGCCGCCGCTGGAGAAAATGAAGGATTCGGCAGATTTCGTAAGCGGAACGGTCGGGCGCTCCCCGATCCTAGCAGCTTCCTTCATGCGGATCGACGAACTTCGGGCAGCTCTGACCCACTCGGGCGGCGAGAAAGGTGGGAAGCCGGTGATCCGGTTCGAGCTCGCCGTCCGGCTGGCGAATCGCGACGAGTCTTCGTCGAACCTGTTGCGGACGAAATCCCGCTCGTAGGCTCCGTCACGAACGCAGAGCGGCCGCCCTTCGCTGTGTCCTCAGATCGCTGAGGATGTCGCCTGTACCCGCCGCATACTCTCGGTCAGAGGTGTCGTGAGGATCCGCCCGCATCCTTAGAATCGACCGTATATCGTGATGAACTTTTCCACTGCCCCGCGCGGCGCGTACTTCCACGTTCGAGCGGGAAGAGATCTGCAGCCGACGGAGGAATTTTAGCAGCGGATTCTCCTGCTGAAGCAATAGGCTGAGACCGCCTGGAGGATCTCTTGGGCGTTCTCCTTCGTGGCCGAGCAGTGTATCTTCCAGCCCTGGTCAGGCAGGGTCGAGTCCGCGGCATGACGTGGAGCCATCCGTTGGACCCGACCTGCACTCCAATCCGACCAACCCAGCGGAGTCGATCCTGTACTTACCGTTCCGTCCCAATGACGCGTTCTTTCGCCCCATGGATCGTTTCATAGAAATATGGATCCGGCATAACAGTGCTCAACATATGTCATGTATCCATTTTACCGCTCCACTGCTGGTCATTTTCAATTCGCCGCTTCGTGGGCGGCTGAGTCCATGACAACAGCAGAGCCGCGAACGGGCGGTCAACGCCTCGACCTGGGTCGGAACACGGCAGGTTAGCTGCCCGAAACCGCGGAATGCCGCGATTTCTGTGACCCCCGACACGGCAGCCATTCGCATGGAACTGTGAACTTAAGTCCACCATGGGCATTAGACCTGGTTGAATGCATTCCAGCGACCGACCCGCTACACTGACGGGATTTATTCGCGCTACGGGACACAACATCATCGATATGAGGACGCTAGTTGTGGAATCCTCCAAAACTCCGATAAGCAGCGAACAGGCCCGGATCTTCCCCACCCCCCTCGTGCTCGCCGTTGGCATCGCCTCCGCGATCTACACCAGCGTCGGCCACATCCTCGCGGGCGCATACACCAAGCCGCCGGCCGAGGCGGTGGACCGGCAAGCCCTGTTCGTCGCGATCAGCCTGTGCGTCATCGTCGCCCAGAGACGTTCATCCCGCTCACCGGGAGAGGCATCCGGTGAGCTCGTTCCTCGCCACTGGCGGCGACGATGGTGGTCGTTATGCTGTTTCTGGAACAGCCGCACGTTCGCCCACACCTCCGCTGTACATCTTCCGTCATATCCCCTGAGCATCCACGTCAAGGGACGGAGGTTCGCGACGTCCCTCACCGCTGCGATCCTTTTGGACATCGTCTGCCAGCTAGCGCTGATGACGGAATCGGAGCCTTCCTCGAGAGAAAATCTAACATTAGAAACAGCTAATATTATAATTAATGTGATATTTTACTTATATTATATATGTTTCAATAGGAAAATCGCCTCAAATTATCGATCGAAGATATTTCAGTTCCACGTCGCTTTCTACATTGCAAGACGAACATAGAAGGTATACTAAGGAAATCATAGTTCATGAACGTCGCCAAATGGCACGCGAACCCATGACATAACAGCGCATCACCACGGAATAGTATTCAGAGCGAGGTCGCCTTCGAAGCTCTACGAGAAAAAGCCCGCCGAGGTCCGCGATTTGCTCACCTCGATATCTTCGGAGGCGAAGAATTCCTGAGAGTTTGAGGCAGATCGTGGAATCCTCCGCTGGACGGCGGATTCGACATCGCCCCGCAGCCGACAATGGACAACATTCACGAACTCATCGATGATTTTCGGAAGAGAATCGAAAGCATAGAACTGGAGGAAAGGGAACTTCGATCACCTGAGCACGGCTATTCAGCTAACATGCTATCGTATAGTCGAGGAATCGCCGTCGAATGGTGAAACACGCCCGAATGCTTCCGTCACGATCTCCCTCGCGTCGTCCGGCGGCGCCATCGCCTTCGACATAGTGAACAGCCCTCCGCAAGCCACCGTGGAGGGCAGCGGCGGGGGTTTCGGGCTCGTCGGCACGTGAGCGCGTCGACCTCCTGAGGCACCCCGCGCACCGGCCCCACTGCCGAGGGCGGATGGCAGGTGCGGGCGCATCTGCGAAAGAGAGCAGGATCAGTGCATCATCAAGGTGTTGATCGCCGACGACCAGCCTGTGGTGCGCAAGGGCTTCGGCCTCTTCCGGGCCGACCTGACATCGCGGTGGTCGGGGAGGCCCCGACCGGGAGGAGGCGGTGGAGCGCGCACTGGCTCTGAGGGCCGACGTCGTGCCTCATGGACGTGCGCATGCCCAGAGGCAGCGGGCTCTGGGCGTCGAAGAGATCCTCGCCCAGCGCCCGGACGTCCGGATCATCGCACGACGACCTCGATCTGGACCCCTACCTTCGAAGCCCCTCGACCTGGGAACGTCCGGCTTCCTCATGACAGCGACCCTGACCGGCTCGTAGCAGCGATCCACACGGTGGCTGCGGGCGGATGTCGTCGTCCCGACCTCGTCGGACGCCTGGTCTCCGAGCTCTCCCGGCGCAAGGGCCAGCCCTCGGAGCAGAAGGCGGCGGACCACCGCGAACACGGGCTCACCGATCGCGAGGCCGAGGTGATCCAGCTGCTCGCCGAGGGGAAGAGCAATCGGGACATCGCCGACGAGCTCTACCTGAGATCAGCACGGTGAAGGCGCACGTCGGCAAGAGATCGTCTCGAAACTCGGCGTCCACAATCGCGTCCAGATCGCCATCTGGGCGTTCGCCACTGGAATGGCCACACCCCGCATAGGAAACCACGGAGGAAGTCAGCATGCGTGAGAGCGTTCCCACGCTGCCCCGAAAGGATATGGAATCGGCTTCACGGAGACGAATGGACCGACCCGTACGAGTGGGTGCGCGGCGAGACGGAGGGAGGCGCAGCCCGAGGAGGAGTATGCCAGCAGGCACCTGAGCGGTACGAGGATGGCCCGCCGATTGGCTGGAGCCGTGAAGGACGACGTCGTGAGAGCGAGCGCGGCATCCCGCAGCGCCGGCGACTGGTGGTTCGTCCTCGATCTCGCGCCCGGAGCAGCGCCATCCCGCATCCCGCGCAGCATCCCGCCGAGGGATGAGCCTCCGGCCGATCGCATCGACGCCGGGGACGCGCAGGTGCTGATCGACTTCGACGATGCCCTCCCGGGCTCGTACGTCGGCGTCGGCTCCGTGCACCTGAGCCCCTGCGAGAGGTACGTCGCCTGACCGAGGATCTGACCGGCGGGGGAATCGTATGCGGTCCGGCTCCGCGAGCTCGACCGGGCGTGAGATCGACACGGGCTCGACGGAGTCTCCTCGTCGATCGTGCCCAGCCAGGACGGCGACCTTCTTCGCCGTCCACCTCGACTCCAAGAACCGCCCCTGCGAGGTCACCTCGCCACCGGATTTAGTTCCGCGGACTCGTCAGCGTGTTCCAGGAGGAAGACGAGCGCTTCCGAGTCCGCGTGTCGCGTTCTCCTCCGGCGAGCTTTGTTCGCTCACCGCGGCGTCGCGCGGGTGACGAAGAACTTACCCGTCGCCGACGATCCGTCGAACCGCCCTGATCGGAATCGACGGACAGCCGACGACGAATCGGCGACCTGCGCGCACGTCTCGTGCGGGACGGCCACTTCCTGGCCCTCACCGTCACCTCGCCCTCCTGCCCCTGACGGCGCGCTGCTGCTGGCGCCTCTGCGGAGGACCGGACCCGGCGCCCAGGGAGGAGTGGCTCACGCCCTCGCGCACTCGGAGGACCGCCGCTGGCTGGCCTCCGCCTCGCCTTGAGGGACCACCTCTGCGGGCGTCCGCCACAACGGCCGCAACGTCGTGCTCGCCCGATGCGCCGACCTGGGCTCTGGGGGCGCGCGCTTCAACGCGATCGACCCGTGGGGAGATGCGACATCAACCTCGCCATGACCCCCGAGTGGGACGCGGAGGAGATCTCGTAGCCCGCACGTCGCTCGTCCAGAAACTCTCCTGTACCGGGTGAGGATCGACGAGCCGACGGTCGCCCACAGGATCGGCCCGCAGCCCCTGAGTCCCCGGTGCCTCACGTCGAGGAGCAGATCCACGCGAAGCGCCGAGGACGGGCAGACGTGCCGATCAGTCGTGCGCAGAGCGGACGGGCCCGCCCAAGGCCCCCGTGCCGTTTCTGCGGGTACGGCGCCTACGATGCGAAAGCGTCGGGCGGCGCTACAACCCCATGCTCCTGCGCCTGGTCGACGCCGGAGTCGTTCACGCGTTTCGCGCACGTGCGCGGCGGCGGGAGGGGATCCGGGTGGCATCGAGGCGCGCGCGGCCTGGGCGTCGCGCAGCTTCACGGACTCTCGCGCGCCGGACGAGCTGGTGGCGCGGGGCTGCGATCCCCGCGCGGATCGTGGCGATGGGGGAAGCGCCGAGGGCCTGCTCGTCGCAGCCAGCCTGAACGCGGACCCCGCGGCCTTCTGCGGAGTCGTCGCCGACGTCCCCTTCGTCGATCCCCCACGACGATGATGAAACCCGAGCTCCGCTGACGATCAGCGACCGGAAGGGAATGGGGGACGAGTGACCCCGACATCGCGCGGTGCATCCGCTCCGGCTCGCCCCTACCACAACGTCCGGCCGGTCGAATACCCGCCCGTCCTGGCCACGTCGGCAGCGACGACAGCTGGGTCTCGGCGGTCGAGCCGCTCAGTGGGATCAACCGCCTGCGCCACGACGCCACGGGAGGGCCGTTCCCGCTCCGGGTCCGCTCCGGCGGCCACGCTCGGGAATTCGACGATCGACGACGGGCTGCGCAGGAGCAGGCGCTCGAGTACGTCCGGGATAGCCGACCGCCTGGGCGTCCGGCTGTCCGCGGCCCGCGAGCGGAAAAGCGGCTAGAGCGCCTTCACGAAGATCCCGGCGCAGATGACGAGCACGACGGCGGGGCGACGACGATCGTGAGCCAGGGCCAGAGGAGCGCCACCATGACCGTCGCCACCCCGAGGGCGGCCATAGCGAATCCGGCGACGCGGTAGGCGCCCTGGCGGCGCGGAAGGCCCCATCCGACGGTTCGTGAACGCGCCGTCGGCCTGGCGAGCGGAAGGTATCCCGAGGATCGTCAGCATGACGCCCACGGCGACGCCGACGAGCTTTCCACGGGAGGTCCGCGCCGGTGTGCTGCCGACGAACGCGACGTGGAGCGTGCTGCTCAGGATGCCCTGCCGACCAGTGTGGCTCCCAGGACGCGCGCCGATCCGCGGCCGGGGGTGCTGGAGGCGGGAGAAGAGGCGCTTGTCGAGCCCGGCTTGCAGTGCGCTGCGGCGCTGAGCGCCGTCAGGAGCAGGAGGGTCGCGGCGCGGCGACGGCGGTGACCTCCGCGAGACTCCGCTGGCGCCGTGGTTGCCCGCGCGGCCTGCCGGTAGCCGATCGAGGGCGCCATCGCGACCAGTGGACGATGCTCCACACCGCCATGAAGCATGGCCAGGGCTGCGAAGATCAAAGGGCCTTTCGAGAGGCGATGATCGGGACTTGGGGACTGCGTCCTCCTCGGTTGTCTTGTCGTCTGATTTCCATCGGCCTCCCCACGGGGCGGAGGGCCGGGCTGACGGAGCGTGCGCCTCGCGGCGCCGGGCCTGGGCTTGCGCAGGGCGGCCGAGGAGGCGAGCAGGAGCATCGCCTCGTCGATCACGGTGAGGTTGATGCGGTACTGGACCGCGTGCCGCGTTGCCGGAGACCACCAGGTCCGCCTCGCGCAGGACGCGCAGCGATGGCGACAGCGTCGAGCCCGCCACCCGACGGCTCCGGCTATGTCGCCCACTCACGTAGTCGCGATCCCGCAGGTAGGAGCACGGCTCCTGGGTGGGTGGCCGAGCGCGGAGAACACGCTTGATTCTGTTATTTCGACATTACGAAACGATAATACGGGGCGAGACGCGATTGTAAAGGGCCACCCGGAGGGCAGCAGGCGCCCGGGTGCGGGCGAGGCGCGGCTCTCCCAGCACGAACGCGGTCGGCGCGGGCCCGATGTCCAGGCGTCGACGGCCGGCCGCGGACGGTCGGAGTCCCGTCGGCCTCGGCCCCAACGCGACCGGGCGAAAACCATGGGCCAGCTGGCTCAAAACGCGGCGTGACCGTGGGCCGTCCCGGCTCAACGGCAGCAGCCAGGCGGTCGCGACGCACCCGTTACGACGAGCCAGCGCATGAGCGGCTGCAGGATGAAGCGCTGAGCGCCGGCGCGGCGTATCCCGCCCGCGATAGGTCCCCGCGCTCGCGGCGACCGCCGCGCCCCAGTCGACGTCGCCGCGGGCGATGAACAGGATCGCCGCCGTCAGGTTGGGATGAAGAAGAGCATCGGAGTCTTCATGAGGACGGCCTCGTGGGCGGTCGCGCGCGTGCTGAGCATGCACAGCGGAAGAAGAGCACTCCTGCCCCCGCTCCGAAGTAGCCCCCATAGATCGATGAGCACGAGGAAGGTCAGGACCGGCAAAGTGCGTGGCGCCGCCGCGTCCGCGCGCCGTTGATGCGGGGGCGAGCGCGACGAGCACGGCGCCGGAGAGCACGAGCCAGGGACGACCGCCTCGAAGACGTCCGGTCGGCCACGACGAGGAGCGCGCCTCCCGCGAGCCCCTCCGCCGCCGAGACTGCTAGCTGACCCAGTGCGGGTAGATCCTGACCGCGGCCATCCGCCTCCACGCTGGCGATCGACCCCCACGCGAGCAACCCCGGGACCGTGTTCGACGTGGGCCAGCACCGGCGGCACGCCCGCCGCGATGAGCGCAGGATAGCTGATGAGGGAGGCGAGGCCGACGAGGTAGCCGATCATTCCGCGCCGGCGCCCTGCGGCGAGGTGAGCACATCGCCGCAAGGCTATACCTCCCCGGCGGCTCGGCGGACCGGCGCTGTCAGGAGGTCGGCGGACCGGCGCCGCCAGCGGGTCTAGGCCCCTGGCGAACAGGCTCGTGACCGAGCTCGTCCTCGAAGACTGTCGATGCCCGCGCCAGGTCGGGGCGATCGACAGCACGGTCATCCCCGGAAGCGCTCTCGGGGCCGATCGGCAGCGTGTCGGTGATGACGAGCTCGCGCAGGCCGGACTGGAGGCGCTTAGTCGCCGGATCGGGAGAGCACGCCGTGGGTGGCGGCCACGATGACGTCCTTCGCCCCGGCTTCGAGCACGACCCGCACGGCCCCGCAGATCGTTCCGGCGGTGCCGATGAGGTCGTCGACGATGATGGCGGTCCGCCCGGCCACGTCGCCGACCACCCTGTTTGCCGTCGCCTGGTTCGGGCGGGCCAGTCCCCGGTCTTATGCGACGAAGTGATGCGGCACGCCGCCCAGGCGGTTGCCCCACTGCTCGGCGACTTTGATGCGTCCGGCGTCGGGCGAGACGACGACGGCGTTCGTGGCGTCCACGTCCGCGCACATACCGACGAGGGTCGGCATCGCCCAGAGGTGGTCGACGGCCCGCTCGAAGAACCCCTGATTGGGGAGGCGCAGGTCCACGCTCATGATCCGGTCCGCCCCGGCCGTCTTGAACAGGTCGGCGAGCAGGCGCGCTGAGATCGGCCTGCGCCCTTTTGGTGCTCTTTGTCCTGGCGCGCATAAGGATACGAGGGGGCGACGGCCGTGATGCGCTTGGCCGAGGCTCCTGGCGGCGTCGACCATGATGAGCTGCTCCATCACCCACTTGTTGATCGGGTCGGGATGTGATTGAGGATGAAGACGTCGGCGCCGCGAACGGACCCTCGAAGCGCACGTAGATCTCGGAGCTGGCGAAGTCGTAGGCGATGATCGGCAGCGTCGATGCTCAGTTCTTCGGCCACCGCCTGGGCCAGAACCGGATGGGCCCGTCCGGAGATGAGTGACGAGGCGCTTGTCGTTCGATACTTTGAATCCCGTCATGCCTGATCCTCGTTACGCTTGCCCGCCGGCCTGGTCCTGCCCGCTGACGGTGGATGGGCGCCCGTCGGCCGGCTCGACGCCCGCCGCGCGGAACCGGCGACGCGCTCGGACGGCCCGGTGAGCACGGTGTAGGGTGCGAGCTCGGCGCCTCGCCTGAATCGTCTGGCTCCCGCCGTGGCCGGCGACCGCTCCCTCCGACGCTCGTGTGCCGGTGAACTCGCCGGGGCCCACGACTGCGCGCGACGCGACGGCGGTCGTCCTGTACAGCCCTCGTTCCCGGAAGGACGCGGCAGTCCGGTGCGAGGGTGACGGTCACGTCGATCGAGGTCGCCAGGTCCACGACGGCCGCGCCCCGGCGCATCCAGCCTCCAGGAGGCGCCGGTTCATCTCTGCGCGCAGAGCGGCGAGCTGGACGAGGTCGTTGCATCCTCGACCAGGACCGAACTCGACGAGCAGTCCCGCGACCCGGCCCCGGCCCGTAGGCGGCGGCCACGACGTCGGTCAGGTAGAGCTCGCCCTGGGCGTTGGCCGCGTCGAGGGTCCGCGATGGCCCCGCGCAGGAAGGCCGCGTCGAAGACGTAGGTGGACGTGTTGATCTCGCCGATGTCGCGCGTGTTCCGCCGTGGCGTCCCCGTGTTCGACGATGCGGCGGATCTCCCCGCCTCGTCGCGGAGGATGCGCCTGTAGCCGGCGGCGTCCGGGACGGATGCCGTCACGGGCACCGTCACGGCGCTGCCTCGTGCTCGGCGAGGACCGCGAGCACGTCCGCGGATAGAGCGGCGTGTCGCCCGCCATGACGAGGACGGGCCCTCCAGGTCGGCGGGAAGCTGCAGGGCGCACCACACCGCCCGGTCGGTGCCTCGACGTCGTCCTGGTCGGCGACGACGACATCCGGGTCGAAGGCGAGCGCGTGGGCCGCCACCTTGTCCCGCTTCGTGCCGGACGACGACGAGGTGGCTCGGGTCGAGCTCTGCGGCCGCGATGGCGTGCTCCAGGAGGGAGCGGCCGCACATCGGCTGGAGGACTTTGGGAATGGACGTCTTCACGTGGGTGCCCTGGCCTGCGGCGAGAACCACGACGGCGGCCGGACGCGTTGTGTCTCACGGGAGCCCCTTCCTGTTGGTACAGCCTCACCCGTGAGCCGGCCGCGCACCGCCTGTCTGACCAATCGACGCGTCCGGCCCCTGCCCGCCCCCAGGATTCGAACCCGGACAAAAGGTTCCAAAGACCTCTGTGCTGCCATTACACCAGGGCGGATCGACCGTGACGATTCTATGGCATCGGCAGGCGCGCGCATAATGACTCGCTCACGATCCGGCACGCCGCCCACCCCGCAACCGGTCTGCACACACCCGGACTCGGGCGGAAATCAACGGCGACGAAAGCCCGGCAACCCCGACCCGCTCGGGTTCGAGCCCGGCTCGCCACACCGCCGACGCGCCGGTGTCGTCGGCCCGAATCCCGCCCGCGCCCAGGGCCCCGCCTCAGCGCAGCTCGCGGCCAACCCGCGTCTCCCGTCAAAGGCGACGCTCCGCCGCCACCCGGGCGCATGGGCATGTCCACGACGTCCGCCCCAAGACTGAAGATTTAAACATTTTCAACTGCAATAATGGCGTCATGACCGAAAATCCACCGCCCCAGGGCCGTCGCATCCGCATGTCCCGTTCCGAGCGGCGCGAGCAGCTCATCGAGTCGCACGTCAGCTTTTCGGCGCCCGCGGGTACGACGCCGTCTCCGTCGAGGAAATCGCGAGTGCCGCCGACGTGTCCAAACCGGTCGTGTACGAGCATTTCGGCGGTAAAGAAGGCCTCTACCAGGTGATCGTCGACCGTGAGGTGACGGAGCTCGAGAATCCTCTCCCGCATGCCGTCCTGAACTCGCTCCGCGGGAGGTCCTGAGGAATCGTCGTCAGCCTCCTGGACTACATCGAGGAGAATCCCGACGGCTCCACCTCCCTCGCCCACCAGTCCCCCACTGCTCAGGAGCGAAACGTTCGCCACGGTGATAGCCGACGTCGCCGAGCAGGTGACGAACCACCTGGCCCGCTCATGGACGGCCAACGCGGCCTGGACGCTTCGACCGCGCCGATCTACGGCCAGATCCTGGCCGGCGGAGTCGGGCAGATCGGACAGATGGTGGTCGGAGAACCGCGCGCTATTCGAAGGAGGACACCGCGGCGCACGTCACAAACCTCCTGTGGCTCCGGCCTGCGGAACATGGGAGCGCGAGCCCCGTCTGTCACTGCGTGGCACTCGGCGCCGACCGACGGGACGGCGTCCGGCAGCCGGGATGACGGCGGCTTCCGCCGCGGACGGCGGTTTCGCTCGCCGCGGACGGCGGGTTTCGCGTCGCGGATGCAAGCCGCCCGACGCCGCCGACTTCTGCTCGCGAACGGCGGATCCTGGCGCCCGCCTGCGTGACCGGGAAGGACGTTCACCGCCTCCCGGGTTCGACGATGAATAACGCCCGCCCGTGGACCGGACCGCGGCCCCTGTGCCATGATGGCGTCATGCTAGAGGTAGGCAGTCTCAATAAATCCTTCGAGCCTGCGAAGCCTGCGGAATTCGGAGCTTTCACGTCGGCCGAGGGAGATCTTCGGATCTCGTCGGCTCCAATGGCGCGGGCAAGACGACGGCCATGCGCATCATGCTCGGCGTGATGGCGGCGGACTCTGGGGACCGTGACGTGGAACGGCTGCCCGCTCGACATGGAAGTCCGCCGCAGAATCGGACTACATGCCCGAGGAGCGTGGTCTCTATCCGCGCATGGCCGCGGGGCTCAGCTCGAATACTTCGCCTGCCTGCACGGCGTGCCCAAGGCGGATGCGACGGCGGCCATGGAGCGATGGACCGAGCGCCTGGGCGTGGCGGGCGCCGCGGCGACAACGTCCAGAAGCTCTCCCTGGGCAACCAGCAGCGCGTCCAGCTGGGGCGGCGCTGGTCCACGACCCGACCTGCTCGGTGCTCGACGAGCCGTTCTCCGGCCTGACCCCGTCGCGGTCGACGTGATGAGCGACGTCCTCAAGGAGAAGGCCTCGCGGGAGTGCCGGTCGTCTTCTCGTCCCATCAGCTCGATCTGGTCGAACGGCTGCGCGGACAGGGTCGGCACGTCTCGCAGGGGAGCGTCGTGGCCGAGGGCACCATCGAGGAGCTGAGGGCTCGGCCGATCCCCAGCTCGCCCTGGCCGTCACAGCCCCCGCCGACGCGCTCGAGCGGGCGCTGGCAGCCGCAGGCGTCACGGCCCGCCCCTGATCCTCTCGAAGGCACCTCCGACGCGCCGAGGCGGCGGGGCCTGGCGCGTCGTCGTCGACGTCGCGGAGGGCGCTGACGACCAGGCGATCCTGCGGGCGGCCCCGCGGCCGGGCCCGTGCGCGACCGGCCCGCGCCGCCCCCATCTGGCGCGATCTGTTCAAGGACGTCGTGGTGGTGGCGCTGCAGGAGGAGCTCCTGGCCCGCCAGGCGGGGGCCTGTTCGGACGCAGTGAGGGCGGCCTGATGCTCGGTCTCATCGTCAGCCGCGAATTCACCGCGCTTTTGAAGTCGAAGGCGATGCGCGTTTCCACGGCGATCGTCGTCGCGCTCATGCTCATCGGCGGCGGCGTCGTCGCCGGGTTTCCTCCTCCAGGAGAACGGCGCGACCTATCGATACCCCCGGCGACGCCACACCGCCCAGACCAATCCGCTCGGCTTCATCGTGGGATGGTCGCGGTCATGTTCGTCGCCATCCCCATCTTCATGGGCATGGGCGCCTTGAACTCCCGGAGTCGTGGAGGAGAAGACGACCGGGTCGTGGAGATCATCCCGACGACGGTCAAAGCCGCGCACTCTCCTGCTCGCCAAGCTTCCTCCGGATCGGTTCGGCCATGCTGGTCTTCATCGCCTGCTATCTGGCGGGCATCGTCGCGGGAGCGGGTCTGGCGGGGTGCCTCCCTGGGGAACCTGGCCGCCGCGCACCTGAACCCTGGACGTCGCCCGGCCGTCTCGTGTGGCTAGTGTCGGGTACTTCACCTTCGCCTGAGCGGCGCTGGCCTCACGGTCCTTCGCCAGAGGACCTCGGCGCCGTCCAGACGCCGGTGATCTTCGCGATGATCCCCATGCGTGGCCCTCACCTCGTCCCCCTACGCGCCGACACGACGGTACGCACATTCTCTCGTGCCGCCCGTTTCGTCCCCGTTCGCGATGCCGATGCGGATGGCGCTCGGGGCCGTCGCGCGTCATGGGAGCAGCTCGCATTCGCGGTCCAGATCGCGACGATCTGCCTGCTCGCCGCTGGCGGGCAAGGTCCCGTGAGCGTTCGATCCTGCACACGGGCGAGCGCCTCAAGCTCAGGCAGGCGCTCCGCGGCTCGCTGAGACGGAGGGCGTGAGCGTCGGTTCGATCGCGGAACCGGACCCTTCCCGTGCGAGACCTTTCTCGCCGGCTTACGCAGACGCGCTCGGTCCCGGAGGCCTCCGCGGGCTTCGCGACGCGAGGTCCCCGCGGCCAGGTGGGCGTGTGTTCGTCGTAGTGGTCCCGTGCAGGGTATGCGGTGCGTCCCGTGGATATAGTCGACGTGACGCCGTGCTGAACGCCTCATGCCCGCACCCTCACCATGGGTGTGCCTCGGCGAGAGTGTGTCGGCGGGCGACTCGTGTTCGTCGCTGGTGGTCTCCGTGCAGGGCATGGCGGTGCGTCCCGTGGATATGGTCGACGTGATCGCCGTCTGAACGCCCTCTCATGCCCGCACCCTCACCATGGGTGTGCTCGGCAAGGTGCTCGGCGCAGATCGTCGCTCATGGTAATTCCTTCCGGTCGTGCTCTTGAGCGTGTGCGATGGCGTCGGCCGCCATGTGCGAGACGTGATGGTCCGACACCCTGTAGATCATCTCCCTGCCGCGCCGGGTGGCCGCGACCAGCCCGGCCCCGCGCAGAACCTTCAGATGCTGAGTGAAACGAGAGGTTGCGAGAGCCCGGCGGCTCTGCCAGCGCAGAGACCGACCGCTCCTCGTCCACGAGCAGAAGGAGCAGCCGGAGCCGCGACCCGTTGCCGAGGACTTTGAAGAGCCGGGCGGTTCCAGCCAAGGTCTTCTCATCGATCACCGGTCCATCCTCCCATATGTATAAATATTTTGCAATACGACGATGAGGATGTCTGCTGGCGGCGCGGGCGGTCCTGCCGGCGGCCTGCACCCCGCCACCGGAATCCTCTGGGCACGGCTGCGAATCCGGCCTCGCGCAGCCGGGCCGCGATCGGGCTGGCGGTGGCGGGGCGCGCGTCGACGGGTTTCGACGGTGACGTGACGGCGCCGCGTCTGAGCGCGACGGCGGGCTCGCAGGGCGGCGCTCCACGGAGGCGTCGCCATCCGGATCGCCGGCGGTTGATCTCCGCCGGCTCCGGCGGCCGGATCTCCTCGGCGGGGTTTCCGTGAGCCGGATCCCCGGCTGTCAGGTCGCCGTCGGCTGGGTTCCGCGACTGTCGATGTCCCCGGCGCCGCTCGCCATCGAAGCCTCCCGACGTCTTCGGACGGGATGCGCCGCGGCCGAGCCTCGGCCGTGGGTGAGAGGGCCCTGCCTCCCAGGAAGGTAGAGCACGAGTTCCCCGCGGTCGATGACGACGGAACTGCTGCCGGGCGGCGGGCCCGGACGGATCGCGGCCGGATGCGGCGGCCAGGCAGGACGGCGCCGTACGGATTCGCCGGGTCTGCTGCGGAGAGGCGATCGGGGCTGGGGCCCGGCCGGCGCGTCGAGCGAGGTCCGGGCCGGTCGATGTGGCGCGCTCAGCGAATTGAGCGGCTCCCCAGGCCGTCGACGAACCGGCCCCAGGACGCGTCCGGCCTCCCTCCATGCCGCGCAGCAGGCGCCGGAGGGAGGCGAAGCCGCCGGGACGCCGTCGGAGGCGACGGCGTCGCGGGTGAGATCGCGTAGCGGTCCAGGAGCCCTCGGCAGGTCGAGGGCGCGGGTCGCCCTCGTCGGGGGTTCGCGGCCGTCGAGGCGGTCGCGGCGCAACAGCGACCACCTGCCCAGCCCGCTCGCTCCGTCGGCGGCGCGGACAGGCGCAGGCGTTCGGCCCGGCGCGATCCGGGCGCGGCGCGCGGCGCGGCGAGGCGGTGCGGCGGCGCTGCGGGGCGCGGCGGTCAGCGAGCGCGGGGGCCGCCCATGTGTCGGTGGTGACCCGGCCGGACCCGGTGAGGTCCCACAGCGCGGCGGAGACGTCGGCGCGGCGCGCGCCCGGGCGGCGGCCGACGCGGCCGGATCGGCGCAGATCTCCGGCCGGCCAGCGTCGCGAGTTGGTCTGAGGGTAGGCGCCGCCGTCGGCGAGACCTCCACGATGGCCCGCCGCACTGCGTGAGGTCCGGGGTACCGCCGAGGCGGAGTTCGACGGCCCGGCGGGAGGGATGGCGGCGAGCCATGCGACTCGCTCTTCCGTCCGTCTCGAGTGGTTTCACCGTCTCCCGGCCGGACGGCTCGGGGAGCGTTTCCGCGGCGTACTGGCGAGGTGGAGGGCGATCAGCTCGTCGCGGTCCCCGAGCCGCCTGTGGCCGGACCACACACGGGCGCCGGTGGAGATCAGTTCGTCGAGCATCGGGAGCGTAGTCGCGCACGCGCGCCGGCAGGATCTGGGTCTCCCACAGGACGCCGGTAGCGGCACTCCGGCGAGCTGTTCGGACCGCGCGGGAGGCCGTCCACGCCCCGGAGCCCGCCGGCCGTCCACCGCTGCCGCGCCGGCCGCCCGACCAGCGGGCTGTCCCGTCCCGGCCGGCTGCGCCTCAGCGGGCCCCGCATGAGGGGGACTGCACCCGCCGGGGCGTGCCGGAGACCGTGGTGTTCGGAGCAGGAGCGCGCATAGCTCACGGGGCGCTGGCTCGGTCGCGTCGCGGGCGGCCTTCAGCGAGCGGGAAGCGCAGCCGGGAGAGGACGTCGGCGTCGATCCACTGCCCCGCCTGTGGGCTGCTGCGGAAAAGCCTGCCGGCGGTGGTCGAAGACCTGGTGAAGAGCCTGCCGCTCTGGCGCAGGTCGGCGAGGGCGGCGTGCACGACGGCCACGCCCAGCCCGAAGTGCGCGGCGAGCTCGGCGGACGTGAACGCCGTGTGGGTGCGAGCGTATCGGGCGGCGAGGTCCGCAGGGGGTGGCGGTCGGCTCAAGGAAGGCCTCGGGGATCGCGTCCGGCAGGTCCGCGGCCAGGCGTCGCGCAGCGCGGCCGAGTCTCGATCGCGGCCCATCGGCGTTCTCGGCGATGGTCGCCTGGACGATCCGGCGCTCCTGCTCCAGGCGCGACAGCCATGCGGCCACGTCGCGCGGTCCGGCCTCCGCGCGGGCGAGGACGCTCGTCGGTCAGCGGGCCCGAGCCGGCGGCAGCAGGTCGGCCACCCCTCCCGGCCGCGGACGCGGCGGCCCGCAGTCAGGTGCGTTGGAGCTCTCCCGGCCGAGCAGATCGGCGACGGCTGGATCCAGAACGTCGAGAATCCCTCGCCTCGAGCAGGTCGGCGAGCAGCCCGTGTCCAGGGACAGCAGGGGACGTGCGGCGCTCGGCTGGCGGGCGCCGCTCTCGTAGACGAACCCCGGCCACGTAACCGAAACAGCAGATCGGCGGCGAAGGGAGAGGGACCGCGGTGGGTGGCTCGGCGAAGCGGACCGCCCGTCCGGATGCGCTCCATGAGCGCCGTGGGGCCTCGACGTCGTAGACGTCGTGGAGGCATTCGCGCGCGGTCTCGACGAGGACGGGGAATCCGGGTGCTCCGGCGACCTGGAGGAGCTGACCGGCGCGCAGCCTCTGCTGCCACAGCGGGGACCGCCTGCCGGGGTTCCGCTTGGGCGGCATGAGGGCACGTGCCGCGCATTCGCGGAACCGCGAGGCGAACAAGGCCGATCCGCTCACCGCGTCGCCGACCAGCCGCCGCACGTCGGCCGGGTCGAATTCGAACGCGTCCGCTCCGGGGACTCTGCCGTCCGCGTCGGCGCGCGCGACGATCCCGTCGTCGCCGGCGACGACGGACGGGTCGACCTCCATCGCTGCCCTGATCCGCTCGGCGACTATCGCGCCCACGGCTCGTGGACGCGGCGGCCGTGGGGCGAGTGCAGGATGATCCGCCAGTCGCCCGCTTCGTCGCGCGCACCCGTTCGACGACGAGCCGGCGGTCCGTGGGCGGCCCGGTCGCCTGGCGCTGCTGGAGGGCAAGGGCCAGCGGGTTGGAGACTGCGTTGCCGTCCAGCCCCGATGCGGCCAGGCGCCCGGCGAACCGGCCGTCCGGGTCCCCGTCTGCGACGGCCGCGTCCAGGTCGGCCAGGAACCCTCCGATCGCCGCGCCGAGTTCGGCGGTCGCCCGGCGCCGTCCCGCGCCGAGAACAGGAGGCGCGCGGAGCGTCCGGTGCCGGGGAGACGACGACCCGGTCGTCGGTGATCTCCAGGATCCGCCACGTCGTGGCCCCCGAGCGACGCCCTCACCCGGGACTCTGTGAGACCATCTCCTCGTCGAGTTCTGCCGACGCGGCGCCGCGCCCGCGGCTTCCTCCCCTCGGCGGGATCACGCTGTGGCTCCCCGGTCGGGGATCGTCCCGTCGCTGGTCACGGCCAGGCGCTGCGCGCCGGGCCGGGCGATCAACGTCCCTTCGCCTGTCCCACACGATGCGCGGGCGGAGTTCGGCGAAGTCGGTGGAGGGATACCGCCCGCGAGCATGTCGAGGGTCGCGTCGAGAGGCGCTCCCGCAGGCGGCGGAAGAGGCGGCTGCGACGCACGAGCCGGTACCAGGCCTCGGTTTCCAGCGGCTCCATCGCAACGGCGGCCACGGTCTGCTGGGCGAGGACGTCCAGGGTGGTCGTCGGCATCTGCAGCGCCTCGATGAGGCCGGCGCGCATGCGGTCGACGACGACCGCGGCGTCCAGCAGAGTCCCGGCGCGTGCGCGGGTAGACGACTTCGACGGGATGCCGCCGACCGCGTGGCCCGCGCGTCCGACGCGCTGCAGTCCCGCTGGCCGCCGACGCACGCCGACCTGGATCACTTCGTCCACCAGGCCCATGTCGATTCCCAGCTCGAGGGCTGGAGGTGGCCAGACGCATCGCAGAGCACCCGATTTCAGGTCGCGTCCGTCGAGGCGCGCCGCTCCTGGACACCGACCCGTGGTGGGCGCGGGCGATCACTCCGGGCGGGGTCGGAGGCCCCTCCCTGCGTTCCGCCGGACCACGAATCGCAGGCCGCGGCCGGGGTGCCAGGGCCGGCTTGGGCCGGACCATCGCCAGCCGGGTCATCCGGGTCGCCGAAGCGCGCGGAGTGCGAGGCCGTTGAGACGGGCGGTCAGCCTCCGCCAGTCCGCGGAATTGACGAACACGATCGTGGAACGGTGGGCGAGGATCCGGTCGAGGATGCTCGCCTCGACATGCGGCCAGATCGAGCCCGCGGCCGTGGTCTGGCCCGCGGTTGGCCCGGTCGGGGCCGTCGAGCGCGCCCCGGCCGCCGTCCGACCGGGCCGCCCGGCGGCCGCCTCCGCCGACGGCGGATCCCGTCCCGTCCGTCCGCCGCCGCGGCCTGGGGACGGGATGAGCATCATGTCCTCGACCGGGACCGCGACTCGCAAGTCGAGCCGGCGGGAGGAGGGCGGGTTGACGACCGTCACCGCGACGCGCCGCCGAGAATGCGGCGACCTCATCGACAGGTCGGACGGTTGCTGACAGTCTCACGCGCTGCGCCGGACGGGGCAGCAAGGCGTCCAGGCGCTCCAGGCTGACGGCGAGGTGGCTCCCTCGCTTCGTCCCGGCCACCGCGTGGACTTCGATCGACGATGACCGTACGCACGCCCTGCAGGGTTTCGCGGGCCCGGATGTGAGCATGGGGAAGAGGGATTCGGGCGTGATCAGGATCTGCGGCGGGCGTCGCAGAAGCCGCGCCCGCTCTCCGCCGGGTGTGTCGCCGGTGCGCATCCCACGTCGATGCGCGCCTCCGGGTCGCCCCTCCGGCTGCGCCGGGCCGCTATCCCTGCAGCGGGCTCGCGGGTTGCGCTGCACGTCGGTTCCCAGCGCCTTGAGGCGGCGAGACGTAGAGGACGCGCGTGGGCGGGGCGGAGGCGTCGCGGAGGCGTGCGCCGGCGGCGTCCGGTCCGGCGGCCGACAGGGCCTTACCGGCCTCTTTCGCGGGCGCGGCCGTCATTCTCCGTCCGGGGCGCGGCCGGCGCCCCTGCCCGTGCGGCGTCGCGCTCCCGGTACAGGCCGTCGATGGCGTGCATGAACGCCGCCAGGGTCTTGCCCGATCCGGTCGGGGGACTGATGACCAGCGCGTTGTCACCGGAGTCGATCGCCGCCCACGCCTCGACCCTGACCGGCGTGGGGCCTGCGAACACGGACTCGAACCAGTACGCGCACGGCCGGCGTGAACGCGCCAGGGCGTCGGATACGGTCACGCCCCGCCCTACAAGCTCCGACAACTCCCAACCAGCGCTCTTCGAGGCGGGCCGTTCTCGCCTTCGAGCTCCGCAGCCGCTCGGTGAGCCTTCACAAAGCCTCGTAGTCGCTCTGCGTGCGGCGGCCATCCGCCGGTGGATGTCGTCCACCCCCGCGCTCAACGTCCAGGCGCCGCTCGGTCGAGGCGACTTCCTTTCGACCGCGACCGGCGTTCGGCGCCCGACAGAGCGGGCCGGGCCGCCGGACTCCCCGCCGCAGAGGCCTCGGCGGCCGCGTCGGTCGAGCGCCGGGCCGGGCGCTCCCCGGATCCCCACGTCGTCCCCGGCTCCATCGTCCCCGACGCCGTCCTCCCCGCGGCCGCCGGCCGCAGGTACTCGTCGACCCCGCCGGGAACGTGCCGCAGGCGGCCGCCGAGGATCGCGTACTGCCGGTCGGTCACCCGTTCGACGAAGCATCGGTCGTGGGAGACGACGACGAGCGTGCCAGTGCTGCGTCGAGCAGGTCCTCCATCGCGGCGAGCACGTCGGTGTCGAGGTCGTTGGAGGGCCTCGTCGAGGATGGAGGACGTTCGGTTCGGCGAGCAGGACGAGGAGGAGCTGGAGTCTGCGCTTCGCCCGCCCGACAGCTCGCGACGCGCCGAGAGGTGGGCGCGGGAGAATCCCAGCCTCTCCGGAGCTGTCCGGGCGTGAGCTCCTGCCGTCCACGAGCGTACGCCGTGCGGTATCGCGCCAGCTAACGTCGCGCACGCGTTCTGTCCCCGATCTCCTCCAGTTGGGCGAATCGCTGGTCGAGGACGGCCGTGCGGACGGCTGTCGCGCCTGACCCGTCCGCTCGTCGGAGCGACCGTCCGGCGACGAGCCCGAGGAGGGTGGACTTCGCTCCGTTGGCGCCGAGGATCGCCGTACGCTCGCCGGGCGCGATCCGCCACGTCACGTCGTGCGAGGACCTCGCGCCGCCGTAGTCGACCCCCGCGTCCGGGAGGTCGACCACGTCGCTTTCCCAGCCGGGCGCACGGCCATGCGCTCCAGGGCGAGGGGTCGCGCGGCGGCGGACGTCGGCGATGAGCCGGTTGGCGGCTTCGACGCGGAAGCGCGGTTTCGCCGTGCGCGCCGGGGCTCGCAGCGCAGCCAGGCGAGCTCCCTTGCGCATGAGGTTCTGGCGTTTTGGCCTGCGCGGCGGCCGCGATCCGGTCGCGCTCAGGCCGTTGGGAGCACGGCGGCGTACCCCCTCCTCGAAGGGCTCGACGGTCCGATCGTGCACCTCCACATCGAGGTGGCCGCCGTCGAGGAACCAGCGGTCGTGGGTGACCACCCAGCAGCCCGCCGGCGCCGGCCATGGCCGCGCGCAGGTGTCGGGCCAGCCAGGCGATGCCTTGGACGTCCAGATGGTTGGTGGGCTCGTCGGCATGAGAACGTCCCAGTCGCCACGAGAGCAGCGCCGCGAGCGACGCGCCGCGCGCCCTCTCGAGGCGCGGACAGGCCGGCCTGCCAGTCGGGTCGGACGAGGCCCGGCGATGACGTCGCGGGTCCCTGTCGCCGGCCCATTCGTGTTCCCCCGTTCGCCTGCGATCGCGCGGCCGACAGTGGGGGTCGTCGAGGGCGTCCGCCTGGTCGGGGACGCGCACGCAGTCCGCTCCTGCGGGTGACTCGCCCGGAGTCGAGGTCGATCCGCCCGAGGCATTCCGAGCAGGAGGATTTGCCGTCGCCGTTGCGTCCGACGATCCCGATGCGGTCGCCTTCGCCCACGCCGAGCGTCAGCGAATCGAAGCGACTTTGGTCGGGTATTCGAGGCCGAGCCTCGGCTCCCGAGCAGGTGGGCCATCACTGGCCTGCACGATGCGCGCCCCGGCGCGGGGCCGCTGGCCGACGACGCCCAGGTGCAGGCAACCGGCGGGCGAAGCCGTCCGCCAGCGCGTCGGCTCTCGGCGTCTGCGGCGGGGACGGCGATGGTCGGCCCGGACCCGGCGAGATCCTCGCCACACCCACGTGCCCGATCCTCGGAAGAGCTCGGCCGGGTCAGGCCGCAGGTTCAGAAACGGGAACTCAGGTCGTTGACCATGTGGGGCGCGATATCCGCCAGGTCGGCGCTTTCAGCCCTCGGCGCAGGGCCTCAGTCGAGGCCGGTCTGTCGGGAAGCGGAGGCGGCGCCTCGACGGCAGCGTGCTCGCGCCTGCCCCTGCCCGCGACGCACACCTGGCCCGTCGTCCAGGACCGTCGCCAGGTCGACTCCGCGCCCGGCGATGTCCTCGGCCCAGCTCGTCGTATTCGGAAGACCTCCGGCGTGGACAGCCCCACGGGTTGGTCACGAACACCCACGAATGCGCCCTCGCCGGGTGCAGCTCCGGTCAGCTCCTCGCCGCGTCCGCGTCCGCGCGCCACTCCGCCGTGCAGGGGCGAAGGCACGTCGGATCCCAGGTCGGCGGCCAGCCGGTGCAGGTCGTCGACGCCGAGTCCAGGCCCCCAGGCTCGTTGAGCGCGCGGGAGCTGTTCCGGCGGCGTCGGCCCGATCCTCCCGCCATCGCAACGGGGATCGCCTTGCGCGCGAGGCCGCCCGAGCGGGCCGGCTCCGTGGCGGCGCAGCGCTTCGGCGCCCGCAGGACGAGGTTCTCGGGCCGGTCGTCAGCGTGTCCGCCGATTCCCTCTATCGTCAGGGAGAGTCCCTCCGCTTCGCGTAGCGACTCTCGTCGGAGGGTCGAGGCTCGAAGACCGTTCCGAGGGTGAAGTATCCGTCGGGCGGGTGGCTCCGACTCTCAAAGCCGGACTTTGACTTTGGCGGGGCGATGACTCGGACTTCATGCACGCCGTTGGTTTTACCGGCATGCCGTCGTCCCGTGAGGGCCGTGAGCTTCATCGCTTCGCCGCGACGGCGGCGGCGATGGCGGCAGTACTCGATCCGCAGCCTCTCGCGCGCGCGGGGCCGGGTCGATCCCCGGCCGATCGGAGGGCTTTCGGCCGGGCCGGCGATCCGCCCAGGCGAGGGCCGACCGCAGCGTCTTGCGCCGCTGAGCGAAGGCCGCGTCGACGACGGCGAAGACCTCGTCGCGGGAGACGCAAGCGGAGGCGGATGCGGATGAAGGGGACAGTGCGCTGTCCACGTTGGGGACAGGCCAGAACACGGACCGTCCGATTCGCGCCGCGCCTGGCGTCCGAGTACCACGCGACCTTGGCGGAGGGGGCCCCGTACGTCGAGATCGGGCGGCGGCGAGTCTGTCCGCCACTTCGGCCTGGACCATGACGGTGGCGGTCTCGGCGCACGGCAGGGCGTCGAACAGGGTCAGAAGGAGGGGCACCGCGAGGTTGTAGGGCAGGTTCGCCACCAGCTGGCGGGCAGGGAACGGGCCCGTGGGGCCAAAGCGGACTCTCGAAGGCCGGTGGGACCGCCAGGTCCTGCTCCGGCGATCCGCATGGCGTCCATTGCGCGCCACGGCGGCCGTCCGGCGGCTTCGGGCATGCGCGCCCGACGGTCGGCAGGAGGCGGCCGCCGGGCGCGGTCGACTTCGGCAGCGGGACGAAGGCTCCGGCCTCCAAGAGGGCCAGCGTCAGGGATCCGAGGCCGGGGCCGATCTCAACCACGGCAGCGCCCGGCCGCACGCCCGCGTCGCGGACGATACGGCGGACGGTTCCCGGATCGTGGACGGTTCTGCCCTCGGGCCGCTGGGCCGCACGCCGAGGGCGCGGGCGATGTCGCGGATGCGGCCGGGGTCAGGAGCCGCCCCTGCGGCCCGCGTCCGGGCTGCCGGTCAGCGGCGGCCTCTCGTCAGTACCAGCCCGTGGCCTGCGAATGGCCCCAGGCGGCGCAGGGAGTGCCGTAGCGTCCCTGGATGTAGCCCAGACCTAGCGGATCTGCGTGGCGGGGTTCGTGCGCCGGTCGGCTCCGGCCGAGGCCATCTTCGACCCGGGCAGCGACTGCGGGATCCCGTAGGCGCCGGAGGGACTTGTTCACGGCCGAGGGGTTCCACTCGGACTCTTTGTTCCACGAAACCGGGCAGGAGAACGGCTGTCGTTCCATCCGTAGGAGGAGAGCATCGAACGCGCGATCTGCGGGTTCCCGGACAGCCTGAGTCGACGGCGCCGGGGGAGCCGGCGTGGAAAGGCGCAGGGTTGGCGTGCCGTTCCCGGAGGGGTGGCGGGGTGCTCGGCGCGGCCGGCTTGGCGCCTCGCGCGTGCCCACGCGCACGACCTCCTCGACGGGCTGCTTCTTCTGGGCGCTCAGCACGTTGTTGCGTCCGACCTCTTTGCCGCCCACGTGGGCGACTTCGCCTACGTTCGACGCGACGCCGTCCTCGCCGCTGGTCTGGACGACGCGTTCGCCTTGGCGAGCAGTCCTGTGCACCTCGGAGGTGCGATGGGGATCCCGACGTCCTCGCTCACGGTCTTGGGCTCGACGCGGGTCACGCGAGCCCTCAGGCCGTTCTCCACGCGCGAGGCCATCTCCTGAGAGACCTCATCGTTCGCGTTGACGACGATCCAGCGTCCCGAGGGCCTGGGTGGAGCGTCGGCTTGTCGGTGGTGATCGTGCGGTTCTGGCCGTCGACGTTCACCGTGAACGTCACGCGCGCGATGGCGTGGGCGGACTTGGACTTGACCGGGTCGGTGCCCGGCGTGAGGGGTGTGCGCTCGGCCGTCCCCGGATGCACCAGCATGGCGGACGCCACGGCGCCCACGCCGAAGCCGCCGCGACGACGGCGGCCACCGCCGCGCGGGAACGGCGGAACAGGGGCGAAGCGCCCGCGCTTGGAGGCGACGACGTCCTCGAGGACGTCCCCGCGGTCGTCGACCGCATCGCCCATGTACACCGGGATGGCGTCCGATGTGTCGTCGGTGGTGAGAAGAGGATAAGGCGCCTCGTCCGCCAGGGTGCCCACGTGCCCGAAAGCGCCGTGGCCGCCCACTCCGCGCTCCGCCATGCGCGCGGCTCGGCGCGAGCCGGGCGCCGGCGACTTCGCGGGTCGGGTGGAATTCGATCCGCCTCGCCCTGGGGTGCGGTATGTCGACCCACTGCGTTGCCTCCTGTAGTTCGCCGCGGGGCGTTCGCCCACGCGCTCGAGTTCGAAAACCTGGAATTGAGTGTAACCAGTCGTTATCTGGTCCGCCACCGTTCGTCGTCGAATTCACACCCTTCCGTCCCCGGCATGAGGTATGCACGACTGCGCGGGTAGCAGGAGAGCAGCGCGGACGGGTGGGATCGATGCCCGTCTTTCCGCCGTTCGCCCGCCGCGGGAGGCTCGAGGCGCGGCGGAGCGGCGGCCGCGGGAAAGCGAGTGCGAGGGAGTCCGGTCGCGAAAGGGAGTTCGATCACAGGCCGCCCGCCCACCGTGGCATCCGCACGGATATGCTGGGTCACATGAGTAATCACTACCCGCCGCAAGGCATGCCTCGGATCAGCTCTTTCGGGCAGCCTCAGTCGCCCAGAGCGGCCTCGCCGGGTTCCCGCCTCCGGGCCCTGAGTCCCTCTCAGGCCTCACGGCCCGGGCCTGGCGCTCAACAGCGGTTCCTCGTCGCGGCCTCCTCGGGGCGGGGTCATCCTCAACCTGCTCGTCCTCTTCCTGCCCTACCTGACGGCATCGGGCGGACGGAAGAAGACGGCCACCCTCTCCGATGTGGCAGACAGATTCAAAGACCCGAGCTTGTACTGGTCCTCATCGCCACGATCGCCGCGGCCGCTGCCCCTCGTCCCCCGTTCCTGGACTCATCGTAGGGGTGCCGCCCGCCCTCCCTCTTCGCGTCGGGCGGCGTTCCCTTGGTCTCGGCGAATCGACGCCATCTTCTGGTCTCCGCCACTCGGCAAAGTCAACGACGTCAACGACGTCGCCAAGAAGCTACAGCGGATACGGCGGCTCGAGCTCCAGCGCGCGATCAGCTTCGGCATAGGGTTCTGGGTTCCTGCTGGTGGCCACAATCCTCTTGATCGTCGCAGGGTCCTCGCGATCATCTTCGCCGCGACAGCCCCGAGAACCGCGCACTTCTTCCGAACTGGCGCGCCCATGGACGGAGGGCAGCCACGGGCTATGCCCTCGACCCGGCTACGGGCGTCCGCGCCTCGGCTCCCGGAGCGCAACCCGGCTACGGCTACCCCGGCCAGGCACCGCCAACCCGGCTACGGGCCGTCCGCGCCCTCGGCTCCCGGAGCGCAACCCGGCTACGGGCCGGGCCATGCTCACAGATCGTCCGCACCTTCGGCACCGGCTCCCGGGGCTGCAACCCGGCTACGGCCACCCCGGCCAGGCACCCGGGCGCAGAGCCCCGCCACGCCGGGCCAGCCTTCCGCCACCGGCTACGTCAGTCCGATCACGCCGAACAACCCGGACCAGTATCCGAGGCAATAGCGCAATCGCATATCCGGAGGGCCGCTGGGCGCTTCGGGAGGATCTGCGCAGATCCGTCCCATCGTCCCACGCCGCTCCGGGTTCGACTTCTGCAAGGGAGGGGCCGTTGCGGCCTCTCCCCTTCGCATCCCGCACCTTCCGGCCTCCGCACTCGGCGTCCGCAACCCGAAAGCGCGGAATCGGAGCCTTCGAGCCTATAGGCTATCCGTGAGCGCTTCGCCCAGGCGCATACCGCGCTCGACTTCGATATCCCGAGGCTCGCCATGCCAGATACGACGCGCACCCCGCGCGATCCTCCGCCCCGAGGCCGGAACCGTCCGTCGCGACGCCCTCAAGGCCGGCACGCCCGCCGCCGGTGCTCGACAGTCCCCGACGCGCGACGAGCTCCTCGTGTGGAGCGGCGTCGGGATCGTCTGCGCAGTCCTCGCGCTGTTCCTCCCCACACCGCGGTTGTTCCTCTCGAGCACGGCGGAACCGCTCTACCGCAGCGCCTCGGGACCTCTGTGGAGCGACACGCACCCCAGGCGCTCCTGACGCCTTCATCCTCCTGACGGCCTTCGCCTCAGGCTGCTCTGCAACCACCGCTCGCGGATGCCCGCCGTCGCCGTCGGTGGAATCCCCTGTCTCGCGGGAATCGTCTCTCGCTCTGTTCGCTCCTGAAGGAGGCGCTCGACGCCAACGCCGTCGCGGCGCTCTGGGAGAGGCGGTTACAGCGTTTCCGTCGAGCTCAGCACAAGGCTTCTGGTGCTATGTCGTCTCAGCCGGATGCCTCATCGTATGCGGCGCCCGCGGGTCGCGTCCGTGATGGGCGGACCAGCCCTCCCTGCACGGGGAGCGCCAGGCGGACCCCCGAGAGGGCGCTCCCGGCGGGCCAGGCGATACGTCCTGCTGTGGACCTGGTTCGGGATCGCCTGCGGCATGATCGCGGCCGCGACCCCGTACTCCGCTTACGCTCCACTCGGCAGGGCATAGTCCCCTGGAGACGATCCTCCAGCTGGCAGCGTCGTTGTGCTGATCGCCTGCTCGCCATGAGCGGGCTGAGCCAGACGGTTAGCTCGGCACCAGGGAGGCCAGAGAGCGGGCGTTGTTCGCCGTCGGGGCGTTCCCCTGCTGTCGGGCATCACGCTCCTGGAGCTGTGGGTGTCACTGGCGTTCGCGGTCATGGGGCCGGAGGAAGCCGACTCTCCCTCTCAGCCCTCCGCGCCGGGCCGGCTCGGCTTCTCCTAGCCTGCTCCTTCTCCCTCATCCTCGGCGGGGCGACCGGGACGCGGGCCGTGACCGAGATGGAGCCGACCGCGCCCAGGGCCTCAGCGCCGACCCTTCGCGCGCAACGACGCGCACGACGCGAAGACGCACATAGCCGCCCTGCGCCCGGATCGCCCGGGGAGGCGGGAAGCGGCCGCGAGGGAGCCGGGCGAAGGCCGAGGAGCCGTCCGGTGTCGAGCGCCCCGCCTGCACCCCCAACCCGTATCCCCCGATGGGAGCCGGGCGCCCGCCGCCTCCCGACTGGCCGGAATCCGTGACTCCGGGAAGAGCGAAGCACGCGCGCGCCGGCGGAGGCGCAGCTGCCGAGCGCTCGCGGGGCGCGCGGCCGCAAAACCGATCCGTTCAACCGCTTCGCCCCCAAGAAAAGCGGAGAAAACACGTAAATTCCTTCCTTTCCATCATCGACCGTGGTCGCGCCCGCCGTCGACCACACATTCCCATCTTTCATACCCGGACCGCTCTGGATTCTACGGCTACAGAAAGCAGCCTCCCTACGCCATGAGCGACATGCCGCCGAGGAATCAACGCATACCACAGGAGATCCCCGTCTACCGGCGGAACGGCAATCGCCGCTGATGGAAGGCCAGCAGGCACCGCCATGGCGCCAACGGCCGCCGGAGGGAGAGGGCCGTCCGACGCTCCCGGCACTGGCACGGAGCCGTCGCTCTCGTCGGGCTGGCGGTGGTGCTGCTCGAGGGTGCGTCGAGCTCTGCCGTTCGCTCGAAGCCGCCGGGCACGATCTCGCAATGCCGGGATGAGATCGGAACTCTCGAGGCAGATCCGCGAGACGTTCAGGCAGTGGATTCCCGGCGCCTTCGCGATCTCCCTGATCCTCCTGGCCCTGTCCGGGCTGGGCCTCGTCACGCCGTGGCTGCACCGGCGCCCGGCCCTATCTCTCCTCGGCGTTCGCGGCCACCGTGATCTTCGCGGCAGTGAACTCGATCCTCACCGCGGTCAGGGTCTTCTCGACCATCCGCGCATCGCGGTCCGACGGCGAGAACGTCGAGCGAGCTCAAACTCGGCTTCTGGCTGTTCCTCCTGTCCAGCGCCCTGCTGGCCGTCGGCGGCATGTGGGCTACGGCCAGCGCGTACGCGCAGTGGAGGCAGGACCGCTTCGAACGCCCCGCCTATGCCACCGGTCCGACACCCGGATGGCGAAGGCGATCCTGACGTGCTTCGCCATAGCGGCCACCCTGGGCGTGGCAGCCTGCGCCACCCCTACGTGGCGTGGGCAGAACCGGCGAGAAGGGATCCAAGGCCTTCTTCCTGCTCCAATGGGAGCTTCCGTCCTTCATCCGGACGGTGCTCGTCATCGCTCTGGCCGTCCTCGGCCTCCTCTTCCTCCGGATCAGGCCGGGCGCGCGCCCCGGTCCCTTCTTCGCCTCGGGGCAGCGTGCTGCTCACCGGCATCGTCCTCTTCGCGACCTGGATGGCCCACCGCGCCTGCCTGCCCGACTTACGCCGACACGACGGTACAGCGACAGCGCCAGTCTCGGGCGGCGTGGGTCTGTGGCTCTGCGGGTTTCTCCGCGCTGTTCTTCGTCCTGGGCGGGGCCGTCGCGATGGCCTGCAGTCTGCCCCGCCCGTGTTTCCCTCCGCCCCCGATCGCCGAGTCGGCCTCCGGCTCGGGGTAAGGGAATTAAAGCGCGGCGGTCTGCGACTCTCACGGCGGCCATCCTGGCTCTTGGGGATCCTCGCCCTCGTCCTGCCTTACGTGGGGATCGAAGGAGGCGGAAGAGGTCGCTTCCTCCTGACCTCGTCGATATCGGTCGCCATCCTCCTGACGGGGCCTCTTCTTCCGCGCGACCAGCCTGACCGCGGGTGAGCTCACGGCTCGGCAGGGCGCGGCCGGGGCCGCTCAGTCGCCTGCGGCGAGCGTGCCGCTCGCCTACGGAACGGTCATCGCCATCGACTTCTTCGGGACTTCGAACAGCCCGGGGCGCCGTTCTGCTGTCCAGCTTCACCGCCCGACGGGGGACCGGGCACGTGGTGTTACATCGCTTGCTCCGCTGCTCCTCCGTCTTCGCGGGCATCCTCGCGGCCTCGCGGTGCGAACCGCCGCCGACCGATCCGCCGACGCGGCGCGCGGCGAGCGGCTCCCGCCGCCAGGGAACCGGAATCGCCGACCGCCGGCGGCGGGCATCGCGCGCCGCATCGCCGCTTCTGCCTCCTCGGATGCATCCGCGGTCGCCTGCCTCGCGGGAGCAGGGAGTCTTCTAGTCATCGTCAGCGTATTCGTACCGGTGACCTTCATCAACCACGATGACGGAGATGGATACAAGTACACACCTTTCGAATCAGACCCTTATTTTCTGTTAATAGTCAGTATGTTCTGACTTCTCGCTGGTTTACCTGACCCGCGCGATCAGAAAAGGGGAAGAGGACGCCACCCTCCTTGCGGAAATTCGCCCTTCCTGGCCAGCGGGATCGTCATGATCGGCCGGCTCGCCGACCTGTAGCGTCATCAGGATGCGGAGCAACGACGAGGTCGCCTCGACGCCGGATTCTCCGTCGGTTTCTGGCTTTATCGGCGTGGGCGGGCTCCTGTCCTCGCCGCCGGGACTGCGGGCGCACTGCTAGCCGCCCGGCGGCGAGGGTTTTCACCGTCATTGCGTGGCCCTCCCTCTCTCCGCGCGCGGGCGGATCGCCCTAGAGCCCTCAGCGGCCTGGGCAGCGCGCCTGACGATCGCATCAGCCTTCCGCTCTTCACCACCAGCCCCCAGTATTCCGGGCTGGAAAGCGCGAGCATACTCACCAGATACGTCGGCATACTCCTGACCCGCTGGCGCTGGCCGTCCTCTCCTGCGTCTTCCTCGCGCTCGCCGCCGGCAGGGCGACGTGGGCTTCGTCGATGAAACTGGCCGCGTTCACAGTCCTGCCGTTATCCTTCGAGCGTTCGCCGAGGTCACCGGTTTGGGCAATGGATCATCGTGCGCTACTGGCGCTCCCGCCGACAGCGCGCTTGTCGGGCAGTCGTACGGGTCCCGGCTTCGGCTCTTCGTCGGAGCCGGATTGGCGTTTCTCCTCGCGGGCATCGTTCGCGGCCCGCTTCATCCGCGATATCGACGGCCGGCGCTTCCCGCCGGAAATCCTCGTGCCGCAGGCCACGCGCCGCCGCCATACGGACAGCCCGCCCAGCCGTTGGGCGGCGATCCCGTCGAACTATCCGCAGCCAGCGGGAACCCACGTCCGTTTCCCGCCTACTCGCAACGGTTTTTCCGGGCCTCCCCAGTCGCTAGGGCGATCCGGCGTCCCGCCAGGCGCCCTCGCACCCGACGCGCGACGGCCAACCCGCTCCCGTCCTCTCCTCCGCCCTGTCCTCGGGCCGAACCCACCGGGCCGCGCCGAGGACGATGCCTCCGGCCCGGACGCCCCCGGGGACACCAGCCGTTTCGCTCCCCGCCGAAGGACCCCGACGGTCAGCCCTGACCCGTGGAATCGGCGTTCGCTGACACCGGGTGGTCGACGGTGCATTTCAGCTTCACGGCACCTACCTGGGGGATATGACGGTCCGCACCAGCCACGAAACACATCGGAGGGCCAAGGCCCCGGTCGCTCCCCGGAGGCGAACAGGCGCTCCGGCCAGCCTGCGGACTCCGGAGCTGGCTCCCTCCGCCTACGGAACCGGGCCGGCTTCCTACGGGTCCGACCAGTATCCCCTATGGATCCGAGCCGCAACCTTCTACGGGAGCCCCGCCTACGGAGGCGAGCCTCACGCCTACGGATCGAGCCAGCCCCCTTGTGGGAGCGAGCTCCCTGCGTCTACCGAACCGATCGGTCGCCCTACAGCGGCGTCCCACCACGGCGCCGGCTACGGCCTCACAGCGCCGGCAGCTTGCAGCAGCCGACGTCGGCGCCTCTCGGAAAGCCTCCAGCAGAGCCCGCAGGTCTTCGCGGGAATCAGGACCACCGCGGGGATACTCGCCGCCATCGGGCTCTTCCTCCCCTACTTCGCCAGGACGCCTCTCGTGGGCATCGGCGGGAGACCAGGTGGCCTTGGCGCCTTCCCTCCTCTCGTCGCTTTTGACCGGCGCCCTCGTGTACGCTTCTGCCGCATTTCGGCAAGCGGGCTCGACAGGTGAGGGGAGCCCTCTAGGTCTGGCGCTGACGGCGGCGGGGGCACAGTGCTGTGCCAACTGATCGTCAACTTCTCCCCGGCGGCCTCGGCGCGGACGTCTCGCGAGTGTGCTTTCTGGGTCATCGGCGCTGCAGACGATTCTCGCGACGCGCCCATCGCGGGGCGCCCTCCGCACTCCCGAGCTCCGAGGCACGCAGGGAGTCTTGCAGCGTCGTCGCCCAGCCGGCCTCCAGCGACGAAAGCGCACCATCGGCCTCCGTCGACGTCCAGCGCTGAACGGCCCGTTCCGGCGCAGTCCAGTGGCTTTCCCCGCGCATGACGTCCGCGTCCATCGCGAATGCGCTGATGGGGAATGCTCCAACTGTTCGCCGGTCGCATAATTCCGGAGTTCGTGCTTTAGTTTCCCCATGAGCAATCAGCACAACCCGCGGGCGCTCCAGTCGGTGGCGGCAGGGGCCCTGCAGGGGGAAGCCGTCGAACCTCGAAGGACTACGTGGTCTCTGATCCGAAGAAACGTCTACTGTATCTCTCCATCACGGCCGCGGGCGTCGATCATCGCCTTCATCAGCTTCTACACGCCCTGGGTGACGGTCGAAGGCTGGGCAATCCATCTCCTCTCCCTCGCCGACGCGGAAGGCCGGCCACGCCCCTACAATCTCCATCGTCGCGACCGCGGTGGCGATGGCGGGAGAATCGTCTTCCTCTTCAGCAAGCACCTTCGTCGGCAGTACCTCCCTCTCGCGCACGGCGGTGTGGGCATCGGTCGTCATCATCCGCAACTTCGTCGTCGCACATCGACGTCGGCAGCCTGTCCAAAATCCGTCGGTGAATGCGGAACGCGGCCTGGGGTACTGGCTCACGCCCCTGAGCGGCATCTTGATCGCCGCCGGGCAATCCTCCTGTCGCTGCTGGCTCGGGCGCCTGCGGTGCTGTGCGGTTTCGGACCGGGCGGATCGCCCGCCCCGTCCCCGGCCCCGGCCGGCCAGCCGCCGCCAGCTGCTACGCTATCGGGCCAGTCACCCATCCCGGCTGATCCCACCATCCCGGCCAGCCGCCGCCAGTCCCGGCACCGGTCGGCAGCGCCTCCTCACCTCCTCAGCAGGGTTTTCAGTCACCCCTCCGGTGACCGACGAGTCATCGCACCGCGCGGACGGCCGGCTATCGAAGTCCCTGCGGTGCGACGCGTCACGCGGACCTGTGGGCGCAGCGCGCTCGCAGCGTCGGTCAGCGCGGCTGAGTCGGCCGCGACGGCGCGCGCGCGGCGTGCCGCCGTGGGCAAGCGGACGGGCCGTGCCCAAGCCGGTAGACCTCCTGGTGTTGTCTCAGCCTCGGGTCACTCAGGAGGCTTTGTCCCGTCGCAGCTCCGCCAGGAACCGCGCCGTGTAGGCGGCTGCGTAGGGGCGTCGGATGGCCTCCCGGAGCGGGCGTCAGGTGCGTCGGTTTTGGACGAGGCACGGACGGTCGGCACGGCGAGGACTGCCTCAGGAGTCGTTGGCCGGGGTAGGTGAGGCCACGAAAACCTGCGCACCAGCTGTTGTCGGCGCAGACTCGCCACTCGCGGTCGCCTGAGAAGCAGTGGAAGACGGTCCTGTCGGGCGCGCCGCACTCGGTCAGGATGCGCAGGCAGTCGGCGCGGGCTTCGCGGTCGTGGATCTGAGTGAAGGCCAAGGGCCTTGGCGAGTTCGACGTCATCTGAACGACCTCCTGGGCGGCCTTCCCGGCATCGGCCGTGCGGAAGTAGTCGATCCGCTTCCTCATCGTTAGACGGTCTCCGCTGCGGCCCGCAGCTCTTCGACCAAAGGCCACGGCGTCGGCGGAGCAGTAGTCGCGGTGCCAGTCCAGGCTGTGCGCAGGCCCGTCGGGCCGGTCTCGGTGACGCGCAGTGCGCGTCGTTGGGGTGGATCGCTCATCGCCGCGGAGAGCCGGGGTGCGCCTCGGCCAGAGCCACGGTCGGGGCGAGCGTTGGGACCGCAGCCGCATGACGGCGTGCCCGGACCCCGCCTGCCCATGCGGGCCAGATGCCACGGATGCCGCCCCGACCGGCTCGGTGGGCGATCGGGCGGCCCGAGTTTCCGTCCCGTTCGTCCGTCCGCTCTGCGGCCTGCGTGCAGGGCCTCCGCGGCTCGTTTCCGGCTCGGCCTGCGCGCTCTCCGTCCGGCGGGGCCGGTTTCGCCTTCGTCGACAGCCGCCGGGTAGTCTCGGTCGCCCGGCACCGGCAGATGCGTGGTCGTCGACGATCGGGTGGGCGAGCGGCGCGGGGACGTCAGTAGACGCCCTCTTCCTAGTCATGGTTCTCTACCTATCGCTCGGACCGTTGCAAGCGCCTGCGGTTTTCCGCGCGTCGGGCGCGGCGTCGCCTCCTGCAGCGCACCGGCTCCGGCTGCCGGCGAGGCGCGTCGGGGTCACCCGTCAGCCCCAGGCGCTGCAGTTCCTCGTCCACAACGGATTCGTCCAGCTTGGCGAAGACGCCGCGGCTTGGCGATCGGCGTGCCGGGGACGACGGCGTCGATCTCACGGACGCACGCGAGTAGTCGCCGGTGATGATCGGGTACGGTCGCCTCTGTCGAGGTCGTCGACGTCGACGAGCCGCGGCATGAGGGGCGATGTCTCCCTGACCGCCGAGTACGCGGTCGATCGCATTCGAGGAGTGCGGCAGAACACGGACATCATCGTATTGGAGGTCCCACACCGACTGGACGAGGGTGTGCAGGACGGTCGCCAGGCGTTCGCGCTGTTCGGGCGCCTTGAGTTTGAAGGGCTCGGTCCGGGCGACGTGGGTTCGCCTCGCGCCCACCAGCCGCATGGCCTCGGCCAGGGCGGCGCGCTGCCGGTGGTGGCGATGTGGTCGCCGACCGCAGTCGATCCGCGCCGCGGCGAGGAGCTCCTCGTCGACGAGCCTGAGGCCCCGCGCGATCTCGCCGAGATTCTTGGCGATCATGGCGGCTGTGCGGTGACGAGGTTTGCCCGAGCCGGCGACGAGCCCGAGCTGCTGCGCGCACGAACTCGGCCCAGGTGAAGTCGGCGTCCGAGTTTCTCGGGCCCGGCGATCGAGATGAAGTAGCGCAGGGCGTCGCTGGTAGCGGAGAGACGTCGCGCACGTAGATGACCACGTTCTCGAGGGGAGAACTTCTTCCCCTCCATTGTGAGGAACTCGGAGGCGACCACCTGGGTCGGCAGGTTGAGGGCTCCCAGGCTGCCCGGCTCTCCGCCGTGCGAGCCCTCGCCGTTGTAGGCGAGCAGTTCGGCCGGCCAGATCTGGGAGTGGAAGACGATGTTGTCCTTGCCCAGTGAAGTAGTAGGAGAGTGCGTCGGGGTCGTTCCCACCATCGCCGCCAGTCCTCGGCGCTTCCCTCCCCGGCGGCGGCGCGGCGGCGCGCCCATTCGACGGAGGCCGAGAGGTAGCCGATGACGGCGTCGAACCACACGTACAGGCGCTTGTTGGGCTGGTCCTCCCAGCCGGGGATCGGGATCCCCAGGAGATGTCGCGGCTCATGGCCCGCGGGCGCACGTCTTCGAGCAGGTGTTTGGAAAAGGCGATGACGTTGGGGCGCCATTCGCCGGTCGCCTCGACGCCGTCGAGCCACTCCCCCAGGGTCCCGGCCAGCGCGGGGATGTCGAGGAAGTAGTGGTCGGTGACCCGAAGCGCGGCGCCCGCCCGGAGACCGTGGAGTCGGTCGACGAGGTCCTGCGGGTCGAGTTGGTTCCCGCAGGTGTCGCACTGGTCGCCGCGCGCGCCGGGCGAGCCGCAGATCGGGCAGGTCCCTCGATGTGGCGGTCAGGCAGGGTGTTGCCGGTGACCGGGTCGATGGCGACGCTCTGCTGCTGGACGATCATGTACCCGTTGTCGCGGCAGACGTCGAACATCTGCTGGACCACGCGCTCGTGGTTGACGGTGGTGGTCCGGGTGAACAGGTCGTAGGACAGGCCGAGGGCCACGAGGTCCTCGACGATGATCCGGTTGTTCTCGTCGGCGAGCTGCTTTGGGCGTCTTGCCGGCGGCTTCGGCCGCCACGAGGATGGGCGTAAGCGTGTCGTCCGTGCCGGAGACTATGAGCACGTCCTCGCCGCGCATCCGCATGTACCGGGAGAAGACGTCGGAGGGACGCCGAATCCGGCGACGTGCCCGATGTGGCGCGGGCCGTTGGCATAGTCACGCAACTGCTGAGAGAACGTTGCGACATAGACACAAGGGCACGTCCCAGCGGCGGGAGCAGTTCACCTAGGCACGCGCCCGCAGCCGCACCCGGGAGCGTCAGCCGGTTTTTCGGGAGGGCCGCAGTTCCGCCCAGGCCAGAATGCGGCGAGAACGGCGGGGCATTCGCCGGTTCCCCATTCTCAGAGAACCCCTGTTCTTTGCGCATAGAACGTGCCATACTGATTGATATCACCATCTCGCATGTAAAAGGAAAGGAAATCATGCTCGAATTCGGAGATATACTGAAGTGGGATGCCTCAGAGCTTCGCGCAGCGGGTGAGGAACTTCGATGGGACGCAAAGAAATTCGATGTGATCGCCGAGGATTTCGCTCGCGTCAACACCGAGGACCTTCTAGAGCCTATGCGGAGTCTGAAGCTAGAGCGTCGCGCTCTGGTGATGACGCCTCGACTTGTTCCATGACATGACCCAGGCTGGCAATGACCTTTCACCGGCGCCAGCGCAGTGGAGGACGTGGCTGAAAAGCATCGGAAGTGTCCTCACGTGCTGCCCGACAAGAATACAGCATTAGCTATTCAGGAGAAGTGGAATACCATGGCATGCAAGATGAAAGCGAAAGAAAAACGCATAAAACTTTCAATCGAAATACTAGTCGATTTATGCAGTAGAAAAGGTAAAGAAATTGTGTCCACATTGAAAAATGTTTATGAAAGTATAGAGCGTTTGAAAAACACGGCTGATTGGCTTAGTTCAACCAAGCAAGCGATTATTCATTCCAAATCTGATCAGGCACCGAAGGTGAATGGAACGCTGAGCAAGCCAATGATTGGTGGACTTCACGTCCACGATAAGGAGCAAGAGAATATGATAAACAATTATCCTGATTGGGCTGGCAAATCTCGATGGCATACCGTTCGCTGGATCGCGATCGAGCGAATCGCAAGAGGCTCCTCCTCATGAAGGAGAGTTTGGTTCTCGTAGGAGATTGCTCGAAGAGGACGTCAGCGAGTCACAAGAAGGGCAATCGCTTTCGCGATCCGTCGTCTGAAACGAAGTCAAAAAGCAGCTGAACTGGCTAATGAATTGGAAAAGGGTGAAGAAAAGACGAAAAGAAATTGGAACCGTTTTTGAAGCGATTTTCAGGTCCTTCTAGATGGAAGGCATTCACTCGACAAGCTTCTATCTTCACCGTGGGGATCAATTACAGGCTTCAATCGGCATAGGGGATGTAGACAATGCGGATCATGTGATGGTTTACACCCCGGGAATGACGTCCACAGTCTCTGACAGCATTATCGGAAAAGGCACAGAATGGGGTAAGGAAACCAAAAACGCCGAAAATGTCCTCTGATATATCTAACAAGCTCCTTGATAAGGATCAAAGAAAATCAGAGGCGATTTGACGAATATGGAAAACCTATAAAGCGCAAAAGTGTGGCTGCTATTGTCACATTAGACTACGACGCTCCACAATGGGATAATATCCACACGCCTACTCATTCGGTATATCGGAAGAGCAAGCGGAAAAGAAAGCGGGAAGCATATCGTCCTCTCTTACGACGGCATACAAGCCGTGCACAGAAAAAGATCCGCACTTAAAGTTGCAACAGGCCATTCCATGGATCCACTACTATGGGCAACGGGTTGAGTGGTTCAACGGCTCCTGACGAAGCGATCGGCGTCGGATCTCCCGGTTTGGGAACGAACAGCAGTAGTAAGCTCAACATGTTTTCCTGACATGTATACATTGGCAGTGCGCCGGAGATATAGTCGCAGGCAGTAGTTGGTTTGGGGACGATCCGTCCTTGAATCCATTTTTCAAGCACTTCAATCTAGGGTAGGTGGCGTGGACCCGACAACCACATATACGAAGGCTCCAGTGGGCATTCTGAGTACATGAGCCCCAACAAGACGTCTACCTACACATCGCCAGCATACTCGTCGGTAAGGGCATGGCTTCTCCAGATCCTGAAGGGTAACATTCATGCGTTTCGGATTCTCGCAGCGAATGCGCATCGTCGTGGCACTGGTCCTGGGCACCATCGTGTTCGCGGGTGCGGCAACGACAGTGAAAAGTACTTCGGCGAGGCGGGCCACGCCGAACAGCCTCGAGCCGTTCCCATCGCCCAAGCACGCCGTGAGGCGCTGACTCTCTTGGTCTATCTCTACGACGTTCTCACCAAGGGAGTTCGGCCTCGGCGAGTGGACCCGCTTCTGAAGGCGGAGAGCAACACGCACTGCAGCCGTTGACTGTCCTGAGGGCTACGCCGCCGAGTCCTACTCCCCTGGGAGCCGCCGCCCTGCTCGGAAGGACAAGTGAGGCCGCCGTCAAACGCGTCTACGAGATCGTCAAACCCTCATGGCTTCGGAGCCTCCCAGAAAGATCCAAACGCTGACGAAGGACGTTCGGTGACGTTCTACAATCCAAACACCGCAGCTGAAATTAGCTTAGGCTTCGAAAAGTCTCACCGCCTTACAAGTAGGCTCTGACGCGAAGGGACGCAGCTCTCGAGAATTGGCCTGAAGGAGCGGGAAGTCGTCTCAACGCCTCGCGGTTCAGGCGCGCCTCACACCATGGACCACGAGATTTGGCCAGACCAAGCACCTGACCCCAACACGCCACCGGCACTCCCAGCCCTGCCTCAACAACAGACTAAACCATACACGCCACCATCACATAAAACACGCGAAAATAGAGAAAACTGGTCGGTAAGGCATGGCTTCCCCAGATCCTGAAGGTAACATTCATGCGTTTCGGATTCTCGCAGCGAATGCGCATCGTCGTGCACTGGTCCTGGGCACCATCGTGTTCGCGGGTGCGGCAAACGACAGTGAAAAGTACTCGGCGAGCGGGCCACGCCAACGACCCCCTGAGCCGTTCCCATCGCCCAAGCACGCCGTGAGGCGCTGACTCTCTGGTCTATCTCTACGACGTTCTCACCATGAGTTCGGCCTCGGCGAGTGGACCCGCTTCGAAGGCGAGAGCAAACAGTGATGAACCTCTTGACTGTCCTGACGGCTAGCGCCGCCGAGTCCTACTCCCTGGGGAGCCGCCGCCCGCTCGGAAGGACAAGTGGAGGCCGCCGTCAAACGCGTCTACGAGATCGTCAAACCCTATGGCTTCGAGCCTCCCCAGAAAGATCCAAACGCTGACGAAGCGACGTTCGGTGACGCTTCACAATCCAAACACCGCAGCTGAAATTAGCTTAGGCTTCGAAAAGTCTACCGCCTCACAAGTAGGCTCTGAGATGCGAAGGGGACGCAGCTCTTCGAGAATTGGCCTGAAGGAGCGGAAGTCGTCCCCCAACGCCTCCGCGGTTCAGGCCGCGCGCTCTCACACCATGGACCACGAGATTTCGGGCCGGACCAAGCCCCTCGACCCCAACACTGCCACCGGCACCCCGCCCCCTGCCTCAACAACAGACTAAAACCATACACGCCATCATCACACAAAAACACGCGAAAATAGGAGAAAACATGTCAACCTTGTCTTTTTCGGATTCCACCGCCAGAAAGCCTGAACTCACCAGTGAGAACGCGGCTGATCTTCACAGAATGGCGAGCGCCGAAAAAGTGCGCGCTCCTCCAATGACAAGCTCATAGGCGCTGATCTGGGCGCCCCCGCGAACGCGCAGCCGACGCCTTGGAGAAGATGCGCATGCTCTTCCAAGCGGATCGCACACCTACCAGCACGGGGTGCTGGGGCACAAGCGAACTCTCCTCGACCGAGGAGTCCGTCTCCCAGTGGGTGAAGGAAGACGGGGCCGCCCGGCGGTCCGCCCGCTGTGACGGCCCCGCTGCTCGACTCCTCGGCTTTGCGGCGTCCACGGACCGGACGCGCTACGATCTTTCCAAGGTATTCAACCACATTCCACCCGCCAGGCAGGAGGAATCCCATGGAAGAAGACACGTGCCCTGATCATCGTCGACGTTCAGCCCACTTCGCGAAGGCGGGCCCTGGGCGTCGAAGGCGGCAATGCCGTTGCCGAGCGGATCGCCGATTTCGTCACGGGAGAACGCGGACGAGTACGAGCCTCGTCACCACCCAGGACTGGCACGTCAACCCCGGCTCCCACTTCTCGGACACGCCCGACTTCGTGGACACCCGGCCCGAGCACGGGGGGAACGGCCGAGGCCGAACTGCACGAGGCGATCGCCTCGCTCCCCCTGGACGCCTCGGTGAAGAAGGGAGAGTACTCGGCGGCCTACTCCCGGCTTCGAGGGAAAGGACGCGGAGGCGAACCCTCGAGGAGATCCTGCGCGCCGCCGGGTCCAGGCCATCGACGTGGTGGGCCTGGCGGAATCCCACTGCGTGAAGGAAACCGCCCTCGATCGCTCTGCGCCGCGCTGGCGCACCTGGTGTCCGGACCCCACCGTCCCCGTGAGTCCCGGAAACCGGCGAGGACGCGCGCGCGCGAGACGGACGAGGCGGAGTCGAGCAGATCCCCACGGCGTCGGCCTCGGATTCTACGAGGAGGGCGAGGACGCCCGATCCCCGGCGACTTCGCGGACGAACCGCACGGCGACGGATCCGGCTTCGCTGGGGGCGAACTGGACGACCTCGGCGACCTTGACGACCCAATAACCTGGATGACTTCGACGGCTTAGACGACAACCTGGACGTCCCAAGCGGAGGCGAGGCGGGCGCCGCCGGCCCTCTTCGCGGATGTCGACGGTTTGGCCGACCTGGACGCCGACGACCTGCTCGAGGAGCTCGACGTCCTGGAGGAGCTCGACGACCTTGAGTGAGGACGTCGACTCTCCGACGAGGTCGACGAGGCGGACTTCGACTCTCCGACATCGACTTCGACCCTGGGGCTCCGGGCAGCCGCCGGCTCCGGCTCAACGGGCCTAGAGGCAGCCTGAGAGATACAGTCCGCCTGAGTAGCCCGGTCCTTCTGAGTAGCCCAGTCCTCCCTGAGGAGTCTGGGCGTCCGTCGCCGGCGAGTCGTCAGCCCGGTGGGTCTCGCCTGCCGAGCTCAGCCGCGTGAGCCGCGTGTCCATCGTCTCGAAGCCGATCTCGCCTGCCGGACCCCAGTCGAGCGGAGCCGCGACTGCGGTCGCGGGCCTGCCGGATCTGCGTCCGCGGTCTGGTCGGGTTCCTCGGATCGGTCCGGTTTCTTCACGTGCTCCAGTTCGAAGAGCGTGCGCCCCCACCCGATCGCGTGGCGGCCCCGGAGTCTGAGGCCCGCCTGCTGGAAGACCGCGAGGAATTCCGTCGTCGTGCGGATGCCCGCCGCCCAGGGAGAATCTCGACGAGGTCGGCCTCGTAGTCGCAGCCGGTGGCGGCGGTCGGGTCGAGCATCGCTTCGAGGAGGACGCAGATGGCCGCCCTCGGCCAGGGTGGAGGCGGCCGAGCCCAGGACCATCGCGAGCGACTCCGTCGTCGTTCGGCGAGCTGAGGTTCGTGAAGAAGATCGCGTCCGGTTCTCGACGGCTCGCCGGTTGTCAGCATCGAATGCGTGAACACCGCTTTGACGGCCTCCACGGGGTCGTCCACGAAGACGATGCGCGGGTGGATCCGCTGCGCTGCTTTTCGTCCCGTTCGTACTCTGACACCATGACGACCACCTGCAGCATGTCCTCGTACACCCTCGACGAGGGCCGTGGCGTATTCGATCCCTCCCGTTCCCCCGACGATGACGTACGAGCGCCTTCGAAGACGGGATCGGCTGCCAGGGAGCTGGCGTTGTAGGAGGCCTGCTCGGCCTCCTGAGCGACTTTCTCGGCCAAGATCCCGGCGATGCTTGGCGCCGTCGCTGAAGGGCGCGCTGAACCAGTGTTCGACGTCATCGTCGCTGCGCTTGCCCGCCACGGCGGGGGCCAGGGAGAGCATGCCGGATCTCCTGACCACATCCGGATTGCTTCAGGCCCAGTGCGCGGCGATTCGTTCGTCCTCCAGTTCGCGGCCCAGCTCCGTCAGAGTGTAGGCGACCATGCCCGGCGCGGCGTCCGAGGTGCCGGTCGTCTCCGTCCCGTCCGCGGCTCCCCGCCTCGACTGCCCCTCCCGGCCTTGCCTTCCTTCGATCCCGATGCTCCGAGATAGCGCAGGAGCTTGGGCGCCCCGGCCCCGTCGATGCCCAGCCGTTCGGCGATCTGGCGGGCGGTCTCGCGGGCTGTCCGCGAGCGCGTCGGCCAGTCCGATGGTGGCTGCCACGCGCAGGGCGAAGCCTGGGAAGATGTCGGCCTTGCGGTAGATGGCTTCAGGTCGGCACGTTCGCCGCATCCGCCCCACACGCCGGGCTGGCCCAGCGTCCCGGACCGCCTCGTCTGTGCGCCCCGATCCGATTCCCTTCGGATGCGGAGCGTCGCCAGTATCGCGACACTTCGACGCAGTCCCGCAGTCCGGCGTCGTTGCGCAGCCATCTGCGGATCGACGCGAGGGCGGGCGGCTTCGCCGGCGACCCAGACGTACGGCGTCCCGTCCCACCATTCGGCGGAGCGGATGGCGTCGAGGAGCAGCGGGGCGGTGCCGGGCGCGGCCTCGCCCGCTGAGCCACGTCGTCTCGACGCCTCGGGGATGGGCAGGTCCTGGCGGTGCGAGTCCTCCCCGGATCTCCACGAAGACCCGTCCGCGAGCGCCCTCCGCCATTCCTCCAGCCAGCGTCCGATGGCGGGCAGGCTGTTTCGTCTCGGCGGCCAGGACCACGCGACGCCTTCGGGTGAGCTGGCCGAGGCCTTCGGCCCGACGATCTGGATCTCGTCTCCCGGGCGCACGCGCTGCACCCACGCGGTTCCGGGCCCGCCAACGCGGCGAACGACGTCGACGTCGATCTCCCCGGCTTCGGCATCCCACCGGCGCACAGTGTAGGCCCTGGAGAGGATGCGCGCTGTCGCGGGCCAGCGGACGACGCCCTGCCCTGGGTGGGCCGGTTTGGTCCTGGCCGATCGGGCCGGTCGAGGACGACCTCGATCGCGTCGTCGAATCCGTCGGAGCGGAATGCCGCCACGGGATTGCCGTTCGGGGCGATGTGCGCGGCGAGCTGGGGGCCGCCCATCGTCACCTGTCTCATCCTCGAGGGTCACGTCGGCCACGCGCAGGACTTCCAGGGTCCGTGTCGTGATGCCGTAGGCGTCGATGGAGCGGCGCAGGCGGGCCATTGCGGGTCCTTTCGATCATCTGGATAGCGGGCGGGCGTCGGCCTGACGCGTCGGGCGCGGGTCCGGAGAGCGCTTGGGGAGCCGGGTACGGCGGGGCAGAAGCTGTGCTGGGTTCGAGGGCGCTTCGGATCGGCACGGCGCAGGTGGAACCCGAATCGAGTCTTGCAGTGTCGAGCTCGGAACACAATAGAGGCCGCAGATTGAGACGTTGCGCTGCGGATCGGGGAGGGGCGACTTCGCCGATTCCGGCCCGGAGTGTTCCGGACTTTCTCAGGCTCGCCACAGGCCCGCCTAAGGTCGGGAGGTCTCCATGGTGGTCGTCAACCGAATGAAGCGGACACGCCGATAGGTGAGCCCTATGTGCGTGACCGTGTCCGCTATCTCTCCGACTCGCGGGGGCGGCCGAAGGGTGATACGTGCACGACGAACGGACGCACCGCCGTCCGGGCGGCTTCCTTCATCGCCCGAGCTTGGTGGCGGGCAGGGACGACACGTGATCGTCTCCGCCCTTCGCGTTGCTGGAGCGCCGAGGCGAGGCTTTCCAGCTCTGCGGCGGGCATCGCAGGCATGGGCATCGGCGGCGCGATAGACGGAAAGATCCGATAGGCTGAGCGTCGAAGAACGGAGTACCTCGATGACGACAACGCCTCCACCGTCCGCCTCGCAGGCCGCCGGCGCAGGACGCCGTCACCCCGCCCCAGCCGGATCCCCGGCCAGATGCGCGCGGCCCGGCGTGCGGCTGGTCGTCGCCGACTATGGACGGACCCCTGCTCGACTCCGGCGGTCGCATCCCCGAGGGTTGCGCCGCTGCTGGATCGGATGCGCGAACGCGGCGTGGTGCTCGTCCCGCCAGCGGGCGGCAGCACGCCAGGCTGGCGCGGATGTTCGAGCGGGCGATCGACGGATGCCGATCATCGCCGACAACGGCAGCTACGTCGTCCTCGACGGTCAGGAGCCGCACTCCACCACGCTGGAACGGGACGTGGCCGTGGATCTCGTCCACAGGGTCCGGGGCCGCTGGCACGCAGGCAGCTCGTCCTGACGGTCAGCGGGAAGCGCTGCGCTCACGTCGAATGCGCCGACGAAGCTTTCCTGGCCGAGTGCCGCAAGTACTATTCGCGTCTGGAGATCCTGCCCGACTTGCTCGACTTCGACGACGAAGTCCTCAAACTCGCCCCTTCGATCCCCGAGAGCGTCACGAGGTTCGCAGAGCCCTCATCGCCGATCTGGCGGGCAGCCACCACGCGGCGACGTCGGGCCGGTACTCGCTGACATCGCGGCGAAGGGGACGGTTAGGGCGTGCCCTGCGCAGGCTGCAGGACCGGCTCGCCGTCCCGCCGGAGCAGACGAGCGCCTTCGGCGACCACCTCAACGACATGGAGATGCTCCGCGGCCGGACGTTCCTTCGCCGTGGCCGACGCCCACCCGCAGATCCTCGCCGTCGCGCAGTGCCGCATCCCTCGTGCGGCCAGGACGTGGTCGACGCAATCGGCAGGCTGCTCGCGCGGGGATGATTTTCGCAAGCGCCGCGGCCCGCACATTACGCAAAGCCGTCCGGTGCTCAATTATCCGCGCGGCCTCAAGCGAAAAGTCCCGACGTTGTGACCTTTAACGAAACACGTTCCGCGCACAAATCCCGCCATCTTCGCAACGTCTCCGGCAAAGCGCGCACCCGCGGATCGCCGCCGATAAGGCCGTCCTCACATCGAGGGGCCGCCGCGGAGTCAGGCCTGCCTGCCTTCCTCATACCGGCCATCCATTCGGGCATACCGTGGCTGTATGACATTCGAGCGCGGCTCGCGGCTCCGCCCCAGACCATCATCGAATACGCATCCATCGCACGGAGGTTTCCATCATGACCAACCAAACTCCTCGTCTCGACGTGTGCGACCACCGCCTGCGCCTACAACAACGGAGGCTGCACGGCCTTGGCCGTCACCATCGGCGGCACCGGCGCCAGGCCGACCTGCGCCACTTTCGTCAAGCTCGACGCCCGCGGCGGCCTTCCGGTCGCCAATGGCTGCGTCGGCGCGTGCCAGCGCCTGGAGTGCGTGCACAACAAGGATCTGCTGTGCACCGCGCCGGCCATCGATGTCGCCGGCGACACGGCCGAGTGCGCCTCGTTCACCGCTCGCCGACGGAGCGCCGCCCGGCCGTCGGGCCGTGGACGGCATCCGCGAAACGTGGGCCCCTGATCTAGCCCCACGTCGTCGATTCCGGCGCGAGTCCGCACTTGCACGCCGGAGCTTTTCCATCCGGCCGGGGCCGGAAGCCCGCCGCCGGGCGCGGAGCCTCACCCTCCGGCGTCGAACAGCGCGGACAGTTCGAGGGCCAGTTGCGCGCCGGACGCCACGGGCCGTTCAGAGGGACGTACGCCGTGGTGGCGTCGTCGTGGCTGACCTTCATCAGTGAGCCCGGTCCCTGTCCACGTCGAGGCATAGAACCGCCGCCGTCATGTGCTCGCATCCCATCCGGAACGGCCTGGCGGGACAGCAGCGCCCCTGGGACCGCTCCCCGAGGACTCTGCCGAAGAGCGAGTCCAGCCTGCACGGCGGATGCCCGTTCAAAGATGTCCATCGCGAGCAGTTCGCCGCCAGGCGTCCTCGTAGAGGTCGGCTCCCGATTCGGCCTGCCATCGCCATGCCGTGCTGTTCGCGGACGTCGTCGAACATCACTGGGTGACGCCGGCGGCGTGCGCAGGAGGATTCTACCGGTGGAGTAGCGGGCGAGCCGGCCTCCCGGGCGCGACGGCTACCTCGGCGACCTGCTCCGGCAGGCTGCCGGACACCAGGAGCTCGACGGTCTCGGCGGCGCCGAGCCATTCGAGCCTTCCGAGGCGTGCGCGGCCGAAGCGACGATCTGAACTCGCCGGATCGGGGCCTCCTTCTGCATGGACAACCGGGCGTCCATGCCCCTCGCCTCCCCGGGGAGCCAGGTGTTCGCTCAGTTCGCCTTCCGCGGTCGCGACGACTATTTCGCCTTCGGAGGTCAGCCCATGGGCGAGCGCGGCGAGCGTCAGCATGGGATCCTCGATACGCGACGAGACCCGCCTGCCCCGCGCCGGCCAGCAGACGGTGGACGCAGGAACGGCTGCGCGCCCGCCGGGTCTGGGCCGCGATCGCCTCGCGATTGGGGTAGAGCGATAGATCAGGGTTCACAGTCGATGCCCTCCACGTATAGGTCCAATGCGGTTAGGGGTATCCTCACTGAACCGTCTTTGTGAAGTCCCTCGCGGCGAATCGACCGCAAGCGGCCCTCATGCGGTTCGCCTCCCTCATGCCGCACAAGGCGGCCGGCCGCGCCACCGCAGCCGCCCGTCAGCGCGGCCGGCCGCGCGCACGCGAAGCCTCGGCATCCCGAACGTCCCTTCTCCGCACGGCGGCCTCGTAGAGGTCTTTGGTTCGCGTGCCGGTCCGTCCGGCCACATGCGCAGCGGCGTCTTTGAGGCGGGAGTCCGGCGTCGGCCAGGGCGAGGACCTCAGCCGCAGCGGCGTCGGCGTCCGCTTCCGGCCGCCGCCCGCCTGCGACGACCACGACGACCTCCCGAGGACTTCGCCGTCGAAGCGTTCGGCGAGCCTCCCAGGGGCTCGCACGACATCCTCGTGGGTTTTCGTGAGCTCCTGCATACGCAGGCGGCGTGCGGAGCCGAGGCCCTCGCGCAGCGCCCGCAGGGGCGCCCAGTCGCCGGGGCGACTCGAAGAAGACCATCGTCCGGGTCTCCCCGACCAGCTCCTCGATCGCCCGGCGGAGGTCGCCGGGTCTGCGGGGAGGAATCCTTCGAAGAAGCGGTCGCTGGCCAGGCCGGAAGCCACGAGAGCCGTCAGCACGGCCGACGGTCCGGGAACCACCGTCACGGCGATTCCGCTTCGGCGGCTCTAACTTGACGAGCCTGTACCCCGGATCCGACACCGAGGGCATTCCTCACGTCCGTGACGACGATCACCTTTCCGCCGTCGCGGCCAGTTCCAGAAGGTAGGGGACCCGCTGATCCTCGTTGATGCTCGTGATAGGAGAGGACCCTGCCTCGCAGGCCTCAGCCGAGGCGGGCTGGCCAGGGCGCGAAGGCGACGCGTGTCTCGGCGGCTATCACGTCGGCCTTCTCGAGTTCCTCCCAGCGCGGCGAGGCGTCGTCGTCGTTGCCGATGGGAGTGCGGCGAGAACGATCCGCGGGTGCATAATCCCCACCATGCCAGACTACTGCCCACGGCGTCCGAAGGCAGCAACCGCATTCGGCAGGTAGACTCGCCCCGTGAGTGGCAACCAGCAAAACCCGGATCCATTGACCGTTCCGGAAAACGCCAGCTGCCGGCCTCGCGGATACGCCGAGCGCCTCTCTGCGAATGGCGGTCCGACGCTCGCACTAAGCCTCGCCATCACGCACCCGGCGGCGGAAGGACGACCTTCCCTCCAGCTCCGCCGAGGCGCAGGCCGACGTCTACGAGGAGACCCTGCGAAGACTCGGGCTGCCGCCCAAGGGCGTCAAATTGCCCGTGCGGATCCGGCGGCGCGGTTGGATCGCCACCGCTATCGCGGCGGTCATCGCCTTTCGTCGCCCGCTTCGGAACCTCAATCATCCGCGGGCCATCGTCTTCGACGAAACCTATTACGTCAAAGCGTTCTCACTCCTGACCAGAGGATACGAGGGCCGATGGACGGGCGGCGACAAGACCAACGACCTCTTCGTCAAGGGCGACTATTCAGTGCTCACGAGCGATCCCGACAGAGTCGTCACACCCCGTTCGGCAAGTGGATCATGGCGATCAGCAGCGCCTGTTCGGAACCGACAACGGGGTGGGCTGGCGCTTCTCCACAGCCTTCATCGGCGTGCTCACGGTGATCCTCGTCGCCCGTATAGCCATGCGCATGTTCCGCTCCCCGATCCTGACCGGCTTCGCGGGCATCGCGATCGCCCTCGACGGGATGGGATCGTCCTGGTCGCGCACGGGATCCTCGACAACATCCTGGGATTCTTCGCGCTATGGGATTCTGGGCCATCTCATGGACCGAGAACGACACGCTGGGCAGTACCCTCGCCACAGGGTGGCGCACGGCCGGTTCAGGGACACCGAGCACACGCGGACGGTCACCGCCTCGGGTCGTTTCGACGGACGCGCCCTGCCGACGGTCGACCCGTGGGGGCCCGGCCACTTCGCGCGCCCGTGGCTGGTCCTGGCCGGAGTCCTGCTCGGCCTGACGTGCCGTGAAGTGGTCGGGGATCGACGCGCTCGCGGTCTTCGGCCTCCTCACGCTGGCTTTTGGGGGCCGTATCGCAAGATCGCCGGAGTCCTGCTGGAATCTGGCGGGTGACCTTCCGCGACGGCATCCCTGCATTCATCCAGCTGGTGCCCGTCGCGCCTCGTCGCCTATCTGGCAGGATGGACCTCCTGGTTCCTCAACCCGCATTCGTGGGCGCAACTGGGTCGCCGAGGCCAGGAAGACGGAGAGGATCTGCCGCTCGTGGGCCCCCGACAAATCGTCACCCTTCATCCACTAGCCACCAGGACATGTGGTCGTTCCACCACTCCCTGTCGGAGACGCACACCTACCAGTCGCAGGCGTGGGAGTGGATCTTCCAGGGGCGTCCCGTCAATTTCTACTGGGAGGAGAAAGGCGCTCCCCGCACCTGCGGCGCATCCAAGTGCGTTCAGGCTATCGCGTCCATCGGCAACGTCGGTGTCTGCGGTTGGCGATCGTCGGCCTGGTCATCGTTCTCATCGCCGCGATATTCCGGGCCGATTGGCGGTCCTGGGCCATACTCGCCGGGTACGCCGGGCTGTGGATGCCTTGGCTTCTCTACACGAATCGGACGATCTTCCAGTTCTACGCCGTCGCCTTCCTCCCCTACACCGTGCTCGCGCTGACGTTCGGCGTGGCGGCAGCATCCCAACTCCTCGGGCCGGCGCAACGCGTCTGCAGCCGCAGTCGGCCCTCACGGCGCGGCCTCCTTCGTCCCCGAGCCGCTCGGGTCGCCTCCAGACTGGGCGCGGCAAGACTCCAGAGAGCTCGGCGCGGCAGAAGGAGCCCACGAGGAGCAGCCGGGCCGCACGCGGGAAAAACGCCGTGCCGCTGGGCCCGGGCCGATCACGCTCGAGCTCTGGAGCACACCATGGAGACCCCACCGGACGACTCGATTCACCAGGCGTTTCCCCACTCCATCGTTTCCTCGACAACCTCTTCGACGACGGCCCGAACGGCAACAGCTCGGCTCCCCCAGTCCGACTCCACCCTGAGCCGGAAGCCGCGTCGTCACAGGCCTCGCAGACACCGCCGCCTCCCTCTCCGTCGTTCGAGGGCGCTGGCCGGCGAATCCCTGCCGTCCAGGCTGCCGCGGAGGCATCCGAGGAGAAGAGGCTTCGAAGGGCAGACCTCCGAGGGATCTGAGGGAGAGGATGTCGAGCCGGCGTCTGACGAGGCTTCCTCGTCCCGCCTCGAAGAGGAGTCCGCGTCCGCTCCGCAGAAGAATCGGAAGAGTCCGCTCCGCAGAGAGAGGGGAGCGAGGCGGAAAGTGAGAAGCCGAAGCGTGTTCCAGCGTGCGGGCGACGGGCGAGGCTTCGTCGCCGAGTGACCCGCCGGTTCCCGGCGATTTCCAGAATCCCTGCCCTGGAGGTCACCCGCCGGCTCCCGCATCCGGCGACCCGCAGAACCTCCGTGCCTGCAGGCGCCGCGGCCGATCCCATCCTGCGGAGTCAGCCTTCGCAGGCCTCGTGCGCTGGAAGCTCGCCTGGTCGCCACGCCCGGCAGTCTCCAGCTCTCCGCACCCCAGCGGCTTCCTCCCTGTGCCCGCTTCAAGCCCCTCGGCGGCCAGACTGGCGCGGAAGAGAGGCAGGCGGCTCCGCATGGTGGATGCCGAGGAACCGCGGCTGGCGTCGTGGATCGTGCTCGGAGGGTCACGGGCGTCATCGTCGCCGCCGCCGTTTTCGGTATCCGCCAGGACGGGCGCACCATCACCATGACTTCTGGCGGCTCCACATGGTTCGAAGCTGGATCTAGGCTCATGGCCGCCTCGGAGCTCATGCGCTCTTTCCCGCCCCGAGCCCCAGCCCCTCGCACCGCCTCCTCCACCCGATTCCACCTCTGCAAGCCGTTCCCCAGGCATTTCACCGTCTGCGTCCTGTCTCTCTGTTCATAGAGGATGCAAGGATCCAGTAGTGATCTCACTTCGAGGACAACGTGAACGACAACAATCAGCAGACCGACGGCCGCAACGGGCAGGAACAGCCTCAACCGCGGCAGGAGCCGTCTCCGCAGGGCACGGCGCTCCCGGAGCGCCGACGGTGCAGTACGCCCTCGAGGCGTTCCGGCAACGGAGGAGCTGAGCACCGCCGCTTCCCAACCCACCGCTGCCGCCGACGCCGCGGGCCTCCCGGACGGCTCCGGCCACGGCCCCCGGCCCGGCCGTTCCACCGAGCGCCGATGACGGGTGCGCGATGACGGGCACGGGAAACAGCCGCGCAGGGGTCCACCCGCATATGGCGGCAACCCGGCGCTGCGGGTGTCGTGCTCGGAGGCCTCTGGGCGGCGGGATGTCTATAGTCGGCGACGACCACGGCGGGCATTCCCATTGCGGGTCAACACGAGTCACTGCGACTTCGGCGACGGCGAATGCCGCAGCCTCCGTCGGGCAGGATGCCGGAACGGCGACGGCAGGATGCCCCAGGCGCCGTCGGACCGGTCGGAAAACAACCCTGACGGCACCTGGGCAAGAACGGCTCAAACCAGAACAACAACGGATCGAACAAGAACAGTTCGAATCCAGAATGGCAACTCGAACCAGAACAACAATTCCGGTCAGAGCGGAAAACGGCTCGGGCCAGAGCAACAGCGGGTCGGAAAGCGACCAGTCGGATTCCAACGCCTCCAATTCGACGGCGAACTGATCCGATCGCGGCCCGGTGGGCTGCCCGGCGCGCTTCGATGAGCGCGCCTGCGCGACGGCGCTCATCGAGGCGGCCGAGCGATAGCTCCATACCCGGACGCGCCGTCAGGCGGACGGCCTGCGTCCGACTGCAGGCGAGACGGAAACCCGCCCGTGACTTTCGATAAATACGCCACCGCATGGCGCGGGAATGCGATACCGTCGTGGGTTGTGAGCGGATGGTATCGAGGCCTCCGGGCTTTCCCAGGAAAGTTCAGGTTTCCGTTCTGATTGCACGCGTGAATCTACATATCGACTTCGACATTGAAACGTCCCAGGAGGACAAGGTGACTGATAGCTACAACCCCGAACGGGTAGGGAACGGGCACGAATCCGGCTCGGCGATACGCCCGAACACAGCCCACGGAGCCCCTGCCCTCCTCTTCCTTCCCCACTACCCGACCGGCCAGAACTCGAGGGAAGCGGTCGAGAGAGAACGATCCCGACGGGCGGCGGCCGAGCTGGCCGGGCCAGGCAGACGGCAGCGAGAGGTCAGGCGCGCCCTGGCGGAACGGAGGCGTTAAGTCCTTCTCCCCGTTCCGCCAGGCCGGACAGCACGAGTGCGTACGCCTCAGGCAGCCCCACGGCGTCGTTCATGCCCGCGGAATCGACCGCCCAGGAGGCGGCAGGGCACACCGGTGGGCAGACGCTGACGTCGGGGCAGTCGCAAGGCGGGCTATGCGGAGATCCGTTCCCTCGGGGCGCACTGGTTTCGCCTTCGACGCCAACGCCGGCGTCAAACCGGAAAAGCAGAAGAGGTCGGACCACCGCCGCCCCTCGCGGCCGCCACGATGGCGGGCATGCTCCTGGGCAGCCTGATCGGCGGCGTGACGGCTCGCGCTTGGCGACCAAGACCATAGCGCCTCCGTGCAAGAGCAGAAGGGACGCCCGAGGCGACGATTCCCTCAGCGCCCAACGCTCCGGACTCGCAGAAGACGCGAGGGCAGAATACCGCGGTGCAGCAGGGCAAACCGGTCAAATCGGCTCCAGGCGTCTGCTGATCAACCGCGCTTCGACAACGGCGAAGGCGCGGAACCGGGATGGTCGTCGACAAATCGGGGATCGTGCTGACTAACTACCATGTCGTGCACGGCTCGAGCAAAGTCAAAGGTCACCGATCCTAACAGTGGAGCCAAGTACACGGCGACGGTCGTCGGGCACAACGCCGCAGCGATGTGGCTGTTCTGAAGATCGACGATCCGCCCAAGAAGCTCGAAACCGTCAAGATCTCTCGAAGCAGATCAAGAAGGACGATCTGGTCACGGCCATCGGAACGGCTCCGGCCAGGGGTACCTGACCGCGCTCGACGGCAAGGTGACGGGCACCAACGTGACGATCAACGCCCAGGACAGCCTCAACAGCGAGAACGTCGACAAGCTGACGGGCCTCATCCAGACCGACGCCGACGTCGTCCGAGCTACCCGAGGGCCGCTGATGAACCCAAGGGCGAGGTGATCGGCCGACGACCGCCGCTTCGACGGGCAAGAGCTCGGGCCGAAGTCAACGGCTACGCGATTCCCATCAAAGACGCGATGGACATCGTCAAGCAAGGTGAAGTCGGCAGGGGCGGCGACGGCACCGTCATCGGCCGCAACGCGGCGTTGGGCGTCCGATCACCACGAACAGGGCGTCCAACGACCAGGGCATCTCGAAGGGCGTCACCGTGGGGAAGTGATCTCGGGTTCCGGCGCCGAGAAGGCCCGGGATCGAGGTCAGCGACGTCATCACCACATCAGCGGCGAGAAGGTCAGCAAGGCCTCCGATCTCTCGGACAAGGTGCAGAATCACAGAGATAGGCGAGAGGTGACCACGATCGTCAAGTCGGACGGCTCGCAGACGGACGTGAAGGTGAAGCTCGGCGAGTCGAGCGTGAACTGACGGATCGCCGAGGGCGGCGGGCGCATCCGGTCACGACGATACCCACGCGGGGCGGCCGGAAAATCCGGCCGCCCCTGTTCCATTCCCTGCCAGTGTGTGGGGCTGACGATGACCGACGGGAAGGGACGAGCGATTGCGGCACACGGTCGCATTCTTTTTCATCACGCCAGCCAGAAGCGTGACGGGGAACACAGTCGAGTACGCGCAGGAGCTCTTGGATGGCCTCGACTTCGAACGCATCGACCTCGTCGACTACAGGATGGGGTTCTTCGGCCAGTTTCGCCGACGACCAGTTCGAGGAAGTCTTCCAGAAGATGGTGGAATCGACACGATCGTCCTCGGTTCGCCCGTCTATTCGGAGACGATGAGCGCGGCTGCGTCTCCTCCTCGAGCGCCTGGAGACCCGCCCACAGGACGACGCCCGCAGGCGGGCGCTTCGCGTTCTTCATCCAGAGCTACGGCCCCAAGCCGTTGACGGTCGAGTCGACCGTGGCGTCCGTGGAAAACGTGGTCGCCCCTGCTGGGATGCGCCTGATCGGCACCGCCAGCGACATGGTCGAGCTGGCCGAACTCCGTGAGGCGCTTGAACCGCGGATTGAATCATCGCCGAGCATTCGGCCGTATAGGTTCTCACCAGCGACGCCGCAGCAGCCTCCTCCTTCGAATTGCGCCGCAGTTTCAAGCGTCTGACGGGCGCTCCGTGCCGGCTGTCTCCCGGCCGTGGATCCGGCGTCGTCGTGATCGGTGCCGGGGATCAGCGGGCTCACGGCAGCCTGGCAGCTTCGGAAAGCCGGCGTGCGGGTGACCGTGCTGGAGAGATCGGACCGGATCGGCGGACGATTCCACTCCATCGAGCTCAACGGCTGCAGAGTGGAGGCCGGCGCGAACTTCCTCTCGGCGGCCTAGCATCACCGGGTCGTTCCTTCCTGGCTGGAGAGCTGGCCGTTCCTCCTGCAGGCGGTCTCTGCGAAATCCGCGACGCCTACGGCGGCGAGATCTACGGCTTCCGCACCGACAGGCCGACGTCCGCGGTCAGGTCAGGCCTCCTGCCCATCGGAACGTCACGGCAGCTGCCCGGTCTCCTTCGTTCTCACAGCGCGCGTTCTCGGGGCGCGGCACACTCGACCCGCTCGACTGGCTGGACCTCGACCGGATGACAGCCGAAGACTGGACCAGGGAATCGGCCTCGCCCAACTCGCCGAGCGCAGCATATACCCCTGCATTCCACGGCTTCTACTTCCAGGACGCTCGCACCGTCTCGGCAGCGGCGATCGGCGCCATGGCCGCCCACGGCTTCAGCAGCCGGACACTCACCATTCCCGGAGGGCTCTCCAGGCTCACCGACGCCCTGGCCTCCCGGTTGGACGTGCGGACCGGCACCACCGTCGCCTTCGTGGAGGAGGACGCCTTCGGGGTGGCGGCGCACACCGATTCCAGGGTCTTCCGCGCCGAGGCCGCGATCGTGGCCGTCCCCGCCCCGGATCTGCCCGCCGTCATGGATCTCACCGCCCAGGAGGAAGCGGTGTCTGCAGTGGCACAGCACGGGACTGCTCGTCTGCCTGGGGATGGCGCGGCGTTTGCACGAGGACGAACTCGCCGGCGCTTACGGCGTTCTCATGCATCCGGACGACGGACCGCTCGCGGCGCTCTGCGTGGCGAGCTGCGCGGGCCACGCCCTGCGGGCGCGGGGACGTCGTGACGGTGCATGTTCGCCGGGAAGGACGCCCGCGCCCTGTCCCGGCGGAGCCGACCTCGAGATCGTGGATGCGGCCCGCCGAGCCCTGCTCGTCTGGGGCCGCGGCTTTCCGGCGCTTTCGCACCGGCCCCGGAGGCCTCGGCCGTCGTCAGGATTCCCATGCCATGCCGACCACGCCGCCAGGGCGGCTCGCCGCGATCGACGCCTACCGTGAACGCGCGCAGACCCGGCGCATCGTTCTGGCGGGCGACTCGCCTGGCGTGGCCGTGGTCCGACTCTGCGGCGGCGGCCGGGCGGTGGGCGGCCGGGCGCGTGCAGGCCGTGATCGACCGCCCCTGAGATCCCTCACGATCCCGATCGGCCCGCGCGCCACCTCCGGCGTAAACGCCGCCCATTTCACCGCGGGGCTGCCGACGTGTTCACCCGTGGGCGTTTGCCGAGCGTGTTCACCGTGGGGTTGCCGACGCCGATTCCGCCCCGAGGATGAATGCCCGTGCGGTCCGCCGGGCGTCTCCCTTCACGCCTAGAATTCCAAACGTCATGGCGCCCATCGGCGGGAAAGGCCAGGAGGTCGGGATGATCGAGGTATCGGTCTAACCAAGAGGTATGGGAAAGTGACGGCCGTCGACGGGCTTTCCTTCGCGGTCATGACGGCGAGCTCTTCGCCTTCCTGGGAAACGAACGGCGCGGGCAAGACGACGACCATCTCCCTGTATGATCACCCTTTCTGCGCAGGAGGGCGACATCGCCCTCGACGGTCTGGACGTGCGCGCCGACGCGTACCGCATCCGCTCGCGGATCGGCGTCGTCTTCCAGCAATCGCTTCTCGACCCCGCCTGAGCGTGACGGGAACCTCGAACTCAAGGCCGACGTCTACGGCATCCCCGATCGCGCATCGACGACTCGCCGAGCTCGTCGACCTGACGGATTTCCGCGACCGGCATTACGGCGTGCTCTCCGGCGGCGAGAAGCGCCGCGTGGACATCGCCGGGCGCTGCTCAACCATCCGAAGACGCTCTTCCTGGACGAGCCGACCACGGGCTGGACCCGCACAGCCGCGAACAGGGCGCGGGAGCACGACTCAGCGGCCTGCGAGGACGATCTCGGCCTCACCGTCGTCCTGACGACTCACCACGCAGGGAGAGACGGAGTCCGCCGATCGTGTCCTGGTCATCGATCGCGGCGTCCTGATCGCCGATGGAACCCCATCGAGCTTCGAGCGTCGCCACTACCCACTCCCCGGCTGCTCGTCAAACCGCGCGCGACGGCCGCCGCAGCGAGGTCGTTTCGGCGATCCGCGAGTCGCCTTCCGAAGCCCGGCCGTAGGACGGGGAGGCGCCGTTCACGCAGCGATCCACGGTCGATCCGGCGCGGGCTGACATCCTCATGTGAGCCTGGGCGACGCCGTCGAGGACTCTTGCGATCCGGGGATCGATGGACGACGTGTTCCTGGAGCCTCATGAGCGAAAGGGAGCGGGCAAAGTGAGAATCGTCCCTCTCCTGGTGAAGCGGAATCTTTCGGATATACCGCCGCGACAGGGCGGAGTCCTCCTCTCTCCCTGGCGGCGTTGATGCTCCGCTCATCTACGCCCTGTTCCCGGCGCGATCCAGGCCGACAGCCTCAGGCGAAACTGCCCTCAGCTGCCTCGGAGGACGTGGGCTGCTTCGTCGCCTCGTGGGTGTTCGGGGGCATCGTCATGATCACATGCGCGACGACGGGTCTGCGCTCGGCGCCTATGTGGACGATCGGGCGACCGGACGTTTCAAGGAGTTCCGCGTCTGCCCCATCGGCATCAGCTCATTCTCGCTACCAGCTCTCGGCGGTCGTGGTCTCCTTCGTCATGACGCTCATCGTCTCGGCAGTCGGGGCGGCCGTCGTCAAACTGGTCTCGGCGACATCCCCGGCTGGGGGAGCTTCCTAACGGCCTTGGGCTACAGTGGTCCTGTTCGCCTTCGCCTTCTGGCGATCTCGTCGTTCGTCATCACGTTCATCAGCTCGCGCAATGGCTTCACCGCCCTTTCGACCATCGTGGGACGCTTTTGGGGTTCCTCGCGGGCGCGTCCGCCGGTAGGCGCGCTATCCGGCACGGTCGTGAACGGGATCAACGTCTTTGCCCTATTCGCCGGCCGTCGTGCTTCGCGAACCACTCGCCGGCGATGCCCTCGACCGGTTGACCGGCGGTGTCCAGCAGGCCCGCGAAAGCATCGGCGAATACTACGGCTTCACTCTGGACATCGGCGGCACGAGTGTCTCCACGCCCCTGGATCCTCGCCGCTTTCGTCGGCCTGACGGTTGTCTTACGGCGCTCGGCACATACCGGATCGGGAAGACGATCAAGTGAGGCTCGCCCCATTCGAGGCGGTGGGCCGTTTCCTGGGTTGCGGGGTATTCCCCGCAACCCAGTCATAGTGATACTGCAGCATTACTGGAATGAGGCGGTTCATATAGTGGTTCGGGTAGACTTCTGTGTTGGAGCAATGACATCGGGAATACTATGCCTATGTTCGCAAGCACATATGGAGAACCATGGATCAGGGCGCCATCCCCACAGCGAATCTTCGCCGACTCTTCCGGCCACTGAGAGCCGGCGGCCCTCGCGGCAAGCACGGTCTACCGGCGCCGCCTCCCGGTCAACGAGGCGGCTGCACCCGCCCTCTCGGAGATCGCTGACGACGGACGCAGTTCTACAGGCCGGCCGTCCAGCAGGCGTCGATCCGGCAAGAGGAAGGTCCGCAAGGCCGACGGCAAGCGGAGGGCCTCCGGCAGGAACGACGCACCTCCCAATCCCCTCCGGTGGAGCAAGGCCACACGGACCAGCCGAAGAAGTCAAGCCGAGAGGAGACGCGTCCTCTTGGTCTGTAGTGGGGCAGGCGGTCCCGGATCATCACCGGCGTCCTACTGGGGATCGGAATCTTCATCCTTGCCCTCTCTAAACATCCTCTCCATCGAGGACGTCCCTTCGACGTCAGCCTTGTACCGGCGATATTGGTCGCCGGGCTCGCGTCTTCGCACTCACCATATCAGGACTATCACCTATATTATCCGGCATCTTAGCCGTTATTGCTGACATACTCATCAACGTAACTCCCGGAAAATCTATTTACATCGCATCGATAACAACTAGTATCATTCCCATCATCATTATATGGTCTGGTCACCGTCTACTAGGTTGTATTTTTGCAATTTTATACATTTCAATCGAAAATACACTCTCAAAACTGTGTAATAGATGACAGCGTCGTCATTCAAAAATTCAATCATTAATACCGCTTTTCCTTACTCTCTTCACTCCTACTGGGGCTCCTTCTGCGACAGAGCCTGGCCAACGGTCACTCGAAGCCCGGCGCCGAGCAGAACTTTGCGGAGCAGCGCCGCGCGATCGCCAGGGGCTTCACGACACGGCCGTCTACTCCCACCACGATGCTCGTCATGCGGGCCGAGGCGGCCAAACTGCAGACGGGCGAGGGCAGCGATCTATCGGAGGATCTCGACTTCCATAGCCCGCACGGGGCGCGCGGCCCATCCCATCTGCGGAACATGCTCAGAAGTCCTGCGGGTCTCAGACAAGGTCGAACTGTCGGCTCCGGGTCGATCGCCGACCGCTTCACCATCATCGATTCGCCGCCTGAAAAGGTGATCGAGGGCAGATCCTGCCAGGTACGCGCCGCCGGGATCGATGTCAATGCGGCCATCGAGGGAGACCTTTTCCTCCTGCCCGAGATCATTTCCGATTAGCACTTTCCCGTGTGGTGGCCGGAATCGTGCTCGAACATCGTCAAGCACGCCGCGCATGAGGCTCCGGCGACTATCATGGTCGAAGTCAAGATGAGAGCGTGGACGCCATCTTCATCAACGCCATTTCGAGGAGGATTCTCTAGAATCGGAGAGTGCCTCGGCGGCGGACGCGCCGTCGAGCAGGAGCTCTAGGCGGGCCTCGGTCTGGGCCTCATCGGCCAGAGGAGCGCGTCGAAGCCCTGGGCGGCACTATCGAGTTTTTCCCCAGAGGAAGACACGTGGATCGTCCGCGCGTCGATCCCCCGTACACAGATGAAACACTGACTAGAAGGGCATAAGGGTGAATCAGCGTAGGCGGGCCCAAGAGCGGGACGAGAGCAGGCCGCAGCATTCCGGCAAGTCCGCGTCCTGGATGCGGCGGAACGGATGGCAGCCAGGGCGCCCCTCGCGCGCGGCAGGCCAGATCAGGATCCGCCGTTGTCGATGACGACAAACGCCGTTCTCCAGTCCTGACGGCATACGCCGCCACCGCGCCGGACATCAAGCTCGTCGGCATGGGCACAACGGGTTTCGAAGCGGGTGCGCCTGGCGACCAAGCACCATCGGACATCCTCATGACCGACGTGAGAATGCCGATCATGGACGGAATCTCCGCCGTGGAGCAGGTAAGGCTCCTGGCCCCCGACGTCAAAGGTGAGTCCTGTTGACCACGTTCGACGATGACGAGGTCATGCTCGCCGGCCTCGGGCCGGCGCCTCGAGCTCTTTTGAAGAACACATCGCCGGGAAGATCCGTGGGCGGCCTGCGGCAGGTACGCGGCAGGGCGGAACAAGTCGTCTCACCCGGGCCCGACAGGACGCCTCCGTGAAAGAACTACCTCGTTCCTGCCGCGAACCCTCACCGGACATCCAGCTTTCAAGCTTGAAAGTGGACGTGCTGGAACTGCTATGCCAGGCCTATTCGAACGCCGAGATCGCTGAGGCTCTACGTCCAGGAATCGACGGTGAAGTCCCATCTCTCCTCGATCATGTCCAAGCTCCAGGTCAACAGCCGACTGAAGAAGGTGGTTGTGCGGGCTACGAGCTGGGCCTCGTCCGCTCCTAAACGGCTCCGCACTGTGCGCCCCGGGTCCCAGGGCGCACTCCCTGTCGCTCACTGAGGCCGAGCCCCTCGTCTCAGGCCGGAGGGTCCTGCGCCCAGCGCCCCAGGCGGAGTATCGCTTGAGTCACGGAGCGCAGCCGACGCATGATCGGCGTCACATTTCAGTGATCGCCGAATTCTCCTACTTTTTGGGGGAGTTCATTTCGGGATGGCTTCGCTAATGTATTCATTGTCCAAACAGGAGGTTACACGGATGAAGAAACTAGGACTTGTCGCTGCGGTTAGCATGGCGGCGAGCAGTGGGATTTCTTCCTAACGCGATGGCGTCTGACGATGTTTCGTCAAACTTTTCGCTTTCCGCCTCATCCGCCAGCGAAGGTCGGCTCTGAGGTCGCTCATAGCGATCAGACGGATAAAGAAAGATTTGATTGCTACCTCTTTTAAGTATCACGGCTTCGCTCCATGGAAAATATGCGGTGGACGCTTCTACTTCTTCAAATAAACGTTCGTGACGAAGACAACTGAATAGACAGGTGGTGAACCTCTGGTCGGTTCAGACTCGCAAAACGCTCACCTCAGCGCCGGGTGATCCGGAAATGGGACTGCCCTCGGGTGGCTATAGAGTGAAACCGCCAGCAGATGTCTTCGTCCTGCCGAGCGCATGTTCAATGAGTATACGATGCGACACTGGGGCCCGGGTGATGCGTGACGCGAGGCCCCATCACTTTCTCTTCCGTGGATGCCGCAGGCATCGATGGGACTTTCGAGACGCTCCAACCTCCTCAAGATGCCCCTCATCCCTTGGCGGCCCTGCCTCCCGCAGCGTCGCGCAGCACCAGAGCGTGGTTGTGTTGCGCATCGCGTGCAGCGTAGAGGAGGGTAACGCGCTCCTGGCCCCGGTTCTGCGCGCAAAAGTCCTCAACGGCCTCGGACGCCGACAGTTCCTCGCGATAGCGGGCGGCGAACTCCTCCCGTCTGGCGTCGAGGTCCTGGTGGTACCAGGAACGCAGCTCAGCGCTGGGGGCGAGGTCCTATGGCCCATTCGTCGATCGCAGCCTTGTCCTTCCGCATGCCGCGAGGCCAGAGCCTATCGACCAAGGCCCTGTAGCCGTCGTCCGGATCGGGCTGTTCGTACACTCTCTTGACAACGAACTCCATTCCTCCAGAATAGACCTCGAGATGGGATGCTGGGCGATTTCGACGCCCACGCCGGCTCCAGCCCCGCACTCGGCGAATTCAGCGTCGATGCGGACGATGAGCCACGATGAGCACTTCGCCCCTGTCCAAGGGAAAGCCGGACCTTAAACTCGAGGTAATGACGGCAGTGCCGCCGCTTCTCAATCGACAATCGAATGCGAGGTGAACACCTCATGGAAGAGACATCCGTCGGCGAGCTTCCTTCCTACACGCCCGAGGAGGAGAAGCTCATCATACGGAACAAGCGAGGGTCGGTCGGCGTCAAGCCGCGCAGCAAGTGGACGCCGCGGAAAGTCGCCCTCTGGATCATCATCACGGCTCTGGGTGTCCTCGGCTGGACGATGTTGGCCGTCGTCCGGGGCGAGGAAGTCAACACGATCTGGTTCGTGGTGACCGCACTGTGCACGTACACGATCGCCTACCGGTTCTACGCCCTGTACGTGCAGCGCAGGATCATGCGCGGACGACTCAACGCCACGCCCGCCGAACGGATCAACACGGCGGGACTTCGACCCGACCAACCGTCGTCGTCTCTGCGGCCACCACTTTACGCGGCCATCGCGACGCCGGCCCGCTCGTCGCACGGCCTCGCCGCCCAGATGGGGTACCTCCAGCACGCTGTGGATCATGCTCGGCGTATGCGTGGCCCAGGGCGATCAGGACATGCTCGTCTCTTCTTCTCCATGCGCCGCGGCGGGCGCTCACTCGGGCGGATGGCCACCGACGAGATCGGGAAGATCCGGCGGAACGGTGGCGTCTCGTGCTCGTCATGCTCGCGTTATCGTCCTGGCGGTACTGGCCATGGTGTGCGTCAACTGCGGCGGCCTCCCTGCGTAACGCCTCCGTGGGATGCACCATCGATCGCCATCTGCATGGGCATCTGGCTGCGGTACGTGCAGCCGGGCAGATCACGCTGAGTCTCCGGTCGTCAGCTGCTGCACTGCATCATCGCGATCATCGCCGGCCGCTGGGTCGCGCGGAATCCGATTTCGGCAGGGGTACCTGCCTGTCCCGAGACCACGCTTGTGTGGGCGATGATCGTCTACCGGTTTCTTCTTTCGCCGCCGTCCTTCCCGGCGGTGTGGGTGCTGCGCTGACGCCGCGGGACTACCTGTCGACAACTTCGCGTGAAGGTCGGGACGATCGTGGTTCTGGCGCTCGGGATCGTCGTCAGTCGGCCCTGGTGGAGATGCCCGCCGTCACAGAGGTTCGCCTCCAATGACTGAAGGGCCCGTCTTCGCCGACGCACGCTCTTCCGTTCCTCTTCATCACCGTCGCCTGCCGCCCTCTCGGGCATGCACGCAATGGTCTCCTCGGGAGACGACCTGAAGATGGTGCAGAAGGAGTCCCGGGTCCGCATGATCGGCTGCGGGGCATGCTCATGGAATCCTTCGTGGCGATCATGGCGCTGGCGGCCGCGGCACTCCCTCAACCAGATCTATTTCGGCATGAACTGCTCCGCGGCGTCGGCCAGCTAGCGGGCACTTCCGTCACACGGTCCACCAAGGATCGCGGGGTCATCATCCAGGCCAGTGCGCAATCTCAGCGTGACCACCACGAAGGGCGGGAAGATCAGGCCCGGTGAAGATCGTGGGGACAAGCAGGGCAAGGAGAAGACTTTTGAGGGGGCCGAGGCCCTCAAGCAGGTCGCCGACGACGTCGGCGAGCCGTCAGATCGCTCTCGCGACGGGCGGCGCCCGACCCTCGCCGTGGCGATTGCGCATCCTCCACCACAGGTCGGAGGCCGAGGGATGATGAGCTTCTGGTACCACTTCGCCATCATGTTCGAGGCTCTGTTCATCCTCTCCGCCGTCGACGCGGTCACCCCGCGTGGCGCGCTTCAACTCTCCGACGCCTTAGGCGGCGTCATGCCGAAGTTCAAGGACCTCGTGGCGGACGGGGGCGCTCCTGTCCACCGGCGTGATCGTCGCCGCTTGGGGATCGTTGCTGCTCATGGGCGTCACCGATCCCCGGGGCGGCATCAAGACCCTCTATCCGCTCTTCGGCATCGCCAACCAGTTGATAGCCGCGGTCGCCCTGCTGGTGGCCACCGTGATGGTGGTCCGCAAAGGGGCACCTGAGAGTGGGTGTGGATCCCGTTCATCCCCTGGCCTTCGACGTCTGCTGACGTTCACGGCCTCGTGGCTGAAGATCTTCTCCACCGACGTGAACATCGGGTACTGGGGAGCAGTGGCGCCAGGCTCGCGCAAAGCTGCCCACGCTCACCGACCCGGCGAAGATCGACGAACAGAACGCCGTCATCCGCAACGCGTTCATCCAAGGCACGCTCTCGATCGTGTTCCTCGTGGCGGTCGCCTTCGTGATCGTCTGCGCGATCCTGAGGGTCGTCAAGACCTTGCGCGGGAGAGACCACGACGTCGGAGGATCCGTTCAAGAGTCGAACTTCTTCGCACCCGAAGGCTCTTCGCCTCCAAGCTCGACAAAGCTGGTCGCAGGTACGCCGCGGTCGGCGACCCCTCTTGATACCCGGGCGAAGAAGGCCCGCGGTGTCCGGTGAATCCCCCGAGCTCCGCGGAATCCTCGGCGCGGTTCGGGGCAGCTCGCTGCATTCCGAGCCCTCTGGCGGGACTTCACGGTGAGATCGGCCTACGAGAAGTACGTCGAGCGCCATCGGCGGGAGCACCCCGGCCACGCCCCGATGACCGAGCGCGGTTCTGGCGCGCCCGTACTTTTGCCTCACGAGGACAATCCGCCGCACCGGCTGCTGCTGGGCGGCGGGTCTGCGTCTAAGCGGCGGGCCTTAGGCATGCCCGTCATGACGCCGCCGTCGAGGCGGCTCAGCGCTGGGCTGAGCCCGCGATTGAGTGTCGCCGATCAGCCCCGCCGCCGGTCAACCCCGCCGCCGATCGGGGTGGTTCAGCGACGTCAAATGCCTGATTCGCATGCGGGGCGGCTGCTCGCCCCGTGCCACCGTATACTACTGAACGCCTGGTTTCTACGAACCTCACAGCCCGGCGCTGGTGGTCCGGGCGATCCGAGGTCGGGCTCGTTGTCCGCGACGCGAACCGGTGAATGCCAGGGGTCGGTTTTTCTCGCCCGGGAGGTTTGCTATGGCGTGGCATTCTGCGTCTTCTTCGACGGTTCGCTGTGGATAGGAGTTCTGGAGGTCACCGACGATTCGGGGCGGTCCGCGCTGCTCGTCATGTCTTCGGGCGAGCCACTCCGACGCTGAGCTGTGGGAGTTCATCGCGACCTACGCAATTCGCTTTTCGACCGTGCTTTCGCGGCCCCTGCGGTCGGGCGTCGAGCGCCGCCCCGAGCAGCCGCGCGCAGTCCCAACGGCTCGCGCGGCGGGCTGCGCGCGAGCAGCGCCGCCTGCCGGCGTCGACCGCAAGCCAGCGGGCTTTGGCGCTCGCACGCGAAACAGAGCCTCGAACGGATTGTGCGCGGCGCGCGCGAACAAGGACGCCCGGGCTCGAAGATCCGGCGCGAGGCGCGGATCGCAGAGGAAGGCGAAGCACCGCGGTCGCTGAGGCCAGGCCGCCGGGCATCGATCGAATCTCCGTAGGAAGCAGGAAGCCGATCGTCCCCCGTCTACCGCCTCACAGGAACCCCTCCCAGCTGGACGGAGGCCCAGGCGGGCGTAGGGATATCGCGCATGGATTCTGAATCTCTCTGCGCGGGCACGGCTTTTCTGAAGCAGACCGGATCGATGGCGCTCGGGCTCTCGGCCCTCGGGTGGTCTTCGGCGACATCGGCACCAGCCCTTTGTACGTGCGCGCACCGTGTCATCTGCTGGACGGCAGGGCGGTCCCGCTCAACCGAGAGGACATCACCGCGTCATCTCCTGCATCGTCTGGGTGCTCGTCCTCATCGTCACCATCAAATACGTATGCTTCGTGCTGCGAGCCGACAGCGACGGCGAGGCGGCATCCTCGCCCTGGCGACCCGGGTGCGCCGCAGCCCTCACGCCCGGCACGAATCTCCTCCGTGCTCGTGGCGCTTCTGGCGTCTTCGGAGCGGCTCTGTTCTTCGGCGACTCCGTCATCACCCGCGATCTCCGTGCTCTCGGCCGTGGAAGGCCTGGAGTCGCCTTCCCGAGCATGGAACGCTTCGTCGTCCCCGTCGCCTTGGTGATTCTGACCGTGCTCTTCATCGCACAGCGCAACGGGACCGCGAAATGGGCAGGGGTCTTCGCCGATCATGCTCACGTGGTTCCTCCTGCTCGCCTTCATGGGGCTGCCGCACGTCCTGAGGCATCCCGACATCCTCATCGCCCTCTCCCCCACCGAGACGATCTCGTTCATCGTCCGGCATCCCGGCACGACCTTCATCGCCCTGGGGCCATCGTCCTGATCGGTGACCGGGGCGGAGGCGCTGTACGCCGACATCGCGCATTTCGGGAGGCGGCCGATCCAGGGAACGTGGCTCGCCGTGGTCCTTCCCTCCCTAGTCCTCAACTACCTCGGCCAAGGGGCCCTCCTGATCGAAGCCGAATGCCCTGGACAATCCATTCTTCATGCTGGTTCCGGCGAGCCTGACCGTGCCGCTGGTGATCATGGCGACCCTGGCGACCCTCATCGCTTCCCAGGCCGTCATCTCGGGGGCGTATTCGATTGCGCGGCAGGCCTCGAATCTCGGATACCTGCCGCACATGAAGGTCCGCCACACCTCGGCCACAGAGTCCGGCCAGATCTACCTGCCCGCCGTCAACATGCTGCTGTTCGTCTCAGTGGCGTCGATCGTCCTCATCTTCCAGGACTCGGAACGGCTCTCGGCAGCCTACGGCCTGGCGGTCACAACGGACTTCCTCCTGACGACGACGCTGCTGCTCATGCTCACCCACGTCGGCTGGCGATGACCCGGATGGGCGACTGCGTTCGCCGCGACGATTCTCCTGAGCCATCGAAGTTCCCCTGCTGGCCGCGAACATCACCAAGATCGCGACCGGCGGCTGGCTTCCGCTCTCGATCGCCACGTTCATGCTGGTCATCATGACGACGTGGCGACGCGGCGAGAAGCCTGGTGACCGAGCGCGCCTGGAAAACGAGGGGCTTTGAAGGACTTCCTGGCGGGATTGGCGCCTCTCCCGCCCGCCGCATTCCGGGGACGGCGATCTACCCGCATTCGATGATAACGACGACTCCTGGCGCTGAAGAAGAACACGGCGGTCAACCATGCCCTTCACGACCACGTGGTCATCGTCTCGATCAAGACCTTGCCGACCCCTCACGTTCCACGCAAGGAGAGAGTAGTCCAAGACGGGCTGAGCACGCCCATCCGCGGGTCAAACACCTGACCGTCCGCTACGGTTTCATGGACGAGCGCGACCCTGACCGAGACGATCCGCTACGGCCAGCGCACGCTCAGCCTGTCCTCCTGGAAGCTCGACAAGGCGTTCTTCATGCTCTCCCACATTCACATCCTCGAGGGGCAGCCAGCGCTCCATGTGGCGGTGGCGCAAGAAAGATCTTCATCGGGCTGTCACGGGCCTCGGTCTCCCCGTCATGGGTCAACAAACTGCCCAGGATCGCACCATCGAGCTCTCCACGCGCGTGCTGCTGTGATGCAATCTGCGCGCGCGGACTGCCCCATTCGCGTGTGCTGCCGTGAGGGCAGTTCGAAGCCGGGCGCGGATTCGCACCTACGCCCGCGTGTGCTGCCGATGGCGTGACGCCTCCGCCGCGGGCGGGCGATTCAGGGTGAACCGGAATCAGGGGTGAACCGGATGATTCGTGTAAGCGGGGCGATTCGCGTGAACCGACGAAGACCGGCGGCGGGCCGCTCAGGAATGCGAGGCCTCGCCCGTCGACGTCACGGTCGTCCAGCAGGAAGACGCTGTCCTCCAAACCCAGCACCGAATGCCTTTCATGGGTGAGCACCCACAGTTCCCCGGCGGAGAACTCTCCCTGCTGGCTGTCCCTATCTCAACGCGCACCTTCCCGACGAGGACTTGAAGGGACGCGGCGGGCGAGGAGTTGTGGGCTCCGAGGCGGGCTCCGGCCCGGAGGGCGATGACTGTCTGGCGCAGGACGCCGTCGTGGGCGACGCGTTCGCGCTGCGACTCTTCCTCCGAGGCTCGCGCCTCCGCCAAGTGGGTTTCGATCAGGGCGTTCAGATCGGGCATTTTCCACTCCTTCGTCGGATCTCGATCGGCCGGCCGACGTCGAATCGAGCCGGCCGCCCGGCGTCCGTTCCAGCCTAACGGCCGGGGCGTCGGCCGGAATAGAGCGTTTGTCATGGAACCCTGGCTGCCGTAGTAGTGCAGGGCTCGAGCCGCTGTAGCGCGCGGGTTCCGGACTGCCGTAGTGTAGGGAGAGGTGATCCGACGGCCGACGGAGGTTGAAATGGTCACGATCGAGGAATACCGCGCTCACGTCGCCGCGCGCAGGCCTCTGACGCCCGGCAGCCGGATGCTGCAGTTCATGCACGAAGTCAGCGCTCGCACATGCCTCCTCTATCAGGAGATGAACGCCGCAGTGCGCACACCCGATCAGATCCGCGAGTACTTCTCGCGGCTGGCGGGAACGGAGATCGATCCGAGCTTCACCGCCCATCTCCCCTTCACCACCGACTTCGGCCTGAACACCCGCATCGGGTCGCGTCTTCATAAACTCCGGATGCCGTTTCCAGGACCAGGGCGGCGTCACGATCGGCGACGGAGCCCTCATCAGCCACAACGTCGTGCTGGCCACGCTCAATCACGACGAGTACCCCGCCCTGCGCGAACCCTCCACCCGCTCCGATCGCGATCGGCCCCAAGTAGTGGATCGGTTCGAGATGCGACGATCCTGGCCGGCGTGGCCGTCGGCGAAGGGGCGATCGTCGCAGCGAGGCCGTCGTCATGAAGGACGTGCCGGCCAATGCGATAGTCGGCGGTGCCCTGCACGCCGCATTCGAGACGTGCGGAGCTCGGCGTAGCGTCGCCGAGATCTCCGGCCTTCCCACGCTTGCACTAGGGGCGGCGGGTGCTCCTCCTCGAGGTCCACTCGGCTCGCGGCCTTCCCCGCGCCCGCGCAGGGGTCGTCGCAGAACCCGGCACGGGATCGGCAAGGGTCTCAGATTTCTCGGATATTGACGTGGCAAACTTTTCCCATGTCTGGAAGCGACTTGTCGTCCTGGTCGGATTCGTTCGTGGCCCGGCTGTCCGTGGACGTGTCACCGCAGGCCCCGCACCCTGTGGCCCGGCCCTGGTCATCCTCGCCCTTAGCCTTCGCCGTGCCGGCGGCTCCGGCGTGGGGGCGAACCCTGGTCACGATCGTCACGAAGCCGCCATGCGGCGGTGGGGATCGCCTGCGGACGGCGTTTCCAGGGGTTCGTCGTCCGCCAGGACATGTCCGGCCAGTACGATCACCAGCGAGCCGACGGGCCTGGCGAGGTTCTAACCTCCTGGGCGGGATACCCCGGCGCCCGCCGTGTTCCGGTGCGCTGCTCGTCGCAGGCGCTCTGAACTCCTGGTCGGGCCCGATTCTCGGGGCGATACCCTGATGCTCGCCATCCTGCTGGTCATGTCGCTCAGCTGCTCACGGCGGGGTCGTCCTCGTCACCGGCCTGGCATCTATGCCGCGTGGTGGTGGGGCGGGCCGTACCGTGCGGGGGTCGTGGCGGCATCGAGCTCTGTTGCTGCTCGGCGCGTGGGGTCTCTGCGACGTCGCGCCCGCGATCACGACGCGCAGGATCATGGAACGCTGGCGCAGCTCACGCGCTGCCTGCGGGCATGTGGCTGGCGAGCTGGGTCCTCGTCGATGCCCTCCTGACCCTCCTGGGTCGTGCGCATGGCGATAGACGTTCTGGCGTAGGTCCCAGCGCACGGACGGAAGAGCCGACCTGGCGACCGTCGCCGTGCAGAGCATGGTGCGCGGAGGAAGGCCAGCAGACGGGTGTAGGGACCGCAGACGGGCGGGGTCCCCGCGGACGGCGCCTCGCCGACTCGGGTGGCTATCCGCCGCCAGCCGGCGGGCTTCGGCAAGACGTCGTCAAGCATCGATCGTGTGGAGTCTGCCGGTGAAGGTGTTCTGCTGGCTGGGGTGGTAGCAGCCTGAAGGGTGACGTCCCTGCCGTCGTGGCTCGCCACCGTCGCCTCGGCACCGTGGCCGAACCGCGGCTTCGGCCGGGGAACGCGCCAGCCCGCGGCTTTCACCGCGGAAAGTGTGGCGTTCCAGGCGATGCCGCCCAGCGCCAGGAAGACACTTCAGGTTCTTCATGAGTTCGATTTCGCGCACAAGGTGAGGCCGAGCACGTCGAACGCTCTTCGGCAGTCGGTTTTGTTGGCGGGAGGGCGCAGCGGACGGTCGCCCCCATGCGGGCTGTCCAGCAACGCCTGTCCGTCGCCCGTCGCCGTGGGCACTCCCGGCGGGCCATGCCCAGCCGGTGGAGCGCCGACCACAGCCAGTCGCCCGAACGGTCGCCGGTGAACATGCGCCCGGTGCGATTGGCTCCGTTGGCCGCCGGAGCCAGGCCGACGATGAGGATCGGCGCATCCGGGTCGCCCGTGCTGGGCGCCAGCCTACCCAGTGGGGCTCGTGGGCGAAGGAGGCGCGCCGTCCCGTCCAGGGCGACCTCCTCTCGCCCAGGCCGCAGGCGGGGGCAGGCGCGGCATGCGCTGAGTCACGGCGTCGAGTTCGCAGGCGGGTTGCGCGCCGCGGCGAGATGAGCGGGCGACGTCGTCGCGACTTCGGGCGACGGGTGTTCCGGACGGTGGCGGGGTCCTCCGGCCAGCCCGCGCCAGCGAGACCGAGGGACTCGAGCTGTCCGGTGACGGGATGGGGGTCGGCCATGTCCCAACCGTATCAGCGGCGTCGGAGGACGCGCCGTCGGTGGAGACGCCGAGCCGGGAATCCGATGCCGGGCGTAGACGGCGGGAGCGGCGCAGGCGGTATGCTGGGGCGAGGCAAGGAGACGCGAGATGGCCGAACAGGGGCTCGTGGTGGGTGACGACGGGCTGGCTCGCCCTGCTTGGGCGGCGTATGACCCGCTTCTGCGCGCGTATTACGACACCGAGTGGGGGATGCCGGTGCGCGACGAGCGCAGGCTCTACAGACACATCTGCCTCGAAGCCTTTCAATCAGGGCTGTCATGGGCGACGATCCTGCGCAAACGCCCGGCCTTCCGCGATGCCTTCGACGGTTTCGATCCAGGCGGTCGCCCTCACGGCGGGCCGACGTCAGACACCCTCGCCAGCGAGGGGATCGTGCGCAACGGGCTGAAGGTCGGGCGGCCATCACCAATGCGGCAGCCACCGTGCGGTTGCGCGAGCAGGCGGGTTAGCCCCTTCGTCTGGTCGTTTCGGCCCGACTCGACTCCATGCCGCGCACTCCTGAGGAATCCGACGAAAATCGCGCCGGAGTCAGGCTTTGGCGGCGCTCAAGCGCGAAGGCTTCGTCTTCGTCGGGCCGACGACGATGTTCGCGCTCATGTCGGCCGTCGGGTTGGTCGACGATCCATCTGATGAGTCCCCATCGCCGCGGCTCGTCGGGGCTGTATGGCCCTTGACGCCGGCGACCTCCGCGCCCGCCGCGCCTCCGCGTGCCTTGGCTATCTCTGCGCCCGTGTTCCCCCGTCGACTTGGGGCGTCAAGGCCAAGTGACCGCACGCCTCCTTCTCGTCTTCTGCGCATCGGGTGGCGAGATGGCGAGGATGCGATCAGGGCTAAACCTCGCGCGCACTTTCGCATCATCAGGTGCTCGGCCAGCGTCGGTCGCTTGCACTGGGCGTAAGCGTTCTTCTACGCGGCGAAGTGGGGCTTCCGAGTGGGGCGCGGGAGCGCAACTCCCGTCGTCTTGGCGGGCTTTCGCTTAGAAAAAACGAATCGCATCCTGTGCGAAGCCAACGCGAGCTGTATGCTTGGCTGCATGGCGGAAGTCGGAGTCACCGGAGAGCACACGACCGACGGCATACCGCACGGTTCGACGAGCCTCACCCCTTTCCTCGCCATTCCCGGCGGGAAGCCCTCGAGTTCTACTGTTCGGTGTTCGGCGCACGGATAGTCGACGTCGCCGGGTTCGACAACGTCCTCGTCCACGCCGAACTGGACTTCGGCAGCGGCAGGCTCCAACTAGGCGAGCCCAACCCCGAATACGGCCTCGCTCCGCCTCCCTCGGAGGGCGCCTGCTATTCGATGGGCTTGTACTGCCCCAACGTCGACGACGTGTCTCACACGGGCGATCGACGCCGGCGCGGCCCTCCGGGAGGAGCCGAACACCTTCGCCTCGGGCGACCGCCACGCTTCGATTCTCGATCCCTTCGGGGTGCGCTGGTCGATCATGTCGCGAGTCGAGGACATCTCCGAAACCGAGCGCGCGCCGGGTGGCCAGAGTCGGCCGCGAGGCGCCACGAGCTGACGCCCTGCATGTGGCTCGCACGAAGTGGAGGACGCAGTTGCGCATGTCGACACTGCGCATGTGGCGCCGCGCGTAAGCCCGGAGCGAAGGCCTTTCTGCCACGGGAAGCTGCGAACGCCCTCGCCATGGACGGCTCCGTTCGCGCCTCTTCATCCTCCAACCGCTTCCCGCTCTCCGCTGTCGAGCGCTCACGCCGCGGATCACCACGGCGACGGTCAGGGTCAGGATTACGGGACGTTCCGGCAGGCCAGGCGAAACTACGCGTGGCGGTGAGATCGCGCGCCCGCAGATGAGGGCGACGAGACTGCGCGAAATACTGCGTCGCTCCGGTGAGGGCGAGTGCGGTCCCCCTGAGTCAGGGGTTGAGGTGGCCGCGAGAGTCACGAACGCAGGCTGTGCCGCGAGGACGCCGATGCTCACATCATCTGCGAAACCGCCGTCAGCCACCGGTCAGGCGCGAGCACGGTGGGCGCAACGCCGGCTGCGGCGATGCCGCGAGTCGACGGTCACGGAAACAGCGTAACGGGAGAAGACGCGCGCCGACGAAGGAGCTGAGGGCCCTGCCCGCAGCCAGCATCCTCCCGACATCTGCGCGGATCCAGATCGTAGCGGTTCTCATAAAACGCCCCGATGGACGTGTACGTGACGGCGAATCCGGCGTGCCAGGGCATACAGCTCAACAGCACCAAGAGCGGCCTCCGGTGGGTCAGCGCAAATGCTTCAGCATTCCGGCGACGGCCGCCGGGCGCAGCTCAAACGTCCTGGCCTCCGGTGGCGTCGAAAATCCGAATCGCCAGGAAAACCACGAGGAAGCCGGGGATGGAGATGAGGAGGAAGGTCACTGCCAGCCGGCAGCGGAGGCCAAGAGAGCCGAGCAGGACGCCGACGACGGTCGCCGACAGCATACACGTGACGATTCCGACGTTCGGGCCGCGGGTCTGTGGCGTCGAGCGGCTGATGATCTCCCCGAGGGCACGGGGATCGCCATTCCAGCGCCGAGTCCGCGAGCGCACGGGCGATCAGACCCGTCGCCGGGTTCGAGGAGCGAAGGTCAGGGCCGTGCCCGCCGCGAGGCGATCGAGACCCGCAGTGCCGACGGGCGACGGCCGCGATGACTCGGCCAGGGCGCGAAGAAGGGTGGCGGTTTGGCGAGGGCGCTGGGCGGCCACGAGAGGGGCGGAGAGCGAAGCGGGCGGCCTGGCTCTCAGGATCTCGGGTGCTATCGGCGCCACGATCTGTCGAGTCGCAGCCCACGAGGCGATCGACCCGCCCAGAATCACGGCTGATCGCGCTCTCGCGCTGCTGCCGGAACCGTCAGCGCCAGTCGGATAGCCGCGCGGTCCTCGCCGGGCAGATCGCCGGGAGCGGTCCCGTCAGCGTGGACGTCGCTGCCGGCAGGACCGTCCCGCTTGCGAACTGGTTTCGCTGCTGGGAGCGTCGGGATCGGACATCGTCGCCACATCCTTTGTTCTATGTTCGTCAGAACTTAGAACAAAGGCTGCAGTGCAATACTAGGGGCATGGCGGCGAGCGTCACCCCGACCTCGCCGAGGTCCCCCTGACCAGCGTGCTCGCCGCCCTGGCCGACCCGTTGCGGCTGGGGATGATCAGCTGCTCGCGGACGGAGCCGAGGCAATGCGGCGAACTCGACGCGCCGGTCTCCAAGTCGACGCTCAGCCACCATAGACGGTTCTCCGCATGGCCGGGGTCATCCGAGCGCTCGGGGAACAGATGCTACGCACCTGCGGCGCGAGGAGCTCGACGAGCGGTTCCCCGGTCTCCTCAGCGCGATCCTCAACGCCCCAGGATCGCAGGGCAACGCGGGTCGGGCTCAAATAGCGGCGGCCAGCAGCCGCTCCATGCCCGCCGGCCGCTGCCGACGAAGACGCACGCCAGGCAGATCCCCGCGAGCGCTCGCGTACGCCGGCCGCTGCCTTCTGGCGTTGATGCGCACGTGCTCGCCCGCACCGCTCCGCATGTGTCCCAGAAGATGCTCCGTCCGTTCTGCGGGCAACCGCTGAGTCACGAGGCTGCTCATCTGCCGCGCAAGAGGTTCCTCGAAGAGACGAATGCAGTCCACGGGTCTCAGGATTTCGGCATGATCCGTTGTGCTACCGCCCTCGAATCCCGGGGCATTGTGTCCAAGAAAAATGCCGCATTACAATCATGCAACGCAGTCGACGAGGCGGAAGGCCGGGTGGAAACATGAAAGCGGTGGTCGTCTCCGAAGCAGGCGGACCCGAAGTCTTGAGGTACTGCGACGTCCCGACCGTGGCGCGTCGGCTGGTCGCTGATCAAAGTCCGCGGGGCGGGCGTCAACCATTCCGAGATCTTCACGCGCGAAGGAAAGTCGCCGTCGGTGGCGTTTCGCATCCTCGGCATCAGAGTGCGTCGGGCAGGTGGAGCGAGACGCTCAGCGGATCTTCACGTGGGCCGACGGTCGTTTCCATCATGGGCGAGATGGGGCGGGACTTCGACGGCGGCTATGCGCAGTGCGCTCTTCTGCCGACGAGCGGATCCATCCGTCGCCACATCATTGCCGTGGGAGCCTGGCGGCCGTGCCCGAGACGTTCTATACGGCGTTCGGCTCGCTGGAGAGAGCTTCGCCTGGGGGACAGCCAGGACGTGCTGGTGCGCGGGCGACGTCGGGAGTGGGAATCGCTTTCTCGAAACTCGTCAGAGCCCTCTATCCTCATGCAGCATCACCGGCTCGACGCGCAGCACGGACAAAGACGAACGTCTTCTGATGCCGGCTTCGATCGGTACGTCGTCGACGATCGCAACGCGTTGAACGAGGCCTCCTTCGATGCGATCCTCGTTTGATCGGCCCAGCGGCTGCGAAGGGACACCTTCGCCCACATCGCTCCGGGCGGAACCGGTGTGCATCACCGGCCTGCTCGGAGGTCAGTGGACCCTGGAGGATTCAGTCCATCATGGACACGAACGGCGGCTACTTGGCGGGGTTCTATTCGGCGACGTCGGGGAGAAAGCCTGCAAGGCTGGTCGCCGATCGAGACCCGCCGGATCGACGTGCAGCCGGGCGGGCATTTCCCGCTCAGCCAGATGCAACAAGCCCGCGCCTATCTCGCTTCCGCGTTCTTTCGGCAAAGTGGTCGCCATTCCGGATTTCGACGGTGACGGGAATCTCAAGCGCGAAAGGAACCCGGGGCGAGGAGGAAGGCCCTGGAAAAGCAACCCCGAATGAGAGCGAGGCTGATTCTCGACGATCAGTTGACGAACGGGCTTCGCCCTTCCTGTTGATTTCCCGCGACTTATATCGGTCTCCTCGATGTGCGAACCTGTTAGCATGTTGGTTAACACGATATATCCGATGAATGGGCTTGGAGATCGCCTCCGCCTCTCGCCAGCCTTCCATCCGGAGAGCGCTCGTCGATATGCATCCACCGTCGATTACGTCCACCGTCAATGAGGAGAGCCCATGGGACCGCAGTGGTTGGCGCGACCGAGCACAACCGTTGGCTCGCGTAGAAACGTGCGCTCTTCTGCGCTATGCCCGTAGCGCCGCCGTACCGAGCGGATTCGGATGGATGGGCGAGGACGGCAGCGTCGTACGTCACACCCGTGGAACTGTGGATCACGGGACGCATGACGTTCGCCTTCTCCATCGGCACGCTGCTGGGCATTCCGGGCTGCAGCCGCTACGCCGACCACGGCGTGCGCGCGCTCGGCAACGCTCTGAAAGACCATGAGCGGCGGCTGGTGGAGCGCGGTCAGGCACGACGTCGACGAGGCCGGCCATGCCTCCCCGATCGATCCGACGTCCGCAAAGATGCTACCAGCACGCCTTCGTGCTCCTGGCGGCTGCGACCGCCACCGCCGCCGGGCGTCCAGGCGCGGCCGAGCTCCTCGAGGAGGCGACGGCCGTCAGGATCGCCACTGGTGGGATCGCGAATACGGACTGCCGGTCCGATCACCGCCGCCGACTTCACCGACCCCGAGGGACTACGCGGCATCAACGCCGCCATGCACACGAGTCGAGGCGCTCCTCGACGGCTGACGTCACCGGCGAGGGCAAATGGCTCGAACGCGCGATCCAGATCGCGATTTCGCCGTCAACAGACAGGGCCCGGAACCACGGATGGCGGCTGCCCGAGCACTACGACACCGACTGGCGGCCCCGTCTCGGCTACAACGAACCAGCCGGCGCATCCGTTCCGCCCCTACGGGGGTGACGCGGCACGGGTTGGAGTGGTCGCGCGCCTGGTCAGGCTCACGCGGCGTTGAAGGACCGTTCGCTTCCGCACCGGATTGGATGCTTCGGCCGCTGGGCTCTTCGCCCAAGCTCAGGCCGACGGCTGGAAGAGACAGCGCCCCGGTTTCGTCTACACCGGATTTCGAAGGACGCCGATCGTCCTGACGCATGCACTGGGTGGTCTGCGAAGGCATCTCCGCGGCAGCCGCCGTCCACCGGGCGCTGTTGGACGCTGGGCGCAGCCGAGACGACGTCCAGAGCTACGAGGACCTCTACCGTTCGTGGCTCGACTACGCCGGGAAACAGTATGCTGATCGAAACGCCGGGTGTGTGGACGCACGAGCTCGACGCCTCCAACGCGCCGTCGACGAGGACGTGGGCCGGGCATCGGACGTCTACCACGCGCTGCAGGCCACCCTCATGGGGCAGGCTTCCCGTCGGGCCGTCATGTGCAAAGCCCTGGCAGAGGGTTGCTGGACTCCTGACGGGCGCGCTCCCGCGAACGGGCGGGCTAGCGCACGACGGTGCGTCTACTACGAGCGCCCGCTCCCCGCGAACCCGGGCGGGCTAGAGACGCCAAACCCGTTGAGCCGGGCGGGAAGCCCCGCGCCCAAACCGCGGGTCAGAAGGACGCGCAGTCGTTGAGCCGCACCGACAGGGCCCCGAATCCGGGGTGCCTGTGTCAGGGCGGGCCAAGAAAAGCAGATGCCGTGGTTTAGAATCGCAGTTCGGCGAGAACCGCAGTCCAGATCGGCATCGACGCCGACGTCGGGAAGAGGCGACATGTCGAATGGGACGAACATACCTGCACGCCCATGAGTCGGGCTCCTGCTGCTTTTCCCCCGGCCCCCACGCCGACGGTGGTCGAAAAGCCCTCGACCACGTAACCTTGGCGAGTCCGCCCGTCGGCGACGGCGGGGGCCGGGAGGCCGTCACAGCTGAGCTGGCTCGCCGGGGTTTCTCGGTCACCGCCCTTGCAGAGCGGTCAGGTCGCCATCGGCAAGGCCCGAGAGGCCCGCCTCGTTGCGGCGGATGTCAGGGCCCTGAGGCGGATGTCGAAAACTCGAGCCGCCGCGAGGCTTTCCGCCCGCGGCGGCGGTTCAACAGGAGCCGGATCGAATGGGTCGCCGGAGATGTGCGCCGATGGAGCCGAGCTCGCCGGTGGATCTCGTGCTCGTCGCCTTCCTGCACCAGGCCGAGTTCACGGTGACCGGCCTTATGCGCCTGTCCTCGTGGGTCGCGCAGGGAGGCTGGCTCCTTCTGGTCGGCCATTCGCGAGCCCCAGGCGCGATCAGGACGTCTCCCGGGCCGGGGATCCTGCGCGGTTGTGGGGACCCCACCGACGTGGCCGAGTCCATGCGCCGCTCCGGGCTTGAGGTCGTCAGGCGCGCGATGTGGAGCGCATCCCGCGGAGGCGACGGAAGCGGGCAGTCCGGGGACTGGGCGGTCGACGCAGTGTGCCTGGCACGCAGGCCGCGGGCGGGATCGTCTTAGCCGCGCGGGCTCTCAGGGTACGGGCTCTGGGCTCAGCGATACAGGCTCGCGGTGTCATTCGGCCCGAGGTTTCGCCCGCGCCACGGGTCCCCGCCGGGCAGCAGAAGAATCAGCGCCGCGGCAGTGGGCGGCATCGCGGCGGGGCCGGTGTGAGCCAATCCGCGTCCGCGGCCTCCCGTGGCAGCCGCCGATCTCACGGTCTGAGACGGTCGGAGGCTTCGCGGCGCCGGTCGCCGTCGGGGCGGCGATTCCTGTGGACGGTTTGACGGGGTCCGCAGACGTGGGCGGAGCCGATGGCGTCGCCGACGGCTGGCCGGCTCCAGCGCGAGCCACGGTGACGGTTAAAGCCTTGCCCGGCGCCCACGACCTCGGCGAAGTCTGTGGCCACCGTGACGGGCGGTGTGACGTTCTTGCCGGGTTGGCGGCGCATTTGCCGTCGACTTTGACCTTGGCCGTGGCGCGGCCTACGCCGTCGGCGGTGACGACTGCTCTTCTCGTTGTTGGCGTTCGCGTCGATCAGGCTGCTGTCCACGGCCGCCTGTCGTGGACGTCGATCCACCGCTGGCGTTGACGTTCTTCGTCAGCCGACGGCCCCTCGGAGGAGAGCCCGCGCAGAGGGAATGTCGATGGTCTGGCCGTCCGCGACGGGCGCCGAGGGAAGGGTGACGCCGATAGAGGACTTTCGCGGCGCGCGGCTTGAGACCTGGATGAGATCCCAGATGGGCGTTGAATCTCTCACGGTCGAGGTTGTCGGTGATGGCGGGGGCTCGCCCGCTGTCAGAGCGTCGAGGAGTCCCCTCCGGCCAGCAGGAGGTGACCGAGGCCGACCACGTGCACTTGCGTGCGCATCGAGCGCTCTTCCGTCGACCGTCACCGACGTGATGCGCTGGCCGTAGGGCTTTAGCCGGATCGTAGGTGTATGCAACGTTGCTCGAAAGCCCCAGCTTGAGCATGGGCCAGGAGTTCTGCGTGTTGAGCTGCGTCTTCCACTGCTGTTCGAGCGCCTTCTTGAAGTCGGCGCCCGTGATGGTCACGTAGCGCCAGCTGGTTGGAGAAGGGCTGGACGGCGAAGGTCTGGCGGTAGGTGATGTCGCCGTTGGCGAGCGGGGTGAGGTCGGCTCGCAGGCCGCCGGCGTTGATGGCGCCGATGTCCACGGGAGCTCGCCTTCCTTCGTGATCACGGTGGCTCGAAGAGTCGGCGGTGAGGTCGCCGAGCGAGGTTCGACGCCCCGGTTGGACCCTGGGTCGGGGGGCTCGCCGGCGGAGGAGAAGACCCCGCGGGAGAACGCGGACGTATAGCCCTTGGCCACAACCTTGTCGCCGGCTGCCTTGGAATCCTGCACCGCCCTGTCGACGATCCGTTTGATCGATTGGCTTCTCGCCGCACGCGGCCACCTCGGAAGGCGAGGGATGAGCTTAGCCTCGGGCGGACCACCCTCTTCGTGTGGCCTTGTCGTGGGTGATCTGCAGGTCGGCGAGGTTGTCGGTGTAGGAGCCGGAGGCTATCGCGGAGAAGCTTGTTGCCCTGGGCGCCGTCGACCATCGAACTTCGGCAGGGGACGTGGGTGTCGCCGCCCATGATGCCGTCGACGTATGCGCCCATCTTCGGGTAGTTGTTCTTCACGTCGTCGTCGAGCATGGCGATTACGACGTCAGCCTGGCCGGAAACGCAGGGTCCTTGGCCATCGCATTGATCTTGGGTATGGGGTCGTTGAAGGTCAATCCCTTGGTGGTGCCGGGGCTCAACTTGCAGGGCACGTCGCCGGCGATGGCCCTCGATGAAAGGCGACGGACGCCGGAGGCTGACGTCGAGACCACTTTGTCGCCGAGGTAGCGGCCCATGCCGTCGACGTTGGCCCCGGGTGAAACCGACCTTCGTGTAGCCGCCGGTTCCGTCGATGCGGTGTTTGAAGACGTCGAGGCCGAGGTCGAGCTCGTGGTTGCCGATGGTCGGGCCGAGCGGTTCGAGGCTCGTTGAGCGCGGCGATCGTCGGGTTGTCCTGCAGGGGAGCCGGACGTGAACGGAGGCTCCGATATTTGTCGCCGAGCAGGGTGAAGGAGGCGTCTCCGCTGGCCGCGCGCGCCCTGTCAGGTAGCAGCCGACGGCCGGGATGCCGGATTCGGTGACGGTCCCGTTCTTGCTCGCCTTCTCGATGTGTCCGTGGACGTCGGTGAGGTTGTACAGGTCGAGGGTCACGGTTCCGCTCGCTTCGGCAGGTGCCGGCGTCGAACCGGAATTCGGGCCGCGGGGTTTTGGACGCGGACAGCGCCGCCAGCCGGAGCCGTTGGGCCGAAGGCCAACTGACAGGTTGGCTGACGGGTTGGCGGCTTCATCGGCATAGGCGGCAATCGGCGCGGTCAGAAGGGACAACGCGGCCAAACCGCCGAACAACGGCGCAATCGGATACTGATCATCGACGTCTCCTCGCCTGGGGATTCCCTGCCTTTCATTTGGGCACCCGGAGGCACCTGTCACACCGGGTTCGACCCTCGCAACCTTTGTCAAACTTTGCAACCGGTACGCCGACCGACCCACTGATTTCCGCCGCCCAGCCCGCGATTCGCAAGACAATTGCGAGCGCGGCCGCCGCGTGGAAGAGGGCAGCGGAGCAACCCGAAGCCATTCCTGTCAGACGGTTCGCGACGGCGGCGACGACGTCGGCGATTTGCTGCGGCGACGGCGACGCGAGAAACGCGCCGTCGCCCGCCGATGGAGCAATCCACACAACGGCGGACGGCCAAACCGGTGGGATAGCGTCGGCGGCGTACATGGCGGCATAGGGGCGCGCTCGCTTCGACGCCGCCCGCGCCGCCGCGTACACTCGCTGCCAGCCCGCTGCGCGGGCCAGCGTCCGCACCACCGTGTCCGCCGACACCACCGCGCACGCTCGCGCCGCCGCCAACCGACCAAGGTCCCACCCTTATTGCCGCGCCCGCTCGCGCCTCGGGCGAATCAGCGCGGGGACGCAGATACGGCCGACCAACGCGATCAACGTTTGCGGCGCAGCCATAGCGACATAGTCGCCCTTTCTTCACATTCATTCTACACTCGATCATTCAAAACTGAATTGAATTACGATGTTACCATCTTGACGTGGACGACGTCGACGGCACGACGATCCTCCGGGCGTGCTTCCGCCTATAGGCGTGACCGGATCCCAGATAACACAGACCTTTTGCGGCGTGTGGAACGGCTGGGCCTGACCCACAAACAGGTCAGCCTGCTCGCTGACGGTGGACGCGAACCTCGCTTCGTCCCAACGCGACATCGCAGCGCGGCTCGGCGTCCGCAGCCTCGTCGTGTCCTCGTCCGATCAGCTCGCGGACCTCAGCGCCATCGACCGCGAACGGAGCGCCGCCGACCGGAGAGTGCAGTTATCACTCTGCTCCGAAAGGCCGAGAGCTGTTGGCGGAGCGCCAGCGGCGGTGGAGAACTCGACGCCGTGCGCGCACGGCTCTCCCCTGCCGGGCGCGAAGCGCTCGCGACGGTACTGAAAGAACTGCGTCTCTGCCCGAGTGAGGCCTAGCGCCCACAGACGGGTTCCGCTCCGCGGTGTCAATCAACGATCAGCCTCGGGCTGCAACCGCCGCGTAGGCGCAGGAAGCCTCGCCCGTGAAGGCGGGGCCCGACAGCAGGGCCTCGTCGGCGGGGCTGCAACCGCTGTTTCCGCACGTCTCGACCACCTCGCCGTCTCGCATTCGAGGGGCGCTCAGGCGACGTCGTTGTAGAGAACGGACCGCGAACGAATGCACCCATCCTTGAGCCACTCGAACACGGCATCGGCCTCCTGCATCGGGAAGCGTTCAACCACCGTGCGCCCCTTTCCCTCTACGGCGATCCGGAGAACCCGATTCATCTGTTCTCGGGACCCGATTGATAGCCTTCTCCATGGCGAACGGGAAGCCGTCAAGCGTCACGGCCGAAACCAAGTGCCGCCCCAAAGGGCCGTTCAGCTCGGGGCGCACCCGTCACAAGCCGACTCGCGCGGTCTTTCAACGCGGCGTGAGCGCGGCGCGTGGAGCTCACGCCAAAGTGCACATCGGCCTGCGGGGAAACGCCCGGAAATGCACGATTTCCCGCCGCAGCCGCGATCGGTTTGAGCAACGACATCTCGCCGAGACCGGTAATCCGAGCCTCGCACGAGCCGAGGCAGCCAAGTCCGGGCGCATCTTCCACAGGAGAATGCGCCCTTTTAAAGCGTGCAGCGGATTGGAGACGATCGCGATGGAGTCGGCGTGCTCGATGAGCGGTATGGCGTGCTCGATGTTTTGGAGCGTTGACCTGCTCTCGCGGTCCAACAGGATCGGACCGGCGTATCGAGTTTTCGCGCGTACCGCTCCATGAGGTCCGCCTCGGGAACGGCGCCCGCCACGGGCCGCCGCACAGGGACCGCACGCTCCCGACCGAGAGCCAGGCGGTTCTCGCGGCCTTTTTCCGGCTGCGGAATCGCGTCGCGCAGCGGAATTCCACCCAGCGGCAGATCTCGCTCGGGCCGCGAACCCACATGGGGATTTCGATCGCCGATCGCAAGACTCGAGCGTACGGATCCCCGCGCGGACCCGATAGCGGTTGATGTAATTCGCGCGGACACCGCGATTGCCGAATCCGCACGACGACGGCCCCACGTCCACCGCTCCCATCGCCGACGCCGCCCTTCACGGCGCTCAAATACCGCTTGCTCGCCCACCAGTGGACGAGCTCGCCACCAACTAGCAACGCGGGAACAGCGACAATCGCAACGCGGCGCACACATTTCCCTCTGGCAGCCGAGTCCATTTCCACTCTGGCGGGCGGTCCGCGGCCGTTCGCTTTCCGACCTCCATCGATTTTTCCCCCACGCTCAGCATTTTCCCGATTTCTCACTGCATCTTTCCCATGGCCGTCCATCGCGTCATCGCCGCTTTCAACCGCGTTCGTCGTATCGCGGCGTCGTACCGTGCCGTGGGCATCACCACCTCGCCGCGGTATTCGGGCTGTCCCCACCCGGCAGTCCGCCAGCTGACAGTATGCGAATCCGCCAGTTGGCGGTATGTGAAAGCGCGCTCTGCCGCTGAAGGCTGTGCGCGAAATTCACGACCGCAGAGCCGCCCGCTTCCAGCCAAAAGGGCGCAGCGCCTCGAACACGCGCCCCACAACGAGACCTGGAGAATGATCACCCGCAGCGGCGTCTCAAGCTGGGACAAACGACACCCGCCGTGGGCGACGCCACCTGACGTGGCCGTCAAGCACCCCTACGTTCGCGGAAACGGCGAGGCTCCAGCTATCTCCGTCCGGCAACTCACCCCGCATATACGACGTGCCGGGCCGCAAGGATGCGCGGGTGGTCGCGCTGGACCACGTGGACGCCGATTTCCCCGAGGGCAGTTTCACCGCCGTGGTCGGCGCATCGGGGTCGGGCAAGTCCACGCTGCTGCACTGCATGGCGGGCCTCGACGAACCCCACAGCGGGTACGGTGACCACGCTCAGCACCGTCACTTCCGGTATGAAACCGGCCAAACGCGCGCGATTCCGCGCCAAACACGCAGGTTTCGTCTTCCAGGAATACAACCTCATCGCCTCGCCTGACCGCCGCGGAAAACGTCTCGATGCCGGCCAAACTCGCCGGGAACCCCTGTCGAAGAAGGGCATTCGCGCGGCCCTCGAGGCGAGTCGACCCGGCGCACCGCGCCGACCTCAAAGCCCACCAGCTTTCCGGCGGGAACGCCAGCGTGTGCCATCGCCCGCGTGATGGCCAGCCACCCGCGGATCGTTTTCGCCGACGAACCCACGGGCGCGCTCGACCTCGACTCGACCGGCGTCGTCCTGGATTGGCTTCGTCAGCTCGCCTCGCGAGGAACCACCGTGGTCATGGTCACGCACGACGTCGAAGCCGCAGCCCTGGCGGACTCCGTCGCGGTCGCGAGCGGCGGCCGCCTGGCGACGTGGTCGAGCTGCCGCGACGCCCAGCGGATCGCCGACCTCGTCCACGCCGCCCGTGCGCGCTGAAGGAGGAAAGATGTCGACCTTGATATGGAAGGACCTGCGTCACCACGCCCGCCAATGGCTGTGGTCGCTGCTGGTGGCCACAGCGGGCGCCGCCGTCGTGGGGATGATTGTCATCTCATGGTGGAGCGCCACGCAATGGTCGCTGAACCAGGACAAAGGAGAATACTTGGCCGCCAGCGGCTGATCGGCGGCAACCTGGTGGGGTACGCGGGCTCCGCGACGGCGATCGTCATATCGACCACGCTGGGCCTGACGGTCACGGCCCAGCAGCGTTCGCACGCCCTGTGGAAGGTGCTCAGGGATTCCCGGCAGCCGCATCCGTGCGATCATCCTGTGGCAGGTTTGCGCAGTCGGAGTGATCGGGGGCCTGCTGGGCGGGCTGCTCGCCCTGCCATTGGGGCGGATCTACCTGCTGACGTGGGGAATTCAATTTGTTCCCCGGACCTTCCCCTGTCGATGCCCGTTTTTCTGCGTGCCTGCGACGGTGCTCGTCACGGCTCTGTTCAGCGTGCTCGGAGGCCTGGGCGCTGCGCGGCGGGCGGCCAATGTGCCCGAGATGCGGGCGCTGCGCGAGGCTGCCGCCCCAGCCACGCGACAAGGCCGTGGCAATGGGTCGCAGCCGTAATTCTGCTGATCAGCGCGGCGTCGCTGCCGATACTCGTCAACCTCCCCGCCGACGTCCTGGAAGGGACGGCACCAGCAAAGCGGAGATCGCCCAGATGCAATCCCCGGGCGGGCGCGCGATTATGGGCGAGTGCGGTGGGGTTCATGGTCGCCTTGGCTGCATTGTTCATCCCGAGGTGGACGCTCCGCCCTCTGCTGGCCTGGTGGACCAGCCTGATTCCCAGCCGCAGCCCGGCCTGGTTCTCCGCACGCGCGAATGCGCGCCATCGCTCGGCCCTCAGCATGACCACGATCGTGCCCTTCGCCATCGCCGTTTCCATGACGGGCACCATTCACGCCATGGGCGGCGCAGCGCGCTCGAGTGGAATGAGCAACGGCGTCAGCGGCTTTTCTGACGATCATGGTCCCGATTTTTCTTCGTAGCCGGAGTCAGGGGGCGTGGCGAACATCGCGATGGTCGGGCGGACGCGCCGCCAGAGGGGGCGTTGCTCGGGGTGATCGGGCCGGCCGAACACCATTCTGCAGGTCCACAGCCCTCGAAGGGGCGATATACGCCAGCACCGGCATTCTTTTTCGGGCTGGCGACGACGTTGCTCAGCGCGGTCTGCGCCGCGACGATGTCGGGAGGCGGAGTAGACATGTTCGCCTCCGCGATCCCCGTGAATTTCCTGCTGGCAGCCATCGGAGCGTCGCTGGTTTTGGCGGTCGCCACCACGTGAGCTGCCTGCGCGGCTCGATCGCCGCGCCTTGATGGACAACCTGCGCCAGCCGACGACGGGCGGTCGGCCAGCCAACGCCATAGGCACCTGAGCAGGTCGGTGTGGCGGCGAGACTGACCCTGAGCCGGCAGAGCAACGGACGATCAGGGTCGGTTGACGTCGGCGGAGGCCAGCCCAGGCAGAGCCGGGCTGGCCTCCGTTCGATCGGCGAGGCCCGTCAGACGACGGGCACGCACACTTCGGTCACGTATTCGGCCGTGTTCTGGGTGTCGGCGGGGCCCACGATGTAGCGGTTGTACATCGGCCCGGCGAACTCCAACCCGGAGGAGGTGATGTACTCGGCCAGTTGCTCGTTGACGGGGCCGGAACTGGTCGTATCCGCCGCGGAAGGTGGCCACCGCAACCTTCTGCTCCGGGAGCTCGCGGATGTGTGAGCGGGTCGGCCGCGACGGCGTCCGGGCCCCACGGGCTCCCACACCTCGATGTCGATGTCGGCCTCGCGATACTCGAGGTCGTGGAAAGTGGCGCCGCAGAGCCCGCTGGCAAGCAGGATTCCCTGGGCCCGGATCGCTTCCATGGCTGCGATCCACGCCTTGTGCTCGTCGGCGTAGGTGTCGATCGTCGTGCGCAATGCGACCACTCGCTGCGCCGGATGGGTGGTGACGGTGATTTCGGCCATGATGGCCCTCCTGTTCGTTTGCAGAGATGAGTCGGTCAATCTCGGCGATGTGGCGGCGGGCGGCCTCGGCGTCGGCGATGAGCTGATCGCGCTGAACGGCTAGCGCGCGGCCCAGAGTATCGGGGTCGTCGCGCAGCGGAAGCAGGGCGGCTATGGCGGAGACGGAGAAGCCGACGTCGCGAAGCTGGCGGATCAACGTCGCTTCGCGCACCTGCGAGGCGGCGTAGAACCTGTGGCCGGTCGCGTCGTCCCGTGGCGGCCGGGGTCAGAACGCCGTTGGCGTCGTAGTAGCGCAGCATCCGCGCGGACAAGCGGGTGAGCGTTGAAAACTCCCCGATGCGAAAGCAGTCCTCGTCTCGGCCATGCCACCATCTTGAGGCTTGACGACCGTGTCAAAGGCAAGCCGCGATCGAACGCGCGTCTAACGGTTCCTGCCCGAATTGTTCGAGTGCCTCGGCATCGACGAACGTCGCGGGCGCGGCGGCCCCTCAAGCGCGCCGAAGGCCATAAGCCTGACGAGGCCGCGAGCACGACCAACCCCGCAACAGGCTGCCGAACCTGTTTCGCCTGCTCATTCTGGCCGAACAGGCCGGGTCCCGCCTTCGAGTTCAGCACGCAGGACCCGTTTCGGATTCCACAAAGAATATGAGAGGGGCCGCGCGCATCCCTGCTGCGACGCTGCTGCGATTGGCTCCGCAGTTGCCTCGGCGAAGAAAGGTATGCGACACGGCTGGCCGGCGTTCCGATCGAGGCCTACGAGAACGCCGCCTTTCGGCCGCTGGGGAACCGATGCATGACGGCCCCGCTCAAACAGAACCCCGGCGTCCTGTGGAACGCACAGATAGTGGCCGAACTCGGTTTCACGACGCTCTCGGGCTGGTCTCCCGAATGCGTCTACTTTCTGAACCTGGACGGCGTTGAGCCGGTGGGGACCCGACGACGTCGAACTAACTGGTGCGGGTCTGAGAACATTGAGCCGCAGCGGCTCCCGACGACGTCAAGGCGGCGCAGACAAACCGGTGAGGGCCTGACGGCCTCAAAGCCGTTGACACCGTGTCCTATTCTGGTGGGGTGACCGATGCTTCTTCCCGCGACGACGTCGAACCCGCGCCCGCCCCGAGCCTTCCCTGCGATCCGGCTTTCAGGCTTCCGGCTCCTCGACGCGGCGAGGACGAGTTCGCAGCCGACGCCGAGCTTCGCCTCGGCCTCCACATCAAGCTTGCCGAGCAGGCGATGATGTCCGCGAAGGCCGAAGCGCTGCGCCCGTTCGACCTGACGGTGGCGCAGTACGGCGCGATGCTCTCGCTCTACTACGTTCCCGGTCAGTCGCCCTCACAGCTCGCGCGGGCCGTGGCGGTCACGCCGCAGACGATAGGCGCCACGCTCGACAAGCTCGCCGCCAAGTCCCTAGTGACCCGCAAACCCTCGAAACTCCATCGCAAGGTGCTCGTCGTGACGCTCACGTCAAAGGGCGAGAGGCTGCTCATCGAGGCCGACGCCGCGGCGCGCTGCCGTCGAGAGCGCATCGGCCGGGCGTTCAGCGCGCGACGAGCGCGTGCAGCTGTGCGAGCTGCTGCGGCGCGTGGGCGCGGCTCTCGAAGAATCGGATCTTCCGGCCAATGTAGCCACCCTCAAAATCTGATTCCGACGATTGATATCTCTCGAAAAAGTCAGCCCACGGGCATTTCCAGCCCCGAAGGTTGAGGCTGTGCATCCCAACCCCAAAGGTTGAGGTTGCCCAGTCTCAAGAGCCGGGCTACTGCCCGATTGGACCGACGGATCCTCTGGCCGGGCACTTCCGGCGTGCAACCAGCCCTGAGATCTCTAGACGCAAATAGAGGACCGGCCCTGGACTGCTCCGAGAAGCAGCGGAACCGGTCGTGGTGTCTTTCACTATATTCGAATTAGCCAGAGTCAACAACGTGCGAGGCGGGCCGGTCTCGGCACCGGCGCAAGGAATCCTCAAACAGGCCCTGCAAACAGAAGACCTTATCTGTGGGCACCGCCCCGCGGTCGGATGTGGACATTCAGGCTCGAGGCGACGGCGCAACGCGCGATCGGCACCGCCCCGGTCGGATGTGGACATTCAAGATTGCTTGAAGAGCGCCCCGATGCCGCCGACCGCACGGGTCAGTATCATGAGCCGTCATGCCTGAGGGAGCCGGTCAAGGCGCTCGCGTTCGGCGTCGGACAGCCGAAGGCCGACGGCCCCCAGATTCTCGGCAAGGTGCCCTGCCGCTGCGGATTCCGGGGATCGGGATGACGTTGTCGGCCAGGCCCAGCAGCCAGGCGAGGGGACTTGAGCCGACGTCGCCCCGTGAGCCTCGGCGATGCGCGCGATCTCCTCGCCGATCAAGCGGTTGCGCTCGAACGCCTCGGCCGTGAAGCGCGGATTGACGGAACGAATGTCGCCGCTTTCGAACGTGCCCTGGAGCGAGCGTTCCCGTCAGATAGCCGCGGCCGAGCGGCGCGAACGGCACAAAGGCGACGCCGTTGGCCGAGGGTCCACTCGAGGAGGTTTTCTTCGGCGTCCGTGCGCGTTTGCCCGCCGAGCGGATCGCGCGTCCACACCGACAGCTCGGACTGGATCGCCGCCACCGGATGGACGGCATGGGCGGCGGCCGTTTGGGCCACGGTCACCTCGGAAAGCCCGATTCGGGCCAGTTTCCCGCTTCGGCAACGAGCTCGGCGAGCGCGCCCCAGCTTTCCTCGAGCGGGCACGTTCGGGTCGACGCGGTGGAGATGAGTAGCAGGTCGATCCGTTCGACGCCGAGCCGCTCAAGGCTGCCCTCGACATGCCGCCGCAGAGATTCCGGGCGGCCGTCGCGGTGGATGCTTTTGTCGCCAAGTCGTCGACGACCAGCCCGCCCTTCGTCGCCACGACGACGTCGTCCCGCCTGCCCGCGACGGCCCGGCCGACGAGCCGTTCGTTGTGCCCGTCCCCGTACAGGGGCCCGCGGTGTCGAGCAAGCCGACGCCGGAGTCCAGCGCCTCGCGGATGACCCTGACGGACTCGGCGTCGTCGCGGCCGCTCTCCGCGTAAATCCAGCTCATGCCCATGCACCCGAGGCCGATGGGCATCACGCGCGGGCCGCCTGTCCCCAGCTCCCGGGCGCCGTCTGATTGTCTCGTGTTTTCCATTGAATCCACCTTTCTTCCCTTTCCGCGACGCGCGTCGGCAACGCTCTGGCGAGCGGCAGCCCGGCAATGCCATTCGCTGCGCCTGCAGCGGGCAACTCGCGCAGTCGCCGCCGCGCCCGATCGAGGGCTTTCGAAGGCAACGCGCCAGGTTGCGCTCCAGAACTTTTCATGTTTGAGGTTACTTACATTGTACAGCTGCCTGAAACTACCGTCGAAAGGACGCCATGAATCAGAATGCAGGTCGCACATCGCTCCAGGGGCCGCAACGCAGAACGCCGCCGCGACGGCCGGACACCATAAGGACGCCCCGGCGGCCGCGCAGAAAGCCATGATGGAGGCCATGCAGATCACCGGTTTTGACGGCCCCGCCGGCCTGCGGTACGCCGAGGCGCCGGTACCGGAGCCTGGGCCGGAGGACGTCGCGCTCGACGTCGAATATGCCGGCGTCGGGTACATCGAGGCGCTGCTCGCGGGCGGCCTGATCGACCTGCCGCTCCCCCTACGTTCCAGGGCTGGAGGCGGTCGGCCGAGTCCGTTCGCTCGGCTCGCAGATCACAAACCCGAGCCCGCAGGCGGATGCGGACGCGGAAATCGCGGCCTTGCCGAGCAACCACGCCCCGGAACGCCCCGCGCGGTCAGCCGCCGCAGTTTTCCCCAGCAGAGGCGGATTCCGCCGCGCCAACTCCCTTCTCCGGGCCTTCCCTCTCGACTCTTAAGCCGGGCGACCCCGTCGTCGCGCTGACGATCAATCGCGGCGGGGCCTACGGCCAGGTCGCGGTCACGGGACTGCCAATCTGGTCGCGCCCTGCCGCCTGGCATGGATCCGGCGCTGGCCGCGGCGGTCCCCGCGAATACGACGACGGCGCTCGTCGCGCTCGAGCGCATCGCCCATGTGAAGCCCGGCGAGCACGTGCTGGTGCACGCTGCAGCAGGCGGGCTGGGTTCACCATTCAGCCAGATCGCGCGGTTGCTTGGCGCGGCCCGGACCGTCGGCGTCGTCGGGAGCGAGGCCAAGCGGAGGCCGCGCTCGACCTCGGCTACGACGAGGTCTGGCTGCCGCAGCGAGTTGGGCGATGCGGCCGGCGGGCAGTTCGACGTCGTCGCGGACCCCGTCGCCGGGCCGGCGCGGCAAACGAGCCCTCGACCCTGTTGAGGCTTGGCGGGCGGCTTTTGGCGGTCGGCGACGCCGCAGGCCGGCGACCCGATGGTCTCGGAGCAATTCGCTGTGGCTCCGAGGCATCGGCGTGCTCGGTTTCAATCTGGGGGCGTTCACGGCGGCGAATCCGCGGACTACCGGGGTCTGCCGGAGGCGGGCGCTCAGCCTCGCAGCCTCAGGCGAGGTGACGGTGCGCATAGCCGGAGCGCGCCCCGATCCGCGAAGCGCCGCGAATCCCTGGCCGATATGGCCGCAGGCGCAACCGTCGGCAAGGCGGTGCTGGTGCACGAACGGGACTGATATGGCCGGACGGGCCCCGCCACGGGGCCCGTCGTCGCAGCCGCCGACCGTCGAGAACCCCCATCGGTGCGGTGAATCTGAAAGAACTCGGACGGCGGCGATTTTTGATGCTCATTGCGCATCCGCGCTGCCTTTTTCGCGGTCTTGTCCGCCCGGCTGCCTTCGCATTGCCAGCGGCCGACCGTGCGATCGGGGTAAGGTACACGAATAATGCTGCCTGTTTTCATATCAGGCGCCAACAGTTCGACTGCTTTGCCGTGCCCGCCCACAGAAAGGAGAGCTACTATGCCAACGTCTCCGCCTAACGTCGAGGGCGACGTCGTCAGCGCCGGACGCATGATCACCAGCCGGTGGCGCCCCAGCACCCTGCGAACAACCCCGTCGCGCGAGGACCGCGGGTTGTTCGGTCACCCCGAGCCCTGCCCTGGATGCTCAACGTGGAGATGTGGGAGCGCTTCTCCTACTACGGGATGCGACGCCATCCTGCTGTACTTCATCGTCGACACCGTCGGCAACGGCGGCCTGGGGCTGAGCAAGAACTCCGGCGAGGTCATCCTTGCCGCCTACAGCGCGGCCGTCTACCTGCTGGCCATCCCCGGGGGCATTTTTCGCCGATCGCATCATCGGGCCGTGGCTGTCCACCCTCTACGGCGGGCTGGTCATCATGGCGGGCCACATCTGCCTGTCGATTCCCGGCGCCCTGCCTTTTTCCTGGCTCGGCATCGTCCTGGTCGCGGTGGGGACCGGCTTCATCAAACCGAATCTGTCGACGATCGTCGGAGGCCTGCTACGACGAAAAACGATCCCAGGCGCGACGCCAGATTCCAACTGTTCTACATGTCGATCAACGTCGGGTCGCTGGCCTCTCCCCTAGTGACCGGCTGGCTGCGAGGGGCACTACGGGTACCACGCGGGATTCGCCTCCGCCGCCATCGGCATGGGGATTCGCGCTGGCCGCCTTCGTCTACGGACGCCACCGGCTCTCAGCCTTCGCCTTCACCGTCCCCTAGCCCGATCCGCCCCTGGGGCGCCTGCAAAGCTCGCCGTGGCCGCGACGGTCGCGATCGCGGGAACGAGCAGCGCTGGTCACGATCCCTGTACCGCCTAACCGACGATCTGCTCAGACCCTCTCCACCACGATGCTCATCGTCCCGACCACGGCGGCGCTGGGCTACTTCATGCTCATGTTCCGTTCTCCGAAAGGTCACCGCCCGCGAACGCACCCATCTGCGCGCCTACATCCCCTTGTGGATTGGCGCGGTGCTGTTCTTCATGATCTCCGAGCAGGCCGCCGGCAAAGATGGCCACCTTCGCCAAAGACAACACCGACGGGAGAAATCCCGCTGGTCGGCTGGGTCCTCAGCCCCGAGACCTATCAGTCCATCAACCCGGCGACGATCGTTGTGCTGGCGCCGCTGATCGGCTGGCTATTCTACCCGGCGGGCGGGAGGTTCCGTCGACCATCGCGAAGTTCGCGATCTCGGTGCTCATCATCGGCGCATCCGCCTTCATCCTCGGCTTCGGGTTCCAGACGTGGACCGGCGGCAGGATCTTGCGCCATGGTGGTTCCTGGCGGTGGTGTTCATCTTGCAGACCGTGGGCGAGCTGTTCTTGTCTCCGGTGGGACTGTCCACGACCTCGGCGCTTGCGCCTAAGAACTTCGCCTCTCGGGCGATGAGCCTGTGGCTGCTGACGACCGCCACGGGCCGGGTTCGCCGGTTTCATCATTTCCCAAACCGAGGACATTCCCGAACTCGACGTATTACTATGGCCTGGGCGCGGTCACGGTTGCCGTGGCCGTCGTCCTGTTCGCCGTCGCCCCGTGGACCAAGCGGCAGATGGCCGACGTCGACGCACTCTCTCAGGAGTAGCCGAACTCAACTGCTCATATCGCGCTCCGCCGTCGGCCTCACGCCGCCGTCGCAGGCGAGGTGGCGGTCCACATAGCCGAGCGCGCTCCGATTCGCCAGGCGCCGCGGGTCCTGGCCGAGATGAACCACGGCGGGACCGTCGGCAAGAACCGCACTGGTCACACGAAACCACCTGACTCGAAGCCGTCTGGTTCAAAGTGACCCATGCGGACGATCTCGTCTTGGACGCACACGAGAACGGGGACGGCTACACCTTCCCACCCAGGCGGGCGGCTCCGCGCACCGCCGGCCGGCGGTTCTGCGATGGGGCGTATCCGTGATGCGAGAAGGCTTTTCCGGGCCACTGAGCGCCGGACGGCATCGCCCGCCGCGCGGATTCGAGGACGTTCGCCGTTACACCGAGAAGACGCGGATGAAGTAATATCGCGGACATGGTCGCGCATCAGTCCTCGCCTTCCGAATACGAACGCCTCTCCTGAAGCGCTGAACAGGCTGGATGCCATCAGAGGTCTCTGGCGGGGATCGCCGAACAAGCCGGGCTTCACGTCGTCAATTCGGTCTCTCACGAGTTCTCCCCTCAAGGGATCAGCACAGCACTGCTTCTCCGAGAATCGCATATAGCCATGCACACCTGGCCGGAGAAGCGAAGCGGCTATATAACGTTGACGACGTGCCGACCCATCAGCGACGGGCTGATCGCGTCCATTGAACATTTCATTCAGAATACCTTCGGCGCTGCTGACGTTCGTGGAAAGGCGGTGGTTTTCTAGTGGAGGATTTTTGCTGCTCGCCTTGAGATCGGCGAGGTTCTGAAAAAGTGAACGGCTCAACGCCACGATCAAAGGCTGTCTGCTGTTCCGCAATTGGACCGAATCGAGGAGGAATACTCCTATTGGGAGGAGTGGGGAGCTATCGCACCACAGCCTCTCCGACGTGTGGGTGGAATACGACCATGACGACAAACGAGTCGCATTGTACGAGCCGCTCACGCTCCGGAGCCCCGACACCCGGACGCTCGCACAGGGCGAACGCGTTCCGCTGCGTCTGCCCGATGGCTCGACCCGAACCGCCCACGTGAGGAGAATCGGGGTTCGGCGAGCTCGTCGGTGTGAAGAGACCACCCAGCTGCCGTGTCTCTCGGGGGATCGATCGCCTACGCCACCCTGGAATTCATTGACGAGCACGGCGTGAGGAAAACCGTCAACATAGAAGTGTACAATCAAGAAGACTATTCGGTGCATATGAAGCTGGGTACTATCGCGGGACGAGCAGATGAATTTCTTCGGTAAGCGGATAAGCTCCGCCGGCGACCCCTCCGCTGCGAATGCCCTGCTTTTCGTGATAGTAGCCTTCTCTACTCCTCTTCATTGCCTTCGCGCTTTCCAGGGGCCGAGGACGACTCCGGCGGTGACGGCGGAGGCGGAGGAATCGTCTACCACCATCACCGCAGCGTCTACGGCGGCGGCGGTGGAGGAGTCGGCAAATGAGAACCACCACACCAGAGAGGAATACACATGCAACGCACTGGCTCTTGCCAACGAAATGGTCGGGGACGTCGGACTGACCTGGGTTTTCCCTGCTGAGCACAATAGTTTACGCACTCCTAGGGTTCGTTCTCCTCACTAGTCTTCGCCGTGATAACCAACTATATCTTCAAGCTGAAGATCCGGGATGAATTGGTGAAGGACAACAACGTCGGAATGGGGATCGCGATAGCCGGCATGGCGGTGGCCATCGCGATCATCATCGCCCAGGACGATCAATAGCTGATGGTCCGTTCACGAGTGAAGGGTTCCGAGAACACGGTTCTCTTCGCATCAGCGCTCCCTCGTTGCGATCGGCGGGCTGATCTATGAGCTCATCCTCAGGACTACGGCTTCATATCTGATCGGCGACTCCATTGTCAGCTTCAGCCTCGCAACCGGGATAACGCTCTTCGGGATGGGCGTCGGTTCCCTGCTAGTCAAGTATGCACTGGCGCCCATCCACGAGTTTCGCAATCAATGAAATCGCACTCAGCTTCTAGGCGGAAATTCCGTCCTGATTCTGCACCTGGCTTTCACGTTCACCAAATTGCATTGGGTGGCTTTCTCACTCATGAGCCTGCTGATCCAGCGTCCTCATCGGCTTGGAGATCCCCTGCTGGTGAAGATGTTCACGGCTTTCGGCAGGAAATCGTCTGTCGAACTGCTCAGCAGGTTCTGGCCATCGACTATTTCGGAGCCCTCATCGCCTCTTTGGCCTTCCCCCTCCTGCTACTCCCCAGCTCGGCCTCATGCGCAGCTCCCTACCTGGTGGCGGCGCTCAGCATCATCGTCGCCGTCGCCATACTCGTTCAGTTGGGGACGTCGAAGAAACTGATCGCGTTGAGCACGGCGGCCGCCCTGACACTGGCCGGGTTTTTCCTGGGCGCCAGCTATCTGGAGAGGACCATCGACGCCAAGGCCTACCGCGACCCCGTCCTCGTCTACGAACAATCCGCCTACCAGAAGATCGTCCTCACGAAGTACCGCAGCGATCTCCGCCTGTTCTTGAACGGCCAGCTGCAGTTCTCCAGCCTGGACGAAGTCCCGCTACCACGAGACCATGGCGGCCAGCGCACTGACCTCGGTCCAGAATCCGCGCAACGTCCTGGTGCTGGGCGGGGGCGACGGATTGTTGGCGCGCGAACTGCTCAAATACCGCAGCGTCCAACGGATCACCATCGTCGACATCGATAGGAAGGTGACTGAACTCGCGAAGAGCAACAGGTTATTGAAAGGGATAAACAAGCAGTCGCTCAGCAATGATAAGGTCAAAGTCGTCAACAAGGACGCTTTCCGCTTCGTTTTTCGATACGCGGGAGAAGTACGACGCCGTGCTGGTCGATTTGGTCGACCCCTCGAACGAACACATGGCGAAACTGTGTTCCAAGCAGTTCTATCGGCAGGGTCTCCGCCGTTCTGGCGCCGCGCGGCGTGATGGTGGCGCAGGCGACGTCTTCGTATTTCTCACCTCACGCGTTTCCACCGTCGTCAGCACGGTGCGGGTGGCGCAGGAGGGTACCGGGTGTTCCCTTTCTCGCACAACATTCCGTCATTCGGAGAATGGGGATTCGTTCTGTCGACCAAGGCTCCGGGCGCGCTTTTGGAGCCAGCCGCGCTGGCCCCGGGCACCGTCTACCAAGTGAAAGCTGCTGGACTTCATGATTCGCGTCCAGCCCCCGGCCATATCCGCGACCGAGGTGTCCACACTGCTGGAGCCGAGATCATCGACGCCTACAACGACGACGATGCGCCAGTGGAGATATTACTAGCCGCGGTGCTGTCAGCCGCGGTACTGCTGAAACCGTGCGACCGTCAGCCGTACGGAGACTCGGCGCAGATCGGGATCCGGCTGCGACCGCGGGGTTTCTACCACCGCGGGGATCTTCCATGTGGCGAATACATCTGCGTGCGGCGCCACTGTGAGGCGGACATCAGGGCCGTCTTCGAAGCCGTCGACGATGAGCACGCACAGTTGAGGGTCTCCCGATGCCAGAATCCGATAGGACAACGGGTCGGTGTAGCGCCACTCGGAAAGCCCGCCACTCTACGGACGCTCTGTCGCCTCCGTCAGAGGCCGCTTTCAGAAGCGCCATCGCTGCGCCCGCATAAACTCGAAGAAGGTCACATTCAACGTCGTGCTCATCAGCGACATTTGGAATCTTCTGATTTCGATCTTCGGTTCCCGGCCCTTTCCGTTTCTCTTCGGTCACGACGAGTTCTTTTTCATGCTTGGCATGCGCGTGACGAATGGATCACCATTGTTTTTCTGCCCTGGACCCAACCTGGATGATCACGCGAAATCAGACTCACCGTGCCGATCTCATCGTCAGTCGTTCCGCGAGATAAAACCTTCAGTGCCCTTCGCCCAAGGAGCAAGATCGTCATTGCCCCGATCGAGTTCGCCGTAGGCAGCTTCGCAGATGCAGATCTCACGATCCTCTGCCGCTCTCTCATCGCTTCCCCAAAGCGAAGAAAGAACTCGCGTGGATATCGACGCTCCATATTGATAAGAATATTGGCGTCCAAAAGTAAAAGTTCATGCGTCGTTCTCGATCCTGTAGTATTCGTCGATCATACGCTGAACCATGGGGAGTCTTCGCGTTCAGAAAGTAACTCGCTTCGAGCCAATCGACTCGCTCGTCTTCCAAAAGCCCCGTGCGATCGTGCCGACATAACTAGAACCCAGGTCTCGAGCGGAGCCGCCATGCGGCCAGTCCTCGTCCTTCTTCTTCTGTTCTTCCCTGTTGGGCTTCCACCGCCGATCCTTTCTGTGCGAGATACCCTCCAAATCCGCGTCGGAGATTAGGCCAAGAGTCTTCAAGCGAATGCCCGCAGCGAGAGCGCTGACCTTGAAGTTCTCGGCGACCGTTTTGGCCATGCCCAAGAGCCTTGGACGACGTCGGACACGAGCTCTGCAACACTTTCCTCGGGCATGAGGAAGTTCGCAGCAAAAGCATTCGCCAAGGCCTCTTCGTTGCGTCCTTCCTCTAGCTGCATAGACCGCTTGTGCAGGTTCGCCAGATGCGCCACTTCGTGAAAAAGGGTGAATGTCTTCCCGTTGATCGCATCGGAACCGTTAGGAAGGACTATGGGAAGGGGTCGTGGTGGATGGACAGCCCACGGAACACGGGTGATCTATCCTGGTCGTCTGAAAAACGAGGAATCCATGGTCTTCAGGGCCTTCGCCGGTAATTGAAGGCTGCTTTCCGTATGCTCTTTCAGTCACAGAGTCATCAGAAGGCGCAGCAATCCGCATCATCTGCGCGCCGGGCTTCGAGGTTTCTTCCGTCGATGTGCCCGACAAGGGACGGCCCGCCCGTGGCTCCCTCGGTTCTAGCACGGCCTCTCGATACTGCTCCGCCCGACGCATTTCCCTCGCCAACAGAGGCGGAACCGGGTCTCCGCCGTGTCCGCGAAAGTCAGCGGCGCTCGGCACGTCGGACTCCGCCAGCGGCGTCGTGAAGAAGAACGCGAGAGTTCTATCGAGCTTCTTTCCTGTGAGCGGAGCTGCCTGAGCGTCGGCATCGCACTGCCCGCTTCGAACGCTTCTATTCGCGCTTCAGGGTGCCTACGCCGCTCGGGCGGTTCGTCTTTCCCCATGAACATGCTTTCCCGCGCCCACCGAAGGTGGGCCCGTTAATCGGGACGCGGGTCGCGATCGTCCTCGCTGGCAGTAAAGGCGCCCAGTGTGTTTCGCCGCCCGAACTCGACGCGGCGAATCAAGTCGACTTCATTCTAGCTTCTGCCACAGATACGTTTGAATGCAACTTTTTGCGAAATAAAAATAATCCTTAAAAATTATCATTTAGAATTCAAATCTTAAAATGAACTGTTCATCTATATAATTAGATCAATTTTATTTATTACTAAATGCACATAAATTTCAAATAGAGTTGATAAAAATAAATCTTCATCGTTTCAATCGTTTCTTCAGCATATGCACCAGGTGATCCATAGTCCTTTTTAAATCAAATTCTTCGTCATCATTATATATTGCAATATATTTAGCCACAGTTGAAGCAAATTGACAAACATTACTTCTTTTGTCAATTTAAATTCATACATAGTGACAAATTTTCATTGGAGTACTCTTCACGTCTTTATTTTTATAAGCTTTTAGAGATTTCACTAGAAATAGTATCTTTCATGCTTAAAAACTCTGTGAGAAATTTTTCTTTTCTATAAGATGTCAAAGTGCGCTCAATATACTTTTTCTTCATCATAAAAGAGCGATCTGTCTTCAGGAAAGTCTGAGACATTATTCAGTTCAATACGATTTATTAAAAATTTTTCTGACTGAGTAAACACGAAGATCCAAGTTGCAATATTCAAGATTCTATTCTTTAATTCCTCGGATAATGACAAAATTCATTGTACATCTTTCGAAAATAGAAAAACTTGTCATTATACATGGCAGCGATAGCACATAGCAGTACTAGTCCGCGATCAGGATAATGCTCAGAAATGATATCTGCACTTGCAGGCATCCATGTTCTCACTACAACGGCGCTCTTCCTTCTCTGCTAGAGACCGTTCGAATTTCTCCATTCTGCGCCCCTTGGCAAGACTGGACCAAAAGCAATGATAACAGCGGCCTGACTGCAACGTACTACTGCACGAAACCTTGGATCCAATCAGACGCACTCACTGAGCCCCTCTCACTGTGGAGCTAAAAGTTCGAACCCTGACCTTCTCATTGCAGACGAGACGCGCTACCAACTGCGCCATAGCCCCACAGGACCCGGCTGTCTAGCACTCCTCCGCCGATCCGTTCCACCGTCGGAATGTGGGTCCGTCCCCGCCGGTCGGAGCTCAATCGCCTGAGTCAAGAGCGGCGGCGCGGTCGAGGCGCGGCGGCGTTCGAGGAGGGCGTCGAGCACGGAGCCTCCGCCGAGACACTTCCTCGGACCGGGCTGATCACCGGCTTCGCCTCCTCCGCAGGGGCTTCTCTGCCCGTGCGGGGTCGGCAGGCGACCGGCCGTGTCGGACGAGGCGCCGGAGCGATCCGGCGCCGCCCGCCAGGCTCGCGGCGTTTCGATTCGGGCGCTCGCACTCGGCATGACCGTTCCGGTGGCCGCGTCGTAGCGCTCGCCGCGTTCGTGCGGGCGGTAGGGGACGGGTGCGGTGGCCCGAGGCCGGCGCCGCATAGGGTTCGACGACGCGCCGCTCGATCTTGCGGGGTTTGAGGGTGTGGGAGGGCATCTCGGCCGAGGGCTCGGCTTCATCAGGCGTTCGGCCGCCGATCCGGGACGCTGGGCAGGCGTTGGCCGCGCTGGCGCGTTCGGCGATCCGCGCGCTTGGCGAGCTCGGCCCGCACGTTCGGGCGCTTGACGGCCAGCTCTTCCCGCCCGCCGCGGACGCGAGACTGCGCCACCAGACCGCCCTTCGGAGGAGCCTCCATCCTGTGCCGAGGTATCTTGGGCGGACGCCTTCCGGCGCGAACCCGCAGCCAGGCTCCTTGGCGCGCGCCCGCTTCTCCCGTTCGGTCATGCCGTCCAGCGCCGCGCTTTGGGCGCCCTCTGCCCGGCCGCGGCGCCCCGCGGTCTCGTGACCGCCTCTGCGGCCCCCGGCGCCCCGCGCCCGGCGTCGCGTTCGGTCGCGCGGTCGCAAACGCCCGCGTCGGCTTTCCGGCCGCGGCCTCCTGCGGCGATCTCCTCGGCGTCGGACGAACCGTGGGACGAGGATCCGCGGGCGGCCTCCCGCCTGGCCTGGGCGAGGGTCCGGGCGCGGACGATATCCACCGCGCGACGGCGCCCGTGCACACGGCGGGGGCCCAGCTCGGCGTCGATGTCGGCGACGGTCTGCCTGTCGACGGCGTCGGCCTTGGCCACTTCGCGGCGCAGGTACCCGAAGCCCACTGCGCACGCCCCGTGACCGCCGTGGCGCCACGGCGGCGACGGCCGCAGCGGCGTCAGGGCGGTGGCGATCCACAGCACGGCGGCCAGGGCGGCGAGCGCTGCGACGCCCATGAGGATGCGCCTCATGAAGGCCGCGCGCCTGGAGATCCTCGCTCGTGCACGAGAACGGTCACGGGCGAGTTCGCGAACGTCCTTCGCGCTGGAACTCTTTCAGCCATCTCAACCTCCGGCCGCCGGACTGAACCATGTTGACCGCCCGCGTGGGCGGCAGCGCTGAGCCTGCGACACCTCCAGCATCCGCAGGTCCTCGGCGAAACGATCCTCGATCGGAGCGTCAGCCAGCACCACGCGACGTCTCACGAGGCCGGGGATGACGTAGGCGAACAGCAAGACAGCAGCACAATTTCACCAAATCCCTCGAAGCCCACGGATCCACGCTGTGGCCGGCGACCACCACCGAGCCAGGAGGACCTGCCGCGTGTTGCGAAACTCGCGGCGACCGGCAGCGGACATGGCGGTTCCCAATCCCTCTCATCACCACAGAGGAGGCTGAGGCAGGGGCGGTCCGCCCCATTCGACTAGCGCAAAATGGCGGATCCATCTACCGCGGGACGGTCGGCCCGTGGAAGAATACGATTATGACCGCACATGGTGACGCTTCCCGATGTCATAAACCTGGATATCGAGGACGCCAAACAGGTTCTACGCTCAGCCGCTCGCAGAACCGCTCCCGCAGGTCGACGCACGTCCGTGGGGGCTTGTCGATTCCTGGGTTCGCACAGCACTGGACTTCATAGAGATGCCGAAGTCATCGCCGCCTACGTCTCCGTCAAGACGAACCTCCCACGCACGAGACTGTGCGGGGGCCATCACCGCCGCCGGTGAGAGCTGTTGCTTCCCAAACTCGGGCATGACTGTCCGAGTGGGGATGAGTATCGGGGACCGGACGATCTTCAGGTCATGGCCCCGGCCGCCCCCGGAGCCCGGCGGGGTGCCTGACCTCAGGTGCTCGACGCCGTCGACGTCCTGCTCGTCCCGCCATCCTGGTCCGGGCGCCACGGGCAGCGCATCGGCCAGGAGGCGGATGGTACGACCACGTTCTCAAGCAGGTCAGGCGGACGCCCGCATCGGGCGATGATCTACGACGAGTACGTGGGCCGAGCTTCCCCAGGACCCGATGGACGTGTGCGTGCATATGTCATCCTCCCCGACCGCTGAGGGCTCGGTGTCCTGACCGGATCGACGGGCGACAGCCCCGTCCCCGCCTGTCGTGATCCAGGCGGGGACGGGCATTCATACATCAGGTCGGGTCGCCGGTCTGCGCATCGAGAAGCGGCGCGCGTCGTGGGCGAACCGCCGTGGAAAGTCGCGTGAGGGCGGGTATCGCCCTTAGCGCTCGGTGATCCTGCTGCTCAAGGAGGCTTCGCGTGCCCACGCATTCGTACCGCTGTACCGCGTGCGGAAACAGGTTCGACGTCCGTCAGTCGTTCAGCGACGCTCCGCTGACCGTGTGCGAGAAATGCGGAGGCGCCCTGCGCAAAGCTGTTCAACTCCGTGGGCATCGTCTTCAAGGGGCTCGGCTTCTCACAACGATGCGAAGTCGTCCTCGGCCTTCACTCCTCCGAGCGCTCGGGCGGCGAGGAGGCGGAGTCCTCCGGCGAATCGTCGTCCGAGGGCTCCGGCCTCCGGCGACGACGGAGCGGGGCAGCACACAGGCTCGCAGGCGCGTCAGGTCCGGCGGCGAGCGATTCGGGCGAGGCTCCGGCTTCCGGATCGGCTCCCAAGGCTGCGCCCTCCCCCGCGCCCGTCGCACCCTGAGCGCCTCGCCTTCGGGCGTCCCTTTCGAGGTGCCTTCCGCGCCGTCTACCGTCCCGTATCCGCGAAGATCGCTCCGCCGCCGTCAGTCGCCTCCTTCCTCGCTCAGGGTGCGCCCCGCGTCTGCGAGGTCCACGCCTACCACAGCGAAGGGACACACGGACGTCAGGGGCCCGCTACCGTCCGTCACAAGGCGTCGGCGATGTGCGCAGGTCCGCAGCTGTGATGTCGGTCGCCGCGGTCCACAGGCCGGGTTCGGAGCATCGCCGTGCACGAGAGGACCGTCGCGGGCCGGGGCGACCGCAGCCTCCCCACTAGCCCTGATCGCATGGTTCACCCGCATCCGCGCGATTCTGTGGCGTTTCCGCTTCGTCCTCGCGGCCGTTGCGCTTCTCGCCATGGCCGCGTCGACTCTCCACGCTCGGGGAGCTGCGGCCCGGACCGTGGGCGTCGTCGTAGCCGACCGCGATCTTCCGCGGGAGCCAAGCTGAGCACCGGCGACGTGCGCGTGGCCGACGTGCCGCGGGCGCTGGCTCCCCAGGGCGACCTCCGTCGCCCGGCGACGTCGACGGAGCGGACGCTGACTACACCGGTCCCCAAAGGGATACCGGTGGCGCCGCAGATGCTCCTGTCGAAGAAGTTCCTGGCTTCCGTCAGGCGGTCAGGTCGTCGTGCCCGTCGCCGTGCAAGCCGACGGGACGGAGAGCCTGCTGACGCCAACCGGAGGGTCGCCCTCTACGCGCCCAGGACGAGCACGCCCAGTCGCCGGAGGCCGTCAGAAAGTCGTCAGCCGGGCGACGATCGTCGGAGTGGGTACGGCGTCCAAAAGCAAGTCATTTTCACGTGATTTATCTAACACCCTGCCGCTTTTCCTTGCGATTCCGCGGATACCCGCTACCCTGGTCATTGGTTATGGCTCAGCTATGCCCATGCGGGTCGTCATCGTTCATTGACCAGGGCGCTGGTAGCCATCGTCCCGCAGTTCGAAACGCCGCAGGAACTACGCACACGTTAGGAATATCAATCCATGCTTGACGGTTTTAAGAAATTCATCATGCGCGGCAATGTCATCGATCTGGCCGTCAGCGTCATCATCGGCGCCGCCTTCGAAGCCGATCATCGACGCTGCACCGACAAAATCCTCCTGCGGTTCATCTCCGCCATCTTCAGCAAGCCCAGCTTCAACGAAGTCGGCACATTCCACATCGGGACGGCGCCCATCGGGCCGGGCTTTCTCATCACCACCGTCGTCAACTTCCTCATCGTGGCCGCGGCCCTCTGCTTCTGTATCGTCATGCCGATGAACAGGCTGGCCGAACGCAGGAAGTCGGCCAGGCCGATCGGGAGGGCTCCCTCAGACGAGTCCTCCTCCTCACGGAGATCAGGACGCCCTCACCAGCGACGGCCGGGGCGTCTCCGCCAGTGAGGGCGTCAGCCGTAACAGTCATGTGGGGCGCAGGGCAGACTCGCGTCCCACTTCCATGTCGGCGCCGCCTGGCTCCAACGCGACCTTCGGTGCAATTCGTCAGCGCCGCCTGGCTTCGGCGTGCGATGCGGCGTCTGGAGTCGTCGGCCGTCCACCCTTGGCGGGCTACCGCGGCAGAGCGCCTAGAAGCGCTAGAGCGCTGCGAAAGAAGTGCTAAACGACCCGAAATGCGGGGTCTGTTCTCCAGCAGGCGGCGTTCGCCGGCGTCGCGAGCGACGACGCCGTGCCGTTCCTCGCGCATCGCCGATCGGGTCGCCTTCGGGTCGTCGGGTGAAGAGCCTCTTCCGGAGGAGATCTCGCCGCGGGCCAAGCGCTCGGCGTCGAGGCGGGACAGCCTGACGACCGCCCGTCGTCTGCGCGGCGAAGAGGCCGCGGCACTGGACCGGCCGCTGCCGGATCCTCGAGGGATTGGCGGCGGCAAGGGCGTCGCGCTCATGGGGTCGGCGGGTCCTACGTCGCCGGCGAGACGCCGAGCTTGCAGGTCGCCGGGTCCCTAGGCGGTCATCGCCGGCGGCGTTGGGCTCACGAGGAACCGACAACGGAGGAATGGCTGGGCTCGCGGGGTTACCGGCGGCGACATCGCCGGCTCGCCGACCGCCGCCAGGCCGGCCGGCACCAGGCCTTCGCCCGCTCGCTGTGCCCTCGCCGCTTCGCGCTCATGGACGCAGGCCTTTTGCCTTTGCCCGCGTTGTCCGGGAGGCTTTCGACCGCCAGCCCCGAACGGGAGATGACGTTCCTGAGTATCGCGTCGATCTGCGCACCCCTCGGCGGCGGATCGCGAGTTCCTCGCGAATGGCGCTTGACGAATTCGTCCTTCCGCGGACGACGCCGTCGAGGCTATCCGCGACGACGTCGTCAAGCTGACCGTCGGTGTATCGCAGCCAAGGGAAGCCCGGCGGACGTTCCGGACGCGGCCCCGCGACCTGGGAACTCCCGTCGCTCAGGGTCCTCTGCCAGGTCCGACGCCTGCGCGAGTCCTCCGCGGAATCGGTCCCGGGCCCTTCCGCGACTCGGTCCCCAGCCTCTGCAGGTTCCTTCGAGGATCCAGACGATCCCGCCTCCGCTGGGCTCCTCCCTTCTCCGGGCTGTCCTTCTCGGGCTGCGGCGCGCTCGTCCTCGGGCGGCTGGGCGCCGTCAGGCCCGGGGCCTTCGCTCGCCGGGCTGTCGCCTCCAGCGCGATCGCCCCACTGGAGGACGGTGAGGAAGAGCCCGGGGCGTCGAGGCCATCCGCAGGCACGGCGCCGGCCGGGCCGGCTCCGTCGACTGGGCCGGAACCGTTAGTCGGACCGGAGGTGTCGGTTGGCCGGAACCGCGGGCTGGGCCGGAACCACGGGCCACAGCTGCCGCATCGGCCGGGCCAGGACGATCGGCGGGCCTACAGCGCCGTCGGGAACCGTTCGCGAAGCCTCGCCGGAGGCCGCCGGCTGGCAGGGAGACTGGAAGCCGCTGTGTCGCCGGAGGCCGCTGCTTGGGGAAGGCGGCTGGAACGCAACGCGTCGGCAGGGCGATCCGTCTGCGAGGACATGGTCCAATCCTCCGAGCCGAGCATCGAGGACCTGCACGGGAGTCTCCGATTCGGCCTGTCGATGCCGCCTCGGGGCGGCGATGACCTTCTCCGCCTGGCCGACCGGATCGATGAACAGAGATGTCGAGAATGTCCGGACGACCTTCCACCCGCGCCGTTCAGGCGTTCGATCAATGCGGTCGCGCCGGCGCAGAGGCTCGCTGACGTAGGCGTCGTCGTCGGCGAGGACGGCGACCCTCCACGTTCAGGAGGAGGGTGCCCGGCGACGATGGGGATGCGCCTCCGCCGTCGAAGCCGAAGTCCATGGCGGCCTCCCATCCGGCGCTTCGCACGCGCGCCGCAGAGATCGCCGAGGACAGGGCCGACATCGCGTCCCGGGCGTCCGGGTCGAGCGCGACCTCTCGGCCGGCGGCGGTCGATGATCCGCTCCAGCAGCCGCGGCCCGGGTGTGGACAGTCTGTTCGCCCCAGATCTCGCCGGGGCCGAGGCGCAGTGACGATCGTCAGCTCCTCGCGCGGCTTCCACCGCGTCGACGAGGCCGGTCAGCCCCGCCGGCGTGGCCAGGGGCCGAGGGGTGTGCAGCACTCGGCCGTGGACCGTCTTGCCCGAGGCCGACCGTCAGAATCACGGAATCGCGCCGCAGCCCGGCCGCCTGGGTGAGGTCAGGACGGTGAACGGCTCGCGCGAGCCCCTCGCCGAGGAAACCCCCAGTTGCAGGGAGTCCGCGGCCAGCCGTTTGACGGCGCCGCGGATCTTGGAGGCGTTGGCCGTCGAGAGCTACGACGGCCGGTGACTGCTCCGGGCGGGTCAGGGGCGTGGTCGACTCACGGCGTCACGGCGGCGTCGACCTCGGCCTGGGTGCCTTCGATCATCCCGGACTGGGGTTTGGGCGCCCCCGGCCGTTGACGACGATGAGCCGCAGCTGCGTCCGTGCCTGGCGGGAGGGACCATCTCCAGGACGTCCTCGTAGCCCTGCTCGCGCAGCGCTACTGGGCAACTGAGCTCGTCGTACTGGGCGCGGAGGGTCGGAGGCTCGCAGACCGGGAGGGTCTTGGCGAATTCGGTGATGGCCGCGCCGGCGTCCTCGGTCCGCCCTGCGGACGTTACCCATGCGCGATCACCGGCCGCGCGCGACGCATGGAGACCGTGTGGGGCCAGGCGCGCCGAGTCGAAGCTCGTCCATGTACGCAGATCGGCCCAGGGCATGGGCGGAACGAACTCGGCGGCGATCATCGACGGGATGACCCACACGGGCCGCGCGACCTGGACGAGCCGCGGGTGGGCGGCGATGACGTCCCGCAGGATCCCGGTCGAGTAGCGTTCGAGCTGCGCGTCCGAGGCTCAGCGTGATCCTCGCGGTGCGCCGGGATCGTCTGCGCGCATGGTCACTAGACCACCGCGCGGTTGACGGGGACCACGAGGGTTCTCGTGTGCGCCTCGTCGAGGGCGGCGGACCTCGGCGGCGAGTTCGGACGAGGCCCGCCGGCGTCGTGCGGGCGAGGGATCGGCGAGCGGCCGACCAGCTGTTCGAAGACCGAGGAGGCGTGGACGAGCTCGGGCTCGGCCTCCACGTCGGATCTGAGTCACGCTGCGCTGCGTGAAGTCGTCGAGGGACGCCGTAGCCGCGGGCGCGGAACTCCGCGATGAGGTTCGTTCGCGCGGGGAGGCGTGCCATCGTGGTCTCGTCCTCGGCCAGCGCGCGCACCCGTTCGAGCAGCTCCCGAGGGGCATCGAGGGCGAGGCCGGGCGCCGGGCAGCACCGATTCGAGTTCGAGCTCCCTGTCGGTCTCCGCGGCGTAGTGGCGTATCTGGGACATCCCGTCGGGGCTGACCAGTCGCCCTCCGTGCATGGCGGCGCCACGCCTCGCGCTGACGCTGGACGGTCTTCAGTCCGGTGGAGGTCCGCCGAGGTCGCACCGGGAGCGCATGAGGGTCCTTGGCCCTGCTTGGTCGGGCGGCGCTCTCCGAGCCCTCATCTCCTCGCCGTTGAGCTCGCGCCATTCCTTGGACGCCGTGGCGGTCACCATCCTGGGCGCTGCGCTCGAGATCTGGGGAGGAAGATGTCCAAGGAGTAGGAGATGCCGTCGAGCATCCCGATCTGCTCGCCAATCGCCGAGCGTCTCGGCAGGGTCAGGCCGGTCTCCTCGGCGACCAGCGGACTGGGACATGACCGCCAGGGAGCAGCTCGGTGGCCGAGGCGTTTGGCCCGCGCCGGGGCGGCGTCGCCGTCGGACGTCGAGATGGATGGCCGCGCCCTTCCACGGCGAGTCCTCGGCGGGCACGAGGCCCCAGATCGGCCGCCTCCTCGAAGAGGGCGCGCACCTGCTCCCGGTTGGCCTCGGATCCTCCAGGGCGCTCAGATCGAGGCGGACCCCGGCTCTTCAGGGCGTTCTGGCGCGCGGTCAGAACGGCCGGGCGCTCAGCAGCGTGAAGACGGACTCGTCCCACCGAGGGATCCACTTCGTGCGGGGAAGCGATGTATTCGGCAGAGCTCACCGCGGGCTCTGACCAGGTTGGAGCGCAGTTCAGGACATCGTTTTCGTCGGTTTCGCCGGCGCGCAGCCCATGCCCGTGCGCGGGCGGTGGGCGACGCCCTCAAATCGGAGAGTCCAGGAGGAGGTCAGCGGGCCGGGGCGCCCCATTTCGTCGACGAGCGCCGGGCGGCCGACGCCCGGCCAGCACTGTGAGCGCGCTCTTGCCGGAGGCCGCGGCGTCGCGACGATGCTGGCCAGCGTCTCCACGGCCTGCGATCCGGGGCGTGTCGACGACGACGGATCGCTTCGGCTGCGATGGCCTCGACGGCCGCGAGCTCAGCGGTGTCGCGGTCGCCCGCGCCCCGTTCCGCCTCGGGCGCGCGGTCGCGCCGCTCGAGGCCGGCAGCGGCGCGCGGCGACCGTGCGCCAGAGCCTGCGGGTCCCCGCGATCGCGGCCATGACGTCGGACTCCTCGATGTGAGGGCTTGACCGTCTCCAAATCGGCCAGAAGCACCTGCGGGTGGATGAGCTGCCCAGAAGGGCAGCGTCGGCGAAGAGCGAAGCCCGGCAGGTGAGAGCCGCCCCGAGCTCGCGCAGCCTGGCCACCTCGTCTTCGCGAGTGACGTCCAAGCCAGGGCACGCAGATCCGGAGACCTCCTCGGCGTGGATGCCGTGCGCCCGCAGCGCCCGCAGCACGGCGGGGTTCACTCGCATCGCGCGGTCAGGGTGATGTGGGCGTCGTCGGGTCCGGCGAACTCAGACGCGCCGAACGCAGGGGCGCGGCTTCGCGCGACGGCTCCGGCGAGGCTCGCGTGGGGCGGCCTTCCCCGGCGCGTCGGCACCGGCCTCTTCCCCGCTCCGGCGGGGGCCTCGCGCAACCTCCGTCCGATTCGCCGGCGTCCGGCACGGAGGGGACGTCGGAGGGCTCGTTCAGGACGCCTGCCCGATGGCGAGGGTCACGGGGGCGTATCCGTCACCGCTCGGCGAGGGAGGCGATTCGGCTGCGCAGATCGGCCAGGCGCCCGCAGCGAGCCTCGTGTTGGGCCGTTTCCTCCTGACTAGGGAGGTCAGCAGGAGTAGGCTTGCCCGAGTACAGCTGCGATGCGCCGGTCGAGGTGGGGAAGGAGAGGTCGACGACGGTGGGGTCGTCCGCGTCGATCGGCCGGGATGATTCCTCGGCCACTTTCATGAGCTCGGTATGCCACATGGCATGGGCGAGCGAGGTTTAACCCTTCGCGAGACCGAGGTCGGAGGAGACGCCGGAGGGTGGCTCGGCCGGAGGCCCTCGGCCACAGGCTCGGCTGAGGGCGCGGACTCCGGCTCGTCGGTCTCCGCGCGATCTGCGCGGGGATCGTCATCGGTGTGAGCGGCGACATCGGCGCTGGCCGACGATGGCGCTGAAGCCTGCGGCTTCGCGTCTTTCGCTGTTCTGCCGCTTTTGCGGCTTCTCTGCGAAGAAAGGACTCACAACTCCACCGTATCCGCCCGGACGGGATTTTTCCCCAAACCGCGCCGCACGCAGGGAGACGGCGAAACAGCCCAGCCGTGGAGACGAGACGCCGGAGGGCCGTCAGGAGGGCAGCTCGGGAGACGTCGACGACCAGCTTTTCCGCAGACGTGGCCCCTCGCAGCTCGGTGTATGCGTCACGCACCGCCTCGTAGTCGAAGGGATACACTCCCGGCGATGGAAACCTCGACGGCTCCCTGGGCCACGGGCCGGCAGCTTGACGGAGATCGTCGGGCCGGGCCCGAGCAGGGAGCGGTCACCTGGGCCCCATCGCCGCGGCCTCCCGCGAGGGCACAAGTCGCGACGGCCCCCGGCGTCAGCCCGAGCTTCAGCGCCAAGGCGACGTACTCGGCGCCGTGGCAATCGAGCAACGGTGATCGGGGCGGGGGCCGCCGCCTCCACGCGACTCGACCCCCTCGCCGTATGCGGCGGGAATCGCTCGAGCGATCGGAGGTAGTCCGCATTGCGTTCGCCGGCGATGCCGATAACGGCGGCGCCTCGGCGGACGGCGGAGCTGGACCGCGAGGCGATCCGACGCCGCCGGACGCCCCGCTGCGACGATGACGTCGCCCTCCGAGAGCTCCAGGGTGCGCAGAGCGCGGAGGCCGCCTGAGCTGCGACGCCGAGCGCGGCCGCCTCGTGGAAACCGAGGGCGTCGGGTTTGCGGACGGCCCAGTCCGCCGGGACGACGAGATTGCCTCTGCCAGGGATCCGCTGACCATGCCGGCGCCAGGGGCCCCCTCACGGTTCGAGGACCGCGTCCCGACCGCGGGGAGTCTGCCGCGCCCTCGCCCACGGCCTCGACGAGACCCGGTGAGTCACGTCCCTCCCTGCGGCGGCGTCGAGGCGTCGCCTCCCGTCAGCTCCGCTGAATATCTTCCAGTCCACCGGGTTGAGGCCCGCCGCCTTGACGGCCAGACGGATCTCGCCGTTCCCGGGAGCCGGCGCGGCGACGTCGGCCATCTCCAGGACCTCCGGGCCGCCGAAGCGCCGGTATTGAATCGCTCGGATCATCAGATCATCCTCCATTTCGCGGCAGGCACCGGAACCGCAGGTGCCCGCCATGGCGCAGGCCGATCCGACCGAGATCCCGACGCGGTTCGCGTGCCGATTCGGATCGGAGACGATGGGCAGGCAACGGCCGGGCTGCAGGCCGCCGATCGCCATGCGATCCTCGGCCGGCGGCGGATCCGCGCGGCATCGCCGGCATCCGCTCGGTGCCCTCGAAAAGTTCGAACCTTCGACCTACCGCTTAGGAGGCGGTCGCTCTTCCCCTGAGCTACGAGGGCGATTGGGCCAGTCTGCGGACGACCTCCGCCTTGGCACATCATGCCGCCTCGGCGGAGCCGTGCGCCGACGCGGCCATCGCGCCCCGAGCCGACGTCCCAGCCCCGACGCTTCGGCCGGAACCGGCCTCCATACGGCTGGCTCTGCTCAGCGCCTCCCACCTCTATTCGGCGCTGGCCTTCTTGCGCCCCATGGAACGTTGCTCCAGAGTCTTCGTTGACCCCGGTCCTGCGGGGGACCACGATCGTCGGGCACTCGCTGTGGTGGAGCACCGCCTGGCTGGTCGACCCGAGGAGGAGCCCGGCGAAGCCGCAGCCGCGCGTGCCGACGACCAGCAGGTCGACGGCCGTGGAGAACTCGGCGAGCAGCGCGGCGGGATTGCCCTCGATCACGTGGCAGTGGACGTCGACATCGTAGCCCTCGGCAGCCGTCTCCACCGCCTCGTTGAGGGCGAACGCACGTCGTCGATGACCTCCTGATGGTAGCCCGGACCGGGGACCCACATGGAGCCGCCGAGGTTGATGGCGCTGACGCACGAGCTTCGCCCCCACCTGGCGGCTTCGCGTATCGCCAGTTCAAAGGCGATGCGGGACGTCTCCGACCCGTCGACGCCGCATACGATGTGCTTGGCGGGACGAGCTCCTCGAGGTCGATTTGGGGGCACGACGACCACGGCGCAGTATGCCCGCGACGTCAGCGCCGATGCGACCGAGCCGAGCAGCCGGTCGGCGAAGCCTCCGGAACCGCCGCGCGCGCCCGACGATCCGGGCGACTTTCTTCGAAGCGCCCGAGGAGCACCGACCGCGGATCGTCGGATTCGAGCGACGTCTGCACGTCGACGCCGGTCCCGGCGACCTGGCGGGCCGCCTCGATGATCTGGCGAGCGGCGTCTTCGCTCAACCCGCCCTCGCCCCGTTGCCCCGGGTGGCTGGGAACCTGGTGGCAGCAGACGATGTCGAGTACGGCATTGCGAGTTTTGGCCTCATGCAGGCGGCCCAAATGAGTGCGTTGTCCGAGGCGGCGGAACCATCGACGCCACACACACCACGTTGTCATGCTGGAAAGCCACGACCCTTACCTCCGATTATCGGTATCACGAAGAATTATAGTCGACGTAAGCCCGCTTCTGAAGATCTGTTCGCGAGTGAGCCGGACAGCCACGGGCCGGCAAGCCTCACACCGGATGGACGAATCGGGATCAGCGGAGCACCGGATGCGGGGAACGTGGCCTGACACCAGGATACACGCATAGGAGGGCCGGCCCAAGGCCGACCTCCGTCGCGTGAAAAGTCTGAATCAGAGAACGCGGATCACAGTAGGTGTTCCCGCCAACCCCACGAATTCGGGCCAACGCGAGTTCCCATCGATTCGTTCAAGCGCCGACATTCTTGCCGTTGCCGGCGTAGATGCCGACGTGTCCGGGCCAGTAGAGAATGTCGCCAGGCCGAGCCTGGGAGTAGGGAACGCGGGTACCCGCGGAGAGAACTGACGTGGTGTAGCCTCCAATATTCACGCCGTGCTTGCCGTATACGTAACGGACAAAGCCGATGCAATCCCAGCCCGAGGGTGGTGCCGCCCCAGCGATAGGGCGAGCCGACGTGAAAGAGCGCGGTGTTGAGAACGGATGAACCGTTACCCGAAGGAGCGGCAGCCGCCTCCTGAACGGAGGAAGTGTCGGCCTGGCGGGCGGCGATATCGCTCTGCTTGACAGCGCAACTTGCCGGAAGTGGCGGGGCTGCCGTGCGAGGCCTAACCGTAGCGCGGGTAAGCGTAGCGGAAGCGGTATCGGACTGCTGCTGCGTGGCAGCGTTGTCCTTCGCCTTCTCCTTGGCGGACTCGTCGACGACGGGCGGCGGGGCCTGGACATTGGCCTTAACCGTCGATACGGACTGCGCGGTTGCGGCAGCATCCTCAACCTGAACCTGCTCGAGCTTCCACGTGGCGTTGGCGGGGCCGTCACCGCAGTGGTGTTCTTGCTGCTGTCAGCGGTCGAAGATCGGTAACGCGACCTCGAAAGCCTTGTCAGATCCATTGTCATCTGCCGAAGCTGTCGGAAGCGCGACGCCGAATATCGTGCCAACGGCCATTGCAGCTGCGAGCCCCGGCCCGCAGGGGAATTCAGAGCGCTGAGGGGCGACATCGCGGTTTATCGCATGGCGTCCGGTCATCTCAGTTTTCTCCTAAATGTTCGTCGTTCGCTGGCGGTGTGGGGACCGCTCAACGACTGTCCACGTAGAACAATATCGGGCCTCGCCGAGGGTGTCACATTTCAGTAACGGGTCTCCCCGCCGTCCCCGCGCCCTCGTGACCCTGGTTTTCCCGCAGAGTCCCGCGGAATACCGGAGGCGGGCAGGCGCGAGCACCACCGCATGTGTAACATTCACGACGTTGCGACGCGAACTCGCCGCCTGGGAACCCTTCCCCATCGGGCACGGGGAATCCCCTGACTTTCAAAGGATTCGGCGAGGTTTCCCGGAACGGCCGCCAGCCCACTCCGGCCCCCGATAGTGTCGTTGTGCACATTCGTGCGTCCTTCTCGCCGTCGCAGCCGTCTTCGTTCAGCCACCCCATCCCCGTCTCACGTCCGCGACGGCATGCGGCTGCGACGGCATGCGCGGCGGGACGAGGCCGACGTCGGCCGGCAAGGAGCTTCGGAGCTCCCCACCCGCCGGACGGTCCGATGTCGGTGAGCGCAGCATCAATCGACGAGCGGGGCGTCGGGCTGTCCAGTGAGGGCGGCCGCACGAGTGGGCGAAGGCGCCCCGGGGCCCGTGGAGGTCCGGGTCAATCCGCCCACGCCGTCGCGTGCGCGACAGGCGCTCAGGGCCCGTGGGGCTGCGCCGGCGGTAAACAGCCTGCCTATGCGCGATGCCTGCTGCGATGCCGCCGCGCGCGACTGGGGCTTCGGGCCCCGCTGACGGTGCCTCCCAACGGACTGACGCCCGCCGCGCAGCTCGCCCTTCGCACCGCTCAGGTGCCGCCTGGCGCCCGCCCGATGCGAGGTCTGCTCGGGCGGCGCCTGCTGACGAACAGATGTGCCTGGTCGAAGACGGTCAGTTCGATGTCGTCGCCGCCTGGGACGCCGGCGCGCACGCCCTTGCCCCGCTTGGTCACCTGCAGCCGGGCCCCGGGCAGTATGCCGGCCTGCTGGAAGCTCGCAGAGCAGGCCGGGGTCGGTCTGGACGGCCTCGGCGATGCGCACGAGCGTCACCTCGAGAGCCCCCGTCGGCGGGGTTCTTCTTGGCGAGCCACTTCTTCAGGGAGACAGAGCCCGGGTTGGCGGCGGACGTTCCGCGCGGGTCGTCGGAGCCCGGCAGGGGATCGGATTGCCGTACGGGTCGACGCCGGTCTCCTCAGGAGGGTCTGCAAGCGCGACTCGACGGCGTCGGACATGACGTGCTCCCAGCGGCAGGCCTCTACGTGGACGTCGGTCCAGGGCATCCCCAGGACGTCGATGAGCAGCCGTTCGGCCAGCCTGTGCTTGCGCATGAGCATGGACGGCCTGCCGCCTGCCCTCGTCGGTCAGGGAGATGGCCCGGGTGTCCCCCACCCGCAGCAGCCCGTCGCGTTCGAGGCGGGCCACGGTCTCGACACCGTCGGCTTGGACTGCTCAAGCGTTCGACGAGCCTGGCCCGCAACGGGACCACGCCCTCCCTCCTGAAGCTCGTATACGGCTTTCAGATACATCTCCGATGTGTCAACCAGATGGCTCATCGTCTCTCGCATAGTCGACGAACGCCACGGTTCCAACCATTCCCGCGGCCCGTGCCTGTTACGTAGCATACTGGAGCGCCATCTCTGTTTCCGCGCGATATACGGCAGACTTAAGTCATGAAAAATAGCGATTCCCACCGACCTGCTTCCCGCGACGGACGCTTCGGCTCGGGCCCCTCCGCCAGCGTCCCGGACAGCTCGAACGCGCGTTGGAGGCCAGCGGGCGATCCTCAGCGTCCCACCGGCAGCCGCCGGTGAAGAACGCCTGGCGCGCATCCGCTCCGGCCTCGCCGAGCTCTTCGCGATTCCCGACGGCTACGAGATCCTGCTGGGCAACGGAGGCGCCTCGCTCATATGGGACGCGCTCGCCTTCACCGGGGTCGACTCCACGCCCAGGCGGCCGTCTGCGGGGAGTTCACGGCCAAAAGGCCGCCTCGGCCGTGGCGAAGGCCCCCGTGGGCCCAGTGCACGAGGATCCAGTCGCCCTCGGGGTCGCTGGCCGTCTGCGACGACGGCCTTCCCGCCGACGCCTACCTCTACGCCCCACAACGAGACATCCACGAGGGGTGCTCAGCCCGGTGCGGCGTTTCACGGGCGCCGCCGGCAGGAATGCGGGCAGGGCGGCCCCTGACGTTCGTGGGACGCCACGTCGGCGGCCGGCGGGTGGAGGTCGACGTGGCGTCGACCGACCTCTCTCTTCTCCCCGCAGAAGTGCTTCAGGGCCGAGGGCGGGCTCTGGCTCGCCGCCGCCTCCCCCGCCGCCCTCGCCAGGGCCGGACGGCTCGCCGCACAGCGACCGGTGCCCGCCATCCTCGACCTGTCCCTGGCGGCGAAGAACTCCCGTGCGAGACCAGACGCTGAACACGCCCTCCCTCGTCAACCTCCTGCTCATCGCCGACCAGGCCGAGTGGATGCTGGAGGAGGGCGGGTTGTCGCGATGAGGCCCGCACCCGCGAGTCCTCGGGGTCCTCTACCGCTGGGCCGAAGCCTCGGACTTCGCCGAGCCCTTCGCCCAGCCGGGGCCAGGTCGAGATCTCGTCGTGACGATCGACCTGGACGCGTCCGTCCCTCGAGGAGCTGCTGCGGGCATCTGCAGGCCAACGGGATCGTGGACGTCGACCCGTACCGTTCGCTCGGCCGGAATCAGATCCGCGTCGGCACGTTCCCCAACGTCCGGCCGAGGACGTCGCGGCGCTCACCGCGTGCATCGACTACGTGGCCGAGCGCATGGTCTGAATGCGAGCCGTCCGGTCCGGGCGCCACCGCATTCGACTCCCGGGGCACCGTCCGGCCTCCGCGGGCTGAGACGACTCTCCGCGCGTGCGGGGCCTTTTTCCGGACATCGCCCGCCCCAGTGGACTACCAGCGCCCCTGACGCCCGAGGTCTCTCGGCAGCCGCTCGCATCGACGACTATCATGGACACCGGGCATCCGCGCCAGGGCCGCGGTCTGCGCCTACGGGCACCAGGTGCGCGTCTGCTTCGGCCCGGCGGGACGGCTAGATCTCCGTGCCCGCTCGACGGGGCCGACGATCTGGACGTGCGGCTGGGAGGCGAATCGCTGTGGCGTGCCGTCACGCCTAATGGCGGCGCCCCACAGGTAGGCCCAGGCGACCATGGCGAAGGCGACGATCGAGCCATTCCGATTCCCCATCGCGGGCTGGCCACCTCGGCGATCCACCCACCACGATCGAGCCGATGGGCGAGGTTCCCATGATGACCGTCTGGTAGAGCGACACTGAGCGCGGCCGCGAACGGTCGGCTCGGTGGACACCTGGACGACGGTGTTCGCGCTCGTGAACAGGAGGAGCTGCGTGAAGCCGACGAACATGAGGGACACCGCGAAGGTCGCGTAGGTGGGCATGACGGCGCTGACGCCCGACGTCACTCCGCACAGGCCCGCGGCGACGACGACGGTGCGCGTGCGCGGCGTGGTGCGCCGTCGTGCGGCCATGAGGGCGCCCGTCACGGATCCGACGGCGAACACCGACCCGGGGATCCCGTATTCGCCCCGCGTTCTTGTCGAAGACGGTGCGCGCCATGGCGGCGCTCGTGAGCTGGAAGTTCAGCGTCGGGCACGCGACCGTGCCAGCAGCGAGGAAAGATCACCGTGAGATCGCCGCGCGAGGCGACGTAGCGCAGACCCTCGCGCACGCGTCCGCGGCCCTGCAGATCCTCGGGTCGACCTGCCGCACGTACAGCTCTCCCGTGCGGATCGCTAGGAGCGCCGATGGTGAAGACGAAGGACAGGCCGTTGACGACGAAGACCCAGCCGGTTCCCACGGCGGATATCAGGGTGCCGGCCACGGCCGGGCCGATGAGCCGGGCGAGGTTGAAGCCGGTCGAGTTCAGCCCAACGGCGTTGGGCGAGGTCCTCGGAGGGGACGAGGCTCGGAGACGAAGACCATGCGGGGAGGCCCGTCGAGGCCGCGACCGTTCCCGTGCCGACGGCGAAGGGCAGACCTGCCACACCTGCGCTCCGCCGGACAGGACGAGCACGCGCCGAGGCCCAACGCCAGGAGGCGAGGCACGACTGAGTGACGAAGAGGATCCTGCGTTTGTCGCACCTGTCGGCGAGCAGCCCCGCAGAAGGGGTGATGAACGGAGCAGGGCGAACTGCAGGGCGGAGACGAAGCCGACGGCGAGGCGTCGTCTTCAGTGAGCTCGGCCAGAACCAGCCAGTCCTGAGCGACGATCTGCTGCATCCATGTGCCGATGTTGGCGATGAGCGCCGTGAAAGAACCATGTGCGGTAGTTGAAGTGGCGCAGACTGGCGAACGTCCGACCCATGCGTCTCCTGTGTCTCCTCGAAGCCTCGATTCCGTGTGCACCGCGACGCGGCGCGGAAAAAGCGCGGTGGGCCAGTCTACTCCCGGTTCGGGGAACGGCGGCGAGCATGCGCCGTCGCCGAGCCGAGGGAATGCGGCCCCGGGCGGGCTTCCGTCTGCAGGGCGAGCTCAACCGGAGGGGCGAGATGGCATCCCGGGGGCTTCCGGGCCAGTCCGGAGTAGAGGGAGAAGTCGCCGAGCTCGGCTTCGCGGGCGGGCCGTGAGCGGAGGGTGCAGGGCGGGCTCCCGCGGGCGGCCCGTGAGAAGGGCCGTCGCGATCGCCGGCCGCCGGGCTATTTCAGGCCGAGCAGCCGCTCGATCGGCTCAGGAGGAAGTAGACGACGAACAGCAGCGAGACGACCCACGAAGCGGGTGGACCTTGCGGGCCCCCGCCGACGGCTGCCTGTATGAGGGACGTGGGCGATGAATCCGATGCCGATGCCGACGGTGATCGAATACCCGAAGGGCATGAAGACGATCGTCAGGAAAGCGGGGATGGCCACGGCCAGGTCGGTCCAGTCGATCTTGGAGACCTGCTGCATCATGGGAATCCGACCGCCACGAGTGCGGGGCGGCCGCCTCGTTGGGGACGACCGCGGCCAGCGGCGAGGAACGTCGCTAAGAGGAAGAGACGCCGGTCGCCACGGAGGCCAGGCCGTCCGCGCGCCGTCAGCCACCCCGGTCGCCGGACTCGATGTAGGCGGTGTTCGAGACGCCGCCCACCCCCGGCCACCGCCGCCAAAGGAGTCGACGAGGAGGATGGAGCGGGTCTTCGGCGGGTCGCCGTTTTTCGTCAGCAGGTCGCCTTCGGCGCCGGCCACCATCGTGCCCATCGTGTCGAAGAAGTCCGCGAGCATGACGCTGAAGGAAAGCACGACGACCGCCACGATTCCCAGCTTGTGGAAGGGCCGAGGGGCGAGACCTGCCCGAGCGTGGCGAGTCCGGAGCGGTGACAGGGCTGCCCTTGAGGGCCGGGTCGTCGAGACCCCCACCCGCCGGAGGGCTTGGCGCTGACCTTGAAGAGGGCCTCCGATGAGCGCGCACGCCGTGGAAGACGATCCCGATGAGGATCGCGCCGTTGACGCGGCGGACCATGAGCACTGCGGTCAGGGCCAGGCCGGCCACGAAGACGAGGGCAGCCAGGTGGACAGGGGCCGTTGACGGCGAAGACCAGGGGCGGGAGGTCGACGCGGTCAGGGCTCTTGTGCACGATTCCCGCGTTCACCAGCCCGACGAAGGTGACGAACAGGCCGATGCCCACGGAGATGGCGGTGCGCAGATAGCGCGGCACGGCGCGGAAGATGGCCTCGCGCAAGCCCGTCAAGACGAGCGGGACGATGACGACGCCCGCTCGATGACGACGATGCCCATCCGTCGGCGCACGTCATGCCGGGGAGCTGGACGATCGTGGCCGCCACCATGGTGTTCAGCCCGAGGCCGGCCGCCAGCGCCAGAGGAAGTCGGCGACCCCTCCCATGAGGATGGACGACCGCGGCGACGAGCGCGGTGCCCGCGGCGATGGCGGCCTTGTTCGGACCGCTCCGCCGCCGCGGATAGGCGCCCATCGAGTCGGGGCCGGAGAGGATGATGGGGTTGAGGACGAGGGATGTAGACCATCGCGAAGAAGGTGACGAGGCCTCCGCGTATCTCCGCAGCGGCGTCGATACCGCGTTCGGCGAGGGTGGAAACAGCGGTCCAGGACGCCCGTGCGTCCGGCAGATGGGGTTGCCGAGCCCGCGTGTGATGTGGTCACTCCCTTAGTTTCACATAACGATCGCGCAAAGCGGAAATTCATCCCACATTTTGGAACAGACGGTTACAGCTGCACGGGCCCCGGGCCGTCACGGGCGAGGGCGGCGCGAACGCCGTCGAGGCGAGGACGGTCACGGAGGACGGCCTGGACGAGGTGGCGAGCGCGCGCGCGCCGCCAGCGGGCCGTCCGCAGGAGGGACGAACACGGCCTACCGGCGGAGACGTCACGACCTGGCCGTTGGCTTCGAGCTGGCCGCGCCGTTTCCAGGCGCGACGGTGCGCGGGCCGACGCCTCCGGATTCGCTCCCGGACGTTCGCGTCGCGCAGATGCGTCCGACAGCTCGAAAGTCGTCGACGGGCGCATAGAAGGTCGACACCGCCGGGAGACCCGCTCGGGCGCGATCCGCGTGGGAGCAGAGGCGGTCAGGTCGAGATGCGCAGGAGTTCGGGGACGTCGACGTGCGTGTGCGTCAGCCCGGCGCGCAGGACGTTGTCCGAGGAGGCCATGATCTCACACCCACGCCGCTGAGGTAGGCGTGGACCGTACCAACCGAGAGGAGGGCCTCCCCGTCCGCAGCGTGACGGGGTTGAGCAGCAACGACGCGACGACGCCCGGGTCCCCGGATACCGCTCAGCCAGGCGCACGACGTTAAGGTCGGCCCGGCGCGACGGCGACTCCAGCGCGCAACCGCCGCTCGCTCGCGCGACGGCGACCTCGGCGGCAACGTCGGCGCCGGGGCAGGTCGGACTCGGATAGGAGGAATTCGAAGGCTCCGCGCACTCCGCGCGAGCGCAGGAGGCGCAGCGCGGGTCGTCGGTCGCGGCGTCGCAGGCGCCTCGATCACCTCGCCTATGCGGCGCCTGGCCCGGAATCCCGCCAGGGCCTGGAACGTCGACAGAGCGTGGGACGAGCTCCGGCGTGGTTTGCGATCCCTGTGGTTGCGCCTCGGGTCCCGGTGGGGCGCCCGCAGCCTCCTCGGCCGCATCCCTCCTCCGCCTGGGCGATGGACGGGTGCACCTGGAGGGACGGCGGCTGGGCGGGCGCGGTGAGCTTGAGCAGATAGGGGCCTGGCGCCGTAGCGTTCGACGACCGACTCCCCGAGGATGAGATCCGGGTCCTGCGCCACCCACTCGTCAGGCTCGGCCCCGGCGCGCAGCGCGACCCTGGAAGGATAGAGCTGCGACTCGTCGAAGATCAGTGGACGCGCCCACCGAGGCCGGATCGTCGGGATGCGCGCCGAGCCCAGACCTCCGCGACGGGCCCCTCGGCGGCCTCTTTGCCGAACAGCTCCGGGATGGCGCGGAGACCCATTCGTAAAGCGCACGCGCCCTCACGCATCCTCACGTCAGGCCTGCGATCGCCGACGATCTCCATGTCGAACTCGTTGACCACCGGGACCGCCGGCTCCCATCCTCGCCTGCGGCGCGTCGGTGCTCAGTGCGAAGCCGCACCCGTGATCGTAGGGAGACGACCCGGCCGTCGTAAAGCCGGACCATTCGTTGCGCACGCGAAAACCGCCCGCGCCGCCCGTCCATGCGCATCAGGGAAGCCGCACGAAGGCACGTGGCCCTCGCGGCGCGCGTCAGGGTGTTCGGCCCGGCGTCGCCTTCGTACCAGCGTTCGAAGGCGGCTTCAACCAGCAGGAGAGCACCCAGGGCCTTCCCAGGCCGAGTTCGAGGCCTCCAGCCTGTCGGCCTCCTCCCCGTCTCTCGAACCCCTCCTCCAGGCGCGGGTCGTCGGCCCCGATAGGGCGGGCGGTCGGTCGAGAGATGTCGGAGGGCTCGACGCGGTCGGCCCCAGGAATCGAGTCGGGCGCCAGGAGGCGTCACTGCGCAGGCACGGCGACATCGTCCACCGACACCTTGGAGGAACGGGGCGCCCGCGAGAGGGTGACGGTCCAGTACCAGTGGGGGTATCCGGCAGCGGGCGGTCGAGGCGTGGGTGATCGCGCTCCCCTCGACGACGACGCCCCGGTGCTCCCCGACGTTCTCCGGGCGGGTCGGGTCCGACAGCGCCTGGCGGGCGAACTCGACCGCCTCCACGAGGGATCTCCCGGCCCGCCTTGGCGACCAGTGATCCGGGGGTCAGGCATCGAAATCATCCGCCAGGGCGCGCGCAGCTGGCGGCGTGCGATGCCCGCCGTCGAGGTGGCGTCCGCGGCGCAGCTGTGTGGAGGACTTGTCGAGGATCTTGATGAGGTCCTCGACGATGCGGAACTCATCGCCTCGGGCTTGCGGCGGTTCTTGCGGGCGAGCGACTCGACCTTGGCCTTGGGCGTCACCGTCAGCGCCTGCGGCCGCCGGGTCTCGGCGACGAACTCGACGCGGGTGCCCGCGCGAACTGACCTACGAGGCAGGGCCGAGGCGGCGAAAGTAGACCCTCTGCTCCGTCGTCGCCGGCGATGAAGCCGAAACCCTTCTTCTCGTCGAAGAACTTGACCTTCCCCGTGGGCACGTCACCAACTTCGTCTCTGCGATCTGGAACGGCAAGCATTCCTGCGGACATTCTAACGGGTGAACGCGAGCCTCCACCCTCGGCGGAATCCCCGGCACGATCCCCGCCGACCCCAACTGGTAGCGTGAAGGCCGGGAGGAATCCTCCAACCCTCCATTGCTAGAATCCACCCGACAGATGAGAATCGAAGAATGAAGATGCCCAGAGAGCCCAGCCGCGCGGCCTGGGCGCTATCGCGATTGCAACTCAGCGATCTTTGCCTCCAGTTTCGCCCCTCTTCGGCGGCATCGGCCGGGAACCCTTCGCCGTGACGTCGATCGTGACCGACAGGACGGACTCCGTGAACGCGGAAAAGTCGAGACGGCGCTCAATCGGATGCAGGACAAGACGGGCAAGTCCCTGCGCGTCGTCCTGGTCGAGGACTTCGGCTCGACGAGCTCGGCCAATGAGCCACGAGCCTTCACCAGATCGGGCCTCGGCCCCAAGGACGCAATCCTCGCCATAGCCACGACACCCGCCAGTACTCGTTCAAAGGCAGCAGAGACAGCCTGAGCAGAAACGATCTGAGAGGCGCTCAAGCAGATCATGCGCTCGCGGTGGCGGGCCGGGGAAAATGGGAGAGCAGGATCGTCGAAGCTCGCGGACAACGTCGTCGACGCCAACGACGGACTGGGGCGGAATCGCCCTGGGGTCGGCGGGGTCGCCCTGGCGGGCGGGGCCGTAGCCGGCGGGGTCGTCGTCGCCCGGGGCGCAAAGCCAAGAAGGCCCGAGCTCGACGCCGCGCAGAGTCTGCAAACCCTCGCCACGGGCCTCCACCCAGCTGCTGCAGACCGAGCGACCGGGTGCGCTCGGCGGCGGCCGAGCTGGAGTTCGCCCGCGCCGAGTTCGGCGTGGAGGCGAGTTCGACGCCGCCCTCAGGGGCGGGACGCCGTTCAGAGGGCCTTCGTCATCCGCCAGAGCTGGCCGAGCGACATCCCGAGACCCCTGGCCCAGGCCAAGAGGGATGAACGAGGACATCCTCAAGCTCGTCGGACAGGCACTCGTCGATATCCGCCAGGAGGAGGGCTTCCGCAAACTCCGCGACCTCCTCCTCGCGGGTCGAGCTCCCAGCTCGACGATCTACAGGTCAGGGCGGCCGAGATCGACTCGCAGAGCGCCGTCCTCGTCGCCGATCGACCAACTCGCCCCCTTCCAGCACCGGAGAGGCCGCGGTCTCACGCTGCGGACCTACCCGAGCAGATCGCGACGTTCACGGACGGCGCACGATCCTCCATAGCCTCGGACGCGAGCAGATCGCCCAGCGCAACAGGAATCAGGCCGTCCCACCATGCGACTCGCCGAGGGCTCTCCCACGCCTCCAAACGCGTGGACGAGATCGGGAACGCGGGTCAGACCACTCCAGCAGGGTGCGGCGAGGCTGCGCCGGGCGCTGACCTCCATCTCTCTCCGATGTGGAGGACGCCAAGCGCCTCGGCAGGGACGACCAGGAGATCGCCGCACCTGCCGGGCCGAAGCGGAAGGCTGATCGCCGAGTACTCAGGAGCGGAACGCGCAGACCCCCATCAAGGCAGTCTCCGAGCTGACGACGGCCGAGGACGCGCTCGACGCCGCGCTGGCGGCGGTGCGCTCGGAGGAGGAGGCGCAAGAAGGAGGAGGCCGCCGACCGCAGCGCTCGATGGCCTCACCGTCGCCTCCAACGTCGACGGATACGTCGATCGATATTCGCTACATCACGACGAGGACCCGATCCTCCTGGCCTCGGCCCCGGACCGATCTGTCCGCGGGCGACCAAGCGGCCTCCGCCGAGGGCGGAGCATTACAGCACGGCCCTCGCCAGGGGCTCGGAGGCCAGGCGATGTCATGAGGGACGTGGAAGGCCACGCACGGCTACCGCCGCGATCGCTTCTGGGACGACGGAGGCCGCCGCAGGAGGAGACGGCATGGGCGGCCTGATCGCCGGCATGATCCTCGGATCCCTGTTCAGCGGCGGCCGGTCGGATGGCGGGTACCACCACTCCTCCGACAGCGACGACGGCGGCTTCTTCGGCTTCGGCGGCGGAGACGGCGGCCTCTTCGACTTCGGCGGAGACGGCGGCGGGACAGCGACGGCGGCTCGCTTCTGACCGCGTCGGGCAGCGTCGCCTCAGGCGACTCGACTCCATGGCCGGGTCGGCGCGTCGAGCGTCGCCCCCTCGGCCGCATACAATCGTGACAACCGACTCAATCGAAAGGCACCACTCCCATGGCAGAGAAGCAGACGATCCTCGGGCGCATCGCCCAGCTCGCCAAGGCGAACATCAACGCCCTCCTGGACCGCGCCGAGAATCCCCAGAAGATGCTGGATCAGATGGTTCGCGACTACACGAATTCCATCGCCCGAGGCGCAGGACGCCCGTAGCCGTGACCATCGGCAGACCTCCGCCTCGCACAGGCCGACTACGCCGACGACGTCAAAGACGCGCGAGTGGGGCAGAAGGCTCATCGCGGCCTCGCGCGAGGCCGACGAATGCCGCATCGCGGGCAGGGAGCGGAGGCGCTGGGTTTCGAGCAGCCTCGCCAAGATCGCGCTGATGACCAAAGCGGATCGCGCTCTCGAGGAAAAGGAGGCCAAGGACGCCGAAACCGATGATCCGGTCGCAGGAGGGTCGTCGTAAACTGAAGACGGGCCTCGACCCAGATGCGGTGCCAAACTCGACGAGCTGAAGAACAAGCGCGACCAGCTGATCGCCCGGCGAACGGCGAGGCCCAGAACAAGGTCCAAACCATCGCCTCGATCAACGTGCTCGACCCCACGTGGAGCTCGGCCGCTACGAGAACGGATCGCCGCCAGGAGGCTGCTGGCGATGGGGCAGAGTCAGGTCGCCGTCTCCTCCCTCCGGGCGCAGTTCGCCGGAGCTGGGACCATTCCCAGGATCTGGAGGTCGGCCGGCTCGCCACGCCCTCAGGCGGCGAGCAGCCGCACTGAATCGAGTCGGGACTTCACCGCGTACTGACGCCGACGCGGGCAGTACTCGCGTTGACGCCACCGCGCCACGCGGTGGGCGCCGGATCTACCTCGGACGGCGTCTGTCGGGCATGCCGCGCGCGGTCGGGCGGCGGGGACGCCCCGACCGCCTCGGTGCGTCTCGCTCCGGGGAACCCGCCCGGCTGATTCGCGAACGGTCACGGGGCGGCGATGCGCGCTGTCGCTTTCGATCGAGAGACTCCCAGAACCTTAGGTTCAATGGTCGGCGCTGACGGACAAGCAGCCAGAGGCAACGATCCTCGTGGTGAACGACGAACCCTCGATCCGCGGCTCCCTGTCGGCTTCTTGCGCTTCGCAGGCTTCGACGACTGCTCGCCGCGGTGTTTTCAACCGCGAGGCGCTCGACCACCAATCGGGCCCGTGACATCGCCGTCCTGGACATCATGCTCCCGACGCGGACGGCTTCACGATCTGCGCAGGCTCCGCGAACACGACCCGACCCCGTCCTGTTCTGACGGCCCGCGACGACGTCAGGATAAGATCGGGCTGACGGTCCTGGCGGGGACGACTACATCACCAAGCCCTTCTCCCTGGAGGTCGTCGCCCCGATCCGCGCGGTCACTGCGCCTCCCGCCCAGCAACGAGTCGACCGTGCTTCCGCCGATCGGAGCTCAACGAGGAGACCTACGTCTCGCGCGCCGGCCGCAACGTCGACCTCTCCCCACAGAATTCAAGCTGCGCGCTATCGATGATCCAACTCCGGAACAGGTCGTGTCAGCCAGATCCTCGATCACGTCTGGGACTACGACTGGGAGGAGATCTCGATCGTCGAGTCCTACATCTCTATCTGCGGCGCAAGATCGACTCGCCCGACGCTCTGGGCATCGCCGATCCGGCGAAGGCCAAGACCTCGTTCCGCTCGCCACCAAACGCGGATGGCGTCCGCGGAACCAGGTAGCGCCCGTGCCGGAGTCCGCGGCCCGTGCTTACTCGCCGAAGTGCGGCGCACCCTGACGATCAAGCTTCTGGCAGTAGCGTCTTCCTCCTGGCGGTCGTGATCGCCGCGTTGACGTCACCACGGTGACGATGCTGCCTCTACCTCATCCACACGCTCGACTCCGAGCTCAGAACGTCAGGAAGGCCGTGGCAAACGAGCCGCGACGGAATCCTCACCGCGAAGCAGCCCGCCGAGGAACCAACCAAGCTCAACTGTCCGAGATACTACGTGTACACGACGCTGGAGAAGTCCCGGGCAACGGCCTCTACCGCATAGAGTACGATCGCGCTCGCGCATCGCCCCGTCGACCGGGGCATACGGCCATGGGAACCCCGAAGCTCGTCAGGCGCCTCCACGGCCATGGGGAACCACGGTCGCGGGGACGCAGGACGGCAACCGTGGCGTGCGCTCCGGCTGAACGTGGACGTCTACGAAGGGACTTACTACGGCGGATCATCATCGCCCGCCCGCTCGCGCCGATCGACAAGACGGTGATGGAGGTCGCGTGGCTCACCGGCTTCGCCAGCCTGACGATCATCGTCCTCGGCACGTGCATCGCCTACCTGTCATCCCGCTCCTCCTGCGCCCCTTGCGGGGCATCGGCGCGCCACCACACGATCGCCGACGGCGACCTCTCCCGCCGCGTCCCGGGAGCAAGGGGGCTCAGAGTTGGCCATGCTCGCCGACTCGATCAACGCCATGCTCTCCCAGATCGAGCGACCTTCGGTGACGTCAAGGCCTCCGAGGCCAAGATGCGCCAGTTCGTCTCGGACGCCTCCACGGCTCGCACCCGCGGCGACCGTCCGCATACGCCGAGCTCTACAGGATCGGCGGGGTCGAGATAGCGACGTCCCCCAGATGATGGACAGGATCGAGTCCGAGGCGCACCGGATGGGCGGACTGGTCGAGGACCTCCTCCAGCTGCGCGCCTGGACGAAGGCGCCCCCTGAACTTCATGGACGTCTGCGTCACCGAGCTGTGCATGAACGCGGTCATCGTTCCGCGTCCGCGCGGCGGCCGCACCGTCACCGTGACCGGGCTCGACGGGCCCGGCCGCGCCAGGTGACGGTCACCGCCGACGAGGACAAAGTCATCAGTCATCACCAATCTGCTGCTCCAGCGTCTGGCCCACCCGCCAGGACGCCGTGAGGTCGCCATCAGCCCGCCGCAACAGCGAGGCGGTCATCGAGTGCTGACCGGCGCGGGCGTGCGCCCGGGATGCTCGACACCTCTTCGACGCTTCTACCGCGCGGACTATTCGCGATCGAGGGGCTCAGGGGATCGGGCCTCGGCCTGGCGATCGTCGCCTCGGTGATGGCCGCACTGGCGGAACCGCCACCGTGGCGGAACCGGCGGGGAGGCCTGACCCGTGCGCCGGCGTTCCCGGAAACGCGGCGACCGAGACGCCGACGGCAGGAGCGCGAAGGCAGCCGGGCGAAAGCCGAGCAGGGCGCCGGCGGCCGAGAGGACAGGACGAGCAGGGGCTGCAGCCTCGAGTTCGCAGGAGTCGCCCGGCGGGCGGCGCAGACGCCGGAGGGAAGGGATGAGGCGTCGGAGGATGAGCGCGTGAGGCTGACGTGTCGCATGAGCCGACGCGTCCGCGCTTGATCCGCCCACGCTCGGGATCAGCTGAAGGGCTGGGCCAGCCGCACTGGCGGCGGGCGGTCAGCTGGGACCGTCGGTCGCCACGTATAAGCCGCCGCCCGGCGCTGGGCGGCGTCTCGTCGGCTTCGCCGAAAGGGCGAGCTGCCGTCCTTCTCGACCGGGTGGGGCGTGTGCTGGTCGAAGCATGGGCTCGATGGCGTGCCGACCCGCCCTTGCCAGAAATCATCGGCGCTCTCGCTTCCTCGCATCCGGCGCGCCGATGAACAGGAAGACTTCCGAGCGCGGCTTGAAGAAGGATCGACCGGCATCGCCTCGTGCCCGCCGAGCATGGCGATCGGCACGAGCAGCGGCACCCCGACCTGCCATCCCAGACTGCCGCAGCGCACCGGATTTGAACTGTCCGATGTCGCCGGTGCGGGATCGGGTCCCCCTCGGGGGAAGACGAGGATGGGCACTCCCGCGCGCAGGAGCCGACCCGTCATCCCCGCGGCCCTGCCGTGCTCAGCGGTTTCGCGTTTGCCTTGCGCTCGATCGGGTAGGGTTGAAGAACACCGAGGTCAATGCCGAGATTCCGCGCCTGCGGTGAAGTAGTCGGCCGCCGCGCCGGTCGCCAGGCGCTCGGTCAACCATTCGGGCAGCAGCAGAAGACCATCGGCGCGTCAGGTGCGAGGGTGGTTAGACGGAGGATGAAGGCGCCTTCAGGCCGTGGACGTTCTCCTCGCCCAGAACCGTCGACTTGAGGACGATGGACATCGCGAGGCCGTGTCATGTACTTGCGGACGCGCCGCCTCCTCCTCGCCTTCTTGGCGTCGAAGTAGGGGTCGAGCGGCTCGGTTCCTGGCTCATCGGTCGCGGCCTCTGCTGATCTTCGCGACCACGGCGTTCACGGCCCGTCTGGGCCCGTGGGCGCCAGCGACGATATGACTGAATTTGAGGGACGGCGACGCTCGTCTTGCCGGCGTCGACGGCGGCGAGGCGGCGCGGGCGACGTCGTCGGCGTCGAGCCAGATGAAGCCGGGGAGGTTGGACGTGGAGATGTGCGAACGCTCGGCGAGAACTCCGTGCGCAGCCCGGCATGAAGGTCAGGACCGCGCACGCCGTGCGGTTCGAGCTCGATCGTCGAGGATTCCGACCACGTCTTGACCAGCGACTTGATCGCCACGGTACGAGCCCATCGGCTTTGAGCCCCGACACCGAGGCGGTGTTGACGATGACCGTGCCCGCGGTCTTCATGGCCGCGCCCGCACGACGCCGATGCGCACGACCGCCGTGCCCATCAGGAGATCGCGTCCTCCAGTTTCGTGTGTCCTCCGTCGCGAGTTCGTGGTGCAGGCCCTGGCCGCGTTGACCAGCACTTCGATCGGACGATTCGCGAGGCGTTCGCTACAGCGAGGACGCCTCCGTCCGTCCTCAGATCGGCAGCCAGGACGTCGCAGTCGACTCCGTACGCACGGGCGAGGCGCCGCTCATCGTCTGGGCGCGCGCCGATTGCGGGCGACGAGGGTGGTCACGCCCGGGCGGCCAGCGCCTTGGCGAATGCGGCCGATTCCGAAGGTACCGCGTTATCAGTGCGCGGCCGCGTAGCGCGACGAGGCGAGTCGCTGAAAACTTCGCACCACTACGTTGGGTCATTGCGGGGCGGGTGGGCGATTTCATTCGGGCGATAATCCGAGACAGCGCGATTCGTTCCCTCGGGGTGGCCGGAGGGAATCTTTCCCATCCTCAACGAGGTAGGCGTTTTTCACTTTCGGAGGCTAGTGGCGGCAGACCTGTCAGGAGGTCGGATGCAGACTCGAGGGTTCCCCAGTGGCTCCCCAGCCTCTGTGCGAGGCCGTTCAGCGGGCTCCCCGCTCCCAGGGAAGATCTGGTCGCCGCCTGCGCCGCGATCCTGGGGCGCTGGTCGTCCCGACCGCGTCTACCACGGCGTCCAGCATCTCATCGACGGCGGCATGTGCTGGAGACTACTCATCGGGGACCGGACAGGCGCCTCGTCCGCCCTGGCGCGTGGTACCGGCATCGTCTTCTCCACGGACGACCGCCTGGCCTACAGCGGCAGCGCCGGGGACGAGCCTCCCTCGGCGGAGTTCGCCGGGCCGACCTCCTGCGGTTGGGCGTGTGCGAGGAAGAAGGCGAAGCGAGTGGCCGACCTCGTCAGGGCCTCCGATGTCGAGACCGAGACCCGGCCGAGCGAGGCGCGCAGCTCGACGCCATCGACATCGACCTCCTCGCCCTCCGCGACGCCCACGCGGGCACGCTCTCAGGTCGACGCCGCGGTACAAAGAAGTACACGGCGTGCATCGGGAGGAGTACCTCCACATCCCAAAGTGGTGGACTTCCTGCAGGCCCAGCGGAAGATCGATCGAACGGCTGCTCCAGGCGCTCCAGCTCTTCATCACCTCTGGCCCAGCGGTGGGAGGAGCCGACCCGCGAGAACCTCGCGCCGAGGCCATCGGTTGGCCGCAGGCTGGGAAGTCGTGGAGCGCACTTGCGAGGGGCAGAGCTGCGGCCCTCGACGACTCCGCCTGGATCGCCGATTCCTCCGCTTCGCCGTCGACCGGCAGCCTCACGCATGGTGTCCGACGACAGACCGGCTGCGAGATCCCGCCCGCCCAGCGCCGCGACCTCAGGGACACGCTCTCGGGCCTGGAGGCCTGCGGTGAGCGCATCGACCACCGGCGAGAAGGCTCCTCCGCGCGGATCTCACGTCCGAAGAGCTCCAAGCAGCGCAAGCGCGAGGCTGCTCGCCGCCAAAGAAGTGCGCAAGCGAGTCGGGACCGCCACCAGCGCGCGCGCGAAGCGCTCCGGCGCGTGCGGCAGCCGCCGGTGGCAGCGGCGCCCGTCGCGAGTGGCCTCGCCGGTGAATCCCGTGGCGGTCTCCTCCGGCGCACCGGCTTGCGCGTCGCTACGGCGGTCGCATCGCCGTCCCAGCCCGCGCTCCCGTGGCGGCCGTGCCCTGCTACCACGCCGTTCCGCACCCGCGGAGACGGCCGCCACCCCGCCGCGTCCCGTCTCACACGCTTCACACCAGAGTGGGTCGGCGAGGACGACGTCGGTGAATGCAGCGCCGCCGGCGAGCAGCAGCGGCGCGGAACGCGAACCCGACCTGTGACCTCCACCCGAGCATGCGGGAGGCGCACCCAGCGGCGGGTGAGGATGGTCTCCCGACCGCACCGGGCATGCGGTGGCGAGGCAGCGTTATATTTCAGTTGTTCGCGGTACCCGCTCCCACACGCACGGCAGGCACGGACCAGTTCGATCAGCGTGTCGTGATTCGGCCTGTCCTAACTCGCACGCGCGCGACGGGCTCTGGACATGGGCGCGAACGCGCAGTCATCGCGCAGCATCGTCACAGACTCTCCGGTCCGCATGCCCGTCGACTCGTATTCGCGGTCTCGAAAGATCAGAGGCTCGATTGAGAAGAGCGGGGCGCCCTGAGGGCGCGCGCTCAACAGAAGACGATGCGCCTGCCGCTTAGCGGCGTGGACTCAGTACATGCCGCCCATGCCGCCCATGTCGCCCTCGCCGCCCGCCGGCCCTGCTGCTTCTCCGGCGGGTCAGCCACGGCTGGCCTCGGTGGTCGGGAACGGGCCCGCGATGGACGCGCGTGACGTTCTGCCAAGGGCCGAACGGGTCACCTGACCGGGTCCATGACGCCGGCCGCGAGATCCTCGTGTTCGCCGTTGGCGGCGTTCGAGCCGAATCCCTTGTCCGGGGTGCCGGACCTTCTACTCCCTACGACGCCGCCTTCGTCGCCGGCGTTGTGACGACTCTGCTTGAGGCCTCGGTGGCGATCTTGGCGATCGCTTGGAGCGTCTCGCCTCGTCGGTCTGACGGACGGGCCCTCGAGGCCTCCTCGCCGGCCTGGATGAGGGCGACGCGCCGCCGCCGGCGACGATCCCCTCCTCGACGGCCGCCTTGGCGTTGCGCACGGCGTGCACTCGATGCGGTGCTTGCGCTCCATGAGGCTCTGAACACTCGGTGGCCGCGCCCGCTGCTTGATGACAGCCACGCCGCCGGCGAGCTTGGCCGGGCGCTCCTGGAGCTTCTCTCGGTGTCAGTGCTCGGACGTCGGGTTCTCGATCTGGACCTTGATCTGGGCCACGCGGCCCTCGATCTGCTCGTCGCTGCCGCCGCCGTCGACGATGGTCGTCAGATCCTTGGTCGGGACGACCTTGCGGGCGCGCCCGCATCGAGATCGGTGTTCTCGAGGCTTGGGCCGACGGTCTCCGAGATGACCTGACCGCGCCCGTGAGGGATGGCCGTGTCATGGAGCATCTCCGCGCGGCGGTCGCGCCGAGCCGAGGGCCTTGACGGCCGCGGACTTGAAGTGCCGCGGATCTTGACCTGACGACGAGCGTGGCGAGGGCCTGCTCCTCGACACGTCTCCGGCGTTGACCGGAGCGGCTTGCCGGACTGGATGACAACTTCTCCAGCGGGGGCAGAGGTCCTTGATGTTAGAGATCTTGCAGGTCAGCGAGGAGGACGTGGGGCTCCTCCAGCACGGCTTCCTGGCGCTCCGGGGTCCGTGACGGAAGTAGGGCGAGGAGAGCCTTGTCGAAGACAGCATGCCCTCGGTGGCTCAGGCCGGGCCGAAGGTGTTGGACTCCTCACGACGGTGATGACGCCTTCCTTGCGCGAGCCTTGCTCGTGGCCTCGGCGATGACGCGTCCGATCTCGGCGTCGCCGGCCAGGATGGCGGCGGTCAGAGGCGATCTCCTCCTCCGTGCTCGACTTCGCGCGCGTCGGCCGGGAGGCGCTCGGCGATGCGATGCGGCAGCAGCCTTGTCGATTGCCCTTCTTCCAGAGCGATCGGGTTTCGAGGCCGGCCGCGACGTTGCTGCGACCCTCGCGCGCGAGCGCCTGGAGGCCGGAGTCTGGTGGCAGTGGTGGTGCGACCGCCGGCGACGTCGTCAGTCCTGTTCGCGGCTTCGCTTGAGCCAGCTCAGCGCCGGTGATGCGCTCGTGGGGCTCCTCCGGCTCCAGTCTCTCCTTGGCGATGGACACGCCGTCGTTGGTGATCGTCAGGGCGCCCCTTCTTGTCGAGGGACGACGTTGTTGCTGCCAGGATGACGTCCTGCCACGCGGTGTCGGCGAGCGGGTTGGCCCGCGCTCCATGGAGCGGCGAGGCCTCTTCGTTGAACGCAATGGTCTTTTGCCATGCCTGTAGTTCCCTCCGATTGGGGTGTTCATCCAGTCGATGCCCGCGACGGACGAAGCCGAGCAGCGCCGGTCGCTTCCGCCGCGCGCGACTCCTCACTGCGACCGGTGGGTTTCTGTCACTCTCCAGTTCGAGAGTGCGCCACCGCCAGGTCTGGCACTCTCCAGGCCGTGAGTGCAAAGGTTCGCGCGATTCGCCGCAGCGGAGCGCGCGGCGGCATCGGCGCGGTGCGCGTCCGGCTCCAGGCAGGCGCTCCCATGGCGAGCCGCGGCGGCCGCGCAACGGGAGCGGCCGGTCGCTCCTGCGCATGCCGCTTCATCTGCGTATGTCGTTCTTGGGGACGGCGACGATCCGATCCTCCGTCGCCGCAGGCGTCGGCTGAACAACTCCTGCTCGGGAGATGCCGGGGCTCTTGGCCCACCTCCCCGCGGTCACCGCCGATCAGGACTCCGCTTCAGGGAAGAGGCGGTCGACACGCGCGGGGGACCGGAGGTTGTGGTCGCTGACCGACGCACGCTCGCGAAGCCCTTCGCCGCGAGTCGCCTTCTGCCTCTCGGCGGCGACGGATTCCCGCACGTAGAGGGACCAGTACGAAGAGGCGGTTCAGGAAGCCTGCGGGGTCGGCGAGGAAGGGGTCGTGCTGGGCGACTGGCTCTGTGACTGGCTGGCCGTGGGCGGTGGCTCGGCTTCTTGGAGGGTCCTCGGCTCTTGGACGTCTTGACCTGCGGGGTCTGCTGGGGCGAGGGGTGAAGCAGCGAGTGGGCTTGGAGGCCCCCAGGAACTACGAGAACTGGACGATCGCCCATCCGGCGACGCGGGGACAGAGGATGCACGGCAGGGCGATCCACCACTTCAGCGTGGACTCCGCCGCGTCGATGCGTACTGCGCGGACCGATGCACGCTGAGCGGCGAGCCGGTCAGACCTCGTACTTGGGGTATCGGTTCTCTGCGCACTGGCCACCTGGCGTCCACGCCACCTTTCGCGCTCGGGCGCGAGCGGGACTAAATAGGGCTCGGGGGCTCATTTGCCTCCGCGTTCGCCGATTCTGCGCTCACGCGGCTGATCAGGCGTCCGACGAGTTCAGACCGTTCCGTTCTCGAGCGCGGATCCGCGAGGGATTCCTATTGAGAGACCCGAGTGCGTAGCGCGTCTGGCTCATCCCCCAGCGTGTCGATCGTCGCTACCCGACGCCCATGCGCCCACCATCTCTCCTCCATGTCCGAGGATCGCATTCTCCTCCTCGCTCAACGCGGACTCACTGGCCTCCACCGGCCGTCCGCTCAGTGTACCTTCTCCCGGCGGACGGGGCGGCACCTCCCTCGCCCATGTCGTCTCCTCTCGGCCAGCTCCACGGTCGCCTCGGCGGACCGCTCCGGGCTTCAGACTACGGGCCTTCGCCACGTTCCTGCGGCGCGATCCGCGCGTTCCCAGGGCGTGACGCGTGCGGCGGGCGGCCGCAGGGACGCGGCAGCTGGGACGGGGCCATGGGCATCATTCACCATGCGGTCGGCGGCCGCCGGGGAGTGCGACGATCGCCGAGGAGCCGGGCGTCCGATCGCCCGCGTCCCGCTTTGGAAGCTTAGGTGCGTAGGTCTTGCCGAGATTATCGGTCGGGTGGGCGCGCGCATCCAGGCCGGTCGCAGGCGCCATCACGCGATGGGCGACTTCCTGCGCGAGGAACGCCGCCGGCCGGCAGGCGCCTTCCGGCACAGCGCCAACGTCGCTTCAGGCGTTCACCTGTCGCTTTCGACGCCGTCCGCGTGCTCATCCGTCGGCGGGACTACGACGCCGGGGCATCCGGTGGGTCTGCAAGGCTATCTCGTCGATCCCGCCGTCCGTCCCATCCCCGCTCCCTGGTCCAGCATCTACAGGGGCTGCGTGACCTCGGCCTGGCGCCGCCCGACAGCGGCGATCTGACTCAAATGGTGCGACAGGGGTCATGCTGCTCAACAGGGTGCTGACCGTCGAACCGAGGCAAGCCCGCATCGCACCAGACGCAGTGGGAGGTGCATCGCGGGTCACGCCATCCGGCGCCTGGCCTCAGGGCGCCGCTCGTGGCGATTCTGTGAGCAGCCGGCCCAGGAGCTCAAGCCTCTGCTCACGGCGTGCCGACGATCGAGTCTCCCACGCCGTCGCGCTCCTCGGCGCGCGCGCGATTCTTCGGTTCGCGGCCCTTTTTCGCGCCGCCAACGCGCTGCTCTCCAGCGCGGCGGAGGGCCGGTCGACTGGTCTGGCCTGGCGCTGGCCCGGGCCTCTCGGTCGGTCGGGCTCGGGCCCGGGCGTAGTCAGCCGGCTCTCGAGGTCGGCCTCTCCCCGAACAGCGTCAGCCCGGCCTGCAAGCCCGGTTACCCCTCTTCCAGCTTCGCCCGCAGCGCGGACGCCTGCTTGAGGCTGGTCTCGCCTTGTAGTTCCGCGGCGTCGATGTGGTCGAGGGAGGATCTTCAGGGCGCTTACGGACTTGGTTTCCGGTCGAGAGCAGGCCGTCGTGCATCAGGAGGATCGAGGCCCGGCCGGAGTCGGAGCATGGCGCGAGCCAGAGCCATCTTCTCAGGGTTGTCGAGGCGTCCTTGCTCTCGTATGGCGAACGTCCGGTGAGACGGTCGTCAGGCCGGTAGTCCGAGAGGACTTCGTCGACAGTTTTCGACGTGCGTCCTGGGGGCCTGAAGTACCGCAGCTCGCTTCCCGTCCATCCCGGCGTGGAGGAGGCTCTGCGCGCCGGTGATCTCCCGCACGACGCCGTCGTGAGGATCCCTCTCCGGGCCATGGAATGGGTCATGGTGTGGTTGGCGATCTCGGTGCCCCTCGGCGATGATGCGCCGGATGCAATGCGGGATGCCTGCGCGCGGCGTTCCCGACGATGAAGATATGGCATCTGGCCTCGTGGCTGTGAGGATGTCGAGGACATCGAGGGGTGAACCGGGGTCTGGGCCGTCGTCGATCGTGGGACCACCTTCTTGCCGGTGATCCCGGTGAAGCGTGAAAGAATTGGTCCTGGAGTACCAAAGCCGGTCAGCAGGCGTAAAGAACAAACCGACGGCTGGAGGTCGCCAGGCGTCGACCATGCCGCCGTGCGGGAACGTCGCGTCACAGTCACTGCTCCGCCTCAAGCCGTCGGCTTGCCGGACCGGCGCGCGATAAACGGTCCGGATGACCAGTTTATTCTTCAACAAACGGCCCGGCAGGCCCGTCCCTCTGCGGATGGATTATACGCCACCCGACGGCGTGAGGATCCTTGCCGCAAAGGCTGCGATCATGGGCGCTCGGCGGCAGAGGGCTGGATTCCCGGAGGACGAGCTTCCCGCGAGAAGGCGCCGTCAGAAAGGCCTCCTCGCGCCGCAGCAGAGACGACCGGAGCCACCTAAGGGACTCAGACCGCCTGGCCGTCCGCTTACAGGTGCGAGCTCTACCAGCTGAGCTAAGGTGGCGCGCTTTGAGAAGGCCCGGATATCGCGCGCAGAATCCGGTCGGATCCCAAAAGGTCGACGGAGGCCCGCGGAAAGGGCGGAGCCTCCGCGAGGTTCACCGCGACCGTGTCGAGCCTCGGACCGCCCGCCCTGGAAGCGGCTGTGCTGGCTGCTGGGCGGGGTGCCCACGTCGCGCCGAGCGCCGGCTCCTTCCTGGCAGGTCGGAGGCACCTTCTGCAGGGACGCCGTTGGGTGGTTGACGACTGCCGGTTTGCCGTTGACGATCGCGGCCGGGGTGCCGGTCAGCTTGTCGTTCTGGAACTGCTGGTTGTGGCCTGTTCGGCGAGCTGGCCGTACGCGTCGCTTCGAGCGTCTTCTCAGTTCGTCCGCCTGAGCGGAGGAGGCCCACCTTCTTGTGGCGAGCTTGACGATGTCGCCGACCGGCGGGACCTTGCGGTTCTTGATCGCCGAGGAGAGATGTCGAGAAGAACTTCTTGTGGAGATTCTGCGTACTTTCTCCGGAACCTTCGAGGCGACGTAGCGATCGGCCACTGCATGGCCTTCTTGGAAGACGTCGCGACCGATTCGGCTTACGGGCTGGTGAGGCGAGTGCTGATCCTCGCACCGCCGCCGCCTTCTTGACGAGTCTCCCCCGACACTGGGATTCCCAGGTCGTTTGCACACAGCGTGGCGAAGAGGTAGTCGTAGTGCGTGACGGTCCGGCTTGCCCTCGTTGACCGCGCCGACCGTCGGCCGGTCCCGCTCCTTGCCGAGGTGATGCCCGCCGCTCGGTCACGTTCTTCTTCGGCCGGCTGTGGCGGTGATGACGCTCTTGCTGTGGGCGAACTGCTTGAACTGCGGGGGCCGCCCTTGCCTGGTCGTTGCCCTTGCCCGACGGCGAGCGATGACGTGAACCGCGGTGCACACCAGAAGCGACGACTACCGAAACTCCGAGAAACATGAATAGGCGGTTTGCGCTTCGCGCGACGGCAGTTCGGCCTGCTGCATCGCGCGCGCCCAGCTGAGGCCTGCTCTCAGCACTCCCTGTTTCGGGTGAGATTCTCGCCTGAGGCCCAGTGTTCTTCGTGATGCCATGGTCCAGTCTAAAAGTGTGCCCAGCTGGGTCCCAGCCTTGGAAGAAACCCCTGGCGCTGTGAGTCACTCAGCGCGAAAACGCGGTTCAGGTGAAAGCAGATCGCTGGCGCACCGGGAGGCGTCGTATGGCGTCGGACGCGGGGCGTCCTATTGCTGCCGCCTCGGGCCGGGCGTCCAGGTGTGGGCGATCGGTCCGCGGCGTCGGCGAGTCCGGCGGGTTCGCTCACCCGGGCCGAACATGTCCGCAGCGACGCGTCGTCGGCTCGTGCGGCGGCGGATCGGGTTCTGGCGAAGATCGGCGCCTCGGGCGCGCGCGTGCGGTCGAGGGCAGGCGCCTCATCGCGTACACGGCCGTGAGCGCCGCGAGGCCTAGCGGGCGAGGGCCCAGAACGCGCGCGAGGCCGTCGGTGCGATGGCGGCGAAGAGCTCGCGGGCTCCCGGGCCGGGCGCTCCGGTTCGTCCCGTCATCCAGGCGAAGAAGAAGGTCACGGCCCCTCCGGCCAGGAGGGTCGCGACGAGCGGCTGCTCGGGGACGAGGTGGGTCAGGCCCACACACCGCGCCGGCGCGGGCACACGGCTGCGATCGCCCACGGACACGAACTGGGCGAGCGCGCGTTCCGGCCTCGCACCACGGGAGCCTGAGGGGCGACGCCAGGCCTCCCCGGTGCTTGCCGCCTCTGGACGGGCGTCGGTTGTTCAGGTCGGCGTGCTGGGCCGGGCCGCGGGGACGAAGGCGGGAAGGGGTACTGCGGCTTGAGCGGCGCCTGAAGCGGCGGGCGGACGCCAGATGCGCCTGGGACGGCGCCCGCATGAGCGCGACGAGAACCACGCGGAGGGCGCCGGCCGCATCCGCGGCACTTCCGTCTCGCACCGGGGACCGGCCCTCCGAAGCGTTCGCCCCAGCCCGGACGGGCCCCGGGCTGGACCGGGGCCAGGCCGTACTGCTGGCCTTGAGGCTGGCCCGGCCAGGCGGGCTGCCGCGCCGGGGGATGACCGCCGGGTTGGCCGGGACGGGCGCTGAAAGCACCTCCGTGGGGTGCCGCTCGCCCCGTCAGGGGCGACCTGGATGGGCTGAACCTCGCCGGATCCGCCCGGCAGCACCTGTGTGCGCCATCCGGCGCAGTGTAGCCCTCGGGCGCGTGCGCGCGTCGGGCAGCACTCGGTGCGCGCCCTGCAGCCCCGAGTGCCCGGCGTTCGCATCCGCCTGGTTCGCACCCGCCGCCTGGGCGCCCAGCTGCCCGGCCAGGGCCGGCGTCCGAAAAGCCTCCGTCGCGCCCGGCGGCCCCGGTCCGGGCGCGCCGAGCCCTCGGTCCGCCCGTCAGAGGCCGGGCCGCCCCGTCGAGGACCTCGGTGCGCCCGTCGGCGGGCTGGGCGCCGGCCCCGGCGCTGGCGCACTCCGTCGCTCCGTCGGGCGCGACGCCGTGAGGCGCCGTCGGTCAGGTGCCGCTCAGAGCCTGCGCGGCGCCCGCGCCCTGGGCCGCCAGGCCCGCGAGGCCCCGCGGCCGCCGCCGGCTCGCCAGCGCCCGCTGAGTCGCCTTCCCTGGCGGGCGCCGCGAACTCCTGTCTCCAGGCTTTCGACGAGCTCGAATAGCCGATCCTCCGCGAAGGATCGGTGTCGAGAGCGACCTCCAGCGCGCGGGCCGTCGCCTCGGGCAGGCGCGGTCCGGCTGCCCGTCGGGACGCGGCGCATGATGGCGCCGAACCGGTGCCGAGCGACCCGCTGCCGCGGCATGAAGGCGACGTGACGACCGCAAGCGTTGATCACGAGTCCGCCTGTTGGGGTCCCCGCCGTCTGTGGACGACGGGATCGCAGTAGCCGGGGGTGTGGGTGAGCGACCCGGGCATGGTCGTGGCGCGCGTCCTCGCCGAGCTGGGCGATGCCGAAATCGATGAGGACGAGGCCTTCAGACCCGATCGCGACGCCCGACGGCTTGAGGTCGCGGTGGGAGGACCCCGACGCGGTGGATCGATTCGACGGCCTCCCCAGGCGCCGGGCGAGGTCAGCGAGGTCACGCCGCCGTCGTGACTCGGAGTCGGCGACGTCCTGTTCGAGGGTCGGGCCGTCGACGAGCCCGGTGGACGATGAAAGCCTCCGCCTCGTCGGTCTCGGCGTCGACGGCTTCCGCGACGAAGGGACCGCCAGCGGACCTTCTGAAGCATGGCGACCTCGCGCCGCAGCCCGGCGGCAGCTGACTCCTCGGCCAGGGGCCCGTGGAAGAGCTTCAGGGCATGACGTGTCGCCCGCGCCGTCCTCCGCCTCGAAGACGGTGGACATGCTCCGGAGCCGATCCTCTTGATCAGCCGGTATCGGATGGTCGTCTGCTCGCGCGCACGGTTCAGCTGGCCCGCTCGGCGGCAAACATGAGACTACAGACGCCCGGGCGCCCATCCCCGCGCCTCGTCCGGCTGCGCCGTGCCGGCCGCCCGGCGCAGCGCTGCGGCCGCTGCCGAGAACCGCCCGCCCGCATGTACCGACTTATGCAAGGGATGACGCAAAATCTATGCAATATCAGTCCTCCACTGGCGTCCGCTGAAAAATCAGTGAAACAATTGCTGCGGGCACGATCACCGGTGCTACGTGTCAGTCGACACACGACCCGGCACTCTTCACACGTGACCGATCCGGCACGTTCCCTGCCGGTGAAGGGACCAGCAACGCGTCATCTGTAACTTCGAGACACGCTCTCACGCATCTGCGGCTCCGAGAACCCGCGGTAGACCAGCTATCCTGGACATCCACGGCGGGAGTTCCTTGTCCTCGTCAGCGGACCTTCGCTGCTGGCAAATCCACCTCTTGCGAATGCTCGCTGGGCTCGAGGAAGTCAACGAGCGGATCTTCATCGGCGGCGACGACGTCACCGACATCTCACCGAAGGATCGGGACATCGCCATGGCGTTCCAGAACTACGCGCTTTACCCCCACATGACGGTTGCGGACAACGCGGAAGGCTTCGCCCTGAAGATCCAGGGCGTGCCGAAGGACGAGATCACGCAAAGCGGGTCCGAGGAGGCTGCTCGCATCCTGGACTTGACGCCCTACCTGGGCCGCAAGCCGAAGGCAGCCCTCTCGGGCGGCCACAGCGCCAGCGCAGTGTGCCATGGGCCGCGCGATCGTCCGCGAGCCGCGCGTCTTCCCTATGGACGAGCCTCTGTCCAGCCTCGACGCCAAACTGCGCGTGCAGACGCGTACCCAAATCGCCTCGCTGCGGCGCAGGCTGGGGATCACGACCGTCTCACGCCGTGGACTCACGACCAGACCGAGGCGCTGACGATGGGCGACCGCATCGCGGTGCTCAAGGACGGCCTCCTCCAGCGGGTCGGCACGCCAGTCAGAGATGTACACCACGCCCGCCAACGCTTCGTCGCCGGCTTCATCGGCTCTCCGGCCATGAACCTCGGGAAGTGGCGCGTTCAGGGGCGACATCGCCGTCTACGGCACGATGCGACGAGTGCTCCTCCCGCCGCGGGTCGTCCGCCAGCCTCGAAGAGGGAGTACAAGAAGCGGGCAGGCCCGCCTCGGCTCCTCGCCGGGTGGCGACGCGCGAGGCGGCGGATTTCGACGACCAGGCCGCCGGCTCCAGGGAGGGTCACCCCGCAGATCGTCCTGGGCTTCCGGCCCGAGGCCTTGGCGTGGACGGCCGGAGCCCTTCGATTCGGCCATCTGAAGGTGACGTTCGTCGAAAGCCTTGGCTCGGACGCCTATGTCTCACGGTGGTACGATCGCCGCCCGAGCGGGAGAGCGTCGAAGTTCGGTTCGGGCGACGTCCACCAGGTCACCCGTGCGAGTCGAGCGCGAGGTCGTCAGAGCAGTCGACGATCTACCTGCGACCCCGAGCGCGGACGCATACGCTTCTCCGCCCTGACGGGGAGTCGTTTCGTCGTTCGGTGAGAATCGACCGCGCCAGCGGATAGAACTGGAAGCCGGGTGCGGCTGCGCCCGGCTTTCACCGTCTCGGACGAGACGCCGCGGCTCGACCGACAGCGCGCGTCCGCCCGATCTATTTGTATCTGAGGTACACACTGCGTACTGGAGCATGCTCTGCGGATGCATGGCTGCACGAGCCGACGGCGCGCTTCTCGACCGTGGCGGGCGCTCTCTCGGAGTACGCCGGACAGCATCGCGTCGAAGCGCTTTCCTCGTGGGATCTCGCGGCACATCGTCCGTTTCGTCCGCGTCGACGGGCGCATCCTGGCGATCAAGGAGATCGGACGCCGGTGGCGGCCCACGAGGTACGGATAGCTTTGGCGACTTCATGCGGCTGAACGCCCCGTGCGTCGAGCCTCTGGCGGTCATCTCGACGGGTCGACTCACGCGGCGAGCCCCTCAACGCCGCTCTCGTGACCGAGGCACCTCCTACTCTCTTCCCCTACCGGGCGCTCTTCGGCCAGCTTGCCAGCGCCCGGCGACGGTACGGCGCCCTCATCGACGCGCTGTCCACGTGCTCATGGTGCGGCTGCTCCTCGGCTTCTGTGGGAGACGTCTCGCTGTCCAACACCCCTGTTCCGCCAGGGACGCCGGCGAGTTCGCCGCCTATCTCGTGGACGCCGAGACCGGCGAGAGCTCTGCGACCTACACCTGACCGACGGCGAAACGCGCGAATACGCCGACATCGAGCGCGGCGCGCGCAACATCATCGGCGAGCCTGCATGGACCTGCCAGGCCGGTCGCCCTCCTCCCTCCGACACCACGACACGATCGAAGTCGGCAGTACAGCTTCTCACAGCGGTACCACGACGCTGTGGGACGACCTGACGATGGAGTCTCGTTCTCCCGCCGACGAGCGGTGGAAGGTCGAGGAGCGGATCGAACGGCTCCAACAACCTCGCTTCGGAAGTCGGCGAGATCACGATCAGCGCGACCTGAACGAGCCCGCCTTCCGTCAGTCCAGCCCAAAGTGGTCGACGCCGGGCACTATTCGCCTGCAAAGATCATGCGTCTGACGGGCACGGACGTCCAGGAGAACCAGGCTCGCAGGCTCATCGACGACATCCAGCGAAAGTACACGCGTCATGACCGACCGCGCCGCCGTGCCCGCAGACCGTCATCGCTCACGACTGGATGGACCCACGTCTTCCAGCTGACCATCAACGCCGTCCCGGCCGAGCTCATGGGAAAGCTGGAACCCGCCGAGCTCTTCCACCAGATCCTCGATCACCGGTGGTTCTATATCCGAGCAGGCGGGGCGGGACATCCCGACGGAGGAGGCCGTGGCACTTCGTCGAGAACATCCTGCGGCATCAGCGCGACGAGCGCTCCTTCCCTCGGCCCGACGAGCGGGACACCGACTACGTCGTCACGCCTACGGGGCCCAGCGCGATCACGCCCACAGCCCTCGGCCAGCTCCCTCCGAGGGCACCGCCTCACGCCTCCTGGGGGCACCGTCGAACACGGCGCCCTCGGGATGACCGCGGATTCGCGGGACGGCCGCGACGGGGAACACCGCGTCCACGGGGGCACCGCGCCGTCCGCCGAGTCGGGCAGCGCCCGCTCAGCCTCGCGGGCGTGCCGGGGGTCGATCGCCTCCGCTCCTTCCAGGCGCAACAGGAACCGTTTGCATTCGACCCCTCCCGCGTAGCCCGTCAGGTGTCGAGGCGCCGACGAGCGGTGGCAGGATGACGATGCTTGGCGGGGTTGCGTCCGGTGGCTCCGACGGCGCGGGCCGCGCGCGGCCGCCCGATGGCGGACGCCAGTTCGCCGTAGGTGGCGGTTCGGCCGTATCCGATTCCTTCGAGGGCCTTCCACGGTTCGCTGGAAGGGGGTGCCGACGGCTTCGAGCGGGAGGTCGAACCCCGGCGGGTCCCCCGAAGTATTCGGCGAGCTGTCGGGTGGCGGCGGGCAGGGCGCCTCCACGCGCTCCCCCAGCAGGGCTCGGGGCCGGGGCTCCGCGGTGCCCCGGCCAGTAGACTGGCGCGGAGCCCGCCCCTCGTGCGACACGATGGTCAGGGGAGCCCAGGGGCGACTCGGCCAGCGAGTGGATCGCGCGGTTCTCCTTTCGACGAGGGGGCGGCGGAACCGCGGGAGCGGCGCCTGAACGGATCGCTACCCGGTGCCGGCAATCCCGCACGGCGGCGACGGCTCCCCACGGCGGCTCCGGTCGGGTGCCGATTCGAGCCGGCGGCCTGGTGCCGGCGGGTCGCGCCCCAGTCCGAATCCCCGGCGTCAGCCTACCGGTGGGCGCGGCGTCCGCCTCGGCGACCAGGCGGGGCATCTCGCCGTGTAGGGCCTCGGCCAGCCTGTTCGGCCTGGAGGAAGCGGCCTCGGATCCACTCGTCGGGGGCCCCGTCCGGGGCGGCAGGAGGCCGAAGAGGTCCCAGGTCCTCGGATCGGCGATGAGGTCGATCTCCTCGTAGAGGTCGGTGCCGTCGACCGCCTCCTCGAGATAGCGCAGGGCGGTGAAGTCTTCGACGGCGAAGCCTACGGAGTCGAAGATCGTCACCTGCTCGGGGCTCGTGCGTCCGGGCTCGACGCCGGTGAGGACTTCCCCAGAGTTCGGTGACGGATAGTCCGCGGTTTGGCCCTGGATTTCGCCTTCGCTTCGGGTCTGCTCGGCGTACCCGACGAACACGGGGCCCAGGTCGAGGATGCGCTCGTCGAGCTCGGTCTTACCGGGGCAGTCGCCGCCGATGCCGTTGATGTGCATGCCGGGGCGGACGTCGTCGAGGGTCAGGACGGTGGCGTTGCGCTTGTCGGCCGTGCAGGTGGTGACGACGTTCGCCCTTCGACTGCTTCTGGACGCCGAGCCGGCGATGCGCACGTCGATTCCCGGGCGGGCGAGGTTGCGGGCGAGCTTCACTGGCGGCGCGGTCGACGTCGAAGACGCGGACGGCCCGCAGGTCGCGGACGGCCCGGACGGCCAAGGTCTGGAACTCGGCCTGGGAGCCCGCTCCGATCAAGCCGAGGTCGCAGGGCCCGACGGGCGCCAGGAGCCTGGTGGCCAGCCCCGAGGTGGCGGCGGTGCGCAGGGCGGTCAACAGGGTCATCTCCGCTTCGAAGCGCGGATACCGTTGTGGACGTCGGCGAGGACCCTGAATGCGGTCACGGTCTGGTAGCCGCGCGCAGGGTTGGCGGGTGGCTGTTGACGAATTTGAAGCCGTAGGTTGCGCTGTCGGAGGTAGGCATGAGCTCGATGACCCCGTCGCGCGAATGGGAGGCCACGCGCGGGCGGGAGCTCGAACTCTGGCCAGCGGCGGAAGTTCGCCCTCAGCGCATCGATCATGCCGGTGATGGCCGCTTGGGGCCCGGCGGACGCGATCCAGCGTCGCATGTCCTCACGTCGACGAAACGCACGTGTTCCTCCTTCGTCTCGCGATGGGCGTGCTTTTCACGCGGTTCCAAGGCTTTAGTGGCAACACTGTAGGAGAAGGCGATACGCACGGGCGAGACCACTTCCGCGCGACTTCCACGCAACGGCGGGAACACTGTGCTCACTGCGATATAGCATTGTGCGCATGAGAGACCCGATGCACTGGACCACGCCCTCATCGCCGCATTGCGGGCCGACGGGCGCGCCCCGGTGGCCGAGCTGGCGAGGAAGCTGGGCGTGACCCGCGCGACGGTCACCCGGCGGATCCAGTCGCCTCGGAGAAGGGGTGATCCTCGGATTCACGGTGCGCGTCGCCGGGCAGGGCCGAAGAGGCCGGGTCCGCGCCATCTGCCATCTGGCGATCAAGGGCCTCGATGGAGGGAGACCATACGGGAGCTGCGCGGTCTGCCGGAGATCACCGGCCCGCACGCGACGAACGGCGAATGGGACCATCGGGAGATAAGCGTCCCTCCTGGCCGAGGTGTGATGACGCTGTCGATGATCCGCGGCATTCCGGGCATCTACCATCTGGAGACGAGCCTGCTGCTGCGCTCCGTGCTCGCGTGAGGCGCCGGCGGCCGCCCGTTAGCGGATGCAGGGCGCGGAAGTCCCCCGCCGTCAGTCGCATACGGTGGGCCGGTGAGGCCACGGGCGCGGACGAAGGCCGGAGGCACGGGCGCGGCCGGCCGCGCGGAGACAGCGGCACGACCCTTGCCGGAAGCCGGTCTGCGCCGGAAGCGGATCCCCCGCCGAAATCGGCGCTCGGCTCAGCCGACGTCGGCTAGGACGAGTTCGGCGAGCTGAATCGCGTTGAGGGCCGCGCCCTTGCGCAGGCTGTCGCTCACGACGAACATGGCCAGAGCCGCGGCGGCCGGGACCGACTGTCTCTCGGCGGATCGCCCGACGAAGGGGGTCCCTGCCCGCCGCGGCGAGCGGCGTCGGCACGTCGGCCAGTTCGACTCGGGCGCCGCCGCCAGGATCTCCTGGGCCTCGTCCGGGCTCACCGGCGCGGCGAACTCGGCGTTGACCGACAGCCCGTGGCTGGTGAAGACGAGACCCGCACTGCCGGACACCGGCGAGGTCGGGGATGCCGAGGATCTTGCGGGATTCGTTGCGCAGCTTCTGCTCGTCGGTCTCCTCCGTGCCGTCGTCGACGATCTTGCCGGGCCAGGGCGACCACGTCGAAGGCGATGGGCGCCGCGTAGGTGCTGGGCTCGGCAGGTCGACGGCTGAGCCGTCGGTGGTCAGGCGGGTCAGGTCCCGAGCGGCGCCGGCGCGGATCTGCGCGTCCAGCTCCTTGACCCCGCCAGCCCGGATCCCGGACGGCCTGGTAGGTGGAGACGACGAGACGGGTCAGGCTGAAGGCGTCGGAGCGGTTTGAGCACGGGCATGGCGGCCATGGTCGCAGTTGGGGTTGGCGATGATGCCCTCTGGGCGGTGCGTCAACGCGTGCTGACCGGAGACGACGAGGGGGACCTCGGGTCCTTCCGCCAGGCCGAGGAGTTGTCGACCACGACGGCTCCCGCGGCCGCGAACTTCGGGGCGTATTCCGAGACGTGGCGCCGCCGGCGGAGAACGCGGCCACGTCGATGCCCGTCAGATCCGCTGTGGCGACGTCCTCGACCGTGATGTCCTCGCCGCGGAAGGGCAGCGTCTTGCCCGCCGATCGCGACGAGGCGGAAGAATCGGACTCTCGTCCGCTTCGACGCCGCGTTCTTCGAGAAGGGTCCGCATGACTCGGCTCGACCTGCCCGGTCGCGCGCCGACGACTCGCCAGTGTGGTCATCGTCCTGTACCTCCGTATACGACGGCCCGGGTGCCCGCATCCAGGCCGAATGCTGTGGACGGCGCGAGAGGCCTCGTCGAGGCGCTCGGGCGCCACGACGACGGAGACTGGATCTCCGACGTCGAGATCATATCGACGTTGACGCTCAGCGCCGAGGGTCTTGAAGAGCACGGCGGAGACGCCCGGAATGGGAGCGCATGCCTGCCCCCACCACCGAGAGATGCCCACCGATTCGCTGACCCGGATCTCGCGGGCTGAGCCTGTCCGGATTCCTCGAGGGCGGCCACGACGGCGGGGATCCTGCCTGCGGCACCTGAACGAGAGGTTCGAGCTGTCGGGCGTGGCGACGGCGGTGTTCTGACGATCATGTCGATGTTGTCCACCGCGGCGACGGTCGCGAAGATCTTCGAGCGGGTGCCAGGGGACGTTGGCACGCCGGCGATCGTGATCTTCCCCTGGGAGCGGTCATGCGATCCCGCGACGACCAGGGCCCATGGCCTTGCTCTTGCTGTAGTTTTTCGTCCACGATCCAGGTGCCTTCCTTGTTGGAGAACGACGAACGGACGCAGGGGCACGTTGAACTTGCGGGCGAACTCGACGGCTCGCAGGTGGAGCACCTTAGCGCGTGCGCGGCGAGTTCCAGGGTCTCGTAGGTCATGACCGACAGCCGGCTGGCGCCCGGCACGATGCGGGGGTCGGCCGAGAAGACGCCGTCGACGTCGGTGTAGATCTCGCACGTCGACGTTCTCAGGGCCGCCGCGAAGGCGACGGCGGTGGTGTCGGATCCGCCCCGTCCGAGGTCGTGACGTCGTTGTTGTCGTTGACGCCTTGAACCGGCGACGATGGCGCGCCGCGCGCCCTGATGACGCGGAGGATGCGTTCGGGACGACTCAGACGATCGAGGCCTTGCCGTGTGGAGTCGGTGCGCAGGCCGGCCTGCTGGCCCGTGAAGGCGAGCGCCCGCAGCCCCGAGAGTTGACCGCCATCGCCAGGAGGGCCGTCGATATCCGCTCGCCCGCGCGGTCAGGAGGATGTCCATTTCGCGCGCAGGGGCCTCGTCGGTGATCTCGTTGGCGAGATCGATGAGCTCGTCGGTCGTGTCCCCCATGGCCGACACGACTGACGACGACGTCGTTGCCCGCCTTCCGGGTCTCCACGATCCTGCGGGCGACGCGTTTGACGGCGGCGGCGTCCGCGACGGACGAACTTCACCGAATTTCTGGACGACCAGGGCCACATCTTCTCCTTCGGTCGGCCCAATAGTAGTGGCACCGCCTTCCGCGGACCCGGAATACCGGACTATGGACGCGGGGATTGATCTGGTGTGAGTTCGGTTCCAGACGGATCGGCGGGTGGGTCAATGTGTCGAGCGGGCCAGGGGTCTCGGGGACGCGTCGGCGGCCGAGGGCGTGGATGCGCTGGCGGCCTCGAAGGCTCTGGAGAGCGTGATCCGTCGGCGTATTCGAGGTCTCCTCGACGGGCAGGCCTGAGGGCGAGCGCGTGAGACCGCCACGCCCAGGCACGAGGAGGCGGATGAGGTAGGCGGCCGTGGCCTCCCTCGATGTTCGGGTCGGTGGCGAGGATGACTTCCGTGACGGTGCCGTCGCCCAGCCGCTGGACGAGCTCGCGGATGCGAAGGTCTTCGCCCGACCCCTGATGGGGTCTGATGGAGCCTCCCAGCACGTGGTAGCGGCCGCGGAATTCGCGGGTTCGCTCGATGGCCACGATGTCTTTGGACTCTTCGACCACGCAGATCACCGAGCCGAGGCGGCGCTGGTCGGAGCAGATGGAGCGAGACGTCGGCCTCGGTGACGTTTCCGAGATCTCGCAGAACCGCACGCGCTCCTGACTTTTGAGCAGGGCGTCGGCGAGCGCCTGGTCTCTCGGTGGGGTCTTCGTCGAGGATGTGGAAGGCGATGCGCTGGGCGCTCTGGGCCGAAACCTCGGCAGGTGTCCGAGTTCGTCGATGAGCCCTGACGGCGCCGTCGTGGACCTTCTCGCCATATTTACCGCCCTCCGCTGGTCTTGTGTCGATCTCTTCGCATCACCTTGCCCATATTGAAGGTCGATGGTACGACATTCAGGCCGACGAGGTCCGACTGGGAGACGTGCCGGGTCGGAGTCGGGAGACTTTCAAGGTCCTCCCCGCTGGCCGCGGCGGCGGCAGGCGACGGCGGGCGGGCGGGCGCGGTTCCCGCCGACCTCGCCGGGCTTTCCGGCCGGCCGCGCTCTCGCCCGGTTGGGAGTGGCGGCGTCCGCGAGCCCAGTAAGCCGCCCGCCCGCCGCGGGCGGCTGCGAACCCGACTCTCAGGGCGCATCCGCCTCCGTGGGTGGCGCGGATCCGCGCCGATGGGCTGGGCGCCGTTGCTCGCGCTTTCCCTCGGGCCGGGAGAATCAGGAGAGCCCACGGCGTCGCGTGCGGCGAAGGCGAACGGTCCCGGCCTGGGGAACGCGGCAGCCTCGGCGGTGGGCGGAGGCAGGGCCCGTGTCTGCCGCGGCGGAGCAGCCTGCCGCGGCAGGAGGCGCAGTGGGCAGGTGCGTTGGGCGTAAGAAGGGACATCGTCCCGCCCGGGGTCGTCCTTCACAGCCTGGCCCGGACCTCGCCACGGAGGTCCGCCCGCCCGTCGCCCGCAGTCCTGGGCTGCCCACCGCCCGCGTACGCAAGGCTGGACCGGCATCCTCCTTCGCAGCTGCCCGGGCTCGCCACGCCCGTGCCTGCCATCCGCCGAGCCGGCGGCGGCATCGCGGGCATCGCCGGCTCCGGCGTCTCGCCTCAGATGTAGCTTCGCCGGCCGCGCCTCGGCGGCTCACCGGCCGCATCGCCGAGCTCGGCGAAGTCTGAGCGGTTGGGTCCGTTCCGGCGGTCGCCTCGGATTCGTCGGCTTCATCCGCTCCGCGGGCGGACCGCTTCGCCGGTCTGGGCAGCCGCCCGCGCCTTCTACCGCCAGCTCTTGCCGCCCTGTTGCCACTCTCACCGACGCCGTCGTCTCCGCCGTGAGCGGAGGCGCCGACGCCGGGCGCGTCGATCAGCTGGGCGAGGGACTCGCGGGTCGCGCCCGGTGCTCATCGCGTCGGAGGCGCCGGTACCCCGTCGGCTGAAGGCTGAAGGCCGCTTCGAGGTTCCTCAGGCGGGATGTCCTCTTCCGTGGGGATGTAGGGGGCGGGATCGGGATGTCGGGGAGGGCGACGCCGGTGGAATCGGAGCTCGGCGCTCGATGGCGGGTTCTCCCGGCGTGGGGCTGTGCGGCCTTGGACGGGGCGGCTTTTGCGGTGCGGAGAGGGCCGGTCTGCCGGTTGGAGTCCTCCTGCGGGTTCTCGCCGTTGCGGCCTCGCCCCTTGTGCCGCGGATCCGGTCGCGCACGTCGCCACGCCGGATTCAGACCTGCTCGTTTCCTCGCTTTGCCGTGGGCCTGGCTCACGCCGTGAGCTGAGGTCTCTCCTACCGTGGCTGCTCTCCCTGCCCGCGGAACCGTATCCGGCGGCGTCGCCCGCTCCCGCGGCTGCGGCAGGCGTGCCTTTCGCATCGGTGCGGCGAGTTCCCCCTCGCCGGCGGCGCGGCGGGGCCTTCGCCCGTGCGGCCGCGCGGGCGGGCACGAGGCGGATGCCGAGGTCGCCCTCTGGGGGCGGGTCTTTTTGGGCCGGCCTCACGCCACCAGTCCCCTCACGCGCACGTCCTCCGAGCACGTCGTGGAAGCGCCGGGAGACGGCGGGGCTGTGGCCTCGGTCGTTGAACGTCGTGGCCAGGCCCGCGGTCTGGAACTGGGAGTTGGAGGACGCCGTCCCGGATAGCGCCGACCATGGCGTGGCTGTCGATGGGCGCCGCGTCGACTTTCAATTCTGGGCGACGGCGGCACGATCTCCCGCCATCGCTGGCGCACGATCGACGCGTCGGCGCGCAGGAACCGGGCGTCCGCGCCGGCCGCGGCAGCCCCTGTACGCCGGCGCGGCCGGGCTGCAGCGCCCTCCGGGCCATCCGGACCGCCCGGAGCCGCTCGCACCGTCCGTTCCGCGCCCGCCGGAGCGAGCCGTTCGCACCGCGGAACCAGGCGCGTCCACCGGTCCGCCGGCAGCAGCCGGCGTCGGCGGCGGGCGGCGTCCGCCCTCAGGCCCACGGCCCGCGGCGAGATCCTCCGCCCGGCCACGGCAGGATTGCGCGCGCGCAGCCTGCCGTGTCGCCGTTGCGCGGCGGCCGAGGCGCACCAGCGGGGCCGAACGGGCCGCCTGGCTCTCGGTTCGCCAGCTTGGTCCAGCCCCCTGCCCCGCCCGGGAGGTTGCGCCTCTCGGGGCGGTGGCCTGCGCCCGGCGTTCGGCGCCTGCGCCTCCAGGCGCCCTCGGGCGGGCGGCCTCGACCAGGGGCAGCCTCGCACAGGAGTTCGAGCTGAAGGCGCGGCGAGGTCGCCGACCATCCCCTGAGCGCGTCGTTGGTCGGTCCGCCGCCCGCGAGGCACGCGCGCGCCCTCAGGTGCTCGGCCTGGACGAGCATCCGCTCGTACTGGTCGCGGGAACCGAAGTGAGGACGTCGTCGGCCTGCTCGCCCGCCAGGGGAGACCACGATGAGTCGCGCAGCCGCTGCAGCAGGTCCTCGACGAATCGGCGCGGATCATGCCCGGACTGGACGACCCTTTCGACCGGCGGCGAACAGGCTCGCCCCTGTCGCGGGTGGCGACAACCTCCACCGCGTCGTCGAGGAGGAGGGCGTCGGTGAAGCCGAGCGATCGCGCCTGGTCATGGGCGAGCCCCGCTGCTTCGGATCCGCCGATCAGCTGGTCGAGAACGGAGAGGGAATCGCGCACGGCGCCGCCGCCTGCCCGTACGATCGAAAGCGGGCAGGACTCCGCGCCGATCTCGATGCCGTCAGCACGCAGATGCCGGACATGAACGCTTCGCGGGTCTCGGGCGACGGAGTCCGGAAGGGTGTATGGTGGTGGGTGCGCGAGCTGATCGTGCCGATGACCTTCTCGGGCTCCGTCAGCGCGACACGGAATTTGACGTGGTCGGGGGTTCCTCGACAGCGAGCTTGAGGAGGGCGTTCGATCTGGTTGGGAGACCATGCGGGCTTCAGTCGATGATGAAGATCTTGCGCGTCCCGTGCGGGGGCGAAGGCGGCGCGCCCGATCGAGCTCGCGGGCGTCGTCCACCCGCCGTGGCTCGCGGCGTCCATCCTCGACCACGTCGAGGCTCTCCCGGCCAGGGAGAGCTCGCGGCGGGATCTCGCACTCGCCGCACGGGTGTCCCGTGAGCCTGCAGCGCAGTTCAGGCGGCGCGCGCGAGGATCCGGCGCAGACGTGGTCTTCCCGCAGCCGCGCGCGGGCCGGAGAAGAGGTAGGCGTGTGCCGCTCCCGCCAGCCCCGCAGGGCCGCGCGCGATGGGCCTCGTGGACGTGTCCTGGCCGATCGCGTCCCGGAATCTCTGCGGGCGGTATCGCCGGCAGGTACAGTGCGCCATGCTCACGCCGCAGTCTACGGGCAGACGCCGGCGTTCTCACCTTCGGCTTCTGACGCCGCACCGTGCACCGCCCCGCCTTACCGGTCGACATCGCGATCATCATTCGACCGCAGTGACGACGATGCTGGATATGAGGGATTGATGTGGCAGCATGGTGACAGCCCGTGTTCGCTTTGGCCGAGCGCGTAAAAGGAGAGCGGGAATGTCGAGGTTCCTGCTATGGATCTGGCTCCACTCGGATTCCGTGACGGTGGGTGGCAGATACCGTCTCGGCAGACAGCCAGGTTTACAAACAACATTTCGGCCCGGCATCGGAAAATGACGGACGACGTCGACTCCACGATCCTGCTTCTCCAATCGAGTCAGATTCGGGAGGGAAGTCACACTCGCAACGAGGGAACCAACGAGTTGAAGCATACGCTGGAGCACATCGTCACCATGATGAAACATGCCACGCATGAGCTGTCGGACGCCTGTGCCCTTGTCGGCTTGGGCGTCAAAGGCGCCGTTGAGGACTTCGATTCCACGGGTCGAACATCGCTCGAAATTCAAGTTCATGATGTCAGCAAACCGGTTCGGTGAACGGTTTTCCATCGAAATTACTGCTTGGAAGATGCGAAGCGGATCTCCACCGAGCAACCAGTATGAGAACTGCATAAGGCGCATGGCGAGAGCTTTTTGCAGGTGTATGGCCCCGCGCATCTCGGGCCCCTTCGCGGTTTTGAACCCGTTTCAGGTTCATTGTGAGCGAAGGGTGGCAGTAATAAAAATACGTCTATGAAAAACAATGGGCGAAGCTATGGTGTTCTGCGATCGCATCGGTCGTCTTTTCTGGCGGCGGCCGGATGCGCCGGCCAGTCCAAGCCAGCCGGGTTTGGCTTCAAGCACGACGCCGTCCTCGAGTGGGAGTTCGTCGCCAACGCCGTTCGTCAAAGGCACGCGGATGAGGATCCCGCAAGCTCTCAATCGTGTCCCTGATGGATACATCGCACACAGTCGAACAACTGCTTAACGCTCCTATCCGATCGTTATCGTGCCTCAAGGGAACCCCAGTTGAAAAAGCCGACAGAACTCCACAGCGTTTAGATGTATTTATGTATATAAGCAGCAAAATGCCGATCGTGATCGATTTTGTGAGAGATCACAAAGGATGGCCACAAATTAAAAACATGAAAAAGAAAAATCTGTGAAAATAAACAACGTTACATTTCATGGAGTTTCCTATAAAAACCGATAGCGGGGTTGGGGTTTCTCGCCAGTCTTGGTATGGAGCTACCAAAAATGTAGCATGGTCAATCGACATTATCGGGCCGATAATGCTGGAAAAATATTCCACAAGAGCTTCTCGAGGCCATGCGAACAATAGAATTCCTTTGCTAAACAAAAGCAAACCGATTCCGACCAATGTCCGTCTCGGGTGGCATCCTTCCGGCTTTGTTCAGCAGTCCGCAGTAAGTCGTCGATCTTTTTGCTCGCTTCGCCGAATGCCTTCCCCTGGCCGGACATCAAGCCTTGATCGCTGCCCATCAATCTTTCGTATTCCGACTTTTGCTTGCCGACTCATTTTCACGTACGGTTTAAAGGGAACCATCCGCATTGAGCGGAGAATCACCTTGTCCGGCTCTCACTCCCCCATTTTCTGTTGTGGTGTCTCGGCTCCAGAAGGCCACGTATTGGCTTCGGAAGCCGCCGCGAGGAACTGACTCTTCATCGTCAGAGCCACACCATTATGAGCGTCGACAACTTTATAGTGGGCAGTCTCCGCATTAGACGTAGACAGCATAGTTTCCAAAAATCTTGGGAAGACCCCAATCTTTCCCCCGCATTTATATTCAGCACTGTTCCGGCTTTCCGCCAGTCAGAAAGACCGGCTATGGAAAACTAAATCACCGAATGGAACAATCGATACGCCTTTAGACACTAAAGACTGAATATATCCATTATTTTGATCCAAAAACTTTTTCATATTTTCGTTTGCATTGTGTGGAGCCACCGTCAAAGTCTCCAAAGATATCTGTCCATGAGGCCACAGTGGTCTTAAGTCCAATGTGGTTGCGATCGCATGTTTTTACCATATCAACGTGCATTTGCGCCATAAGAATGATTTATCATGGTTTTGAAGCTTGCTATCAATGGAGACATCAACAAGAACACCATCAAGACCTTTTAATCTTGATATATCATATGCACTTACTCTTAGCATGTACTCACCTGGACGATCCGGGATATTCGCTGTAATGTAAAAAGATCCGCTTGCTAGATTGCATTTGGTGAAGCGATATCGTGCATATAAGGTCCAAGTATTGCCCCTGATATCCTCCTCAGGTGGGAGTGACTATGGCCGAATCTGCTCTGACCTCTGTTAAAACCTCCAGCATCCATGGCTTCTTTTGATAACCATCAATGTATTCATGCAATACAGTAAAATTTTTCTTTATGTCGGCGTGCATCGGGTATTGATGTCACTTCATAAACCATTTTGCCAAGATGTTCGCCTTTGTCAGGATATTGAATTTCTCCGCCAGATAATTTTATAACGTACTCCAACTAAATATTTTGTCACATTTTGATCGTTATACCTTCGATTCCTACATTTGATGACAAAATGATCTATTCATTTGTGGATCACCGTCTAATCCATGCATGACATTGGCAACGGATCCCATGTACCTAAAGGTGGTTTGCTATAGGATGCAAATGATACATTTGTATCGTTAGTATCATGCATACCGCCCGCTTTATAATCACGCAGATAACTCTATTATAATGTGCTTTCTGCTCATAATCCCATTTAAGCAAAATCATACATCACATTATGTTTGCCATTGACAAATTCTCGTGAAAATGTCAACTCAGGGTGTTCATAAGCCCCAAGTCCCCAAGCTTGAGCAAGAAATACATAGCCACGTGATTCTTTCTTCACCGTGCTTGAACTATAAACTCCTAAATTGTGAAATGGTTTTGCATCAGCCACTACGTCCTATGATTTGTTCTAAATATCCTCTTGCCATTCAGAAAGGGATTTATGGATGATTTTCCCATTTTCTCCCTCTACTTTTACTTCCATTGTCGAGCCATAAGATCGCCAGGCATTCCACATTGCTACGCGCCTCGTTGGTGAGGATCCGATGAATTCGCATCCAAATCGCGAGGAATCGATCCCGTGGCCAGCATCGTCCCACTGCCCATCGCGGATAGCGCCTTTCCTACGGCTCTGAGCGCTGCGCCGAATCCGGATCCAAACGATCCGCGTTCGCAGCGAACGATGCGATTTTACCTGGACCGTATTTCATAGCAAATGCATTTGCCAGAAACGGATCCGTACCCAACCGCTTAGCATATCGGGAATTGAATTCATCCAAGCTTTCCTCTGAGTGTTGCCATTTTTGTTCACATCCGACAATAATTTCACTGCATCGTCTGCATCTCTGTTCGCATCGGTCACACGCGTTTGAGTGGCGATGACCCTCCACCGTCACCGAACATGGCAACACCCACATTGCGCCGAACATCAGCATCATTATGCCCTGTAGTCTTGGAAGATGGCAGAAATCCTCAATTTCTTCAATTCCACCGCCGTTGTTGCAGCTAAAGCGTCTAAGGCCCTAATGTCCTTATTGTATGCCTTTGCAATTCTTTTCTGAGCGGAGTCGAGTTCATTTTCAACATCTTCCGCCTTAGGATAGCAAATGTTCTTATCTATAGCCTGACCAGGCTTCGGAACTAAAGCCATTCTATTATCGTAAGTACTTTTTGCTTGATCCCAATCACTTTGATGTTTTTAATTTTATTTTGAGTGTTCGAATAAGCTTCATTATAATTTTCTAACTTTTCATGAATGATGTTCTATTCCAGCTGCTTTGTGCGCGCGGCTGATTTAATCATCAGAGGCTTCTCGTGCGTACGCCTTAGCGCGACCACTCCATACGTCGGACCGAGAGCCAATCCTCCCGAAACCGTGCTGCCATCACGAGCGACGTCCGTCCGGAGGTATAGCCCCGGCTAAGTTTTTGAGATGCGATGGCCAGTCCGTGGATATCCGCTTTGTCCAAAGACGGCAACTCGTCGGCACCGCCGGTAAATGACTATGCCATCGTGAATACCTCGTTTCTCCGCTGATCCAGAGGATTCGGAAGGTTCAGAAATTCTGCATAAGGCTATTTCCTGTGTACCACTTCGGTGAGTTGCATTTCAATATTCCAGCACTTTCGATTTCCAAACTAATTCGATCACATTTTCGATTCGATGTTTTGAATGTCATTCAATTTCATTGATATATCGGGTTTCGATTGCTACAAAACAGTTCGGCAGCTTTCTGGGATAATCTCTCATCGGTAAGCAGTGCTGCGCAGGAACCAGTTTGAATTTCCGCGAAACGAGTCTTGCGGCGGATATGACTTTTCGCTTTACGCTCATAGTTCGCATCTTCGTTCGATCCGATCGCACTCAGGCCGGTTTCGGCGCTCCTCTCCCAAAGCTTTTCGCAGCCCAAGGCGGCCCCGAAGGCGGAAGGAAAAGGGTAGGCGAAGGAAATGAAAAGGACTTCCCACGCACCCGCCAGAGCCCGCATACCCTTGCTGCCTTCCAGCCTGGGGAGTTTTTCGCGGGATGACTGCCGCGGGAAGCCACGTCCAGATTACCCGACCGGTTAGCGGCCCGCCAGCTGCACCGGTCCCCTCCGCGGCCTGGTTCTGCCGGCCAGCGGACATTCGGCTCCGCATCCGCGCCTGCGTCCCAGAGTGCATGAGCATCGACATCCCTGGCATGGGCATCGGCGGATTGGCTCGGCGCCCTCGACACCCTGGATCTTCTGGCCGCCCCCGGTGGCCGCGTCCTCACGGCCGTGGCGGAGCGCGAGCCGGATCTGGCGGCGCAGGCCGTGGCCGCGATCGATCCCGGAGTTCGCTGATACCGACGCGATGACGACGCGCTACGCCATGGATCTGCGCCTCTCGTGCAACTGCGTGCTCGTGGCGGGCAAACGCGAGAGGGGCAGGAGCGCATCGCGGCGGCCGTCGTCCGCGCGCGACGAAGGCCGACGTCAACCACGTCATCAAGAGGCTCCTGAACGCGCAAGGCGTCCTTCTGGCCGCAGGAACGGGCCGTGGAAGCCTCGGGATGGAGTACGGCGGGATCACCCCCGTCGGGGGTGCCGGAGGGCTGGCGTCTGCTGCTCGACACGCGCGTCGTGGAAGGCTTCGCCGTGATCGGCCTGGGGCTGCGCCCTCCAAGCTGGCGCCGCCCGGCGAACCCCTGGCGAGGCTGCCCGGCGCCGAAGTGCGGTGGAAGGCCCGGCCACTGAGTAGGCCGCCGGCAATCGGCGCCTGCAGGCGCAGCCTGTCGGCCCTTTGCGCAGTAAGGCGAGGTGCCTCGAATCGCGCCTGGAGCGGCTACGCCTCTTCGCCTCGGGCGAGGCCTCCGCAGAGCGCACTCGGGGCACTGCAGCCGGCTAGCGGGCTCCTCACAGCCGACCAGCCTTCCGCTCAGCCCCCGCCTTCCCAGCCGCGGAAGGGCCGGAGCGAGAAGACGACTCGACGGGCACGTCGAAATACTCGGCGATCTGCAGTGGGCGAGTAGGCTGAGCGAGGGCGAGTACTCGCCCCGCTCCAGGTAGCCGATCGTCTGATAGTGGACTCCCAGGGCTTCCGGCGAGTTCTGCGCCGCGACGTGCCCGCGTTCGGCCCGCAGCATGGCGATGCGATTGTGTATCGCCACTCAGTACCCCTGGCCAGGAAGGCCCGGGCGGCGGCACTGAACTCCCGGAGACCCGCGGATCATCTTGCGCATGAGGATCGGGGGCGAGCACCAGCCCGGCCGCCGCCCGACGCGCCGAGCACCGCCAGGGATTCGAGGGTGCGCGACGACTCCCCGGCTTCCAGCGCCACCGCTTGCCCGGGCGGGAAGGCGGGACCGCATCCCCAGCCCCAGCCATCAGGACCGGAAGGCCTTCGCGATCGCCTGGACCCATCCGGCCATGCCGACCACCGGGCTGAAGATCCCCGATATGATCATCAGGCCGTACAGGAAAACGATCGGGATCACGAGGGCGACGGAGCTGCTGATCAGGGCACCCGATCACTGCGCCGATCGGAATGGAGCACGCAGCCCAGCGCGCACCAGCCGAAGGCCGCCAGCCATCTCAGCGGCTCGGAGGGGACCCAGGCCTCCCAGGGCGAGGGGCCCCACGGCCAGGCTGACGAGGAAGCACAGCATGTTGGCGACGCACTGGTAGAAGGTCTTGCCGACGACGTATCCGGTGATCCCCGACGGCTTTTCATCCGGACGAGCGAGCCGTCCTCCTTCTCCGCGAGGATCTCGCCGGCGACGGCGAACCCGCCTATCACGAGGCCGAAACCGAGCAGCCCCGGAAGGAGATCCTATGCCCGTCGGGGTGAAGCTCGCTGTCGGTCTTCTGGCCCGGGGCCAGGAAAAACGACGATACGAGCATGACGGGGATCGTCATCAGGCCCACCACACGTGCCGCTGGTCTGCGGAGTTGCGCAGGTCGATCAGGCCCTGGCGCATGCCGCAGCGCAGCACGCCGATGGCGGTTTGTCACGCGGGTATTCGCATTCACGCGAGGCTCCCTTCCCCCGCCGCGTCCAGTATGGCGAGCGTGTTCTCTGCACGTCGTCGCTGTGCTGCCTTCGGCCTGCCGGACCAGGCCGATGTAGGCGTCCCGGAGCGTGGCCCGTCGGACTTCCAGATCCTCGACGCGGCCGCCTCTGACAGCAGCTCGCGAGGAAGCCCGTGGCGTCGGACGTGGCGTGGACGTGCCGCTGGGCTCCATCGGGACCATCGGACCTCGGCCTGCCCGAAGTCGAGGCGGCGCAACTGGTCCGGCGAGCCGTCGGCGATGATCCGGCGCTCGGCCAGAACGAGGATCCGGTTGGCCACCTCCTCGGCCTCGCCGAGGTCGTGGGTGGTCATGAGGATCGTCGTGCGATCGTCGGCCAGGGATTGGATGACGTCGTGGAAGCCGCGGCGAACCAGCGGGTCGAACGCGGTCGGCTCGTCGAGGAAGAGGGATCTCCGGCCTGCCCACGAGCCCGGCGGCGACGTCGAGACGGCGCCGTTTACCGCCTGACAGCTGCCCGATCCTCTTCGACTCCTCCTCGGCCAGGCCGACGGTGCGGAGCAGGTCCGGAATCGGCCATGGGCGCGGAACCTCGGCGATGGAAAAGGGCCGGTAGTAGGAGCCCAGATAGTCGAGGAACTCGCCGACCCGCCATTTCGCGTGGTCGCGCCAGGATTGCAGGACGGCCCCTGACCCTGGCCCGCCAGGCTTCGCCGGCCTCCCACGGGTCGCGCCCAGTACCTTCACCTCCCGGAGGGAAGGCGTGCGCAGGCCTTCGAATATCCGATCGCGGTGTGGTCTTGCCCGCGCCGTTGGGGCCGAGAAAAACGACCACCCCACCGCGGAGAACCGTGAAGTCCAGGCCGTCGAGGACGAGGTTGTCTCCGTAGGGCGACGCACAGGCCGGCGACCCGACGACCTTGACAGCGCCGACATCGGATCCGGTGCCGATCAGTGCCGGGCCCGGGGCCCGGCTGAAGGCCTACAGCTGCGTAGTCCGGAATATGGTAGGAGTACTACAATCTGTCAGTGGCCCGCTCCACCGGAACTGGCGCTCGGGTAAAGGCCGCCCGGATGCTCGGGCTGAAGACCAGACAGACGCTCCAGCAGGAGCCGGCGGCCCGGACGGCAGGCGAAATCGAGGCCGAGATTGCCGGATTCCGCGCCATCGGCTCACTGCAGTGGATCAGCGCAATCTTTGCGCCTCAGGAGGATTTCGCCTAGTGGCCTCTGGCGGCACGCTTTGCTGAAAGCGTGTTGGGTGCAAGGCCCTCAGTCTCGAATCATCCTCCGCTTCTGAGTCGACTTGTGTGAACCTCGAAGTCATAAAGCGACCAGAGGTCGTTTGTTTGGGGCTGGCCGTTCTGCTGCCTTTTTCCTTGATGCTACCCATGCAGGAGCCAGACTCTCAAAGTAGCGAAATAGGCGTAAGAAAGTGGGCGGGAAGGCGTCGATATGTTTTCTGACCTAAGGCGTCTCAGGCTGAAGTGGCGAGTATGCAAAGGCACTCCGCTCACCTCCTCTGCCGCCGAGTTGGGGCAGTCTTTAGTCGTGGCATGCTGCGTAGTTCAAGATTCCCGTTTGCCTAGTTACTCGTCGGCTACGCAGAGCGCCATACGGGCGCACCGGGAAGACGTGACGACGTGCGCGCGTGGTGGCGACTCGGCAGCAATCGACGTGCGCTTTCGCGCTCCGAAGGTGAGGCCTCTCTCGCGGAAAAAGGCGTCAGCGCGCACAATCGGCGGTCGTCGACGATTACATGACTCCGTCGAACTCTTTCCCTTTCGCTGTCGCTGTCGTCAGGGAGCAGCCGACGGGCCTCGCGATAATCTGATTGGAGGGACTGCATGCTAAGTGGCCGACAGAAGCAGACGAGAGAGGCGTTGATGTAGTTAGCTGTGCCTATCACGAGATCACTCAAACAGCCGCCTGCTGCCCAGTCCGTTGCCCTGAACAATCGAACCAAAACTTCACATCACCAAACGCTGTTTCAGCTTGCCCGGTTGTTGTACCCTGAGTAAAACGCGAGCTTTTCAGCCAACTCGTCTGCGGATTTCGGCCGATAAACTAGTGACTCACTGTCAGCCAGACCTTCTCAAAGTGTTTCGTCACCCTCACACCTGTTTACCGCCAGCTTTGAGGGCTTTTGCCGTGTTAAAATATTTTTAGAAGCTTCCTGGGCATTAACCCCTTTAGAGTTTGACGCGTTCTTTATATCGAAGTATTTCGAGCAATCGGCTCGAACGTTTGGGCCAAAGCCGTCACGCCCGAAGCGCCGTCCGCCAGAATGGATGCGACAACTGAGCGGCGGCGGTCGTCAGACCGGTATCCCAGAGGACGTCGTGCACAATCGGCTTCATCGGGCGGCTTCTGAACCCATGATCTTGAGAGAGAGGCAGTCGGACGTCTCTCGCCACCATTGCATTGGTTCGCGCAAGAGACCGCCACAGAGAGGTCGCGGGTAGGTTTCCTTCGTAGCTTTCGATAACGTTGAAACTACGGCAAAATCGTACCAGCTCTTATGTCAAAGCTATTGCGTAAGTAATCGTCTCGATCTCGCCGGTGCTACCGGGAAAAGCTTTTGTTGTGGAAGAGACTGCGTGTGTGGCGTAGGCGAGGGATCCCCGAGTTCGGGCTGCGATGGTTTGTTGCCTCTCCCAAATCAAAGCTCCGCGTCTGAGATCAGTTGCCGAAGATGGTGGGACAGCTCGCCAGCGCTCACGCATGTTTGTCGTGAAGTCAAAGATGCGCTGATCAGGATCGGCAAGGGTATCACCATGCGTGACAGCAGAGACAAAGTCTCTCGGCCAGCTCACTGAGAGTCAAAGCTGGTGTCCTGGAAACTCATCAAGGGATAACAACTGGATACTTGTCATGCGATGAGCTGCAACCGCCTCTGAGCCAACGAGGGGCTTGTTTGCCGCTCGTGCGAACTCGCCGAAAACATAGCGGCCTTCCTCTGCATGGGCCAAACAGCTTGGCTTCCTTCTCCCAAAGTCCGGAGTGACATGATTTAAGAAGTGTTTCCTCGCTTGGATACAGAATCCGCGGAGGAGTGCCAGTGAGCAGCAGTCTGCCGTGTGTTTTTCAGAATGTCAAGGGCAAATGAGTGGTAGGTGCGCACTCGATTGACCGCTGCCTCTTCCTGCATTCAGCAGGTCACGACATCTGAGTCCCCAACCTGTCGAACGGCTGCCCGAGAAAAGCTCGCGAGAAACGAATCGCTTGTTCAGGCGCAGCTCCGAGACGTACGACTTTGCCTCTCTCTCAGCAGTGACAGTGTTGTCTCTTGCCGGAACCAGGGCCGCCATAGCTCTAACACAGGACATTCACTCGTAGCTGCGCTCTCGGCGGTGATCTGACACTCCATGCCGGCAGGCCCACCGTCGTCATTGTCGAGGTTGCCCATCTGCAGCTGCCCCGAGATGACATCGTCGTCTCGCCTTCGGACCTGAATGGGATTACTTTGTGTCGAAGGAGTTAGATATCTGTCGATATAGAGTAAAGCGTAGCGAATAAACGAAGGCAATTCGTTTTTCGCTCTGGCATTGTTCAATAAGGATCGCAGCACACCGTAACCGCACGAGTCGCCTTTTCGCGCTTTGGCCACCTTTTGAAACGCAAGAGCGTGGCTCGCTTTCGCTTCCATCGACGCGTTATGCCGCAGTTCGCCGGATGCTGCAGGACGAGGGCGATGCTTTTCAAAGAAACCGTGTGCAGGGACGCTTTCGGGCACCTGGTCCACTAGGATGCGTCTCGACTCCTGATTCCGGTGACTCCCAGAACTTGCTGTATGCATCAATATTGTCTCCTAGTGCCAGGCTGATCTTGGCGGTTAGGCTTGTCTCGCATGCCGAAGACCGGTTTGCCAAGCGCTTTAAAGATCGGTCCGCACTTTGGCGCTTTCCCTGGTCGCCTCCAGCGTTGAAAAGTGACACGCCAGATAAGCCGATATGGGAGTAGCCGGCATGGAATCTTCGAGTGCCATTGAAGTGGCGTTGACGGCCGCTTCATCGTCGCCCTTCGACAACGAAAACCGCTCGGCTGAGAATAGCCTCCTGCCGACTGCCGTCGTTGGGCTCGATGTGTTCGACGGCGCTACGGTCGATCGCTTGCCCGTAAAACAGCTCTTATCGTCGCGACCAAGAACGACGGAGCATTTTCGGCTTCTGTATTGCTCAATGATCAAAGGCGAGGCGTGATGTGACGATAGATTGCCCCCATCTCCTGAAGACTATACTTCACTACCCGTCGCTGGATGTGCGGTGGCAAGGCGATCTAGGCTCTTCCCATTACAAATATGCTGAGTTCTGCTCCTCCAAATCGGCGATCATTGTCATCAGCAGGGCGAATACGGTTAGTTAATCGACCCGAACCCCCGTCTACCGAAAGGGACGGGGAAGGCTCGCCGTCGCGATAAATAGTTTGACAAATTTCACGGAGGTTGTCACGGAGTTAAGTCAGAGGCGTAAAGGAAGTCTGGTCGCCTCTGGTAGCGATTGATGAAACGGCTAAGACGCTCTGCAGCCGAGCGGATCGACTGCCGCCTTATCTCCAACTGCTGACTGAGTCTTTTGAGCTATTAGCGTTGCTGGCCACATGTTTGCTTTCACCTTGTTCGCCAAGCCGAAGAATCGCATCCAGCAGTGAGCCACGTTGTAAGCTCAACGCCTGTGAGCTGGTGCGCAGTGCGCGGCGATAGATGAATCCATAGTCCCGCTTTGTGAGCGCGGGTGAATATAGAACGCCCTTGCCCCAATGAAGGCTTCCGTCACTCAGACCATCTGACTCATCCAGCGGCGGTCAAAGAAGGTACTGCCGACGAAATCGTCTTCCCTCAGGGTCGTATCGACCCAATGAAAACGACTGGAAGCGCCTGGTCGACGTTTGGATCATCGGCGTGGAGATACCGTCGACTTCTTCGTCCACAAACGTCAGCTCATCATCCTCATTCCAGAGACGAAGGTGTTATGAAAGCGTAGCTGCTTAAGATTTAGACTCCATAAAACGACGCGAATAACGATTTTAAGAAAGAGCCATCTTTGATATCATCTACTGCGGTAAAATATGTTCATCAATAACTGGTCGGATGATAAAGACGCTCTGGTCCTAGAACCAGTTCTAGGCTTCATACAGTTGACTTACCAATATTGTTGCCTCCAACAAGAAGTGAATGTTTTTAAATATTATACGTCCACTTAGCAATGCCAATAAAAGTTTTAATATCTAATATTTGAATACGCATTTAATCACCTGCTGAATAGATTGGAAATGAACATACCTATGGGAGTATATTAAAGTATATTCTTGGTGGAATCTAAAAGTCCAGTTTTCAAGAAATTTTGATGCGAAATAAATCATTTAATGTATGTTAATATAATTAACTTGAAATTTAATGTTTTATCATATATTATTGTTAATTAAATTTATATAAAATAATCTAAACTTTAGCATTGTTTTTGAAGTCGATTGATATGGAATATAACATCATACATTTTGTACCGAATGTTACAACATCAACGATATTTATCGACTGTTAGTTTCGTGGCGAGCGACGTAGAACGTCGCTGTCCCGTCGCTGAGAAAGTGTCCTTGCCAAACAGAAAATGAGAGTCGCGACCGGCGGAGCGGTCAAAAGCAGGCTCCAAGCTCGAAACCGCGCCGACCTTGGACGTCGTATGCCGAGATTTAGAATCCGAGTGCTGAGCGCATGCGATCTGCGGCATCCTCCCGGGCCCCAGCAGCATCCTCCCGGCGGAACCTGCGGAGGCTCCCTCCTGTGCGGCAACCTCCACGCGGCCTGGTGCAGGCGCCGGATTCGCGGCCTCGCCGGTGAGGCGGATCACCGTGTGCCGCCGACCTTCGCCGCGGTTCCGTTCCTGGCCGTCTTCTCAGCGGAGGATCGACCTGCGCGGACGCGACCATCTCGCGGCGGAGACCGCTATCGGCATCGTGCGGGCTACCGTGCCCGCCGCCGACTACGCCGTCCGGTTCCGCCTGGCTCCCTTGATCGGGGACGCTGGTTCGCACCACCACCCTGCTCGTACCTGGCCGTCGTCGCCCTCCCTGCTCCGACCCCTGCGCCTCCCGCGCCCGGCCACTGGATCAGCGTCCCGCAGCGGACCAGCGGGCCTGCTGCGCGGGCCGGATCGTCACGTACACGGCGCGGCGATCCTGCTGACCTACGTGGGGCTCTGGCGACGCCTCGACGCGGAGAAGCACTTGCGCGCGCGCGCGACGACTCGCATCCCTGGGCCCTCGTGGTGGGCATTCGTCACCTCATCCTCGTCGGCTGGCCATGCACTCACATCCCCACGACGGGAAACCGGACGCACCGTCGCCGCCCACTCGCTTATGATCGCCCGGTTCGCCATCGGTCGGCACCGTCGCGTACGCTGCATCTGGATCCTGCTCAGCCGGGTCGCCGAGCCGCCGGAAGAGGACGTGGCCACGCGCCAGCGGGTCGCCGCGCTGCAACGCGGGTCGCCGACCTGACCGGCCCGGATCGCCGCCCTGCAGGCGAGCGTAGCCCGCCTCGGGCGGCCTGCAGGCCCTGACGGCCAGACGGACCCTGGCGCGCTGTGGGCAAAGGCCCAGGCGGCTCAGCAAAGAGCCCTGACGGCTGGGCGGATCTGAAGTACCCCCAGCAGATTCCAGGCAGTCTGAGTGAGATCCAGGCGGTCCGTTCGGGCGGAGAACCCGGGCGGGCAGGCGGTTGGATCTGGGCAGTGTTCGGCACTGCAGGCTCAAGCGATGATCCAGAGCAGTTCCAGATGGGCACGCCGCCGGGCCCGTGCAGGCAGGCCGTCGGCACGACGCCTCGCGCGCCGGCGGCGCAGGCCGACCATACGGGCCCGACCACCGCAGGCCCGGATCTGCACTGAGGCTGAAGAGGTTGCACTCGGAGAGGATGAGCACGCGCCTCGTGTAGGGTCCGCTCCGCCAGGCCGGGCGGCTCTCGAGGACTCGGACGATCGCGGGCGGCGGATGCACACGCGGGCCGTGGCGCGCGCCATCGCGTAACGCCGGACGGATCCAATGGACAGGCTGAAGATCGCGCTCCGGGCAGGTCCTCGCCGCTCGGCTCTTTCTCTCGATTGCCCGCGGGCGGGCGGAGATCGCTCGCCAGTCGGGCATGCAGACCCAGCCCTCCTCGGCTACCGTAGGGCTGAACGAAGGAACCTCCGCACGCGACGACTACCTGTCGCTAGAGATTCAGCAGCGCTAAACCGTCCTCTGTCGGTACGATCTCCGCCGTCCTGTTGCGCCTCATGGTCCTTGCGATGCTCATGCTTGGACCGGGATTGCTTCCTTTCCGCCAAGCAGAAGTTCTCCGAAGCTGCCCGAACAAGGTCATCACGCCCTGCATCTCTCCTGACGCGAAAGCCGCGAACTCTGGCGCATCACGGCCAAGGTGTTCAGCTCCGACGAATCGCACAGGGCTGGCCGGAGCTGTCGGGCAGGGCTGACGCTCAGCGTGAGGCGTGGCGCAGACCGGGAACTGGAGGGCGGGTCGCAAATTCACCGCCCTCCGCGCGGATCGCCACTGCAGCACGCGTCATCAACGCCGCCATACCCATCGCGTGCACTGCCCGAAGTCGGCAGGATCCAGTGCGATCACCTCGATGTCCGACGAGACCATCTCACATCGTGGTGGGTGGCGGATGCCGGGACGTCCTGACCGCCGACCAGGTCAAGAAGCGATTCAACGCTGAGGAGGCTGGAAGTCATCCGGCGGGCTGCGTCAACGTCCCGAAGGCCAGGAGCGAGTCTGACGCGCATCGCCGTTGCCCGCGGGGACCGGCTGGCCTCAACGCCTAGTCAGCGACCGCGTCAAGGGCCAGACGCCGATTGGCCGACTGGTGACGCCCATCGCCGACTGATTGAGCGCCGCGCAGTTGCGAACTGAGCTGGTCCGGCGTCGGGACCGCGTCCCGACGCCTCTCCAGGCCCTCCGCGTCCAGGCTTTCCTGTTACTTCCTCGTCAGTCGGCCCTGGTGGTCGCGGCTTTCGCGCTCGTCGGCTTCCCGCCTCGCAGCCTCTTCGGCGGCCTCTGGGAGCCTCGCTCTGCGGCCCTGCGCCTGCGCAGCCTGGAGCATCCTCGTAGCTTTCGGAGGCGTCCGCGCGGCTTCTGGGTGCGCGTTTTGCGGCGCTCCGGCGGCTCGCTTCCGTTCAGTCCGCGCGCGAATGGAGCACGTCGAAGAATTCGACGACGATGCTCGCTTCGTCCGGGTCGTGAAGTCGATGCGCAGGTCACCGCACTCTGGGCGAAAGAAATCCTCGTGGGCGGCCTCCAGGATCTGACGGCCTCGCGCCTCGGCGTCGGAGATCCTGCTGTCGGCCTCCCTGGAAGCCGATGACGCGGACCCTCGCTGTTGCGCTGGGAGGCGCGGTCTGCGCGCGTCCGTCGCACCGCGATCGCCGAGGTCGCCCTGCTCAGGCAGGTCACCGATGCCTTCGGCCTCGTAGCTCGCGCGCCACTCGACGTGGCGGTCTTCTCTCCGTCCAGCACGAGGCGATGGTTCGTCCGCCAGTTCGGGCGTGTTTCCCGAAGGAGGCAGGCGGGCGGCACAGGGAGGAGACCGTCGTCCTGGCCGAGTACGGCCTCCAGCGGAGCGATGTGGCAGAGGTTGCGGGCGCGCACCGGAACGCCTCTATGTTTCGATCAGGGTCACGATCGTGGAGCCGACGGCCTCATCCCGGCTCGGCTTCATTTCAGCCCGGTTTCGCGGGCTCGGCCTCGTCCGGAGTGGGTCACCTCTCGGCGCCCTCGTCCGGGTGGCTGCGGCGCCGGGCGCGCCGGCCGCGTCCGGCTCGGCGCTTCCGGGCGCCGCCCGCCCTCCGGGCTGGCGTGCCCAGTGCTCGCGCGCTCGGTTTCGCTCGCACTTTTCCTCCTGGTCGCGCTCTCGCCGTCGCGCATGGTCGTCTCCTCGCTCGCGCGCCTTCCCTCGCCGTCGTCTGGCTCCCGATCGCCGTCACCGTCCACCGCACGCCCTCGCGTCCCCGGCTATCGCCGGGTGCGGCCGGCGATGCGGGCTCCTGTTGCAAGCGTCGGCGGGCCCGCCGGCTGCCGAGCGCCGCTGCCGCGCCAGGATCGCCGTCACCGTGGAGTCGGCGGGCCCACCCGCGGGTTCGCCGGAGGTCATGCCTCGCCGGCTGCGTTTCGCCAGGTCGGTCGGATCGCGCCGGCGCCACATGGCCGCCTTCTTCACCCTCTTCGTCGCGGGGCGGTCACCGGGCAGGCCCGCGATCCCTCAACGCCGCCTGGATCTCACTGGGTGGTGAGGGATCCTGAAGCTGACCGCGTTGACCACGCGAGCCCGCCGCCGAGAGGTCGAGCAGGAGTCTGCGCGCGCCGCTACCGAGCGCACACGCTGCGAACGCCCAGGACGCGCGACGCCCGCCGACGGACGCCACGATCTCGGTGACGCGGGATGCTCCGAGACCTTGCGGTAGGCCCTGATCAGGTTCGAGGGCCGAGGCGCTCCCCCGCCACCGCGTGGGCGACGCTCGACTGCAGGCGGCCGCGAACGGCTTGGGCTCGAGGCACCGCGCCCGATGACGCGGGGGAACCAGCAGGCCGCAGGCAGTCGGGCGACCTCACCCGGCAGTCCGAAGACCCGCCCACGAGCAGCTCCGGGGCCTTCTGGGTGTCCCGGTGAGGGATGGTGCGGATCGCAGCTGGGTCGACGGGCAGGAATTGGCGTGATCCTCCGGCGAAGGCGCCGGCTCCGGAGTTCGTCGGCCGCGAAGGGAGCGCGCGGCGGGCTCCGCCGCCAGCCACGGCAGATCCTGCAGGTCGTCGCCCACGTCCAGGTCAGGCGCGTTCCGTCGGTGCGCACGGTGAGGATCAGCGTCCAGCCCCCGTCGGGTCGACGCTCAGGACGAGCGCGAAGTCGCGGCGCTGGCCCCGCGCGTTCGGAGCGGGCGGGCTTGGCTTTCGGCGACGACCGCCGTCAACCCGTTGATCCGGAAGGCGGCCAGCTCGGTGTCCAGCTCGCCGCCAGCGCCGGGCAGCGCGCCGAAGGAGACGTCCGAGACGACGAGCAGCGGACCGTCGCCGAAGTCGGGAGTTCGCCTTCGATCCCGTCGTCCCGTGCGCGTCCGGGCCGTCGAAAGCCACCTGCGGGCTCTCCGACGGTTCCGGCGGTGCCGGGCGAACCGCTGCCTGCCCCGGAGGTTCCGTCGGTGAGGTGGCGCCTGTCCCGGCGGTTCCAGGGTTCGGAGGCTCTAGCGGTTCCAGGGGGTTCCGGCGATTGAGAAGGTTCCCGCCGGTCCCGAGCCGCTGCCGGTCGGGAGTCGGTCTGCGGGGGCGCCGGCGTCGGCCGGCTCGCCGACCCGCGGCAGTCTCGCTGGTCGATCCGCGTCCGTCTCGCGCGCCCCGATCCTCGAGCAGGCGCAGCGCCCGCCTCCGGGCCGCAGGGCCTCGCCAGGCTAGCCGGAGCTCGACGGCTGGAGGACGAGGCAGTCGACGTCGTCTCCTTCGACGCGTCGACTTCACCGAGTCGATGGCCCCCAGGCGATCACCCCCGCCGATGTCGATCTGCAGTTTGCGCAGCGTCGTCCATCGTCTCGACCAGCTCGACAGCGAGGGCCCGGCGGCCACCCTCGCCGTCCTCGGTCAGCGTGGCGATCGCGGCGGCGCTGGCCGGTCACGGCCAGCTCGACCTGGTAGCCGTCCTCGTGACGGCGGCGCCGCGGGCGATGATCCGGCGCTCGCGCGAAGAAATCTTCGATCTGTCTGACGGAGGCGAGTGGGATCGAGCTGCGATCGATCCGCTTACCGGACGCCAGATGGCCATGGAACTCCTAACTCCTGCTCGTCTGCGGCCACGCGTGGCTCGACGACGCAGGTGCCTGGCCAGCGCGCGCGGTTCGGCGGCCGCGCGCAGGCGGTCGATCTGGTAGAGGGCGATGCCGGTCGCGACGGCGGCGTTGAGCGACTCCAGGTCGGCGTCGATCGGGATGGAGGCGATCACGTCGCAGGTCGCGGGTCAGGCGCGCAGACCCTTGCCCGGAGCCGGTGACCAGGACGAGGCGCGTCGGCGAAGCTTCCAGGCCGTCGATGCGCGCTCAGCCCGGCGTCGAGGCCGACCGCGAAGCATCCGGCCTCTCAGTGCGCCGGAGGGCGTTGACGAGATTGAGGCACCCGCGCCACTGGACGCGCGCGGCCGCGCCTGCCGGACCTCTCACACTGCGGTGAGTCACGCCCGCCGAGCGGCGTTCGGGACGACCACCCGTCCGCCCTGAGCGCTCGTCGAGCGCAGGACCGCGCCCAGGTTGTGCGGGTCGGTCACCGAGTCGAGGGGCGACGATCAGCCCCGCGCCCGGCTCGAGGGCCCGCCCCCGCTCGTTCCGACGAGGTCGTCGAGGCCGGCGTACTCGTGAGGGGGCACGTCGATGCCACCCCTCGATGGACCGCGCCGTCGGTCATGCGGTCGAGCTCCGCGCGCGAGACCTCCACGAGAGGGGGCCCCCAGCGCGGTCGCGGTGCGAACGACCTCGCCCAGGGCGCTCGTCGCCGGCGAGCGCCCCGGACATGAAGACCCGGTAGAGGGATGCCGCTGCGGACCGCCTCGACCACCGGGGTTGCGCCCGACTATGAGCTCATGCCCCTGGTCGAGCTGGAGCGCGGCGCAGCAGAGCCGTCCGTGTTGCGCCTCTCCGCCCGACGCCGTTCGGACTCGGCCTCGCAGCTTGCGTTTGTGGGCGGGATGGAGACGCGGTCCGGCTTTGGGTGGCCCTTTGCCTCTGAGCCTGCGGGCGCCCCATGCCGCCCGGAGCCTCCGGCCGGGCCCTTCTCCCGGGGGCGGCGGGTCATCGGTTTCCGACATCAGCGTCCTTCCACGCCAGCGGAACGCCCTGGGGCGAGTCTTCGAGCAGCTATGCCCGCGCCGGCCAGGGCGCGCGGACGGCGTCGGCGGTGCCCAGTCCCTGCCGCGCGCGCCTGGGAGCGCCGTTCGAGCATCCCTCCACGAGGGAGGTCAGGGCGCGTGCTCGGCGGTCGAACCGCGAGCGCGCCACTGCTCGCAGAGCGGGTCCAGGCCCAGCACGTCGAGCATGGAGCGGACTTCGGCTGGGAGCGGCGGGCGGCGTCGGCGCTCGCGAGGCCAGGCCGTGTTCCACTTGGTCACGGCCTCGCGGATGACGGCCAGGCGAGACGGTGGCTTGTCACGTCGTCCATGGCAGAGCGAGTCGGGCGGGAGCTCCTCGGCAGGCAGGTGCACGCGGCGATCCTCGAGCGACGCCGACCATGTCGGCGTGAGCGGAAAGTCGCGAGGCCGGAGAGCCGCAGCGGCTGCGGCTTCGGCGAGCGTCGCGGAGTAGGCGACGGTCGAGACGGTAGTGGACCGTCGAGGGCCAGGCGCAGGACGACTGGCGCGGGACCTCGCGCGCCACAGCCCGGAACGGCAGGAGCGAGTTCCGAGGCGATTTGCTCATCTTCTCGCCTTCGATGGTCACCCAGGCGTTGTGCATCCAGTAGCGGGCGAAGCCGCGCGGCGGCGTGGGACTGGGCCTGTCGTTCTCGTGATGCGGGAAGCGCGGGTCGATGCCCCGCCGTGGACGTCCGAACGTCACGAGGTAGCGCCGGCCATCGCGGAGCACTCAGGTGCCAGCCGGGCCGTCCGCGGGCCAGGGCGAGTCCCATGAGGCGGTGGCCGGTTCGCCCGGTTTCGGGGCCTTCCACAGGGCGAAGTCGTGGGGGCCGCGCTTGTCGGGCTCGGCCTCCGATTCGTCGACGGACATGTTGGCCAGCTCCTGACGGGTCAGCGAGCCAGTCCGGCGGGGAGGCGACGTCAGAAGCACAGTTGCCCGGGTCGCCGGCGTAGGCGTGCCCGGCCTCGACGATCCGGGCGATGAGCTCGATCATGTCGGTGACGTGGGCTGTGGCGCGCGCGGCTCGTAGGTGGGGGGCAGGATGCCGAGCGTCCGGTAGGCCTCGGAGAACTCGTTCTCGTGCCGGTAGGCCCACGCCCACCACGGCCACCCCGCTCGCGCGGATTTGTCGAGGATTTTGTCGTCGATGTCGGTGACGTTGCGGACCGTGCGCACCTCAGCGCGAGCGTCGCGCAGCGGGCGAAGACGTCGAAGGCGAGGGGCGGAGCGCATGCGCTGCGATGTGGGGCGAGGCCCTGGACCGTCGCGCCGCACAGGTGTATCCCCACCTGGCCGGCGACGAGGGGCTGGAAGTCGCGCAGGGGGCGGGTCGCGGGAATCGTAGATCTTCAAGCTCACGCCAGTAAGCCTATCGAATGCGGGCCGGCCCCGGAGTCAGGGCGCTCCACAGGGCAGGACGCAACCTCATCACATCGTCTTCACGGCGCCCCTGCGAAGTCGGATGGGCGCTGGTGCCGAGGGCGGATCGGCCAAGGCCCGCGAGACGGAACGCTCCTGCCCGCCTTGCGCGGATCGGGAGGCGACTCGAACCGAGAGAGCCGCCCTGCGGCGTTCTCGCGATGCGGAGGTTTCGCCCGGGCAGCTACAGGCCGTAAGGTATGTGGCATGTCTGACCCAGAACGCTTTCGGACGCCGCGGTCGCCGGCGACCGCCACGGCGACCCGCGCCCTGACGAGGAGGCGTCGCCTCCCGCGCCAGTCGACGCCCGCCGGCCGGCAGGCTTCCTCACGAAGAGGGTGATGGCCTGGGCTGCGTGGGACGTCGACTCGTCCAGCTTCGACGCGGTCGTCGTGACCTTCGTCTTCTCGGTGTACCTGGCCAAGCCGAGATCTTCGCCGTCGGCCAACGCCGACCTCGGCTGGACGACGGCCGTGGCCGGTCTCCTCGTGGCGTTGGTCGCCCCGGCCCGTCGGGCGGTGGACGGACCGCACCGGCAAATCCCGGACCGTGCTGGCCGTCCGACCGTCGGCGTCATCGCCGCGATGGCCGCCCTGTTCTTCGTCGAACCGGGCGAGGGCTATCTGTGGCTCAGGCTCACCCTTCTAGGCTCTGGGCAATTTCATCTTCGAGGACGAGGAACCGTCGTGTACAACTGGATGGTCAACGACATCGCCACGCTGTCGACCGTGGGCGGGTCTCCGGCTTCGGCTGGGAGCATGGGGTATCTCAGGAGCATCCGTGCTGCTGCCGTTCTCCTGGTGTGCTTCATCAATCGGACGGGCTGTTCAGGTCACCACGAGGACGCCCCGTACATCCGCGTGTCGATGGTGGTGTGCGCCGCGTGGATGCTCGTGTTCACGCTGCCGATCCTGGTGCTGTCGCGCAACCCGCGCCCCGACGGGCGCCCCGTCCCGCGGCGTGTTCCGGCGCCTACGCCGACCTCGTCCGCTCGGTCAGGCGGCTGTGGGCGACCGATCGCTCCGTCGTGTCGGTTCCTGGTCTCCTCGGCGGTCTTCCGCGACGGACTGGCAGGATCTTCGCCTCGGCGGCGTGCTGGCCAGCGTCGCCTTCAGCTTCCGAGGTCCATGGTCCTGGCCTTCGGAGTGGCGCGAACCTCGTGGCGGGCCTGGCACGGTGGCCTTCAGCCAGGTCGATGACAGGGTCGGCTCGCGCAAGGTGATCGTCGCTCCCCATCAGGCCCGTATGCTCGCTCGGGCTCGTCGTGTTCCTCGGCAAGCCCCTCGGGCCGGCGACGTTCTGGATCTTCGGCCTGGCGCTGTGCGTCTTCGTCGGCCCAGTGCAGGCGGCGTCGCGCAGCTATCTGGGCCCGCATCACGCCAGGGATCCGAAGGGAGATGTTCGGTCTGTACGCCACGACGGGCCGCCGTCTCCTTCCTGGCGCCCTTCATGTGCCGCTCCTCGGCGATCACCCTGCCCACGCGGTCAGCGGCAGAGCCGAAGGACGACGTGGCGATCTTCGGCATCCTCGGCTCGTCGCCGTCCTGCTGGCGGGCCTCCTCGCCTTCCTGCCCGTCAAGGCGCAGGTCAAATCCCAGGCGCGCGACGAGGCGATCGGGTCCGCTGACGGGCGCTCTCACGTCCCGACGGCTCGGGCTGAGGCCTGCCCAGACTCCGCGGATAACGGCGGCGAGCTCGCGGGACCGACGGGCCGCTCCTGATCCCGGCCGGGGACGGCCCTTCGCCCCTCCCTGCCCCGCTGGGACATCTGCTCCCTCCGACGAGCCGTGCCCCCACAGTGCCCCGCCGGATGGCGCAGCGGTGCCGTGCCTCGATGCCGCTCAGCCGCGGCGGATCAGGGAGCCGTCGCGATGGCGAGCGATCCGCTCGCCGCGGCCGGTGAACAGGCGGTCGGTTGTCGTGGCGCTCACCGCCACGGGCGCTCCGACGGCGGCGCTCATCGCCGCTTCCCGCCTCAATCCTGCGGGGCGAAGCGCAGGCGCCTGGCCCGTGGTTGAACGGACACGTCTGCGGCAGCTCAGCCAGCGGCGCCACGGCCTCGACGGACTCAGGCGAGGAGCGCCGCGAGCGCCAGCCCCCGTCGGGCCGCTCGGTGCCGAGCCATGCCCAGGTCGCCGGCGCCCGCCGGGAATGCGTATGGCGTCGCAGGCGGCGTGGCGGCGAGCATCGGCGTCCGAGTGTCCCTCAGCCCTCGCTCCTCGGCCCATCGGAGGCAGGCCAGGTGGAGGGCGGCCAGCCTCGGGGCTGCAGGCGCACGTCCGCCGGTTCCGACACGAGAGTCCATGATGCAAGCCTAGCTTCGTCTCGGCCGCTGGGTTGGGCGGTGGCGTTCTGTTTAAAGCAACAGAGGGGCTGGGTCGGCTAGCAGCAGCTCGGCGTGCGCAGGCAGTCGAACGCCGGGTTATCTCCTCATGGCGCGCTCGCTGCGGACCGGACGACCGGGATCCCGCGGCTTCGGCGAGTGCGGCGTCGTCGAGGCGGCGTTCGGCTCGCTTGCGGCGCGGTCGGCGGGACGCCGGGTGGGCTCCGTCTGATGCCTCGAGGGCGAAGCCCTGCAGGGGTCTGCGGCGCGCAGGGCAGGCGGTTCAGGGTGGTCTCGACGCGTTCGATCCGGAAGTCCGGGGCCGTCCGGGAGGCTTGCGGTTCGCCGGTCCCTCGGCCCGCTCGGCTGCCGCGACCGCGGCCTGCGCATCGGAGGCCGTGATCCGCTTGATCGCGTCCGTGAGCGGGAAAGCTGAGGGACCACCGCGGATGCCCCTCGGCGCAGCGCGGAGACGACTCGGCGGACGATCCGGGAGGGCACGAGCGGGCGGGCGTGCGGCCGTGAATCAACACGTGATCCGCCGTTCCAGCGGCGTTGAGCCCTGCCGCCAGGAGCTGCCGCGTCCTCCGGCGACGACGGCCGCCTGGATTCCAGCCGCCGTCAGAATGCCGTCGAAAAAGGCGGACGTGGGCGGACGGCGCCGTCAGACGATCGAGATCGACCGCCCCGAGCCGCGTATCGCCCGGGCGGCGTGCACGACAGCGCTCGCCGGGCCAGGTCGACCAGGGGCCTGGGGCCCGCCGTTGTGCCCAGCCGCGCCCTGCCGGCCACGCGGCGATGATCGCAACGGCGCTCACGGATGCGTTGGGCCACCGACTCGGCGAGATCTGTCGAGGGCTCAGGCGTCGTCCTCGGAGACCTGGCGCGCGAGGCGACCTCCGAGCCGAGGACCTGGCGTGCCTGGGACAGCATGCGCTTCTCCCCGGCGGACAGATGGCGGTCGGCGTCGCGGCGGGTCAGGTCGCGAACGACCTCCGCCACCTTCAGACGTCGCTTGAGGCCATGACTTCTCGGAATTGCCTGTAGCGGCGCGACCAGTTCGCGGGTTCCTCGATCTGCTCGGCGCGCAGCACGGTGAAGACGTGTTCAGACTGCTGATCAGTCGGGCACATCCCAGACGCCGACGTCCTCGACACGTCGGCGGGACCTGGATCTCAAGATCGCCTTGCATGACGCGGAGCTTGAAGTAGGTTTTCTCACTCCGCGGATGCGTGTATAGATATCCTCAATGCGTGCGGCACCGTGGTGCGGATGGACGACGATCTCGATCGTGTAACTCATGCTAGCACGAATCCCCCTTCGATCCGCGCATCCACTGGACATTCTACCATGATCGGTGATACGTCAGACTCTTTTGCTAGAGTAATCACACTCGACAATCGGGGCCTCGACGGGGCGGGCCCGCGCAGTACGCGAATTTCCCGGTGAATCGCGTGAAAGGCTTGAGACATTCATGAAGCTCGATTCGCCGGTTCGACCTCGCACTGTCCCCGACTCGAGCCTCGCGAGACGATCGGAAATGCAGGAAAGCGGTGGGGCGTCGCGTTTGCGCACCGCACTTCGACTCCGACCTTCAGGAAGCTCGGAATACGTCGGAATGTCACTTGCCCTGGTTGGCCACCGCGGCGATCTTCGCCTCGGCCTCGGGATCGAGGTAGGTGCCGCCCTTCTTGACGGGTTTGAGGTCTTCGTCGAGCTCGTCAGACGAGCGGGATCCCCGTGGGATGTTGACGCCGGCGATGTCCGCGTCGGAGATGTCGTCAGATGCTTGACGATGGCGCGCAGCCGAATTCCCGTGGGCGGCGATCAGAACCGTCTTGCCGGTCTTGACCTCCGGGACGATCGTGGACTGCGGTACGCAGCAGGCGCTCTAGGACGTCCTGAGGCATTCGGTCCTGGGGATCGAGCTCGCCCGCGTGGCGCGGGTCGGAGTCCTGGGAGAATTCGGGCCAGTTCGATCTCCGGCGGCGGCACGTCGCAGGAGCGGCGCCAGAGCATGAACTGCTCCTCGCCGTACTCGTCGCGGATCTCCTTCTTTGTTCTTGCCCTGGAGCGCCCCCGTGGTGGCGTTCGTTGAGGCGCCAATGCCGTTCGACGGGGATCCAGTGGCGGTCTGCGGCGTCGAGCGCCAGATTGGCCGTCATAATGCGCGCGTCGCAGCATCGGCGTGAAGAGCTTTGAGGCCTCCCGCTTCCGCGAGGGCTCGCCGCCGTGGGTTGCCTCTGCGCGACCCTTTTCCGACAGCGGCACGTCGCATCGGTGAAGAGGTTCTTTGCATTCCATTCGCTCTCGCCATGGCGGAGCAGTACGAGTGTAGGCATAGTGCGATTTTCCCACGCCACACCGAAACCGCCAGCCCGTTCGTCCCATGGGCGCCCGCCGGGAAGTTTCGAGCGGCAGAGCGGGCGGCGCCTGCGACCGCCCCGTCGGACGGCTTCGGGGCCCGAGTGCCGGTTCCTCCGGGTCCACCCGCGCCGCGCACCGCCCCGCGTAAGCCGCCCGCGCCGCCTAATCGTCGGCATCATCGATCGAGCGTTGCGACCGCGCCGCGCACCGCCCGCCAGGTTGCCAGCGAACCGCCTGGCGCGGCTACCGTATATGGAACGTACCGAAAGCCGAGCTCCCGGGCAGGCGAGGGCTCCGCATGCCCAGCTCCAGAGGCGCAGGCGCCCGCCTGGCCGGCAGGGGATGAGGACCGGAGACTCGGCGGAATCGCCCCTCGGCGCAGGGCGCCCCGCGGGGGCGGGGATGAGACAGGGCGGATGCCCACGACAGGAGGACCGATGGAGGAGATGAAGGACGCGCCTTCTCGGCGTCGCCCGCGGCGACGCACGACAGAGCGACGCCGGATACGACAAAGGGGCTCAAGCCGCCACATCAGATGATCGCCATCAGATCCATCGGAACAGGGCTGTTCCTCGGCGCGGGCGGGCGGCTGGCCGAGGCGGGCCCGGCTGGTCATCGCCTACGGAATACTGCGGAGTCTTCGCCTTCCTCATGGTCCGCGCGCTCGGAGAGCTGGCGATCGCCGCCCCTCCTCAGGGGGCCTTCGTCTCCTACGCCCGCGAGTTCACGGGCGAGAAGGCGCCACGTCGCGGGCTGGATGTTCTTCCTCGACTGGGCGGTGACCGTCATGGCGGACATCACGGCCGTCGCCGTGTACATGCGCATTGATGGACGGCGTTCCAAGGCATCCCCCAGTGGATCATCGCGCTAGTCGCCCTGGCCCTGGTCTTCATCCTCAACATGCTCAGCGTCAAGATGTTCGGCGAGGCGGAATTCTGGTTCGCCGCGATCAAGGTGGCCACGATCCTCGGATTCACTTTGGCGATCGCCATCTGGGCGATCGCAGCAGACATCTGATCGCCGACCACGCGCCGGGATTCCACAACATCCTGAGCACGGCGCCTCTTCCCCGAGGGCCTCCTCCAGCGCTGGCGCTGATCCTCAGCGTCGTCTTCGCCTTCGGCGGCACCGAGATGGTCGGGTGGCCGCGGGCGAGGCGAAGGAGGCGGAGAGGGTCCTGCCGAAGGCCATCAACTCGATGATCGTCCGCATCTTCGTCTTCTACGTGGGCGCCGTGGCGCTCATGACGCTGGTCCTGCCCTACACCGCGTACTCGAAGAGCGAGATCCCCGTCCGTCACCTTCTTCGAGGGCATCGGCGTCGCACATGCGGGCGACGTCATCCAAGTCGTGGTCCTCACCGCGGCGCTCTCCTCCCTCAACGCCGGGCTCTACGCAACGGGCCGCACCCTGCGATCCCTGGCCGTGGCCGGCTCCGGCCCGCGCTTCGCCGTCTGCATGAACCGGCACCACGTGCCCTACAGGGGCGATCATCATCACCTCGGCCCTCGGCCTCATCGGCGTGCTCCTCAGCGCCGTCCTGGGAAAGGAAGGCCCGTACGTCGTCATGAACCTCGCGGGCATCGGCATCGCAGGAACGTGAGCCTCGATTCTGGTGACCATCCCGTCTTCCTCAAACTGGGTGGACGAGGGAACCCGCCCGCCTACCGGATGCCGGGCGCGCCGGTGACGAACTATCTGGCCCTGGCCTTCTTCGCCGTGGTGGTCGCCTCGAGACCTCACGAGCGTCCAGGGCCGGTGGACCCTCGCCCTCGTTCGTCCCCGTGGTGGCGATGATGGTGGGCGGCTGGTACTACGTCCGCGGACGGGTCGACGGCACCCTCATGGACGGCGTGCTCGACGAGGCCGGCGACGGCGCCCGCGGAACCGACCACGCGCCCGAACCCGGGAACGGGGCGACGGACTGACGGGAGCCGGCGCCGTCCGCAGCAGAAACCGGGCGACGGCGGGCATCCGGCAGCCCCGGGAAGGACGACATGCGCATACACGTCACGTACACGGGCGGAACCATCGGCATGGTGGACTCCCCAACGGGCTCGTGCCCGGCGCCGACCTCAAGGGGTGGCTCCGCGCCCTGGTCGCGGACCGAGCTCGACGGGAAGGTGAGCCTCGACGAGCTCAGATCCGCTCATCGACTCCTCGAACGCCACGCCCGAATCGTGGCGGGCGGTCGTCGACGACCTGCGCGCCCACGCCGAGCGGGCGGACGCCTCGTCGTCTCCACGAGACCGACACCATGAGCTACTCGGGCGCAGCGCTCTCCTACGCCATGGCCGGCTCGGCAAAGCCCGTGGTCTTCACGGGCTCGCGGTACCCTCTGGGCGACGTCGGCTCCGACGCGACCCGCGAACGTGACGGGCGCCCTGCGGCTGCCGCCTCCAGGCGCGCTCAGGGCGTGAGCCTCTTCTTCAGCCACCACTTGCTGGCGGGCAACCGCGTGACGAAGACCAGCTCGTGGGCCTTCGAGGCTTCGCCTCGCCGTCGGTCCTCCGCTCGCGCGCGCACGGGCGCCGCCTGGCGTGGTATGCGCCCGCCACCGAGCCCAGCCGGCTCTCGGGCAGGGCCGCCGGAGGCTTTCCGCCCGCGGACGCCGCGGCGGTCGAACCAGACTGGCCGCGGCGGTCGGGCATGCGATCGACAGCGACGCCTCCTCGAGCTCCGCTGCGGATCCGATGCGCGCGCCCGCGCGGGCAGCGCTCCCGGGCGGCCGCAGCAGCCAAGGCCCCCGCGTTCCCGCGCCGTATGCGCGGCACGACGTCGTCGTGCTGGACCTCGCGGCATCTCGGCCTCCCGTCTCCAGGCCCTTCACGCCTCGCCGGAGGCGGTCCTGCTGCGCCTACGGCGTGGGCAGCGTCCGTCGGCCGGGCCGGGCGGCCGCGGTGATCGAGCGTGCGATCGGCGACGGCGTCCTCGGTGGTCGTCGCCTCCAGTGCCACCAGGCGCAGGTCCTCCTGGGCCACTGTGAGGGCGGGCGACGCCGTCGCCCGGGCCGGGCGGTCGGCGCCTGCGACATGACCCTCGGGCCGTCTACGCCAAGATCGTCTTCCTCCTCTGCCAGGGCTCGCGGCGCCGGCCTGGCCGCGTGGAATCAGCGGCCGATGGCCGGCGAGCTGACGCCGCCGGCGCCGTGAGGCCGCGGCGAGCGCCGGGCGGAGCCGAGGCTGATGAGGCGGCGGCATGCGTCCCGGGAGCCGAGCAGCGAGAGGCGGGCCTAGCGGAAAGTCGCCGCGGCGAGCAGCAGGAGGAGCCGAGGCTCCCGGCGAGTCGCCGGTCAGCTCCGGCACGACCGCCGCTTTCAGGCCCGCTTGCTGGCGCACGGCCGCGATCGCGGCGTCGATCTCGGCCAGCGGGAACCGGTGGGTCGCCAGGCTCGCCACGTCCGAGGGCCCCGCTGAGAGCAGCTCCACCGCCCGGCGCACGTCGGCTCTGCGCGCGTCGACCCGCCGGTCACCTGGAGCTCGCGGTGAGTGGATGACGTTCCGGCTCCATGAGGGCCGTCGCTCGCGAAACCCGCAGAAGTGGTTGACCCTTCCGCCGATGGCCGCGATCTGGAGCGCCTGGTCGGCCCAGGGCAGGGGTCGCCCACGGCGACGACGGCGCGTCCGGCCCCGCCTCCCCGCCAGGGCGGAGGACCTCGCGGGTCAGATCACTCGCACTGCGCCGAAGCGCGTGCGTCGCGCCGAGCTCGAGCGGCGGGGTCAGGAGGCTGAGCCCGGGCGTCCGACGGCCACGATCCGCGTGGCTCCCGCGGCGACTTCGCCGGAGTGCGGGCGATGGAGCAGCCCGGTCGGCGTCGGACGGCGACGGAATCGCCCGGGCGCACGCGGAACTGCCGAGCTCCGTTGAGGCAGCAGCTGACGGGTTCGGCCAGCGCGCCAGCGTCGTGGAGTTTCGGCGAGCTCGCGGGGCGCCAGCACGAGTTTTCCGCGTTCCATCCGCCTCCCGCGGCACGAGGAGGTACTCGGCCATTCCGCGTACGATCTCGTATCCGAAGGCGGAGGCTCTCGCACAGGTGCTCGCGGCCCGGCCAGGCATCGGGCTGCAGCGGCCCGCAGGAGAGGACGATCGAGCACGTCGCCTGCACGCGATCCACTCTCCCTCGACGCCATCGCCGACGGCGGCGTATCGGCGCGCGAATCCGGCGCGTTGTAGTCCGCCGGGGCGGACGCGTTTTGGCGCCCGAGATGATCCGCGGGTCGGTGCCGCAGATCGTGTTCGCCTCGACTGAGGAGGACCTCACGCGCCCGGCCCGGGCTCGGGCGCGCTCGCACGCCGCAGCGGCGAAGTCGCCGCCTCCGCGGAAGGACGGCCGCTGTGCATATCCACTGAGCCAGCCTGCAGCGGCGCGGCCCTGCAGCGCAACCGGATTGTCCGCAGGGACGGCAGCCTCCGGCCTCCAGGAGCCGCCGAGGGGCGCAGGGATCGACGAGGGCGCGGGCACCAGGTGATCTGCGTCGGGCGGGACGGCGGAGCATGAACCCTCCGGAATTCCGGAGGGTTCATCAGACCTGCGCCCCGCGCGGGGCGGCGCCCTCACGGACGGATCCGAGCGTGATCGGCCGGGCATGGCCGACGTCCGGGTGGAGTTCGACTTCTCCCGATCCGCGGGAGAGTCGGCCGGCGCTCGGCCTTCGCCGCCCGGTATCGCCCGTCTTCGCCTCGCCGTTGTCTCCGCCACGGCGAGGGCCCGCTGTTGTGCCGATCGTTTCCTGCACCTGGGATCCGTGGGACCGCGGTGGTCCGCATCACGCCTGGGCCGCCTCCGTTCTGTTCGAAAGGTGCGCTGCGCGACTGAGTCAACAAATCCTGCCGATTTCCCCGCAGAAGTCCATGCGAGTTCGTCTTAGCCAACAAAGGTACGTCAGGCCGTCTGCGGAGGCGTCGTGCGCTCCACCGCCACGCCGGACGGCAAGGTCGCCGTGGTCTGCGGCGGCGGGTCGGCACGCTATGCGGCCTTCGCGGGCTGCGCGGTCGGCGTGGGCGTCGCCGACGGAGGCCGTGCGGCAACAGCATCTTCTCCTCCTGGGCGCAGGCCCTGCTCCGTGTATGGAGAGCGGCCGAGAGCGCGGCGCGAATCCTCATGGGCTTCGGCAGCTACGCCGGCGACGTCCTGCACTTCGGGCAAGCCATTGAGCGCCGCTGCGCCGAGGATCAGGCGGACACCCTGAGTGGTCACCGACGACGCATCGCCTCGAGGGGCCAGGACGAACTCGACAAGCGCCGCGGGGTCGCGACTTCCCCATCTTCAAGATCGCGGCCGCCGCTGCCGGGCGCTTCCAAGGACTTCGAGGAGGTCAAGCGCGTCTTCAGCCAGGGCCAACGCCGCCACGAGATCCTTCGGCGTAGCCTTCTCCCGGCTGCACGCTCCCCGGCGCCGACGGCCCGCTCTTCACCGTACTGCGGCGAAAGGCAAGATGGCATCGGCGGGCATCCACGGCGAGGCCGGGAGTCGGCGAAGCCACGCACTGGGCTCCGCCGACGAGTCGCCCGGACGCTCGTCGAGGGCCTGCGAGGACCGTCCCGCCGATGCGGGCGGTCGCGTGCGATCGTCGATCAACGGCCTGGGGGCCACGAAGTGCACGGCTGCTTCGTCGTGGTCGGCGAGTGTCGTCGATGGGCTGGAGGCCGCGGGGGTCGAGATGCGTCGACGTCGAGATCCGGCGAGTTCGTCACGAGCCTGGACATGGCGAGGATCTCCTGACGCTCGATGTGGGCGGACGACGAGCTCCTCTCCCTGCCTGGGACGCCTGCGACACGGCCTACACGCAGAGGGCTCGGTCGGCGACGTCCAGCGCGGCGAGGACCGCGTTGAACGCCTCGAGGCGCGGCCGTGACCGTCGCGGCCAAAGGGCTCGTGCCGCCTCAGGCGGCGCCGGGGCGGATCGCCAGTCTCCTCAGGGCCGTCGCCGACATGCTCGAGCCGAAGGACGGGCTCGGCAGCTCGGCCTCCCGTCGCGGGCGACGGCGACCACGGCGCATCGGCGCGGCCCGGCGGCTCGCAGGCGCGCGGCCGCCGCGGCGAAGAGGCTGGTGGGCAGCGCGGAGGCGAGCGCGACTCTCGCCGCCGCGGGCGACGCGTGAGTCCGGATCGCGCCGAGCACGTCGCCCCTGTGTTCGCTGCTCACACGGCGATCGGCTCGCGGCTCGGCGATCCGGGACGCGCCGGACGCGAAGGCCGTCGGCGAGGCCCTGGCGGCCGCGCGTGACGCCGTGCAGAGGGCTCGGCGGCGCCCAGGTCGGCGACAAGACCCTCGTCAGACGCCCTCGTGCCGCTCGTCGACGCCTTCCTCGCCGCCGACGGCGATCTCAAGGCGAGGGCGAGGCCGCCGTCGCGGCGGCGACGCGGAGGCCAGTCCCTCGGGATCTCGTGTGCCAAAGCTCGGCCGGGCGCGTCCGCTCGGCCAGGGGTCTGTCAGGGACGAGCCGGGGGCCGTCTCCCTGGTCAAAGGTCGCTTACGCGGTGGTCGTCAGGAGGATCTGGACCCGGTCGAGAGGATCTGAGGATCCGCGTGGGCCGAGCCACGACGGACTGTCCGCCGCCGATCCGCCGCGGGCCGCTCTCCCATCCCCTCGTCGCTCCGCTCCCAGCAGCAGCCAGGCCAGGTAGACCCCTCCAGCACGGTCACCAAGCCCACCCGGAATCTGGAAAGGGCTCAAGCAGCCGCTGGGCCAGGAAGTCGCTGCACAGGAGCAGCACGGCGCCCGGTCGCCATGGCGGGCAGGATCGCGAGTTCCCGGCGAGCGCGTCAGGCGCGCCCGCGAGACCTGCGGGGCGACGCCACGAAGCCGATCGAGGCCGGCCAGCGTCGCCACGGCGCTACGGCTGCGGGAGCGCCTTATGCACATGGCGAGGTGCGCGCACGGCCGATCGGACGCCACTCGGCGGCGGCTTCCTCGCTAACTCTAGGAGGCGCGGGTCCGCAGGCTTGGAGCCCAGCGCGGCCGGGACCGAGCACCGCGGCGGCGACGACCAGTGGAACAGCGCGGCCTGCCAGGGGAGACGGCGTTGAGGGCTGCCGTGCTGCCGGGTGCCTGCACTTTTCCGCGGCTTCGATCTCGGCCCGGCTGGTGGTCAGTCGTTCGCTCAGAGGGAGAGCACTGGCGGCCACGGCGATTCCGCCGACGATGAGCCTCTGGCCCGTCCCCGCGCCCGCGCGTCCGATGAGCATGACGGCCGTGGCGCCGCGAATCCGCCGAAGAAACGATGCCCGCGACGAGTGCCCGGCTGCGACCCCTTCGCCGGCGGGGAGGATGATGAGGATCCCGCCGGTGGCCTGCGCCGGTCGTGAAGCCGATGAGGGTCCGCTGCCCAGCGGGTTGCGCGGCGTGGTCTGGAAGATCGCGCGAGGCCGCCGGGCAGCTCCACGGCCGCCGCGGCGACGGCTCAGGGGCGAGGCGCTGCTCGAGGCGGGGAGGTGGGCCTCAGTGCCGGTGCGGTCTCCGGCGAGGATGCGGGCGATGCGGCGGGGAGATCTTATATGGGCCCGTCGTCAAAGTGGCGATGGCGACGAGGAAAGCGGCACAACAGCCCGACGGCCACCGGAGGCGGCGGTGCACGAGCAGCGAGCGTCCGCCGGGCAGCGCGATTCTGCCGTATCCGGCGGGCCGGGCGCGCGCAGGCGTCTGTCCCGACCGTCGGCTCGTGCATGCGGCTAAACATCGCGCGCTCCGGCTCCGCAGGCGCTCGTCTCCGGTTGACGCTGCGACCCGTCCGGCGCATCCTCGGCGTGACAGCGGGGAGTTCCCTCGCCTCCGGCTGGCAGAGGCAGCGCGGGCCGGGCGCTCATGCCGCCACCGCCCGCACCCTGAGGTTCCCGTTCCATCCCCACGCGGGGTTCGCATGGCAGTCCCGACGCGGGGTTCCGTCGCCGCCTCCCACGGTGCCGTCATGTCGCGGCCTTTCTCACGAGGATGGCGGTGAGGACGGGAGCTCGAGGAAGGCCGTGGCGATCCCGGCCTCCCGCTCCCCGGATACGGCGACCCGGCCGATTGACGTCAGCGGCCAGCAGAGGCATGAGAGCTTGTTGAGGGCCAGCGAGGATCGTCCGCTGGTCGACGCCGACGCGAGCCGGAGGATGTGCGGGATCGCGCCAGGCCCACGAAGCCGGTGCCCGACGCGGCGGTCGCCGCCCCGCACATGGCTGTGGCAGCCAGCAGGTCTGACGGCAGGTTCCTAGCGCCCAGCGCACGCGCCGGGCGCCTGGGCCTGTTCCTCGCCGAGCATCATCGCGTTGAGCGACGGTCCGGCGAGCAGGGCAACGGGCTGAGCGGCGGCGAAGAAGCAGGAGCGGGGCGAGGATGCCGTGTCGCAGTCCGCCAGAGCCGATGACCCAGACGCGGTAGAGGTCGAAGGCCTGCTGTGGCGAGACATCGTGATGATCGGTGCACACGAGCGGAGGCCGCGCTGCGGCGGCCCCGGCGAGGACGGGGTGCGCGCTGGCGCGGTCCGGCGGCCCTGCGCGCTCACGACGTAGATGAAACCCGCCGCCAGGGCCGGGCCCGCGAAGGCGGAGCCACACGTAGTCGTCGACGCTCGTCGCGAAAAGCGCGGAGATGGCGAGCGACGGCGAAGCCCAGCTCCCGAGTTCACCCCAGCGCGGGAAGCTCGGCCCGGCGGGTTTGCGCGTCCAGCGCCTGCATGGCGACTCCGCGAGGGCGGGGCTCGCCCCGGCTTGACGACAGTCAGCGCCGTGCGCAGCGCGCGCGTCTGCCAGACGATGACGGCCTCGAGGGGACCTCCCGCCTGTCCCGATCCGGTGGCGGTCGCCCGCTCCACACTTCCGCCGAGCGTGAGCGGTTTGGCTCCGATGGCGATGCCGACCACGGCCAGCCCGGCGAGCTTTGCAGCCGGGCCTGCGATCCCCGACGGCGATGGCGCGCGCCTGCGCCGGAGGGCGGTCGTCGTCCGACGCCTCGTCGACCGGCGCTCTCCATCGGGTCCGGGCCGGCGCGTCTGCCGAGCTCGCCGGACGGGATCAAGGATCGCTTCCCTCGCCGGGCGGCCCGCCCCATCAGGAGATCCCTCTTCGCCGTCGCCGGGACGAGTCCGTTTTCGCCGGGTGATCCGCCCCTGCCGGAAGGCGCGCCGTCGCGAGGCGGCCCCGCCGACGGCAGAGCTTCGCTGACGCTGCACGCGCCGCGTGAGGTGAAAGGGCATGTCGCGCCCGTACGCTCTCGGCCTCCGTTTTGATTTGGATAGCCTTCCCTTGTGAGACCGCCTCGCACACATTCCTCCTCGCGCCGGCGGCCTCGCCCTCGCCCTGTCGGGCGTGACGGCCTACGGAAAGGAGCGATGGTCGTCCTCGCGCCACTCCTCGACGGCCTCCACCTCGGCCAAAGGGGACGCAGTGCCGCGCCGCGCGCCCGGACGATCGCCGCCGGTGAGCACGCGGCAAAGGCGGACGGCCAGTTCGGACCGTCAAGAAGCACTTCCAAGGGCGAGTGGGCGTCAGCGCCCAGCCGCAGAGGGTCGTGGCCGTCTCCACGGGCCAGTCCGACGCCGCTGACGCTCAGGATCGCTCCGGTGGGGGTCGGTTCGCCCGGACGGGACCGAGACGGTCATTCAGCGCCCTCAGGACGCCCAGCGACAAGGCCTCCGAGCTCCAGAAGACCGTCAGCATCGGGAGCCGCGCCGTTGCCGTCCGTCGAGGAGTCGCCAGCTCAAGCCGAGCCTCAATCCCTCGTCAACAAGGCGGGCGACTCCGCCGCCCTCTACAAGTCCCTGCTCGGCCATCGCGCCACCAGGCGTGGTCTGAGAACCGGCGTCAACTGGAAGTCCGGCTTTCCTCCTTCTGGCCGATGCGCTCAGCGAGCGCCGCGACGCCGCCCAGCGCAGGCTCGACGCCTTCACGCCTCGGCCAGGCCGCCCGCGCGGAAGGTCCACCTTAAAGCAGGACCGTCTCCTTCACTCAATCAGAGCGTAGCGCACGCGCCCGTCTACGGGGTGTCCTCGTTCGCCGGATCGATCGCCGGGACGCGAGGTCATGACCCGCGGCGCAGGCTTCAGGAGGCAAAACCTCGCGCGACATCGGCTCCGAGCCTGGACGAGGCCGACGCCGCCTGGATCTTCTACGGCGTCAAAGGCGGGAAGAACTCCAGCTCGAATCCCTGCCTCTGTGGAAGACGCTCACGGCTGTGAAGAACGAGCACGCCGTCGCCGTCGGCAGCGAGTCCGTTCTACCTCAGCACGAGACCGACGGCGCGCAGACCACGTCCTTTCCACGTTGAGCAAGCGCCTTGTCGGCTGTCGTCGCGGGCCCGGCCGTCGCGTCTGCGCCTGCGTCCGGCCAGCTCCAGGCTGGGACGTGCGCCTGGCCTATCGCAGCTCGCAGACCGAAGTGCTGCACGGCGTCATCCGTCTCCATCGTGCGGGCGATGGCGGCGATCCATCGGCCCCAACGCGTGCAGGGAAGTCCACGCTGCTCAAAACGTTCGGCAGGATCCTCCAGGCGTACGAGCACACGACGCTCGGCGGCAGGCCGGTGCGCGAATACGGCGCCAAGAATTCGCGCGGCTGGTGGGATGCTCCCCCAGTCGGCGGCGACAGCTCCCGCCAGCATCACCGTCGCGGATCTCGTCTCCACGCGGCCGCTACCCGCATCGAGGGGCTCATGCGGCGGCAGGTGGAGCGGGCGGGACAACGAAGCCGCGGTGGCCGGGCGATGGAGCGCGGCAGCGCGGGAGATCGCCGGCGGCCGCCCGGTCGCGTCGCTGTCCGGCAGGCGAGCGCCAGCGCGTCTGGATCGCGATGGTCACTCGCCCAGCGCGGAATCCTCCTGCTCAGGCGAGCCGACGGCCTTCTCGATCTGACCCATCGGTCGATCGTCGCGAACTGTGCCGGGAACTCGTCGACGGCTACGGGACGACGATCGTCGCCGTGCTGCACGACCTCAACCAGGCCGGCCGCTACGCCGATCGCATCGTCGCCATGCGCGACGGCCAGCTGGTGGCCTCGGGCACGCCCGCGGAGGTCATCACGGCGGGAAACCGTGAAGGCCGTGTTCGACCTCGACTGCCGGATCATCCCCCGACGAGGCCCGGGACTCCGCTGGTCGTCCCCAGGGCCGGAGCGCACTCGAAGGCCGGTGGGGTCGCACGGCGGCGCCCTGAGCCCAGCCGGCCTATCCGTTCGCCGATCTCGCCTGGCCGGCGGCTGCCCCGCCTCGCCCTCCCCGCGCCGACGGGTCACTGGGCGAAGAAGTTCTGCAAGCCGTTGTACAGGTAGACGTAGGTGTTGGAGACGGAGTGCCGGTTTCCGTCCACCACGTAGTAAGTCAGGTTGCCCTCGGCGAAGCTCTTCTCCCGTCGCTGAGGGCCGAGGAGTCTGCCTGCTGCATCTATTGGATCTGCGAGGTCAGGCCCGCGTACAGGTCGTCGCCCGAGTGCCGGTGGCGGCGAAGATGAAGTGAGTCGCGTTGGCTCAGCCCGCGAGTCTTTGGCGGTCTCGCGCGGTCTGGGCCCTTTCCTCGGCCGACGGCCTCCTGGCGCGCGCGTCCCAGAACTCGCCGCTCATGGGGAGAAGAAGGAACTCGAAGGAGGCGAGGTCGTGCTGGAAGACCGACCATCGCTCCCCTTGAGGAGAAGCCGCCGAAGGCTCTGTGGCTGCCCATTGACGCCGCGAAGCCCTGGGGGTCGTGTTCCTCGGCGTACGGTACTTCCCTTCGACCAGGGGCATGATGGCCTTCTCTCCAGTTCGGTGTGGAAGGCCGGAAGGTCAATTGAAGCGGTCCTTTCGCAGTCGATCTTCAACATGACGACGATCGTCAGCTCCGATACGCCCGTCTGGATCCATGTGGTCGACCATGTGCTTGAACTCGGTGAGTTTTGGACTGTGCCCATCCAGAGTCCGCTCCGATCCAGCAGCCCCGTGCATGGTGAAGACGTTGTAGCGCTGGGATGGGTTCGCGCCGGCCCGTGGGGAGGTGAACGACGGCGCGCTTGGTGACCGTGGACCTTCGTTCTCCGGGTCAATCCGTCGGTACTCGACTACTTCGAGCCGTCCTGCCAGCTCTACTTCTTTATTGAGCCTCCGGTACGCTGTGAAAGCGAAGGCTTTGAACGACCCCTTGCCCGACAATGGAGGGACACGATCCCGCGGGAAAGAGGACGTCGCGGGCCCCCGGGCCGCCGGTGGACGGATCCGCCGCCTCGACGCGACCGAGCATCCGGCCATGGCCGGACTCACGAGCCCAGCCACCATCGCGGTGCCGATGCGTCTCTAATCGTGCGCTCCTCGCTCGCCCGGCGCGTAACCCCGTCGCGTCGCGGCTTTCGCCCGCTATCCGCGAGCGGGCCCTCACCGCGCGCGCGGCTCTTTCTGGCGAGCACGCGGCGCGAAGCGCATGCTGTGGAATTTCCGGCTCATCTTGTCACGGCTCGCCGTCGCCCGTTGCGCGTTTTCGCGGAAGTTGGGAAGTCGCTTGTCGATCCACGACGCCTTGACAACCGCGCGCTCGAGCGATGGAACCATTGTGGCGTTGATTGTGCCCGCCAAGGCGTGCAGATGTCTTGGCGGGCACAGTGCTGTCTCGGGCGCTGAAACCGCGCGATCGCTCACCGCCACTGCCGCGGACCTCCCCGCCAGAGCACACCGCGCCTCCCACACGCTCCTCTTGCCGCTGAGCTCCACCGCCGGCTCCGCCAACGTACCCGGTTCCACCCGCCGAAATCCCATCCTTCGGGCGCGCGCTGCACCCTTGCGCGCCGGCTTGCTACGTCGCCTCTCGACCGAGCGCGACTGCGGCAACACCACGCCCACCGCGCCGGGCCTGGTCGTGCGACGGCCCGCCGTCATCCCGTTGCGCGTCCGACCTCGGCCACCGGCGAGAGGGCGGACGAGCGTCGGAAACTGCCGTCGACCGAGTCCTCGCCGATCTCACCGCCAACCCGCCACCCTCGAAAATCGACAGAGCGAATACGGCGCACGGGGATCTGCATATCTACGCGATCATGCGCGCTCGGTATCGGCGTCGAACACGCCTCACGAAGAAGATGCGACATTCACGTCGCAGGCCGGCCACGCGCGCAGACGTGGCGCCTTTTCGCACCTCTCTCTGGGCATTTCGACAGATCGCTGAGGAAACACCATGAGATTCCGGAAACGACTGCCATCGCGTGGCGAGAAACCGCCCCGGCTCCGCGCGCTCATGACGGACTGTGCGAACGAATTCGTGCGCGTATCAGCCCACGGCTTCGGCCCCGACTACGGAAGCGCGAAGCAGGCGTGGAACGCCGCCGGCGCCAGCACGCCGGTGAGGACGGGTCCTCATGAAGCCGTGCCTGTGTTCTGGAATCTGACCGGACCGAACTCCATCCCTACGGGCACGTGGCTCTCTCGATCGGCGGCGGGCGCGCCATCTCCACGTCGAGACGAGCAGCGCCCGGCGCGTGCATCACTTTCGATCGCGGGGTTCACGGATCGCAGCGCGCCCGCTTCTTCAGGCGCCGGGATATGCACGGCACGCGCGTCTACGCTGCGCATCCAAGACGACCGCCGCCGGTACGACCGCACGCCATATCGACGAAATCTCAGGGCGGCGTCGGTCACGGGACCGCAGAGGTTCCTGGCGCACCACGGCTTCTACCGCCGTCGGCGGGACCTGGGGGCCCATGACACGGGCCGCGCTTCAGCGTTGGCTGGCATCGGGCCGTTATTACACGCGCACGCGATCGAGCGGTGCAGGCGGCCCTCTGCGATCCGTGCGCTGCCAGGAATTTCCTCAAACAGACCCGACTGTCCGTGGCCGACCGCCTGGTCGACGGGGTCTTCGGCGTCGAGACCAAGAAGGCGCTTCAGCGGTACCTCGCCAGCGCGAGTGATCAGCTGGGTCCGCTGGCCGGGCGCGCGCTAGCGGACGCCTCGCCCGCGAGCCGTCGCCGGATCGCCGACGACAGGCGGAGAGGGACCGGCGCGCATGCCCATCCGCGTTCGGTCCTCTGCGCCACGCTTCGACTACATCCGCTGCGTCATCACTCCTGCAGCTCCGCGGCCAATGCCGCGGGGGCGAGACCGTCAGACCTGTTCCGCCAATGCGCACTCGATCGGCGGTGAAATCAGGAGTTTCATGCGGCCAGTTCCGTCCACCAGATCCTCGACGTGCAGGACGGTTGCCGCTGTCGCTCTGCGTCGTGGATCGTCTCGTGAGCCACTGGGCGGCCCAGCGGACCGGCCCCTGAATGTCTGGCGGGGAGTCAATCACGATGAGGCCCTCGTCGTGCCAGTGAGGCCCCGGCGAGCCGATAGGGCAGGTAGACGACGTGGACGCCCATGCCGTGCTACCCTGGATGAGATCGTCTCTCGGTCACACGACAAGGACGCTGGGTGTGCTCCGACGCACGGCTCGTCGGCTGCTCGCACGGGTCGCCGTCGCGTGGAGGCTCGCCGCCGGAGCGTAGTCGAGCCGTGACCTCGTCCAGCTGGCGAATGCCGCCTCCGCGTAGGCGGCGGGTGAGGCGGGCGTCTCGCGCGCCGGCGGGCTCCGCCCTCGTGCGCTCGGCGCCTCCGCCCGCCGCACCACACGCCAAGCCGTCAACCTCCAGTGCGCCGCAGGAGTGCGGTCAATTCGTCCACATTCAAGGGGCGCTCGCCCGCAGGGTGCCGTGCGTGCGCGTGCGCGGAATGCCCGACCGCTCCGCGAGCTGCCGGACCGACCACCCTCGCGCGCCGAGCTCCTCGCGGAGGATCGCCACGAGAGCGGCGTTCAATCGGCCGGGTTCGATCCTTCATCCCCATGCGAATAGTCGCATTTCCGGACACACGATCGCAAAGCGCCTTGACTTCGTCCCGAAATGCGAACACAATGGAGCTCCTCGCACGTTCGTAATTTCGGTACAGCATGGCTGAAGGGGATCGATGAGCGTCACCATGGCATCCGGAGCCGGTAGGGCGCCCGCCCGCCAGAGGACGGCAGCCGCATGGCTCACCCGGCGCCGCCCGCTCCTCACTTCGTCGCGACGGATCCACCGCCGGTCGTCGATGGCGGCGGAAAACCGGGACCGGAAACCAGGCGGTGCTGCATCGCGCCGATCGTCGCACGCCTGTACACCTCACCCGTTGCACCGAGAATCACGTTGGCTGTCTCTCCCCCAATCGATCGTGCGTTCCGCCTACCCTCGACGAGGTGCATCCGCCTCACCGCGACTTTGCTGCCCGACCCGCACGGTCCCTCCTCTACGTCAAAAGCCGTCCCCGTCGACGCGCGTGCACGGCGGCGGGCCGGAGGTCGCGCGACATCGACAGGCTGCGCTTCCGCCTGGAGGCCGTCCTCGACGACTGGGACGGCGGCACCGCACCGCGGACGAGGGCCTCCATCTGCCCTCGTGGGCCGCGACGTGGGCCGCCTCCTGCAGTGCCGCTGGCGCCTGCGAGGACGGGCGTCCGACCCGACGGCGACGCTTTGGCGTGGCTGGCCGACAGAGCAACCTCGGTGGGCGGAGAGCTGGCCCGCCACTGGGCACGAGTTCGCCGAGGAACTCGGCTGATCAGTCCGACGAACTGCGCCGATGGCGCACGGGCTGGATCATCTCTCCGGGCGTCCCTGCCCGTCTGCGACGGCACACTCGTCCACGAAGTCTCGACGACGGCAGTCCGCGCGTTTGCGTCTGCCCTCGTTGCGGCGGCGTGTTACACGGAACAAGGCCTCGCCGAGCTCCTTGAGCTCCGGCTCTGCTCGGCCGACGCAGATCTCACGCGGCGCGGCGTCGCCCGCATCCTCGACGTCAGCGCCTGCGCACGGGTCGCATGAGTGGATCCGCATCGCGGGCAGATCGATGGAGGCCGACGGCGGGATCAGCCTCGCCGAGCAGGAGGCTCCGCGACGCATCCTCCTCGGCCCACCGGCCTTGAGCGCATCCGCATGCACCCGGCGGCCTTGGCGCGTCCGGTGCCCGGCCAGGGCGAGGCGTGCGTCGCGATATCCGCGGGAAGCCCGCCGGATTCGACGCAAAGTGCCGCGCAGCCTGTGCGCGGCGAACGGGCTACGCGACCCTGAGCCTCATCAGCAGATCGGTTTTGGTCGTCGTCGCCGACTGTGAACGCGATGCGATCCGGGCCACCGCCTTGAAGCCCATGCTGGCCGTGAATACGCAGCGCCTGTCGGTTGCTGCTCCCAGACGCCGAGCCAGACGCGTGCCCAGTCCGCGGGTTTCTCGCCTCGTCGATAGCTCTCGATCATCACCCGCGCCCTATGCCCAGCGCTTTGAACTTTACGCAGGATGATGTTAAACGCGCTCGACCTCCAGCGCATCCGGGCCCGGCTCGTTGTACGCCTCCTCGAGTCAGTTCACCTTAGAGTATCCGGCCGTTTCGTCGCCCGTGCGCGCGCGAAAAATGTATGATTTCGGATTGGCCCGGGTTCTCCCGCGAAACGCGTCCGGTGTGAAATGCCGCCATGCTCTGTACGAGTCGAGACTCCGCACTGTTGTACTCGCGCGCGTGGGTCTCCGGCCCGAAAGTCCGCGCGCCCTGCTGGCGTTCAGCTCTTCGACGTCGTCGATCTGTGCGGGGAATCAAGTCAGCGGCCTGCGGCGTCCATCCGGCTGCAGTGCCGGCACTGCGCGGCGTCGTTCGAGCGCATGGCGTCACCGCGTCAAGCGCTCTGGCCCGGACTCGTCTCGGTTCGATGTCCGGTCTGTGACGATGGGGTGGCCAGCGTAGACTCTGCTCAGCGAAAGACAGAATCCTCACTCGCCCTGTTTACCGCCGCTGGTGGTTTCATTCATCGTGTCGCCATGTCGCCATCGTCGTGCGTCCGGCGTGGATGGACAGTAAAACACAAGGTTTCAGCTCCCGCTTCAGAAAGGAGACGTCTGCGATCGGCACCTTCCGTCGATGTCGACGCAGCGACGCTGATTAAAAGCCTACAAGAGAATGAACTAGGACCGATAAAGCGGTACAAAGGAAAGTCACTCAAAATGTCCGGAACATTCGATCACACATCTGATGTTCTCAACCACAAAGTAGTGTGGATAAGCGACGGATCAGAGTTTTCCCGTCACGTAAAATAGCCTGTACTATTAGCGATTCCCAGGTAGACAAAAGCTTTCGCAGCCCTCAAAAAGGCCAGCCGATCACCGTAACCGGAAAGGTGGGGTTTCGACAGGCTGTCCGTTGACGTCAAAACTGCGCGCTCAGCTGGGCGCCACGCTGACCGACTCTGATATCGCATCGTTTCAGCCCGGGTTTCCTCGGGGCTGAACGACTCTTCCTGGCACGGTCAACGCCTGCCATCGGCCGGACGGATCGGCACAAGCGGATGACCAAGATCAGCGACTACGAGGATCACCTTATTGCCTCTGCCCGAACAAGGGGCGATCGCCGCCTAAACTGGTGGCCGAAGTGTCAAAACTGGAGATCGTCCTGGGCACTGCCTCAGCGGCGATCCGGGTGATGAGTTCGGATCATGAACACGAATTTCAGCGCGGCGGGCGTTGACCATGATCCATCACGATCCCTATGACCTGCGTCATGGCGCTTTGAATGCGTCACTACGTTGAGACTGACACTACGACGAGCCACCGTTGGCGGGGCGTTGTCTGCCGGACTGAGGGGCCCCGAAACTTCCAGGGAATCCATTTTCTCTCTGCGGTAAAGCGGGCCGAAGTCGCGGAGGATGGTCGATGCTGCTCGGGCGGCCCGTGGCGAAGTTGCCAGGCTGTGGTTCTTTGACTCGGCGGGTATATGCAAAGAAAGATGTCTGCGGCAGATCCACGATTGTCCTGCGAATCATTCAGGCAATCGGTTGGCTTATCCGCTCCCGACGATCTCGATCGTAGCCCCGTTCCTACTCGCGTATACCCCCGATCGCCTCCTGAAAATCACGATGTCGGTCAATCAAATCGGCGGTGATGCTGCATGACTCTCTCCTTGACTGACGCGTTAGATTGTCGATCTCTTTCAGAAGATGTCTCAATGTTCTTGATCTCGTATGCGAATCGGGATATTTGTACCGTCTGGTCCAGCGAACGCGTCAAAACCTTCCGCAGGGAGATGGGCACCCGCACTTTCTGATCGCACGAGCCGCGGCACGACCTGCTTCAACCGCTTCGTGGGGCCTGCCCGCGGAAAGCGCTCCCCGTGTAGCCCGTGCATCATCCCATGGGCGTGCAATTCCGTTGTGATCGAGTCTTCGAACTTTTTCACTGTGCGTACGCCGCGGATTCTCATTTCTCACCAAAATATTGTATCGTTGATCGTCAAGAACTATCTGCCCAGCCATATAGTAATCGTTTTTCCCACTTAGCTTTTCATCGAGGAATGCGTGAAAACGATATCATCTGGATCTATGGTACCACGCAGAAAAGTTCTCTATGTGCGCATCTTCTCGAGGAATAAATATTTTTAACGAACCACGCTATCGGCGACGGTTGCCCGGTATCACCGTCATGCGGGTAGAGGCTCAGGCTGCTCAGCAGGCTTTTGGGTCGTGCCGCGAATGTTTCCAGTCGTCTTCATGGGAAGGCGAGGTGGACAGCGGAGGATTTGTTCCGGATTGCCGATCATTTTTCAGCGTGTGCGTCGATGATGTGAAGACCGGCCGCGAAATGGTGATGGGACGTGGGTGCCGGCACGCCGTTCCGGCTGCGAATCGATCTGGTGCGGCGGGTGTGGGGGTGCCGAGCCACCTGGGAGAATCGAACTCTCGACCTGTCGTTACGAGTGAATCGCTCTGCCGACTGAGCAAAGGTGGCGCGTCGCTCGCGACCTCGGATATCCATATCGAGGCGGCCGCTCGCCACCAAACCTGGAGCAGCGTCGCGTGCATCGCGGCGCCGGCGGACTAGGCACGGCAGGTCAGGCCGTCTTTTGAGGCTCTGCCCGTCCGGCAGATACCGAATCGAGCGGTTTTTGAATGCACGCTCCGGCCCGCGAATAGGCGGTGTGCCCTTCGCCCTCCCACGTCACGAGAGCAGAGTTCTCCCAGGTCTCTGTGAAGGGCCTTGGCAGGCGTACGGCGTGGCCGGGTCGTTTGCGGGTTCCCACCACGACGGATCGACGCCCGAGCCCGCTACGCCTGTGCAGCCCAGACGGCCTTCTTCGTGCGATAGGGCCACAGGGAGCACCAGATTGACTCGGTGAGCGACAGACCGAGCTCGCGATCGCCTTGCTTCGCCTGCTCGGGCAGCTTCTTGCACTCTGATCCGGCGGCTCGCGGGATAGTCAGCGCACGTTGATGGCCCGGTTCGCCTCGGAGGTTGTCGGAGAAGGAAGGCCGTCCGGATTCGCGGCTGACCTGTGCAGGTCCGCAACGCTGGAGCGCTGCGCCGTTGTCCCTCTGTATCTCACCTGTTCAAAGGCCTGGGTCGAGGTCGGCCACGTGGCGTTGCTGTAGAGCATGCCAGGTGATCGGTGAAGAGCATCTGAGGGTCGTTTGGGGGCGTGCGGGATCACCGTCGTCTTGAGCGTTTTCTTGGCTGAGTCTCCAAAAGCGAAGGCGGACTTTCTGGCGGGCCTGGTCTGACGGTCGAGCCGAGCACGCATCACGCGAACTCGACGCAGGTTTGGCGTAGCGCTTGAGGACGGTCTCGAAGCCGAGGTCTGGTCATGGGGCGTGCTGCGCTCGGGCGTGTGACGTCGACCGCGCCGTCGAGAGGATCACTACGGCCGACATTCTTGAAGAGCTCGGCGTACTGGCCGCCGAGGAGGTGCCGTAGGAGAAAGCCCGTACGTGAGTTGAATTTGGGATCGCCGACGAGCGACTGGCGCGCGGCGACGTCCATGTATCGCGCGCCGCCGACTCCGTGCACGAAGGGCTGAGTTCGCCGGATTTCTCCTCGCAGGCCTTGGCAGGGCGCAGCGAGCGCGACCTGTTGCTTCGCGCTGCTCGGGTCGGACGGGTCGAGAGGAGGTCGAGGAACTGCCGAGGTCGTCGTCGTCTAGCACTGTACCGCAGTGGACTCGCCGACCCTCAAAGTCGAACCCCACGATGTCACGTACTTCTCCCGGATGCCATCGCTGAAATAGGTGTTGGCCCAGCCGGCCATGTCTATTCCGGAGGCGCCGGGCCCTCTCCGGGAGTTGACGAAGAGCGTCCCCATCGGCTTCTTGCCCGTGGCGGGTACTCGCCAACTCGCGATGTGATCGTCTTGCCCTTCGGCTTCGATGTAGTCGAGGGGACCTTGACCTGTGCGATCGCAAGTCGCCGTTCTTGCCTCTTCGCATCGCGCGTCACCTTCTGCTTGTAGAAGGCATCGAGCCTTCGGGATCGCCGGCCCTCAGGCCCAGTCCTCATTCGACGAGGGCGACGACAGCGAGCAGCCCGACGACGAGCCGTCACAGCCACGGGGCTGTGCTGGTTTGAAGAATCACCTCTAAAACTGGCCGAAGCGTCGCCCGCGCGCGACAGAGGCGGCGTCCAGCGTCGCCACGCGACATCGACGAGGCGGTCCGCTCCGGGCACAACGCGGCGGCGTGTTCTCGAACCGATGGCTGCCATAGCGTGCCGAGACCGGCCTGCTCCGCGGGGCGGCGGCGCGGGCCCCGGGCGAGTTCTCACGTCGCCGCGGGTCGAGGGGAGGGCGAACGCTATGGCGATGGCCCGACTGGCCTGACTCGCGCGCTCCCCGCAACGAACGCCCCCTATCCTGGGGCGAGGGCACCATCATCGCCTCAGCGACAGGGGCGACGTTCCGCCCAGCGCGTGCGCCTGCTATGGCGTCCATCCGCCGCACCGGCTGCCGGGTCCGATTCGGCGGCGACGGCGGATCCCCTCGTCGAAAGTCCTGGTTGACGGGGTCGACGCCTGCGCCGAGCCGGACCGTGAGGACGTCGCGGGTAGAGGGAGGAGATCGATCATCGCCCGGTCGAGTTCGTCTCGCTGAGGCGCGAGTGGTGCGCCTTTTCTGGTTCTCCGCCGGCTCGCAGCGAGCGCGCGGCAGGCGGATCTCGCGCCCGCCGATGCCGAGGTCGTTTGCGCTCGGCCTCTCGCGTCAGGCGATCCCCCGTCGCCTTCTTCGCCGCTCGACGGCACGCAGGCGTCGCGCGGTGAGCGGCGAGACGGCGTCCGCGGTCCCCCGGATCGCGAGCGCCGATGGCGCGAATCCCGTTCCCGGCGCACGGTCGGAGCCGGTGGCTTCGCACGCGCGGGCCCGGCCGACGATGGGACCTCGAGCGGCCGGGCGGCGCGCGAGGGCCTCCTCGGGTGCGACGCCGTCGCCGGCGTGGACCCGCGGCGCGGCGACGTCGGAGGCGGGCGGCACGGCGAAGCGCGACTGCGTACGGGAGCGGATCGTCGTCATGACGTCTTCGAGGGGCGTGCACAGCATCCACACCGCGGTGAACGGCTGGCGGCTGCGCGGCTCAGGGAGGACGTTGGTCGTGCGTTCCGGCCGATGCGATCGGCGTCCTCGACGACGGTAGCGACCCGCCAAGCGCCCGATCCGCGAGACGCGACCGGCCGATCGACGAGGTCGCGGGTCTGGTCGACCGTGATGGCGACGCCCCTCGGTGGCCGCCACGTGTTCGACGCGTCAGGGTGCTTGCCTTCGATCACGGTGCGGCAGGCTCGGCACCGCCCGCAGCGCGGGACCGGTGCACTGGAGCGCGGCGGCGAAGGCCGAGGCTGCCGGCACGCGCGAGCCCGCCGGTGATGCGACTTCGAGGCCTGGGTCGCTGGCCGAGCTCGCGGTCCCGCTTCGCCGTCCGATCGTTCGTCTCGGCGAGGTCGCGCGCCGCGGTGATGGCCGCGCGTTCGAGCTGTGCGCGGACGGCCGCCTGGCCGACGGATCGTCAGACGCTCGTACGGCGCCCTCCGCCCTCCGGCTGCTTCGCCGCCGAGCAGCCGGGCGGCCACGCGCTCGCGGACGATCCGGCGATCTCGTCGATGCCCTTCCGAGCGTCGACGACGAGCCACGTTCGGGTTCGGCCTCGGCGAAGGCTCGGTATTCGCGGCGGACGGCCTCGATGGAACTCCGGCCCGGCGGCCTCGATCAGTCGGCGGTGCCCCCAGGCGCCGGCGATGTCCCCGGTGGGCAGGTCGAGGAAGACGGTCAGGTCGGGATCGGGGATTCGGTCGCCCACATCGACAGTCTGCGCACTTCGTCCCTTCCCGAGCGAGCGAGCGGCCCCCTGGCAGGCGACCGAGAGTCGACGTACCTGTCCGCGACTACGACGTCGCCGCGGTCGAGGCCGGGCGGATGACCGTGGCCACGTCGTGAGCGCGGTCGGCGGCGTCGAAAGCGCTTCGGCTCTGGGTGACACTTCGCCTCGTGCAGCCTGTGGCAGCGGATGTGGCGTCCGAGCTCGGTGCCGCCAGGCTCGCGCGTCTCCACGACGCCGTGGCCTCGCTCGCGCAGCCACTGGCGAGGAGCCGCACCTGGGTCGTCTTTCCGGCGCCGTCGCCGCCCTCGAAGGTCACGAGGCCCAGTCAGCATCCGCATCCGAGCTGGGCCCGGCCTCCAGGCGCCGCCGAGAAGAGGAGCCCGAAGAAGACGGGCTCGAAGGGGTCGGGCCTTCTTCGCCTGGGACGACGCCGCCATGGCTTCTGGCGGACTTCTTCTTGGCGGGCTGCTTCTCGGCCGCTTCCGCAGTCGCAGAGCGGCTTTAGAGGAGCAGCCTTGGATGCTGCCGGAACCTGTCTTCGCCGAGGAGGCGGAACCGCCGGGATTTCTCCCCGCACTTCTTCGCGGACGCCTTTCTTCGCGGAGGCTTTCTTCGTGGAGGCTTTCTTGGCTCGCGGTCTTCCTCTTCGCCGGCCCTTGGCGCGACGATCGGCCAGGAGCTCGAAGGCGCGCTCGGGGGTGATCGTGAGCGGGTCGTCGTCCCGGCGCAACGAGGCGTTGATCGTCCCGTCGGTCACATACGGGCCGAAAAGCGGCCGTCTTTGAGCAGGACGGTGACCCCTGTGACCGGACGGCGCCCAGCTCGCGCAGGGCTCGCTTCTGCGGCGCCGCGCCGCCGCTTCGGCTGGGCGAACAGCTCTTGCGCCTCCTGGAGGGTGACGGTGAGATTGCGCCTCGCTCTGCAGCGACCGCGAATCCTTGCCGCGCTTGAGGTAGGGACCGTGCGGCCGTTGTTCGCCAGGACCGGCTCATCGCCGTCGTAGCCGACCGTGCGCGGCAGGGACAGGAGCTTGAGCGCGTCGTCGAGCGTCACGGTCTCAAGGCTCATGGACGCAGCAGTGAGGCGGTCCGTGGTTTGGGCGAGCCTCTTCGACGGGCGGCCCGTCGAATCACGCCACCTCGCCCTCCCGGACGACGTCGGTGACGTAGGGCCCGAAACGGCCGGCCTTCGCCAGGAACCCTGCGCCCCGGTCTCGGGGTCGACGCCGAGCTCGCGGCCGTCGAGCTGCTGGCTGCCAGAAGCTCCCTCGCCTGTCGGGCGTCAGCTCGTCGGGGGCCAGGGAGTCGGGAACCCGGAGGCGTTGCGCGGTTCGCCGTCGCCGGACACCTGGGTACGGTCCGTAGCGGCGACCCGCAGGACGATCCCCTCCCCAGGTCGATCGGTTGACGGCTTTGGCGTCGATGTCCTCCAGGCTGCCGACCCGGCCCTCCAGCCCCATCCGCTGCCCGTCTCCGCCAGAATCGGACGGGTAGTCGACCCTGTCCTCCCGGCCGGAGGCGATGCGGTCCAGTTCGGTCTCCATGGCGGCGGTGAGTCGAAGTCGACGAGCTCGGGCAGATTCTCCTCAGGCGCACTCACGAGAACGCCGTCCATCGGCACGAGCGCTCTGGCCGCGATGGTCGACGTAGGCGCGGTCGCCGATCGTGGCGACTCGTCGTGGCGTAGGTCGAGCGGCCGTGCAGGTCCTCCATCTTCTTCGACGACGAGGCCTCCGTGTACGTGCGGCGGGGCGGGTCTCGTGGCCGTCGGCGTCCGCCTGGGAGACTCCGGGCCTTCGTCGCGCTCGGGTCGGGGAGGCGGGCGTCCCTGGGAGCCGTCCTCGCAGCGCTTGGCGTCGCGATTCCTGGTAGGCGGCCGAAGCCGGGGAAGTGATGAGATCGTCCGGAGGCGGCGAACTGGACGACGCCGCCCCGGCCGCCCGCCGATGGGGACGTCCACCCGCACGGAGGCCGTCCGGCCGCGGGCGTCGGCCATCTGCGGGCGACGGTCCGCTTCCAGATGAGCTCGTACAGGGCGGGATGGCGGTCGTTGACGAGGACTTGACAGTGGCGGGCGTGCGAGTGATCGCCGCGGGCGGGATCCTCGTGGGCCTCCTGCGCGCCCTTCGAGGTGGTCGAGTACAGCCAGGGGCTTGGCGGAAGGTGGTCTTCGCCGAATATCCGCCGATCTGGGTGCGCGCCGCCTCGACCGCCTGGTCGGACAGGTTCGTCGAGTCCGTCCGCATGTACGTGATGTAGCCGTCTCGTAGAGCGCCTGGGCCGTGCGCATCGCGTCGCGGGCGCCCATCCACAGCACGCGCGACGCCCTCCCGCTGAGGTGGACGTCGTGAACGGCGGGCCGGGCCGGCGCGTGTACGGTTTGGACTCGACGGGAGCGACCGTGGCCACGGCGTCCGCGACCGCCTGAGCGATCGCCTCGACCTCGGCCCGCGCCGAGGGCGCGCGCGTCCCTTCTTGACCAGGGCGCCGCGGTCGTCGAAGTCCTTCCCCGTGGCGATGCGGGTCCCGTCACGGACGACGAGCTTGGCGTCGAAGCCCTCCGCGCCTTTGACGAACGTGGCCGTCACATCCCAGTAGGAGGCCGCCTGGAAGGCCATGCGCTCGCGCTCGCGCTGGACGACGGGCGGGTGGCCTGGACTCGGACTCGGCCCGCCGACAGTCCCGGTGCCACGCGCCACAGGGCGGGAGACTTCATAGCCGACGAGACGGTCCGAGGGATGCGCTGCGACTCTTGCGCGTCGACCAACTCATATAGATTCGGCGCGGATTGTCCAGGGCGCGGGCTATGGCTTCGGGGTGTGATCTCGGAAGGACCATTCGCTTGACCGGGACTTTGGGCTTGAGCACCTCGTACAGGTGCCAGGCGATCGCTCCCCTCGCGGTCCTCGTCGGTAGCAGGAGGAGCTCGTCGGAGGACTTCAGGAGTCTGCGCAGCTCGGCGACGATCTTCTTCTTGTCCGAATCGACGACGTAGTAGGGCTCGAAGCCGTTGTCCACGTCCACCGAGAACTTGCCGAACGGGCCCTTCTTCGTGTCGGCGGGCGGCTCGGAGGCTGCAGCAGGGTCCCAGATATGACCGATCGAGGCCCTCGAGCGGCATAGCCCGCCGGAATAGCCGCCGATCGTGCGCGCTTGGCGGGGATTCGACAATCACGAGTTTGGTCACGCTGGGTCCTAACTACTGCGTGAGGGTTCGGGGTCACCATACAGCCGTGGAAGGTTCCGTGCCATTTTCGTGCTCACAGTGTCACGGAGCGATGCCCGGCCCGCGGGACCCGCCTCCGGCTCTGCCGGCTGCGCCACCGGCGACACGGCGGCAGGGCTGGTGCGCCCGCCCGTTTGTGAGGTTAGGGCCGAGCGTGCATTAGGTTGGCGGCAGCGACATCGTCATATCCGCAGGGGAGCAATGACCGACTTTATCCGGGCAAACGGACGCGACACGCGAAGGCGTGATCCTCGTGGCACTCGGCGGTCCGGTTGCTGACCAGAGGCCATCGGCGACTTCCTCTCGAGGTTCCTCTCCGACCCACGCGTCGTGGACCTTCCGCGGGCGTTGTGCGCTGCCCATCCTGAACGGCGGTCCTCGGGAGACGCCCCGCGGTCCTCGGGCGAGCACGAGGGAATCTGTGGACGAGGGAGGGCTCGCGCTGCGCGTCCACGCGGGCCCAGGGCGAGCTCCGCCCGCCTGCTGCCCGGACGCGACGTGCGCGTCGCCTACCAGTACGGGTCGCCGAACGTGGCCGACGCTTCCTGACCTCGCGCGCAGCTGCGACGTCGTCACCGTCCTGCCGCCTACCCGCATTTCGCTCCGGCGAGCGGTGGGGTCCATCTGCCGACCGCGTCCGCAGTGCGCCGACCTGGCCGCCGCCGAGGGCACAGGCCGCGCATCAGGGCCCGCCCCGCTCCCTGGCCGAGTCTGGCCGGCTACGTCGACTGGCACGCCGGGCGGATCCTCGAGGAGGTCTCCCGGGAGGGCGTCGACCTCGTCGTCTGCTCATGGCACGGCGTCCCCCTGCGCAAGGCCCACGGGGCCGCCTGGTACCGAAGCGGAGTGCCACGCCACGGCCTCAGCAGTCATGGAACGATTGAGGCGCAGGGTTGCACGGTGGCTGGAGGAGGACCTTCCAGTCAGTTCGGCGGACGCTGGCTGGCCCCCGCGACGATCGACACGATGGCTGCGCTCCCAGGGCGGGGCGTGCGCGGCGATCCTCGTGACCAATCCGATTCCTGGCCGACTGCCCGAGACGGTCTACGAGATGGACGTCTTGAACGCCGGCGTCTTCCGACAGGCCGGCGGGGTGCTCCTCCGCCGCATCGCGCCGCGCGAGTCCGCAGGCCCTGCTCGCCCAGGTGCGCGGCGCTCTCACGCGCCTCCGGACGCCCAGCCCGATGGCTCCCGGAGGGTCAGGAAGACCTCGTCGCGCACCGACGAGGGGATCCTGCTCGAGGAGCGTCGGCGACCGTGTCGATGAGGATGCCGACGCTGAGCTCCCGTCGCACGCCCCCACGACGGCGGCGACCGCGCTGGCCAGGACCTGGAGCTCGGAGGCAGAAACCGCCCGTCTGGGCGAGCGAGCATGAACGGCTGTCCTGCCCGGCGTGTGGAGCGGTGCTCCGATCCCCCTGGCCACGAGGTGCTTGCGCGCGAGCTCGGCGTCAGAGCACGTCATCAGCTCGCGATTGGCCACCAGTTCGGCGAACGCGTTGAGTTGGCAGGCCGGTCCGGTGACTTCCTCGAAGCGCCGCCACGGACCGCAGCGGAGGCCGTCGTCGTTGCCGACGCACATGTACCGAGCCGACGCCGGTCACGCGCCTGGCGAAGTCGGCCAGCCAGGCCTCGTAGACGGGCTCGTAGACGACGTCGCGGGCAGGATGCCGCCGTCGCGCAGCCACATCTCGATGTATCTCGGGCGGGTCGAGCCATTCGCGCTGGATCACCCACGCGTCGAGCTTCCCCTGATCCAGCCAGGCTGCCGGGCTCTCGGACCCGTTCCCGCGGATCTCCCAGTTGCCCAGGATCCAGGCGCGCCCGCCGAGGGCGGGACGTGTCGAGGCCGCCGACGAGCTCGGCGAGCATCGCGTCCCCACGCGGCCGTTGTCGCGGTAGTCGTAGCGTTCCAGGCGCACGTTCTGCGGGTGATGACGGGCGGAGTGTTGGACACGACGACGTCGTAGCGCCCGTCGGCCGGCTCGAGCAGGAGCCTTCGCGCAGGTCGAGGACGCCGCCAGGGCCGCATTGAACTCGGCGTAGGAGAGGGCCTTCTTCGACACGTCCGTGGCGGTGACGCGCGCGCCCGACAGGGCCGCGAAGATGGCGTGGACGCCGCAGCCGGTGCCCACGTCCAGCACCCGCGACCCCGGCCAGTAGGTGGCCAGGGAGGCGAGTCCGCGTCGCCGCCCGTGCATGACGTGATCGGGCCTGGGCGTCGCCCGCGAGCTCGCGCGCAGTGGGGCGATGAGGCGTCCGTCGGCCAGCGTCGCTTGCCGACGAGCGCGGGGATCGGCAGGTGCGACGGGATCGCCGTGGGCACGACCTGAAACGCGCCCGGCCGCCTTTTGAGCAGTTCGTCACAGGGCGGCGCTGGCGGGCACGGACGGCAGAGCCTCGTCGATGAGCTGGCCTCGACCTCGTCTCCAGGAGGAACAGCCGGACGTGGGCGGCCAGGCGAGCCTTCCTCCCTCGAGCGCGAGACCCTCGCGAGCGCGACGAGGCCCGGCACCCGCCGCTCCCGGCGCACGGCCCCCATCGCGGCGGGGACCCAGCAGCACCGCCGCGTGTCTCCGCGAGGTCCGCGCGAGCGGGCGCCCGCGAGCTCTGCCACGTCAGGAGAAAGGCCATGCATCAGGGTTACGTGAAGCCGCGACGCCGCGCCCCGGCGGATTCGGCCGAACCGGCATACGCTTGCAGACGTGCCCCATGCCCCCTCGCGATACCCGCTCCGCATCCTGGCGGTCCTGCTCCTCAGCCCTGTTCCATGTCCCTCCTGTCGGTCAGCATCGTCAGCGCGGCCCTCCGTCGGTCCAGACGAGCCTGAACGCCTCGAACTCGCGCGATCAACGGGCGCTCTCGGGGTACTCGCTCGCCCTGGGCGTCATCATGGTGGCGGCCGGCCGGGCTGCGCGACATCCTCGGCCGCGGCCGGATCTTCCTGGCGGGGTGGTCGTCTTCGGCCTCGCCCTCAGCGTCTCCGCGCTCGCGCGGACGCGACGGTCCTCGACGTCGGCCGTTTCTTCATGAGCTTCGGAGCAGGCCTGTTCACACCGCAGGTCGGCGGCCTCATCCAAGAGCACTTCCGAGTTCGAACAGGCGCGCGCCTTTCGCGCTGCCGGAGCCGTCGTCGGGGTCCGCCGTGGGATCGGCCCCACGTTCGGAGGTTCCTCATCGGCGCGCCCTCCCCGGCGAGCTCGGGTGGCGGATGACCGTGGGAGTCAACGTGCCCGTGGCGGTCGCGGTCGTCGTCCTCGGCTGTATGTGGATCCCCCGCGACGACGGCGATCGCAACCGAGCATCTCCTGCGCAGGCTCGACCCGTAGGGGGCGCGCTCCTGGGCGTCGCGATCGTCGGCGTCATGCTGCCGTTCATGCTCGCCTCACAGAAGCCGTGGGCCTGGTGGTTCCTGCCGGGAGGCTGGCGACGCTGGCCGTGTGGTGGGGCTGGGAGCTCGCACTGTCGCATCGCGGGCGGGGCGAGGCTATGAGTCGATCCAGCCTGTTCCGCATCCCGAGCTTCACCCTGGGGTCGGCGATGATCACCGTGTTCTTCGCGGGATGACATCGGTCATGGTGATCGAGGCGCTCTTCATCAGCGAGGCCTCGGCGGTCCGCGCCTCGTCTCGGGCTCCGTGGTCCTGCCGGCCGCCCTGCGCAGGTCTACTCCGCGCCGCTCGCGGGCAGGCTCGTGCGGACGTGCCGGAAGGTCGTCGTGTTGGGGCCTGTGGATCAACGTCCTCGGCCTGGCGTTGATCGGGGCGGTGGCGCTGCCCTGACGGACGGGGAAGCGTGGTGGCTGGTCGCGCTCCGTTGCCCCTGGGCTTCGGGAACGGATGGGTGGCCTCGCCGAATCAGGCGCTGACGCTGCGCGCGGTGCCGGTGTCTAGGAGGGACCGCCTCGGGGCATCATGCAGACGGGGCAGCGCATCGCGACCGCGGTGGGGAGCGCGGCGGTACCCGGCATCTTCTTCCACAACGTCTCCGACGGGTATCCTCGCGCCTTGGTCTTGAGCTTCACGGTCATCTGCGGATTCATGGTCGCGGCGCTCGCGCTCTCCTATGTGACGAGCGGCTCGCTCGGGCACCTCCCTCTTCGACGACGTCGGCGACGGCGGTTTGGACGGCAAGGACCAGGCAGGGCCTTGCGCCTGGATCCGTCGATTCCGGACGTCCCCATTTTCCTGCGGGTTGCGGGCCCGGCTGGGAAGAGAGGTTTCGCCCGGGACCTCAGCGCAGTCCGGCTACAGCCAGGCCGCGACGGTCAGGGCGCTGGGCGCAGTCGGGATCGCCTCCGTACGCGTCCTCGGGCGCCGCAGCGTAGGCCTCCTGTTGGAAGGTGCCGTACGGCGGGGCCGGCTCGCTGTCAGGGGCGGCGGGAACGTGGGCCCTGAGCCTCGCCGCGGCGGCATCACGTCGAACCCTCGGCGCGTGGCGATCTCAGCGCGTTGAAGATGCCGGGTCAGGCATTCCAGCGAGTGGGATCGGCGAGGGCTACAACGTCCTCCGCCGCCGCGACGGTTGCCGACGGGCTGAGCGCGCAGGCTCGGGGAAGGAGACGGCGTCGGGTACGGCAGGCCGGCAGCGGGGCGTGATAGCGGGCTTCGTCATGCATCGAGATCACCCCACGATCGAGGCGACGACGCGGTCCACGGCCACACGCTGGGCCTTCGATCGCCCGCGCGATGGGGCCGACGACGCGTTTGCACAGCGGTCCGACGGTATGCGCCGTCCCAGTTCGCAGTTCCGGCGCGGTCCGGTCCCCACCGTCACGCCGAGGCCGACGACGTCGGCCTCGAGGAATCGCAAGCAGGAACGATCATGTCGTGGTCGATCCTCGCGCCGGCCGTCCCTGTCGAGGCAGGCGACGCCGCCGGCGTCGACCAGGCGGGCCCGGTTGAGGATGTCCAGCCGTCCCCGGGCCTCGTGGGCCTCCATTGTGGCGGAATGGATCACCTCGGCGCGAAGTCGAAGCGCGGATCCTCCGGGTGGTCGGCGTAGGCCGGTCGCCTCGACGGTTCCGAAGAGGGTCGGCGGTGAAATCGAGGCATTGGAGTGCAGCTCGTCCGCCGGATACGCCAAGGGTCGCCCTTGCCCCGACGAGGCAGGGCGCGAGGGCCAGGGTCGCTGCGGACTGGCGCGCGCGCCGGCCGACGGGAGCCCGCTCGGCTTCGGAGAGGAAGCGCTGCACATCGTCGTCCACATCGGACGACACGGGGAGTCTCCGGTCTGCACGGCCGACGTCCCTCGCCGGTGGCGGGGACCACCGCCAGGCGGACGTTCCGGCCGGAGGAGAGCGCCGCGGCGACCTCCGCCGCCGCTCCTCGTCCACAGATTCCGCGCGGTCGACGACGTTGGCGTCCGTCAGGCCGTGCGCAGCCACGGTGTGCCGGAGTGTTCCTCGAAGACGTCCACGGGACGATGGCGCGCAGCCGCCGTCGCCAAGCGGACCTGATCGCGCTCGTGGTCCTCGGGGACGTGCCAGTGGGTTTGGCGAAGTCGAGCATGTCCGGGGTCCGAGCTGGACTGGCACCGACGTAGTGGGCGTAGGGCTGAGCGCGCAGGGTCGTCTGGCCGGTCGCGGTGCGTTGGAGGAATCGCCGGCCGAGGTGCCGGGCGGGTCGACGAGGAGGAAATCGATCCCGAGGTGGAAGAGGTGAGCCGAGGCTGGCGCCAGGCCCCCGCCGACGATGAGGCACGTCGGTGTCGCGGGGCGTGGCTTTGCCGTCAAAGTCCATGCAGGCCACCGAGGCACGAACCGGCGTCCCCGAGGGCTGTCGAGGCAGAATGGAGGAGCGGGACGAAGCGGTCGGAAGCGCCGAGCCGCATCTAAGAAGTCTGGCGTTTCGACGGAGATGCCCGCGAACATCGTGAAGGCTGGGTCGAGGCGCAACCGTTCTCCTGTTCGTCGAGGAGGTCTGGTTCCATTGGGCAGCGAGATCGCCGAGTCGAGGGCGTCCGTGGCTGATGCGCAGCTGACGGCCCGGATGCGGACGGCGTGCACTGCGCGAGGAAGGATTCGCCGGGGAGCCTCGGCCTTCACGGAAGCCGAGGCGACAGCGGTCAGACTTCACGGCGCTTGCGGAGAAAGTGCGCGGAAACGCAAGGACATTCGACGTCGTCTGCGAAACTGCCCTCACTTGTCTATGCTCATCACGTCCATCTCACACGATGCCGAGAGATTGGTCTTCGTCTCAGCGATTCTCCACGTGCCTCCGGCCCGGGGGCGAGCGTGGCCGTTACGGCCGCTGCTCGCGTCCACAGCGCCGGAGACGAACACGGTCGCGTCTGCGGGACAGGCAGCCACGCCGTCGTCGGACGTCCGCGCGGGGACGCGTTCCGGGACTCAGGAACGAGGTGAGAATCGCCGCCGCGTTTTGTTCCGTTTGTTCCGTCTCATTGCCGTGCCTTTCTCGATGCGTCGAAGGCGCTTCCCACCATATACACGCCGCTGCGGACCGCTCCGGAGGACCATCCGAACAGTGAGACGAAGGAGTGAGAACCGTCTCTCAAATAGTGAAGCCATGCCTGTAGATGCCCTGGTGTGTATCTGAGACCGTGGACTTCACGTAAATCCGGGACTACCGGCATCCGCTCCATCCTCGCGTTCGCCTGAAACGGGGCGTGGCCAACACAATGGTATGCTATACTGTGTGTGAAGCGGGCGCGTACACTAGTTGGTTGACCTGCTTAATCCAGGATGAAATGCAGCAGTATCCTAATCAAGGACAATGCGCGCTAGACTCTCTTCGCCGCTAAAATGACGAAAGCTTCGGGCGTTTGGGCATCGTCTCCTTCCTCCCTTCGGGATGGTTCCCCGGAAGGGTTAGTGTTCTTGCAAAGAAACTTTAACGCATGGAGGGTTGACCCGTCAAGACGTCGTCACGTCCGTCATTTCGTTTATCCTGTACCCATGGGGGTGATCCGTGGGAGGATCCACCCGACGGTCTCAGCCACGTCCGTGCCGCAGCCGCGGGGATGATCAACATGCAGAGGTCGACATAGCAAGTGCACCCCGCAGCCTGCGAGAGGTTGGGAAAGAGCGTACCAGAGCCTTTATCGACGGTGTCTGCCCACTCTGACGTGAGGCGGGCGAACACCAAGCGGCAAAACGGCGGCTGAAACAGGCGCGTAGCAACCCCGTGATGTCGCCATGTCAAACGGCGTGACCCGCGCGTGACCCGCGCTATCTTGGCGGGCCGGTGGCGAGACGGTCGGGTCGTCGGCGATCAGAGCCGCCGTGGAAGCCGTCCATCCTCGCCCCAGGGCCAGCGACGCCGACCCTCAGCGGACCGCAGCGCACACGGTCGGGACCGGGAACGTATCGCCGCTCGAGCGAGGGCGGCCAAGAAGTACATGCCGATCGCGGGCCCGCCCGGACGGAGCCGTGTCGCGCGGCCCGGAGGGCCGAGGAGAGCGGCTGCCAGGCGCACTGAGGCCAGGCTGCCCGGATCGATCTTTTGCGCGCCGCGAATGGCGACCGCAGCGAGCCAAGTCCAGGCCTTCGACGACCTCCCGGCCCGCAGGAGGACCGCGCGCGAGACGCCTTCGGACGCCCATACGATGTTGACGCAGTGGTGCATCCCGTAGGTGAAAGTGAGACGTGGACAGTCGCTGCCTCGAACATCGACGCGTTGCGGGCCGTACGCGCGCGCGCAGGCGTGCGATCGAGGGTCTGCCTCCCCGCAGTAGGCTCCGCCGCTCAATCGCACGCCGACGGCCCCCTCAGACGTGACGGTGGCATCGTCGCCCAACAAGCCAGCGACCGCGCGGAGATGGGCGTCTTCCAGCCGGAGCCGTCGGACGGGGACATCGCCGTCGTGCTACGACGGACGGCGATCCGCCTCCGGCACATCCCCTATCACCGGTTGAGCGGGCTCCACCTGGGCGAGCCGTTGCCGACACCTACCCAGAAGCGCCGCCGGGTGAAACGCCGGACCGGCAGTGGCGAGATCCGAGCGCCAACCGCCGGTGCTCGGCCCGCAAGCCGAAGCCGGACCCGCCCCGACGCTGACGGGTGCGGCCCGGCTGGTCTCGGCGGGCCACTCCTCTATCTCGCCTTCCGGGAGGCATCGCCTGCCGTCAGGCTTCGCTGCGTCACCGCTCTTGCGGCCTCGGCGGACGGCGACGACCACGCCGCCGGCAGCAGCCAAACCGAGCGCGACGACGCCGAGCAGGCACACGTCCGCACCGGTCCTGGGCAGCTTCGGCAGGCTTACGCGTCTTGGGTGTGACAGGCGTCGACTTGGACGGCGATGGGCTCGCCCGGATGCGAGGCGTCGGCTTGGGCGTCGGATCCGGAGGCGATGGGCACTGGTAGCCGTCGCTGTCGGTGACATCCCGATGCCGCTCACGAGTCCCGTTCCGGTGACCGTCTGCCGTAGTCGGCAGCCGCTTCGCCCGCTTCCACGCCGGTCGGCTTGGCCGTATTACAGGTGAAAGAGGCCGCCGATTGCGAGCCTGGCCGGGTTCTGGAGCGGCGAAGGACGCTTCCCACCGTTGTGCCCTTCGTCCCGTCCGGGAAAGGTGCACGTCAGGTCGGAGACCTTGCGGAACCAGGCTCGCCTTGTCGGTGACCTCCGATCGCGCGCGGCGATTCATTGCCGGTGTTGACGATCGTGGGCACCAGGTCGGTCTGCCCTGGGAAGGAGGACCGATTCGGCGACGGTCGTCCGCGTCGTTTCGCTTGGCGTCCACCTTCTCGATGTCCACGTTCGGCTTTGCCCGGCACGCGCGCGTTGTAGCTGGGTTCTCGTCGCTCTGCGGACTTGCCCGAGCCGATTCCCACGCCCGCGATCGTCGCGTCGTCCGTGTGGACGTCGCCGGTAACGCCGCTCAGATGGGCGGTGCCTGCGAGGCGCCGCTATATCGCGAAGACTCGGTTTCTGGGCAGCGAAGGGGCGTCTGACCGTCACTTCTTGACGCCAGCGTCGTAGACGCCGATCGAAACCTTCCCGGGAACGTGCGGGCCATCGACTCCACTGTCCCCGAAATCGTCGTCATGTCCGTCGACCACCGCCTTGACTTCGCCGCCGTTGACGACAGTGATCGGGTCGACCGCTCCTGCCCGTCTTCCCGCCAGAGGGAACGGCGGCGTCGGCGGCCTTGTCCGCGTCACGGCTTCACGTCCTTCTGACGATCTCGACGTTGAGGGTTCTTGGGCAAGGGCGTTGTGCAGGTTCTCTCCGATCGCGCGCGAAATCGGTGGTGCGGTCACCTTGGCGGTGTCCGTGCTGGCGGTAGACCTTCGTGACGCCGGTCAACAGCCGTGCAGGCGAAGGAATCCGAAATGCGGAAGCGTCGGCTTTGTCGCCGAAGGGCGGCCACTTGACCGTCCACTTCTTGGACTGCATCGTGAACGCCTTCGGAACGTTCTCACCAGGGAACGTACGAGCAGCCGACCTTTCCCGGAGCTAAGCGACGGTCTCGTCATCACGACCTTGATCGCGCAACGGCGCTCGCCGCCGTTGTTGACCTTGAACTTCAGATCGGTCGACCGGTCTCAGGACGGGGGCGTCAGCCCGATGTCACGCCGTTGCCTGCGTCGGTTTGTCGATGGTGCTCGTGTGGGGCGTGGACGGCATTATGAGGTTCTCGTCCTTGACGGGTCTTTCCTTCCGCCTTGCGCTTCACGGGCGGTCGGTGTGCAGCGTCTGGGTGACGCCGGTGAACTTGGCCGTGCGGGAAACTCGCCCGGCGGCGAAGGCGGCGGATCGGCGTCCTTCCACGAGGCATTATGACCGTCCACTTCTTGGACGCCGCGTCGTAGACGCCAGCGGTCAGGCTTCCCAGGGAACATTGCACGGGCCATCGGCTCCACCGATGCCGGAATCACGTGGAGGTCATGTCCGTACCACGACTTTCTTGAGGTCCTCGGTGCCCGGATTGGTCACCGTGAACTTCGGGTCGGCCCGTGCCGAGCGACCCTGACGGGGATCGTGGGGATCCGTCGGCGCGTCGTTGCCGCCGTCGCTGTGACGATGGACACCTTGGGCGAAGGCGGCTTGGCGTTGTAGGGATTCTCATCCCTTGACGCGCGCTTGCCCGACAACGCACCCGTAGCCGAGGCGATCGCCTTGTCGGTATGGGCTCCAGTGACGCCGGTGGTTTGGCCGTACGATAAGTTGACCGATGGCCGGCGTCTTGGGGCTTTGCCCGAAGGAGGCAGCCCACTTGACCGTCCACTTCTTGGCCTTGGCGTCGTGAACGCCGGCGGTCGACGTTCTCACCGGGAACACCATCGGCCCACCGTGCGGATGATCGTGGTCATCGACCACTTCGACTTCCTTGAGCGGGTCGGCGCCGAATTCCTCCTGTGAATGCAAGTTCGGCCTGGGCGCGGCAGGACTGAGCAGTGTCAGCGGCATTGCCCGCTGTTGTCCTTCTTGTCCACCGAGATACCGGGTTTGGGCGGAAGCCCGTTTGTAGGGGTTGTCGTCGGACGCCGAGCATTATCACCGCGCCTGCCGTCCACGGCTACGCATATTGTCGGCTGGTGGTGTGGACGGTTGCAGCCTCCGGTCAGGCGAGCCGTGCAGCCAAGCTGCCCTCCACGGTCTTGGGGTTCTGCCTGCCCGGGCGTATGACCGATCGCTTCTTGGCCTTGGCGTCGGCGCCGGCGGTCAGGCGTTCTCGCAGAGACGTGCACCATCGACTCCACCGTGCTGCGGACTCCGTGATGTCGTGTCGGACACGACGATATCGTGGAGACTTCCGGGCCGGGGTTCCTCGTCGAACCAAGTCTGGTCTGACCAACCGCGCCAGGTAGACGACCGCGTCTTCTCGGTGTCCGCGTCGTTGCCCACCCGCGTCCTTCTTGACGATCTTTCACCGCCCAGGTTCGGGTGGGCGGTGTGCGTTGCCGGGGATCGGTGTCTAAAGTGTGCGGGGCGAGATCGCCCCATCAGCCTCAGCGACGCCGTGTCCTGATAGGCTGCCATTTCACCGGTGCAGCGCAAACAAATCAGCCAGCGAACACGTAAACGACGCACCCTTGGCGAACTTACCGCCGGCTGAGCCGCGAACGACGTCCCACGAACTGGCACCCTGCCGGATCCCGGCAAATCCGAACCGTCGGGAATTTATTACACGAAGATTCGACACCTTCCGCCCTTAGCACATCCCTTGACGACCACGTTCTTCTCCGGCCTCGCGCGTGACCCCTCACTGTGGGGACATCGCGTCGAAACCATTGGGAAGCATAGCCGCTCCCCGCCATGTCAGCGTCACGCCCGCAACTCATCACGCCTCGTATCAATCGACGGTTGGCGGAACCTTCGCCTTATGCAGATCACGCATTACGACGTTCTTTCCGCTGCCGTAGCCCGCCTTCCACGGACGGGTGTCCGTGTGAACACAATCGCGGTGACGCGGTGGCTTAGCCGTGCACGAGCTCGCCCCGGCGGCAGCCAGATCAACGTCCTTCCACGGGCGTCCCGCCGACCAATCCGCTTCTTGGACGCCGCGTCGTGGGCGCGTGATTAGACCTCCCAGGGCGTGCGGGCCATCTGACTCCACTGTCCCAACCCGACGTCATATCCGTCACCACGACCTGCTTGAATCCCTCGAATTTGGTCACCGTGAACTTGATCGGTCGAACCCTTTCCGTCAGTCAAGTTCTTCCCAAACGAATTCCACCGGGTCGGTGTTGTTGTCATTTACCGCGTCCTTCTTGACGATGGACGGCACCTTGGGCGAGGGCAACGGCGTTGTAAGGATTCTCATCCTTGACGCGCGCGACAACACCGTAGCCGGGCGATCGCCTTGTCGGTGTGGACGGTTGCGGCGACGCCGGTCAGGCGAGCGGTGCCAGCCAGCTGCCTCCACCGCAGGTCTTGGGGTTCTGCCCGAAGGAGGCAGCCCACTTGACCGTCCTTCGCCAGCCTTGGCGTCGTGGGTACCGGCAGTCAGGCATTCTGCCGGGCGATACTGCATCGACTCCACCGACGATCAGGTCGTGGTCTCATCCGGCCGCCAACGCCTGAGCGGGTCAGCCTTCCTACGTGAACGCAGATCAGCGGTCGACCGCCGCGCGGGCAAGGCAGGCCGGCATCGGCCGTGTCAGCGGCATTGCCCACCTTGTCCCTTCTTCCACCGAAATGCCCGGTTCGGGTGGGCGGTGTGCGTTAGCGGGATCGGTGTCAGGGTGTACAGACCGAATCGCCCCATCAGCCTCAGCCGACGCCGTGTCTGATGGCTGCCCGACTCACCATTTCAGCACACCCGACAAATCAGCCAGACACGTAAACGGCACCATGGCGAACACCGCCGGCTGAGCCGCGAACTGACTTCTCCACCCGAACCTGGGCACCCTGCGGATCCGAAGCCGATCAGAACCGTCCGGGACACGTACGACCGAGATTCGTACCTATGCCCGCGCTTGGCACCACATCCTTGACGACCCAACGTTCTTCTCCGGCACTCGCCACGACTTGTATTCCTCACTGTGAAGGACAACCCGCGTCGAACCATTGAGGAAGCAGCATGTGCGACTCCCCGCCGTATCGGCGTCACGCCCCGACTCGTCGCCTTCTCTCAATCAATCCGCGGACGCGGCGGAACCTTCGCCTATGCTCACCGGATCCTCGTCCTTGACGGCTGTCCCCGTCTTGGCTCCGATTCCATGCCAGCTGGGAGTTGTCGGTCGTAGACGTATCTGGACTTGGTCCAGGTCGCCCGTCTAAAGCCTGGCCACGTTACGGGAAGGAGACGCCACGGTCTTCAACAGCCTGTTGATGGCGAAGGAGGCGACCGCTGACCGTCCGCTTCTTTGGGCGCCGTCGTCGGGCATACAGCCGGCGATCCGAACCTTCCCGGGAACGTGCGGGCCATCGACTCCACCGTCGCGAGCCGACGTCGTATCCGTCACCGACCTGCCCGGATCCTCGACGCTGCTGTCGTTCTTGACGGTGAACTTGAGATCCGTCGGGCACGCCCTGAGCGTCAGATTCTTCCCCGCCCGCCCGCTCGACGGCATCGGTGTTGGCGTCGTTGCCCTGCCGTCACCTGCCCGGCGATGTCGATGTGCGGGTAGTTATCCCTGGTCGCTGCCGCCGCGCCGCTCTGCTTGCGGATCGCGCGGCGCGTGCGCCCTTCCGTTGATGATCTGCCGTGTTGTCCGTCTTGTTGACGGCGACGCCGCGGGCAGCTCAAAGGCGTCCCAAGTCGATTATGTCGATGCCGCAAAGCGTAGTCGAGGGCGGGAGGGGTGATGACGATAGCGCTTCGTGCAGAAGGCCGGAACAGTTCGTAGGATCGTATTCGCGATGGATGGCTCCGTCGGACTTCTTCTTCACGTTGAGGGTGCCGGCGTGGACTCTCGCCGCATCGCCCTTCGAGCCACGTTGGCGTCCTGGCCACTTGACCTTTGCACCACCTGTGAAGGCGTTGTTTCGAGGCGGTCGGCACTGATCTCGTGCCCGGAGGTCTTGCCGGAGAAAGATGCGCCGGTTGACTGCGGTGGGACGGTTCTTCATGCCGAGGTGACCTGCCTGCCGTCGCTCCTCGTGCCGGTTGGCTTGGAGGTTCGGATTGAGTTTCCGCCCGGTCCGGGCGAGTCCGATCAGGTGCAACTCCGGCTGCCGTCGATCTTGACGGCGGTCGCCGTCTTCTCACACTGGTGGCTTTCTTCGTCGAGGGCGAGGTCGGTATGTGGCCATGACCTGGTTCAACCCGTCGAGCCTTGTCGTTGAGCACGCGCTTCTTGAGTGGCGCCGTCCGCCCGTGATCTCGCACGTCGTGTACTCGAGGTGCGGTTTCCGACGATGCGAAAGCGTCTCCGAGGCTGACGGTGACTCATGCCTGTCTTCGCAGGCGGAACGGGCCTGTCGATCGAAGGACAGCCGGGCCGTGTGATGAGACCTGCATGGTCTTGTCCTGCACCGGCGGAACAAAGCTGCCGCCGCATCCCTGACCGATTTGAACGATGGACAGCTGGTCATGGAGCCTGCCCTGCGCTTCTGGTAAAAACAGACGACTTCGCATCCTGTGCGTCCGCACCCTCCGCGGGGTTGATCCGTCGGACGCACCTCGCGCCACGGACTACACGGCAAATCAGGGACGCGACGCGGCTCGTCTCTCACTATCGGACCCGGAACGACCCTTCGTCGATTGACTCGCGGACTCCCAGAAATACCGGCGCGCCGCAAAATGAATTGCGCGACCGGCGCTCATGAGCAGCGGTCACTCGGTCGAGAACGCCACCGTTATGAGCAGGGGGAATCTTCGACATGTCTTTCTGGCCCGCCTCTGCAATGAGCGACTCGGTGAGATCAGCCCATCGTGCCCTTAAACGCAGTCCGGATGTGGCGTTGATTTCCCACCACCAGGCGGCACCCAGCCACCACAGGCCGATGGTTACCGCGGCGCAGTCAGCGCCGAACCGGCAAAACCCTCCGACTTCTTGGAGAGAAAGCGCTGGTGCCATCGGGTTTTTACCGAACAAAACACGGCAGCCAGCCGCGCCCGTATCGTTGGCGATCCCATCAACTCCATCCCCGAACACCCGGGTTACGCCACGCGCGCCGAGCGCCCCGGCACCACGAACGGCGGGCCGGGAACCGCGGCACGTACGCCGTGAACGTCGTCGGACAGGCATCATCCTCGATTCCTGACGCGCGCTTACCGTCCAGCGGACTTACGCAGCGCACACACAAACACCGTGATGTGAAGGCGAAGAGCATTCCCTCGCCGAGCCACCCACGCGCGTCACCATGCCGAATGCGCACCGGTACAGCGGGTATCGCAGCCAGGGTGATGCCCACATGCGCGCAAACGCACCAGCCAACTCCCAAATGCCCACCAGTTACACGAATGCAATGACACCAGCAGATACAGCGGCGAAACGTAAAACAGGGGAACCGCGACAGCGGCGATCAAACGACCGCTGTCGTGATTGCCTGCGCGGTGACGGGTAGAACAACAGCACAGCGTTGCCGTCGTCGGTCGGTTCACAGGGTCGGACTCCAGCACAGCGTACGGATGATCTCCTGGTCATATTACGGTCAAAGGGCGAGATGATGACCGTGCAACCTCCGGGAATCTGGAAGCTCCGCAAGCTGCTGCATCGGATGCGGCAATCCACCAACAGCTGCTCGAACATCGAATGTCCGCGCATCCCGTACGGATGTTCGTGTTCATGGCGGGCCGCCTCAACCATCACTTTTCTCAGCTTTCGAGGAGGATATCGTCCGATCACTATCTCCTTAATCAATTGGTCTGAAGGTTATATCATATAGTCACTAGGGTACCGATTTCATCGCCATCCATGCGTGCTGGCCCGTCTTCTGCGAAAGCTGCGGAAGGTCTCCAGGCCATTCTCGCAGCACAGCGCGCCAGCGCCGGTATCGATCACGCTAAGGTCACGGCACGGGGCCTCAGTGGGTCAGCCGTGTCAGCCTTGGCGCGCATCGGATTCTGTTCAGATTGTCTGGGCGCCGTCACACGCCGTTCTTGGCGACTGAAGCGGCTCAAGCCAGTGATGGTCTGGGCGTTGGTGAGACAGTGAGTATCAGTCGAAGCCAGCACATGCTTCG
>BNJT01000826.1_pt1 | contig 218290 bp, 280 predicted proteins | sample 8540491 | NCBI WGS metagenome assembly BNJT01 (sample SAMD00202455, study PRJDB9452) | human saliva metagenome | host: Homo sapiens
GTTACGTATTGTCACGTCTATTTCTCTTGTGATAGTTTTCTGTTGATTGTTTGGCGAACTCTACTCATTTCGCAGCTCACAACCATGTTTTGAATTCTGGAACCGTCATCAAATTTGTATTAGTCGTACTTACGTCCACAGTTCTCATCATTTCAAATCAAAACGCTTGTTCAATGATTTGTTTCTTTAAAGTTGGTTTCTTTGCTAAGTTCTGGAATGACTCCACTTTTCACTCCTTTAAAAACGGTAAATTTTCTATACTTGATTGTGATGCACGCTGGAATGCATCTATATATTGATTAGATTCGTTATTAATTTTCGTTGTTTGTTTTTATAATTATCAAAATTTCACTAAATAACGTTTTAGTGGTCGCAAAATACTCATCCATGGATTACCTTCCATTGAGCAGTCATGTTATCAATTACTGTAAAGAAATCTTCTTTGAATTATCTTCGTTAAATCTAGCTTGTATTAGTTTTTGATTAGCTTTAGATTTATGGCTAAATTTCTTCCCAGTCTCTTTTCGTTAAGATAATCAATAATCTCTTTTATAGATACGTGTCGGGCTGCTCCGACAATATATCTATTCTATTTATATTGTTATTACTTTCGTATTATTAATACTTGCATTATTCTCTTTAACATTTCCAGTGATAATAGGGTATTAACAGAAATGTTTATCAGGGGCATTACTCATTTGTGTTATATAGGTCTTATCATTTCTGTTAATGGGCATAACTTTCTTTTGTTTAATTTCAATACCATTTCTAATGATTTCAACATATAAATATCCACATTCTTTTTAAGTTAGCTATACTGGCGTGATACGGTAACTTTTGTAACTTCATAGTTTCGCAAAGTAACCATTACTTGCTGTGCAGCATCCGTACTTGTTACTAAAGACGTTATTTCTGCAAAAAGTAGCTTTTCACTATCAGTAAGCCGATTATCGTATCTGACATTTGCTGTAATTATATGAGTAGTAACTCTGGTCGATCAGTCATGTTGATTCTCCTTTCTGGTATAATTTTGTTATCGCTACTGCGTTAGATTGGGGTGAAAAATATGGAAAAATAATTTCAAACGTTTATTAACAATGTCTGAAAACAGGAATTACATTTAGATAAAACTCACCCTTTCTTTTCGTGGGAATCTGATTTATTTTTGATTGCTAAATCTGCTTTTAAACATCGCGCATACGCTTACTGAAAAATACATTTTAATCCTCGCCCATTTAGAATGTCTAAAAATATCTAAACAAGGCTTTAGTAACAGAATTGAAAATGATTAAAGTGAAGACTGACTACTACGCATACGAAACTTTCTACATACAAACTTTCTAATTTTGTGAATATCTTTTTCACAGGATTGGGGTCAAAGTTTTGGTCAAAAAGAAGGTCGAATTCTTTTCAAGTTCTTCTTGATGCTTTTCGTCAATCACCAGTTGTGAGATTTTCGGTGATGCAACATTATCAACTTTTTAACTTAAGGTTTACTTCTTCGTTGCTAACAGTAACTAGTTCGTCCAACCATCAGCCAAGTGGTATTTCCAATATTTTTCTCAATTTCACTGCTGATAGTTGATTCATTTTTCTTCATTAATAATTTTGCTGCGTATACTCAATAAAAAGTTCATCACATTTTGCTTCTAAATGTATTTATATCCAAAATCACTTTTCTCCTTTCAGCATTTTGTGTTGAGCCTCTCATCAACTTTTATCCACGAGTCATGCAAGTGATATTTATCATCAAACGATTCTAACGCCAATCGCATGTTGCTCGTTGTGATGTTCGCGACATAACGCTAATACATGTTTGTCATAGTGATTCATCTTGTTTCGTTCATGCCTCTGCCGACTGTTTCATAATGTGCTAGGTCAGCTTGAGCTTTTCCGCATATTACACAGTGTCAGCGTGTTAACAGTCGACCAGTATAAGAATGATTTATCTTGTTTCAGTAAATCGCTTGTTTTGTAGCCAAGCGGTATGTTGTTGTGAAATATCCAATCAAGTGTTACCTCGATAATTTGATTCGCTTGCATCCGTGTACAGTCACTTAACGAAATGCTCTGTTTGTCATAGCCATACAGAACCGTTACATATTCTTGGAACAAATAATTTCATATAGTCACGTGGTTGGCCTGTGTGCTCTCTATGTCGTTACAGAGCGCAAATATTTTTCTTCGTTGCTTGTCTGTTATTTTTGAACGGGTCTTCGATTCGCAAATCACATTCGACTTCGTAGCCGTTATCTAGTAATAACGTTTCTTTGTCTCCTAGTCGGCACCCTCGATAACGACCGTTGTTGTGCCGTCATCTTGAGTGATATATATTTTGATTTGAGCTATTTAATCACGTCCCAGAAAGGTAACGAATTATCATCGATTTCTATAGGACTATTAGCATTAGCAAACGGGTTATTTGATTGTTGTCTCATTCTGTGGTGCGTTATATGCATTATTCTGTTGTTGATAATTGCTGTTTTGTTGTTGGTTGTTATTCTTCGGTTCTAAGAATTGAACATTGTCCGCTACTACTTCTGTAACAAATACACGGTGCCCTTTTCTTTGTTTTCGTAGCTTGTTTGTAGTCGTCCGTCTACGCCTCTGCCAGTGACCCTTTTAGAAAGGTAGTTTTTAACGTTTTCAGCTTGTTTTTGTACACTCATTACGTTTATAAAAGTCTCGCTTCACGCCTCGCCTTGAGTATTCGTGAACGTTCTGTTTATCAGCAATGTGAATGTCCACATTTACGCCATTTGGTGCGTGCTTCTTAATTCTGGGTCTTTTGTTAATCGTCCTACTAATACTGTTCTGTTTAACATTATTCATTCCCCTTGCTTGTTTTGTCCATTCGTCTAACTTGTTAATAATTGCGGTAATTTGGAGCACTTGATAAACTTTGAATATCATTGATAATTTCTAATTTTTCTTGGAACATCATTAACACTCTACTCTTTACCTCAGAGACTGCATCAAATTGCTGAATTTGAACATTTCTTCTTTCAATGTTCCGATAGCTTTTGCGTCAGGGTTTTTGTGTATCGTTCTTTTTCTTTTGTTTGGCGTCCGCATCGTCCTCTCATCAGTAGGAAGTCCAAAGAATTTCATTAAAAATAACGTTCGGAATAAGTTAGTGCAGTGCCCTAAAGCTTTGCTTGGTCATCTTGTTGACCAATTGCAAAAATACTTTGATTCTATTTTCTCTCTGGATTGTCTACATTTGTGATTGTGTAGTGTACGTTTAGTGATACTAAAAACTCGACCTTCTTTCTTTACCTTTGACAATCACAGTCACTTGTTCGAAGTGAGGTTCAGCAGTCTTAAATGTTATATTGATTCCGTTTTTGTATAATTCAGGTTAAGTTTGTGTAACACTTGCGACCCTGAAACGTAACTATATTGATAACTCTTTTGCATCTTTTAACGAAAGCCTCCATTGAGTGCTTAGCCTTATTTATGCGCTGGTATAAATTAAGTTGTTCAGTCATCTATTCTCCCACCTTACTGTGTGTATGATGTTGGTTTCTCGACAATGTTAGCACTTCTAAAACTTCGCCGTTTGCGTCAATCAAAGTGCCGTTTTTCAGCTACATTGAAGTCTTTCTTAATGTCTGATTGGCTAAGTTTTTGTTACTTTTTACATAGTTGTCAAAACCTCGTTGCTCAAGTTGTTTAATGACTTCTTGCTCATTGCTAACTTGAATGACTTTTTGAACCTTTCTGGCTGTCACTTTTCCGTAAGGTGTGTTCAACTTGAATTTGCTATCTTGCTCTTTTTGTATTCTTGTAATATTCAATTACAAGGCTTTTTGCAAATATTCTTTTACACTTGTAACTTTTTCTACTTCTTTATCTTTCCATTCGTTTATGCGTTCAATTTCTTTATTTGCTAACTCGTTGATTTCGTTCTCTTTGTTGTGATTGCATCCAGTTTCTTAAAAACCCAGTTAGCACTGTCTAAGTCAGTTACTTTTGAATCGGTCGTCTTGTTCGAATGTTTCTAATTCTCTCTCTTGTAATTCATTCACTTTTTCATACCTCCTACCATTTTCATGACTAAGTTAATTAGCCTGTCGTAATCACTTCTGTATTTTCTTCAATCCATTCGTTTTACAACGTCATGCATTGCATCCATTGCAATATATAGTTCACTTAAATCTACGACATGAAATGATTTAAGCGGAACATTATTCATATCCTTAACTTGTATACTGATACCGTCATGCTTTCTTCATTGCAGACACTTTAAATTCGAACCCGTTAAAGCTGATAATTTTATTTTTATCTCACCCGTTTTGTAATACAGCGTTCTCGTCCTCCTTGTTGTTATCTATAGTAAGAAATTTTTGTAGTTTACGTTTTTGAATGGCGTTAATGACATCGTCGAAATTAGTAGCATTATCCAATAATTCAGCAAGATTAAAAGCATTGCCAAGCGCAGAACTTGAACTTTTTATGAAATCTCCGTCACTAACTCCTATCGCTGAGAAAAACAAAATACCAAATTTACTTTCTCCCTCAATTTCTTTTCGCTAATTCATACAATTCTCCGCTTTTTCAGATAATAGTCTCTTATTTCTTTTCTGCGTCATGTCTTTATATTTTTTAGTCATAGTTGACTTCCTCCTTGTTTCGTTTTATATTGAACGTAAGTTTATATTTCTAATTACTTTTCTGTTACCTGTTAGGCTGCATGTAACAGATTTTTATTTTTATAAAAGCCTTTCTTTATAGAATATGAATGTTGCGATATTTCTGAATCCTGCAATTGACCACGCTGTAGTGAAGTATAGAAACGGCATAAGTACAATCGCTAAGACTGTGAAGCATAATACTGCTATTAGGTAGCTTTTTATAAGTTTTACTCATTTGATAACTCCCCCTCCTGCCTTAATACTTCGTGAATAATTCCTAATTCGTACATTTTGTTAAACCAATAAGTTGCCATTTCTTCACTCATTTTTTTAATTCCTCCTACAATTCGTTTTCAAATTTCATTTCAATTTGCTTGATTCTGTATAAAGTGGCTTGTGACGGGATCCAATTAGCAATCATTTCGATTACATCATTGAAATGTTTTTTTGTCTTACATCTCGTTCTTGAACTTGCACCAGTCATCTTTTTTCACTTCTGAATTAATATCCCTGAATAATTCGCACGTTGTTTTTTGATTCGTTATCGCATGTAGCCTTTGGATATGAGCTACTCTTTGATTGATGGTTCTAGTTAAGAAATTGTAGTCTCCCGCATCCAGTTTTTGATTTTTCTTTCAAATCAATAACATCATCTTTTCACGTGCTTTTTAATTTCTTGTTTTGTTTGTTCTGTAGCTTCAAACATTAATCTCAATGCTTGCATTGGGTCGCTAGGGTACTTGGTACGTTCCTGTTTTTCTTAGTGTTGGTAAAAACTTCCGAAGTTACCCAGCGTTTGAATCGTTTCTGCATTTTCTAATTTGCTAGAAAAGATTAAACTGTATAGTCCTGATTCGTTGACGATCGTTACATTTCTTTAGCTGACCTCGCCGTCGCGATTTGCGACGTCAGCTTATCTTCTGCATCAACATGTTTTTGACATAAAGCATCTCGTCCGTTTGCGTATCCTAAAATGTCAGCAACATCTTTTTCCTCAGTAAAATATGGTTCTCCGTCAACCTCTAATGTCCTTACTGGTAATTTCTTTCGAAACTAAATATTTGTAATTCTTCCATTTCAGTTTCCTCCTCTAGTTTGTTTGTTGTTCTTTTCGGGAACGTTATTGGTATATCTAAGTTATTTGTTTCATAACCTCAATATTTTTGCCATTTTTATAAATTCATCTCGCGCCAATATCTACTATCCCATTTTTCTTTTTGGCATAGGGCGTTCTCGTTTTTCCACCCCATTTTATGAGCTCATTTCATCTTGCGTAATACCACAAGCTATTCTTTCTGCTCTCAATCTTTTTAAATTTAGTACCACGTTTACACCTCCTTACGTTCTCGTTTGAGAACTAATTACAATTCTACATTGCCGTTCTCATCTCGTCAACACTTTTTCCTGAAAAAAATTCAAAAAGTTTTTCTTTCTTATATATTGTATTCTTTTTGGGAACGATGTTATAATCAAATCGTTCACAAATAAGAACAAATATTCAATTCAGGAGATACAAGAAATGAGAACTAATGATGAAATAATCACAATAATTAAAAACATCTATGAAAGAACAAAATATGTCACTAAGTGAATTAGCTCGTCGTGTCGGTGTAGCAAAAATCAGGGTATCAAGATATTTAAATTTAACTAGAGAGTTCCCTTTAAATCGTGCCGAAGATTTTGCGAAAGTACTTGGAATAAAAACAGAATATTTATTAGGATTTGCTGAACGTGAAGAATCTACAAAAACAAGATACTATCGCTGCACACTTAGACGGGGATTTTACAGAAGAAGAATTGATTGAAATCAGAAAGTATGCAGAGTTAGTAAGAAAAAGCACATCGAAATCAGTAAGGGGTACTATGTATTTATACGAAAAGATGGTTATTGAAAAACAAAGAAATACCAATTGACGACAGGAAGTCTTTAGGTAATTTGGAGGGGTTCTATGATAACGGAGTAATTTTGATTAATAAGAATTTGTCAGAAAGACGTAAGGCTGAAGTTTTATATGAGGAACTTGCACACCATAAGTTGACATACGGCAACATATTTTTGTATCAATCAAAAATTTAATAATCGAAAATTCGAAAATTATGCAAGGCGCCACGGTTTTTATTTCCGCTGTTCCATTACGTGAAATTATAGAAGCTCTATAATTACGGAGTTCGCAATTTATACGAATTGTCCGAATACCTCACAGTTAAGTGAAAGTTACATAAAAGAAGCACTGGAACATTATAAAAAGATTTATGGTATCGGAACTAACTATGGAGAATATTCAATAAATATCGAGCCATTAAGAGTATTTAAATATAAAGACATATATAAACAAAGGAGAAAATGAAAATGGCAGGAGATAAATTAACTTTTTAAAGAAAATTTCTAACAGAAACAAAAATGTTCAGTAAATTAAGCAATAGAAAAATCGATATGTATAAGAAAAATGACAACGGATGAAAAAGAAAGATATTAAATGATTTTAAAGAAGGAAAAAGACATTGATATCCTATTTAGTGATTTTGAAAAACGCTAAAGAGAATAATGAAGTTTACGAATCAAAAATCAGCTAAAAAGTTTAAAACGGACAAGGTATAAAAAGAAGCTACCGACGTTACAACTTACGCATATCAAAAAGCAAAATATTAACCCTACTCTATTGAAAGTCTATAACAGTTTAGGGTAATATCTCACGACAAAACGTAGATAAACAAGCTAAATTCGTATTCTACGATACGCAATTAAAACAAAACTTTGTTTCTATAGCTCAACGAGATGAAACTAATAAAGCAAAATAATAGAATTATTGAGCAAAACAACGAAGTGATAGATTTATTAAAACAAATAGCAAATAAGGGTGTAAAACATGAAAAGATTATTATATTTAATTTTAGTTAGTACGTTACTGTTAAGTGCATGCGGTAGCAACGACGGCGATAAGAAAGAGGAAAGCAAGAAAAACAGAAACGAAGAAAGAAACTAAAGAAAAAGCAGAAGCGAAAAAGAAAATGCTAATCAAAACGATAACAATAATCAAGTAAACAACGAGAACAACGTAAATGTTAACGATCATCAACAAACTAACAACACACCTAAACAAAATCAAACACAAGATAATCCCGCTTCTAATAAAAACAATAATGCACCAGTAAAAGATGAGTTTTCAAGGACACATCTTATAACGCTTATCAAGAAGCCAAAAAGAGCAACAGAAGAAAACAAACGTCAGAATGGTGGTCATACTGCCGGTCATAGGTGGTTCGTAGGGCAGTACAAGACGGACAAGACTATAATTCATGGAAGAAAGCACAAAATGATTTTGACACTCAAACGTCAAAATAGCGAAGTGATTCAACAATAAAAATTTCGGGTAGCCCGCCTACCTTATATTTATTTTTTGCCAATTTTGAGGAGGGAGCACATGAAAGTAGCAATTTACACTAGAGTTTCAAGCGCTGAACAGGCAAATGAAGGGTATTCTATCCACGAACAAAAAGAAAGTTAATTTCATTTTTGTGAAGTTAACGACTCGGAATCGATATGAAGTATTTTCAGACCCGGGCATTTCTGCGGTTCAATGGAAAGGCCATCATTACAAAAAGTTGTTTGATAGATTAGAAGAATTCGATTTAGTACTAGTATACAAATTGGACAGATTAACACGTAATGTTAGAGATTTACTGAAATGTTAGAAGTTTTTCGAAAACAATATAGCTTTTAAAAAGCGCAACAGAAGTATTTGACACAACTTCCGCTATAGGCAAGTTATTTATAACAATAGTTGGTGCAATGGCAGAATGGGAGCGTGAGACTAATAAGGGAGCGTTCTTTAATGGGTAGTCACGCTGCGGTTAGAAGTGGTAAATATATTAGGCTCAGCCATTTTGTTACGATTTAATAGACGATAAATTAAAACCCTAATCAACACGCTAAATATATTCGTTTCATGGTAAATAAGTTAATGATTGGTAAGAGTGCGAGTGAAGTTGTTAGAGCAGTTAGAAAAAGCAAGAAGAAGCCACCTGGTATAACGAAATGGAATAGAAAAACAGTTCTTAATTGGATAAAAATCCAGTTATGCGTGGTCATACTAAATTCGGAGATTTATTAATAGAGAAACACTCACGAACCAATTATAAGCGAAGATGAATATTTTAAAAACTGATTGATATTATAGAAAAAGCGCTACTTATAAAACTAAATCGAAACACAAAGCTATATTTAGAGGTGTTTTGAATGTCCGCAATGCCAAAGCAAGTTACACCTATTCAGATCTATAAAGAAATACGATAGCGGTAAAACTCTTGAAGTTAGACGTTATTCATGTGACAAATGTCATAGGGACAACGCAGTTAAAAAATATATCATTTAACGAAAGTGAAATAGAAAGAGAGTTTATAAACACCTTACTCAAAAAGGAACGGATAATTTTTAAAATAAGTGTACCTAAAAAGAAAAGCTACGATATTGAAGATAACAAGGTAAAGATAAATGAACAAAGAGCAAATTATACACGGTCTTGGTCATTAGGGATATATCAAAGATGAAGAATATTTTATGTTAATGGACGAAACAGAAAACTTATTAAAAGATATTGAAGAAAAAGCGAAATCACATACTGATGAAAAATTAAATGAAGAACAAATAAGAACAGTTAAGAACTTATTGATTAAAGGTTTTAAAAATAGCAACACTTGAAGATAAAGAGGATTTAATTATCAAGTAGTGTTGATGTAATTAAATTGAATTCTATACCTAAAAAGTTTAACAAAAATAAGCCTCCTCAACACAAAGTTAAAATCAATCGAGATACGAGTTTAAATTTCTTGATGAATGGTGTGTGTTACGAGGTAGGTTGCACCCGTACCCAAAAGTAACGATAAACATTTGTGTACCTGATGTAATAATTTTTATCTGCGTAGCTCTCCAGCTTGAAGCAACTTGAAGTTCGCTTCGATATTCGCATATGTAATGGCTGCAATTGCTGGCTCTACACTGACGGACCATGAATACCTACAAACCAGAAACAATGCAAAGGCACCAAAGATAATGCAGACATCAATCCATCCATCTGCTGCTGTAAATAATGGTTCGAATAATTTTAAAATACCTTCCGCTACATTTTGATTTAAAGCTGTTGCGAATGACTAAATCTAATGCATAAGAATGATGATTACCGCTGAAGAAATGGAATTAAGTCCTTAAATACTTGCAGAAATATTCGGCGGTACTTCTTTGGCATTTTAATTGTACTATTGCGCTTCCGCAAAGTTATAAACAATAACAGTTACAAATGCTGACAAGAATGCTCGTTAATAAACCTTTAGTTCCCATAAATGCACTTAAGAATCCACCATCTTTGGCTGGATCAGTAGCCAAGAACAAGAATCACACATCGCTGCTAGCATTGTAGAAACTAAAGTTAATTTGATTTGTACTTTCAGGCTTACGGTTAAATGAATCTGTTAAAAGATTTCGCTGTCGTTCCTGCTACTAAAAATGCTACAAGCTCCCATCGTATAGTTATATGGTTTCATATAAAATGGCTCTCCATGCCTTTATCCCATTTAAAACCAAATATATTTGGCACATATAAGCAATTAATAGAAAGATACTTGAGAATAAGATGACAGGCATTGCAGAAATAAATCCATCACGGATGGCTCTTAAATATATGTTTCTGTGATAATTTCTCGAAAAATGGTTTCCTTTTTCAATTTGTGCGATCAATTTTTGCATCATTGTCATCACCCTCTTTATATAAAATTCTAATAAATGCTTCATTAAATCTTTCAGTAAAAATTGTTGTCATTAAACGATCTTTGACCATGTATCATCGTTACACTGTATGCAATATCATCACCTTGCGCTTTAGCCAACAGGCTTGTTTTGTGCTCTATGTGCTTCCCGCACTGCAATTGTTCCTTCTTCAATCAGTGCATCCGCTTTTTGCAAAATCTCCAGCTTGAGCTGCTGTTAATGCTTCTAAAAACTTAGAACGTGCATCCTGCAAATGCAACAATTTCAAAACCTAATAATTGGACTTCTTCTCTATTCATAGCATTAATCCCCTTTTTAAACTTATTTTCTGTTTCCAAGATGTCGCAGTATCTTTTAATAATACTTTATTTAAGTCATCAATATTTTTGAAACCAGTTGTACTGTAACCATTCACGAGCAGCATCTTCACCTTGTTCAATGTATGACTTGAACAGCACCAGACCATGTAGCACGGCCACAAAGTACCCCTGTTGAATTTAGCACCAGCTTCGTGAGCAAAATTTTAAAGTTTCTTGGAATAATTCCTGCAGAAACACCAGCACTTAAGTAAATGTCTATGGTAAATTTGTTGCAGCGCCCTCGAGTCTTTAAAGTGTTGTGCTGCTTCTCGTATAAACCACTTCACCTTCAGCAAAGCTCTTTCTACATACTTCATGTTTACTGGTACTTCAACTTTCAATACATCAAACATTAAAGCGTGGTTCTGAGAATAATTTCTATTGCTTTCGTTAACCTTTCTAGGCTTAACTTTGCGAATTCAACACTACCGTTATGCAGGAATGTTGTCATCGTATGTTTAATACTTCTGAAGAAGAAAGGAATGTCTTCTGCAACACATTCTCCTGAACCGATTCTTTCAATGTATGCTTTCTTTTGAATGTTAATTTCTTCAGCATCATCAACATCATAGTAAAAGTAAGAATTTAACAGCATTTGCACCTTTGTTCTTTTAAACGTTTTGCAGACCACTCTACTCAAAAACAGTCAGGTAAACGACCTTTAGCATTTCACGTCATATCCAGTTTTTCATAAGCAAAGTAATAATCCACAATCTTTGTTACGTGCATCTGAAGCTGGTAAACCATATTCTGCGATCTAATAAAATTGAAGATGCATATTGTGTTAATTCTTCCGCAACTAATACTTTTAATTGTTCAATTTGAGCGACAGTTGGCTCTTCCGTTTGATGTTTAGCCATCATTCGTTTTAAAGCACCACGTTGGTCAAATGCTAATGCAGAAATGATACCTTCGTTATTACTTAATTGTTCAATTGATGCGATGGATTAGATTTTGACATTATTTACACCTCTAAAACTTCAATTTGATTGAATAATCTCATCATAATTATTTAAATTGACATATCCTGTTTGTGCTTCTTGCGCATTCAGCATGCCTAGTATTAGCTTTTTAGTAAATCGTGGTCGTTTTCATGATTGAGAATTGCTGAAGTAATTCCAGCAACTGTAGAATCACCTGAACCAACCGGATTTAATACGCTTATTGTCGGAATATTCACTCTATAGAATGTATGACATTGTGCTAGTGAATGCACCTTGTGCACCTAAAAGACACACATAATCCACTCAATCCCTTCTCGAATAAGGGTTGTGACATCTGTTTCGTCTTAAACTTTCTAAACTTTCATCAAGTGGCTGGTTAAGCAATTGATATAGTTCAGAAATGTTTTGGTTTAATGACTGTTGGTTTGTATGGATTTTTCAAAAACAGTTTGCAAAGTTGCACCCGAGCAGTCCAATATCACAGGCACACCTTTGTTTTGGCATCGTTCAATACTTGTGCATAATAATCTTGATTTAATCCTTTTAGGTAAGCTACCCGAAAATAGCAACTGCTTCAACTTTTTCTAATAATTGTTCAAAAATGTTTAATAAATCCTGCAGCCTCTTGATTATCAATCTCCGGTCCCTGCTCTAAAAATTTCTGTTTGTTGCCCCTTCATGTAAAATTGCAATGCAGTTTCGTGTTTCACCCTTATAATGTTATAAAAATGCATGTTTGATGTTGGCACGATTCTAATAGCAATAAATTCCGACCTAATTCACGATTAATAAAAACCACTGCAAGGACTGCTCGCCTACTTGCGCAAGTACTCTTTGTTACATTTAAACCTCACCACTTAGCTGTTTTACTTACTTTTGAACACGATTAACATCATCTAATTCTCAATGCTGTTAATGGATATGAAATATCAACGGATGGATTTAATGTTAAAGTTAAAATCATATGTGTCGTCCCTTAATCGTGGTATTCGCCTCTGTCCCATTTTTCTAAGAATTCATCAAAGAAATGTGGATCAGCTCGATTCGCATTGCTTGTTTCTAAATGTTTAATTTCTAGCGATTAATGTTCTCTTCAGTTGGTTTATATTCAGCGTTAATAAAATGCATCGACAATATCGCACATTAATAACTCACCTATAATACGTCCACCAAAGCCAATAACGTTCGCATTTAATTCTTCTTTAGCATATAACGCTGATGTCATATCACGTACTAGTGCTGAACGAACGCCAGGTACTTTATTTACAGCATTGTTAATACCAACACCTGTTCCACAAATACAAACACCCAAGTCTGCATTACCGCCATCAACTTGTTCGCCAACTTTTTACCAAAAATTGGATAATGTGTTCTTGTGAAATCGTATGTTCCTACGTCAATGACTTTCATGTCCCTTTTGATTTTAAAAATTCAGATACTTACGCATTTTTGTATCTGTAATAATATGGTCGTCATCCTAATGCAATCTTCATAGTAATTTTTCCTCCTACAGTATTTATTACATATCTACGCGGATTTGGTGTCTACCACCATCGTAGTTTATTTACTCTGCAACAAAACCTTTAACGACATTTTTCAATGTTCCAATATCTCTGATCCCATAGCGATCATTCTCGAATTGTTATGGCCTCTAAATCACATATCCAGAGCGTTCTGTCTGATACTGTTAGTAGCAATCATGCTTTGATTTTTCGTAGCAACCATAAAGCTGGGCCGCACCAAATGCATCGATAACTACTACATATGTTACCTTCTGACTTTGAACATCTTTTCTTTGCTACAGCCAAAGTTGCATCAACAAAGACAACTTCCTGTCCTTTCTGTTACGTCAACAACATCATATTTATTGTCTAATAAGTATGATTTGATGACTTCTTTTTAATCGTTTGCCAGCTTCATCTGAACCAATAATAATCGCCATAATAAGACTCCTTTACTTTAATTTTGAAATACCTTTCTTAAAATGTGACATATTTATTTGTAGTTATGAAAATTGAGAAAAGGCTTTCAATTTGATTACGTTTAATATGAAAACATAAACAAACAATAAATCAACATAATATGTTTATAATCTGTTTGTTTTATGACGTATTTTCAAACAATAAGTGAACATTCATATTGTGGTGTGTTGTTTTAATTAGGTATTCGTCTGAAATTGTGAGTAAAACTTTTGTCGAGGTTCCTGCTGACATAAATTTCAGTAAATAAATAACTCCATAAATGAATGCAAATTCACATTCACTTATGAGCTATATAGACACATATTTTAACAATGCAGTTATATTTTTAATTTAGTCGACTACTTCAATATATGTTTTAATCGTTTCTACCTTTTCTTCATCTTCATAATCCATGACCACTGCAGTCAATTCGTTTAACTGACAAAATGATGTAAAAATCTTCTTTTGCCAACTTTCGTACGATCGATTAACGCTATTTTTCAATTGAATTACTGAGTGCCAGTTGTTGCGTATAGGTTTCATCTAATGTAGATGTCATCACAGCACCTTTATTTACTGCGTGTATACTTAAAGAACATCTCTGCTAAATCTTAGTTTTTCCAACATGGCACTCGCCATTTCACCTTACAAACGCTTCTGTAATATGGCGCATTTCACCACCAATTAAATAGACACGAAAATGTGCCGTTTGTTTTTCCAACAAAATTTCTTATACACTGGCAAACAATTGGTATACACCAGAGCGTATGATGATTGACTTCTTCCGCTAATAGTTCCACTGTTGTTCCTCGGTCCGAAAAACAAAAGTATCCCCATCTTCAATTAATGATGCAGCTAGCTATAAATCGTTTTTCTGCAATTTGACGGGTATGTTTTTCTTTATGCGATATTTCTTTATACTGAAATGTTGAATTACCGCGTGCACCACCATGAATCTTCGTTAAACTCCTTTATTTTCCAACTCAATTAAATCTCTTCTCGAATTGTCATATCAGACACATTTAAACCTTCGACGACTTATATTCGTTCTTATCGTGCCCTTTTTATTCACTAGTTTAGCAATTTCGTCCAAACTGTTCATGTTTATTCAATGTACAAATTCGTCCTTTATTTAGGCGATGGGTCATTATCCTTTATGTTTAGACATCAATTTTTAATATACATGCTTATTCTATAAATAAAAATTGTGAAAAAACTAATATAATTTAACGTTCTGATTATATGTATAATTCATTTTTAAAAAGAATCTGTTTAAACTGCGCTTTTGATAATCGTAAAATGAATATACTATAATAAAAGCAAAAAGACGTTATAAATCATTCATTATTTTGATGGGGTGTTTAACTTGAAACATGACTTGAGACACTAAACATATTATAGATAGTTCGAATCGTATTACATACAGGTGCTGGTGTATCTGTCGCAAGTGGTGTTCCAGATTTCCGCTCAATGGGTGGCTTATTTTGATGAAATTTCAAAAAGATGGGCTTTCGCCAGAATACTTGTTAAGCCGTGATTATTTAGAAGACGATCCTGAAGCGTTTTATCAATTTCCGCCATAAGCGCTACTTTGTCGATACGATGCCCAATATCGTTCATGATTGGATTGCAAAATTAGAACGTAATCAACAATCTTTAGGTGTCATCACGCAAAATATCGATGGTTTGCACTCAGACGCTGGAAGTCAACATGTTGATGAATTACACTGGGCACGTTAAATCGTTTTTATTGTGTAATGCACGTCATAAATCTTATACGAAGTCAGATGTTATTGATAGAACTTTGAAACATTGTGATAATTGTAGGTGCCATTCGACCGGACATCGTATTATACGGTGAAATGTTGATCAACCTACCATCATAAGGCGGTTATTAAATAAAAATTGAACATGTTGACATCTTTGTTGTACTAGGTTCATCACTGTTGTAGGCCAAATCGCCGCTTTATGATTAATATCACATTTTAAAGGCGACAATTTAATTATTATCAATAAAGACGCAATAACCTTATGATAGCGACGCTACTTTATACATACATGCACGACATGGTTTCCGTTGTAAAATCATTAATGACAGAGTTAAGCAGTAGAAAAAGCATTTCGTGAATGGTAGGAAATTTTAATTTTTGGAGTTGCGTTTTTGAATTTGAGTTTGGTTTTCTGGAATTGGATGATTTGGAATTCAGAATTATAATGAGTGGAAAAATTTTTAATTATTGGTGTTTAATGACTTGGTTTTGTAGCGATTTTTATTTGATGAATTGTTTTTGTTTTCGATGTTGGGATGCTACTTTTAATGGTTTTGTCATTTGTAAGATTAAAATAAACATAAAATAAGTAGGAAAAATAAAAGCTACGAATATTAAAATTAGATATCTTCATTATCAAATTCCGATATTAAATCATTATATTTTTCAGAATATCTTGCGATAATCTTCATTATTATTAAAAGTTAGCTATAGACCCTATCATCATATAAATGATATATTAAGTTTTTAGTATTGTTAATTATATATATTTCAGAATAATTATCATTCTGATTGATATTTGGAACTAACCCTTTTAAAAGTCTTGATTGACATAGCTTTTTAATAATTTTTATATTTTATATCTTTATGAAATACTTATATGAAAACCTCGCACAAAAATATTATCATCCTTCCTTTTTATATTCCTTTTTAAAGTAATACAGTCATCTATTCGTTAACGATGTAAATATAATATTTGTTTTCTTATAAGGTTCACTATAAACATATACTACATGAACCAAATTTATAGAATCAGAAGGCGAAAACAAATCTTCAAAAATGTTTATTGCATTATCATATGCTGCCAGTAAACAAGTATGACGATAGTTTTACCGTCCCTCCGACTGGTAGTATTTATCGCCACTCTAAACCTCAGTCGAATTGCGTACCTTCTAGTAATTCAATCTCTATATCCAAATTATTTATATCAAAGCACATACACTGCATACAACACCTTATTCCTTAAGATCCCTTCTTTAGTTGTGGAAAGAAGCTATTCTTTTTCCTTTGTTATTTATTAACTTCCAATAAGAACCACGCGTGATTGCCCTTTATGGAAACAGTCTCATTTAGTGAATCTCTCCAGGTAGGGATTTTTCCCTTAAACCTTTGTGGAGTACATTCTACTACTCATCTCATCATTTAACAAACTTTTTATTATCATGTTTTTGGTTATATTATGAGTCTTTACTGCTTTTAGATTGTACTATCGTCATAAATAGTGGCATTTTCCGAGATTCAAATGGCACGAAAGTACATTGTAAAATATGCATAATGATACCTGTACTAATGTAATAATAGAAAAGTGTGTATATCTCATATCGCCACCTGTTATACAACTTATTAAATACTCACCCCAAGACATATTAATTATCTAATTATAACCTCTTAGTTGCTATTATTACATAACATAAAAATATATAATAACCTATTTGTTGCTCCTTTCACTAAGTAGTAAAATAACTCCGAACATAGACTCCCTAACATCCAAAGCCTCAGGTTAGTGTAAATGTAAATGATTTACTTGTTATATTATGATTAAACATCTAATTCTCTGCTTTGTAAGTGCTTTTGAATCATCTCTCGACCTGCATGCGAGGAAAAATTGGTCATTACTTTCTTCTAATGTCGCACTCTTGTTGTTTATCTTCTTCTGTGTTCAAAAATCAAACAGGTACCAAGTTTTGAGCACATGTTCTGGATTCACTGATTTTCGCGAGTGCCAACAATGTCACTGCCCTACTAACCAGTTAAAATAACTCGTGCAATTGATTTGTTGTATTTGATCTGCAATGGCTGCAAACAATTGATGGACAATTGATTTTTACCTTCTGCAATGGTGCCCAAGCTTCTCTACCACAACATTTTCTCTTGTTGGAAGTGTCGCAAACTTGTCTTCTCTTGTTGATGGAATGGATTAATTTCTATTTGGTTCACTTCGTGCAATGAATCGTCTGGATTAGTACTATCAAATCTCACACCGACCAACGCCGAAGTTAGATACACCGATTGCTTTAATTTGCTCATTTTCTTTTTAACCCTTCTAATGCACGCCATGAGCCATATACGTCATTGTAAGGTTGGTGAATAAGCACTGGGATCAAGATAGTCCAAATTTAATCGTTGTAACGATCGTTCGATTGATTTTGCGGATAGTATCTTTCATAGTTAACATTTTCAATCCGGTACTCTAGTCGTAATGAATAGTTCACTCATCAATACCTGAAGCTTCAATACCCTGGACTCACTTCAGTTTCACTTTAAACAATCCTTTGTGCTGTATCAACATGTCTCATAACCCGCTTTAATTGCTTCTTTTAATCCGCTTCTTGCTGTTTGTTCTTGAGGAATTTCTGGAACACCCGAAACCTACTGCCGGTATCTTTACATCTTTTACTTTATTTCAATATGATTCATAAAATGAACCTCTTTATCTTGTGTATGTCCACTATAAACCATGGAGCGAACTCTATAGCAAGCCATAGGTTTACCTTCTCTCCCAAAGACGTTCAACATTGTCATCATAATTATCACTAGCATTGATTTTAGCAATATGATTATCATAATTATCAATTTTATATTGTAGTAAATCTCTCGCATCATGAATTGTCTCAAGTTTTCATTTAATTCTTCGGAGTTGCTTTATTTAAAATTTGCTTTTGCCGTGCTTGAATATTTTCATTTTTAGGAAGCTGCGCTAACCTGCAAAAACTGGATAAGCGATTCAATACTGACGCCCGCATTTCTGCAAATTTTTCACCACAAATCCTAATTCTAAATCACTATCATTACATATTCTATATCCATTTTCATCTCGATTATCCGGTGGAATCATCACCAACCTTTTCATAATATCTCAGCGTCTTGAGATATATTCATGAGCGCCACGACTCTCTTTAGCTTTTCATTGCGACTATCCTTTCAGTTATGTTTCTATGGTCGTGAAAGTAATGTTGTTGTTTCTTTATATATATTGTCATCTTCGTTTGAATACTTTCTTATTTTATTACTCAAATTTAAATTTGTCTCTAACATTTTCACATTTCATCGTTTTTAATTACTATTGTATAACTTAAATATTTAAATGATATAATCACTAAGATTGATAATATTTAATTCTGAAAAATTATTTTAGCTGCAGTTTTGGGTGATGCGGAAAATTTACGATCGATTGTTTATATGCATCAAACTATTCTTTGTGGATTGTCTTTGACAGTAGACAAATATTTGTATACGTTAAACTGAATTTTGAAAAATTGAATCATTATTTAATCATAATATTCATTGCGCACGCGCAACACAATAGGAGACATGTCAACGACATATAGAATAAAGAAATGGCTATTATCCACCATTACGTTATTAATGGCTGGTGTGATTACTTTGAATGGTGGTGAATTCAGAAGTGTTGATAAACATCAAATCGCTGTGGCTGATACGAATGTTCAAAACGCCAGATTATGAAAAATTGAGGAACACATGGCTGGACGTTAACTATGGTTAAGGATAAGTATGATGAGAATAATCCAGATGGCGAAGAAGAAGTTTGACGCTACAGAGAAAGAGGGCGACGAATTTACTCAAGGAAATGAAACTGAAAAGTGGTAGGAAATACTTGTGGCTGTCAGAGCAGCGATGCAAACCCTTGAAAACTAATTCTTCTCATATGACTCGTACCTATCGTATTGTTGAGAAAATCGCAGAAGCGATGAGGAATCCTAAAACCACTTTAAACTGACGAAAATACGACGAAAGAAGATGCTCTTGAGTGGCTGCATATGCATATGGAGAACCAGATAGTAAAAGAATTAAGTGAGAATTTTTCTAAAAACAACTGGCAAGAATACCAACTTAAATTGGTGGGATTATGAAATTGAACACCCAAATCATCAACAAATACGCTTTATATTGCTGGAACGATCAATTTTCAAATGAAGAGGAAAAATTACTGTCCTATTAAAAACTTTTCGTGCAGATAGTGACAAACATTAGTGCCTCTGTAGGAAAAGCTGAACTCGCTAAAAGGCGGAAATCTAAGTAGACATCCCAAGGTGAAACTTAGAATGTATTACTCGAAGAAGATAAAGATATGATGAAAAAGTCTAGTAGATCTATTTAATAAAGTCTTTCACTTTACGTTCAAGATTCTGCCACTGGTAAAGCAACGTACGGATTTTATAAAGATGGTCTCACATCGATCATCGCGACGTTCCATACACTGGTGCTTATGGCGTTGTACTCTTATGAGGATTTCTCAAATGATGCCGATGATGTAAAAGAAACACCTTTTAATGATAAAACCCAAAATGATACAACCTCAAAAGTCATGGATTGACGACGGATTTATGCCACCTTATTTATAAAGGTGAAATGATGGATTTATCACGAGGTAGAGCTATCTGTCGTGAAAATGAAACGAGTCACTCAGCATCTGCAACAGTAATGAAATCATTGTTGAGATTAAGTGATGCTGCATGGATGATTCAACATAAAAGCTAAGTATAGATTGTCAAATCTTCAGTAGAGTCAGATTCAAGTTATAAACAAATGATTATTTAAATTCATATTCGGACATAGATAAATGAAGTCTTTAATGACAGATAACAGTATTTCTAAAAACGGATTAACACAACAACTTACATATAATGACATGCATCGTGTCACCCATCATAACAAAGATTCTGTAGACTTTGCATTTGGCTTGAGCATGACGTCGAAACGCAGCACGCCATGAAAGTGTCAACGGAGAGACTTAAAAGGTTGGCACACTGGTGCTGGAATGTCTTATTTATATAACAGCGATGTCAAACACTATCGTGATAACTTCTGGTGACAGCCGATATGAAACGTTTATCAGGTACAACAACTTTAGACAATGAAATATTAAAAAGATACGGATGATAAAATGAGCAAAACTTTTGTTGGCGGAACAAAAGTTGATGACCAGCCATGCGTGAGTATCGGAATGGATTTTGAAAATCAGGACAAAATCCTTTAACTGCCAAAAATCATATTTCATATTAAACGATAAAATTGTCTTCTTAGAACTGGCATTAAAAGTACCGATTCATCAAAGAATCCAGTTACTAACGATTGAAAATCGCAGCGAATGGGTATACGTTGTATACAGACGATAAACAAACACAACCAATTCCTGGATAATCAGGAAAACACCATTCAGTCTTTTTAGAGTCCACAGACAATCAAAAGAACATCGGTTATCATTTCTTTTTAAACAAACCGAAAATAACTGTAGAAAGTCATACTTGGTAAGTGGGAAAGAAACTAAATAAAAGTCAAAAAGATACACGATCGGATGAGTATTATGTGAAGCACCTCAAAAAGCATTCTCACCCTGATCTGGCCATACATGTGGACATGTGTTGTATCCAGGTTTATTCCAAAGATGTCTTAAGACGAAAAGATGAAGTAACTGTCGTTAAGTTAAGAAGATGACTTCAATGCTGTGGTTACAGATGAATCGGTTTGGGCTGGACAGTCATCATATAGTAATAGCATCACTCAAACTTTTGACATTAACAACACTAAAGTCGAAGTTAAAGCCAAAAGGTATGTTTATATCTTTTAGAAAGATGATAACATCTTTATGAATGTAGCTTTCTATAATCCTGAATCTCACAAATTCCGCTTCAGATATTGAATCTAAAAATTTCAATGACCGGTTACCTATTATCAAACAAAATACGTCGACTTCTAATGAATCTGGCGTGCACTTTGAATTAACTGACATAAGAAAACTCTACACTATACCATTTTTATAGTGTCGAGATTTTATAAGTATCGCCATCATTCAGCTTGTAACCGCAGACCACATCCCTTTGATAAGTTCTCGATTATTTATAAATGAATTTTAAAGATGTACATGCTCAAATATTCTTATCATTCATTACTTGAAAATGTATATGAGGTTCAGTAGAATTGCCAGAATTCTCAACCTTCCCAATGATATCACCATATTTAACATTTTTGCCCCTCATTCAAGATGATTGAATATTGGTGTAAATGAGTTATTAAGCTATACTCATTTTTCATGGGTGCTTAATTACAATATAATTTCCTAAAAACTGTGATTCATTCGTACTCCAATACTGTTGTCTTTGAACCCCATTCACTACTTTTTCAACTGTACCATTTGCTGGCGCAATGATATCTCTTTTCCAAAACAAAATAATCAGTATTTATTTTCCTTGATTCTTATATGTTTTATGATTTTCTTTTTAATAACTAAATCAATAGCATACCTTGATGTGGGTATAAATAGTGATAATTATATAATTCATTATCTCCACAAAATCTCTATAGCAACTGTTGTCGGCACTGGGTATTTTAAAGTCGTTTCATTCTTAATCGCATCATAATTAATTAACGGACGCATAACAAATCCGATAATACTATTATCTTTCCAAGTCACTGACACTCCAAATTGATTTGCTTCATCTATCCATATTTTGCTCAATAGTACCATCATTTTGAGCACACACTTTTTAATTCATGTACATCAGGACCGCTTTTGTATAAGATTTGAAAAAGTTTCCCAAACTGTCAATCAACTAAACTCTCGCTTCAAATTTCGATCAAAATCTTATATATTTTCCTGCTCTTACTTTTTATTTAAATAAGCCCTCAAAGTTTGTTTTATTCATATATACTTAACCTATTATATTACTTTTGGTATCAATTTTTCTCCAGTTCCCGTCATTTTTGCGCTACCTGAATCGTTCACACTTAATTGGATAAATCAACATATAAATAATTTTGTAAAGCTAAAGTGTAGTCGATTCACCATATTTTCTAATCATCCCTTAAATATTAATATTTGCACTTAGTATACATATCACTCAACCAATCAATAATCATACTTACTCTTCAACAAATTCTTTAACATGCAGTGTTATCCCTTGATAATATGGATATTTTGTTAATCTAAATTTCTGCTTTAATGCTTCATCTCTACTATTCGACATCAAATATGCATGTTCAAGATAGCTTAAATATGCTTCGTCATTGCCGCTATCTCCGAAAACCTAATATTGATTTTACTGGTATATTATATTTCCTCATCAGAAATTGAGTAGCATATAATTTTCCAGCATTTGACGGTGTGAAGTCAATATCATACGCATTTTCTTGCGATCACTCAGCTAATGGATTGCTTCGACTAAATCTCGCTATAGTTTTGGTCATTTGGCGTATCTGACAAGTGCTTCTAGGATACGACTCATCATTGTTGTGATTACCTGTTGAATGAAAAATAAAAATGCACGTGTTTCATTACCTTCAAATGCTCTTTGTGGAATAAATTGACATTATATTGCGCAGAAATATGACGTAATATATCTTCAATATCTTCAAATAAAAATGGTTCGCTCAAGACTTTCTTTTTATATGTTTCTGATTCAACATATTCGCCATTATTCCAAGTGAACATTTTAGAACTCAAATCAGAAAAGATATGTAATGGTTTAAACGTCATATTAACTGATCCATTTTTATCCATGACACTTTTGAAATGTACTTTCCTGTCAATACAGCAGCGATCACTTCATTATTATTAGTTAGTTTTTCCAACAATTTTTCCATTTCTTAAATGACTTTCAAATCTTCTTCATATTTGTATTATGTTTAAAATATGTTTCATCAAAAATCAAACAATAATAGACGCTTTGACATACTCATTCTCATAATATTTTAATGAATTTATCTATAACTTAAATACACTATAAGTCTCAATTAAAAGTATAAGATCGACTATATGCTTTTCATGATTATTATATACAACTAATCAATCCCTATAAACCCTACATTGCTTAATCACTTTTTCAAAATGCACGAGTCATATCCCTCGTTAAAACTATTACTCATTAAAATACTATGCAAAAAGTATGTTTTAAACTTTATGAAACGTGTTAGTACAAACTAGTGTAATATCATACAACCCGAAAAGGGAGATTGAGATATGAAACTAAAAATCATTTGTTACTGCCACTTTAGCATTGGGATTATTATCAACGGTCGGAGCTGCATTACCGAGTCACGGAAGCATCTGCAGATAGTAATAACGGCTATAAAGAAATGACTGTGGATGGTATCACACTGTTCCTACACAATTTCAGTAGATGGTATTACTGCATTACATCGAACTTACTTTATCTTCCCAGAAAATAAAAATGTTCTATCAAGAAATTGACAGTAAAAGTAAAAATGAATTAGCTTCTCAACGTGGTGTTACAACAGAAAAATTATACTAATGCCCAAACAGCAACTTATACGCTACTTTGAATGATCAGGTAATAAAAAGTAGTGAATCTAAAGAAAAAAATGACGACGCTAAAAATTCACGATCCAAGTACAATCAAACAGACAGCAAAATTGTAGTTAAATAATAATTTGAAAATAGTTTTAGCAAGGCGCTGAAAAATTTCGCGTTTGTCTTTTTAGTTATTGAACTTGTAAAATTATTGTTGTTTGCTTCTGTAGTAACAGATTGGCCCATACACTAGTAAATTTTATATGAGTGTACCATCAATTTATAATCTAAAACATAACAGCAAATCTCAAATATATCTGAATTTAATAAATCCCCTCACTACTGCTAATAGTGAAGGGATTTATTTTATTACTTAGACGTAATTATAAATATATATTTGTTCTATTGTAGTCATGGTTAATCATATTTACAAACCATCACTTCTAAATCGCGCATTATGAAGTCAATTTTCATAAACCGTCATTATATTTCTGGATTCATTATTCAGCTTTCTCTAATTTCGTCACTGCAATATCTTTATAGTCAATATTTGCTTTAGTGAAATCTTTATCTTGAATTGGAAAATGCTGTTCAAATGTTTCTATATTTTGCGATTTCTACTTTAACATCTTCTACTTCAATCTAAGACATGTCCACCAAAGTCTACGATCATCATTCGCAAAAGTGTACATGAAATCCCGTCGATCCGATACCATGGAATAATTCTGGTGTAAAAGAAAGCAACGACTGAACCTTTGACATACGTTTCAGTTTGTTCAGGTTATCTTCAGCTGAATCGATTAAACGTGTATAAGGTGGTTCTTGAGCCGGCATCATACGTACATGCATTTTTAAATAAGCCTGAAATTTTTACTGCTGAAAATAAAATTTTCACTCAACATCTTTTCCTTTAATTTCTGCAAAACTGCTTCTGAAGATTTTATCTTTGTTCTATAGCTTGTATCTGCTACAAATTTAGTTACAGTTGCATATGGTGTTAACTCAGTCACCTTTAATTCTACAAATTCTTTATGTTCATTTGCATGGTAGCTTTTCCATCTAAACAAAAGATTACCTCACCGTTTGAACCTGTTAGTGTAGCGGATACCTAAGTCACCATGTTGCAATAATTCATTTAGTTGATGGAATTCCTTTTATAAGTCCTCTAATATCGTGCCTAATGTACCATGTTGGTATAGAAAACATTAGTCATAAAATTCTCACTCTCTTTTAACATTTATCTTTTATGTTTGAAGTCAATAGCGTCAGGTAACATATTTGTTGAAAAGTTTGATATTATCTTTGTAATTTACAGGTATATCAATTAATACTGGATCATCTGTTTCGATAGCCCTCTTTAATTGCCGCTTCTAATTCTTCTTGATTAGTAACTGTAAACCTTTCGCGCCAAATGATTCTGCATATTTTACAAAATCTACAGGACCGAAGTCTACACCTGACGAACGTTTATATTTCATTTCTTCTTGGAATTCAACCATGTTATATTTTTCCATCATTCCAAATAAGTTGGATGATATTTAAATTTTTACGTACGGCCGTTTCTAAATCTTGTGATGAAAATAAAACCACCATCGCCAGCAACGGACACAACTTGTGTATTTAGGGCGTACAAGTGCAGCTGAAATTGCCCATGGTAATGCAACACCAAGCGTTTGCATACCATTGCTAAATAATAAATGTCTTGGATTGTAACTTCTGAAATTACGTGCCATCCAAATATAGTGACTTCCAACATCAACTGTTACAGTAGTATCATCAGTTACACTTTTGCATTGATTCAATGACTTCAACTGGATGTAGACATCTCTTCTTCATGTGTCGCTTTAATACCAGTTTCTTCATCAATATGTCGCTCTTAATTGTTCTAATTCGATCTAAATGTTGTTGATTTAATAAATGGCTCATCCACTTTTTCAGAAATCATTTCAATCGTTTTAGCAATATTACCAATCAACTCTTTTTCGGTTGCATATAATTAGTAATTTCAGCTGAACTTCGTCAATATTGATAATTTGTGCTTCTAATTTTTACTCCAGTTATTAGCTTCAGTATTCAATTGGATCATAACCGATTGTAACAACTAAATCACTTTTTCGTAATAATTCATCACCAACTTGATTGCTGAATAAAGCCCACACGACCGAAGAAATGATTTTCTAATTCACGACCAATTACACCTGCACCTTGAATGTTTCTACAACCGGTAAATTTCGTGCTCAACTAATTCTGCGAATGGCATTTCTGTTTCTTCTGCACTTGAACTTCTCATACCAGCTAATAAAACAGGAAATGATGCATTTTTAATCGCTTCAATGACTCATCATTAATATCTTGTTCACTGGTACTCCTAAAATTTGGTTTTTGGCAAAGTGATATAGCTCTAGATTCAACTGGTGAAGAAATAACGTCTTGCGGAATACTAATAAAACTTGCGCTATTTTTTCCCTGAAGTAGCAGTTCGAATTGCATTTGTCATCAACTTCTGGATAATGATTCTGCGATCTTGTACTTCTTCACTATATTTTGATGAATATTTTAATAGCGCAGCATTATCAATACTTTGATGCGTTAATCGTAATAAATCATACGTTTCACTTGGCCACCTAACGCCAATAATACAGGGATCCCCTTCAGATGTTGCTGTTAATAATCCAGTAGTTAAATTACTTACACTAGGACCACTTGTAACAAGTACCACACCTCGGTTTGCCTGTTAATCTCTCCAATACCTTGCGCCATCATTGCGGCGTTTTGTTCATGACGAGTGACAACTAAGTTCAGGACCATCATCACTAAAGCATTAAATAGATAGTCAATCTGCACCCGGAATACCAAAAACATATTCTACCCCATTATTTTCAAAGTATCACTAACCATATCGTGCTGCAGTGTACTTTTTATCAGTCATTTATAGTTCATTTCCTTCAAAGTGTGATGTATAGATGTGTATTACATGTAATTAGCTTTTGTGATTTGTAATCTATCTGATAGTTACGCAAAAATTAATGATGTTTATCAAAAATTTTACATGTACGATTAGATTTGTAATACATAAAAATGGTTTTCAGTACATTATATAACCTTTGTTAGATGAATAAAATCGTTATTTGTAATACTAAGTATTCCAAAAATGCATGAATAGATTTTGTGCGTTGTGATTATGAGGGATGTTGATTGATTGATGAAGAATTGTTACAATACTTTTTGGATGTCGTTTAGTCAATGGCGATTTGAAATTGTTGTTTTATGGCGGACTGAAAATGTTGTTTTTTGGCGATTTAAAAATTGTCATTTTCGATAGCCACAGCAAGACTTTGCATCTAACTGTGACTTATACACTTTCATACTTATATTTATCGATTGTTTTTATAGTTATAAATGATAGATGCAGTTCCTAAACAAATTAAGAAGATAATCATTAAATACATAGAAAAAGTTGTTCGTTTTAATATAAAACCCAGTAGAAACACCAGCATCGCAAACAATAAAATAAACAGGAATAAAAAGCTTTCTTCCAAAAATATAGAATCTTTTCAATTGTTACCCTTATTTTGATAATACTCTTAAATCATGGTTCTTGAGTTATCGTCTGGTTTTCGTCCCGTAGTTCTTCCATTGAGCCCCTATGATTAGAACACAATCGTCCGGTTATCATACGGCCTCCGCAAGCTAAATGATAATTTAATAATGACACTTTTGATTGTTTAAGCACGTACAAATCATACGCAAATCACTAATACATAGTTGAATTTATTCTATTCCTGAGACACTAAAGGGAAAATTCATTATACTTACACAGGTTCCATATTCTACACAACGTACACCGACATATCTGAGGTGTTTTTGTATATATCGTCCGACAATTAACGTTTTGAGAATTGTAGGAACGACGAGCTGTTTTAAGACCTGGTTTTTACGTTCTTTCATACGTGGGTCACGGTAAGTAATCCAGCGCGTTTTTAAAGAACCTCTGTATTCGGGATCTGCTTCTAATAAATGCACGATGCAATTCCGTGATCGGATAGCTTGAGCTTGTCCAGTGATCCAGCCACCGTGATACGTTAACTAAAACATCATAGTTACCTTTAGTTTCTAGTTACATCAAATGGTTGGTTTAAGTCTAAAAATTAATGATTCGAATGGTAAGTAGTCGCGTACGTCATCGTTCAGTTAACGTGATGTTACCTTCACCTAGGTACTAAACGTACACGTGCTACTGAGTTTTTACGACGGCCTGTGCCTTTATATTCAACTTGTGCCAAATGTCATTTCCTCCTTCTAATTAACCACGTAACTCGTAGTTTTCTGGTTGTTGTGCAGCGTGTGGATGTTCAGCGCCACCATATACAAATAATTTTTACCTTGTTTTTCACCTAAGCGTAGTGCTTTGGTAACATACCTTTAATTGAGTTTTCAATAAACGTTCAGGTTTGTTCTTTCTTTAATTCACCCAGCAGTGATTGATTTTGATACCGCCTGGGTGATTTGAATGACGGTAGTAAACTTTTGTCTTGTTCTTTTGTTACCAGTAAATTGATTTTAGATGCATTAATGATAATTACATAATCACCAGTATCAACGTGTGGTGTAAGTTACTTTATTTTTACCGCGTAGATAGCATGCTACTTCTGATGATAAACGACCTAATGTTTGGCCTTCAGCATCGATAACATACCATTTTGCGCTCAATGTTTGATTCATTTGCCATAAATGTTTGACGCATAATAATTGTCCTCCTAAAAATAAATGCTTCGTTCATTCAAGTGCATATAAATCAGTTTACAACCTATATATGATGCACTATCATTATGTTTACGATTTTTAAAAGCGTTTAGATTTCATTTATTTTCGTTAACTGTTGTTCTGCTCGCTTATATATCTTGTAACACAATAAGTTTCCGGGGCTTATCGTGGGGTGATATAAAACAATACCGTTAATAATCTTATAATTTCACAAGTCTTTTTGTCAATGACAATCAGTCATTTTGTAATGATTTTTTACGATGTATTTTTGATATCGTTGCCAAAGTCTTTTTAATCACTCATTTTCATCTAAATAAATCTTTTCTAACATAATCCTTCAGCCGTGTGCAGTGAAAGGAACATTCTGGCTGATTCTTTTGATCCTCAAGTAGCTTCGGACGTCAGAAGTTTCATGTCGTCCTTTTCCAACTTCTATTAAAAATGCTACCAAGACACGCACCATGTTATATAAAGGAATCCAGTATCCAGTGACAATATAATCAAAAGCCATCATCTGTCTTTACAATTTCACTCTGGTATAATGTTCTAACTCTTGCTTTCTACTTCAGTTTTTCTGTGAACAAAAATCGGTAAAAATCATGTGTACCTATGAATTGTTGTGCCGCTCTGTTCATTTTATCTAAATCCAACGTTTCAGGAACAAATGTTTTCAAACCACTCTGAAATGTGATCGCGGTGTTGTGCTTGATATACTTTTATATCGATAGCGTTTACCCTACACAGTCGTAACGACAATGAAAATACGTCATCGACTGTAACGTACATTGTTGACATAAATATCATCTGGTAACGCTCGGTTCATTGCATATTGCTATTGTGACATAGGTATATTCAGTCTCTGTATCGAAATGAAAGTATTGCTGATCGCATGCACACCTCTATCAGTCCTACTTGAAGGATGGATTCGTCACATGATGTTTTATGCATGTCAGTGTAATAGCTTTTCAAATTGTTGCTAGTACCGTTCGACCATGTTGTTGAATTTGAAAACCTAGAAAATGATTTCCTTGATACGCAATTTTCTACTAATATACGCATGAATTTACACCCTGAATATTTTTAATGAATAAAATAATAGCAATTGGGATAATCATGATTAAAAGACTAACGTATCTCTCAATTGCCATTTAAGCTGTCTGTAGCTCTGTCTCTTCAACATTGGCATCATAACCCCTAACTTCCATTGCGACCGCTAATTCTTCGGCGCGTTGGAAAGCTGAGATGAATAGTAGCACCAGTAGTGGAATAAAATGATTTAATACGATGTTGCAATGTTCCCCGAACTTATTTCAGAACCACGCGACTTTTTGTGCCAAACATACTCTTATTCTAACTCATCCATTAACGTCGGATGAATCGTAAACGCAATGGACATTATCATACTTAATTGATGAATCATGGAAATTTAAACATCTTTTAGTGGTGCAAGCAATCTTTCAAACGCATCTGTTAAATCAATTGGACTTGTAGATAAGGTGTCATGATTGTTGCAATCATCACAATCCCAATTAAACGCAATGATATAGTAAAGCTCCTTCTAAAAATACCATTAGTTTCAATCGTGATGCCATGCCATTCAACCAATACATATCCACCTTTAGTTAAAATAAATATATGCATCATTAATGTGAAGATTAAAAAGATATAGGTGTTAAACCTTGATTAGAACCATAATTGAATTTTTGCTACATCTCATAATGAATAAGATAAGTGCAAACACCCGAGATATGTAGTTAATGGTGAATGACAGAAAAATATTAATATGATAAAAGAAAACAAACATTAACTTTTGCTTTTTGGATCAAGATGATGAACAACAAAAGAATTAATTGGTAAATATCGCCCCTATAATCAATTTATTTTTCATGTTGCTACCTTATGTACAAGCTACAAATGCTTCTTCGTTAAGGCAATATCTTTTAATTTTGTTTGATATTTTTGTTCAAACAGTATTGTAACCGAACAATTTTCTGCAAAACCAATATGCCAATCCGCCAATTTATCTTTGAAGAGCCTTTTGGTGATGTTTGCGACACCATACTCACCTTCTTTCATAACGATGACTTCATCTGGCATAAACGCGCGACTTCATTCATATCACGTGAAATTAGGATATCTGCCTTATTTTCATCTGTTGTTTGTAATGACTTTAGTAATCGCATTACTCGTCGTTTACTTTAGTGCATCAAGTCCTCGCTGTGGGTCTCGTCAACCACGACAATATCAGGATTCATTGCCAACATCGATACAATCGCTATTTTCACGCACTTTGTCCACTCCTGACATTTGGAAATGGTGATTGTGACATCATCATCTCTTGAAAAGCCTAAATCCATCAACAGACGATGGGCATAGTTTTTGGCTTCATCTAAATTCATTTTAAAGTTTTTAGGTCCAAATATCATTTCATCGTTTCTACTGTGTCCTCAAATAATTGAGATTCGGGAAATTGAAATACCATTCCACCTCTTTTCACAGGTCTACTATATTTGTCTTTGGTCTTATGTGTAATAGTAATGTCATCAACCGTAACTGTCCCAGTAGTTGGCTTAACAGTGCAGCATTAATATTTTGTATCAATGTTGATTTACTCACCGCCCGTCGTCCAACGATGGCGTAAATATTTACCTTGTTCAAATTCTGTATTAACATCATGAATAGCTTCGATGCTGGTATGGTGTCCCTTTTGATGGGTGGTAACTTACATTGTCAAAGCGCATAGTCATAGTCGATCCACCAGCCCTTCTTCAGGTTAAGAATGCTGTTTGCATCCCAGCATTTTGATTTATTTTGATTGGGAAATGGCAAATCTCAGACCTATTGCTGTTAACCTCTTCTGCATGGTCGAAAATTCTCAATCGCTGTGCCTTCTTTATAGATGTCAGTCCCTTTATTCATAACGACACACACGTATCTCGCTTCCATCGCCTCACAGACAAATCATGCACAGAAATGATTGTACATGTTATGTTCTCGATTTAACTTTTCTCACTAAATCCACCAAATTTTGGACGTGCATCAGTGACCCAACATAGAAGTCGCCTCATCTAATATAATGATCAGAGGGGTTATGCTAATACACTTGCTATAGCCACACGCCGCTGTCAACTCCTCGATAATGCATCAGGTTCATAATCCGCACGTTCTAACACATCAACTTGTTTAAGTGCTTTCGCCGACTTCTTCATGCATTTCGTCATGTGGAACCGCACGATTTTCGAGTCCAAATGCCACATCGTATTTTGCTAATTGAACCAACAAATTGATTATCCGGATTCTGGAACACTATCTCCTATGTCTTTTCTTATCCTTTTCAAAATTATCATCTGTTATAGTTTGATTATTATATTTCTCCAGATATAACTTTCTCTCTATGCCAATCATTATTGGACTTGGCAATTGTAGAGACTTTTCTCCGTGAACCGTTATGTACCAACAATAGATGTCCACTGACCTTTAGGTATACTAAAGAAACATCTTTCAATGTGAAGGATGCATCACTCTTTGATATTGAAATGAAACATTAACACACAACTGGAATTCTCATCCTCCACTTGTCTCTCTCCTTTACGATCTCGTGTATCTATCATATTTTGCCAATATTTATAAATCGCTGTATATGACATTGACTGGTTCTCTATATATTACTAGTATTTTCTGGACTCATTTCTAGTCTTTAAAGTGTTGCTTTAACAACTAATGATAAGTGACATTTATCCCTCTCTCTAACAATTATGTGTATAAACGTTAATAAAAATAAATGATTTACTAACATAGGGTTGGCCGCGTTTGATTCAACGATAATACTTTCACTTCATACAGTTCTAGTGAAAATTAATCAAACTAAGTTTCGACCATGTCTTTTAGATTCGCACTCAAAAGTAGATAGGTAGCCAGTCCCGGACTTCAAAACATTTCTGTTCATAAGTCCGATATCTTATTCAATAGCGCGCGCACCCCATCATAAGTTTGTTGAGTTCACGCTTAAATAATTATTTAGTTGGATGGGGTACTCTGAGCTAGACAATATTTGTATGTGGCAAACATTATCGTTGCACTCATTTGCTTTATATAAGTGTAAATGTGATTTAGGTTAGACAACTAGTTATAACTTGTGTATAAATTCGATTAAACTAATTCAATAATTACTGATTCAGCGCCGTCACCGCGACGAGGGCCTGCTTTAAGAATACGAGTGTAACCACCTTGACGTTCACTGTAACGTCTAGCGATTTCACCAAATAATTTTTGAAGAGCAGTTTTGTGTAGAGTCATCTTCATTTAAAATTTCAACATTACGTAAAGTTTTTAGCAGCATTACGACGAGATGCTAAATCACCTTTTTACCAAATGTGATCAATTTCTCTACTACACTGCGAACTTCTTTAGCACGAGCTTCAGTTGTCTCGATACGTTCACTAACATTAATGAGTTGCTAAGTCACGTAACATTGCTTTACGTCGATCAGAAGTACGACCTAATTTTCTGTAACCCATGAGTTAACCTCCTTTATCAATCTTCTTTTCTTAATCCTAATCCTAAATCTTCTAATTTGTATTTAACTTCTTCTAAGATTTACGACCTAAATTACGCACTCTTCATCATGTCAGCTTCAGATTTTATCAGCTAACTCTTGTACAGAATTGATTCCTGCGTGTTTAAGCAGTTATATGAACGTACAGATAAGTCTAATTCTTCAATAGACATTTTCAAGTACTTTTTTCTTTTTGATCTTCTTCTTTTTCAATCATGATTTCCAGCGTTTTGGCCTCATCAGTTAGACTTACAAAGATATTCAGTGTTCAGTCATTATTTTTGGCTGCTAATGATACTGACTCTTGTGGTGTGATTGAACCATTTGTCCAAACATCTAAAGTTAATTTATCAAAATCACTACTTTGACCTACGCGTGTATTTTTCAACTGTATAGTTTACACGTTCAACAGGTGAATATAGTGAATCAACAGGGAATTACACCAATTGGTAAATCACTAGTATTATTTTGTTCAGCTAATGCGTAACCTCTACCCTTATTAGCAACAAGACGCATCTTTAAGATGTCCACCTTTAGATACTGTTGCGATTTTAAGCTCTGGGTTTAAAAATCTCAACATCACTATCATGAGTAATGTCTTGCAGTTACTTCGCCTTTCATCTTTACAGCATCAATTTCTAAAAGTTTTATCTTCTTCAGAGTAAATTTTTCTAATGCAAGTGTTTAATGTTCATAATAGATTGTTGAACATCTTCTACTACATTGATCTACTGCTGACGAAATTCATGTAAAACTCCCCTCAATCTCGATGTACTAACGGCTGCACCTGGTAATGAAGATAGTAGGATACGACGTAAGGGTTTCCTAGTGTAGATACCATAGCCACGTTCAAGTGGTTCAACAACGAATTTACCGAATTTAGCATCTTCACTAATTTCAAATTGTCTCAATTCTAGGTTTTTCAATTTCTATCATTTTACAAATATCCTCCTTAAATACGTCGACTTAGATTTAAAACTGTTTGCTCAGTGACTTGTAACAATACATTTAAAAATTATACGCGACGACGTTTTGGTGGACGACAACCGTTGTGAGGTACTGGAGTAACGTCTCTGATTGCAGTTACTTCTAAACCTGCAGATTGTAGTGCACGGATAGCAGATTCACAGACTGGACCAGGTCCTTTTTACTGTTACTTCTACTGTTTTTCAAACCATGTTCCCTAGCAGTTTTAGAAGCTAGTTTTCTGAAGCCATTTGAGCTGCAAATGGAGTTGATTTTTAGATCCTTTGAATCCTAATCGCACCAGCTGATGACCAAGATAATTCATTACCGAATTCATCAGTGATAGTTACGATAGTATTGATTGAATGTTGAGACGGATGTGAGCTACACCATTTTCAATATTCTTTTTCACTCTACGTTTACGAGATACTTGTTTACGTGCCATTTAGAAATTTGCCTCCTTTACCTATTATTTTTTTCTTATTAGCTACTGTTTTAACTGGACCTTTACGATGTACGAGCGTTGTTTTTAGTTTTTGTCCACGAACTGGTAAGCCACGACGAGTGACGAATCGCGGTATGATGAAATTTCCATTAAACGTTTAATGTTTAAGTTTTGTGTTCACGACGTAAGTCACCTTCTACTTTATAGCCATCTACAACTTCACGGATACGACCTAATTCATCGTCAGTTAAATCTTTTAACTTGGTATCTGCTGATACGTTAGCTTCTTCTAGATTTTATTGAGCAGTTGACGTACCAATACCATATATATGTTAATGAGATAACAATGCGTTTTTCACGTGGAATATCCACTCCTGCAATACGTGCCATATTAATTTACACCTCTCTTTTTATTAACCTTGTCTTTGTTTGTGTTTTGGATTTATCATCAAATTACCATTACTTTACCTTTTACGTTTAATGACTTTGCATTTTTCGCATATATAGGTTTTTACTGATGGTCTTACTTTCATTTTTATACCTCCCTATATTATGCGAGTGACGATTATTTATAACGATAAGTAATTCTACCGCGCGATAAATCATACGGAGACATCTCAACAGTTACTTTGTCGCCAGGTAGAATACGAATGTAATTCATTCTGATTTTACCACTTACGTGAGGCTAAAAATCTCATGACCATTTTCTAATTCTACTTTAAACATTGCGTTTGGTAAAGCATCTCAGTACTAGTACCTTCTAATTCAATTACATCTTGTTTAGCCATTGATTAACTTCCCCCTTTTTGCAATAGTAAGGTAATCGTCAATAGACAACTTAACGATACGAATCTATTCAGTGATGGATTTTAATATAAGTTCAAACAAAAATACGGGAATTAAATATCGTTATTTGTCACTCATTCTATCTAAATGTTACTCTAATACTCACTGAAACATAGATCGCTATAGTAGTTGATCTGATTATAAATGATCTAAAGATATCAATGACATCGTTGGTTACTTCGTCAATATCTTGAACCATCAATGTTTTCAAGACACCTTTTGTTGTTGCTAATATTCTAAAAATAGGCTTAGATTGTTTAACATTAACGCTCAAACGATTAGATACTGTTTCTGGATTGTCATCTTCTCGTTGATATAACTTTCCACCATCGATATCACATATACCATCAACCTTTGGAGGATTAAATACAAGATGATATGTTGTACCACATTTCTCACAGATATCGACGACCTGTAAGACGATTCATTAATTCTTCCTCAGGAACTTCGATATTAATGACAGCATCAATGTCTCTATCAAGCTCAGACATAATATTTGATTTAATGGCTCAGCTTGATCGATAGTTCTTGGGAAGCCATCTAACAAGAATCCTTTTTGCATCGTCTTCGAAATTCTTTCCTTTAACGATACCTACAGTCACTTCATCAGGAACTAATTCTCCACGATGCCATATAAGAGTTTAGCCTTTTCCTAAATCTGTTTCATCTTTTAATCCTTTTTCTGAACATGTCACCAGTAGGAAATGTGGTATTGGGAATTTCTTAACAATTTCACTTGCTTGAGTCCCTTTACCTGCGCCAGGTAAAGCCCATTAAAATGATATTCATAAAGTGCCCTCCTACAAATTATCTACCACCAAAGCCTTTATATTCTTTTTGGTGATACTTGAGCTTCTAAAGATTTTCATAGTTTCAATCAGCTACACCAATAACGATCAGAAAGACTTGTACCACCAATTTGAATTGATTGTGGTAAGCCCATAAATTTAGTCGCAATTATCGGTAGAATAGCTATAGCTGCTAAGAAGAATAGAACCAACAAAAGTCAATCTATAAAGTACTTTAGTAATATATATGTTTGTTCACCAGGTCTAATTCCTGGGACATAACTACCTTGCTTTCTTAAGGTTATCTGCCATCAGGATTAACTTGTACAAAATGCATAAAAATATGTAAATAGCAATAATTAAAACTACATAAATAATCATTCAATATTACTTTGACGGGTTGGCAGTATCAGCAATATTCTGTGCCCATTCTTGCCCGGGAAGAATAAAGTCAATGTTCTTGCAGTAAGAAGAAACGCCATCGCAAAGATAACTGGAATAACACCGGCATGAGTTAACTTTCAAAAGGTAGATAAAGTTGCTTGTGAACCCTAATCGTTGAGCAGATTTGTTTCTTTGCATGATTGAATCGGATATTTTACGTTTTAGCTTCAAGAACAAATAGTGCGCCTACTGTTAGTAAAATCAGGACTACTATCAGTCCTAATACTTTTCAACCAAGCAAATGATAGTATCGTCTTGACCCACGAACACTGATTTGTACAAATTGTATCCTAGACTCGAAGGTAAACGTTGATAAATATACCGCAAAGATGATAAAGAAATACCAGTACCAACACCAAACTGAGTGATTTGAGTCACCGTAAACCAAATTAGAAAAGCTGTTCCCGCTGTTAATACTAGTGTCAATTAATAAATAACTCATAACAGACTTTTCTATAATAAGCTTTGTCCTTTGAGATAGATTATTAAATTGAAAGCCATACCTATAGATTGGATAAATGCTAAAGAAATTTAGCTAAAATAACGAGTAACGTTATTTAACTTTTCTTCTACCCATTTCACCTTGTTTTGCCCATTCTGTAAATTTAGGAACAATATCCATTTGTAGTAATTGCATTACGATTGATGCAGTGATGTAGGCACAATACCCATTGCAAAAAGTAGAAATCGTCTTCAAGGCTCCGCCACCAAAAAGTATTTAATAACTCAGTGGCACCTTGAGAACCTTTTGGGATTATCAAAAGCTGCAGGATTTACTCCTGGAGCTGGTATATAAGTCCCTATTTTAAAAATTACTAACATTGCTAGTGTGAAGAAAATCTTTGTTACGAACCTCTTTGTTCTAAAGAAGTTCACAAGGGTTTGAACTCATTGATCACCTCGTGCGTAGCTCCACCTTGTTAGCATCAATAGCTTCTGCTGCTGAAGCTGAGAATTTATGAGCTTTCACTGTCAATTTCTTATCAAGTGAACCATTACTCAGTATTTTTGATACCAGATTTTTCATTCTTAACAACACCAGATTCTACTAATAAAAGCTGGAGTTACTCAGTACCATCTTCAAATTTATTAAGTTGGTCTAAGTTAACAATAGCATATTCTTTACGATTTATGTTGAGTAAAACCACGTTTTCGCAAAACGACGGAATAATGGTCACTGACCACCTTCAAATCCTGGTCTTACACCACCGCCTGAACGAGCTTTTTGGACCTTTGTGTCCGCGACCACTTGTTTTACCGTTACCCGTCGCAACACCACGTCCAACACGATTGCGTTCTTTACGTGAACCTTCTGCTGGTTTTAACTCATGTAATTTCTCATTTCGGCACCTCCTTGATTATTTTTCTTCTACTGTTACTAAAGTGCTTAACTTTGTTGATTTGCCCACGAATCAGCAGGGTTATCTTCAACAACTACTGAACTGTTAGTCTTTTTAAGACCCAAAGCTTCAACAGTTTTTACGTTGTGTTTCAGGACGACCAATAACACTACGAGTGAGGGTAATTTGTAATTTAGCCATAACTAGTTTTCCCTCCTTAATTGTATAATTCTTCTACTGTTTTGCCACCGTAATTTGCAACTATCTTTCAGCATTTTTAAGGTTTTTGTAAACCATCGATTGTAGCACGAACCATGTTGATTGGTGTGTTTCGATCCCTAATGATTTACTTAAGATATCAGTGCGATACCTGCTAATCGGCACTGGCACGAACAGGACCACCAGCGATAACTCCTGTACCAGGTGCAGCCGGTTTCATAAATACGCTTCCTGAACCGTAACGGCCAGTAATAGTGTGTGGAGTTGTACCTTCAACACGTGGAACAACTACTAAATCTTTTTTTAGCTGCTTCAACAGCTTTTTGATAGCTTCTGGTACCTCTTGAGCTTTACCAGTACCGAAACCCTACACGACCATTTTTGTCTCCAACCACAACTAATGCAGTGAAACGGAAACGACGACCACCTTTTACAACTTTTAGCACACGGTTGATTGTAACAACGCGTTCTTCAAATTCTTTTCGTTTCTTCTTCTCTACGAGCCATGTATTTGTCCCTCCTTTAAATTAAAAATTTAATCCGCTTTCTCTGTTGCTTCAGCTAAATGCTTTAACACGTCCGTGATATAAATATCCTCCACGGTCAAGACGATTTCTTTAATGCCTTTGTCAGTCAGCTTTTTAGCAATTGCTTTCACCGACATTTAGTTGCTAATTCAACTTTTGAGCTGCTGTAGTAGCAATGTCGTTGTCTTGTGATGATGCTTGAGCTAATGTTACGCCTTTATTATCATCAATAATTTGAGCGTAGATGTGCTTTGTTTGAACGATATACGTTTAAACGTGGCTTTTTCAGCTGTACCTGATAAGTTTAGTACGAACACGAGCATGTCTTTTTCAAACGCACTTTATTTTTTATCAATTTCCATCGATCATTTCAATACTCCTTTCTTTAGAGTTTATCTATTATTTACCAGTTTTTACCTTCTTTACGGCGAACGTATTCACCTTTGGTAACGAATACCTTTACCTTTGTAAGGTACTCTGGAGGTCTTACTGAACGGATGTTAGATGCTAATGCTCCAACTTGTTCTTTTGAAATACCTTCAACTTTAACGACTGTGTTTTTTCTCAACTGAGAAAGTAATGTTTTCTTCAGCTTTAATTTCTACTGGGTGAGAATAACCAACGTTAAGGATTAAGTCTTTTACCTTGCATTTGAGCACGGTAACTCACACCAACAAGTTCAAGTACTACGTATCCTTGAGAAACACCCTTGTACCATATTGTTTAATAAAGCACGAGTTGTACCATGGTTTGTTCTATCTTCTTTAGAATCAGATGGTCTTACAACTTCAATTGTGTTTTTCTTCTTTGTTTGAATGTCATTCTTTCATTTAAAGTTCTTGATAATTCACCTTTTAGGACCTTTAACAGTTACATGATTTCCATCAAAAAGTTACTGTTACGTCACTAGGGATGTCAATAATTTTTCTTACCAACACGACTCATGTTATGGCACCTCCTTATTTTTATTACCAAACGTATGCGATAATTTCTCCACCAACATTACGTTTTCTTGCTTCTTTGTCAGTGATTACACCTTCAGAAGTTGATACTAATGCAATACCCTAAACCATTTAATACTTTAGGCATTTCGCTAGCTTTTGCATAAACACGTAAACCTGGTTTTGAAATACGTTTTTAATCCTGTGATAACATCGCTCATCGTTTTGACCATATTTTTAAGAATAAACGAAGTACACCTTTGTTTTATCATCTTCTACGTATTCAACATTTTTTTAATGAAACCTTCACTCTTTTAAGATTTCAGCAATTTCTTTTTAATATTTGATGCAGGTAATTTAACTTCTCGTGACGCACCATGTTTGCGTTTCTTACACGAGTAAGCATATTCAGCGACTGATCTGTCATTGTCATTGATTGTTGCCTCCTTTCAGACTCTTTTTATTACCAGCTAGCTTTTACGAACGCCAGGGATTTGGCCTTTGTAAGCTAATTCACGGAAACAAATACGGCATAATTTAAATTTACGATATACAGAATGTGGACGGCCACAACATCACAACGAGTGTATTCACGAACTGCATATTTTTGTTTTTTTTGTTGCTTAGCAACCATTGAAGTTTTAGCCACTTAATTAGCCTCCTTTAAATAATTATTTACGGAATGGCATACCGAAGTTAGCTAACAATTCACGAGCTTCTTCATCAGTGTTAGCAGTCGTTACGATAACAATATCCATTCCTCTAACTTTACTTACTTTATCATAGTCGATTTCTGGGAAAATTAATTGTTCTTTAACACCTAAAGTGTAGTTACCGCGTCCGTCAAATGCTTTTTTAGAAACACCTTGGAAGTCACGTACACGTGGTAATGATACTGAAATTAATTTGTCTAAGAATTCATACATTCTTTCACCGCGAAGTGTTACTTTTCGGCACCGATTGGCATACCTTCACGTAAACGGAAAGTCGCGATTGATTTTTAGCTTTTTAGTTACTAATGGTTTTTGACCAGCGATCAATTCTAATTCTTCAACAGCATTGTCTAATACTTTAGAATTTTGTACTGCGTCACCCTACACCCATGTTCACAACGATTTTATCTATTTTTGGTACTTCCATTACTGAACTATAATTGAATTTTTCATTAAGTTTTTCAGTAACTTCAGTGTTAAACTTTTTCTTTTAAACGGTTCAAAGTGGATCCTCCTTTCAACTTGTTATTAATTATTAGATTTAATTTCTTCGCCAGATTTTTTTAGCGATACGAACTTTTTACCATCAACAAAATTTGTAAACCTACACGAGTTGGTTCGTTTGTTTTAGGTCCAATACTGTACATTAGAAACATGGATTGCTGCCTCTGTTTCTAAGATTCCACCTTCAGGATTTAATTGAGTTGGTTTTTGGTGTTTTTCATAATGTTAACACCTTCCACAACGACACGGTCTTTTTAGGGTAGAGTAGCAATTACTTTACCTTCTTTACCTTTGTCTTTACTCTGCGATAACTTTTAACGTTGTCACCTTTTTTTGATATGCATGTGGGCACCTCCTTATTTGTATTGGTTGTTATTAATTAAAGTACTTTGGTGCTAATGATACGATTTTTCATGAAGTTACCTTCACGTAATTCACGAGCAACAGGTCCGAAGATACGAGTACCACGTGGGCCTTTGTCATCACGGATGATAACACATGCATTTTTCATCAAATTCTGATGTATGAACCGTCATTACGACGAACACCTGACTTAGTACGTACGATTACAGCTTTTGACAACGTCACCTTTTTAACAACGCCACCTGGTGTTGCATTTTTAACAGTACATACGATAACATCGCCGATGTTTGCTGTTTTACGACCGTATCCACCTAATACTTTGATTGTAAGAACTTCACGAGCACCAGAGTTGTCTGCTACTTTCAAGCGTGTTTTCTGTTGGATCATTAGTTAAACCTCCCTTATCTCTAAACTTGTATTAAATAATTACTGACTCTTCAACAATCTCTACTAAACGAAAACGTTTTGTTGCTGATAAAGGACGAGTTTCTTGAATTTTAACAATGTCTCCTAATTTAGCTGAATTGTTTTCATCATGAGTTTTGTATTTTTAGAGTATTTTACCTCGTTTACCGTATAATTTGTGTGTTTTGTAAGTTTCAACAAGTACTGTAATAGTCTTGTCCATTTTTGTCTGAAACAACTTTACCCTACATAAACTTTTCACGATCGTTTCTTTCGCTCACTTTTTGTAACCTCCCTCTTACTTAATTATTGATTAGCCTCACTTTGTTCAATTCTCTTTCACGAGCAACAGTTTTTAGACGTGCAATCGTTTTTCTTACTGTACGAATACGTGCAGTTTCTTCTAATTGACCTGTAGCCAACTGAAAGCGTAGGTTAAAAAGCTCTTCTTTGAAGATTTGATTTGTTCTTCGATTTCTGAAGTGGTTAAGTCTCTAATTTCCTTAGCTTTCATTTGTTTCACCACCCAATTCCTCACGTTTTTACAAACTTAGTTTTTACTGGAAGTTTGTGACTACTAAAACGTAGTGCTTCACGCGCAACTTCAGAAACGCCAGCAACTTCGAATAAAATTCTACCCGTTTAACAACTGCGATCCAGCTTTTCAACTGCACCTTTACCAGCACCCATACGTACTTCTAAAGGTTTTTAGTATATGGTGTAGTGGGAAGATTTTTAATCCAAACTTTCCCTGCCACGTTTCATGTAACGTGTCATTGCTATACGAGCAGATCTCGATTTGATGAGATGCGATCCAAGACGTTGTTGTAGCTTGTAAACCAAACTCACCAAATGTTACGCGTAGTTACCGCCTTTAGAACGACCAGTTGTTTTTAGGGACGATGTTGACGACGATATTTTTACACGTTTTGGTAGTAACATTATTATTTTCCTCCTCCACTAGTGTTCTTAGTAGGAAGAACTTCTCCACGATGTATCCATACTTTAACGCCTAATTTACCGTAAGTAGTGTCAGCTTCAGCGTGTGCATAATCGATGTCAGCACGTAACGTATGAAGTGGAACAGTTCCTTCTGAATATTGTTCAGCACGAGCGATATCAGCTCCGCCTAAACGACCAGATACTTGAGTTTTGATACCTTTTAGCACCAAGTTTTCATAGCTCTAGTGATTGCTTGTTTTTGTATTAACGACGGAATGAAGCTACGGTTTTCTAATTGACGTGCGATGTTTTCAGCTACTAAACGAGCAGTCAAGATCAACTTCTTTGATTTCAATTACGTTGATGTGTACTTTTTATCAGTTAACGTATTTTAATTTGTTGCGTAATTTTTCGATTTTCTGAACCGCCTTTACCAATACCATACCAGGTTTACCAGCATGAATTGCAATGTTGATACGGTTTGCAGCACGTTCAATCTCTACGTGAGAAACTGATGCTTCTTTTAATTCATTATCAATAAATTTACGGATTTTTAAATCTTCGTAAAAAGTGAAGCGAAGTCTTTTTCAGCATACCATTTAGCTTCCCAATCACGGATAATACCAACACGAAGTCCGATTGATTAATTTTTGACCCACAGTATTCCCTCCTTAAAAGTTAATTAAGCTTCTTTAGCTTCTTCTTTACCGTCACTTACGACGATTGTAATGTGGCTTGTACGTTTGTTAATCGCACTTGCACGACCTTTGCGCACGTGGACGGAAACGTTTTAATGTTGGTCCTTCGTTAGCATATGCTTCTTTTAACTACTAATTCATCTGTGTTCATGTCATAGTTATGTTCAGCATTAGCTAAAGCGGACATTAATACTTTTTCAATTACTGGTGATGAAGCTTTTGTTTGTTAATTTTAAAATTGCAATAGCTTCTAGCAGCATTTTTACCTCTGATTAAAGTCAAGAACTAGTCTTACTTTACGAGGTGCGATTCTTATTGTTCTAGCAACCGCTTTTTGCTTCCATTAGGATGTCCTCCTCTACTTAATAGATATTATCTTCTTGTTTTTCTTGTCGTCTGCAACGTGTCCTTTGAAAATGTACGAGTAGGAGCAACTCACCTAATTTATGACCTACCATATCTTCAGTTACATATACAGGTACGTGTTTACGTCCGTCGTATACTGCAAAAGTATGTCCGATGAAATTAGGGAAAAATTGTAGAACGACGTGACCATGTTTTGATTACTTGTTTCTTTTTCGCTTCCTCTTGAGCTTCAACTTTTTTCATTAAATGCTCATCGACGAAAGGTCCTTTTTAATACTACGAGCCATTTGAGTGCTCTCCTTCTTATTATGTGCGTGCAGCTTTAAGCCGCACACCCAAATAAGTTGATTATATTATTTTCTTACGTCCACGAACGATAAGTTTGTCTGATGATTTTTACCACGACGAGTTTTCTTACCAAGCGTAGGTTTACTCCCATGGTGACATTGGAGATGGTCTCACCGATAGAGCACGACTTCACCACCACCGTGTGAGCGATCGTTAGGTTCATTACAGAACCACGTACTGTTGGACGGATACTTTCCATCTTGAACGTCCGGCTTTACCAACGTTAACTAATTCGTGTTGTAGGTTACCAACTTGACCGATTGTAGCACGACAAGTAGATAAAGATCATACGAACTTCACCGTATCTTAATCTGATTAATACGTATTTACCTTCTTTACCAAGTACTTGAGCACTTGCACCAGCTGAACGAGCGGATTTGTCCACCTTTACCAGGTTTTAAGCTCGATGTTGTGTACTACTGTACCCAACTGGAATGTTTTGTAATGGTAATGCGTTACCAACTTTGATGTCAGCTTCAGCACCACTTTCAACGATTTGACCTACTTCTAATCCTTTAGGAGCAATGATATATCGTTTTTCACCGTCTGCATATACAACTAAAGCGATGTTTGCTGAGCGGTTTTGGATCATATTGAATAGAATCAACTTTTGCATTGATACCATCTTTGTTACGTTTGAAAATCGATAACACGGTATTGACGTTTGTGTCCACCACCATGGTGTCTTACAGTCAATTTACCTTGGTTGTTACGTCCCGCTCTTTTTCGGTAGCGGTTTGTAATAATGACTTTTTCAGGTGTTGTTTTTCGTGATTTCAGCGAAATCTAAACGAAGTCATATTACGACGACCATTTGTTATTGGCTTATACTTTTTAAGAGCCATTGTCGCTCACCTCCTTAATGGTAATTGTTTTTTAGTTAAATAAAGTCGATCGATCCTTCTTTAAGAGTTACAATCGCTTTTTCTTTCTTTTTGTTTGTATAGCCTTGGTAACGGCCCATACGTTTTTCTTAGGTTTGTAATTCATGATATTAACACTATGCAACTTTTTACGTTGAAGATTTCTTCAACAGCAATTTTTACTTGTGTTTTGTTAACACGAGTATCAACGTCGTAAAGTGTATTTGTCTTCAGCCATAGCTTTCAGAAGATTTTCTCAGTGATTACGGGGCGCTTAAGAACATCTCTTGCTTCCATTATCCGAGCACCTCCTCAATCTCTTTTTAGCAGCAGCTTCAGTAATTACTAAGCTGTCAGCATTAGTGATATCTAAAACATTTAAACCTTGAGCAGTTGTCACTTGAACGCCAGGGATGTTGCGTGCTGATAATTCAACATTTACATCTTCGTTTTCAGTAACTACTAATACTTTTTTAGGTTGTTCTAATGTAGATAATACATTTTTGAATTCTTTTAGTTTTTGAGCTTCGAAGTTGAATGCGTCAACCACAGTTGTCATTCTCTTGAGCTTTTGAAAGATAATGCTGAGCGTAAAGCTAAACGACGCATTTTCTTAGGCATTTTGTATGCATAACTCTTGGAGTTGGTCCGAATACTGATACCACCGCCACGCCATTGTGGAGCACGGATTGTACCTTGACGAGCACGACCTGTTCCTTTTTGTTCTCCATGGTTTACGTCCGCCACCGCTTACTGCTGAACGATTCTTAACAGCATGCGTACCTTGACGTAATGAAGCACGTTGTAAATTAATAGCTTCGAATAGAACGTTATTATTTGGCTCAATACTGAATACTGCATCGTTTAATTCGATTGAACCTGATTTTAGTTCCGTCTAATTTTAAAACATCATAATTAGCCATTATGCATTTCCTCCTTTTCACTTCTTATTATTTATTACCTTTTTAATTGAAGTTCTGATTTCTACTAAACCTTTTTAGGTCCAGGTACGTTACCTTTTTACTAAGATAACTCTGTTTTCAGTGTCAACTTGAACTACTTCAAGTTTTTGAACAGTTACAGTGTTTCCACCCATACGTCCTGGCATTTTTTGGCCTTTTAAACACTTTCTAGAAGCATCTGAAGCCATACCCACAGAACCTGGTGCTCTATGGAAATGAGAACCGTGTGACATAGGTCCACGAGATTGTCCGTGACGTTTAATTGCACCTTTGAAACCTTTTACCTTTTGATACGCCTGTTACGTCAATAATGTCGCCAGCTACAAAAGTATCTACTGAGACTTCTTGACCTACTTCGTATGCATCCACGTCTACATTGCGGAATTCATGAATGAAGCGCTTAGGTGCTGTGTCAGCTTTTTTTAGCGTGACCTTCAGCTGGTTTATTAGCATATTTATTAGATTTTGCATCTGTATGCTTTTTGTCTTCAAAACCCAACTTGGATTGCGTTGTATCCATCAACTTCTACAGTTTTTCTTTTTGTAATACAACATTTTCTTTAGCTTCTACTACTGTTACAGGGATTAATTCACCGTTTTCTCCGAATACTTGTGTCATCCCAATTTTTTTCTTCCTAAGATTCCTTTGGTCATCGAAAGTCCACTCTCCTAAAATTGTCTATTATAATTTGATTTCGATGTCTACACCAGATGGTAAGTTTAAGCCCATTAAAGCGTCAACTGTTTTTTGGTGTTGGGTTTACAATATCGATTAAACGTTTATGTGTACGTTGTTCGAATTGTTCACGTGAATCTTTTATACTTATGCACGGCACGGATGATTGTGTAAACTGATTTTCTCAGTTGGTAACGGAATTGGTCCAGAAACATCTGCACCAGAACGTTTTCGCTGTTTCTACAATCTTTCTGTTGATCGATCAATCACGCGCGATCATGCTTTTTAATCTGATTCTGATTTTTTTGTTTTGCCATAATTTTCCCTCCTTATTCGTCTACATTTAGTGATAGACTTCTCCACGAAAAACTATCTCACACAGCGCCATGGCAAAGCGGCCGGGTGTGTCAGTAACCTTTCGCTTCATCGCTTTTTCTTAAAGTCCAACGTTAGTTATATTACACGAAAAACATCGATAAATCAAGGCTTTTTCACATAATTTTTTTCTATCTGTCTAACACATACTTTTATATTTTACTTTTATATACTTAGTCAGTTCAACCATTTTCGAGATATTTTTATTTCCTTCTTTATTGTAAATTCGTACCTTGAATCATTTTATTATTATCATTGAAAAATTATTCTATATAATTAGTCATAAGAACGGTAGTGAATGAATATGAAAAATGGACCAAAATTATCTTTAGCACTTATAGGTATCTTTTTAATACTTTGTGAGTTTTTCTATGGCATTCCTTTTTAGGTGCAACGTTTATTTTAAGTTTTGATCATGCCTTTAATCTTTTAATGCATTACTTTATCTAATTCTTACTATTATATTATTAGTGAATAGACAAAAATGCGATTAGACCTCATAGCGATTATTCCAATATTTGGTATAGTAGGTAGTTTTTAGCTATCATCCCTTCTTAGGAATTTTTGATTCATTGGATTTTATTTTTTTCCTAATGATTCTATTTGTCCTAGTTGTATTATCAGCGCCAACCTATATACCTAATAAAAATGTTTCTCATAGTCATTTACACACAATACAAAGATGGACATAGAGAATAATTCTTAAAACCTTTTAATCAGGTATATAATATAGAAGAAACACGTCCAACAATTTTAAAAAGAAGTATATTTATATCGGATATTTAAAGACATTCATAATATTGCTTTTATGTTATTTCGCTCTTATTTTATCCTTACTTTCATCAAAACCACCCGTGTGAACGGGTGGTTTGTTCAGCGGCTATAAGCCTTCCTGACTGGCCAGCCCCTAAGCGGCACTGAAAAGTCAGCCAACTGCACTACTTTATTCCAGCAACCCTAAAGGGTTACTCTTTTTCTTTCTTTTTCTATTTTTCTCTCCAGTGAAAGCGATCTAAATATTCTTCCATTGAGATTTGGTCTGCAACGATATCCTCTTGTAATTGATTACGAATATAATTTTCAATCACTTTTTATTTCTACCTACTGTATCCACATAAAAATCCTTTTACACCAAAAATTTTCTATTTCCATATCTATACTTTTTGTTAGCATGTCTATCAAATATCATTAAACCACTTTTTCCTTTTTAAACAGCCAACAAAATGATGATACCCCCAAGTTTGGGTGGAATACTTACTAACATATGGATACGATCTCATATGCCTCTGCTTCCAATTATCTCTACACCTTTCTCTCACATACTGACGCAATATAATCCCTACATCTTTTATTTTTCCACATATCACTTGTCTTCTGTATTTAGGTGCAAAGACAATATGATACTTACAATTCCATTTTGTATGTGCTAAACTGTTTGTGTCAGATGATATAATCAGCATCTCCTCGTGTTGATTATTTTGCTTGGCTGACCAATATTTATTCTAGCACGTAGAGATGCATTTTGTGACAATGGTAGAATCTTTTTCTGAACCATACGCATAGCGTATGGTTTTTTCGAAGAAAAAACGACTACCAATCATTGGCAGTCGTTTTTGTGTCTGATTTAACCATGAACGAAATATGAAGTACAGAATGAATAGTACCATTAATACATACATTATCGGATGTACTTTTATGTTTTTAGAGATAAGCATTGTAATTGATAGAAAATAAACCACACGCAATACCAGTTGCACTGAGTATGATAAAGGCATCATAATGATTGTAATGAATGCTGGCACTGCAACTTCAAAACTTTTCCAGTTTATTCAGCAAAGTTTGCAGCCATTAATACACCTCACCACCACTAAAAGCTGGTGTCGTAACTGCACTTGTTACAACAGCGATTAACGGACTAAAGAACAGCGCTAATAGGAAACAACAACCTGTTACGATACTAGCAAAATCCTGTTCTAGCACTCCACAGCAACACCTGAAGTTGATTCGATATAAGAAGTTGTTGTAGTTGTTCCAAAAACCGATCCCTACAATCGTAGCTAAAGAATCTGAGAACAATGCTCTACCAGCTCTTTGGTAATTTATTATCTTTCATAATACCTGTTGAGTAGCAACAGCTACTAATGTACCAGCTGTATCAAAGAAATCAATAACAAGAACGTTAAAATAACAATTAAGAACTGTATCGTTAATAATTGACTTGGGTCTTTAAACGCTTCAAATGCAGCACCGAACGTTGGTTCAATACTTGAATCTTACCCTACAATATCAGATGGCATTTGAATCAATCCAGTGAACATACCAACGATTGCCGTGACGATCATACCGATAAAGATAGAACCCGGCAATTTAATTGCATATAAAATAACTGTAATAACGATACCGAATATCGCCAAAAGTACTGGTGATCAGTTAAATGTCCCAATGTTACTAATGTAGATTCATTTTTAACTATAATACCCGAACTTTGTAAACCTACAAATGTAATGAATAATCCTATACCCTGCTGAAACAGCCATCTTCATTTGATAAGGAATTGTATTAATAATAACTTCCTCAAACCCTGTGACGGTTAATATCGCAAAGAATATACCTGAGAATAAAACGCCTGTTAAAACCAATCTCTGCCAAGGAATACCCATGGTTAACACAACAGTAAAATGCAAAGAATGCATTTAATCCCATACCTGGTGCTAACGCAATTGGATATTTAGCTATTAGTCCCCATGAATAGCGAGCTTACAAATGCTGTTACACGTAGTCGCTACAAAAATGGCACCTTGGTCCATTTTCATATCTTCTGATACGCCTTTAACACCTGCTAAACTTAAAACTTGCGGGTTAACTGCCAAAAATATAGGCCATAGATAAGAAAAGTTGTAGATACCGCCCAAGATTTCCTTTTTTAAAGTTTGTTCCATATTTATCGAACTGGAAATAGTTTTTCACGAATGGATGTCCTTTTTAAAATACCTTTAATAGTTTAATATCATTCTTAATAAAAACAATACCAAAAAGCGAACTTTTCGTTTTTCTGATTCAACTTTGTTCGATTTTTATCTATAAATTCAAGTTCTTTAATGCATCTTTAAACGGATTATTGTCTAAACCTTCATTTTTATTCATATACTTTTTCATTTCTTTTACGAGATACTTTACCAGAGGATTTAGACTCTCATACGCCCTATCCATATAGCTTGCGTTTCAGAATGTCCACAAACACAACGATATACCGCTTCTTTTCCCTTTACCAAACAACGTTAATTTCTTTTTCACAGTTTGGACATCTTGCATTTGTTTTTGCGCTGTACATTTCTTTTTCGTCTTACAAGATGCATCTTGGCACAAGCATCTGACCATTTTTAGTTTTTAACTTTAATCATGAATTTACCACACGTTGGGCATTCTGTGGTTGTTAAATTATCGTGTTTATATTTATTTATCACTATTTTTAATCCCATTTACAACATCTTTCGTAAAATCTTTCATTTCATTAATGAATGTTTTTCGCCTGATATTTACCACGTTCAATTAAAAGTAATTTTTCTTCCCATTGTGCAGTTAAAAAGTGGCGACGTTAATTCTTCTGGTGCTAATTCTAATATTTGTTTACCTTTTGACGTTACTTTAATTTTGCCGTCTCTTGATTCAAAGGCATTCATATTAAATAATTTATCGATAATGTCGGCCCTGTTGCAACATTGTGCCGATACCACCTGTTTGTTTTTAAAGTTTCATGCATATTTTTATCCTTCAATTGAATAAAGTTCTGAGGGTTCTCCATCGCTTTTAATAACGAACCTTCATTAAAAATATTCTGGAGGTGTTGTTTCATGTTCTCTAATATTTGTTTTTGAAATCTTCACTTCATCGCTCTTCTGAAAAAGGCTGTCAGCATCTCTGTAATAGATTCACCTTTGTCTAATAGATTTAAAACCTAAAACAGTTGTTACATCTCTTCTTCAAACAAAATGTGTGCCCTGCAACCTCTAAAGTTACAGTTATCGCGTCATACTCGTGCGGAGGCATTGTAAGCTTTCTAAAAACGCTCGACAATCATATCGTATAACTTTAATTTCTCTATTACTTAAGTCTGACATGACAGGTCTCACTTGTAGGAATAATTGCATGGAGTATCAGATACTTTTGATTATTAAATATCGACATTTTTGATGAAAAATGTTTTTAGACATTTCATGGGCGTGCTTGGTCTTTATATGTTGTTGCCATCGTCGCCTCGAATACGTTCTTTCTCATAGTATCTACCATATCAGTTGTTAAATAGTTTGAATCTGTTCTGGATAGGTTACGACTTTATGTCTCTCATATAGTTTTGAAGTGTATTCAATGTTTCTTTAGGTCCAATTTTATAACGTCTATACATATCTGTTGTAAATCTGTTAAATTGTACAGTGATTGCGGATACGACTTCTTATGTTTAGTAGCAACAGATTTAATCTTACCATCGACATTTTTCAAATTATTAACCATCTGTTCTAAAGTTTCTTTATTGGTATATCGCTGATTTGATTCAGCTGAAAATCAAACCCTTTTTACCGTTAATGATAATGTAAAGTATTGTTGTGGTTTGAACTGATTAATCTCTTGTTGTCGTGTATTTACTAATTGAATCGTTGGTGTCTGAACACGTCCCAGGATAGCTGTGCATCATACTTTGTTGTTAGTGCACGCGTTGCATTAATCCCAACAATCCAATCTGTCTTCTACTTCGCTAACGCTGCATAATACAAATCGTTATATTGACGCCCGTCTTTTAAATTTTTAAAACCTTGTTGAATAGCTTTTTAGTAACTGAGCTAATCCATAATCGACGGATTGGCTTTTTGTTACCAACTTTATCCAAAAATCAATCTTGCAACTAGTTCACCTTCTCGTCCAGCATCTGTTGCAATAATAATATCTTTCACTTTATTATCTAAAATTAACGCTTTTACTGTTTTAAATTGTTTGCTTGTTTTACCAATAACAACAGTTTTCACATATTTAGTATAATTGGAAGGTCTTCTAATCGCCATTCCTTTAAATTTTTATCGTATTGTTCAGGTGTCGCATTTGTCACCAGACGACCTCAACGCCCACGTGACAATATATTGGTTATTTTCAAAGTAACCATTACGCTTCTGATTTATTTGTAAAGCATCAGCAATATCTCTTGCATGACTGATGGTTTTTCAGCTAATATTAAAGATTTCATAAATTATCCTTTCTCATACGTTCTTTTATTTCTGAACGTGCTTCATCTATTCCACTAATCTTTGATTTAAATTCAATGATTGCAAAATGATGTTAAATGTATTGTAACATGTTAATATCACTATTAACTTTCATTTCAGTTGAAATACTATATAATAAAAAGTAACAAAAAGTACGGAGGTAATGACATGAGCATAGTTCAGTTATATGATATTACATCAAAATAAAAATCGTTCATTGAACATCTCGAATTATGAATCAGCATCATACTTATATAAACTTCCTCAACAGTACACAATGAAATAGATGTATTAATAACCGATGCGATTAAATCACCTGGTGTATTGATTAAAGAAAACGATTCAATCAAAGCAACTCATATTGTCTTTTTGCATACGATAAAAATAAATTCAAAGTCATAGGCCCTTTCGTGGCTGGACAATTATGTATTATCTGTCGATACGTTTGAAACGCTATTTAAAGCAATGACTTCGAACCAACCTGACGATGCTGTCTTTAACTTTTCTTTTGAAGAAGGCATTCAACAATACAAACCATTAATGAAAGTTATTCAAGCAAGTTATAACTTCACTGACTATTACATAGAAGCCCGTACAAGATTAGTAGAAGATATGCACCAACCAAATATCATTCCTTATCACAAAGGGTTTTATCGTAGCTTTCAGCAAATTACACACAACTACATTTAAATATCAGGCACAGTCACCGACAAGATATCATTGATAGTTTAGACTGACCATCATCATTTGTTTTTATTTGTTAGCGAAGGTTTACTGAAGGTTATTATACTTTGAAATTGATTCACAACAGTCAATCGCCGAGATTAAATACTCTCAGTTCTCATGTAGATTACCGTTTGAAAGGTATCGCTTTCGAGTTGCTTGCGTATGCATTGCAATATGCTTTTTGATAATTTTGATATTAGAAAAGTTTATTTTAAAAATTCGTAATAAAAATAATAAACCTCATCGAACGATTTAATGGTCTAGGTTTCAATATCAACTATGAGTACATTAAATTCAAATTGAATCACGTAACGTAAAAAGCATCAAACAATCCCTGAATAAAATACTAAGCAACACCTCTACAGTACATCATTAGCATGTATTGTGGGTTTTTCTACTTTTTGTAAATATTGAAAATTATAAGTAGTTGTTTTTACTATTAGGGCAGAATGTTTATCAATAACATGCAAGTGTCAATTATAGGGATCACTTGCATAAATAGTATAGGAGAGTGAGTAGTCTTGCAATTTCTTGATTTCTTAATCGCACTTTACCTGCTTTATTCTGGGGAAGTGTCGTTCTTATTAATGTGTTCGTCTATGGTGGATCTTACAACCAAATTGTGGTACGACGCCAGGCGCACCTCATTGTTGGATTAGGTTTACTTTATTACTGGTTTCTGCAAAAATTCAATCAATCCTACTGTAATTATTGTCGGTCTTATTTCTGGTGCATTATGGGCGCTTGGACAAGCGAATCAGCTTAAATCTATTAGTTTAATCGGTGTATCAAATACTATGCCAGTTTCTACAGGTATGCAATTAGTTGGTACAACATTATTCAGCGTTATCTTTTAGGTGAATGGTCTTCAATGACTCAAATTATCTTTGGTTTAATCGCCATGATATTATTAGTTACTGGTGTGTAGCACTTACTCACTTAAAGCTCAAAAATGAACGTCAATCAGATAATCCTGAATTTAAAAAGCAATGGGTATTTTAATTGTATCTCACAGTTGGATATGTAGGTTTCTTGTTGTACTTGGTGACATCTTTGGTGTTGGTGGAACTGATGCATTGTTCTTCCAATCTGTCGGTATGGCAATTGGTGGCTTTTATCCTATCCATGAATCATAAAACATCACTTAAATCAACAGCACTTAATCTATTGCCAGGTGTGATTTGGGGAATTGGTAACTTGTTCATGTTCTATTCTCAACCAAAAGTTGGTGTAGCTACAAGTTTCTCATTATCACAGTTACTTGTTATCGTTTCAACCTTAGGCGGTATTTTTTCATTTTAGGAGAAAGAAAAGATCGTCGTCAGATGACGGGTATTTGGGCAGGTATTATTATTATTATCGTGATAGCTGCTATAATTCTAGGTAATTTGAAACAGAAAGTTAAAATACTCATGTAACGTAAAAATGTAATCACTTCTGAAAATAACCATTCACTCATAGAATAATTAAAATTAATTTTCGGAATTTTACGTTGAATGTCCTCTCATATGTCCTAGGAAATACGTGGCTCTAAAACAAAAACGCACATAACACTATCATGACATTAATCATGCGTTTTGAAGACTTTAAAAATTAGCGATACTTTAAAACTTTGATGATATTCATATCAAGTATGCGCCATACATATGAAGTGATAGCCGCATAACGCACCGCATTATCAACTTGAATGTAGTGAGCTGAAATCAACTATGTTTATAATAAAAGCCCCCTTTTCACAATATACATTTACATATTGTGGTAAAGGGGCTCTATCACGAATACTAAATGGATTTTATTTTCAAATGTGTAAACTAGACAAACACTGCCTGATACACGTACAAAATAATGATACTAATAATGATTGTCAAATTGGTCGTCATACCTATAAATGGCAGTGTTCGATATTTAAACTGAATACCATAAGAAATAATTGCAACACCTACCGGGAACATCCAAGTGACCAACAATGTCGTCTTAATCATATCATCTTGATACTGGTAACAACACATACTATCCCGCAACCAAATGCTAATCCATAATGCAAACATAAATATTTAATAGTAGCAGGTATATACTTTCTTCCAGAGTAAAATCTCAACATGACACCTAGCAAAAATCATTGATAACGGCATATTTGCATGGGAGTATGCTAAAGAAAATCGATTGCCACATGTGGTAAATGGATGTGACTTATATTCACTATAAACATTACAACGAGTGTAACGAGTGGCACCGATTGCACTACTTCTCACCCAACATTTAAAATCGAATCGACTACCACCTTCACTAGCAGCTACCTACAAAGTAAGTAATTCAACATCACAGCAAAGGCACCACCTCATATCAGCTCATAACAAAATAAATAAGTCCTGTTTTATGCCATATCACTTCAATTGCGTGATATGCAAACAATCCAATATTCATAGCACCAGTCATACCTCACAATCGCATCCACGCATGTGATTATCATATTTTCTAAAACCAGACAGCAATCATTTTCGCCACACATACTACATACATAATCATCAAATTGCAAAATGGAGAATGACACTCTTTAATTCTGCACTGTTTAAATTCACAATAACTAAAGATGGGAGGTGGCACATGAACCAATGTAGCACGACTTGACCATCTGCTGCTTTATAAAATTAACGCGCTTCAAAAAGCAAACCAAGCGCAATTAATAAAATAATCATTAGTAAAATTGCCCTGTCACTGTTATCCCTTCTTCAACAATCTTCGCCAATTTATAACTTTAACATACTCCAAGCAGATATTTTAGAAGTCTCACTGTTTCATGCTATAATCTCACATTAAATGCACTCTAATTATATTTCAAAGGAGTGTTATAGCATGTCTTTAGAAAACCAACTAGCCGAACTTAAATATGATTGTGTCTGCCCTCAAGGTGACAGAGAAAACGGGAATCTTTGAATTTAGATACTCTCCGCACTTGTTCGTCAACTTAAAGATATTGAAATGAAATTAGAAAACGTTCGTGCTCAAAATGTCATGTATTAATCTATCATTCAAGCAATAAATGCTTTTGTTACATAACCTGACTAGCATTGCCTGAATACGTTATATTGATGAATCAGCTTCATCGCTCAATTACATCTCAGAATCACAAGACAAGTTGTCGTAAGCTATGATTTAGTGTTTCATTAACAACATACACGCACATTCATCTCCCAACACTGCTATTTATGTTTTCTACGCCGGGTTGTACTACATGAACCCCTTTGAAACGGAGAGGAAGTTAATCATATGCAATTTTATCTCGATTTTTACTAGCAATACTTTATCTAATTGTTGGTTTTATTAGCATAAAAATGGAAGTTGTATTTACTCGCATTTTGAGAATTACGTGTGTTGTTATTACTCGTCTTAGCATTAACGACGATGAGTTTTCCAAAAAGAGAATTGTGTATTTATCGTCTTATTACTCTTAGTCGGTAATGTCGAAGTGACAGGATTTAAAAATGCTTTAAAAGATCTAAAAGGCGTAAACATCTTGAATTTAATGCTCATTATTTATCTTTTGTCATATATTTCATCTTAACCATCGTATTATTCTTAAGTATTAAACAAAATATGCACAACATAATTGCAACCTTTATTTTATTATCGGATTACATGTTGAATGCCAGTATTGTTTTATTAACACATCGATTGAAATCGCACTGTGAAATAAGGTCTCAAAATTTCAGTCTGTATAGCCATAAAAGTAGTCAATATCATGACCGCTTTTATGGCTTTTTATATTATCTATCGTTTAGTGAATCGTAAAGTAAAGAGAATTTCATATATTACTGGTACAACCACAAGTGTTGTCAGTTGATGAAATTAACCACCAACACTGTAGCAGCTAATCCTTTCTGGGAACAAGAATCGAGCCACCCTGACCTAAATAACAAAGGAACTACTGCACCGTAATTGTTGCAATCGCCGTCATTAATATCGGTCTAATTCTAGTACCGCCTCGCTTCGATTACGCTGCTTTTCATCTCCATGCCCTGTTGCTCATTATTAATAACACGTGTCTATTAACACAATGCAGTATTTGTTACTACGATTCCACTAACATTAAAGCATACCAATTAAACTTGGTACCGATATTGTTTCTCCCAGATCACGAAGCAAAAGTAATTCACACCGATACACCGTGTAAATGGTAAAGAGAATAAATTGTAAATGGTGCTAGCCACCTTTTGGGAAAATGTAATAACTAGGATTAAATATACGATAATGATTGCAGCCAACATTGCAAAGGCTAATTGTGTCATTGCATTGTTAATAATCATCTGGATGCACCACCGATATTAACCCTTTACATTATTCGGTTTGTCGCAAATTATTTTATTTTAGACATCACTTAATGTCGTTGTGCCACCCACATCTTTATTTGTTACTTTAGCAGAGACATCGCAAGTTGCATAACTCTCCTTGTTCTTGCGTCAATTTACTTGCGTCGTTGTTTTAACTAACGTAGCGATATCTCCCACTTTAATCGTACCAGCCAGTGTAGTCTGTCAGTTATATTATTCAACTTATCTTTCTGGACCAGTCTGTTTGTTTATTTTTGTTTGACTTTAACATCAACAGTTTTGCCCATTTTCTTTAACAGTCGTAACTGTGTCTGGTAAGTTTTTCATTCAAGTCCATTGCAAGTTGGACTTTGCAGAAATACCATTTTCTCGCCGCTTTATTTTCGATCGATCTTTAATTTACATCGATCACATGTTTGCGATAAACTCAGCATTTGACATCGCAGTCCTTAACCTGTTTCATTTTCTGTTCAATATCTTTTACAGTTGATTTTATGGCATCCATTGATGGACCTTTTTACAGTAACCTCTACAGATTTATTACCCGCACCTCGTTCCTAAATCTTGATTTTCCACTCTCCAGGATGTTTCTAGCCATCTGCATGTTTAATAACCTTGTCCGCTTCTACATCAAAAATTAGGCGTGTCATTATCACATTCAACCATGATTGCCATACTATTTGTACTACCCAAGCCGGGACCACTGGACCACTCACCGCCAACTGAGTATTGAACTATGAGCTACATGCTTCTGTTTTAAATATTTTTCAACATCTTCGCATGATTCAACACTGCTTGCTCCAAGTTTCACCAGGCGCTTCGGTGCATATATTAGCTAAAAATTTATCGTCACTCGCTGCAAACAAAGCTAGTGCCTAGTCTCGGTCCTCCAAATACATATAGTTGCAAACCAAATTACTGTACTTAATAATACAATTACAATCCACTTATGATTTAATGACCAATCGTGCATATAAGTTGTACTAACAACACCCAATCCTTCTTGATGTTGTTTATTACGACGTTTAACGCCTTAAATAGTGTAGCGCTAACGCTGGAACGAGTGTAATTGACATCGCTACTAACGATGCTAATAAACCAAATGCAACAGCCACGCAAAAAGGTCTCAAACATTTCGCCTCACTGAACTCCGATACAAACACAAGTGGTAAGAAGACGATAATAGTAACTAGTGTCGATGACATTATTGGTTTAAATACTTCAGTTGTCGCACTGATAATTAAATTTTCACCTTTTAGTTGTTCTTCTGAATCTGTTAAGCGATCGATAAATATTTTCAACAACCACAATCGAATCGTCTATCACACGTCCAATCGCTACTGTCACGCACCCCAACGTTAGTATATTCAATGAAACATCACTCAATTTCAGAGCAATAAGCGCCATAAGAAGTGATAACGGAATCGATATAATAGAAATTGCCGTCGTACGAATGTTTCTTAAAAACAGCAAAATAACTATAATTGCCACGATTGTACCCACGATGCTCAACCATCGTAGCAAAGTGATTTCTCAACAGGGCTTTGGCAGTATCCAGTTGGTTTTTCAGTGACATTAAAATCTTTATTTTCACCAACGAAATGTATCAATTTTACGCGGTGACATCTTTGGCTACTTGGACTGTGGTCGAGCATCTTGGAGCTTTAGCGTTATTTGTAAATTAACCGCATCTCTTGCCATTCGCTTTTAGAAATAGAAGCTAGCCGCACATCACCAATCTGTAAATGATCAGCTTAAATCTCCTAGTTTCGCTGTCGGCACACCACTTATATTATTTGATGCTGACGCTTTGAATTTTGCTGCGGTGATGCCTCGATTAACATCTGACATGGCTGAATTTTTGCTTTATTGTCACTGTGGATTGAGATTGCCCTGTCCTCCCAAGCCAATCGTTAATGGAATATTTATGTTTTAAAAGCATCAACAGATTGATATTGACCATCAACAACAATTTGATTTATCTTTTATCACCAAATTGGAACAAATCTCAAGTGGTGTTGTTCTTGTTGCCGTTTTTAGATAGTTTTCTACATCATCTGCAGCCAATCCATATTTTTCAAGTTCATTTTGCTTAAATTTACAGGGTGATTTCACGTGTTCGTCTGCCCATTTAATTGCGCATTTTGCACAATCATCTACCGTTTGTAATTTTGGTATTAATTGTCTCATTCAGTAATCTCGTTACTTCTCAAGTCATTCTCTTTTTATTTGAAAATGAATATGCTAAAAACCGGAAAAAGCATCCATCGAATTACGTCTTACTCTGCTGACTCTAAATTCCTCATCTTTTAAATTTAATTTTATCGATTTCTAGCTGTTCTCTCGCTTTTATCCATATTCGGTGTATATTTTCATATTCAACGTCACAATTGAAGCATTTTGTATGGATTGCGTTTAACATTTTTCACATATGCCAACGATCTCACTTTGATTGTCAATTTTACTACTTATTTTCATCTTGTAGTTTCGTGCGTTGCACCCGGCATTGTTGTTGTAACTGAAATAACTGGATTTTGTACATTTGGTAGTAATTCTAATTTCACTTAGCACTGCGTATACACCGCCCAAGACACCATTAAACAACTCATTGGAAAAAGATAGCAAACTTATTCCCCCAAAGAAAATCGTACAGTATCACAGCACTTTCTCTTTCACTATATTTCAAAATATTTTTACTCAACCATTCTATATTAGGTGGGATCTGAACGCAAATGACAGTCTTATGAGCGCGTTCAGATTTCAGTCGTTAATCTATTTTCGTTTTAATTTACATGAGATATTTTACTCTTTAGCTTTTGTCAAACGCGGTTTAACTTTGCTCAATTAATTGGTACAATGGCCGGATTCACTACATAATCAAATTCAAGCACCAATCTTTTCTACTCAAGTATGTTCCCTGACTCCCTAAATGCCCATAAGTCGCATAATGTTCTGAGTCTTTATCTGGACCATTATCTGCACCACTCGAAATCGTAAGTTGTTGCACCATGTTCACGTGCATACTTCATCATCGCATACTGCACATGATGATTTGCAAAAATCTCTGAAATTCATTAGAAGACGCACCATAAGTAATAATGCATTTCTGAGCCAGCAAACATTACTAGTGCACCAGCAAAGATATCACCTTCAGGATGTCTCTTTCTAAAGCTTCTAGGTCTCGTGTTTAAATCTTCATTTTACGATTTCTACTTTTGTTACGCATCGTTGTTTCAGATCAGCTAGCTTATCAGATGTTTCCATCTTCTGCTGCCATTTAGTAATTTCGGCATGTAGTCTATCTCATTCACTCTGATTTACTTTTCGCCAGGCTATCTCGGATCCAACTTTACTATAGTTCAGCATCTCCATCCCTCATGCAACGCATCATAAATATTTTCAGTAACTAACATCACGCGTTACAGTCACCGCGTTCTCCCCAGTGATTTTCATTAATTCAGCAAATGTATGCTCTATCTATTCGTTCCGACTGTCGTACTCGCTTTTAGTTGCCGCACTTTTGAACGATTTCGGCATGTTCGCAAACCATTTAATAACTCATCATCATTTTTATCAATTGCAATCATATTAAGGCCGTGGTTGGATGTAGTCTTTGATAAACCTTCTTTTAAATCCTTTATGTTTAAAACCAAGGCTTTTCAAATTTTTGCAAAGCATCTGGTATTTTATCAACTTCAGCATCATTGCGATCGATTTAATTGCATACGCTTTCAGCTTTTAGCAATTTCTTGCACCGTCTAACACGCATTTAACGCTTCTTTATTACTATAATCAACGTAAACAAAACCACGTGGAAATATAACTGATAGCGTATACGCAATTTAGGTACTAAAAGTAACTCGCGCAACACCCCTGAACTTCACCGTCACGACCACAGACGACTCTTCGCGCGTACCATTAACCAGTCACTTTCTTTGTTTTCTGCCCATTTCTGTTAATTGTAATAAATTCCATCGTGGGATTTAAATAAATGCGTCATGTTCCTGATTGCGAGTGATGCATCTTTTCCAACATGTATGATATTCTTCTCATTTTAACAATCACCTTTAATTGAGACAGTTTGTATCTTATAGTGTCGACTCAGAGCTTGTGTGAGTATTTGAACTCTTATTTTTGAAATGTCCATGCTCCAATTAATAGTTTAGCAAAGTTCAAATTTTACCCATTTTAATTGTGAATCATTTTATATCTATGTACTGTCGTTAAAATTTAATGTTATCGTACAATTTAATACTTTTCAATCCAGTTACCTATACTTCAATATACTTTCATCATCTAACACTGATATTCATTTGCTAAATGAACCAACCTCTGACCTCAATGAATAAATTTTTCCTCACGAAATCCACATTAATGTTCATATACAATTACCCCCGTTATAATGTCAATAATCTAACAATGAGGTGTTTGATATGAGGTCAATTATTTTAAGTCTATTTATAATTATGAACATCGTTGCAATCATTATGACATTGAGTCAACCTCTCACCGTGAATTACTTTAGTTTACGGGTTATACTTTATCTTTTCACATTTATATTATCAATCTTTTTCATTTTAATTAAGTCATCACGATTAAATAATATATTAACGATTCTTTTCCATTGTGTTTGCCATTATTCATATGGGCATTCTCGCTCATAGCACTTACGTATATTTATACTAATGGTTCAAAGCGATAAACAGCACCTCTGATAAAAATTGAATATGTGGTTGCTTGCGTCTTTTTCATGATAACCGAATGATATTTTGAAACTTTACCATCTTCAATTCTAAAATAAATATCATCATTTTTAAAATCAAATCTGTGTAATGGTCATTTCTCTTCTACAATGTCCATATCAAACCATTTTTCAACCAATTCGATACTGTTTGGATCGGTTTTTACTTTTCACAATAACAGTTTCAATTGAAAATTGTTTTTGAAAATATCTTTTGCAATTTTTAGTACGCATGGAATCACTTTCTTCCCATTGAATAAAAATGGTGGCTTTAATTTCATCATCATCCTGATTCATTATATAAAGCAGGGCCACCTCTACCTTACCATCTTTATGTGTATCTCTTTCCATTTGAATCGGACCTACTACTTCAACCTGCTCACTTTGTAGTTTATTTTTAACTGCCTCAATATTATTTGTACGCAAACAAAATATTTTTAAAGCCTTGCTCATACTTCTCTTGAACAATTTGAGTAGCAAAAGCGACTCCCACCTTCTATCGTTTTTGCCATCTTTTTCAACTTTTTTCATTATTTTCTACATCCAGTAGCTCAATATAATTTTTCATTGATATAACCTAATTTATTGAATGTTCCATGTTTATGATGATACCACCTGAATGTAATTTTATAACATCTCCTGGAAAACTAAACCGATCCCCAACTCGATCTATATAATGAATGATGCGATCAATTTCAATATCATTAGTATCCCCTATTTACATGTAATTACGCTTATTTTAACAAAGTATAAATATTTTTGCTCTTAATAATTATATATTGATTTCTAATTGCTCCCGTTTTATAATTACTATTGTTGTAAAAAGGTTAGCTAAGCTAACTATTTTGTCTTAGGAGATGTCACTATGCTATCACAAGAATTTTTCAATAGTTTTTATAACAATATATCGCCCCTATTTAAAAATTAGCCGAGCCGATTTTAGAAAACACAATATATATTATGGCCAATGGTTAATCTTACGCGATATCGCTAAACATCAGCCCCACTACTCTTATTGAAATTTCACATAGACGTGCAATTGAAAAGCCTACTGCAAGAAAAACTTTAAAAGCTCTAATAGAAAATGACCTTATAACAGTTGAAAACAGTTTAGAGGATAAACGACAAAAAGTTTTTAACTTTAACACCTAAAGGGCATAGAATTATATGAGATTGTTTGTCTTGATGTACAAAAGCTCCAACAAGCAGTAGTTGCCAAAACAAACATTTCGCAAGATCGAAATGCAAGAAACCATAAATGTGATGAATCAAATTCACAAAATATTATTAAAGGAGACACACAATGACTAATCAAGGCTCATTAAATAATCACCTATTTTCACCAAAAGTTTTACAATCAACTTTTTGTCAACTTTATCGTATACCTATGCATGTATTTGTTACTTGTAGTTATTGCTGGCTATAGTAAGCAAAGCTTTCGACGCTTCCGATTCATTAGCCGGATTAGTTGTAGGACTATTTATTGTCGGGTCTTTAATTGGTCGATTTGCTACAGGTAAATTTGTAAATCAAATCGGACCCAACGATTATTTATGTTATTGGTTTAATTGCTTTTAATTATCACGCAATTACTTTATTTTTATTGATGGATGCTTTTAGCTTTTTAATCTTTTTGTACGTCTCATAAACGGTATCGCAACTGCAGTTGTGACAACTGCAACAGGTACTATTGCGGCATACGTTACCCTGTTAATAGAAAAAGTGAGAGGCATCAGTTTATTTTCCTTAAGTTTAGTATTAGGTGCAGCGATTGGCCCATTTTCTGAGCATGTTACTTATTACAAAATACCCAATTGATTTACTGTTTATTATTTGTGTCATATTAGGCATACTCGGACTCATTATCTCATTATTTACTAAAAGTTGATTTCGAGTAACAAATAATCAAAACTGAAACTAATGTCATTGATAAACCAAGATTTAGTATTCATCAATTTATTGCAAAGAGGCCATTCCTGTTGCTGTAATTATGTTTTTAATTGGCGTTACCTATGCGTCCATCCTAACTTATTTACAAGCATTTGCTTTAGAGCGACACCTAGTAACTGCAGCAAGCTGTTTCTTTATTTGCTATGCTATAGCATCGCTAATTACTAGACCTATTGCTGGTAGATTGATGGATGATAAAAACTAGAAAAATATTATTGTCTACCCCAGCATTTATCATGCTTTTTCCTTTTCATTTGTATGCTTAATTTCAAGCCATCAAAGCTGGTTAATATTACTTGCTGTGGTGCTTGCCCAGGTTTAGGGTATGGAAATTTATCATCTGCAATGCAATCTATTGCGATAAAAGTCTCACCTCCGATTAAATATGGTATCGCGACATCTACTTTTTACGTTGGTCTAGATGCAGGTGTCGGCTTCGGTCCATCATTCCTCGGGTTATTTACTCATATGTTTTCATAGTGAAAATCTTCGGCTTTATGGCCGCTTTTAGCAATCATTACTATGCTTGTTTACTTCTTAATTCATGGACGTCATGTAACTAGAAATGCCATGAACTAAATATTTATATTCAGAAATAAAAAGCATGCCAATCTCTATTCATCATTTGTCTGTCCCCAAGACGCAATTATGATGTACTGATTGGCATGCTCTTTTAAGTTTTAGTTTGTAACGCTTCATACTTCTCTTTAGTAATTTTATCTAACAATTTCTTTTTGAGAAGTACTATAGAAATAGAATACTTGTCTTTTCATCCGTTTCAGAACGCAATTTAGAACAAGCTCTTTTTATAGATTTTGACGGATAATCACATCGATTTTTACTTGTATCCCATAGCATTTCAAAATGTAATGTATCTCTAGCCCTTTACCGCTAATCTTTTCGCTTCATACACTTTAAAAAGTACTACAAATTCTTCAATTGAAAATCTTATGTGTTGTTTTTAAACAGTGCTTTTTAACTGACTTAACTCCCTTTCTGCTTCTATAAAACGTTGAACTTTATTACTCATAATATGATGCCTCCTATGTTTCTTTCTCTAGATGTTTTGTAATTCATATTATTATACAATTACTTAAATTTATTATATATCAAACTTAGCATTTTATCTATTACAAATATTAAATTATGGCTATATCTTGTTTAGATTATATCTGGACAACTTGTTTGTTTTATTCGACAACATTTGATACTCAAAAAGATATATTACAACCTCAATGACAGGAGTGTGATCAGTTAAGAGCACCACAAAGATTTATTATGTAGTGATTCTTTAGAGTGAGGACCCAGAAATAGCATGTTTCACAAAATTTATTTCGTTGTTCCCTCAACTTGCACGTGTCTGTAAGCATGTCTTTTCGTCATTCTTTCTATGCTGGGGCGCCACTTGCAGCATTATTGTATGCTGACTTTTCGTCAGCTTCATGTGTTGGGGCCCCGTTCCCGCAACGCATTGTCTGTAGAATTTCTTTTGTCTCTATGTTGAGCTGCCAACTTGCACTATTATTGTATGTTGACTCTTTCGTCAGCTTCTCTGCAAGTTGCCGCCAACTTATAAAACTTTAAAAACGATGCATTTCTATTAAATCTGGCATAGATACGACCGTTTTTACTTTAATAACAATATTGGTATTTTAGGGAGTAAGACAGAAATATTAAACATTCTAATGATTTAATATGTAGTAACTCACACATTACCCTCACCAATATAATTCATGTTTATCTTTTACGTTGACGATTGGCAAACTGTTTGAGCAGTTCTCTCATCTGAATATCGATCATCTCTGGCTTGCCATAAAAGCTTTTAAATTGTTCTTTTAATTCTTCGTTTGTCACGCCAGAACGAATAAACGCTTTAAACGTTAAATCCATCGACAGTTGTAAATAAACATCCGTAAAACTTCCCCATCTGATGACAGCTTTGCGCGTGTACATGTAGAACAAATGATCAGAACACTTGTAATCAAAACCAAATTGAACACCATTATCCTTATGGCGATAATATTTGCTACTTCCAAAAGTGGTTCTGTTGTGGTCGATTTCAAAGTGCTGCTCTACTCATTGTAAGCATTTTCATCTTTATTACAACTTTACTGAAACCAACCATTATCATTACCAACATCCATAAATTTATAACCGAATCATATATTTATCTTTTAAATATTCAAGCATTGGCATGATTCGATCATCGTTAATACCTTTTGCATAACAACATTTACTTTTTACATTCAAACCAATAGACGTCGCGTAATCAATTTGTTCTTAAAATCGTAGTCGCTTTAATAATATTACGATTGGTTGATTGATCGAAATAGCGTATCATCAATAGCATCCAAACTGACATTAATTCTGCGCAGCGCAGCATCACATAACTTTTGTCCATGCTTTTTAATAACAAACCATTTGTAGTCAAACCAATATCTTCAATACCATCGACGTGATTTAATTTAGCTATAAGTACATCTAAATCCCCGTCGCATCAATGGTTCTCCACCCGTAATGCGTATACACCCAATTCTGCATATACCTTAGAAGGATTCTAGACATTTCATCAAACGTTAAAAGTTCATTTTAGGTAAAAATACGAAATCATCTCCAAATACTCCTCTTTTAGGCATGCAATAATCACACCTAAAGTTACACCGATCTGTCACAGATAACCGTAAGTCACGGATGGGACGTCCTAGTTTATCTTTTATTTGTTCTACCATCTAGGACCTCCTAACAGCTCATAATTTTTGAATTAAAGCGTCCAAATCATGCTGATAATTTATATTTTTGTACCAACATGAGGGCGCATCTACATCCCTTACATCCAAATAATCCGTTGATAATTCATGATATACATTTTTAAAACTGTAATTATCAGAATGTAGTGCTTTTAGTTATAGCGCCTAATGCATTCTGGACTATAAAATGCAATTGTTGGAATAAAACGTCCATCTTCTTTAAAAGCTGCGACATCTAAATGATTTTCAATAAGATGAGAAACTAAAAACTGATACAACGTGCTTACAGCTTTACCAGTAATCATTGTGTATCAACAGAAACGACAAAAACAATTCTTCTTTAGGATGTTGCTTCATGATTGTATAAATTCCTGCTACTGGACCTTTATCATTATGATTCTCATCATCTATAACAAATATTTGATATTTAAATTGCGTTACATTGCGCATTTGTACTAATAATAATCATTGAACATATTTGTTGATTCTAATGTCTTAATTACTCTACTATAAAAAGGTCTCACCGTTCACTTCCGCAAAAAGCTGGTCACCAAATCGCACTGAATGACCACCTGCAAGAATTATTGCTTTCATGCTCCCTTAACCTCCACTAACCGGTGAATTAATGCAACAGTATCATTAGGTTGAATGAAATCCGATTTTTGTACAAATTTCATTACAGCAACTTGAAACTTTTTATTATTGATTTGCGGATAACGTTCAAACAATAAATCTTCAAATTGTTGTACAGTCATCGCTTGTTCAAGCACAATATCTTTCCTGTGCTTTTTGTAATATATCTTTTAATTTCTGCGAAGTAAAGTACCTTCATCTCTTATTCCTCCCCTTTCGCTTTCTTCATAATTCCCTTTTGATGCCTCTTGCCATTTGAACCATCTTCCCAAATTCTCCAAATCGGAACAATTTCTTTTTATACGCTCAATTGCATATTCATTTGCTCGATAGGTATCTTTTACGATGCGGTGAAGAAACCGCAATTAATACAGCGATAGTCTGAAATTTGTAATGGCTCCTATTCTATGAACAATACCGTTATCGTTCCAGGCCATTTTTCATTTATTTTCATCTCCAATTTGTGCCAATTTCTTTTTCAGCTATTGAATATACGCTCATATTCTAAATATTCCGTTTTGACGCTTAGTCCATTCATCTGCGAACATGACCGTAAAAACAACTACTGCACCTTGATATTCATTTATAGTGAATTCACGATATTGTTCTGTTTGTATCGGTTCTGTCACGATTTCAAATTGTTTCATTCATTTTCAATCCTCTATGTTAATTGTGTATCACAATCATTTTTAATTTTATTTAATAACCATTGCTCAAATGCTGTAAAAATCTTCTATGCTCCCTTACATTAATGCTATAACAAAACATTCGACAATTGTTGTAATACTTGCAACTCTTCTTCATTTCGATAGACTACGACTTTTCAAAATCAGCATTTTTAAAGCCTTCAACTAATACGATATTGGTGTCAATTGTAACAGATTTTTCAATAATTTGAGTAAGATTTTGATTATCTAACACGTTACAGTTTGCTGATATTGAAAACCTTTGTACAATATCTGATCTGCCCTCGCTTCAAAATGCTTCATGCGATCGACGTCTGAATCCTGTAATTGAATATCTTCCTTACCATGCCCATGATGTTTAATAGTAGCAACTGTATAACCATGACTTTAAGAAAGAGACAATATGCTCATCAATGTTGTCTTTGACCAGACTTTTGTTTGTAACCTACAATTTGTAAAATCATAAAAGAAGTTCTCTTCAGCAGCGTCAGATTCAGTCAATATAATATCTACTGTATGCCCCGCTTTAAAACCACGTGACCCTCCTGGTAACATGACCATACAGTTAGCATGTGCAATCGCTACAACCGCACCTGATTTATTGAATCCTGAAGGCAAATACAGTAGCTCCAGCACTTGTTAACGTTGCTTTTAGCACGTATAAATCGTGTGAATGGGTTTGCCTTGGTAAAATCTTCCATTAATGTTGCTTTAATTATTTGCGGAAGACTTCTAGTGCGCCACACATATGTTTAACAGCTGGTTTCACAAATAGTTCAAATCCTGTAAAACAAGCTGATGGATTTGAGATAATCCAAAACAAATACTTTCCATCTACAAGGCAACCGTTGTTACGCTACCAGGACGCATTGCTACTTTATTAAATAACACTTCCGCCTTTACAGCCTTATAAATTCAGGTAAATAGTCAAAATTTCCAACAGAAACTCCGCCCGTTGTAATAACGATATCATGTTTTTCCATAGCTTCTTTAACGACTTGGATGCCACTATCTAAATCATCTTTTTGTGTTTTGTAAATACCAACTTCAAGACCTAATTTTTCTGCTAAGGCACGAATCATTGGCCATTAGAGTTAGCGAATTTTTCCATCTTCTAATACATCATTAACATCTAATAATTCGCTTCCTGTTGCAATAACAGCGACACTTTCGGTTGCTATCAACTTTTAACCTCTGCATAGCCATATGTTGCAAGGACCGCGATAGCCCCTGGATTAATTACTTGTCCTTTTTAGAACAACATCGCCTGTCTTTTGTTTCTTCACCTTTAAAAGATATATTTTCATTTTTGAAAATGGTTTACGAATTGTAAATGTATCTTCTGAGTTCAATCGTTTGTTCAAAACATAACAACAGCATCTGCGCCATTAGGTATTTGTGCTCAGTCATAATACGCACCGCTTCTTTATCCCCAACTAATTTATCAGAAACTGAACCTGCACCAATACGATCAATCACTTTAAACTCAATGCGATTCTGACCACTTGCCCCTTGTGAATCAACACTGCGAATTGCAAAACCATCATAAGGTGATTTATCAAACCTTGGTATATCATAAGTAGCTACAATATCTTCTGCTAAGATATGATTTAGACTCAAGTGCTACCGTAATTGCTGGCATTGAACTCTGCTGATTAACGATACGTTGAATTGCTTCTTTTAACTGGATTGGGTTTCTTTTTTCTACTACCATTAAAAATCATCTCCAAAACTTTTATTTTTCATGATATACTAGATGCACTAGAGGGGTAAAATGACTGAGTTTACCATATTAATCAACAAGGCCACGCCAAAATGGTCGATGTATCGACAAACAAATTACAAAAAGAACTGTTGTCGCTCATCTCAAGTATTGTAAATGAAACTATAAGCAGATTTCAATAACACCAATACCAAAAGGCAATGTATTGAACACTGCTCAAATCGCTGGTATTATGGCTGCCAAAAATACATCAACACTTATTCCGATGTGCCATCCATTACCATTGACTGGCATAGATGTTCACTTCAGCTGGGATGAAACAAATGCACTTTTATACTTTTAAAACATTCAAACAACTGTCTCTCACAACTGGCAAAACCGGTGTTGAATGGAAGCTTTAACTGCTGCATCAGCAACGGCTTTAACCATTTACGACATGACGAAAGCAGTTGATAAAGGTATGATTATTGGCGAAACCTACCTTGAAAGCAAGTCTGGCGGTAAATCTGGAGATTTTCAACGCCAATCAAATCAATAAATTATTTTGTAAGCTCATGAATCAGATGATTTTAATTCTGGTTTAATGAGCTTTTCTAATGCTAATTTAACGCGCCTGTCGATCCTGGAATCGAAAATATCAATTTATTATTAACTGTACCTCGCTACAGCACGAGACAACAATGCACGCTGCCAACATCTTCAACATAACTCAAATATCTAAAACAATTCCCCAAAGCCTTCTATCTCTTTAGTTAAAAGTGGTTTTTACTCAGTTTCAATCGTCACATCATTGCTAGCAAATACCCGTTCCACCAGTCGTAATGATGACATCAATATCTTCTTCTAACCACTTCTTCACCTGCGTCGTGATGGCTACTTTTTCATCTTTTCACAATTGTATAATGTGCGTCACCACTTCAACGTCATTCGCTTGTAATAGTTGGCGCACGCATTGACCACCCTTTTTATCTGTATCAAAGTCTCTAGTATCTGATACCGTTAGTACGGCTGCTTTAACTGTACGATTCAATTTTAACGTTTTGATGTTCGCCCATAATATTACACTTTTGTCTTATCTATCCAAACACAAATTCATTAGATGTGTGGCATCTGATGCGTGTCATGCCATGTATTAAAAACCTTCCATCTTTAAAAAGCAACAATGCGGTGTCCTTTTTAAATTCAAACATAACCATATACGAATTACTGCGATAATTTAACTGATGTTGTTTTAAAATTGAACAAGAATGTCGTGTGTAATTGATGCATTTTCATACTGTACAGTGTCTCTACCACACAATGTTCATAACGTTGTTCATTCTTGTTTAAATACGGATAACTTGGTACATCTCCATAAGTTGTACAGTCTGAACGTTGCATTTTACTGAAAACCAAATGAATAATGACTACCTTCCCAAATATCGCCACAAGTTATTTTTTGTCAATTGGTTGTTCCGTTAATACTTTTCATCGCATCTCTTAATTGTAAACTGTTGCTACTGTCACGGCAGGTTGAATGGACCCCCTACTGTATCACATGTTAAATTTAATGCTGGCAATTGTGGTACCAAACAGAGCTAAAGCAAGGTGTTTTACCAGGTATAAATGCAGCTTCTGTATATGTACTTGTACAACACCACCATAAATCCACGTATACGATATTTATATGCAAAATCATTAATCAGTTGTCGTGTTTCGAGTTATCGGTTGCATCATTAATAACGTCAACGTCCTGTCCATGTGTTTCCAAAAATAATAACCACATGGGCAATATAATCATCATTATCAACATCACTACGTAACGCTAGCAAATGCTTTTTAGCTGCAACCACCTTTAGGCATCATCTTCTCAAAGCATCTTTCTTCAGTAAACAATGTTTGTCTTTGTAAATTACATAAATTCTAATATAATCTCTATCAACAATGATTAGTTTGGCAATGCTCGTTTAACAAGTCCTTCGGCCACATGTGTACCTAATGCGCCCATACCAATAATCAACGCACATTTTGATTTATTTTGCTTTCGACTCCATTTCACCCATTTGTTTCAAATAAAATTTGCCTTGAATAACGTTCTTGACTCGCCATTAGGGTTATCCTTTTCTTTTATCATTACTTATCTATATGACGCGCGTCAATGTCTCTCTCACATCGTTTCTAAAAAGAGTTTAAAACATCATTAAAATGCTGATGGAAGCTATTCACTTCTACAATTTTTAAATACGTTCTAAAACTCTTTAATGGCAACAAATGATTACCCAATTGTAATAATTTTCATGAGCCATTTGTTCTGGCTCATAGTTTGAAATGAAATACAAATATGATTGGTATTTGCTTATTCGTTGAAAATACGTTTAACTAATGTAAGTCTCATCTTTTTGTAGTATCATCCAAACTAGAAAAAGGTTCATCTAATAAAAATTAAATCTGGTTTCGTGCTATGCACATGCAAGTGTTACACGTTGTGCCTCTCCACCTGACAATGTCATAGGATATTGTTTCATCAACGATCAATGTTTAAAGTTTGAATTAATCGATCGATGTGCTCAGATGGTTCAGCTACAAAAGTATTATTTTTATAGACCGTCATATTAGGGAAACAATTGGTAGTCTTGAAAACAGATATCCAATACGTCGTTGTTGAATTTTTAACATTCACGTGCCGTATCAGTAAGTACTGCCTATTCACTTCGATAATAGCTTCATCTGCTTTACGTAATCCGGAAATCATATTTAAAACAGTAGTTTTACCAATGCCAGATGGACCACGAACTGCATAAATTTTTGGTTCAGTATCATCATATTGATGCGAATTAAAGTGTTCTTTTAACTGATATTTCACATTGATTTTAAGCATCTAGTCGACCTCCTTATATTTATCTTTATTCAATAAATTAATTGTAGATATAACCACAATAGAGAATGCGACTGCTACTAATACCCATAACCACGCTTCATTTTTCTCTACCTTGTTCCACTAAGAAGTATATTTCAAAGGTAGTATTCGTTTTATTTGGAATATATCCTGCAACCATTAATGTAGCACCAAACTCACCCTAATGCACGAGCAAAACTCATCATTATACCTGCTAAAATAGAGCGTTTAGCCAATGGTAAAATCAATGGAGGAAAAATTTTCGTTTCACTTGTGTCTCACCGTTCTAGCTGTATTAATCATTTTCGTGTTCATACCGAAGCCTGCACAGTATGCGTTGACACATTAGTGAAAATTCAACAATGACAGATGCTATCACAGCACCTGTCAAAGTGAACACCACAGGTAATGTAGTACATTCGCAAAGAATTGACCGATTGGTCCCCTTGGCGAGAAGATGATTAATAGAATAAAACCTAATACCGTTGGCGGCAAAACAATAGGTAATATCAATAAACTTTTCCAATACTTTTTAACCCACGAACCCTCACGACGATACAACCATTTAGATATAAAGAAAACTACCAAAACCGCTACAATAATCGTACTGATTACGGCAACTCGTATTGATATCCAAAAAGGTGTTAAGTCAGGCATGGATTACAACCCTTATGCTGCAAAGTGGTATTCTTTAGTATTTTTAGCTTATCTGATTTTAAGAATTCCATCCACTCTTTTGCTAATTTACTATCTGATGTAGCACCAGCTTCTGTATGTGATTGGCTTCTTTAAGTTCTACTTTAATTACTTTTTACAGTATCAATTTTTATTTTGTTTATATAAGTCAGTTTTATACACAAAACCTTGTTTTCGCATTACCCTTTTCAAATCATAATTTAATACTGTTTTACATCTTTAGCATAAACGATTTTACTTTCGACTTCTTTTTAAATAAGTTATTGTTATCTAAATACTGTTTCGCATATTTTCCTGCTGGTACAGTTTACCACCTAATGCTAATTTATATGTCTTTAAGTCTTTTACTGAAGTTGTAATTCTTGAATCTTTATCACCAATTAATGCTAGACTATTTTTCGCATATTTATATGTATCATGCGCTTTATTCTTGTCTCTTTTTAATACATCTATATCTTTTAGTATTTGCAGACATAAATACGTCAACAGGTGCGCCTGATTCAATTTGTTTTCTTAATGCCCCGATTCCATCACATAGTTAAATTTAATATCACATTTTTATGCTCTTTTTAAATTCTGAAGCTAATTTCTGGTTACATCTGTTAAAACCTGCTGCCGCTGCAACTTGAATCTCTTTGTTTCACCATTGTCTGCGTCATCTTTTACTTTCATTATTATCGTTAGAATTAGAGCAACCAGCTAATACTAAAAGCATTGCAATCACAACAGCAAATAAAACGTTTCAATTTCATTGAGTGAACCTCATTTTTAATAATATTTACATTTTCATTATACACTTACTATTATATTTGAAAAGAAACTGCCTGTTTATATATTGATTCAAAACAATTGTCAAAATTTGCATAAGATTGATATTTATTAATTGATGCCCTAGTATGTATATTCTCGAATTAATTTGAAATCAAATAGATTGCTCGCTATTAATATCAATCAAATTTCAAACTTAGCAAATATGTTAAAATTCCCTAAGCAAATTGTTTTAAAATAAAGTTTAAGCTTAATTAAAGGTTAGATAATGAAACAAAGATGTATCTTTAGGTCAACCAACTGTTAGATATGAAGATGGAAAATTATTCAATACAATGCATCAATATGTGACAGAATTTCCACTCTACAATTATGGTGAATGGTGAAGAATTTGGTGACTGTTATATGCAGTCCAACAAAACCCTTGAGGAGTAGTCATTGATTTCTGGCTTCGAAGGCTCGATTTTCAAGCGAGATGAATTAAAAATCTGTACTGATTGGATGATAGTAAAGGTTTTGCCCATGTTGAACTTAATAAAGATTTAGGCGATCGTCAATATTCCACAAAACGAATGATTGCATCTTGTTGGGAAAGAGTCGTGAGTTTTATTTTCAAAATGATGCTGCTATCGCTAAAACATCTATGTCTAAAATCACTTTTAACTCCAATGCAATTATTAACATGATGACTGATTACAAAGCGCAGTCATATTTACCAAGAAACAGGTGGCTTACATAATGCTGCTATAAGCGATGGTTTGACATTTTTTGTACATCGACAAGACATTGGTAGACATAACGCTCTAGATAAATTATATGGATTTTGTATCCAGCGACATATTACTGTCCGAGATAAAGTATTAATTTTTAGTGGACGTATTTCATCAGAAATTTTAATTAAAGTCATGAAAATCGGTGTTGGCGTCATTTTATCTAAATCAGCTCGACAACGCTTGTTGCAACCTTTAGCTAATGACCCAAATCATTACGTAGTAGGATTTGTCTTTCGAAATGGTGGCTTTAATATATACAGTCATCCAGAACGTATCATTGATTCTGAACAATAAGATATTCATTATAGTGTGTCATAATGAACGATATTCTACATGAATCAACAATATAAAAGCACTATTTTTATAAGCTATAAGTAGCTCTGTATTATTTAAAAAGCAGTAAGTTGATTTCTACTCGAAACCAGCTTACTGCTATTCTATTGTCAAACACATATCATCAATCGTTAATTTCAATATCTTTCTTTTAATATTTGATAACAAAACGATTGATAGTAGCATAACCTTGCTTTGACAGGTATCTTTTGCTGTATCTTCACCATCTGTAACTAATACGATTGGTTTATGATTTTGATATGGCGTATTCACCTATCAACGATTGAATTGTAGATCCAATTCCTTGGTGTCGAAATTGTTCTAATACACCAAATCCATCTAATTCAATGTAATTTTCACTTTCAATGACATCTACAACGCCAATAGGTTCATTATTTTAAATAAGCTACCAAGCGTTTAATCACATCTTTTTGATAATGTCTCCTTACCATTTCTTCATGTGCATCTGCATAGTCTTTTTCCAAATGGTAAACTAAATTGATATGCAACTTTTAAATAGGCATCTATATGCGACTCGTCAACGATGGCAATTTCAACGTCAGAGTTACGCGGCACTGGCAAGCGCATCACTTTCATGGCATACAATTCCATAATACCTAGTTCAAAATTCATATCTTTAAACATAGCCATCCAATGATTATCGTTGTTCATTTTCCCGGGGAAACTAAACGCATAATGATTTGAACCTTGATTTGTATGTACTGATGTTGACGTTCAAGTCTTTCAGCCATCGCTCTTGGGTAGGCGTCTCTTTTATATATCCATGTGTTGCTTGTGTATCGTTGTGGAAAAGAAGGCGTTAAATAAATCAACTGCTCGTCGTCATTTTCAAATATAGTGTCGTTACAATATATATCTGGACATATGATACTAGCCATTGACACCTACTCCTTTCTTACTTTTATAAATTTCAAAGCAACTTATTCAATTACTTTACTATCTTAAATATGATTATTTTTATTCCCATAATTTGACGAAACTGCGAGTGATTAAGTAAAGCTGTACCAATCAAACTTGCATACAATTGCTTTTTAATATATCACCAGGCAAATAAGCTAATGAAATTGAAATAGCTTTCGTAAATGGTATGTTAATAATCATGCCCATAATCAATGTACCAATAATATCTAATGCTATAACACCAAAAACTAGTATAGCCAACGAATAAATCCAGAAATTAATTTCATTGATGAATCTATCTCGAATCGCACCAATCATGAATGCTACAACTGGATATAATAGTAAAAACCCCTGCTGAAGGACCTGCGAATACACCGATGCCACCGCGACCACCTGATAACAATGGCAAGCCAGCAACTACTAATAATAAAAAGACGATAACACTTAATGTGCCATTTACGTCCCAAAATCACTACCTGCTAAGAAAATACCAATGTTTTGAAGTACAATTGGTACTGAAGAAAATGGTAGTGGAATCACCGGTACCAATCCTAAAATAGCGATAATCGCAGTCATTAAAGCTGTATATACTAACTGTTTTGTTGTCACTTGTTTACATCCTCCGTATTTCATAGATTATTATTATAGCACCATTGTAAACTTTATGAAACGGAAAAGTTTACAATAAGTTGTTCTATATAGATGAAAACCTTTTATTATTACTACACAGCTGTTAGGATTCTACTTTTTTTAGCAAATGCAGTTATGTATATCAAAAATGCGTTGTTATCTACATGCGTTTATGACATTGAACTTTTCACGTCCCATCTTTCAGATCGAAATGTCTCTCCCTTGACTAGGTCCATGACTGATTACATCGACTCTCAATTGATGAACCAAGTCCTTGTGAACCAATATAAGCAGTCGTTAAAACATCCCATAAAAAGTATGTTGAATTTGGTCACAAAATGTGAGTGGTGGTACTGCTGCGTAACTTGCTGCCCAGAAAAATCAATGCCCTAAATATTGTCTTTTCATCTCGCCCACTTTGACGAACTTCCATTGTTAGAGGGACTTGATTTGTACTTTCTAAAGCAACAATATCGACATTCATATCACTATCTAATACAACTTTTACAGCCTCAGGATCCCAAAAATGCATTCCATTCAGCTGTACCATCATGTTCTGGTTCTTCAACATTTCCTTTTGTCTAAAAACGTTCCACCCATCCAAACTAATTTTCTCTATATATAAAAGATGAGTTGTCATATTTTTGTAGCTTTAGCTAAATCTGTAAGCGGTCCAGTAAATAACAATGTAACTTTTCTCATCATCAACTCTTTCACTTTGAATAATATCTATCATACGCTTCTGTCCTCACTACTTTGCATCATGTGACTGCAAGACTCATTTAGACTGGTAAGGCATCCATAAAAAAGCATGCATTCTCCATTCTTTTTGGAAAAGGATTTTTTCCCTCTTTCATATGATGGTGCTACATTTGAATACTTCAACGTCTGAAAAACGATTTATAATTTTTACTGATGCGCTCAAAGATGGCTCTAAATAACAATCAGCACCAATTGTACTGACCCCCTATCAATTGAACGTTTTCCATTTGTACAATAAAAATAGAGATACTAAATCATCACACCACCATCGTGGTTAAAAATAAACTTTTCTTAGTCACTGAAATCCTCTACATTTCATTTTCCATTAACAATATTATGTTTTATAAAACGTTGTTATATCTTTTCACAAAAATCATAACATTCTGTTGTAATCCTTTTTAAACCTCTCTTTAATTGAAAGCCATTCCCTGGATATCCCTTCCATAAAGTATGCATCTAAAATAATTATGATATAACTTATTAATAAAGAGATACATTGAGCTATTTTTTCTCAGGTATACTACTTTAGCTATAATAATACTAATCTATCATTATTATTAAATTGAACGATAACAACGGCACTTATTATTTATACAAATATCTAATCTCTAGTTATAAAATAAGAGCCTCAATACAATATCAAAAAGATTGATATGTTTCTAGACTCTCATTTCTACTCAACTTATATAGCTGAATTATTTTGCAGCTTTAATTAATTTTTCTTTAAATCTTTACGCATGAAATCTAATGTATATGATCTGTACCAGTATGTACCAGCATCAATCTTTAACAATATGTCCTTCTTTTAGTAGCTTTTCAAATTCTTTCCACATGTTAGTTGATTCATATCCTGGTGTAGGCTTACTCTCACTTGTACCTACAATGTAATCACCAGCATATTTTCAATTTCTTCTTGTTTCACTTCAGCCCAACCTGCTTTTTGCAGTTAATCTCTTTTGTTGTTCTGGTTGCATTTTTAAACCAAATGCTTGATATACATTCTCCACCACGACCCCAGTTATCGCCGTAAGTGTATAATATCAAATTCATCAAACAATGACACGTTGCATCTTGTCCAATTGCTTTTTAATTTCTTTACCGTCTTTAGCAGTTGTTTCTTCCCAATCTTTCTTCCAAGCTTTTTACTTTATCTTCTTTACCAACAATTTCCCTAACATTTCTTGTTGTTCTAAATATTTATGCTTATTATAGTCAACGACTCACTGTTGGTGCTACTTTTTGATATATCGTTCTTTGTCAGTAGAGTATACTAATAATCAAATCTGGCTTTTCTTCTTTAGCAACTTTTCTACATCGCCATCACCAATTTTGTAACACCTTTTAAATTTATCTTTTAATACTTTGCTTTCGACCGACTTGTTGATTTACAGCCACAATGTTTGCAATCTCACTTTAAGTCCACCCAGCATACATGTTGGCGCAACTACTGCAATGCGTTTAGGGTCTTTCGGAATATCTACCGTTTTGCTCATCGTCCATTTTTATAAGATTTAGTTTCAGCTTTGTTATCACCTGTGTTCCCATTAGCACGCAGCTAACACTAATAACATAATTATCATGGTCATACAGTCTATACTTCTCCTTATTGAAAAATGATTATCAATTATTCCAAAATTATACAAGATTGCATATACATTTACAATAGCTAGTGCTATTTATATGCTGCAAAAATTTAGCAAAATATCTTAACATCCCTATAACTCTCACAAAAAGGGTAAATCCGAACGTCAAATTTCATCCTTTCGTGCCAATCAATCCATCGATTTACCTTTTTAAATTTAAATGTATCTGTAATACTTTAGCAATATTTGTATATGCTGCATCTTCCATAGGTGGATTGTGTAATCCTCGCACGCATGTCACGATAGTAACGTTGTAATGGTCGAGATTCACTTTGAGCTTTTAGCACCAACTATTCTCATCGCTAAATCAATCACTTCAAGCCCTTGATTCATTACCATCACTTTACTTCCGCACTTGTTGAATTTCTCATCTCGACTCGTCATCTTTATATTATTGTTGATACCTTTGCTGCACTCCATAAAAATTGTCTCGCACATAACAATAGCGTTTCCATTTTCCCAAATTTTGTTGCACAGTTGGCAATGTTGGCAATCGTTCCTTCAATACTATTAGGCTATGTTGGATTGCAAAAGTCTACAGTATACCTCTAGCAGCTTGTGCTATACCCAACAACAGCTTGGTATATGCAATATCCAACCATTTGGCGCTTTACTTTTTCTGTTTCCACTAAATGTTTTAATGGTACTTTATCATTTAATATTAAATCATGACTTTCTGTCGCTCGTATACCTACTACGTCCCAATTATCGGCAATTTCAACACCAGGCAAATTCCTGTCCACTAAGAAAAACCAATGACTTTCTACCCTTCTATATAAGCAGTAACAATACATGTGTTAGTGCTTTTACTCATTGATGTATATGTCTTCACACCATTTAAAAATATACCCATCATCAGCTTTAACAGCATGTGTACTTGGTCTTCCCCTCTTGTTGGACTACCCATTTCAGCTTCACTAACTGCTCTATTAACTAATGCACCATATTATTAATTTCAACAGCAAATTGCTCCAACATATCTTTGAGACCATAATTTCTGTTCATAAATTTGTCCTACGACTCACATGCCAACTAATAGATAATGCTGTGGCACCATCGTTCGCCTAAAAATGATTGCAGTAAAATAACCATGTTCTATGGCTTCCACCTTCACCACTATATGCTTTTGGTAACGTTAATTTTCCAACCTTTCTTAATTAACCATCCAATATTTTTATATGGAAATTGGCTATGTCGATCATTATATTCAGCTTTAGCCTTAAATGTATCTCTAATTACTTTGAATTTTTCAACCATTTTCTTTGAATTTCCGTTGTTATTAAAAAAGGAATTATCCATATCATTCATATTAGTCACCCCAATAATAACACACAATATAAATTAGTTTATTCCTAGTTTAACACTCGACTTAAAATAAAAAGGAACGTGCTGTGAACAATTAAAAGAAAACTGATAATTCGATTACATGCACTTAATTTTATCCATAAAATACACCTTAACCATACAATTCGCTGTATAGTTTAAGGTGATATTCAAACAATAGGTTTGATTTAACTATCAAGACTACTTTGTCATGTTTAATACCAGCGTAAATAATAAATCCATGTCACGATAATAAATGGCAATGTTAATGCAGGTAAGCCAAACGGTTCAAGCAATGTTGTTGTACCTAGTTGCACCACTACTGTTAATAACACACCAAAAAGTCGAAATATAAGGGTTAAATCGCTGTTTTAAATGTATATCCTAGTGATTGCTATTAATACAAAAGTTATAACCGAATAATCCCTGATTAATATCATCATAATTACCACCCAATAGCTACAATGATAAAGCTAACAAACTAGCTATAACAGCTAAGAGTGCTGCTTTTCGATGCTATCAATATGCCGATTAAAAATACATACGCCACCACCAATTACACCTGCTTCTGGATAAATACTTGACTATCCTTCAAATAATGATTGAATAAAATGTATTCATCATTGTTGCTAAAATTAACCGTTTCAATGTTTTGAGGCATTAACTTTTAACGATGTATCTACAAATTTAACCTGTCCTGAAAGTAAATTGAAAACCAAGTCACAATGATGTACAAAGGCATCGTCAGCATCGAACTTATATGGTCTTAAAACTTTCTCACTGCAGCAGCAACTGGTAACGTTAATAAAGTTGCTATCATTGTTATAAATAATATCTAATCCTGACTTATCTAAAAAAGATTGTTAACGAATGGCAGTTAACACTCGATTAAACCAGCCAACTCATCATTAATCTCTTGCCCACTATAATTTATGTAAAACGCGCAAGTATAGGCGATGATGTTACCTACAATAGCCGCCAATCCAATTGTCCAATCGGCAACAAATAATCCTATTAAGATAAATAATCCTGTCCATTTATTACTAATTAACACAACCTGAGATATGGGCTTTTCTAAAAGCACATCTATTATCTTTCAAATCTTTCACCTTTCCTTTGAATCATTACTCATTAATATACTACTATTCTATGAAAAGAATAAAAACTATTTCTGTTTTACATAAATATATTCAAGCTATTTGTTTTCGATTAGATTGTTTTGCTTCAATAGCGGATATAAAATATAATTTTCTAATTACACATTGAACTTTGTATATTACTGTTTATCACAACAATTAGGATTAATATAATTTTGTAAATTGTATCTAATATGAAATTGGGGGTTTTAATTTGCATTTTTACATAAATCGAGAGCAAGACAAATTAATGATTGTAGTGGCGGCGGAAGTTGCACGTCGTCGTAGAGCACGTGGTTTGAAACTAAATCATCCTGAGGCATTATGAGCTTTAACCAGCGATGAATTATTAGCTGTGCACGCGATGGTAAGACCAAGCAGAGTTAATGAGTTACAGACAAATTCTAAACAAAGAAGATGTCATGATGGTGTCGAACACATGATTACAGATATCGAAATCGAGGTATTACGTATGCCCTGATGGTACGTTACACACAGCACATCACCCTAATACATGTTGAGGATAGTCAAAATGATTCCAGGAGAAATTATTACAAAAAGTACAGAGGTTGAAATTATTAAACCATCATCCTGAAACAGTTATCGAAGTTGGAAAATACAGTGAGTACTCGACCTGTCATTCAAGTGGGCTCACATTTTCATATGAAGCAAATGCAGCATTAGATTCTCGAACGTGAATGGCATATGACATTTAGATATTCCAGCTGGAGCAGCTGTCTCGATTTGGAACCTGACAGTTCAATTGAAGTTGAATATGCTGGCAAACGTAAAATTTATGCTTTCGTGTGCATGGTCACTGGTCCTATCGATGGGTTCACGTGCCCATCGCCCAACTGACGACAGATGAATATGCAGGTGTATTGGAGAGAACGGTGCTGGAAAACGTGAATAAAAAGGAGTGAAAAGATCATGAGCTAAAATGACGCAAACTCAATATGAGCTGAGCATTTTACGGTCCAACTGCTGGAGATTCCATCTCGTTTAGGGCAGTGATACGAATCTATTTGCTCAAATAGAAAAAGACCATGGTCTATGGTGAAGAAGCTACTTTTGGTGGTGGTAACCATTAGAGACGGTATATGCAAACTCGTGCAAGACGTGATGACGTGAACGTTAGCAGACCTGTCATTTCATGCCGTTATTATCGATTACGATAAAGTGGTTGAAAGCTGATATAGGCATTAAAATGGTTATATCGCCATAGGTACGCCGGCAACCTAGATATAATGGACACATGCGATATTATTATAGTTCAACAGATATCATTGCCGCTGAAGGCTGCAAATCACTGCTGGTGGTATTGACACTCATGTTCATTTTATTAATCCTGGATCAAGCAGAGGTCGCATTAGAAAGTGGTATTACGACTCATATTGGTGGTGGTACTGGCGCGTCAGAAGGTCTTCTAAAGCAACAACTGTAACTCCAGGTCCATGCAGACCCCATAGGAATGTTAGAAGCGTGCGAAGGCTCACTGATTAAATGGTCATTGTATGAGTGTTAAGCAACATCCAACCGCACTCATTGAAACAAACTCAAATGCCGGAGCAATTGGATTAAAAAGTACATGAAGACTGCAACACGATCTGCTTTGAGTCATGCATAATAGATGCTGCTGATGAATTTGATGTTCAAATTGCATTACATGCAGATACATTTTCTAAAATGAAGCAGTATCAGAATATGGAAGACACAATGGCTGCTGTTAAAGACCGTGTGTACTCTCATATGTACCCATACTGAAGGTGCGTTGGTGGCGGTCATAAAGCGCCTGACGTAATTTGTTAAATCCGCTGCATTTTCAAACTATTTTACCTTCATCTACAAACCCAAATTCTATTTTATGCATTATTACACAATAATACCGTAGATGAACGATGGATATGGTAATGATTACTCACCTATCATGCGGCTATTCCTGAAGATATCGTCGTATCTGCAGATTCAATACCGTATCTCGCAAGAAACGATTGCAGCAGAAAGAGGTTCTGCAAGAGGGTGTGGGTGTCTGCATGATTAGTCTCCGATTCACGTTATAAATGCTTGTAGGTGAAGTACATTACACGAACATGGCAAGTAGCACATCGCATGAAAGAACAACGTGGTCCTTTAGATGGTGGATTTGGAAGCACGAACATAATAATCGCATCAAACGTTATATCGCTAAAATATACAACCAACCCGGCAATCACGCATGGTACTTGAATATGTAGTGATCTATCGAGCCGGGCAAACCAGCTGACATTGGTCTTTATGGGACCCAATTTTCTTTGTTAGAACCTGAATTAGTCGTAAAGGGCGGATTTCCAATTAACTCTGCCGTCAAATGGCGATGCAATGGTCTTACACCTACATCTGAACCGCAGACAGTACCGCTGTAAATGTATGGTCAATACGGCAGGAAACCTTACAAGTACGTCAACGACATTCGTGCCCAAACCGCTGGCAGTGAAAAATGGTATCAATCGTGCATTAAATGAAATACGCATGGTGCGTTATCCAGTTAAAAGGCAATATTAGACAATTATCTAAAGCAGATATGAAAATAACAGCGCAAACACCAATTAGACGTCGATCCACAAACATATGAAGTAGTTATGTAGATGGGAGAAATTACAAGTACGCAGCAACCGAGTTACCATTAACTCAAAGATACTTTCATTCTAGGAGGAACACAGAATGATCTGTTGAAGAAATCCACGTATATTGCCAATTTGTCAAATTCAGAAAAACAAAAGCACGTCAGAAAAGTATACCTTGAAAATTCAGCATCTTTGTTAAACGTGGTATTCTCAAAGAGTCGTTAATAAGACCATGGCACTGGAAATAGGCATTCAAGCCTAAACAACCTCATTGACTCTACAACATGGAGATATATATACGCAGACCACGCAATGATGATCGTGGATGTTAATTCAGGAAAGATCTAGTGATTCAACCAAGAACATTGCAAGAAAATGGGAGATATGCTCATCAATTAGGGAAATCGCTCATTTGCCAGCACAATTTACAGAGACTGAAATGCTAGTACATATGATGATTATTTAGTCGAAGATTTACTGTGTTTAGCATCCCATATGTTCTGAGAGAGACCGTCAAAGTTATTAAGGTCTAGACATATAGCATTCTCGTTGACTCGATCATACACACTTAAGTATTATGGTCAGCTGTGATTCACGAAGTTTCCAACAGGTGCTTTCGAGTGTCTATTTGGTCTTTGAAACATATATTCAACGAAATATAATTCATGACTGACATATCACTTTTTATTGCTTGGTTAAAAATGTTTTTACAAGAGCAACTTACCTATTCTGATGGTTTTAGCCATGCGTTTAGTTTATGATGCATTGGAAAATGATGATACACAAAAAGTATTACACATAGATAAACTGATGTTTGTTCAAAAACTTACCTAAAAGAAAACACGTGTTGGTGCAAAACAAATGGGGACTCGCATGGTTAAATTAGCTAGAACTTTATAATAGCCCATGGATTGCTTGGTATCGTCAACAAATGCAAGATAAGAAAAGCAAAGTTAAATCCAGCTATTTGTTTTACTATGCTAGCATCATTTAGGTGTAGATATTGAAACGATTATTGATTACTATTTATATCATGTTTCTCAAGTTTAACTCAAAATGCTGTTCGTGCTATTCCACTTGGACAAACTGCTGGTCAAAAGATAGTTACTCACATGATTCCTTATATAGAAGGAACAAGAAAGCAGATTTTCCGAATTAAAAGAAGCGAGATTTTGAGCTATGACAGCGCCTGGTTTAGAACTAAATCAAATGGCGCATGAGAACGTCAATGTTAGAATTTTCCGCATATCATAGGAGTTATAATTGTGCAAATCCGATTAAAATTGGCTAGTGTGGTCCTGTAGGTGCAGGTAAACACAATTAATTGAAAAAGTTGTAAAAACGTCTTTCAAAAAGAAATGAGTATCAAGCGTTACTACAAATGATATATATACAAAAGAAGACGAAAGATATTAGTAAATTCAGGAGTTCTACCCGAAAGTCGTATCATTGGTGTTGAAACTGGTGGATGTCCTCATACTGCGATTCGTGAAGATGCATCTATGAACTTTGCAGCAATAGACGAATTATTAGAACGTCATGACGATATAGAACTAATTTCATAGAATCTGGTGGCGATAACTTGCAGCAAACATTTAGCCCAGAACGTTGACTTTTCAATATATATTATCGATGTTGCTCAAGGTGAAAAAAGATTCCACGTAAAGGTGGTCAAGGTGTATGATTAAGTCAGATTTCTTTGTAATTAACAAAACTGATTTAGCTCCCTAGTGTAGGTGCATCATTAGAACAAATGGCTGAAGATACTAAAGTATTTCGTGGTAAACGTCCATTTACTTTTACTAACTTAAAACCGACGAAGGTTTGGATGAAGTTATCGATTGGATTGAACGCGACACTTTACTCGAGGATTAATAATGGATCGAACAACAATGGACTGGGCAACTGATTTAACAGTGTTTTTCGATGGCAATCGATCAGATCATCAAGAGATATTTTTCTTTGAAAAAGCACTCCTAAAGTGATACATCCAGTTTATCTAAATCATCACCATTCCTAGATTTTATATAAGTAAAATGTAGGTGGTGGCTATTTAGATGGAAAGATCGTTACCGTATGAATGTGAATGTCGAAGATAACGCTAAAGTGACATTGACATCTCAAGGTGCAACAAAAATATACAAGACGACCTTCCAATCATGTTGAGCAGTATCAAACTTTTAATTTGAAAGATAACGCATATTTAGAATATGTCGTATCCAATCATCGCATATGAAAATGCTAAATTTTATCAACACAATACGTTCAATCTCAATAATTCTAGTTCATTATTTTATACCTTTGATATTTTAACTCCTGGTTATTCAAAAATCATGAAGCCTTCAAGTATCAATATATGCATTTAATAAAAGTGAAATTATATTGAAGATGAGTTAGTCACATATGATAATTTATTATTGAATCCTAATAAAACAATCGATCAATGAAATAGGTTATATGGAACATTACTCATTATGGCTCTGCCATTTATCATGAAGATGTTAACCAAAAACTAATCGATTCAGTTTATGAAACCATTAGTTCTTATAGCAATACATGATTGTCGTGTTGCTATTTCTCACTGCCTACACATGTTTTGCAGTTAGAATTTTTGCTTATCGCACACAAATTATAGAGAAAATACTTGGGAACCATCCAAGCTATATCGCAGAAAATATTTACGATCGTAAACTTGATTTTCTAAGAAAATATTAAAATAAAAGACTAGTGTACCTTGTTTCAAGCTTAATAAGCTGAAATAAGGTATGGCTAGATCTTTAACTTTAGTCAAAGCATCTTCAATATTTAAATTTTAAGTTAATTTTATGTCCCAATGCTGAATAAATAACTTCGTTTTAATAAATTGTTATCGTTCAATGTTATTAAACGCAATTAACCTTGATTTAATTTTAATGTATTCTTCTTAATTCTGAAATCAGTTTTTGAATATTTTGCTTTTTGTGTATCTGTAACATAAACAATAACTGTTCTTCGTCTTGTAAACTTCTTTTCTTTGATAACTAATTTTAAATCTTTTAGCTTTTTGTAAAGCTTTTAGTTAAATAGTAAGGTTTGAACTCTGAGCACTTAGCAATCTCTTTTAGATGAGATTTCGTTAGAGCTCACTTCTTAAAAGAAATATGATTTAAAAATATAAATTTCTTCACAGTTCAAATTGAACTTTTTGTATCTCTGAAAAACTTCTTAACTTGAAATGTTGCGTTGACTCAAATCATTAATGTCATTAATTTTACTCATTATTAAACCACCCTCTGATGCACATCTTGTTGTAGCAAGGTTCACATGTAATTATTAAATCGAAACTCCATCCAACTATGTTATAAAGTTCATTCTAAAACATAAGTATAAAAATTCAATATTTTTTATTACTAGAATATGGTTAAATACATTTATTTCTTATAATAATTTGATGTTTAAGATATTTTGCCAAATTGAAAAATATTAGTCTGAATATTTTGTATCTTAACTGATATGTAAACTTTTAAAATTTTTAATCTATATCAACGTGTTTGATTTGATATTTTTATATTAGTGGATGGCTTGCTCACAAAATTTATAAATATAAAAGAAGAGCTTTAAATCATAACGCATGCCATTTATCTTTAAGTGCAATGAGTTATCATTCAAACTCTTCTTATCAACCTACATACATTGACATTATACTATCATATGTTGTTTTACATATTCAACAAACATTTCAACGTTATCACTTTTAATATCATGCATTGGGACATTACCAATATTAAATTTGAACATTATAGTTTTGACCATCATAATCTATCTTCTATTTTCATTATAACTAATACTTATAATAAAATTGGCCCATTCATATCTACATTCATAATTAATCTTTCATTTGTTGCTATATAAATGCCTTCAAATTCATTCTCACCTTGAACTTGATACTCAATTATTCTAGCACTGACGGACCCTCAGTTGGAAAATAAATCATTCTGGATTCATATCTATCTGAAAAATCATAATATCCCTCCCACTTAAAACTATAAACTATTCTTCATAGGTATATGAAATACAAGTGATTAACTATTTATTATTGCGTTTAACTTGCATTCCCTTTTCAAGATAATTATAACATGCTTGAATAAGCATAGTGACTTTTAGAAAACTTTTTCTCAGCTTGATGTTACAATAACACGTCTTTCATCTAATTCACATCTCTACTAATCCCTTCAAAACTAAACACTTTAAAATCGCTAACTGCAAATATCAGGATGGAATTCTACCCTGCAATTCCTTAACCGTCAATTGACCTTTATGCAGATTTAATATTCCTAAAACGTATAACTCTTCTAATGTTAATTGACACATATTTAAATAACACTTAGATTTGCGAATAATTCTTGTGACGACAATAAATACGACACATAGTCACAACTAAAATCAAATGTATATTGACCAAAATAACGTTCAATATAGTCACTCAAGCTCATTATTCATATATTCTATTTTATCTATATGCATTTTATTAATCGGAAATAGATCAATTTACGTCGATCCTCGATCTCTTCCTTTCAATAGCCATTGATGATTGTAAGCTAAACGAACTTAACATTTGAAAGAAGTGCACATCTTTAGATTGATTTCTTTTCATTTTTAATAACCTATCTATTGAAAAGCGCTATTGGAATCAGAATTACCATATTTAACTAATAGATTTAATAGTTTCACTGAGTCAGTGAGATGAAAATGAAAATATTTCAAACTATATCATTAATGACTTCAACATTAGTATGTGTGCAGTTAAACGCTTAATCCTTAAAATTCTTAGACATCTTTAAAACCTTCTCTTAAACCATGCCTATATCTCAAGATGATATTTTCCAAATGAACAATACTATTGCTTGAGACCATTAATGGTACGATCATAAATATTTCTTCTATAAAATTAGCTTTCCAATAACTGTGTTGTTGCATAATATCATTCACAAGTACACCATTTTCGGAAGTATGGATTATCTTTTATCTATACCTTTAAAACAATTTGTTTAGTTTTAGCAGGCGTATTAAATTGTTGAAGACCCTTATCATTGATAAACGTATAGCGTCTGGAATTCCTCACTTTAACAATGCGGCTGGCAAAACAAATGACACATTGTACTTCGCGTTTGAACTCGTTACAACTTATCGTGTCATTTTTCTTGATGGATAAATAAACTCTCGTAATTGATTAAGTATATTTTAGCGATAAAAATGAATATTGATAATCTCAGTTTAAATTTATTTCTTTGCTCAAGCTTTCACTTATACTGACATACGTGCATAATAAGTCCTCGAAATTTTGTATAATTTGTCAAAAGTTCAGTAACCTTATTAAAATTGCAGACATTGTGGATCTTTTCAGTCATTATTCTATTAATCAAATCTACATCACATATAATTTTAGAACATGCAATAGACACCTGTTCTATTTGTCTTATGCGGTAAGATAAAATAGTCTATTAGACGATCAATTTCTTTATCATAGCGCGTATTCAAACTCTCTTTTGGTTCCAGATGATATATTAATTCAAATACTACCCTATATAATTATCTATCAAGCGCTTTCAGTTTTTGAATTGCAGCACATACTAAGTCGTTAATTAAAAATGCAAAATCTTACATCTATTACTCTCAAATGTCATATTAAAAATTGTGGCTACTAGCTTTTTCTATCTTGGCCTCTTTCAGTACTCGTTAACAACTGCTTATATTCATGTTTAATACGAGATCACTACATTTACATTGTAGTTCACTATCTTTGAGCATCAGCGATTTGTTCTCAATCGATAGCTCATTGCTTGCATTGATTGTAACAATTATATGCAAGTTTTCAGGATTAACACCCAATCTTTGAATGACGTGTTTAATAGTATAATAATCCAATCCAACAAAATTACTCTCCTTTAATATAAATGTTTTTAGGTTGATACATTTGACTCTTTTGTAGGGCTCAAAAGGTATACCAACTCTCGCGCATACTTGAAGAACTGTGATTAGTATCAATAAACTAATTCAATTATATATCAATTTCAACCAATTGGGAAATGGCTAATTGAACGAGATGTTGGACTATATCTTTTTCTAATTAATTTAGGAGTGTTACCATACGTTTCTTTTAAAAGAGGTGTATAAAACGAGAATAGTGATTAAACCATGACTACTATGATTTCTTCATTATAGGCTTTCTTAGAAGTCAAACACTCAATTAAAGCAAATGCTCCAGTCTAATATGATTTAGATATTGAATAAAAATTACTATACAGGTGTCAGTTTCAAACATGTCACTTAAAGCTTTGTTTGTATACCAACTTGATTAATGACGATCTTCCTTATTTATCTTTTGTGCGGTGCTGTTTGTTAACATCGCGCACTTCTTCGGCTACTAAATGACGAGCGACCATCGTATGTATTTAATGATTTCATTAATTCAACACACATGTAATTAATAATCTTATCATTAGCATTAGTAAGACTGTTGTTTAATTTGCTGTAGATTAAATACTTAATCAAGATTCTAAAAGTGCTAGCAACCTGCATTTGTTAATACCTTGCCACGCATCATATAGTTTGCATTCATAAACTTCAAAACAGTCTTTCTTTGCACTTACTTCAACAACAACACAACATACACTATCACTCATGACCATCAATTTGATACAAATCATCCAACATGACACGGTGACATCATTTCTACATCATATTGTTGCAGATTGATTGAAAACTACACCTGTACCCTGTAGCCAATATATAATTTTAAGTTCGCTTCCTCTCACACTACTCATTTTCACTACTTTTATAAATATGTAGTGAATAATTTATCTGTCATCTACATCCTCACATATACAAATATATTGATTTACTCCTGTTTGTCTTTTCCTCAACCAATTGTCAACATCTAATATTCACTCACCAATTATATCGCTACATGTAGCAGTAACACATAAACTCGACGGTATCAAACTAATACTTTTTATTAAAAACATATGCTAAATTAGGATATTTTATCCATCAAATATACATTTTCATATCCAAATACCAAAGCTTACAATCATAGAACTCGATCGTTCGTGTCGAATATGCATTTTGCTGATTAAAAGTCCTATATTATGCACACAAAATATACATTTAGAATTCTTGTCATGTCATACAAATTTGTAACAGACTTATTTTCGAACATATCTAGTTTTCACAAAGAATGCCAGTAGTTAGTAAGTTTTGCAAAATGCAAATTTCTATACTTTTAAAATTTGTATTGTGTCAAGATATTAGCAAAAATTACAAAACGTTACCAAAGCACACAAGGACCGCTAATTTCTGTTATATAGTCTTTCTCTTGTCGTTTAACTACGAGAGATAACTTATAACATTAATTTTGGTCATCACGGACATTAGCGAAAATATTTTAGATTTAAAATTTTTAGGCGATATTTTCTTAAATGAAGAAAATCGCTACATGCCACTATCGCAACTGCAGAGATTCGGCTACAACCGCAATCGCATTCTGAAATCAGCCTCCATGCTTCCTGAGCAAGATAACGCGGTTATAAATCCAAAATGACCCAACATCATAGCTTATATTTCCATACACTTATTGATGCACAAGGTAACTACCATTACACATGGAAAGGTAACTGGCATCCAAGTCAATTAAACCAAGATAATGGCTACTACAGCTATTACTACTACAATGGCATACAATAACTATAACTACAACAATTACAACAATGGTTATAGAAGCTACAATAATTACAGCCGTTATAACGTCTTACCTTCAAATAATAAATCAATCATATATAACTACAATAACTATATAATAGTTACAACACAAACAGCTACCGTACTGGTGGTTTAGGTAAAAGCTACAGCACTTCAAGCAACAATGTTCAAGTAACTACAACTATGGCTCCACTCATCAAATGGCCGTTCAATCTCAAGTGGTTGCATATACCTGGTCGTAACTGATACTTCTGGTCAATGTACATACTACATGTATTCGAATCGTGTAGGTGGTAAAATCGGTTCAACTTGCAATGTAAGCAATCGCTAACGTAGCTGCAAGAGCTGGTTACACAGTGAACACACACCAAAAGCTGGTGCACTATGCAAACAACTCAAGGCATACGGTCACGTTGCATACGTTGAAAGTGTTAACAGCAATGGTTCAGTAAGAGTTTCAGAAATGAACTATGGTTATAGGCTCCAGGTGTTGTAACTTCATCGTACAATCTCAGCCAGCTTTGCCAGCTGGTTATAACTTCATTCACTAATTAGTGATGACTGAAGTTTTTACGCCACCGGGGTTTCGTAAGAGCCTTGTTGGCTCAATTTCTATGAGTGGTTTCGAATTGGCATCTCAAAATTCTCTGATTTCTCACCAATCCGATCTCACTCTGCATAAAGAATAAACAAACTATACAGCCATTGACACAATCGCAAATTTAGGCACGTCAAATCGGCTATACATTGATAAATTTTTAGTTAAAGTACTTTTACAACATATACTTTGCCTTCAAATTTCTCAATTAATTTAGTCATTACAAATCATGACATAAAAACTTACATTATATATCAACATGTTCCGCTACAAAACATATTCTGTATATGTATAGAGTGATATTTATTCTAAGTTAAAAACCTTTTCAAACGAGAACTGCTACAATTATAAATGATTAAAGTGTTTCAACATAATATATATATATTCCACGCTCACATTAAGTTAAACGTGAATTGATGACTTTTAACACCTATCCCCGTAAAACCATAGATAATCGCATAATTGCGCACAAATAACATGGCACTGTCCTATATGAAAAATTCTTCAATCGAGAGATGAAGTTGATTCGTATAGTAAATACCTTTGACGTCTCTCTCATGGTATTAAAGGTAAGACCATCGTACTTGAGTCTTCAAGTGTTCTGATAAAACGGAAGGAGAGACTTGGTATTTTCGAACAAATCTTTCATTAACACACACTGACCATATTAATTACACAATCGGAAGCAACACCAGCAGGGAATACAAGGCAATACACAACAAATAACAGTAATACATATTGTACTTCCTACAGAATGCTGCCTTTAGAAATAGTAGTTAATAAGACTTCTAAACATCCTGCTTTTTCTACAATACCTGCAAAATGCACTATCCGCAAAATATCGTTACTAATATTTGGGTCATACTCATCATACCACCCCTGTTCTAACAAGCTTTTCTCACACTGGATGAAATATGAGACTGATGTATCATTGAGTCGTTAAAACCACTAAATGTTGCTTTTGAAAACCATCTGTCATTTTGAAATGATGATAAAAAGTCCCCACTATAATGGCAGAAAAGCTTGATATTACCATGCTGGCACTGTAGCCATTTTAAATAGCAAAACAAACAACGATCACAATTAAGGGAACCCAGACCCATATGTTAATTTGATAAATCTGGCAAAGCTCTGATAACAAAGTTTGAATCTGTTTATCATTTGAATGCCCTTTTAAAATTGAAATCCAGCATAAAACCATACTAATAAACCTATGATTGATGCAGGTATCGTCGTCCACATCATCGAATGTATATGTTTGGGAATATATTAACTTTAGTAACAAGTGCCGCTAAATTAGTTGTATCTGATAATGGTGAGCATTTTATCGTTAAAATACAGCGCCTGCTAGATAGCACCCGCAGCCATCCCTGGAGGAATCCCCAATTGATTACCAATAGAAATATGCAATCCCCTGCAGTTGACGCAGAGCCCCATGCTTGTACCAGTTACTACAGATGTAACAGCACTTATAGGCTGATATTAAAAATAGCTTGGATTCAACAATAAATCTAAGCCATAATAAATCAAGGCTGGCACTGTGCCAGAAAAACATCCAACTGCCTACTATAATTCCTACCGCTAGTAGAATAATTGCAGGTATTGCAGTATTTAAACGTTCTGCAATGCCTTTTTCTAAATCTTTGCCATGTTAAGCCTCACACGTTTTGGTAATCCATGGCATATGCTGAGGCAATAATTAATAATACTTGAATTGAATATCTACACAAAGCCTGTTACAAAACAACAATAACCATTACAATCATTGTCGAAATTGATTCTAAAAAGGTTGGTTTTCTTTTCATAATCTATCGTCCCCTTCGCTTATTGATGAGAAACCTCTTTTCTTCAATTTATTGCTTTTGCATAATGCGTATATCCTTTTCTATCTTCAAGCCATCATTTATTTTAAATATTTTTCTAAATCAAGTTTATCTAAACCAATTTCTTCAACTGTTAAGCCTTCCTCAAAGAAGTCTCTCTCTAAAATGGTTGATGCAATACAATTACTGCATCTATATTTTAGGTGGTACATCAATAACACGACCTAAGCTTGACCATAGTACTAAACCATATGCAATATCTTCTGTTAAATATCTGCTTTCTACATGATTTGGTCCTGAATTTTGAGAAAATACTGGGCTTGTATTAAACAAACGATTTAATGGTTCATCTTCTCTTTATCACGTTCTAAATAACCACGTTCAATACGTGATTCTTTTAGCTGTTGATAATTCAAAACCCAATCTACGGGCCTAAATTCAAACGTTCTAATTGATTGCATGAAGTAATCTAACTGTATGTTTAGTAATTCCTTCTTTATATAAAGCGAACTCGCCAGCATAATCATGCGACCGACATTCAATAATAAGCTGGTCCTGATGCACTTCAGGATTACCATTTCTCAAGATTTGTTTTAATTGTTTCTCTTTACTAAAATCGTATCACAATACTTGAAACTTTGTCATAACAATCATTTAGACAGCTTCTATCATATGTTGAAAAGAAGATACGACGTACATTTAGAGATAAATCAACTGCTGCATTTTCAAAAATCGACACGCGTGTACCACACGTCAATTAGCTTCGCTAAAGTTGTGGTTTTGTTTCAATATGTCTATCTTCTAAAAACATTCATAAAACGAATTGACCCCATTGCGCAGCCATGTTGAAGAATATCAACTGATTATCAGTTAGCATGCTCTGCCATTACATCAGCATAATACTCTCATGTATGAAGATGGAATAATCACTTGAACAATTTCAGCATCTTTTAAAAAACATATTCCATACCATCACCAATATCAGTGAATTTTCACGAAACGTTCATCACCTCATTATTAAAATCAAATCCGTCTTTTTCGATTGCGTTTTGAAACTTACTTTAGTAGATTGATTACGACAATATAATTTAACATCGTGGCCTTTTGTCACCTATATCTACTGCTGCTGTAACTGCGCCATTTCGATCCTACAATTGCTATTTTCTCATAAAACAACCCTCTTTCTATCTTTTGGTTAAAATTAAAAACAAATTATACGTAAGATTATAAAAATGATGCGAATTCATTACGCATCATTATAAATGTTAAGTATATATAACCTTAAATTAACCTATTTTAAAACGTCCGACGTCCACCAATTATTTTTATTTTTAATAATTGTTTAATAAACATGTTTATTTTTGATTATATTTTGTTATAGTTAAAGATAATATTACAATTTTCAAAGGAGTGTCTAATATGACAACTGAAATGAACGACGTAACAAATCATCAACCGAATCGCAAATCCAATGATGAGAACATTATGGTGATGTTGTCTATTTATTAAGTTTATTCACATCTATTATTGGTCCACTGATTATATGGTTATTGAAAAAGATGAATCGAAAACTAGTCGATCGCGCTGGAAAATTATCTTAACTATACGATTTCTTTATATTATTTGGTCTATCGTTTTAGTCGTTATCACTTTAATAGGCGTTTTCCTAATTGCTACCGATATTAGTTTCATTATCATTATAGGTTTCATCATTACATTTATCGGTATTTTATCCATATTCGCTTTCTCAATATTATCTTTTGTATTCACAATTATTAGCGTGTCAAATATTATAATGGCCAAGAATATGTAATACCTTTAACAAATTGATTTATTTAAACATATTACAAATAAATATTCTCATTAATTATCTGTTAATTTATTGTAACTTTGACTAATTTTATTACAAAATTAGTCAAAGTTTTTATTCTTTTACAAAATCAATAACATTCCCCACAAGAAGCACTAATTTTGTTAAAGTAACTATTGTCATCAATTGAGATGTGAGAATAAAACAGTCGCTACGTTTTATTTATAAAAAGATATAGAACTTTGGAGGACTTTATTCATGATTAGTAACAGCAACTACGTATAACAGCAGGAATCGGCACAGCATTAGTAGGTCAAGCACATCATGCAGATGCTGCTGAAAAATTTCTATACAAAATTTCATAACAAACTATAACTACAACACGACTCAAACTACAACGATCTACAACAACTACGACAACTACATCATCAATTTCACATTCTGGTAACTTATACACTGCAGGACAAATGTACTTGGTATGTATATGATAAAGTTGGCGGAGAAATCGGTTCTACTTGGGAAATGCTAATAATTGGCTGTTAGCGTACAAGGTGCTGATTCACAGTAACCATACACTCTTCTAAAGGCGCTATCCCACAATCTTCTGAAGGGCCATTTATCGCCATGGTGTATGAAAGTGTAAACAGTGATGGTTCAGTTACACCCAGAAATGAATTATAGTGGCGGACCTTTTCAGTAAGTTCTAGAACTATTTCGCAAGTGAAGCAGGTAACTCACAAACTACATCCATATTTAATATAAAACACGATGATACATATTGTCTTGAAAACTTAATTTAGTACTATGTCAATCAAAAACTTTGAGCTTTCCTTTATAGGAGAAGCTCTGCTATTTTTCGTTGCCACCTACTTATTTAGTTCCTCCCATAATAATATTAATCTAATACTATTAACTTTAAAACTACGTTATCTAATTTAATCGATCCAGTTTTTCCACATTACAATATTCATAGTTCTACAGTGCCCAAGCTATATCACCTCCATCAAAAGTACGCTTACATCATTGATACACAAGACATCATGACATAGTTGTATACTGTCTAATCTTCTACTATACTAAGATAAAAGGAGTGTATCTTATGGAAAAAGTTTATGTCTGGACAATACCAGAAGTAGGTTTAAAACTTTTACAAGAACATTTTTGAAGTTGAAAAGGAGTGCATAAAGGATTAGTCGATAAAGATAATTTTAATTAAAAGGTGTTAAAAACGCGACTGCCCTTAATTAGTTTATTATCTACAAACGTTGATAAAGATGTTATCGATGCTGGTAAAGACTTAAAAATCACTGCCAACTATGGCGCTGGTTTTAATAATATTGATATCGAGTATGCCTCGAGAAAAAGTATAGATGTTACGAAACACACCTAAAGCATCAACAAAACGCGACTGCTGATTTAACAATTGATTAGTACTTGCAGTAGCGCGTCGTATTGTTGAAGGGGACCAATTATCACGTACAACTGATTTGACGGATGGGCACCTTTATTTTTCAGAGGTAGAGAAGTATCTGGGAAAAACAATCGGCATTATCGGTTTAGGTGGAATTGGTAGTGCAGTAGCTCGTCGTGCAAAGAGCATTTGACATGATGTGCTAAGTACACTGACCTCAATCGTAAAGAAGAAAAAGAACGAGAAATCGGTGCATATGTAGATTTAGATACACTATTAAAGAATGCAGATTTTATCACTATCAACGCTGCTTTATAATCCTAAAAATGCATCATTTAATTGATACAGAACAATTTAAATGATGAAATCTACGGCGTATTTAATCAATGCCTCTCGTGGTCCAATCGTGTACGAACAAGCACTAGCAAGATTGAAAGATAATGAAATTGAAGTGCTGCAATTTGATGTATATGAATTTGAACCAGATATTACTGATGACTTAAAATCACTTAATAATGTAGTATTAACACCGATATTGGTAATGCTACATTTGAAGCTATCGTGACATGATCGTTCAAAATTGTTGCTACGCTGCAATTAGTGCCGTTCAAGGTGAGAAACCACAATTTGTCGTTAACTAATAATTGAATTTATTATAAAATAGAAGAACCCCCATATGTTGAGCTCTCATTTCAACATACGGGGGCTTTCATATTGTTGTATTATTTTTCTTTCATTTCATATAAGAATTTAGTTTGTCCAGTCAAATGCATTTGGCATCATTTTCATAATACGATTTCTAACTGCAACAAACTAAACAACTACGATATTGGGCAATTTTACCTGATTTTTCTAGAACGCTTAATTACTTTTTGCAGTATGTTTGACACGTATTTTATCATAACGCTGTAATGCTTTTTTCAAAGTCAGTGTGTTAAAATGCATCACTAATACGATAGCATCTCCATTGCTTGTCCAGCACCTTGCCCCGATATTAGTGTTGTCGCATGTGCTGCATCTCCTAGTAAAATAGTACGACCATAAAACAAAAAGATTTGAGTGGTTTCAAATCATAAATATTATGCAATAAGATACCTGTTTCACTTTTGTTTGTCTCAAGCATCTCTAACTTCATTTGGATAGTGATTAAAGTATGCTTTGCAAATGAGGTTTACCAAAACGAACTATATTTATGATTGTTTTCCTTCGAGTTAATTGTAATGAAACCAATATGCTTGATTATTTAATAACGGAAACAATACCTACTTTCCTTTCTTTCCCCAGTATTCTTTTTGCACAATCCGGATGCTTTTAAATCAATATCATCAATTAAACCTCTAAAGCATGTATACCCTTGATATAATACTTTACTGTCAGCATTTACAGATTGTCTCACTTTAGAATGAATTCCATCAGCACCAATACATAAATCAAATGCTTCTACTCTCTGTTCCGAGGAAATGTATGGTAACTTTATCTGTCTCTATTATCTATATGCGTGACTTCATGATTTGTAAATATTGCATCATCTTTTTACATAAGATTTAATAATGTCAATTAATGTTTGACGTGGTAACGTCATATCTAATGTATTACTTTTAATTTAATAGTAGTTAACAGGCGTATCTTTGTCATCTAACACTGTCATTGTAGATAAGATTTGCCCAGCATTTTTAATACCTTTTAGCTAAGTCATGATTACCTAGTTTTTAAGCACATTATCTCCGATACCAATCCCAGCGCCAATTTCTTTAACTGACTCATTTTTTCAAAGACTTTAATAGTATGACCTTGTTCTTGTAACAATGCAGCAGCTGTTAATCCACCGATGCCTGCACCTATAATTGCTATCTTCATATTGTCACCTCTATATTTTTCATTCTTTTCTATTTTATCACATGCACTATTGTTTAAAATGACTCTTGGAAACTAACGTTTCATTTTTAAGGACTTATGTATTATCTGCACCATTGTACATTACATGCACATTTAGACAGCAATATTCATTTTACATAATGTGACATTTGTAACAATGATGTGGGATATAGCATATTTGATGCATATAGCGTTTTTGTTAGGTTAAAACCATTTAACTAACACATCTCAGAATGTGGCTAAAGGAGCTCGAAACAATAAATTGTTCCAGCCCTTTAAGCACCGATGTCTTATTTATAATATGTTTGTCTAATATCATCTTTCTTTATACCAAACTGCTTATAGGATTTATCCATTAATTTGGCAATTTTATCTGCCCAGCGAATGTCACTGCATATTGATGTTGCGTAGGATTTTCTGGATTCCATCGTATTTTGATATAAATTCAGTTGATTGTTTTCAAAATATTCATTACGAATGAACTTTGCACCACCAATAATCGCCTTATCTGGTGATGTCCATTGTTCCTTTTCAGCATAACTTTTCCCACTACGAACAGCACTACTATCGAATGCTCCCATACCAAAAAGTTGTGTAATAGCGTTTCCAACTTTAATGCCTTTTTGCTAATTCTGATTTGCCGTTACCTGTTTCTACTAGTGCATGGCTAACAAGATAAATGACATTAACCTCTATATTTTTTTCTTTGAGCTTCTAGAAAAACTTTTCCCTCGATTTTCTAAAATCCCCTTACCTTTAGCAATTGGTTAACTTTCAGATTCCGACATTGGCACTTTTTCTGTGATATCCATACTTCATATCATTGTCTTTATGTGAAATAGTCATTGCTTAGCAATTTCATTAGTATTTGCTTTCAACAAATTTACCATCCTCTTCTTTTGTCTGTACAATACCTTTCCCTTGTTGCATTGGGAAACAGCCTCATCAAAAAGAGTAATTCACATCATTTTTTAAACAATTTAGTTTCATTCACGATGAGTAATACAGCAAAAACAACTAAAATAACTATCAATAGTAGTGTTGAAAATGCGTAACTTGAAATTCTTCTTCATATGAGACAAAACCTCATTTTTCTTACTTAGACAATAAAATATGCCACTACAATCGCTAATATTACGATTAAAAAGAAGCGTTAACGATTACTTTCATCGTTGTTCTATCTCTGAACATCATATTAAAGACAACTAGACTAATTGATAATGAAACAGCAAAAAGTAATAGCTAAACACTAATTTCATCATAAATAGACAGACTCAAACCCTATGACTAATAATGTATTAGAAATACAGCTGACGTTTTTAACATTCCTCGAATTAATATGCACTCACCCTTTTTATTTAAATAACTTACATAATCATAATAATACATGATGTTTCATAGGCCTGTCGATGATTGATTCACAATAGCACGTGATTTTTGTTTTTCAATATTATTCATTTATTCCCATCAAAAACACCCTTTTTAATTTTTACAAAAATTAAAAAGTGCTCCTACACTGCTTGCATGTAGAAACACTTTTCATTGTAATGTTATTCTTCTCGAGACATACCTGCAGCATATTAAGCATGTATGTTACAACTACGGTTCATGTCGTCATCTTTCAATACGCCCAATAGACTTCTTATAGTTGTCTTGCATTTGGACCCGCTTGATTGGCAACTGTAATCCTTTTATTAACTTTATTTAGGAAGTCGCTTAAATCTGATACATTGAGTTCACCTAATAAAAATACCATAGTGATATATATTAGATAATAGCCCTGTATAAATATCTTTATTAAGTTCAACTGCAAATTTATTTATGATGACTTGACGTCCTCGAATTGCGAAACCATTTAAAGCATCTAATAGTTTTGCATCATCTAATGTTTTAATAAGCTTGATTGCTTTTAATATACTATCTTTTATTCGCTCGCAATTGCCTCTGTAACTTCATTTAAACTTTCTAACTTAATTTGCTCTTCTGATTTTTCTAAGCGTCTAATTTTTAGAAGATATTCCTTCAGCCATTATTTATCCACCTGATTTCCCGGGAAAACATAATCTGAACGTTCCCATTTTTCTGTACTTGAACACTGTACTGCGGATGACGTTTTTATTGACACGGAAATTATTAGGATTCAACGGTGACTTACCACGTTTCGTAATTACCTCCAAAACGACAGCTACGTACGTTTATAAGATGGTGTATCCGTGTATCGATCAACATCACTATTAGTTAATAGTTAATTGCACCTAGATTCCATTTTTCCATCGCATCATTATTTAATGGAATATAGATTTCTTTTACCTTTTAACACGCATCTGTCACGTGAACTTGTAATACCGCTTCTCCTGTTTCAGAAATCAGCTTAACTTCTGCACCTTCATGAATGCCTCTATCTTCAGCAAGCTCTGGAGAAATTTCAACAAATGCACGTGGCACTTTTGTATTTAATCATTGGTGTTTGATAAGTCATATTACCTTCATGGAAGTGCTCTAACAATCGACCATTGTTTACATGAATATCATAAATTTCATCTTGCTTTAAAGTAATTATCAAATGATAATGGAATAATTTTGCTACCATTATCAAAAATTGAACCCTTCTAAGTATAGAATAGGCTCATCAGTACCATCATTTGGGTTGTACTGGCCATTGTAAACTATTGAATCCTTCTAAACGATCATAACTTACCCCAGCATATAGAGGTGTTAAGCGTGCCATCATCCATAATTTCACTCAGGATGCTTGTAATCTCAATCAAAATCCTAACTCTATTAGCAATTCGCTTGGAAAAATCTTTTCCAGTCAGGTTTTGAATCACCAAGAGGTTCTAATGCTTGGCATAAACGTTGAATACGACGTTCGCGTATTTGTAAAAGTAGTCTTTTCTTTCAAGTGAAGGACTTGTAGCACACAACATCTGCGTATGTTGCTGTGATGTTAAAACCATGAAATGCAAATCTAACCTTTTCTTTGTACAAATTAATATTTGAATCCCATCACACCTGTATCTTCACCCAGATATAAGGTTACACGAGGTACTTTCTCCGTCATGTATACCTTCTACCATTTGCATGATTATCTTTCACCAGCTTTTGGATCCAACGCCATATTATTATTTAGCGCGAAATTAGCTAACATCCGCTTCTAATACTTTCGATAACCAATAGTAATTCATCAGTGTACCGCATTTGACTACATCCTTTGAAACATTACGGATGTCCACGTAATGATACGCACCAGTACTCCAGGACGACGATAAATTACCTGTTAGCCACATAGTCGGATAAGTTTCGACTCGTACTTGAGTCACTACCAATGTCTAATGTTCTGTGTAATACCCATTGCCCAACAACAAATTACAAAACAGATTCGGAAGGCTTTAGCACATTCTTCAGCAAATTTCATCATCTGATCCAGGAATACCCGTTGCTTCTTCAGCAAAGCCATTGTGGGAAATGTTTCGTACTGATTTGGTAATATTCATCAAAATCATCTACCCAATTCCTATCGATAAATGCCATCGCAGTAAACCGCCATCAATAATATACTTTAGTCACCGTGCGCTTAACCACGCCATCCGCACCTAAGCCTCGGGTTGATACGATCCGCACGTGTCAGCCATTTCATGCCTTTCTAACATCAAACACATGTATTTTTGTCCAAATAATTTTTGAGCACGTTTCATGCGTGATGCAGCATAACTGAGTGTGCTTCGGCTGTATTGGTACCTATCAATACAGACATTGCTGCTCTAAATCTTCAATACTACCTGAGTCACCGCCGTGTCCAACTGTTCTAAAATAAGCCTTTTTGTTGCAGGTGCTTGGCAATATCTTTGAACAGTTATCAACGTTATTTGTGCCAATAACTTGTCTTGCTAATTTTTGCATTAAATGCGATTCTTCATTCGTCGCTTTAGAAGAAGAAATGAATGATAGTGCATCTGGGCCATACTTTTCTTTTTAATAGATGTAAAAGATTATCTGCAATGACATTTTAAAGCTTCATCCCATTCTACTTCATGGAACTCACCATTTTTCCTTACTAGTGGTTTAGTTAATCGTCGATCTGAATTACTATGTCCCCATGAAAAACTTACCTTTTAACACAAGTCGCAATTTTATTTTGCTGGAGAATCATGTGATGGTTGTACTTTTTAAAAATTTCTCTATCTTTAGTCCAAACTTCAAAATGAACAACCCACACCACAATAAGTACACACTGTTTTAGTTTTCTTATTACGCTCTTTACGCATTTCTGCTTCTGAATCTGAGATTGCAAATAGTGGGACCATAACCAGGTTCTGCTTTTTAGTTAAATCAATCATTGCTGCTAATGAACCAGGTTCCGTATCAGTCATATAACCGCATTACCTTCCATATTCACTTCCATCATGGCATTACAGTGGACATACCGTCGCACATTGACCACAAGATACGTATGAAGACTCATTAATCGGTACACTCATTATCCCAAATAACACGTGGATGTTCACGATCCCAATCAAATTCTAATAGTTTCATTCACTTCGATATCTTGACATGTCTTCTACACAACGCCCACATAAGATACATTGATTTGGATCATAACGATAAAATGGACCAGTAATCCTTTTCATATGGCTTCTTTATATTCCTGCGTTTGATGCTGAAGCCCCCATGCATCCATCGTATTATAGAATTTCACAATCACCATTATTATAATCACATACTGTACAATACAGCATATGCTTTTCTAAAATCTCGATCAAGCGCTTCTTTTTGAGCATCTTTCACATCATTGTTCACAGTATTTACAGTCATTGACGATCAATCACCGTGCTACATGAACGTTCAATTTTACCGTCAATTTCAACAGTACATGCTATCACATGTTTGAATCAGTCCCATCGACTCGTTATAACAAATTGAAGGTACAAAAAGTATCTTTGTGATTTAATAAATTCAAGTAAATTCGTACCTGGTTCTACATAAGATAATCTTTTTCCATCAAGTGTAAACCACCAAATGTTCTTGCATATTACTCACCCCCGTCTATATATATTTTCCGTAAATGACTTTTAATAAAATTGCTCATATCCACCTAAAATAATGATGCCCTCACACATCTTTCAGATAGAATTAATTTAATTGTATTTTCTATGTACTAGTTGTTAAGTGAAATTGTATTTTGCCTACAATCATCTTTTATTTGAAAATATTTTAATATGAAATTAAATCATCTTTTTGTTTAATTGAAAATAATTATCATTATTAGTTTTCCAAAATTATCTGTTTCACGCTTTTTGCCATATCTTCACAACCTTTATTAATGACAATATTTTAATAATCACCTCACCTAAAAATCGTTATACTTATTTATAAATACCCTTTTTCTGAAAATTAATAACCCAAGTTTGATAAATATCTACTATCATTTAGAAGGTCAATATTTATCTTTAAATTAAATTTGTAATGGATTAATTTATACCAAATCAGGTATTAATAAAAATAGCCCATAAATACAAAGTGTTATCACCTTCTATTTACGGGCTATTAGTTCTATTCGTTATTCTCATTTACGTCATCATTCTATCTAATTAATTTGTGTACAATTTTGATAACTTATTTTCCTTAGTTTACTACTCTAGATTATCTTTTAACAACTTAGTACTTTCAGCTTTTGACTGCTCACTAGAATGAAGTAGTACAATCCGTCACTTTGAATGCCGCCTTGACCACTCAATTGATGTTTATTAATCGTCATTAGCATCTTTATAATTGCTTCTAATCGTATTCAAATCACCCAATGTTAAATCTGTTTTAACATTATTTTGAATTTCATTCATTAGACTATTAAATGTGTAATCGATGATGGACTTGCAATCTTATTAGCCATCGCTTCAAGTACAATTTGCTGACGTTGTTGTCGACCAAAGTCACCACCAGCACCTTCTTTCTTTTACGACTTCTAATAAACTTCAATGTTTCGATCACCATTTACATGTGTCTGCTGTCCTTTGTAAAACGAACACCATCAACAGTGAATGTATCATTACTTACTACATCAACACCGCTGATGTTATCTATCATATTATGCAAACCATCCATACTCGATTGTCGCTAACGCATCAATTGGCACATATCATTACCTTTTTCATGATTTAACAGCCATATTTTGAGTCCAACCATATGCATAGGCAGTGCAATCAGTAGTGCCACGGCAACAATTTCGCCTTGTATCACGCAGGTATACTTACTATTTCAGTTTTCTTCTGTTTTAGGTTGATAGATAAAATCATAATACTATCACTACGCTCTCCGCCACTTTTTCTTACGATCAGCATCTGAATCGACACTCAAATAAAGCGATTGTGAAATGGATCACCATCGTTTAAACTCACTCTTTTATCTCTTAATTTGAATGATTGCGATCTAACGGATTGTGTATCTTATTACCAGTAATAAAATTTTAGCAGCTACATACACAACAGCCACAATCGCTAAGATTACTAAAATACCGAATACCTCATAAAATATTTTTCGGTAGGCTCATTTTACTTTTTAGACGAACGTTTCAATCCCACCACCCTTTGCTATTCCTTACATACTTTGTCTGTTTTTCTATTTATTATATAGTAAAATAATTACTAATACTTCGTAGACGTATAACTATTTTTATCATTTTTATCTCTAGAGAATATCTATCTGTATTTTTGATAACCACCATTTGCATTTAAAAATTTTAAGTACCGTTTCATGACATGCTTTATTACTTATAATAAAAAGGTGCACCCTTTAAACGATCAATTGCTCACCATCTAAAAGTCGTCATTTTTAGATTCAATAGTTCTGCAAATAAAAACTGTGCAGCAATGTCCCAAGGTTTAGGATTTGTATTAATATGTGCCCCAAACTGACCCTTGCCACTGTATAGAATCTAATCCGCAAGCACCAACTTAGTCGATAACTAAAATGAGGCGTCAACAAATCTTGCACCGTATCTAGATTCATCACTTGTGCATTAAACGATATAATAGTTGTCTTCCAATTCTAACGATGGTGGTTCTTCCATCTTAATTCCATTACAAAAAGCACCTTTCTCCTCGTATTGCTTTTATAAAGCTTTTTATGCGGATAATCATATAGCGTACGATAACATTTGGTTTACCTTCATAAAAATACACAATATAATACAATAATCTTCATGTTTCTTTACTAAATTGGCAGTTCCATCAATGTATCCATAATCCATAAATGATTAATTTTCATCTGTAATCATTGCATTACTTTTTCTTCCGCTAATAGTTGTGTTCCGGAAAATAAATATGTTGCTAAAAATTGTTGAAATTGTTGTTGAATCTGTTTATTACATTTGTAACTAAATCAAATCGATGACGCTTAGTTTCTGTAGTCATTTCCATAATTAATTGCGGAATAACATTGTCTATTTGTTTCAACCACGAACATATTAAATCTATCTATTTGCTGTAATGTTTTATCTGTCATTTCGTCCACCACTTCTCATATCATTATCATTTTATTATTACCCTAAATTAAAAGAATCAACAATACAACTGAAGACTTCTTCATTTTATGATATCGGCTAGTCACGTGCTAGCCGACAAACAGAAAAGGAAAGTCAAGTACAAATATTGAAGATGTTGTGATGTAACTTGAACGATTAAAAGCTATCTGTTATATAGCCTCACCCCTTTGTTTAATCGCTCCCCTGTTACAAGTAATATCATAGCACAATCTAAAATGTAAGTCGTTTTCCACAAAATTTTTCCGATAAAAGATATTGAAAATGTCCTCATTGTCACTCTTATGTTATATTTCTGTGTAATATATCATCTTTTAGGAGGTGGCTGTCATGAATAGCTGAAAGGCAAAATTTAATAATTACTGCAATTCAACAAAATAAAAATGACCGCTTTAGAATTAGCTACTATTGTAACGTATCCAAACGCACAATTTTAAGAGATATTGATGATTTAGAAAATCATGTGTTAAAATTTATGCGCATTATGGGAAAATGGTGGTTACCAAACTACAACAAGCACAATCTAAAATTGCATTAAACTTATCTGAAACACAATTATCGGCCTTTATTTTTTAGTGCTTAATGAAAGCTCGTCGTACTGACATTACCATATAAAAGCGAAATCAACGCAATTATAAAACAATGTTTAAGTCTTCCACAAACACGCTTAAGAAAAATTGCTTAAACGCATGGACTTTTATATTAAATTTGATGACACACAACATATGACACTCCCAATGCTGTTTTCCGACATTTTAATTTATTGTACAGAACGAAATGTGATGTTAGTAGTATCATAGGGTTGATGATAATATTAAAGCTGAAAACGTTATATTTATTGGCCTTTGTGTAAACATGGACATTGGCATGCAGTCATTTATGACATTGCTCACAGACAAAACTCGTTGAACTCTGAAATTAAAAATATTATAGATATTTCGTATTCATTCGGTAAGACGATTCAAACCAGAGACATATCCATTGATAACTATCATCAATTTTTAAACCCCATCGATTCTTTAAAACAGCAGTATAGATGATTTCTAAATTAGAAAATATCTTGCTGCTGTTCTCTATTTATACACATTGTATTGAATGGCTTTCTGCTCCAGGGTGCCGTCTCAGCCTTGGTCTTCGACTCGCACATTGCTCCTCAGGAGTCTCGCCATTAATACCACGTATTAACATGTAATTTTACTTTGAAATACTTATAAAAACACTTTTGCCCAACTTACACTACCAATAGAAAACTGCTGTTAGAATTCCTCAAAATGATATTTCGCGATATGTTAATGAAATTGTTAAAAAGATAGCTGATAGTGAATCTCGATGAATTCAGACATCATCGTGGCGCAACATCCTATCATCTAAAAATGATGTTAAAAATCACCCTCATATTCATATACTCAATCTGAATTTTCTGCCAGAATAGAAAAATTACTCATAACAGTATTCGAATGATGTGGTTAAACAAGATCAAACACCTTCTTATAAAAACTATTAATCTTTTTAGAGGAACCTAATACTGACGCTAATTGAAACTTTATTTATTCAGTTTCATATCAATAATGTATATCAGTTGATTTCTATCAAATAATTAATAGAAATCAGCTCATTGCTCTGACTTTAATGTCCCGACCTCTTTTATCTACGCATAAATACTCTATTAATGATATAACTGAAAGAAACAAAATTATTTGCTATATGTAATGCAATTGTTGGAAACCTAGGTTTCTTCCAGATTTTAAATAAGTGAAAACTAATATGATGGATAGTATGAGATATGGGACGAAACTCAAACGTATGACTTGCATCAGTCACATGAATAAAATGCAACAAGAACACCGAAACAATACCTCATAGCTATAAAATTAAACTTCTTACCTAATCTCAATTTAAAATATGTCTAAATACGATTTCTCTCAACCATTGAATCCACAATCACAATTAATAAGGAATGCTACAGGCAAAAATTAGGCACTTCAAACATTTTTATTTAGCCCAAGTTCATTTGCTGCTCCACTATATTGCAAATGTTTAGGTAGAAACCCGAGTCATATATCCATATGTATAAATTAAGATGAGAGTATATACATGTTATTGACAACCTATACAACATTTTTGATATACGCAAAACCAGTCTCGAAGCCTTGATGGCATCACTTTAAAATTGAAATAGTCAGAAATGCGCCATCCCAATCGTATGCGAAAGCTTGTGTGATGTCGCTACAAATATCAGATTACTATCGATTTCATAATGACCAACAAAATTGGTCCCATGTGCTGCAACGGGTGAGTGTAAAGAGATAACACCTAGATTTAACTATAAGCAAAACTCATGCCATATCTAAACGTGTATCTTTCATTTTCCATGGTCATATCCTCTTTCCTGTTTAATAAGATTGATTTTGGAGGTACTTCTACATGATAAAACGTATACTAAGTAGTATGAGACAACAAATTACTAATTTGATTCAAATCATTGATACGATTAAATATAATACTTTAATGACAGATTGGAACATTCAACGCATATTTATAAATTTAACCAAATAGTTACTAATGAATTGAATAAGTTCAAAGGCTTTTGAAACATCATATATAATAAACGAAAATCAAGTTTCCTATTATGAAATTATAACACTACTTAATAAACGTCCCTCCGACAAGTCGACTATGGTAACAAAATCTAATATCTTAAATTTTTATCATAGCAGAACTATCTAACGCATTATTTGCAATTAAAAATTTGCCCATTAATCCTATTTTTCATAAAATGTCATTTAAACAAGTTATTTATTAAAAATTCACTTTATTACATAAATTATACAATTAAAAGTTTCTTCAAATTGTAAAGATGCATTAATCGAGTTATAATCATAATGATTAAGATGGTAGATTTAGTCTTATATAACTACATTTACTAAGATTTAAATAGATGAGCACATATGTATAAATTGGGAATATACAGTATGATTCTTACGGTAATATATCACATATATTGATATATTATTTGCACATGGGAGTATGCTGTATATCTATACATCTATCTATAGTTTTACAACGCAATATCATTAAACAAACAACATATTCAGCTTATCATTCTCTTACGTTACAAGTTGTAAATACCATCGCGTTAAACAATAGCCAACGCTAATAAAATATATTGCGTTAAAGTGAGTGATTATTATGTCAAAACGTACTAACAGAAATAGATAGTCAATATCCATATATGACTAAAAATGAGATAGCTAAATTTATACTAAATTCACCTCAAAAAGGTGATTAAAATGAGGTCTCAAGACTTAGCAAGTTTATTAGATATTAGTACATCATCAGTCATTCGATTCAGCAAGAAAATTCACATTGATGGCGGTTTTCACGACTTGAAAATAAATATATCTAAATATGTTCCTAAAGCATCATCAATTTACAATGTTGAATTAATGAATAACGCAAAAGCACAGAATCTTTTTAAGAACTAAACTCCATACACGTACTACACGCCACTTAATCATGCAAATAACGAATTAAAATGATAAAACTATCGATCTAAAAATAGTGCCATTGTTTAAAAACGTTCTGAGACGATTTTTATATATGGTTTTACGCATCTGTGTAGTTACTACTGACTTATACCAAAAGTTATCAAGAATAGGTCTTAATATTCAACTTGTTCAAGAAAACACATATTTTTGCTACATTATTAGCAACTCACAATTGAACGACAGTGTTATTCTTATTACTAACAATGGTACGCAAAGTGAAAATGCAATCAATGGTTAAAGTTATTGATGACTACCATATACCCTATAATTACAATTACTAGTACAAGGATAATCCTGCAGCACAGGCATCAAATATTGTTTTAACTTATGGGAAAACTGATGAAAATGAGATGCATGGAGCAAATAACTTCATTATTTGCTCAAATGTTCACTATTGATATTTTATATTATCGTTATGTTGCATTAAATTATCACTGCATCATTAGATTTTCATAACACAATCTAAAATGGCTTTAGATAACTATCGTAAACATTTATCAAATATTAACTTTAAACATTAACAGTCTTATATAAATTCTTTAATCATGCTATATAATAATTTATGCATCATTTTCAAAGCTTATGTCTTTTATCTTGTATAACATACGCATATGACCAATGATTTGATAAGGCTATTCAATTTCTTATATAAAACAAACGCAGTTGATTAACGGATTCATTCCATATATCAATTGCAGTTTTGTTATTTTAATAATGCTATTTTTATTTTAAAGCCCACAGTAAAAACTAACGATAATATTGCCACTTATGTTTTTCACATCACAACTTCGATTTGCTATATTGAGAAAATGCGCCTACTCATAACATTCTTTGGCTATTTAACTTAATAAGCTAGGCCAAGTTTGTCATAAGATATGTACATTATAATCATACTATTTTTGTTTTTACATTATTTTTATTATATCTAATAAAATAATAAAATCGTTACAACTCGTTAAGAAGATGACACCAATAAGCACTGATATATCTAGTTTCAACATTAAATACCATACCAACCAATACTAATATTAAGAATAAGATTGTTAAATAGTTAGCTACTGCGCCACCAGGCATTTTGAATGGGTGACCTCCAATCTTCTTCAGGGTGTAATTTTTCTAAAACGTAAATGACTGAATAAAATCATAAACCAAGGAATCATACCTGGTAAAATAGACGCACTATAAACGTATACGAAAATACTCTTCGCTCCATCGATATATAAAGGTAAAATTACGTTTAATAAAGCACCAATTAAAATACCAAGAGATACTGCATACAACTAGTGTACAATGGTACACCATTTCTCATGATTTTAGTAAAATATTTTCGGCATTTCACCTTTTATAGAGCAAGTGTATAAACTCATACGACTCGCAGTACCGAAAATACCTGAGTTACATCCTGACATTGCTGCAGTTAATACAACAAAGTTAATTAATCCAGCTGCAAATGTAATACCGATTTTAGCAAATGTTGCAACAAACGGACTTCCAATGTCTCCTAATTGATTCCAAGGATACACTGAAACAATAACAAAAATAGCGCCTAAATAGAAAAATTAAAATTCTCCAGATAACTACCATTCACTGCTTTAACGATATTTTTCTGAGGATCTTTAGTTTCACCTGCCGTAATACCATCGAGTTCCACACCTTGGTATGAACCACTACAATTGATAATGCAGAAGAAGAAACCAACAATACCTATGGCATAAATCCGCTATTTGTCCATAGATTAGAAATACCTACTGCATGGCCACCATTTCCAAAAACCAAAGAAAATAAGACCAAAACCAGCAATAATCATTAAAATAATTGTTACAACTTTAATTAAAGCAAACCAAAATTCAAATTCTCCAAAACGCTTTTACCGAGAATAAATTGCTGCCATTAATAATAAAATAGCAATAACACCAGGAATCCAAGTTGGCAAATTCCCTGGGAACCAAAAACTTCATATATTCTCCTACTGCGATGACCTCACTCATACCAACTACAATCCATTGGAATATATTACTCCATGCCGTCATATAACCCGCTGCAGGATGTATATAATCACTTGCAAATGTTGCAAAACGATCCTGTTGTAGGGTTTAAATAAATCATTTCCCATTGCTCCTCATGATTAAAAATAAAAAGATACCCGCAATTAAACATGCAAGGATAACTGATGGGCCTGTCCATTTAATTGTACTTGTCGCACCCATGAAAAGCCCCACGCCAATCGTACCACCAAGTGCAATCATTTGAATTTGACGGGCACTCAACTCTTTGTAGTTCATTGTCTCCATACTTCTACCCCATCTCTGATTGATACTAAATAACCATACTCTATTGCCGTAATTATACTATAAATTATCGATTTTGGTACATTAATATTTGTCATACCATGCAATCAGTTTACAGAACTACTATAGCAGGCTTTTTGCAACTTTGCAAACAATTATTTTGTGATTTTTTCTAAAATTAAAAAGTTGCTCAAGTACCGTTGAGTCACATACAACTTTCAGCTATTCTTGGTAATTATGATATAATTTTAATAATATTAAAAGGAGTATATCAATGTAAAAACAAATACTGCTACATGTGCTACAAAAATATCGGTACTTTTGCTGTAGCATTTTTCATCATAAATTATATCGGTATGGGAAAAACCTGACATCCTATATTTAGTTGGAAGAACTATTATTGCAACACTTGCTTTCATACTCATTTGTCTTACAGTATTTACTATTATTAATTCTCCAGAGCGCAAGATTAAACTCGGTACGACTTCTACCGATTGCATTAATTATTGGCATCATTTTCGGCGCCATATTTTTAACGGTACAAAATCGGTGTCACTCACTGGGTTAATCATCGGTGTGATTGCTATGTTTATTTGGGAATTGATTGATAAAGGAGGTCGTTCATCATGACAACAGCATTAATTGGTGTAATTGTATTAATCTTACTACACTATTAGCTTTGTGCCAAACCACCGTGCTATGGAAATCACAGCAAAAGAACAAGGAAGTAATGCAACAAGAGCTACAATTATGGTAGGCATAGATATTATCTTAATTGTACTTATCATCGTGACGTTATTATTAAAATATATGTAACTATTTAAAACCACTCCTATCTCATACATAAACATGAACGTTCTACCATTTCACATACATATGGTCGTCCATTTACACGAGGTAAGGTGGTTTTCTCGTTAAAGTTTACCCTTTGTAATAGTAAAAATAGCCAATTGTTGCGAGTATTAAGTAAAATCATTGAACCCAACAACAAAAAGATCTTACTTGCACGCGAAATGGTGTCTGGTTTTGTTAAATATAGGACCAATCACCAAATTTCCAACGCCTAAAAATTACTGGACCAGCTAGAAAAACAATATAATGTAACCCATCATGATACGCCCTATTTCGTAAAGAAACGCGCTACATGTGATCGTAATCAATATCTTTTGCTACATAATCTACATTAGAAAAGTCCTGTGCGCTTGTCATTTTATTCGTATTAACAATAACATCTAATCCAGCTGCAATCGCGGCTGTTGCACCATGTACAGAATCTTCAATAGCCAAAACATTGTGCTGGTATATAATTTTAATTGTTGTCGCAGATAAATATAATTCAGGGTCAGGTTTAACTTGTTCAACATCTTCTACCAACAACTACCTCTATATAATCGTTCAGGGACCTATCTGCTTTTAAAGGTGGCATTATTTCCTTTGCTTACACTACTTGTGGTAATTGCCATAGGAATGTGACGTTGTTTTAAAATGCCATCAATGATTTAATCGTATCAATCATCGGTAATGTTGTACTAGTAAGATGATGTTCTTCATAAAAGTTTATCTTTTATTTTCCGAACCAATCGCTTTAATTAAATGGTCATGCAAATCTGTAGCTGCTCCTCCAATAGAAGAACGATAAAAATCAATGCTCATACATCGGCATTATGCATCTCAAATGTTTATTAATAACATTAAATAAATGTTGTTCCGTATTCATTATTGTTCCATCGAAAATCAAATATAACTGTCTATACATATATTTACTCCTCTATCTCTTTATCAAAAGCTTAACATAGTCCGATGACCACTTCATTCTATTAGTGCAATTATAACTTTTTGACCAATACTTTGCTAAAATAGGCCCCTGTTATATTATGAATGAAACTAAACACTGCGCCTGGTACTGCTGCAATTGGATTTAAAATGCAATGCTGCTAACCGACACAGCTAAACCAGAGTTCTGTGATCCAACTTCAATACTGACTGCTTTTTCGATCTTGTCGATCTAATTTTTAAAAGACGAGCTAAACCAATATCCAATCGTATACCCTAATACGTTATGTAAAATAACCACTAAAAATATTAATAAACTCCTAGTATAAGATTTGGTGCTTACTCACACCTACAACTATTGCTAAAATTAATGAAATAGCAACAACTGATATAATTGGCAAGCTGTAGAAGCTTTTTCAGCAATTTTACGATTAATAATTTGCAAAACAATACCCAAAGCAATTTGGAATTAATACAACTTGAAACAACTGACCACAAATACCCACGAAAGATACCCAAAACTATTCATTTGGTAAATAGATATATTAACGCAGGTGTAACGAATGGCGCTAGCAACGGTGAGACGCGTCGTAATAGAAACAGAAAAGTGCTATGTTAGCTTTGGCTAAATAACTCATTACATTACTTGATGTCCCACCCGGACAACATCCAACAATATTACGCCAACAGCAATATCAGGTGGTAAATGAAAAGACTTTGCATTATAAAATGCTAATGTGGGCATAATAGAATTGTAGACAGACACCAATAATTACTGCTCTAGGTGCTTTTAAAGACCATTTTGAAATCATTAGGTGTAATTGTTAATCCCATACCTAATATAACAATACCAAGTAAATAAGGTACCATTTACTCAATGTCGCAACATGTTGTGAAAATAAATCCAATAACAGACAGCTACTAACATCCATACCAAAACTCTTCGTAGTAAATATACTCAATTTTTGAAACATTGTTAACACATCCTCGTCGATAATATTGAAAAATATTACCATAAGACCAGTAAGGTTACAATTACTTTTCTGAAAAATTAAGATTATTTAGTCATTTTCTTCTTATTGCAAAATATTTTATCACTGATAAACAATTATTTTAAACTTCATTCAAAAAGTCTTAGTGAACAGCAAAACAAAGCGTGGTAAAATCAACTTGAACAAAAATTAAGTCACCTTTATAAACATTAAACGTGCATTTAATGCCATGTATTCTCGGGAGGTCCTCACATGTTAATTGATAAATTGAAACATACATCATCAACATCGCGGTTTAAAATGACCGTACTACTAGATTAAGTAAGTTATGCAAAAAGTGTACAAATTTTGTGATGCGTTGCAATTCTCAATAAAGAAACAGTTTAATCAGTATGTATTAGAAATTAGCTACCAAAGCAACAACTCCATACTTCATTTCATTTTGTAAGTTTTCACCAGTATAGTATTTTCCAAGTACTTTCACCAAAGAAAATAAATGAATTACTTGATTCTGATAATTTATATCAATCTGCAAAAGCGTTTCGATATCAATATTGATGGCTGCAAAGATGCTTTCATTAAAGACAAAGTCATCGATATTATGAATATGTTCCAAAATCACACTGATATCACTTTATACGTTGAATAGTCTCATGCACACATATTATATGTACGCCAGAAATATTTGCTAAATTGTTACATACGATTGCAACTAGAAATATCGACATTCTATCTGCCAAATTATGTATCGTCATCTATGAGCAAAGCTCGTATATATAATAAAGACACATCTATACGATATTTCATCATTTACAATGATTGGTATAGTGATGTCTTTTTGTATTATTTATCTTCGGACGATCGATCCTCAACCATTTGTTCAAATGCTTCATTTCGAACTTGTGGTACTCAGTCATACCTACTACAACTTGGATACTCTACCACCTTTACTAATCCGTGTGCCATTTGTTGATGCGTGAAATATTCCAGTATTCTGCAACTTTACTTTTCATCATAAAACAGTTAAGCGTAATCTTGTTGTACAGTTAGTAACATCTTTGATATTTTCTTTGCCGCCTAAAACCGTCGAGGTATATAGCAGCTTTGTCTTCGTATTCATTACTAGTTGAAGCATCGTAGAATCTACGCTATCACCTTTTTATTTTTGTAATCTTGCTTAGAAAATAATTTAACTTCCTTTCGTTTTCTTACGTCCAGGTAATGGAATATCAAATTTCAAAAATTAAGAATCTGAATAAGAAGAAGTAAATCGCTGCCAAATATCAGACCGATAATAACTTGTGCAACATAAGCACCTCAATGTTCTTTTACCTAATGGCAACTAGTTTGTTGGAAATAAAGTTCAACAAGCCACCACCCATGTTACCTACACCAAATGCGTACATTAAAGTATCCATTGATGCTGCTAAAAGCTGCAAAACAAATAAGTATGGTGATGAATAAGAATGTAAACTCTAATGGCTCAGTAATAATCTTACAACGACTGCGTTAATGTGGTAGGAATAAGTAGTGCCGCCACCTTTTTACGATTTTCTTTAGGTGTCGTAGCATACATTGCTAAAGCAATACCTAAACATCCAAATACTTTCCCATTTCCTTTGTAGCTTATAAAGCCATAAGGGAATTGCTTCCTTTTAATGGCTTAGTACCTTTTAGCAAACTCATTTTAAATGTTGTAACCATTCAGCTTTCAAGCCGTGATTGACTACTACTGGTCCAACTTCAATTGGTATAAATAAAGTGATGTAATCCTGTTGGTATTAATACACGTTCTAAGAAGTGATACAACCATACACCGATATAGCCTGAAGAATACGAAAGTGTTGCATTGAACCAAGCACAGTTGGCCAAATAACACAAGTAATTGCTAAATGGTAACATCACAAAAATGAAATCGTAACTACGAAATGTTAAACCTTTGGAATACACCAACCATTTCGGTAATCGTTTACTAGATCTATTGTGAATCCAAGTATACTAGTTGAAATAATAATACCACCTAGAATATTCGTATCCAATGGGCAATACCTGCAATTGATTTTGAAACCAGGTACATTTTCAACGCCTTTTCTAAATTAGCGCTAAACGTATGTACATTGTGTTAAAATGGCATTTATAAATGTATTAAACATTAGTAACCCATCACTGCAAGTGCTGCATGACCTGGTGCTTTTTAGCTAAAGAAAGTGGCAGACCCACAACAAATACAACTTCCATATGCGTAAAAATAACCCAGCCACCAGATTCTATTACTGACCAAAATTTAAAACCAAAACGTATGTCGATCTGCTAAACTCCCCCATGATTGTAGGAGATTTTTAAATAATGTCGCAAAAGCCAAGCACCATCCCAAAGAAAAGCGAACATTAATCCGGTACAATCATTGCACTACTGAAACGCTTTATCGCATTCATCTTCTATTCCTCCATATCTCTCTCCTAACAATACATCTAATTAGATTCATTTATAAATAGATGTCTTACTATTTAAATATATTATATAGTAAAACGCTTACACACTCCACAACGACATTGACGTATTTTTGGAAAGTATTTTGTATAATCAGATTATCTTTTTCATATAGTGAAAATCACGACCTTATATATGACATCGTTAGAGAACAGAATATCGTTTTCAAACGCATAATCAAAACCTATATCAATACACAAATATATATATAATATCATACAAGATTTTAATGTAATAACGATCTATTACATATTTATTTTCAAGGAGGTTGAATATGTTTTTAGATGAACACATTAATCGAAACTTTGATAAACTTAATGATAATGATTTACATATCGCTCACTTTATCAATACATATATAGATGAATGTAAAAATATGAAAATACAAGATTTAGCGCACACACATGCCTCGAATGCAACCATTCACAGATTTACACGCAAATTAGGTTTTGATTTGGTTATAGTGATTTTAAATCGTACTTTTAAATTTGAAAGTATAAGACACACCATCATTCTCTGAATCTCTATCGATAGTTTCAAACAAGAAATCGATAGTACATTCAGTTATTTAGAACGCGTTGATTACCAGCTTCTACTATGCATACAGCTTCAACAATATATTTGTATGGTACAGGGCGTGCACAGTTAAACGTTGCTTCAGAGGCACAGCGTGCATATTGTTAACGTTACATAATCATGTCATTGTACTTCATGATGAACATGAACTTAAAAATGATTTTGAACAAGAGGAACCTAATGATTTATTCTTTATTATTTCATTATCAGGTGAAAACACATGAATTATTAGAAGTAACAAACTTGTTTCAACTTAGACAAAATACTTTATTTCTGTTACTGACAATGAAAGATAATACCTTTGCTCAAAAAGCAAATTACAACGTCTATGTATCCAGTAATACATTCTACTTAACTGATGGTACAGACTATTCTAGCTTCATCAGTCTATCATATCTCTTTGAAACACTTGTAAGCAAAATATAATGAGTATTTACTGCACAATGATATTTTCAATATAGGAAGTTATGATTTAATGGCCTTGAGCCCATCATGAACTTCCTTTTATCATTTTATTGTTGTGTTGATGTTTGATAACGTGGTACATCTTATCAAACATCAATTCGAAACCATGCACCATAGGCATCATGATATTCTTTTTTCTTTGCTTTGTATTCAAATTAGTAACCGTCTTTTCTTTTTCAACTAATGAACGATAATAAAATAGCATTTGGGTGCCACCTGTTTCACGTTCATTCTACCTCAATGACATCTTGTGTTTCACTTAGTCCAGGCATACTCGATAGTCATCTAACGTATTCATCCATAACTCAAAGATTCATAAATGCCTTCAATCACATTTACTTTGCCATTACGTTGTCGATCTCACAATACGATATTTACCGCCTTCTTTAACGTCCGCTTCAACTTTATTCGTTCTGGCTGATGTCATAAAACCATTGTTTCAACAAATCTTTCTTTGTCCAAGCTTTCTGTATACTAACCTGGAGAAAAATTTATAAAGTTTTCAATTTCAACTTCGACATGTTCATTCTCTACATTAAATTTTGCACACTGTTGTCCAATCTAATTCTCGCTCTTACTTTTACTTTTAACGCATTTTTGCTCAGTTCCAAAACATAGACGTATCATCATTTTAAAAAGATTAGCGTTATACGGTGAGTACAACACGACCTGTTAATATAATCAAGCAAACTACTTGGCTACATCGATATATTGTTAAGCATTAATGTTTCATTTCTTGACTAGTGTTCTTTTTAGCTTTTGGAAAAATTAAATAAAATCGCAATAAGTCCGCATACACCTACTAATCATAGGATAAATGCTGTATGGGAATAACATTAACGGTGAAATACAGCTACACCAGCCGCTGAAATGACTTGCGGGCTATATGCGTAATAAACCTTTGGAAGCAGCCTCCAAATATATCAAGAATACTTGCTGATTTCCTTGAATCTACATCACATTCATCTGCAATATTTTTAGCTAAAGGACCTGACATAATAATAGAGATGTGTTGTTTGCCGGCAATATCTGCGACACTTACCAAACTAGCAGTCCTAATTCTGCGCCACGCTTTGATTTTCACTTTTAGAGCGAACAAATTGCAACAACCATTCAATACCACCTATTGTGTTGAATAATACCGACTAAACCACCAATTAGCAACGCAATCATAGCAATATCTTCCATGCTTATAATACCTTTTGGACACTGCATCTAGTAGCCCCATCCGAAACTGAATGAACCATCTATGAGACCAAATGATTCCGGCTAATAATGTTCCACTAATCAATACGATAATGACATTTACACCTAACAATGCTAATACCAATACTAAAATATACGGTACAATCCTTTAATTAGATTATAATCATAGTTTTTAGCATGATTTAAAGAATGCCATTCGTTAAGAAATACAGAATAATAATCGTTAAAAATAGCACCTGGCAAATACAATTTTAAAGTTTACTCTGAATTTATATTCTTTCATTTTCGTATGTTGTGTTCTAACCGCAATTGTTGTATCTGAAATCATTGATAGATTATCGCCGAACATTGCACCTCCAACAACTGTAGCTATTGCTAGCGCAGTTGGTACATCTGTCGCTTGTGCAAACTGCAAACCAACAGGTGCTATTGCAGCAACAGTCCCTACTGACGTCCCCATAGATATAGAAACAAACATACAAATCACAAACAATCCTGCAGTAATTAAATTTTCTGGGATTAATGATAGTCCTAAATTAACTGTCGACTTTACGCCACCCATTTTTCAGCTGTATTTTGGAAAATGCACTGCTAAAATAAAAATCATATCATATAGTGGGACGTTTGAATGGCTCTGCACCTTTCGTGAAGACCTCAACTTTTTAGCAAAATGATTCTTTTCGATTCATTAATAACGCCACAATTACTGTTATCGTAATTGCAACATTTAATGGCATTGAAGCAAAATCACCTGTGATAATACTCTACGCCTAAAACAACGCCACAAATAATAACAAGGGAATAATGCCCAAGCATTGCTCTTTTATGTACTTCATCCTTTTACCTCGCTTTCCACTAGAAAATACCCTCTTTCTACAAACGATGAAGAAAAGAGGTTTTCTATGTGCTTTTACCTGCTTATCTTCAAACCATTACGGTTACTGAATTGGCACATTCGATGTTGCTGAGGCTTCATAGCCAGTCCCTCCACCTCTAGATAAGTGATGCTTATTTACGTTTACGTTACAAGACAATCCTTAGTACGTCAATCATAAATTAATCAGAGTCGCATAATATTTTTCAAAAATCATCTACACTGTAATAATAATCAAAAACAATAATGCTAATAACAAGTAAAAGCCACCATTTAAGCATTAATGCAATAAAAATGAACACGATAGATACACTTACTAATATTAATGATATGACCTTTTAAATTGCGCTTTGTTCAGAAATAACTTTCAACTGTTTGTTTGATGGACGCGTATTTTTAGTACTGATTCCCAGTCTATATTTTCAACATTTGAACCAATACGATACTTATTGCAAATATAATAATTGGTAAAGCCCATCATAGCTCCCTATAGTTAATGTATAAACATTACAAATCCAAATGTAAAGTAAACTCCTGTGACAAAGTGATAGTGCGTCTGCAGACGTATTTGTTAAACTTTAATGATGTATGCTTTTTACCGTTTTGATGTGCGTTTACACATATCTGAAACGATCGCAACTGCTACAAACAATGTGACATACTATATATAACGTAATTTTTGTTCAGGAAAAACAGTCGCTATTCCAAAAGCTAATGCTAAAATCAAAAATAATATAGCTCTAGATACTATTAATGCCATATAATAACACCCCCTTTGTTTTAGCCATCGAGTTTGCAAATTTACGTTTATATCAGCGTTTCTGCTGATCAGTACTCTCTACGGGTAGCGTTTCTATGTAATTTACATCATCTTAACATATATAAATACTTCGCTATTTAATTGAAAAACATATCCTATTATTCTTTTGTCCGTTCTGACGTTTTAATATCTAGCCTTAGGCATTTCACTTGTTAGTCAATGAATTTAACTTTCTTCCACTAACCGTCCCTAAACCCAATCCCGCAACATAATCGTTGTTGTCCTGATACCTCATTAAGAAAGTTTATTCTGCTTAAACCTTATAATCCACACCCTGAGCAAACGCTCCTTATGACAGAGTATTAAAATAAGCCGATAAAGATACACACCTTTACCGACTATTTAAAAATACACTTCACCAATTCATTTTTAATTTAATGGATTGAAGCACTAAATAATATTATGTTGTTCACCAAAAGTCATACAAACCTAATTCTATTTGCACTCCACTGCCAACACCGAACACTTGTCCGGTTGTATAACTGATTCTTCTGACGCTAATAGCACATAGTTCCACATAACTCAACAGGTTGACGCTGCACGACCTAAAGGTGTGACCAAATGTTGATTTTTACTTGAGGTTGCTCACCAGAAATTTGTAATGGTGACCAGAATGGACCAGGGCGCTACACAGTTCACTCTAATTCCTTTTTGGTCCCAATTTTCTGAAAAACTTTTAGTTAATGAAATAATTGCTGCTTTTGAAGCGGCATAATCATGAAGAATTGGACTAGGATTATAACCTTTGTACAGATGATGTCGTTGTAATTGACGCACCCGGTTTTAAATATTCCAATGCTTTTTGAACGTCCAAAATAGCGGATAGACATTCGTTTCAAAATGTTTCTGTAAATGCCCTCAGTTGTAAATCCATGAATATCATCATGATACTGTTGATGTCCAGCAACTAAAGTAACATTATCTAAGCCACCTAATTGTTGATATGCTTGTCTCAACAGCATCACAGTTGAACTGCTCATCTCTTATATCACCAGGAATTAACACTGCCTTTGACCACTTTTCTTCAATTACTTGGCGTACTTCTTGGCATCTTGTTCTTCACTCGGAAGATAGTTAATCGCTACATCTGCACCTTCTTTTAGCATACGCAATTGCTGCTGCACGCCCTATTGCTGAGTCACCACCTGTGACTAACATTTTATAGCCTTGTAAGCGTTGATGACCTTGGTAAGACGTTTCGCCACAATCAGGTGCTGGCGTCATTTCAGATTGTAAACCCGGGTACTCTTGTTCTTGTCTTTTCATATTCCGTTGTTTTAAATTTTGTTCTATGATCTTGAGTTGCCATAACATCTCCTTATTCGCTTAATGGTTATTATTTACCCAATCTTCCTAGGAACTTAACTGCAGATTACACTAAAAATTACTTTCTTTTATAAAAACAAGCTCGAATTACTCATGCAACAGTCTCTTTTACAAATTCAACAAAAATACTCAGGTACTTTTTCCAGAATCCTTTTCATCCGGTTTATATTGAGGGTGATGTAAATCATATTCACTATGAGAACCAATTAACGCAAATACACTTTCAGAAAATGTTGACTATAACCTGAAAAATCTTCTCCAATCGTAGCGGTTGTTCCATCATTTCCACCTTATATCCAATATGTTGGGCTACTGCAATTGCTTTATGCGTCAATGCCTCATCATTCATCACAGCGCCAGTGTAAATGTGTATAATTTAAATTAATTTTCATATTATGTGCTTGAGCCAATCCGTCCGCAATATCATGTAATCGTGTTTCTACAAGCTACCGTACCATTGCGATCAAACTACGCACTGTGCCTTGTACATACGCACGATCAGCAATGACATTCCAAGTATTACCACATGATATTTGTCCAATTGTTACTACCGCTTCATCAAACGCAGATAGATTTCTACTAACTATGGATTGAATACTATTAATCAATTGCGCCAACACAATAACTGGATCGTTGCATTGTTCTGGCTTTGCAGCATGACCACCCACGCCTTTAATATGAAACTCAAAGCGATCTACTGCTGATGTAATTGCCCTGTTTTGATTGCAAAATGTACCCACTCGAAAACGCGATGGGTCATTATGAAAAACCCAATACTGCTTGTAGCATCTTTTTAATGCATCTGTTTCAATAATTTTAAAAAGCGCCATGTCCTAGTTCTTCTGCTGGTTGAAAATGAATTTAACACGCCCAAAGAGTGCCCCTCAATTTTCTTTTTAATTTTACAGCCGTAGCCAAAATACTTCAGCCATGTGAATATCAGCGACCGCACGCACTGCATAACACCTTCATTTTCAGATTTAAAATCCTGTTCAACAAGCTCTTGAATCGGTAAAGCATCAATGTCAGCCCGAACAGCTATACAACTCAGACCTTGTCCCACTTCAGCAACCAGCCCAGTCATAAGCGGTAAGTCTAATATTCTAATATGATGTTCTGTTAAAATATCTTTTTAATTTTTGTGTTGTCTTAAATTTTTATCGGATAGTTCTGAAATTGATGAAAATACCTTCTCCAGGTAACAGCTCGATCTTTTAATCCCATCGGTCATTTCCCCTTCCTTAAGTCAATGATATGTTGTCTACCCTACGACGATCATCTTTTGGACTATTAAACGATGATTTCACAACAATGTACTCTTGTTAATTGCTTTCGTTAATGATAGACAGTTGTTTAATAATATCGTAACACTGTTGTCAAACTATTCTAACTTTTATAATTAAGAACCCATATAAAACGTATTCTCGGATAAACTTGTTTTTATTAAACGACAAAAAGCTCTAAACATTAGTTTAAACCAATGCTTTAGAGCTTTCTAATTATTTTTATGCTTTAAAAAGATAATGTGTTATCTACGATGACCTTACCGTCTTTAATAACTTTTTCTGCGTGATTGATACCAAAATGATATGGAATATATTCATGATTTGGTGCATCCCAAATTACTAAATTAGCCTTATCACCTGTGTTAATTGTACCCGCGTTAATGTCTATTGCTTTAGCAGCATTGACCGTGACAGCATTCCAAACTTCATTAGGTGATAGCTTTAATTTCACGCCGCAATCGCCATAACAAGTTGTGTTGTTTCAGACACTACTACCAGGGTTATAATCAGTTGCCAATGCAATCGCACCGTTATTGTCTCAGCATGCCCTTGCATCTGCATAATCTTCTTTACCTAAATAGAACGTCGTTGCAGGTAAGAGGACAGCTACAGTATCACTATTTCGCAACTTTTCTTTTCCTTTATCACTCAGAAGCTACTAAGTGGTCTGCTGATATTGCTTGTTCATCAATTGCTAATTCCAGTCCGCCTAATCTGATCAATTCTCATCCGCATGTATTTTCACTTTAAAACCTGCTTCTTTGGCTTTTTGCATATAATGTTGCGATTGTTCTATTGTAAATACACCTGTTTCACAGAAAATATCCGCAAAGTCTGCATATTGTTTTACTTCCGGAAGTAACGCAATCATTTCTTCTAAAAATGCCTCATTTGAACTTGCCTCTTTAGGTACAGCATGAGGCCCTAGGAAAGTATGTTTCATGTCTAAACTCATATTTCTGCAGCCAAAACGATTAGACACTTTCAATTGTCTTCAGTTCATTTTCTTCTATCTAATCCATAACCACTCTTACTTTCAACTGCAAGCACGCCGTGTTTAATCATAGTAAGCAAAACTCATGCTCTGCTTTTTTAAACAAGTCATCTTCGGATGTTTCTCTTAGTAGCATTAACTGGTAGATAATATGCCACCACCCATTTTCTAATATTTCAGGTAAAGACTTACCTTGACGTTTTAATGACATCTCATGTTCCTCGAGATCCACCAAATGTTAAATGGGTATGAGCATCTACTAATGCCGGAGAAACTACTTTTCCACTAGCATCTATCGTCTCAGTCGCATCATAGTCATCTGTATGTTGTCCAGCATATACAATTTTGCCATCTTTAATGACAACTGTACCATTTTTCACAACATTTAATCTCATCTAATTCTTACCTTCAAAAGGTTTATCTGTTGATTTCGGTAAAATTAATTCTGCTATGTGATTAATTATTAAATCATTCATTATTTATCACCTGCTTTATCAATCATTGAATATGAATACCTTTTTCTCAGCTGTTTGAATAGCGATGTCATAGCCAGCATCAACATGTCAGGGCAACACCCATACCTGGACCAGTCGTCACATACACGTTCCAATCTTCTTTCAGCACGCGCTCGATCCATCTGCTCACAACAACCATACCCGCATGAAGTGAGATATCCCATGCCAACACCGCCACCGTGATGGAATGAAATCCATGAACCACCTGCAGCTGTGTTAATGAGTGCATTCACTACAGCTCAATCACCAACCGCGTCACTGCCATCTTTCATACTTTCTGTTTCACGGTTAGGACTAGCAACTGAACCAGCATCTAAATGGTCTCGTCCAATAACAATTGGTAGCTGAAATTTCACCGTCACGTACAAGACGATTTAAAGCTAAGCCCATTTTCGCTCTTTTTCTCCATAGCCTAACCAAGCAATACGTGATGGTAGTCCTTGATATGAAATTTTTCTTCAGCTAAATCAAGCCATCTTAATAACTTTTTCATTTTCTGGGGAAAAGTTTGCGCATTTCTTCATCCGCACGCTCGATATCTTTTGGATCACCACTCAACGCAGCAAAGCGGAATGGCCCTTACCTTCACAGAATAATGGTCTGAAATGTAAGCTGGTACAAAGCCTGGGAAGTCATGAGCATTTTTCACCCGTTATTGAAGGCTACTGACGAATATTGTTACCATAATCAAAATGCTACAGCGCCACGTTTTTTGGAATTCAAGCATTAATTCAACATGCTTTGCCATTGAAGCTTGTGACAGTTCAACATATATTTTTCATCTTTTTCACGCAATACTTTCGCTTCTTCTTACAGAGTATCCTTTGTGGCACATATCCATTTTGAGTGATCATGTGCACTTGTTTGATCAGTAATAATGTCAATTTTAAACTCCTTTTCTAGAATCGCTTGATGGATGTCTCACAGCATTTCCAACCAACCCGATTGATAATCTTTCTCCACGTTCTTTCGCCTTCTGCTAATTTTAATGCTTCATCTAAATCAGCTGTTTTTAACATCACAGTATTTCGTATCAATTCGCTTATCAACACGTGTTTCATCAACATCCACGCAAATTGCTACCCCATGATCTCATAGTAATTAGCACGGTTGCGCACCACCCATACCACCTAAACCTGCTGTCAGGTGTAACAGTGCCTAGCTAAATCTCCATTAAAGTGTTGATTACCTAGCTCGGCAAATGTCTCATAAGTACCTTGCACAATACCTTGAGAACCAATATATATCCAACTACCGGCTGTCATCTGTCCATCATGATTAAACCTTTTTATCTAATTCATTAAACGATCCCAGTTTGCCCATTCAGGCACTAATACTGAATTTGAAATTAATACACGTGGCGCTTCTTCATGTGTTTTAAATACAGCAACTGGCTTTCCTGATTGTACTAACATTGTCTCATCTGATTCTAATTCTCGTAACGTTTTTCTATTGCTTCAAAAGCTTCCCAATTACGTGCTGCTTTTCCAATACCACCATAAACAACTAAATCTTCTGGTCTTTCAGCAACTTCTGGGTCTAAATTGTTGTATAACATTCTAAGTACTGCTTCTTGTTCCCAACCTTTACACTCAATACTCAAACCTTTTTGCTTGAATTTTTCTCATAAAAATTCGCTCCTGTTCTTTTTAAGAAGTTAATTCCACTAAATTTAAAAACGCTTACATTATTATCTTCAATATTCATTATAGTATGTTAAAATATAGCCAACAACATATATATAAACTAATTATCCATAGCTTGAACCTATAAATAAAAGGAGCAAAACACATGAAAATTATTCAGTTAGAATACTTTGGCTATCGTGAAATATAATAGTTTTACTAAAGCTGCACAATTTTACATATTAGCCAGCCATCTTTAACTGCTACGATTATGGAAGTAGATTTGAAGGACGACTTATTTACACGTTCAACAAAAAGACATCAAGATTACCGAAAAAGGAATAGCAGTTTTTATCGTTATGTGAGCGAATTAGTTCAACAATATCGATCCACGATGGAAAATGACGATTTAAGCGTTACATCAGGAACCAAGGATAAAAATTGGGACTCTTGAATCTACGAATCAATGGATTGCGAATTTAATTCAAAAGCACCATATCCTGACTACCCCTGAACAGCAATATCGTTTATAAGGAAATACATGACAAACATCAATCTATAGAGCAATTACTGAATTTTTAATATTCATTTTAGCTATAACAAATGAAAAATAACCCACGAAGATATACATCCATTCCTTTATATGAGGAATCTTACATTTTTATTAGCACCCAAGGAAAACATTTAAAATCAAAATTAGGGTAGATGCTAGAAAATTTGCCACCATATTACTACAACAAAAATTCTCATGCGCAAACACTTAGATGACTATTTTAATAGAAGAAATATTCGTCCAAATGTCGTTGTAGAAACAGACTCGATCTCGAATCAGCAGTTGGATTTGTTCATCTCGGCTTAGGTTACGCTATCATTCCGAGATTTTATTACCAATCATTTCACACGTCTAATTTAGAATATAAAAAATTCGTCCAAACTTAGGCCGAAAAATTTATATCAATTACCATAAAAACGCAAACACCTGAACAAGTACATACATTCGTACAACAATGCCAAGATTATTTATATGGACTTTAGAGGCTCTTTAACTTAAGTTATTAGTGCCTCTTCATGCAGTTGCGTAGTCAACTGCATACCTTTCGCCTTTAACTTAAGTTATTAGAGACTCTCATGCAGTTGCTCAGTCAACTGTATACCTTTTGCCTTTAACTTAAGTAATTAGAGCTCTTATGCATGTTGCGTAGTCAACTGTATACCTTTCTCGCCTTTAACCTAAGTTATTAGAGCCCCTCATGCAGTTGCGTAGTCAACTGTATACCTTTTGCCTTTAACTTAAGTAATTAGAGCCTCTTGCATGCAGTTGCTCAGTCAACTGTATACCTTTTGCTCTTTAACTTATGTAATTAGAGCTTCTTATGCAGTTGCGCACAATCTGTATACCTTTGCCTTTTAACTTAAGTTATTAGAGCCCTCTTATGCAGTTGCGCATCATCGTATAAAAATTAATGACGTCATTTCAAAAATCGATACAAAAATAATTTATTATAAAAATTCTAAGAAAGAAGTGAAGCAGATGTTAAAATCTATTAATCATATATGCTTTTCAGTCAGAAATTTAAACGATTCAATACATTTTTATAGAGATATTTTACTTGGGAAATTGCTGTTTACTGGTAAAAACTGCTTATTTTGAGCTTGCAGGCCTATGGATTGCTTTTAAATGAAGAAAAAGATATACCACGTAATGAAATTCACTTTTCATATACACATATAGCTTTCACTATAGATGACAGCGAATTTAAATATTGGCACTCAGAGATTAAAAAGATAATAACGTGAATATTTTAGAAGGAAGAGTTAGAGATATTAGAGATAGACAATCAATTTACTTTTACCGACCCTGATGGTCAGTAAGCTAGAATTACATACTGGCACACTTGAGGACAGATTAAATTATTATAAAGAGGCTAAACCACATAATGACATTTTACAAATAAGGCGTCATTATAAAAGGCCTCTTGAACTCCGTTAAAATTTTAATTAATGATTATATAATAAGAGAACTTTTTCAAACAATACAGTTGTTATTTTTGCTATTTCAACAAACATAATAAGTAAAGATGACTACAACTTAAGAGTCATCTTACTGCAATTATTTTTCAAATATATCAACGTTAATATAACTTCTATTAAGAACACTCACATCTCCGCCCTGCAATGCAAATCTCGTCACATATAAATATTTTTAATTATTTTTAAAAATGATGCACTAAATTAGCAACGAGCTTAGCAGTTCTATTGTCAGCGTCATATGTTGATTCATCTCAGCAATACTAACTGAAGACACCTTATCACTTGAATAATACGTTTTGCTAATTCAAGAACAGTATGTGATACAAACCTAACACTGCCGGCGCACTTACCCCAGGCGCAAACGCACTATCAATGACATCCATACAAATCGTAAAACATAATGATATCATGTTCATGTACAAAACGTTCAATCATATCTTTAATTGTTGGTGATACGTGACTCAATAATTCATCTGCAAAAGACATAATCAATCTTTTTCTTTAGCATAATCAACAAACTTTGCGTATTACCACCTTGAGCAATACCAAGCACTAAATAATCTGTGTTTTCATCTTCTTCTAAAATTTGTCTAAAAGCTCGTTCCAGATGTAGATTGTTGTTCAGCACGTGTATCAAAATGCGCATCAACATTTATCACACCAATAGATTGTGTTGGATAGACTTTACGTGTTGCTAAATATTGAGCTATACGCAATACCATGTCCACCACCTAATAAAAATGTTTGTCTATGATTAGCAATTGACTTCGCTGCAAGCATAGCAAAATTCTTTTTGAGTATCAATTAATTCCTCACGATCATGATAAACATTTCCGTAATCGACTAAAAATTTCACATTGATTCAAATCCGGCAAACCTGCAAATGCTTGTTTAATCGCATCTGGTCCTTCTTTTTGCACCAATGCGCCCCTTGTTTGAAAGCAACACCTTTGTCAACAGCATAGCCTAATATACCGACCCCTGATGGCATACTACTCTTTTCCAGCTTAGACAAATCTTCAAATGTTACTGTTTGAAAATGTCTCAAATTTTTCGGGTCTGTTTCACTATCTAACCTTCCAGTCCATAAATTTGGTTCACCTTGCTTGTACACAGCATTTCTCTTATTTATGTGGCTTTATTAACAATTAAAGTATAACGTATAGGAAATTTTGAATTCAATTCATAGTTAAATCCGTATCTTAAAAATACTTTATCTACATTACTTTTACCCCTATTTTCTATGTAATAACGAATACTTAGCTGATTTTATGTTAATAAAATACGTCAAGACTATTACATTTTCATTAATATTGACATAGACAATTTATCTCTCGGCTTGTAATATGTATAATTGTTACTAAAAGATATTTTTGCTTGTTACCTAATGGAGGTTACATATAATGAAGAACAATAAAATTTCTGGTTTTCAATGGGCAATGACGATTTTCGTCTTCTTTGTCATTACAATGGCGTTATTCATTATGCTCAGAGATTTCCAGTCTATAATTGAGGTCAAAACACTTTATATTTGAAGTTACGTATCTAGCACCATTAATTGCTGCAATCATTTGTATACTCGTTTTCAAATATAAAAAGGTCCAACTTGCAGGTTTAAAAATTCTCAATCAGCCTGAAAGTAATTGAACGTCTATTGCTAGCTTTAATTTTACCTTTAATTATTCTAATTATTGGTATGTACAGCTTTTAATACATTTGCAGATAGCTTTATTTTTATTACAATCAACAGGCTTATCAGTCACCTATTACACACATTCTGATTGGACATATTCTGGATGGCGTTCGTAGTAGAATTCGGATTCCGTTCATACTTACAAAATATTGCTGAAAACGAAAAATGAACACGTTCTTTTGCAAGTATTGTTGTTGGTTTTGATGTATTCAGTTTTCTCAGCAAATACAACTTATGGTCACAGAATTTGCTGCTTATAACTTCCTTTATACATTCTCATTCTCTATGATTCTTGGTGAATTAATTAGAGCGACTAAAGGACGTACAATTTATATTGCAACGACATTCCATGCTTCAATGACATTCGGACTTATTTTCTTGTTTAGTGAAGAAATCGTGATCTATTTTCAATCAAAGTCATCGCCATTTCAACAGCAATCGTTGCAGTAGGATACATTGGTTTAAGCTTTAATTATCCGAGGTATTGCACATTTAACAACAAGACGAAACCCTTGAAGAACTTGAGCCTAATAATTATTTAGACCATGTCAATGACTGATGAAGAAACTAATCATACTGAGGCTGAAAAATCTTCTTCAAATATTAAAAATGCTGAAAACAGTGTAGCTACTGCATCAACGGTCGGTGTTGCTAAAAATGATACTGAAAAATACAGTGGCTGACGAACCAGCATCTCATGAAGGTACTGAAAAACAGAACCTCAACATCACATAGGTAATCAAACTGAATCTAATCATGATGAAGATCATGACATCACTTCGAGTCAGTAGAATCAGCAGAATCAGTTAAAACAAGCACCACAAAGTGACGATTTAACAAACGATTCAAATGAAGATGAAATAGAGCAATCATTAAAAAGAACCTGCGACTTATAAAAGAAGACAGACGTTCATCAGTTGTAATTGATGCAGAAAAACATATCGAAAACCTGAAGAACAATCTTCAGATAAAAACAATATAACAAAGCGCTTGTTAGTACCTCTTAAAAGATGATGCTAGTAAAGCGCTTTTTCTATACTATATACTATTTTTCTAAAAATTTTTAACACCCTCTTGAGTGCCCTAGCAATAACTCGATCTGCCATATCTAAGAAGTATCCTGTCTCAAACACACCCTGTCAGATGAATTAAATACTCATGGAACTTATATGGGTCAATCCTTTTTGGTAACTTTCATAAATCTAAAAATATAATTGCCATTATCAGTTATAAATGCGACATCTTCGCTTTACACGACGTTCTACTTTTTATATCAGCGTATGATTCAATTTTTACGCAATATGTGATACCAGTTAAATTTATCCACCTCTACTGGTAACTTAAAACGTCTCACCTAAGTATTGAACTATTTTCGTTTCATCGACAACCACAACAAAACGCGATGCCATTTCATCTATAACTCTCTCTGAACAGCGCACCACTGCCACCTTTAATTATATTTAAAGATGGATCTACTTCATCAGCACCATCAATTGCTAAGTCGATATGATCAACATCATTGATTTTCCATATTTTAATACCTAATTCTTTTGCTCAAAAATGCACTTTTATTAGAAGTGCATAGCACCTGTAATATTGTAACCACGTTCTTTAATTAGTTGCGCCATTTGAGGTAAGAGTAATTCCATTGTACTTCCTGTACCAATTCCCAGCGTCATGTCACCATTGATTTGACTTAAAAACATCATTTAATGTCATTAACTTGAGTGCTTTTGAGATCTTTCTCATGAAGGTAGCCTCCCATATTTATGTAATCTATTCAATTCATATTTCATATGACTCGTATAAATTAACATACCCTTTATTTCTAACATTTTTAAATATATCAATCAGAATTTACAATTCTAAAAATGTTTTTATAGTACAATATATTTTTAAATAATACTCGTTATGAGAATGATATGATATCAATTCACGCACTCTGACAGGAAAAATCCAAGATTTGCCTTATAGCTCGAAAAGACCGATGCGCTCTGCTTTAGATAAAACTCAAGATTTCACAAACAACATGGTTATCTTCAACTGGTTTCACTGGTGATGAACAGGCTTATAGCATCATGGTGGGACCACATAAAGCAGTTTTGGGTTTAGTAAGCATAATTATGCACTGTATCAAGATGATTCTACCTACACCACCTACTCATGATGTTTGGAGAGAATTTAACATTTGATTATTTAGACGAATCTGATGTCTACTTTTGGTAATCAATATCGTTTAGGTGAAGCGTTAATTGAGGTTTCTGGAATTAGAGAACCATGCTGGAAAAATTCAAGCAAAATATAATATTCCTGATTTAGTGAAGTGCATGTTCTACATCTGGTAAAACAGGTTTCTATTTCCGGGTATTAAAAACAAGGCTATGTATCTCCAAACGATCAGCTTTACTTAATACAAGAAGCACCAATCGAACATCGTTTATCTGTACAACAGCTTAATGACCTTTATTATAATGATAGACAAAATCAAGATATGTTACTGATATGCACTAAAACAATCCATTTCTGTCACCAACAAGACGCGATAAACTTCAAAAATGTATAACAGAACATTGAAATAATTACCTTTCATTATAAGTGTTAAATGAACTTTTTCAAACAAAAGGAATCAACTTACACATCGTTTGTATAATAGTCTTATCTATAACCACTGATGCTATTGATTCCTTTTTATGTTATATATTTTCTTTATTTCAAACCTGTATATTAATGATGTCACTTCATTTGATACGATTCTTGATAACCTATTCAAAAATTCCGCCAACAACATAAATATTATATAAATGCCGATACTTTTTAATCATTTTTCTACTTTTTCTTCGATACGGAAACTTGTTTTTGAATTGAACACTTCACCAGCTTTTTAAAAATTGACGGTGCTTTTTCACCATATAAATTAATATCATTTGCAAAAATTGTGTTTTAATGTAAAGCTCAGAATGTGGTTTATAAATATTAAATGGACTATCCCACTCATCAGGCTGGTTAAAAAGTAAAGAACACAACATGAGGCAGTATCTGTATCGACCTCTAACATAAATTCATGATTTTCAACATACATTTTATGTTCACCAACTGTAAAGTAGGCGATCAAGACCACCAAAACGTGTCATTTGTTGGCTTAATTGCGCATGTTGTGATGTAAAAATATCACCAATTTTTAACTTGTTATCTTCAAACACTTCATGTAAATCTAGAATATCACCTGTAATAATATTTCGCTCATCTAATACATACATATCTAATTGATTACTTGAAATGCGATGATTATCAACGACATTATTATCTCGATTCAAATTAAAGTACACATGATTCGTAGGACTAAACAATGTGTCTTCTGATGCAACTGTTTCGTATTCAATCGACCATTGGGCGATCCGCATCATAAATATGTGTAATCGTCACATCGATATCACCCGGAAACGATCATCAGCTGATTTCAACACCGTCTTAAATATAACTTTAATTTGAGCAATTTCATTTCTAATTTCATAATCAAATAACTTATTGTCCAAACCATGACATCCACCATGTAAAATGATGTTCACTGTTGTCTAACTGATATTTCTTTACCTTTTCAAACTTAAATTTAGCATTATCAATTCTACCAGCTATATCTTCCTATAGAAGCACCAAATTTAAAAAGGATTACTATGATAAAATTCATCCGCTTCAACAACATTTCCAAGAACAATATTATTATCATGATATTTCCAAGACACTACTCTTGCTCCATAATTCGAAAAATAATTTTAGTTTCATCATTATCAATTTTGATTAAATCTACACCTTGTCTTTTGGTGCTCAACTTCAACTATCATTTTTACTTCTCCCTTCTAACCACAAGTGTTCAAGCTCTGCTGGTAGCAACATTACTAAAACACCTACAATACAAAATGATTGCACCTGATAACATCATATTTATCTGGCATTTGTTTATCTACGACCATCGCAAAAATCAAACTCATGATGATAAATACGCCACCATATGCCGTGTATATACTCTTCCGAATGATGGAAATGATTGAAATGTCGCAATGACACCATATAACATGAGTATCGCACCGCCTATTAGCCCAACAAGTGAAGACTGTCCTTCCCTAAGCCACAGCCAAATCAGGTATCCCCTACCTATTTCACATAAGCCAGCTAATATAAATATAAAAATCGGATATAAATATGAAATCACTCCATCACATATTTGCTACCAAATCAATCTATCGGCTACATATCATTTGTTTACATTTTCTTCTTACTTCACATTCCCATTTTAAAAAGTTCGTTTTCACATTCATATTGTACACTTTTTAGACATTATTCTATAGCTAAATATAAAAAAATAAGAGTAACACGCTTTCATCATCATTTTATATGATAAATGTGTGTCACTTCTATCAATTTTTTATTTTTAAATACACGTTTCATTGAATTAAATAAGCCACGTTCAAATGTAAGTACTGAATCTTTATATGTTTTAATTGCAATCCATATCAAGACAGCTACCATTACAATTGAGATTAAAGAACTTAAGATGACCTCACATATTTGAAGCCCTGAAGTTTGAGCGCGTACAACCAATTGAAATGGCGCTAAAAACGGAATATAACTTGTGATTAAAGCAAGTTGTCCATCAGGATTATTTATCGTGAATATCGCGATATAAAATGCAATCATACCAAGTAATGTCAGTGGCATCAAAGATTGATTTAAATCTTCTATTCTAGATGTTAATGATCCGAGGATGGCTGCAAGCAATACATACGCCATAATTCCAACAATACTACTTATAATTCCGACAATAATAATTTGCCAAGACAATTGATTCATTTCCACGTTAAAACCTTTGTAGCAAGTCTTTTTAAGTCAAAGGCAAAAATGCATATAACTGCCATCAATACAATTAAAATAATCTGAGTCACGGCAACTGCTATAACGCCTAAAAATTTTAGCAAAAATATGTTGGATTGGTGAAATACTTGTAATAATCATTTCAATGACATCGTGATGTTTTCTCACTAGCAATTTCCATAGCTATTTGAGATGCATAATTTAAAACAATAAAGAACATTAGAAAGATAATGCCATAAGCTAAAGCATAGTTGAAAATCTTTTTGTCCTTCTGATACTTTTATCGACTTCATCATTAGAAATCACCTTATTATCAACTTTACTTTGTGCTTGTAATTTTTGTAAGTCTTCTTTGTTGATATTTAATTCTCGGCTACCATATTTGTTTGAATAGCTGTAAGCAGTGCTTGTACTTTTGTGAATCTTCATGACTTACTCGCTTCTCACTAATGATTGTCCCTTGTAACGTGCGATTTTGATTCACCTTGATAATATAAGCTTTATCAAGTTTATGTACTTTTTTCAGCATCTCTATAGAAACTTTAGTAAACTTAGCATCACTATGAAATGTATTCGCCTGTTGCTTGAAAAACCCTTATAGATTTGTTCATTCGGTGCTGCTACACTCAATTTTATCTGGACCATCATCAAACATGTTAATAATCTTATCAATGTTAGATAGGCCAATCATTAAGGCAGCAATAATAATCATAAAAATTACAAATGATTTAGCTTTTAATTTTTGATATATGTCAAAGCAAATGTCGCCCAAAAACTTATGCATCCTTGCCACCAACCTTCTCAATGAATATATCTTGTAATGATGGTTCTACCACTTGGAATCGTTTAACATAACCTTGATGTGCCACAACTTGATAAATATCTTTGGCTACTTCTTCATTCTCAATCGTCAACTGAAGACCTTGCTTCATGTTTTCACTATGAATGATGCCTCTAATGTTTGTTAAATCTGGTAGTGTTGTTTCTGATTCAATGACAACTTTCTTGTTACCATTAGATGCACGTACATGATTGATATCACCAGAAACAACAAGTTGACCTTTATCTAAAAATACAAACATCATCACATAATTCTTCAACATGCTCCATACGGTGAGAACTATAAACGATTGTACTGCCCCAGTCATTTAAGTCTTTAACTGCTTCTTTTAATAACTCAACATTAACTGGGTCTAGACCACTGAAAGGCTCATCTAATATTAGTAATTCTGGTTTATGTAACATACTTGCTAACAGCTGAATTTTTGTTGATTCCTCTTTGATAGACTATCAATTCGTTTTTGCGGTTTTTCAGTAATATCAAAAGCGCTCAGCCAATACGATATTTGCTGTTGTATTTCTGTTTTGACATTCCCTTTAAAGTTGCCAAATATTTCAATTCTTCTTCAACTGTCAATTTCCCATGTAAACCGCTGTTCTTCCGGTAACAACTCAACATGATTGTACATTGTTTTATCTAGTTTTTACCGTTATACTGTAATGTGTCCTTCAGTTGGTTCACTTAAGCTCAAAAATCATACTGAAATGTCGTTGTTTTACCTGCACCATTTCTTTTCCTAGAGAAACCCAACATTTTTGCCTGATTCTAACTTTTAATGAAATATCATTTACTGCCGTCATCTTGCCAAAAACGTTTCGTAACATGTTCAATTACAAGTCCCATACTTTTGCCTCCTAAAAATATGTATTTATCTTAATATAACATTTCCATTCTCTATAAATGCAATATTTTTAAAATGAATTTATTTTTAAAATTTCTGAAATTGAAAAATTTAAATAGTGCCATTTTTGCATGTTAAGTATCATTAGCACTAGATATGCTTTCCATGCCTTTATTGCCTTATTTGTAAAAATATCCCAGCATCATTGTGCGTCGAGATATTTATATCATTACAATTGATTATCTGTTTCTTCCGGTGTTTTCGGTGTTTTCAGATGTACACGCTTTTTTTCCGGTGTTTCAGATGTCACTGGTTGATTTTTAATTGTAGACGGGTATTTTGGGCTTTCGCCATATTTATTTGCCGGCTTACTGTCAAAGCATAGGAATACTATCATAACAATTGTTAGGCCTAAATAAAACAAAAATAAAGAAGTACTAACAAAAATATTAAGACCCATCGGCATTAATGTAAAAATCACCGTCATAATAACTATCGATAATCTGTAATACTATATAAAATATAATACTGAATACCGTCATAATCATTGAAATAACATTGTTCTTGATATATCGTGAAATCTTCGAACGCACAACGCTAAATTTGAATAAACGTTGCCAAACTATAGACAAAAAGTATACACAGATGTAAGGATAATCATCAATATACTCATAACTATTAATGTTTCGTTATCTGCCGCTATAGAAATAAAGAATAGAAATAGGTTTATTATTAGCACACACACAGCTGGAACCATAAGTATCAAATGCCATAGTGCCATATACCAATATTCACTACTGTCTCGATCTCCCTTAAAATTTACATAATTTTTTTCCAAAATAAAACGAATGATTTCATAAAAACCTACTTGAGGTAATTGTTCCATTGTAATCTCCCTTTCGTTAATCATATTTATATTTTTTTAATTATTGTTACCGTTATAATTTACAAGATTCATTATCAAGCCACTTCATTTCAATCGTCAATCACTTTGGAAAATGAACTTTATATTTCATCACTAGTAAAAATGAAAACCCGCTACAAGTACACATCTATATGGAGACTCATTTGAAAGTCAACGCTTCGTTAACTATACTAAAAATATGTCATACTGCAATGTTCACGTTTAAAAGAGTCTCAATCTCATGCAAATAAAAATATCTCATAACAAAGTATATACTTTACATTTTTTTATAATTTTAACAATACTATTTTTATCAAACATTTACCACAATAAAAATATCTTTTTCATTTTTATTTAAATTAATCATATAATTGCGAGGAGAATATTATGGATTTCGTTAATAATGATACAAGACAAATTGCTAAAAACTTATTAGGTGTCAAAGTGATTTATCAGGATACCACTCAAACGTATACAGGCTACATCGTGGAAACGGAAGCTTACTTAGGTTTGAACGATCGTGCGGCTCATGGCTATGGCGGTAAAATAACACCCTAAAGTCACGTCATTATATAAACGTGGTGGTACAATTTATGCACATGTCATGCATACGCATTTACTCATTAATTTTGTAACAAAATCTGAAGGTATACCTGAAGGCGTACTTATCCGCGCAATTGAACCAGAAGAAGGTTTATCCGCTATGTTCCGTAACAGAGGTAAGAAAGGCTACGAGGTAACGAATGGCCCAGGGAAAATGGACTAAGGCATTTAACATTCCACGGGCTATCGATGGCGCTACGTTAAATGACTGTAGATTGTCTATTGATACTAAGAATCGTAAATATCCTAAAGATATATTGCTAGTCCACGAATCGGTATTCCAAATAAAGGTGATTGGACACATAAATCTTTACGTTACACAGTGAAAGGTAATCCATTTGTGTCTCGCATGCGTAAATCAGATTGTATGTTTCCTGAAGATACTTGAAATAAATGCCATCTTTCATTGATTACTATCATGAAAAATGAAATTCATCTCCTTATAAGTCAATCAATCGTGCTCAACATGCGGATGGGTTGATTGTTTTTTTGTATCCATCATATTTTTGATTCATCTCCTCTTATTGAACTTGTTCTTAATTATAAAATATAACAATAGAATTATTTATAATTATTAAAATTTAGATGCATTAATATTATTGATATTATTTTTCAAAAACTAGAAATATTGATTTGTTGCATGTATAATGTTAAAAGCGCCCTTTTATAACGCTTACATATAAAAAGCTTATTTAGGGAGAGGGATATTCAACAAGGGGGATTTGAAAAATGATAGAACTTAATGCAATTACAACATTATGTTTAGCTTGTATCCTTTATTTACTTGGTAAGGCTATCGTTAATCACGTTAATTTTTAAAACGTATTTGTATACCAGCACCAGTGATTGGCGGCTTAATCTTTTGCTATTTTAGTTGCGGCTTTTGGATTCATTTGGCATGGTTAAGATTAAATTAGATGCTTCATTCATTCAAGATTTCTTCATGTTAGCATTCTTTACGACAATCGGTCTTGGTGCATCATTGAAATTATTTAAATTAGGTGGCAAAAGTCTGCTATTATACTTTATGTTTTGTGCTATCATTTCAGTCATTCAAAAACATAGTTGGTGTATCACTAGCAAAAAGTATTAAATATTAAACCTTTGTTAGGATTAACAGCAGGTTCCATGTCTCATGGAAGGCGTCATGGGAATGCTGCCGCTTATGGTAAGACAATTCAAGATTTAGGTATTGATTCGGCACTGACAGCGGCCCTTGCAGCTGCAACTTTAGGTCTTGTATTTGGAGGGCTTATCGGTGGTCCAGTTGTAAAATTTCTTTAATCAAACGTTATAACTTAAAGCCTCAACATAGTGACGATACATTTAAAGATTATAGCCAAGTAGCATATAACGAACATTTACATAGTAAATTTAATGCCACTGAAGTATTCTTCATTCAATTTACAATCGTTGTATTCTGTATGGCAGTTGGAAGTTATTTCAGTCATTTGTTTACAGCTCAAACAGAGATTAATGTTCCAATTTACGTTGGCTCATTATTTGTAGCTGTTATTGTCCGAAATATCTCTGAAAGTTTTTAATTTTTAATATTGTAGATTTAAAAATTACTAATCAAATTGGCGATGTCGCATTAGGTATTTTTCTTATCTCTTGCGCTAATGAGCATTCAATTAATCGAAATTTATAAACTTGCTATACCTCTTATTATTATCGTTTTAGTTCAAGTTGTCGTTATGATTTTATTTGCTGTTTTTAATTTTATTTAGAGGTTTAGGAAAAGATTATGATGCTGCAGTAATGGTAGGTGGTTTTATCGGTCATGCGGCTTGGTGCAACGCCAAATGCCATGGCAAATTTAGATGTTATTACTAAAAATATGGAAACTCACCCTAAAGCATATTTAGTTGTACCCTATTGTTGGTGCATTCTAATCGATTTAATTGGTGTTATAGTCATTATGGATTCATACAATGGTTTAGTTAAACACTAAACTTTATAATAAAAAGAGGAGGCCTTCGCCTCTTTTTATTTATCCTCGATGTATATTCAGGGTTACGTTGTTCTATCCATGACAATATTTCCGGACTAAATACGATTTGTTTTTGTGTTAAGTCGTCAATATTTTTAGCATCTAACATCGTCATTATTGATTTCATGTGTTCAATAAATGATTCTACATAAGCTACCGTATGTGCAATGCCATTATTTTCAACTTGATTTAAAAACGGACGTGACATACCAGTTGCCTTTTGCACCAAGTGCTAAACTTTTAATTGCATCGAGTGGTGACGTAAACCACCACTCGCGAAAACTGAAATTTCGCTTTGATAAGCCGTTGTTTCAAGTAATGACTCAACTGTAGACTCGTCCCCATGATGATAAGTAATCCATATCTTTATTTGCACGACGTTCATTTTTCAATATCTACAAAGTTAGTACCACCTTTTGCCACTAACATCGACATACTTGACGCTATTTGTTGTAAGTCATGCATTAATTCTTTGCTCATACCAAATCCAACTTCTTTTTATAATGACTGGAACAGACACTCGTGATACAATCGACGCTATATTATCTAACCAAGTCACAAATTCACGATCTCTTCAGGCATAACTAATTCTTGAGGAGAATTAACATGGATTTGTAACGCTTGTGCCTCAAGTAATTCAACTGCTTCCAAAGCCTTTTCTACTGGTATGTCCGCACCAACATTGCTAAAAATCATGCCTTCAGGATTCATTTTTTCGCGCAATCGTAAAACGTCTCAGCCATGCGTGGATTTCTCAATGCCGCATGTGTCGATCCAACTGCCATCGCTAAGCCAGTTTCTCTTGCAACTACAGCTAGCTTTTCATTGATGTTTTTCGTCCACTCGCTACCACCTCGTCATTGCATTAATATAAACCGGATATGCCATCGTTAAGTCAGGCGTCTGTGATGTCAAATCGATATCATTTACATTAATTGATGGGATAGAATGATGCACAAAACGTATCTTATCAAAAATCTGAATGCATTGCGTCAGATTGGGCCATTGCTATTTCAACATGTTCATTTTTCTCTGTTCTCTTTTGAAAAATCACTCATGATTAAACCTACCTTTTTCGTCATTTCTAATTTAAAACCATTTTTACGTCTGAAAAAGATGATTAATACGACAGCTATAACAAACATTACAGCTAAGCAAATATAATATCCATAATGTAAATGTAATGCCGGTATATTTACAAAAGTTCATACCATAAATCCCAGCTATGAATGTTAACGGTGAAAATATAACTGATACTAACGTTAATACTTGCATAATACTATTCATTCTAAATGACGTGTATGACTCAAAATTTTCTCGTATTTCGTTTGTCATTTTTTGAGCAGTACGAATGATATTACGTTGCTTAATCAAGTGGTCATCGATATGTTGAATGTATAGCGAATGTTTATTATCTATAATCAAATCACCATTTTGTTTCATTGTATCAATTAGCTCTTGCATAGGAAACAGTACACGTTTTTACTTTTAATCAAATCCGAACGTAACTTAAAGACACTATCCATGACCATTTTTATTAAAGCGATCATCTACATGGCGGTCTTCAAAATGATAAACACTATCTTCAAGTGCATATACAAAGTTGAAATATTTATCAACCATCATATCTAAAATTAATATGACGACATCTGCACAATCTAATTCTGCATCTAATGTATTCATATACTTATAGACTACTTTATTTAATGATTCCAACGTTTGATGATGATATGTTACTAATACATTGTCTTGTATAAAAATATTTAGTGCTATTGGTGAATAGTTTGACCCCATAATACTATGGAATACTAAGTATTGATAATCTTTATAAGATTTATATTTAGCTCGTGGCATACCGTTAATTGCATCATCCACTTCTAAATCATTAAAAATTAAAATGTGCTTTTGAAAACCATTCATTTTCTTGTTCATTCGGTTCATCAAAATCATACCAAACAATAGTCGCATCTTTTGGTATCTCTTTGATATCATCAACTACTTTAAACGGTTCATATGTAGTTTGATACCGTATCTTTTAAAAGCCATCGATACTCCCCTAAAATAACAGAATTCTCTATTATTTTATCATGAATTAAATAACGTGTATGTCTTAATTTATTTTAGTATGATAGTCACTAAGGAGATGGTTATTATCAAACAACTTTTTTTACACATACTCAAACCGTAAACATCTGAATTCATTGACCATAACAATCATATGCATGATGCAAATTATAATATCATTTTTTAGTGACGTCGTGAATCGTTTTAATTACAGCCACGGTCTTTCTTTTTAAAAAGAACGCGAAAAATTTAGCATATACGCTATTTACACTAGAAGAACATGACATACCTCTCAGAATTGTCTCTTAGCGATGTATTTACTGTTACTTTATATATTTATGATTACGATTATAAGCGGTTGCATTTATTTTTTAACATTAACTAAAGAAGATGGTACACTAGCATCAACAAATGAAGTAATGATGATGGGAATTAACTCAGCACACACGTCGTTCTGATGCTTTTTCCTGAATCATTTTCAACACAAATAGCACACTATTATAAAAATCAATCAACTATCACTTGGCCTGAACAATTAGGACATAAAATAGCAATTCCACACAAAGGAGCATTAAAATGACAGATGCATTACAACAAAAGATTCATATCGAATTACTAGATTTATTAGATGATGTTAAGTTTGAATTAACAGAATTAAATGCACAAAAAGGGTTATACATTAACGGACCAGCAAATCAGCTACTTAAGCGTGGCGTGCATATGGCTTATGTTCAAGGACAAAAGCAAGCCATCGATAATATTATGACTATTGTGGAACAACAGCTTGAAAGATCAACATTTCCTAGAACATTATGATAAATTTCAAAATGAGGTTGCTCATCGCAATTATGATAAAACAGCTAACTTTTGCAGAACTTAGTGATATTCCACGTCAATTCGATAATTTTTGGGATCAATTTTATCAAATTAAAAGGGCAATACTTTATCATCACACATATCAATACACTTATTGGTGATTTTCACTCAGAAGCTCATTAACAATTAGTCTATATAACCCTTGCTATATTTTCAAACAAAACCCAATTACGTTTTCATGTCAAATATCATCTTGCATGAAATCGTAACTGGGTCATTTATATGTTATTAGTTATTTTGTGTTACATCCTCATCTATCGATTTGGCAATTTGTTTAATAGCTTTCATGTGATTGTCTAATTGGATAAATTGGAAAATCATGTACCATCTTAGGATAATCATAAAACTCAATGTATTGATGATGTTGCAAACATCATTTGTTCAAATAGCTTCATATCAGGATGTGTCATTTCACGTCCACCACCAAACATATAAAACTGGTGGCAATCCTTCTATTGTGCCATTAATTGGCGATATGCGCTTATCTGTTAATGGTAGGCCATTCGCCCATTTTTTCATAATCTCATTGACACCAAACTGACTTAGAACCGCATCTTGTTCGATTAAGGCGTCCGAAATATCTTTATTAGATAGTGTTGCATCTAAAATTGGTGAGATTAAATACAATTTATTCGGTAATGGCTGTTGATTATCTAAAAGAGATTGTACAAAGGATAATGCCAGTGCACCACCTGAACCATCACCCATGACTACGACATTTTTTGATGTCCTACTCAGATACTAATCGATCATAAACACGTTGTATCGCTTGGAAAGTATCGTCAATATGAAACTCTGGTGTCTTTGGATAGATAGGCAGTACAACCTCATATAATGTACTTAAAGTGATTTTTATCCAACAATCTCCAATGGAACGGTGATGGTTGTAGTGCATTGAATCCACCGTGAATATATAAAATTTTTCTTATCAATTTGATGTCTGAAATTAAAGCGAAAGACTTGCATATCATCTAATGACAATTTTTTTCTAAATTTGCTTTTAACATTTAATGTTGAAGGCTGCTTTATGTCTATTTTTTCAATTTCTCTTTTATAAAAATCTTTCAACATCTCGATCTATTTTTAAACATAATCGAGCGATTGTGAAGCAAAATATTTATTGACAACGCTATTCATAACACGGTTTCTAATCAATGTCTTAACCTACCTTTATATATTTTTATGTATCCAATGATTGTCTATCCCCCTACATTCTTTGCCAAAAAGTATATAATGTAGAAGATATTTTCTTTTTCACTTTCAAATTTAAGACTACAATTGAACAGTGATTTTTCATCATTATAACAGACAACTAGACATATTGATAAGTAAAGAAAAAGAACTTTTATACGGAGGTACCTTGCATGACAAATCCAAATCAACGATTAGAACCATTTGATGAGACATTTCAACAACTGAATATTCATCGTGGTAAGCGATATGGTAAGAAAAACGTTCATTGGTAAGCATGATTATTCAAATCATTGTTGTTATATTAACCGCAATCGCTGGATACAGCATGTGGAAACAACCCATTTTTTAATATTGTCTTCACCAAAGAATCTGTAGATTTTGATGGCATTAAAAATTTTAACGAGACAATTGGAAAAATGCATCAATTAAATATTAATTTGGGTAATATCAATGATTTACAACAAGGAATCGATCGCTTAATTTTAGTCTTTAACGGTTTCTTTATTTTTATGTATCGTTAGCCTAGTCATAACAATACTGACAATTGTATTTAATCGCACAGTTCTAAAAGTAGTAAATATTTTAGTGTTAACAATTATGTTAGTCATACATTGTATTTCAGTTATATTATTAAAGCACCTCGCACAAGAAATTGGTAGATGTTTTCAAAAAAATATTATTTAAATGTACCACCGCATCAAGTGATTACAGAAGCTGACGCTATTCATAACGGCATCATTTTACTTGGCTGTAGCATCGGTTTACTTTGTTATAAGCTTTATTCTTCCGTAATCGCATGCCCTGTTTAAAAATAATGTTATATAGTAGGGATTGGGACAGAAATGTTATTTTCACAAAAATTCATTTCGTTGACCCACTTCCTGCTTTTTCTTTATTAATGACCCACTACGTCAATGCCAAAATTTTAATATAATTCCTCTAACATTCTATAAATCAATAATAAAAAAAGTATCGATAACCATATTTGACACTGATACTTTAAAAAAATCATGTCCCCACAACATAATCTTTTGATTAGTCACACTTCAATTAATTTATTTTATTTATTCATGATTGATACTATTATCTGCATCTAACTTTTGAGCTGTAGCTTTTTGCTATTACTTTGTAAAAATAAACATAAAATTAAGGCGATGATGTTAAATATCGTTGCAACTATAAATGCATCATTAATACCTTCAACTGTTGCTAGTTTATTTACAAATTGTAGTAACACTTTCATTGCGCCTTCTTTGTCCGCCATATTGTGATGCTAATTCACGCATACGATCTTGTACAACAGGATTCGTTTTATCTAACTCTTCCCCAAAAGCTGATAAGTGTTGTAGTTTGTGTTGTCATTACAGTAACTAAGATTGCTGTACCTATAGAGCCTCTAGACTGACGCATCGTATTTAAGAAAGCATTACCATGAGAGGCAAGTCGTCCCTGTAACGCATTAATAGCTGCAGTTACCATTGGCATCATTATAAATGCCATACCAAATGAACGAAGTACATAGATACCCATGATTGTCATATATGGTGTATCCATATTTAATTTAGTTAATTCCCCATGTTGCATAAGTCATTACAGCAATACCAAAGATAGCTAATGGTTTTTAAAACCAATAGTATCTAACAATTTACTCCGCAAATGGTCCTAGTAGACCCATAATTAGAGAACCAGGTAATAATAACAATCCGGAATCTAATGCTGAGAATCTATGTAAATTTTGTAAATAAATCGGTAATAAAATCATACCACTCATATAAACTTAACATTACAACCTATATTAATAATTGTTGTTAATGTAAATGTTGGGAATTTCAATACTTCTAAATTCAACATTGGTGATTTCATTCTTAATTCTCTAATAACGAATAGAATAATAAAGATAATACCAATCGCAAACATTGTTTCTATCTCTACTGAACCCCAACCTTTTGTTGCCAGCTTCTGAGAAACCATATAACAAAGCACCAAAACCAATCGTACTAAAATGATACCTGGGATATCAGCTTTAGGGTTTGTTGTATATTGATATAACTTAAACCATACAAAACCAACTAAAATAGCGATAATCCCGATAATGAACATACCGTAAAACATCACATTCCAATGGTAATTTTGTACAATATAACCTGATAATGTTGGACCAATTGCAGGTGCTAAAATCATTGCGATACCCTATTGTACCCATGGCAGCACCATACGTTTTTCAGGTGGATAAATTGTACAATAACAATTGAACCTAATGGCATTAGCACACCTGCACCAATGGCTTGTAATACACGTCCAACCATCATGATTGGGAAATTCATTGAAATCGCACAGATTAATGAACCAATTGTAAAGAGTACTAACGCAACTAAAAAATAATTTTCGATATGAATATTTATTAAATAGATACGCCGTAATTGGTATTAAAATACCGTTTACTAACATGAATCCCGTCATCAACCATTGCCCTGTTGACGCAGAAATATTAAAATTCTGTATTAATTTTTTGGTCAAAAGCAACATTTAATAATGTTTGGTTTAAAAATCGCAATAAACATACCGAATAATAATGCTGCTAATATTTTTACATGTGAAACACCTTCACCAAAAATAAAGTTTTTTTATGTTCTTTTTATTTTTTTCATTCACTTTATATTCTTCTGATTCAGGATTTTAGCAGCAACTGCTTCCTCATCCTTAGTATTAGTGAATGCTTCGATCTTTCTCAGACCCCTTTGTGTAACCATTTAGACTAACTTGGCTACGATCATCTTGATTGTCAACACGCAACTCTTCATGCGTCATACGTTGTGTCGATCGATCAGTTGTTTTTGTCTAAATCACTAGCTTTTAAATTTAGATTGATTTGATTGACGTGTCGTAAATTGTTGTTCCTTTTTGTTGGCGTTTGCCTCTCGATCTTATTAAAAAATAAATTGATAACTCCTCAACAATAATGAGCGCTAAAAATAATGTAGCTAATAATGAAGGTCGTAGTCATTTAATGACCCCCTTAATTTTTTATGGATTTTTACTTCAGCGTTCATTCCAGGAACAACTTGTTTAGACTGGTTCTGATTCTAGAGTAATTTTAACAGGTATTACTTGAGAAACTTTAGTGTAGTTACCATCACTATTTGATGATGGCATTAATGAAAAAGCTTGCAGCAGTTGCTTTTTCCAATACTATCAACTTTACCTTTAATAGAAGCTTTTTGACCGTCAATAGTCACATCAACATCTTTTACCTACTCAACATCTTTAATATCTTTTTCGTCAATATTTGCTGTTACATATAAATCATCTAAATTGTATGCATAAGCGATTGGAGTTACCAGCTTGCACCATTGAACCTTCCATGCCATCTAATTTGGCAATTGTACCTTTTTGAGGCATTTTTAAGATCCATATCTTTCGTTTTCGCCATCTTGACCTTGTACAGTAACAGTTGCTACTTTGTCACCTTTATCGAGTTTGTCACCTTGTTTAACATTAAGTGATTTAATTTGTCCAGATGCAGGACTTGCTATTTTTAAATTGGATCGCCATTTACTTTTTGCATTATCAGTTGTTACATAGCTTGTTGTTTTATTCCAGAATAAAAAGCCAGCAATCCCAATTGCTAACAGTACAACAACCGTAATGACATTAATTAATATCATCTTTTTCATGAAACATTTCCTCCTATTTGCTTTTAAAAATTCACTTTTATTTATTATAGAGACATGATAACTCAAAAACACCAACAATTTTTATAAGAGTGTTGGTTAAAAATTCACAAAGGTGTAACAATATGAAACGACAAAGCCAAAATTAGAAATTCAAAACGCACTTGTTGATTTGATGGCTGAATATCCTTTTCAAGAAATATCCACTAAAATGATTTGCGCGTATTGTAATATTAATCGTTCTACTTTTTATGATTATTACAAAGATAAATTTGATTTATTGACACCATCAACTCAAAAGCATAAAGAAAAATTCCAATCTTTCTAAGCGCGCTACATCATAATTTCGAAAAATATTAAACAGGATAAGCTTAAACTTTATAAATTCTTTCATTATTATTGCTAAGTATATCAAGCACAATGAGCAGTTTTTCAAAGACATTTTAGTTACCTATCCAATGAAAAACATTATTCATAGACTATATAAATTTAGCGAGAGATTACTATCAACAAATTATGAATGACTATAGTACTACAGTAACCAATAAACAGCTTTTATGTTACATATATCATAGGCGGTCAAGCTGGGGTGTTTATTAATTGGCTTTCGAATGGTTGTAATGAATCACCTGAAGAAGTTGCTTGACATTTTATTGGCTAATACGATTAAACTTCAAAACTAATAATACGGTTTCATTCTAATAAAGAAATGCTATAAAACAACTAGATAAAGTTAAACCAAATGGATAGATAATAGTACTATGTTACAGTGCTATCTATATGAAAAATGCCGAGATTTCCACATAATAATCTCGGCATTTTTTATTTTTGATGCTAAATTCATAGGTCTATGAATAGCTCAAGTTTTTGTTTTTAATTTTTTCAATTCAATATAATAGAAGAAACTATGTTTATCATCGATTTGTTTTAAATACCCTCATATTATAAATCTGTAAAATAATTAATATAACTGCTGTAGCTATAATAATAATTAGGTAAGGTATAGGATTATCTTCACCTTTTACCCCCACTAATGGCGATGCAACACCACCAAATAAAAACTGCACTAAACCTAATAAACTTGATGAACTCCTCTACCACTACTACTTTCATCCATAGCTATTGTAAAACCAAGTGTCGCAACACCTGTCACTGATGCTATTAAAATGATAAATCCTATCGCTAAAATCCAAAAGTTCCAATGATTAAGCAATACAATCGTCACTAAAATTACACCGATAATCTGAATCATCGTCATGCCTTTCATCAATTTTTGTGAGTCTATAAAAATCAACAAGGTACCCAGTAAGTTGACTTGATATAATGAGCGTAATACCAATTCCTGCGAACATCCAACTAAATTGTATTGCAGTCATGCCATAAATTTTTGAATAATAAACGGAGACGCAGAAATATAAGTAAATAATAATACAAAATGTCATACCTTGAATGAGCATTGGTAATACAAAAATCGTACGTCTTCAATAATATTTTGAAGTTTTTAAACATTGTCTTTAATCCACTACTTGACTCACGATTTGTCACTGTGTAATGATTCAGGTACTTTTAATAAAGAACCCATGACCATGACGAAAGCCAAAGATAGTCAGAATGACAAAGACCATACGCTCAGACAGAATAATTTAAAATTATGCCCCCTATTGTTGGCGCAACAACTGGTGCAATACCATTAACAAGCATCAATAATGCCATAAACTTAGTTAGTTCATTACCACTATACATATCACTTGCTATAGCTCTTGAAATAACTGCTGCTGCTCCACCTGTCACCCTTGAAGAAATCTTAATGCAAACCATCAGCCAAATATTATGTACAAAAACAATACCTAAAACTTGCTAATGTAAAAAATAATCATAGCTATAATAGCGGCTTTCTGCGTCCAGTTGAATCTGAAATTGGACCAGCAAACAAATTACCAAACGCTAAAACCAATCATAAACATCGATAATGTTAATTGTGCGTTAGACGTCGTTGTTTGAAAATCATGTCTAATATCTGGTAATCCAGGCAAAAACATATCTATTGATAATGCTCCAATGGCAGTCAAAGATCCCAAAATAATAATAAATATCGGTGAACGCTTGTTAAAAATACGTTAAATCATTCATATGACTATCTCTTTGTATAATGATTAGTTTATAACCATCACGAACAGAAACTAAATTTAAATATGCTCTTTATATATTAGCATTAGTCACAAGTTTCATGAACATCATTACAACTTATAAAAGGTATAAAAATGATATAAACCCTCAGCACTCCATAAATTTTTCCATTAAAAATAATCCTTCAAAGCATTCACACTAATTGTAAATACTTTGAAAGGATGTTGTTTGTATTCCATGATACATGCATCTTATTTAAGTTTTTATACTCTATTTTTCTGATGTCTTGATTAATTGCAAGCGGTCTTATGAGCCTTGTTCAAGCTCATATTCTTTATCTACTTGCTTACCGTTTTCATTTATTAATCTTACGGTTGCGGTAATCTTATCACCATGTTTTTTCAGCATCTATAATTTGTGGTGAACTAATCATCATTAAACTTCCTTTTAGATACACGCTTCTTTACATCATCATAAAAGACGATCCTTTTTTATATATGACGATACAAAATCAAAATCCGACTGATTAAACGCAGCATTATTCGCTAAAGAATATCCAGCAAAGAATTCTATCAATTTGTTCTTCAAGCTGTTTTTCTTTTTTCTTTTTCTTTTTCAACATAGTCTTCGATATCTTCACTGTCAAAAATTCAAAAGTTATCTCTGTATTGTATTTTAAATCGCTAGCTTTTAATCGTCTTCGTCTGTGTTGTAAATGTTTTATCTTTCGCTTTACCTGAAGCTGAAATGGTAATATCTTTATTTTGTGGATATGGACCATACTGTTTTGGAACTTGAAAAATGCCATTTCATGGTCATTTATAGTTACTTTTTAGAACTATCATTTAATTTTGTATCGCCTTTTAAAGCTACAGATATATTTGCTTCTTCAAAATCTTCAGTAACATCTTACTGTTTCAGAATTACTTTGTCTAAAAATCAAATTTTAAATGGCCTGCAAAATCACCTGTTCTCAGTCGATTTTCATAGCTGGAATTCTATATGTCCCCGGTATAAAATTACCTATTAGCGTCACTTTATTTGCTTCAGCTTATAACCATCTTTTTTTCTTACCACCAGATTTAAAACTCATATTTTGTTTTTCTTTCGGTTTAACAATTGGTTGCTTGGTAGGTGCAGTAAAGCTCATATTATCGAAAAAGATATAACGTGTGCCATTTTACTTACACGTAATATATTTTTGACCAGATCTGGTTTGAATATAAGAAGCTACGCTGGTCTTACTCTTATTCAATTTATGTACCGTATTTTTTTAAGGTCGCTGACAAATTGCTTAAGCCCAACTTCATCTTTTGATATAGTTAATGTATACTTTCGCTTCTTCAGAATCTACTTTATTATCTTTAGTACTTAATAATGTTGCTACTTTTTGTTTATCATTATTCTCAATCGCATTCACTAATATTTTAGTTTGCGCTTCAGGTGAATTGAAGTTTCTTAGTAAAAAGAACAATATAATAATTAAGATTAAAATGAAACCAATTGCCCAAAGGCACCATTTTTTCTCATCTTGATGTTATAGTTTGTATATCTTCATCGGTTGACTTTCTATATAATGCTTGACGATCTATCAAATTTATGTCCACATTGTGTACATATCTGTACATCATCTTGTGCTTGTTGTCCGCACTTCGCAAGATTTCATACTTTCACCCTCAATTCTGTTCCTCTTCAATTGTTATATGTATATCACAAAAATTATTTCATTATTTTTACCCATTATTATTTTACAAATATTATCCCAAGAATACAATTCAAGAAATGATTAACTTTACTTTAGAATTGTACCTTATTACATTATTTATGAAAGTACTCTCTCAATTATAACTAAAAAGAAGGTGTTCTAATACATATTTAGTCTTATATTTGAACACCCTTCAAAAACCTATTTATGATTGCTATATGTTTTAATGCGATGATTGATGACTTCTAATACTTGGCCTTACATTTTCAATATCTTCAGAATTTAAATCATTAGTGATATCTTTGCGCAATATTCTGTGCATAATCGCATTACGTTCTTTCAAATATGCTCTACCTTTTGTCCAGTTAAGGTTATGAATTTCAAACGTCGATCAATATTTAAATTTGGTTTATCTAACTTAACTAATTTAGCATCGATTAACTTTTTAATTCGTCGGCTTACTGCGGCCTTATTTACACCTTGTCTTTGCGTGATTTCACCAATTGTCAAAGGTCTCTTTATTTAACATACCTAATACGTTAGACTGCTCTAATGAAATTTCATATTCATTTTGTAAATCTTTCAACATTTTTGCAGTTAATGCGTTAACGTTATTTATAAACTGCTCTAAAAATTGAATATGGTCTTGTAAATGTTTTTACCATAATTATTTCTCCCTAATTACTATTTTTATAAAGTATCCTCAGCAATCATTGTATCGCACATCTAAAAAAACACAAAAATATTGACCCATATATAATATAACAAATTAAGACTTACATGTTGTTGCTGTTCTCCTTGCTTTTAATAAATTAAATCATCTACATTTATATTTAATATTTATTATAAGCGAGGTGTCAGTATGTTATTGAATTTATTATTAATATTTATACTTATCGTTATTTGTCCGTTAATTTTCAACTATACTCTGACGTTAAATTCTAACATGCTACATCTTAGTTGTCATATCGATATTTTTGTCACCATCTATAGCATCATGACCTATACTTTTCCTTGGTCTATGTTTGTAACATTTATAATAATCAGTATTATCATGCTATTCAAACATAGATATTTATTTTCTCATACTTCTAGTCGCTTTATTTTATTAAAAATTATTATCTTTTTCATATAAATTTGTACTCTACACATCAGCACTTCTATTTATAAGTACGATTCAGTCACCCTATTGTGAAAGGTTTTGTCTATGTGGTTAGCTATATTATGCCTTTCCCTGTTACTAACCTTTATTTGTTATCTCGTTTGGACAGTATCATATAGACATGTATCATACAACAAAAGAAGTCGATATCATAATTGTGTTAGGTGCTGGTATTTTTACCGAATTTGTCACACCAATGCTTGCAGCGCGTTTAGACCGTGCACTTGATATCTATCAACAACAAGCATCAGCAACAAAGATTATTGTATCTGGCGGACAAGGACCAGACGAACCAATTTCTGAAGCTTTAGCTATGCAACGTTATTTGATTGCACATGGTGTTGATAAAACAGATATACTAATGGAATCTCACTCCATAAATACATACACAAACTTTTTATATTCTAAACAAATCATCAACAATTTGTATCATGAAGCAGTTAAAATTGTTTGTGTAACAAGTCAGTTTCATGTATTGCGCGCCTTACGACTAGCCCCAAAAATTAGGTTTATCTATCGATGGTGTGCGGAAGTCATACACCATATCACTTTTTCTTACATGTGCTCATTAAAGATTATCTGAGGCGTAATGTATCAGTATAGATTGTTATTAACGTTATATTGTTCAAGTAGTTGGTTTATATGTCTTTTTACGCCGCTTTTTATTTATAATAGTTAATCCACAAACAAACTATTATTATAGGTTGTTTCTAATATTGCGTCAAACTATCTTTTAAATATTCGTTAATCCTTGATTAGACAATTGTTATATTGAAAAATAAATAAACTAAAAGCACGTCATCATTTTATATAATAGTGACGCGCTTTTTGTAAAACCCAAATCGTATTCTGTTATCTAACTTTTTATACTACTATGTCTTTAAATCATTAACATTTAGCGTCTTTACAAGCCACTAATCGAGTTATTTTGCCATCTTCTAATTCAATCACTCGATCTGCATATTCAAATAATCTTCGATCGTGTGTAATCATAATACCAATCATTTGTTGTTCTTTTAATTTGTTGACGTATCATCTCAACAACTTTTGTTGCTCTATCGGCATCTCAAAACTTGCTGTGGGCTCATCTGCTAAAAATGATTTTTCGGATTATTCATAAATGCTTCATACATCGCAACACGTTGCTTTTCACCGCCAGATAACTGATGCGGATATATCATTCAAAAGCGATCTTCAAACCCAATATTTTTCAAAAGTTGTATTGCTCTTGTTGAACTTTTGTTGTTTGGTCATTCCCGCTTCTTGACCTACGAGTGTCAATTGCTCTATCACTTTTTAAATAAGGAACTAAATGTGAAGATTGAAAAATAAAACCAATATCTTCCAATCGTAAATCACTAGGACGATGCTGTTTATCAAACAATGGCGCATCATTGTAAAGCACTGTACCACTCTGCTTTGACTTAACAATCCGCCTATATCGTTAGCAATGTTGTTTTCCCAGAACCAGAGGCACCATTTTAAAATGACAAATTCCCTTGTTCCACTTCAAAATTAATACCCTTTAAAACTTTTGTTTCAGACAAACCTTCCTCCGAAATTTTTTGACGATATCTTCAACGACTAATGCCATTATTCTGCACCTCCAATTGCTTCGATAGGATCCACTTTAAATAATTTGATAAATGATAGGAGGCACCTAAAAATCGCTACTAATATAAATATCCCACCATTAATAAAATATTTTGCGTTGTTAATAAAAAGGCATCGTTACCGGCATCATAAATGATAGTCCCTACTATGACGATCACAGCAATACCTACCCCCAATTATTGTTAGTGTTAAAATTTGTAAAACTAACGCACCTCAATAAATGTCTTGTCTTAATACCAATTGCTTTCAAAATGCCAATTTGTGATATTTTTGAATCGTCATAACATAGAAAAATGCACTTAGAACGATTGCTGTAATAGCAAACAAACTAACAATCATCATATTTAACGGTGCTTGTCTCTGCTTGATAACTCGCAATATTACCTGTTAAATCTTTTTCACTCACAACTTGAACGTCATTTATTTTATTAAGCTCATCACGTTGTTGTTGCGTTAAATTTTTCACTGGATAAAATGCCGTATTAACCTTATTCAATGCATTAAATCCGTTATCGTTCAATAGCACAATGGAACTATGCGCATACATTGTGTCGTTTAAAATACCAGAAACTCTATAACTAGTTGAATTATTTTTAAAAATGTAATCTATCCCCGACTCTAATGTTGTCTGCAGCTAACTTATCATTAATAGCGACCTCATGAGCATTTTTAGATGAATCACCTTTTTAAGTTGTATGCGTTGTTGTTTAACGTCATTCATTGTAATCACATCTTGTTCTTTATTAGATAATTTCAATGTTTGAATATTCATTTTATATGGTTCTTGATGAATTACCTTTTTAATTTGATTTCTGTTGCGTATCACTAAGTTGCGATTTCTCAATTTGCGGCTCTTTTCATTTTTGAACAACATATTCATCATTATCAAAGTGTTCAAATAACGAAATATTCTCCCTTCCAAGCCCTTTGAGCTAAAACCACTAATAACAACACCATAATACTTAATAAAAGAATGATTAATGGATTAAAAATATAACGAAATTTGTAAAACATAACTTTTTTATCGCTAATTTCATATCGATTCACTTCTCCCTATTTCTTCTTTAGCGTCAGTATAAAGGTTGAAATATGAACTCAATATGAACAATTGTTTTTACGCAAAAATATTTTACATGTATAATAAATGAAAAAGATAAGGGAGTTTATAGCTATGGTGCAATGTCTTGTTGTCGATGACGATCCTCGAATCCCTAAATTATATAGCTAGCTATTTACAAACAGAGTACATTGATGCATACACACAACCAAGTGGTGAAGCTGCATTAAAACTTTTAGAAAAACAGCGTGTCGATATTGCAGTGGTAGATATTATGATGGATGGTATGGACGGCTTTCAATTATGTAATACATTAAAAAAATGATTATGATATACCAGTTATTATGTTAACAGCGGGATGCACTTAGTGACAAAGAGCGTGCGTTTATAAGCGGTACTGACGATTATGTAACCAAACCCTTTGAGGTTAAGGAACTTATTTTTAGAATTCGTGCGGTATTACGTCGATATAATATCAATTCAAATTCAGAAATGACTATTGGCAACTTAACGCTAAACCAATCCCTATTTGGAACTCCAAGTATCTAATAAAACGATGACGTTACCGAACAAGGAATTTCAATTATTATTTATGCTTGCAGCACGTCCCAAGCAAATCTTACTCGTGAACAAATAATAGAAAAATTTGGGGCTATGATTATGAAGGAGATGAGCGAACAGTTGACGTTCATATTAAGCTGACTATGCCAAAGATTAAAAATTAAATGCCACACTTACAATTGAAACAGTAAGAGGACAAGGCTATAAGGTGGAGAATCATGTTTAAACACTCTATGCTAGAATTGCGATTTATTCCATTACGGTTATTTTTATTTAGTGCATTAATAAGTTTTTGTATTAACAAATGTTTACTATCATTATAATTTAAAAAGCATCTAATGACGCGAAAATCATGAAGACGCTTAAAGAAGCAAGACAATATGAACAATCAGCTAAACCAACGCACATTCAGCAATATTTCAAACATTTAGGGCAAATGAATTACGAATAATGACCATCGATCAAAAAGGTCATAAGACATTTTATGGGGAGCCATTTAGAGAAGATACTTTATCACAAAAATGCTATTAACAACGTATTAAACAATACAAGATTACCATGGTATTAAAGATAAACCATTCGCATTATTCGTAACTGGATTTTTCGACAATGTAACAGATAATACTGTTGGTATTAACTTTAAGACAAAAGACGGTTCAATAGCAGTATTTATGCGTCCAGATATTGGAGAAACATTTAGCGAGTTTAGAACATTTCTTAGCCGTCTTGTTAATGTTGTTATTATTTATCTCGATTTCATTAGTTATCGCATCAACCTATTCAATCATTCGTCCAGTAAAAAGTTAAAGCTAGCGACCGAACGCTTAATTGATGGTGATTTTGAAACACCTATCAAACAAACACGCAAAGATGAAATTGGAACATTACAGTATCACTTTAATAAGATGAGAGAGTCATTGGGACAAGTTGATCAATGAGGCAGCATTTTGTACAAAAATGTATCTCATGAAATCAAAAACACCATTAACACATATTCATCATTTATTAAGCGAGTTACAACAAACTTCTGATAAAACATTAAGACAACATATATATAAATGATATCTATACCATTACAACGCAGCTGAGCGGATTAATAACTGAATTGTTGCTCTTATCCGAATTAGATAATCACCAACATTTATTATTCGATGATAAGATTCAAGTCAATCAACTCATTAAAGATATCATTCGACATGAACAATTTGCTGCTGATGAAAAGTCGTTAATTATTTTTAGCTGATCTAGAATCAATCAATTTCCTAGAAATCAATCGTTTGTTACATCAAGCATTGAGTAATTTATTAATAAATGCTATTAAGTATACAGATGTTGGTGGTGCCATTGACATCGCTTTGCAACATAGTCACAACAACATCATTTTTACAATAAGTAATGATGGTTCACCACTAGTCCACAAGCTGAAGCACGTTTATTTGAACGTTTTTATAAAGTGAGCAAACATGATAATAGCAATGGTTTAGGTCTTGCAATTACAAAATCCATCATTGAATTGCATCATGGTACAATCCAATTCACACAAAGTAACGAGTATGTAACCACCTTTACTATTACACTGCCAAATAATTCACTTTTATCTCTACCTCCTGAAAAACATTTCTGTTTTTATTTCCAGGAGGTATCTTTTTATATTGATTAGCGCTTTTCAGCCACTTAACATTTAATTTCTACCATTCAACAAAAATTTAAATATATCGATGGTCATTTATGGTTTAATAATTTTGAAGGAGGCATTAACCTATGATGAAACTCAATTTATTTATCAATGCAAAAGAGACGGAATCTTATGTTGATATACATGCACCTAAAATGAATGATCACGTTCAAAGTATTATTAATGCAGTCAATGATTTAGACAAATCACATACATTAGTCGGATACATAGACAAAGAAACCATATCATTACGTATCAGATGTTATAACATTCCAAGTTATTAATAAAAATGTAACAGCCATTACAAGCAATCACAAAAATTCAAACTAAAATTACGACTTTATGAACTAGAAAACAGTTACTGCAACATTTCATTTCGCATTTTCCAAATCAGAAATCGTCAACAAGTATTACATTGGAAAACTATTATTAGAGCCAAATGGACTTATACGTATATCTTTAAAGATGACACTACACATATTCTTCTAGACGTTATTTAAAATCTATAAAGAGCGCTTATCAATATGAAAAATTTGAAAAACTCATTATTTATTAGCTTAATCATTGGTTTGTCCTTTCACTGTTCTTTAGTATGTTGTTTGCAGACGGCAAATATTATCACTGAACCCACAATCAACTATTGGCATATTGTATTATACGCATTTCACAGAAACCACCGTAATGTTGATTTCTATCATTTTATGGTTACTCATAAGCGTCGTCTTTTTCCTTGGAGATTTTATCTTTAAACACACAGATTGGAGCATTACTAAAGCAACTATAATGCATTTCATAACAACGTATGTCGGATTCTTGCCTTTAGCAATGCTTGCCGGTTGGTTTCCATCTAACAGTGCATTATCTCAATCATATTCACAATTATCTTCATTGTGGTTTATGTATTAATTTGGATAATTCAATTCTTTAAAAACAAGAACTACGTAGACACTATTAACAAGCAACTGAAACAATTAAAAATGATTTTTATTATCCACTAAAAACGGTAATGTCTATCACATTAAAAAGACATTACTGTTTCGTTTATTATTTAACGTAAATACTTAGATTACTTCTTCATTAATCTTTGTGATATAAATCCTCATGATCGATTAGCGATAACCAAATGACGGCACCATTTCTTTTAATCTTTGGTTCCCATCCTTTGAATTCATCACGATAGTCGCTGTAAAACATCAAACATAATATCTACAGCTGTTGACGCACCAGGTGATGCACCAAGCTAATGCAGCTAATGTGCCATCATCTGACGTAATGACTTCAGTACCAAATTGTAAGTTACCTTTAGAATCCTCAATATCCTTGATTACTTGGACACGTTGCCCTGCTGTAATCACTTCCCAATCTTCATTTTTAGCATTTGGGAAAAAGACTCTTAAATCATCCATACGCTCATCATTAGATAACATCAATTGTGACACTAAATACTTCGTAAGACTCATTTCTTTGATACCTGCAGATAACATCGTCACGATATTATTTGGTTTAACCGATTTAATTAAATCCATATGTGAACCTGTTTTTAAAAATTTAGGTGAGAAACCTGCAAATGGACCAAATAACAATGAACGCTTGCCGTCTACAAAACGTGTATCTAAGTGCGGCACTGACATTGGTAGCGCACCCACTGCGCTTTTTCCGTACACTTTAGCATGATGACGATCGATCACTTCTTGATTTATACAGCGCAGGAATAATCCACTTACAGGGAAACCACCAATATGTTTTGATTGTTTAATCCCAGTCTTTGGAGTAAACTCGTCAAAACTCGCCAGCACCAATAAATACAAAATCAGATTCATATGTTGTCTGTTTCATTAGTTTCTAAATCTTTAACTTTAACTAGCCATACCCTCAGATTTCTGTTTCTTTGATGTTCAATACATTCTGTTTATATTGAATTCCCACACCACGTTGCTCTAAATTATCAAATAACTTTGCAGTTAACGCACCAAAAGTTAACATCTGTACCAGTTTCATCATAAGTTAAAGCAATTGGTTCATCAGACTTACGACCTTCAATCATTAAGTATCGTTTCATTTCTTCTTCATCTTTGCGATAATTTCATTTTTCGAATAAAATACTTTTCTTTAACGTTGCAACACGACTTTTTATAAAAGCTACATTATCTTCGTCAATGACAAAACTCATGTGGCACTCGCTTGAATAAAAGCGATCTGGGTTATCTAATTGTCCTGTTTTAACTAAATATGCCCAAAACTGTTTTGAAATTTGGTACTGCTCATTTATCTTAATTGCTTTACTACAATCAACTGTGCCATCCTCTACCTTCTTTTGTATAGTTCAACTCGCAAAGTGCGTGAATGCCCCGGAAATTGGCATTATTCCATACATTTGAACTCTTCGCCAGGTTTGTGCTAATTTTTCAAACACTTTTAATATTTTTCTCAGGTGATACTCCTGATAATGTTCCTAATGTTGCACCCATAATACCGCCACCAATTAAGATGACATCTGTTTTGCAGTGTATGTTGTTGTCACAACAAATACAGTCCCCCTTTTTTAAAATGAATAATGGAAACGTTCGAGAAATACGACCGACATATAATACCACTTTAAATCAATAAGTGTCTCAATAGGTTCCCATGGTGATGCTCTATTACTATCTACTATGATATTAATATTTTATAATAACGAAACTACTTTTTAATTATATACTTTATGCGATAGCACAAAGACAAAACCATCAAAACCTTAACAGCTATCAACCAATTTAATTTGATTGCTGATTACTCACTATTCATTTTAACATAAAGCGCTACCATTATTATAATGTCAAACTTCTTTTCATTAATCATCTATAAAAAGATGAGATGTTAGAAAACATCTCACCTCTGTATATTTATATTTTGAAATACGTTATTTTATAATAATGACAAGATGAAAGTCCAAATACAGATGAATATTAGTAAACATACACTGTATTTCAATGTCATTTTTAATAATTCTGATTCCTTACCAACTTGTTTTACTGCTGCAGTTGCAATTGCAATTGATTGTGGTGAAATCAATTTTGCTACACCACCAACTGTGTTAGTAGATACAAGAAGTGAACCACTTGTTCCAATTTGTTGTGCAACAGAAGCTTGAATTAGTGCAAATAATGAGTTGTTATTTACAACTCGATCCTGTCATAAACACACCTATCCAACCTAAGATTGGTGATAGAACTGGAAGACATTACCTGCTTTAGCAATACCTTGACCCATTGCTGCACTTAAACCACCATAAGTTGTGATTTTAGAAATTGCTAAGATGAAACAAATTGTAAGAACTGGTAACCACAACTCTTTAAATGTAACGCCGAATAATCTACCAGCATCTTTTAAAGTTAACCTTTTAGACATTAAAAATTGTAATAATAATAGTTAATAAAATAGCTGTACCTGTTTGTCCAATAATATTTAAAGTCAATACTAATGGTTTATGTGTAACTCGCTGATTGTTCCAGGTAAGTTGAATTTAAATACTAATGATGATAAAGCACCATTTGGTAAGAATAAGTTTTAAAGAATGGCGCACCCAAATCATTACAATGACTGTTAATACAATGAATGGACTCCATGCATGTAATACTGCTTTTGCAGAATGTGCTTTTGCAGGTTCAATTTCTTCATCTTTATTAACACGATAAATGTGTTTTGCTGGAATTCTTTTAGAAAAATACTGCTAATGCTAACATTGTTAGAATAACGGTGGAATAATATCTGCTAACTCAGGTCCACTGAATACAGTTAATAATCCTTGAGTAAGTGTATAAGTGATTGAAACTACTAAAATTGCTGGTAATGTTTCTTTAACACCTCTAAAAACCATCAACAATAAAGATAGCAAGAATGGAATAATGAAATTTATGATTGCCAATGTTAAAGTTGCTGATTGAGAACACACCTAACACTGAAACATCTCCAGGTACTTCAACGTTTCTACAACACCCACAGGGATACCAATCGCACCAAAAGCCAGACGCTGCATTTGCGACTAAACATAAACATCGCAGCTTTTTAATGGATTAAATCCTAATTAGTGTTAATAAAAGTGCACAAATTGCAATTGGTACACCAAATCCTGCTGCACCTTCTAAAAATGCGTTGAATGCAAATCCAATAAGTAAAACTTGAATACGTTGGTCTTGTGAAATATTTGTAATACTATCTTGAATTGTTAAAAATTGTCCAGATTCAACAGTAATTTTGTATAACAATACTGCCATCATAACGATATAGCCAATCGGAATGATACCTTGAAGAAACCTCGACTACTGCACCAGAAGCGATACCAACTGTCATTTGAAAAATGGTATTGCACTAGTAATGTTACAACAAGTGTTGTAATAGCTGCATAAATACCTTTCATTTTCAAAAACCGTTAAACATAGTAAAACAGTACAATCGGTATTGTTGCAATTAAAGACGATAATAATAAATTATCAAAATGGGTTAAACGTATTTACTAACATAGGCTGACTCTTCTTCCATAAAGTAGTAGTGTAATTGCTTCATTAAAATCATGTCTGGCTATAGCATTTTTGTTATCGATAACATTTTACAGAACAGTGAGATTACTGTGATTTCACAATTAAAATATACCATTTTTCAGACTATATAACAATATCACTTTCCTATTTAATTGTTTTATTTTTCATTTTAAATCTGTTCATCAAAATGAATTGTACTTAATGTAATGAAGCAATCATACTATTCATGAATTTTACATAAGACCGTGCTAAAATAAGGAAGATACTATTCGATGAGAAATGAAGTTATAGCAATGATTAAACAGATAAATGTTTCTAATATGCAAAAGTTTGAATCTCAATTAATGAAAGCTCAATCTGAAGGTTATACACATGTCGTTCCATATGCCAATGAGATAATGATTTATCAATCATGTTAGATGGTTCAATTATATCCTAAGTCTATCGTGGTTGATTATACTGTGGATGGATAATACAAAAATGATTGTCACTATTTCGGTCAATCATCGATCAACATTGCCGATTGGGACTCAAAACAATAATTATTATCCTAACCTGATATATGCGATTCAACAGACTCTTGATTTAATACATTATTACTCAGAAACTGATTTTCGATTTAGCTTTTATTGACACTTCAGAAAGGTGATTTATCAATCGATGGTCATGTCGTTTTTGATTTTCAGCCCCTTTTAGCAACAAGTGCTTCAATATGGAAACTATTAAAACTATTGAAGATTTTGATATGATGTCTCAGTTTTATTTGAATAAAATGGCTTATATCGATCATCATCCCATACCTTTTCGCAACCTTTTTATCGAGGATTCACAACAACTTAATTCGCCAGATAATTGGTTGTATTCTACCAAGTTTATGCTACCCAAATGGTTATATAAAATAGCAAAGCAACGTTGATAACAAACAATTACAAAACTTCGGCTTGTATACGAAGCAACCAAATGTTTTAAAAGATCACATCGTTTTTATCGCATATCATCAATATATAGGTAATTCAAAATATTTATTTACTTACTTCGTTAAACATAATCCAATGACTGCCTGTTATTTTTGTTACTGACGATCGTCGCGGACCACATTTCATATCACCTAAGTCTGAAAGAGCTGACGAATTGATTAACAGCTGTACGCGTAGTTATAGTTGAAAATGATATACCTGAGACGTTACAACCAAACGGTACTTTTAATTCACTACATCAGGCACACCAATAATGCAATTATTTTAGATAGTAAAGAGCCTATTAAAATATATAGAAACACCTTTTATCAGTGCTAAAAGGTATAATCGCTGGTTGCAATTGATTATGTTATACATTCTGCTGATGATATTAGCCACTTTTTATCAAACGGCTTTTTCCTAGTCACCAAAGCAAATGTATTGGCTTATGGTAATCCTAAACACCAATATTTACTACAAAAAGGCGTAACGAAAGTACTACTCCAACAACAGTATAAGAAATCAGTTTAAAACAAACGATCAAAACCAGGTTTTATTATACGCACCTATTGGATTAGTGAGTGCGCAACAATTACCACTATCAGATGCTTTATTCAAAGCCTATCATGTTGTGGTTCAGGGTATTGATGAAGCGATGTTACCAGAAGAGGCGCTTGTTGCACCAAAGTATCTTAGTGCTCAAGACTTAATTCTAATGTCTGATGTCGTTATCACTGATTACTCAAATATAATATTTGATGCGATGGCTATAGACAAAACAGTAGCATTATACACTCCAAATCACAGTCAATACATTGTGTCTCAAGGTGTTAACGAAGATATTTAGCGTCATCTATCAAAAATTTGGTATACAGACCGACAATTATTAATTAATAATTACTCCCAGGCAATACCAGTGATTAAATATCCACAAATACAACATAAAGAACAAACCATTAGAATCTATTTCACAACTTATATTGTCTAAGATGACATCTAATCAATAGTGTTTAAATTTCTCAGTGGCTGTGAATGAGGTTTAAAAGTCGTTTATAAAACGTAAACTTTTATACTTTTAAAATATAGAAAAACGGTAAACCCTAATTCATATTATAGAGTTTACCGTTTTATTAACTTGCATCATAGTTATATTAACATTATTGTTGGTAGTTTCGGATCAGTAACCATTGCTTGTCCAGTATAATCAACAGTTACAATTGAATATTTTCCATTTGCATTTGGGTCTTTAAAACCTAAAACACATACTTATAGTTGCCATTATGTTCTTCAATAGAATAATCATTAGTACACTTTTATTATTACTACCAAATTTATTTGCTTCATTATTAGCCGCATTTAAAGCTGTTTTGGAAATTTGGCAAATTGCTGTAAAGCTTTGAGTTTTATTTCCATTAAACGGATAAATTTGACGTGCAAACCGGCGCGGCATTTTGTCCATAATATGGTCAACGTAACTTGATTTTTGATTATTATTCGCTTTGATTATTACTTGATTGGTTATTATTTGTTTGGTTTTGGTCGTGTTTGTTGTATTTGAGATTAGATTGTTGCTGGTTATCGTTTGCACTATTATCTTTATTATCTTTTGTTTACGTCTTTACTATCATCTTCTTATCTTTAGATGAATCATTTGTATCTTGTTGTTCAGTTTTCGCTTTTATCATCTTTTTCTTTATTACTGTTCTTTTTGTTGGTCACTATCTTGACCACATGCAGCTAAAAATAATGATAATGTTAGTAACCCTGTAACTAATCTTTTTCATACATATCTCCTCCTATAATTCGATATTCATTGAATAATCTTGAAATACATATCTACCATGTATCTTTTTTCATGGCTTGTTACCAAAGACGTCAACATTAATACGATCTGAATTATCACAATATCCATAACTACAATCTAAGGTTCTTTTTATTATACTCCTAATTTTTGTTCATTATTATTTAATTTTTGTGAATTTTATGTTTTCTATAACTTTAATTATTTTACTTTAACAATTCATTACGCATTTAGCATTTCAAGGTATACACAATATTTATTACTATGAGTTTCATTTTATCTGCTGCAAAACAATCATTATAACTCTTTTTTCCATAATTAAATCTGTATCCGTTACATCACCTGTTTGAAAATGATGTTCACCAACCACTTTAAATCCATGATGTTTATAGAAATGCTTGAGCACGAGGATTATGCTCCCAAACTCCTAGCCAAATTTTATGTTTTATTATGTTCTTGAGCAATCGGCTAATTCTATCAATTGTGAACCTCTTCCGCACCTTGAAAGTTTCAAAAATATATGCGCTGCACTTCTAAATAGGTCTCCCCCATTTCTTCAGTTTGAGCACTATTAATATTCATCTTTATATAACCAACTTCGCACAATCTTCTTGATATAATGAAATGAATCTACATGGTTAATCTCTTGTATGCAATTTTTCATGAGTATAATTGTCTCTTTAAAAATCGATCAAAAATCTTTTGTCATCATAGTAAGAACCAAACGTGTCATAAAATGTTCTAGTTGCTAATTCAACTAATTCACCTAGCATCTTGTTTTTGAAATTTCTTTGATTATCCAGCCATATAAATCCTCCAATAAATGTCGTGATCGAATCCAAAATATTACTTATGTTATCAGCCAAAACTATTTAAATAAGTCACATTAACACAAATCAATTACAAATTGTATTGATTGTGTGTAACATCAATAAATGATACATTTATTCCAGTAAATGGCCGTATTTTCAAAAGAGAAAAAGAGAGATGTATCGTTGTGATAGAAACATTTAAAAGCATTTGTAATTGATAAGATGAGAGCGGTAAAGTAACACCAACTCTCAAAACAATTATCGCCTACTGATTTACCCATGAGGATGTGCTGATTAGTACATTACTCTGGTATAAATTATAAAAGATGCTTTAGCGACTCAAGATCATAATGCAGTCGTAAAATCGTATCCTATGATTCCAGGAATAGATTTAGCTGGAACAATTGTTGGAATCGAAGCACCAGGATTTGAGAAAGGAGAACAAGTAATTGTAACGAGTTATGACCTAGGTGTTAGCCATTATGGCGGTTTTAGTGAATATGCGCGTGTAAAATCAGAATGGGATTATCAAGCTTCCTGATACTTTAACATTAGAAGAATCAATGATATATGGCACAGCTGGTTATACTGCCGGTTTAGCAATTGAAAAGACTTGAAAAAGTTGGAATGAATATTGAAGATGGTCCTGTACTCGTTCGCGGTGTCTTCAGGTGGTGTCGGTACTTTAGCAGCACTCATGCTTAATGAACTTGGTTATAAAGTTATCGCAAGTACAGGTAAACAAGATGTTAGCGATCAATTACTTGAACTTGGTGCCAAAGAAGTTATCGATCGACTTTCCTGTTGAAGATTTTCGATGGCATAAAAGCCACTCGCATCATCAACTTGGCAAGCTTGTGTAGACCCTGTTGGTGGCGAAGGTATTAGTTATGTTACAAAGCGTTTAAATCATAGTGGGTCAATTGCAGTTATTGGTATGACTGCCGGTAATACTTATACTTTAATTCTGTATTCCTCACATTTTAAGAGTGTAAACATTTTTAGGAATTGACTCGGTATTTACTGCTATGAAATTAAGACAGCGCGTTTGGCGTCGTCTCAAAAGATTTAAAGCCTGAAAAATTTACATGAGATCGCAAGTGTTATTACATTTGATGAACTTCCAGAACAACTTAACAAAAGTAATTAATCATGAAAATAAAGAGCCGCATTGTTATCGATTTCGGTGTAGATAAATGAGATTCATGAAAAAGACATCCTGTTTTGCGAGATGTCTTTTTATTTTTAAAACTAATATACATTCCACCTGAATCTGGTTCGGTAGGTATGAAATCCAAATTTTGTATATAATTTATCCGCTGGGTAGGTCTGCGATCAGACTAACGTGTATGCACTTTCGACAGATACACTTTTTACATACTTCATAATATGTTCCATAATTTGACTGCCGTAACCTTGACCTTGGTGACTTTTCAAAACTGCAACATCATACAATTTGAAAAACAGTTCCTCCATCGCCAATCACTCTACCCATACCAATTAACCCATGCTTTATCATACAAGGTTACTGTCAAATAAGGCATTAGGTAATCCTTTCAGCTGCTTCGCGCGTTTGGACTCATACCCGCATTAATCCTTATGCGCAATAATCCTCGCAAGTCGGAATATCATATGTCACTTTTAACCATTATTTACCCCACTTTTCATCACAATATATATCAACCTAGTATAAATGTTTATTTACAATAGTCTTATTCGCTTCTTTAAACACTTCATGATGACTTGAAACATAACCCCGCATTCGCATCTGGTTGGATATATGTTTTAGCAAGGTTCGCTGCATGTTGCACCATCACTAAATGCACTTGCAATTAGATGTGATTTTGCATCATGATAAACAATATCTCCACACGCATAGATACCAGGTATACTAGTTGTCGTATTACCAAATCCTTTAACACGACAATCATCATGCATATCTAGCTTTGAAGATGTTTCACTCAATAATGTATTACAACGATCAAAACCCATGACTAATAATGACATCGTCAAATTTAACTGTATGCGTATCGCCACTTTCAACATATCCAAAAACAACTTCACTTATATGCGTTTCATCATCATTGCCGACCAAGTATTTAATACGTGTTTTTGGGCATAGTTTCACATTTAAATCTGTCACCACATGTTTTTCATCAGCTTCATGACCACTTACATCTTCTTTTCGATAAACAACTGTCACGCTTTTAGCAATCTTGGCAATATCATACGCCCAATCCAATGCTGTATTTCCTCCACTCTGATATTAATACATCTTTATCTTTGAAACGTCTGTAACTTTGTACAACATAATGTAAATTAGTTAATTGATATCTCTCTACACCTTTAACATCTAATTGTTTTGGATTAATAATACCCGCACCAATTACAATGATAACTGCTTTTCGATGTATATATTTCTCCCGCTTCTGTTTCAACTTCGAAATGACGTTCTGCCTTTTTCCTAATATCTACCACACGTTCATTCAAATGAACTTCCGGTTTAAAAATATAATCCTTGCTTAATTGTATCTTTTTAAAATTTCATGACAAGGTTTTTGGCGCAATGCCGCCAATATCCCAAATAATTTTTCAGGGTAAATTCTCATCTTACCCCTAATTCCAGATTGAACATCTATCAATCTTACAGACATATCTCGCAATCCAGCATAAAAAGCTTGCATACAAACCAGACGGACCGCCACCAATGATTGTAACGTCTTTCATTATGTGCCTCCTATGACTCTCTATATTCATTTCTTTTTCATTAACGTGCTCAAATTGATAATTATTATCATTTAAAAGCCATTATACTATTAATATTTATATTGTTAAATAAATCGCATAGTTAGCTATGAATTATCAACAACTATCCCATCACTAATATATGAAAAACACACCTTTTCAAAGTAAGAAACAAAAATGTTCCTTTGAAAGATGTGTATATTTTTACAGTTCTAGTTATATTATTTTTAAAAGACTCATCACGTGGTTCTTTAGAATTGCTTGTCTTAAAAAGGAAAAATAGCAACAATAAACCTGCAAGCATACCTGTGTGCCCAATACCTGCAAAGCCTGAAAAATGCTGGAGAGTATGATTTACCAGTGACTTTGAAGAATCCTTTTGTCACCATCATACCTATAGTAACGATAACACCTATGTTATATACATTAGAAGAACCAGTTAAATAAGTAGTAACTTGATAATTTAAATAACTTCTCCAATGGTAATAATATTAAAAACATACAAACATACCTAAAATAAGTGTATGTGTGTGTACAAGTGATAATTGTGTTGTATCAGTAAAAATCATATGCTTTTTGTTAGCTCCTCTATAGAAAAAGCCACTAAATAAACCTATGATCATATAGAAATGAATACTAATAACCTACGCATTTTTGAATCCTCCCTCACCTTTTCATTATATCCGATTATACCTATTATAACAGTGACAAAAGCGAAGATATGACACAACTGAATTTGGTTTAGCACATAGTATGACAGCTAAAAATAACTTTACATCAAGCGCTATATTAAATAAAATAGCTATACCATGACGCTCTGCTACAAACGTCTTGTATAGCATTATTTCTATTTATTAAATTATGACGGCACTTCAGTACGTTTTGTGCTATGTTTTTCTAACAATAGCTGAAACTAAACTTGATACAGCGCCAAAAATCATAAACCCTATAAACATCCACATTGTACTATTTAATTCAATATGATGATTCAAGTATAATAGTTCTCTTACACTTGTTGCATAGTGTGTGAATGGATTCCAATCATATACATATTTTTGATAACTTTCAGGCAACATTTGTTTAGGTAACGTTACAAAGTTGCATACTCAAAGAACATTAAAATGAAGAAAAATTGGAACCGACTTCATACCTAGCCATACCATAACTTTACCCTAAAAATAAGGCCCACGAAACCAAGAATCGCAAATGCTACAAAAATTGCGATACGATTTGAGATGGTCAAAAATCAAACTCTTGAACGCTGCTTGCATGAAATAAATATAAACAAAGCTACCTGCAAATGCTGCAACAACTGCAAATATCATCTGTCCAATTGAAGCAATGATACGATGTTGCACGACGATATTGTTACTAGTTCTAAATGCAAAGAACAATAAGATAGACGTTACGATTGAACCTCATCCAAATTGGCATAAACATTAGAATGGTGCATTACCACCTGCTTGAGCGATCTTTAACTTTATTAAGTTTTTCATTATCCACTTTTACTGGATTCGTCAAACCATTGATGTCCGCGGCATTGACTTTAACATTTTGACTCGTTAATGTTTCCAAACTTTGCTTCGTAATTTGAGCATTAATATTATCACCCATACCAGTTAACACAGCTGATGCAATTTGTGAACCTTGTAAGCTTGATCCTTCACTTACAATCGTTTTAAATTGTAGCCTGCTTAACCTCTACTTGTTGATTCCCCATTTTTGTTTCATTTGTTGAACCACTTGTGGCGGAATTTCACCTGAAGCAACTTTTTGTTGCATTTCTTCTTTTTACTATCCATAACTACTTTTTGTGTTTTACTCATAGCATCTTTTGAAAAGTCTTTATCAATAATAGCTACTCCAAAGATTTTTCGATCTTTCAAATCTTTTTCAAGGTCTTTTTCACTATCAACCTTAACCCATTTAATTTTATTAGAATCACTATCTAATAATTTATCCTCTAATTTTTACCAATGTTAATATTTTTATCTTGAATCGTTGTACCTTTATCCTCGTTTAATATACCAATTGGTAAATCTTTTGGTTTAGGATTATATGCAGGATAAAAAGCTAAGAGAAAAGATTACCAAGATAATCATAGTTGCTATTGGTGCAATCCATAATAATTTATTTTTAAATATATTCATTTTATTAATTACCTCCTTATTAGACAATGTGTTGAATATTTCGCATGTTGTCTATTATAATATGTAAGTGGGAATAAACAATACACAATGTTCATCAATACGTTTATTAATAGACAAATACACCCACATTTGATCAATAACACGAGGAGGTTGATTTATTTTTTTGAAAGAAGATAGGCGAATTAGAAAGACAGTCCTCCATTAAACAAGCGTTCACTAAATTACTACAAGAAAAGATTTAGAAAAAGATTACCATTCGCGACATAACAACACGCGCTGATATCAATGAGAGGGACATTTTTACTTACATTACGAGGATAAATATATGTTACTCGCAGATATGGAAAGATGAGTATATTTCAGAACTAACGACATATACTCAATTTGATTTGTTACGCGGTTCTTCAATTGAAGACATTGCGAATACTTTTGTAAATAATATACTCAAAAATATTTTTCCAACATATTCATGATAATTTAGAGTTTTATCATACTATTTCACAATTGGAACGCACGAGTCAATTAGAATTGAAAATCAATGAACATATTAAAAATAATATGCAACGTTATATTAGTATCAATCATTCCATCGGAGGCATTCCAGAGATGTATTTTTACAGTTACGTTTCCGGAGCAACAATTTCAATTATTAAATACTGGGTAATGGACAAACAGCCCATTTCAGTTGATGAATTAGCTAAACATGTGCATAATATTATTTTTAATGGTCCATTAAGAATAATGGCAGAAAACCGTTTGCATAAATCAAACCTTGATTCAGTAACTTAAAGTAATACTCGCTTTTTCCTAAATCCTTTAGAAAGGAACTATATATCATGATTACTTCATTCAGACATTCTGAAGATATAGATAAACATATTATAAAAACACCATTAGATCATACAGCGTCATGGATTAATGTAGTAGAACCAGACCGAGAAGAAATTGGAAAATCTTATGGAACAATATAATATACACTGAAGACTTTATACGTGACCCTTTGGACTCAGAAGAAAGTTCCCGTATTGAATATGACGAAGATACTGGTTACTCATTAATCATTATTGATTTTACCTATCGTCAATTCAACTAATCGTAGCGTTCTATCTTTTGTAACGATTCCATTAGGCATTATTATTGGCAACGGTATTATCGTAACTAGTTTGTGACGCTGAAAATGAATTTTTAGAAAATTTACCTAAGCGTGATATTAATTTAAAAATTTCACAGCAGATTTGCTATTAGAAATTTTAACTACTATTGCTCGACCATTATAATCGTAACTTACGATTACTTAATAAAAAGTAGAATTCGTATTGAGAAAGAACTAAAAATAACATTACTAACAAACAACTTTTCAAATTAATGGAAGTTGAAAAAGTTTAGTATACTTTTTAGCTGCCTTAAAAAGGTAACGATACAATTATTAAAAAGTTATTCCGTTTACCCTGCAATTAAACGTTTTTGAAGAAGATGAAGAATTACTAGAAGATTTAATCATTGAAAATAACCAAGCCATCGAAACAACAGAATTACATCAACGTATCTTAGAAAGTATCACAACATCATCACGCTTCCTTATTATCTAATGATATGAATACGATTATGAAGACATTAACACTTTTCACGGTACTATTAACGTTACCAACGCTCGTATTTAGTTTCTTCGGTATAGAATGTGCCGTTGCCAATTGATGACCATAGTTATATATCTTGGATTATTGTGGTAGGTGTTTCATTAATTCTTGTCGTAATTGTTAGTATTTTTCTTATAGCGTAAACAGAAATTATAACTAAATTAAAAAGGTATGACAGCTTTCAAGTTTCATCCTATTGCATTTGCAATGACTGATACTGATTACTGTCATACCTCTTTTATTCTACAACTTCTTTATTTGCTTTTCTTTTCGATAAAAATTAAAAGTAACTGTTATAGCAATGATGAATGATATTGTCATACCAACAAAGTAGTGTAACCATCCTGCATGTACTGGATTGATTGAAACAAAATCCGAGGCAATCCAGCAGTTCTAATGCGATTGCTTTTAACCTTGAAGAAAAGCAATATATGCTGAACCAATACCTGATCCAACGATAGCGCCAATAAATGGATATCTTGGTTTTAAGTTAACACCAAACATAGCCGGTTCTGTAATACCAAGTAATGCTGAAATACCTGCGGCGTAGATGCCACACCTTTTAACTTCTTGTTTTGTTTAATAATAAAGAACGCTGCAATTGCTGCACCACCTTGTGCAACATTAGACATTGTCGCAATCGGGAATAGTAAACATGCATCCGTTTTTAGTGGCATCTGCAATTAATGTCGTTTCTACAGCTATAAAGCTATGATGCATACCTGTAATAACAATCGGAGCATACAATAATCCGAATATTAATCCACCAATTGCACCACCAAATTCATAAAGCCATGTTAAACCATCTGATAACCAGTAACCCTAATTGTCGAGTGATTGGACCCTACAAATGAAAATGTTAGAAATGCTGTTATAAAAATAGATAACAATGGTGTTAACAAAATTATCTAACACCGTTGGAATAACTTTGCGTAACCCTTTTTCAATTTGAGGCTAAGATATAAGCTGCTACAAGCATAGGTAACACTTGTCCTTGATAACCTACTTGATTAATATGCGAAAACCAAAAACATCCCAATATGGAATAGCCTTACCTGCTTCAACTGCTTTTTGGGAAATCGTAGTGCGCTCATTAGCGATGGATGAACTAGTATCATACCTAATGCAGCACCTAAAAATGGATTGCCACCAAAGCGTTTTGCTGCACTAAATCCAATTAAAAATTGGTAATAATGTAAATGGTGCATTGCAAAAAACATTTATCATTTTCAGCTAATCCAGCAAATTGACTATATACATCTATCAATGATTTACCTGAAAAGAATAAATCTTTCGCAGTCAAAATGTTATTTAACCCCATTAATAAACCACCAGCAACGATGGCTGGTATAATCGGAACAAAAAGATATCTGAAAGCATTTTACAAAATCGCTGTAACGGATTCATATTTTTAGCAGATTGTGCTTTGACTTCCGAAGTGGTTGATGCTTCTTTTTCCAGTTAATTTTTCCAGTTCACTAAATACTATTGACTGTACCAGACCCAATAATAATTTGGTATTGTCCCCCAGTAGAAAACGTCCCTTTAACTACATCCATATTGTTTAGCGCCTCTTCATTTACTAAACTTTCATCATTTTAAAAACTAATCGTAGTCTCGTTGCACAATGTGCCATTGCATCTAAATTCTCTTCTCCGCCTATCGCGTTTCAAAAATTTCTTCTGCGGATTGCTTATAATTCATATATTTAGCCTCCTAATTAGAACCGGTTCCATTTATTCCACTTTATTGTAACCGGTTCCAAAAATATTTGCAACACTCTATTATCATTTTATATAAACACCTACACCATTTTTGATAGCGCATTCATTTTTATTGCTATACTACATGCATGTATATTAACATTAATTATCGGGGTAATTTTTATGAAAGAACGTGGCTATATCGAACAGCTTTGGCGTGAGGAAAAATATCATGTATTGTTACACAGTCCAGCAGTCTTACCAAATGATAAGGAATGCTTTAAAAACGGATTTATCACTTCATCAAGTTCAACAAATGATTGATGATGCTTTGTTAATTGAACGTAGTATAGGAAGTGTATGTAATGCTTTTTGATCATATGTGGGGATATTTTTAAAAATGTGCGAATGAAGAGAAAGACAACAATCAAAAACTACTTAAAAAGCTGATTTTTATTAATGGTAAAATCGACACCCAAACTTTATTAGATTTTTTTAGCAGAACTTGCTAATAAATATGATGATTCAATATTTACTACAAAGTCGTGTTTTAAAGCATCAAAAGAAGAGAGATAGATTGAAACTTTAGTTGTAACGGACAAATAGTAGTCATTGAGTTCAGCAATTCATACTTTGTACTAAAGTTTACTATAATCTATCTCTCGAGGTTTAAATGTACATATCTATATTAAAAATGCGTTTCATGATGTTAGAAGATACCATACACATTTAATTAGTTACAGCATAAATCAATTTATACCCCTTAATTATTACATTGTTTATATTTTAAATTCGGGGAGTAATTTTTAAGTAATATCTTGTTGCTGCTAATTCTATTGTTAATAAATTGATATTAGATGTAGAAATTGGAGTGTGAAAGTTAATAATAGATGATTTAGCTAGTAACATAATTAATTCATATATAGTCAAAAGTTCTGTTAGATACTGTTCTTGATGAATATTCTTTGATGTTAGGTGTTAGCTATTCTAGATGAGTTTCTTAGATGTGGATGCCTGTCTTGATGAAGTTATCTATGATGTTAATATAATACTTGATGTTGATTCTTAGATGTTGAGTCGATTTCAAGATGCTGATTCTTTGTTGTTGCACTATCTTGGTGACGTTTCTAGTTGTTTATAGTTATCGCATCTCTTGATGTAAAATCTAAGATGTTTATGCATTTCTAGATGTTAATTCTTCGCTGCTTAAGAATTATCTTGATGGTAAATCTAGTTGTGCCATGCATTTTCTCATGATGAGATCTAAGGTGTTAATTCATTGATGTGTGCTGTTTCTTGTTGCTTCATTATCTTGATGGTGAATTTCGTTGTCTAATGCACTTTTTCAAATGATTATTCTAATTGTACGGCAATAACTAGATGGATTTTCTTAGATGTTCACTTTTCTGAGATGTTTATACTTATCTTGATGTTTTCTAAACAGAACTTTTAAACGCTTTATAGTAGATTGTTTAAAAATTTCTTAGTTGATGGTTATTGTTGTTGATTTGAATAATTTGTAGCGAATATTTTTGTAACAGGGCTACTAAGAATTTTTTTATAACGAAGTGATTTCAATCGTACTAATTTTCAGCGTTTGATGACAAAAGTGTATGTCCAAACTTAAATAATGGCGATAAAATTTAAGTCATGGGTACATTTAATGTTTTTGATTCAAACTTCCATTTTTGGTCAATTTGCTTTTTATAACATAGTTGAATATCAATAAAAAGATTAGCAAGTTAGTTCAAAAATAGCTATGTATTGTTTTTGAAATACATAGGTTTGAAATCTATATTAATTATGCACCAAATAATTTAATTAGACTCTATCGAAAAATTTCCAAATTTTTGCTTACTATCTTTCTAATTTTACTTTTATATTGTGCACAATGCATAAAACAAGCGTTTTTCCTAGGAGTTTTCATTAATTTCTTTTATTTTTCACTATTACCTTTTCAAAAATATTCAACTATAATAGGTATACTATCCATGATTTTAAAAATTTCCATGTTTTACATTTAAATGATAGATTTCAATATATATTAGGCAGGAGAGAGAAATATGACATGCCAACTTAAAATACATCATACATTATCGACAATACCCAGTCGTAATATTAATAATATTATGGTGCTATTTTTCACTTACAAGTAAACTCAATATTACGATTAATGGTGAAACCAAAGACGTAAGTAATTATATTATCTTAATTAACCATGGTGATATTTATAATATTAACCACGGCGAAAAATATAATCGAGATTAATGATATCCCGTTTTTATTTTTATCAACAAGATGATGATTTCTTTAATGGTTATTTAGATGGTCATTTATTACAATCAAGTAATTATATTAAGTCATTAATTGCCGATTTAATCAGTACACCAACAAGTTCTTCTTCTAATGGGGAAAAATATAGGTCAAAGTATTATAGACACTTTACTTAAAGAAGCTTTTTATAAGAATAGATCGTGAATATTTACCAAATATTGCTTTAAGCAATCCGGTGTTCATAGACTGTGTAAACTATATTCATGGACAATATTGATGCGCACTTGTCTTTAAAAGATATAGCGATGCATTGCAACATCTCTGAATCATATTGTTCTAATCTTTTTGTTCGATATTTGAGTATGAATTTTAAAGATTATTTTACAAGTATTAAACTTGTTAACGCCATCAATTTATTACTTTCTACAAAACATTCTATTACAACTGTTTCTGAATTGGCTGGTTTTTAACAGTCATATCAAATTTTGCAAATCAATTTAAGAATTACTTGCATTTTAGTCTAAACAGTTCCGTTCACTCGTTTCCAAGATTACTGAACCACCACAAATACACTTACAACAAGATAACGTATCACAATTCACTGAGTTAATTTCAACAATTGATTTAACAGCTCAACTGGCTACAAATACAACAGATATTCATATAGATGATTTTAATCCGAAAGACGAAGTCAGCGTGCCAAAGTATTTTGTTCGATTTAGTAATTTCAATGAACTATTTCAATTTATTTTCAATGAATATTACGATATTAACTGAGCACTTACCAAAACCTGTCGTTTTTCATTGACGATTATTCACGATATTGAGATTAGCCAAAACGAATTACAACCTGTTAAATAGATGTTTTGAAAAAGCTTTTCGATATAGGTTTAGCAATCGCTATTAAATCAACACAACAATTCGAAACGATGAAGCAATTAATACTCACATTTTTACAAGGCAATCAAGACTATAAGACAAGCAAGAAATTAGTTAAATTTATGCTCGTATTTTGCTCTAATTCTATGACAGCAGAAGAAATTCATTTATGTCATCTTTAAAAATTAAAAAAACAAAAAAATAAAAGAAATTAAATATAGTGTGACAGTCGATGGCTTTTTAGAAACTTATTCAACCGTGGAACAAGTTTATGATGTCATGCAGCGTCTTAAATTCCATTATTACTTTATTGATATTGAAAAATTCAAAAACTGCAACACATCTTTATCACTAAAAACCAACACTATCATCAAACTGACACTCATTTTGAACAGTATAAGAAATTTATTTTAGATTCAGGTATATCATCAACACAATTTGTATATAATAACCTGTCTGTAAGCGGATTTAAATATACTAATGATGGTAAGAATCCAATTCAATTATCTGACATAGTGTATCACTTAATCGCATTATTACGATATGGCGGTGGCATTAGCTATCAGTATTAGATGACCATTCAAATTATATTTCCTTGTACAACAAATATGGTAGTCCCCTACCATTAATGCATTTATATAAAATGTTTGAGACCTTTTTGTTAATGAAGATATTGAAATTACAAATAATTATGTATTGAGTCGTAAAGATAATAACTACCATTTCTTATTATTCAACTAAAATTAATGATCGATATATGTCAGACGTAAAACAAGATTTCATTTTTCCATAATGAATTACCTCAAGACTCTTTGATGATTATTAAAAACATTGAATCATGAACAGTGGTTCAATTCTAACATTTGCTTCAATAAATCGATCGACTTGTTTATATAGAAAAAGAAATTTTAGATGAATTAGACAAAACGAATTACCCTAAAACGGAGCTTGCAGTTCAAGAAGAAACTGGTCGTACATTTGAACTCAAGTTAAATCACGACGAGGTTAAATATATTTGCTTTAAACCAAGCTAAATACTAACAGTCCTCTTGTGTTTAGTTTCTTACGTTAAAGGCTATTTATATCATAAGGAGATGATATGTAATGAGTAACTCACAAGCAATTCAAGCAATTGAAAAACGTGTTAGCAACGTCAAAAGTTGGTGTATTATCAACTGCATATAATAATAAACCTAATAGTAGATATATGGTCTTTTATAATGATGGTCTTATTTTATATACTAAAACGAATATCCATTCTGCTAAGGTCAAAGAAATTAAAAGATAATCCAGCAGCATATGTTTTGTTGAGGCTACAATGATACGACAAATCGCAGTTTCGTTGAAATGGAAGCCACGATAGAAGTAGTTACTGATCGAAAAAGTAATCGATTGGTTATGGGAGACTCAAGATAAAAAGCTTTTCAGTTCAAAAGAAGATCCAGAACTTTGTGTTTTTAAAGGTGACACCACAATCTGTTAAATTGATGAATGACAAATCATTAGATACACCTATCAAAATCGATTTATAACACAAAGTATATATAGGAAATAACTTTTTATGAATTCTAGATATAACAATGTTAAATACTTAAAATAACTCGCTATAATTAAAGTGTTTAATATGTTTTACAATTCAATTGCAATGTATTGTAGACACACTTTATTCACATTTAACGTGATTAGGGTGTGTCTTTTTAAATTAATTTTTATGTAATATAAATAGCGTTTGCAAACTGTTGCACTTTTAGGTATAACAGAATTAACTACATTTAAGGAGATTGATGAACCATGAAAAAGAGGTTTTGGTCTTGGTATTAGTTTAATCGCCATCATGTTAATTGTATGTATTGTATTAGTAATCATGATGATGACTGGCGGAAAGAAAGATACATACTATGGAATTATGAAAGATAATACTACTATTGATGATTAGTGAAAAAGATGAAAGTATTGATGTTAAATTACCTTCAGATTCAGATGTTAAAGTTAAAAAGGTGATTTTGTAATTGTTTATAAATTAGCAGATTCAGATAAAATTGTTAAAGTTAAAAAGTTGACCATGACGATGTACCATATGGTTTAATGATGAAAATTCATGACATGGGCAAAATGCACATGAAACACTAATTGTAATTTAAATTACAAATTTTAGTTGCCATCAAGGTATATACGAGTAAAAGCAGCGGTAAGTTGATTTCCAATTTGAATCATTTTACTGCTGCTTTTATATTAACTCTTTCATATTGAATAGCTCCGCTTGCCGTTCGCCTGCGCTTTGCGCATGCATAAAGCTTCTAACAACCTGGGGTCACTGCCGCTCGGTTCGCCTGCGCTTGCGCATACGCCAAAAGCCCCTAACAACCTGGGGTCACTGCGCTTCGGTTCGCCTGCGCTTTGCGCATGCATAAAAGCTAACAGCCTGGGGTCACTGCGCTCCGGTTCGCCTGCGGCTTTGTACATGCCATAAAGCTAACAACCTGGGGTCCCTACGCGCTTCCGGTTTCGCCTGCGCTGGCGCCATGCATAAAGCCTAACAACCTGAGGTCACTACGCTTCCGATTTCGCCTGCGCTTTGGCTGCGCATGCATAAAAAGCCCCTAACAACCAGAGTTGTAGAGGGCTTTAAATATCGAATAGTATAAATTGATTTTTAAATATTCTTGACCTTTTGCTTTGTCATATACGTTTTCCCATTTAGCTATAACGATTGTTGATAATGCATTACCAATAACGTACACATGTACGTACCATATCTAAGATACGGTCCAACACCAATAATTAATGCTAAACCTTGTGCCGGTAAGCCCGTGGCACCTAATGTTGTTAATAAAACAACGATTGAAGTTCCTGGTACTGCCGCCATACCTTTGACGTAATCATTAATGTTAACATCAACACAATTTGCTCTGATAATGTTAAGTGCATTCCATACATCTGTGCAACGAATGATAGCTGCAATAGATTGATAAAGTGCTGATCGTCTAAGTTAAACGTATAACCAATTGGTATAACAAAAGTAATTTCTTTTGGAGAACCGAGAGTTTTTCCATTTTTCTTCATCATTACAGGAAGTACAGCTTCCGAACTTGAAGTAGAAAATGCTAAAAGCAATTCACTCAAGATTCTAATAATATTCATGATATTAATACACATCCATGCAACTAGTCCTAGTATAGCGAATACAAAGAACACCATTGCAAAGACAACAACTAATACTAATTTTAATAGTGGTAATAATGCGGATGCGCAAATGTAATAATTGTGGTACAAATGAGATGCAAACACTCCAAGTGGTGCTAATTTTAAAATTTTATTAATCATCAGAACACAGCTTCAAGCGATCGCTTAAAAATTCTTTAACTGGTTCTGCTTTTTACCTACAGCAGCTAATCTAATCCCAAAAGAATACTGCGAAAGAAGATAATAGGTAATAATTCACCCTTATTTAAAGCTTCAAAAAGTTTGTCGAATAATATGTACAATGGTATCGCTAAAATGATTTCCATATGTAGATTGTTCTGCTGCATGTGCAGTTGATTGATATTTAGAAATATCACCTTTAGGTAATTTTCGTTGGGTCTAATCAGCACCTGGTTTTAAATAGGTTACCGAAGATAATCCCTAAACCTATTGCGATTGTTGTAATAATTTCAAAAGTATAAAATTGTTTTCCAACCATAACGCCCTACAGTTTTCGATTCTAACGTTCGAAATAAGCGCTAGTGAGCAAAATACAACTGGTATAACGATCGTTTTAATTAAATTTAAAAATACGTCACCAAATGGTTTAATGTAATTTGCTACGTTTTTCTTGTCCATATAATAAAAGTCCTACGACAACACCTAACACTAATGCAATAACAACTTGCATAGGTAGGCTAATTTTTCTCTTGAATAGAGCCATAGTACAAACTCCCCTTCATCTGACATCACTCAATTATATCAGAAAATTGATAATTATCTATAAAAATTAAAATATTTATCTTTTTATAGATGTCATCACTAATTTCCATACAAAAACTGTTTTACCTCAATAATTAAAATTGAAGGCACTAAAACTGTTTCACCAGTTATACGTTACACTATTTTTGATGGTTTTATAATTTTTGATTTAAAAATATTTATGCTTTTGCAGTTTTCAAACTTTTCTTGGTCTCTGTATCAAAGCCTTCAACAAATAATCCTTTTATTAGTACTGATTGGTTGCACAACATAAGTTACACAGGTTCATCTTTAAATGTAACTTCCTTATAGAAGAACCTTTTGCTTTCACTATACTCTGTTTTCTGATTTAATTTTATCTTTTTAGATTTTTCTCTTCAAGTAACTGTCAATTAGTTGAATATTCTTATGGCCTTGATATGTTTTTCAGACCAAGAAAAATGCTACGCAACAATTAATGAAATAAATAATATAATGTAACTTTAATCGCGTTTTTCTTCTTCATTATGTAACTCCTTTTGCTTATCTATTCAGTATGAACGAATCAATTTATTTAATAAAGAGTTTTTACCAGATTGTAACAAATTTTTATTCTCAATATTATTATAGAAATCGAATTACATACACGATGCTTTTAAAAATTTAATAACAAATTTTATTTTACTATCTATCAAAATAATTGACTACTTTTAACAATTAAGGATGATACAATTACATTTTTCAATTTAAAAATCAGTCATATCAGTAATTACCGATGAAAATACTAAGATATCCGATATATTTTTGCATTATTTAACATTTAAATTCAATTATGAACAATTCAATAATTGCGATGAAATCAGTACTTGACAACTATTACACTTCATAATATTGTTTTATTTTAACAAGGAGTGATTTGGATGTATGTGAAAACAGCTATCTTAGCAAACAGTTGTGTATTTTTTATGTTTCTTCAAAAGAAATAATTAAAAATACACAACTATCTTAAAATATGATTTAACCTATACTGGTTACATTGTTTTAATGGCGATTGAAAATGATGAAAACTTAACATCAAAAATTAGGTGAACGTGTATTCTTAGATTCTGGAACACTGACACCATTACTAAAAATTAGAAAAGAAAGATTACGTTGTTCGAACACGTGAAAGAGAAAGATGAAAGAAACCTACAAATTTCTCTAACAGAACAAGGTAAAGCAATACCCCTCTTGCTGAAATTTCTGTTAAGGTCTTTAATGAATTCAGCATTTCAGAACGAGAAGCATCAGATATAATTAATAATTTTGCGGAATTTTTGTTTCTAAAAATTTTGGACTATTCCGACATAACTCCCTATCATAAGGTGATGGGCAGAAGTATGCATCCTATGTTTATTCATTATCTTTGCTTGTATAAATCTCGATGCTCAGTTCTTTTTGCCCTGATTCCTTATCAGGCACAAATCTACCATTTATTACTTTTTACTCTCCTTTTTACTTTAACTTTTTAATACTACTCATATAATGGCTTTGTAATACAAATTTCTATAATGGAAGTGATGATATTGAACTTCAATCAATTCGAGAATCAAAACTTTTTAACAGTAATCCAAGTGATACATTTAAAAGATTTGGGTAAAAACAAGTATTTAAATTACTTTTCAACACCTTCATTTCCCGTAACGAATATATATGAAACAGACGAATTATATTACTTGAAGCTGAACTAGCAGGTGTAAATAAAGAAGATATTAGTATCGATTTCAATAATAATACGCTCACTATTCAAGCTACTAGAAGCGCAAAAATACAAATCTGAACAACTCATTTTAGATGAGCGTAACTTCGAATCGTTAATGCGTCAATTTGATTTTTGAAGCTGTTGATAAGCAACATATTACTGCTAGTTTTGAAAATGGGTTGATTAACCATTACCTTGCCTAAAATCAAACTAAGCAATGAAACTACTTCATCAACATCTATTCCAATTTCATAGTTAAATTTAAAAAGTGAATACACTACTAAAAGCCTTAATGTCATACTGCGAATATTGCGCATGATATTAAAGGCTGATATTAACTAAATGAATGTCATGTATTACATATCAACCGTTTTTCAATGAGCCATATTCTTTTTGGTATAAATGACGCATGGTAAAATAATGCAATACATCCAAATACCGCTAAGAAATAAATGCTAAATGACTTGATCCCTTATTAAAATTAGCTACGTACGTGATTACTAGTGGTGGGAAGAATCCTCCTAAACCACCATCATTGATACGATACCATTTGCGGATCCCGCTTCATTTTAAAGTAGGATGGTACTAATTTGAAGATTAAGCCGTTACCAATACCTGCACAAATACTTGTTGTTAAACAGCCTACAGTGAATAATGCGATATGGTCAAAATACACTAAAATAATGGCACCGATAATCATAACAACAAAATCAATCATCAATACTTTAACTGCATTAAATTTATCACCTAAAATGCCACCTATTGGTCTTAAGAATGTTGCCAGCGCAATGAATACACCTGATCGAATACCAGCATCTACTTTGTCAATTCCAAAATGATTTACTAAGTAGTTAGGTAAAGAAAATACCAAATGCTACAAAAGCACCAAAAAGTAATGAAATACCAATAACTTAAAGTAATATAATTTTGTAGTTTTTAGATAATGTTTTCATTGTGCCATTAATAGCACTGATTTTACGTTCTTGTGTATCACCAAATATAAACATAATTAATGCAAATAAAAGCGATAATAATTAGTAACTTCTAACAGTTGTTTTGCCAACCAATAATACCCGCAATTGGCGGTGCTAAAAATGAAGAAACTGCTGTACCGATATTTCCCATACCATAAATACCATTTACTAGAGCCTACTCCTTTGAGGAAATATTTAGGAACTGTTGCCGCTCCAACTGAGAAAATTGCACCACCTACACCCAGGAAAAATCCTGACGCCATTAACACACGCCGGTGTTTGTGCTTGGCTTAAGATATCGAGGAATAACAATACGATAAAACTAGTAAAGAATACCCATTTAGCGCCAACTTAAATGTTTTGTTAGATAACCGATGGCACTCGAGCACCGATCCCAAAATAACTGGTATCGCTAAAATGATTGATATTTGACCTTCAGTAACATTGACATCTTGTTTAATAAAGAGGCATTTATTGGCGACAATTATACTCTCAAGCCATAGACCCAACCACTAAACTTGTGTCTGCATAATGTAAGTTGAAAGACCACCTTTTGTTTTTGTACCTTACGTTTCACCTTCACCAAAATCATTTTATTTTTAATAGATATCAATACTCTGCCTATATATTAGAGGTCCAATGTTATTTAAAAATGCTTTCATTTTATATAGAAATCATTCAATGTAGACAAAGTATTGACTACATATATATTTTATTATGATTGTGAAAAGTGACATAAGGATTTTCCTTATTTATGAGTGATTTACCCTATACAATGTCCCTTTAGATGCTGACACTTATTCGCCATCATTTTAATCATATTATTTAGGAACTTACATACTTTTCTTATTTTTCAATTAGTTACAATTACTCTTGAAAATCACGTTACATTATCTTTATCTGACTACATAAGGAGGTTTATCATGTATAAAATCAATATTATTAGATCGATTCGTCTATAAGAATATACTCAAAGACCAATAAACGACCGTGATTCAATTTTCACTAAAAAATATTAGTACCTTTTTAAAAGAAATTTGAGGGTACAACATATGCCTATTTATAATGATGACAAACAAACAATGAGTGCGATTCAATTTTTAGATGCATTTTCAAAAGTCCCAAAGAACTGGTTGAAACTGACCAAATATCAATACAATACCTGAATAATGATTTCTGGAGTAATTGCGAAAAATATTTAAAAGTTGCTATGAGATCGATTTTTCAAATTATAGTATCTCATTTTCAAGTTTCTAACTATCATTTCACAGTATTACTTGGAGATAGCCAAAAACCACTTATGTATCTAAATAAAAATCGCGGTGGTGATGATGGCATACCAGGTTATATTATGATTTATTTAGTGCCGAGTACAAGTACAATTAATTCTATGAAAACTTAATTGCACATGAAGTAAATCATAATATGCGCTATCAATATTATTGATTGGGATGGCGGAAGTTTGATTGAATTGATTATTGCAGAAGGATTAGCTGAAAAACTATGTAGAATCATTGTATGGTAAAAGCGCATATTGGACCGTGGGTAACAAATACTAATTGAGTCAATGATAACGTAAAATTAAAAATACTATTTATAATCATTTACATTTTAAAACATATATTTGAATCGATACCTTATCTCTATGGTGATGATATTAATAAACTTCAAAGGTAGGCCTATCGTTGGCTTATCTCATGCTGCCGGGTATGCGTGTGGCTATCACTTGGTAAAATACTTTTTACAAAAACAAACATACCTATTAGAGTGCCACAACACTTCCAGCACAAAAATAATAATAAATGTGACTGAATTTTGGCATACACATACACTTTAAAAGATATTATTGAAAATTACAGGATTAACTAAAAGAACTTTTCATTATTACGATGAAATAGGATTATTAGTTCCAGATAAAAATGATAAAAATTATCGCGTTTATAAACAGCAAGACTTAGAAAAATTACAAAAATTTTAATACTCAAGTCTTTTGATTTTTGATATCGCTAAAAATAAAACAATACATTTCATATGATAATGAACAGTTGCGAAAGTTATTATCAAGTAAGCAAGTTAGATAAAAAGATTTCAGACTTACAATTAATTAGACGCTCTGTATGTGAATTTATTAACGGACACTCTCTAATAGATACCAGCATTTTAAATAAGACACTACAGTCACAATATGATAAAGAAGCATCTATAAAATATGGTCATACGAAAGCATATCAATCATTTATTAGACGTAAAGACAGCTTACAATCGCAGGATATCAGACATAAATTGACAACTATCTTCAATAAAATTTAATCATATGTCTTTGAGTCATTATCCAATCAAGATTGTAGTGATCTCAGTATTTGAGTGGAAGGCATTTATGAACACTATCGCTGATTTTGATGATGAAACATTATGCTGTATTGCTAAAACATATGAAGATGATACGCGTTTCAAAGATTACTTTAATTCATATGATAATCAAAATTTAGCATCATACATTTCAGAAGCTGTTAATGTTTTTGAGCAATGTGAATAAGAGCGACAATTTTTAATCCTCATACAGATGCTACAACACTCGAATACACCAACTAAAATAATTGTTCAAAGTAGAAAAACTAATCATTTATTCTCTAAATCAATAACTATATTAAAAGTTATACCTTTGCAAAGCGAATGGTAGCATAGGTTACCGAAAGGAGAAGGAGTTAAGTTCCATTCGATTTATATATATATTTTCGAAACATACAAAAAGCGCCAGAAGATAATCATTTCCTCTCGCGCTTTTATACTGAATTATATTAATTTCAAACTCTAAAAACTCTAATAATTTCTTTTTCAATGCATATTCAACTAGCTCAGGTTTCACTCTTTAAGCCAAGCTTTGTCATAATATGCGTCTTATAGTACTTCTACTGTTTTCACAGATACAAATAATTTCTCTGCAATTTCTTTATTCCCGTAACCTTTGGCAATAAGTGGCAATATTTCTAGTTCTCGTTTTGATAAGATTTTTAAAAAGGATACATTGTGTTTGCAGTGTCCTGATTTGAATTAGATACAAATTCATTCACTAAAAGATGTTGTAAGTTTCATATCTACATATGTTTTCACCTTTATATACAGTTCGAATAGCTAACAATAATTGTTCATCAGGTGCATTTTTCAATATGTAACCTTTTCGCACCATTACGCAACACATGGAACAAATACTCCTCATCATCAAACATTGTTAATATTAGTATTTTAGTTTCAGGAAAAACTGTCAACAAATTTTTACTCGTAGCGATAAGACCTGACTCACCTGGTGGCATACTTAAATCCATTAGTAACACATCAGGTTTATATTCCATTACTTTTGGTAGCTTCGACGCCATCTGCAGCCGTTGCAACAACTTCCATATCATTTTTGATAATTTAAAATCATAGAGAACCCCCGTACGGACAACAGCGTGATGCGTCGGCAATGACTATTTTTCAATTTTATTCCCCCAATGTATGTTTCAAATTGGAATGTTCAATGTAACATTGGTACCCTCGCAATTTTCGTTTTCAATATTGACGCTACCGCTGACTAACTCAGCTCGCTCATTCATTCCATATAAACCGAGTCCAGAACCTTTAGGCTTAGAACTTGGATCGAAAAACCATTTCCCGCATCTATCACTTCTGCTACCAAATGGCGCCCAGTTTGACGGATACCTACATTTATTTCTTTTACATCAGCGTATTTCAACGCATTTAGAATAGCTTCTTGCACTACTCGATAAACAACCGTTTCAATATCACTATCAAAAGCGAGTATTTTTAATATTTGATGTATATATGATTTTTATTCCATAATTTTCTTCAAACTGTTTTAAAAATATGATTTAAAAGCTGCTTCAAGGCCTAGATCGTCCAAAGAAGCGGGTCTTAATTCAACCGACATATTACGTATATCATCCAATTAATTTAGCGACAATATATTCAATATTTTCTAGCGTCTTCAAAAAGCTAGTTGTATCTTCTTGATATTTTAATAATCTCAATTGAACATCTACATTGAGCATTTCTTGAATCACACTATCATGTAACTCTCTAGAAATTCGCTTTCTTTCATTTTTCTTGAGCTGAGATTGTTTTTACGCATCACTACGTTGTTGATGTAATTTCTCTTGCTGTTCAATTTGTGATGAAACATTTTTGAAGCGTAAATGCATGAATTCCCCTGTCTTGATCGATCAACTGATATGTTGCTGTAAATGGCATCACTTTTTGATCTTTCGTCTTCATAAATACTTGGAAATTCGTCAGCTTGTACTTGCATCGATTCTAAGAAACAGTCTTTACATGATTGTATATCATAGGCATTTGTATACCCTTCACATCTGTAGACAAATCGCATTCGCCACAGCACTGTAATTATCTTCTTCAGATAATATGTCTTTAGCAGCATCATTCATTGCAATAATTTTGCCGTTATCATCAGCAAAAACTATCTTTTTCGATTGAATGCTCATGATATCAATAAAGTATCTAACTGTATACTGTCCTCATTAATCATGACTTACACCCTAATTCATCTCATTATTTTATCATCATTGAAAATACCAAACTTACGTTGAATATCATCATTATCAAATATTTTTGGTAAAGGACGACCATCTCTTTGACCAAATAATAGTACGCCATACACTTGATTCTATGCAAAGCGGCACTCTAAAACTGCTGTTAATGATTCGCTCAATAAAATTGGATAGTCAATCTTTTTCTTCAGGCCCTAAAGCTAAACCAACATTGGCTATTACCATACGCTTTCCTGTTTTTCATAACAGTTCCAGCTAATCCACGACCTTTTTCTTAAAATAATCAATTTAAATCGATTATTTGTTTACTGTACCTGAAAACATAGTGCCATTTGTGGAGATGATGGTTTGTTAGATTCATAGAAAGCGATTGCCGCAAAAATCATAACCCTCTTCTTTGCGTATTTTATCTAATGTCTCTTGAAATCTACGATCGTACAATTATTGCTTCTGGTGTCAAATCCTTTCACCTCTTATGCTTACACTTTATTCTTACGGTAAATAATATATCTGCGATTTATATATGTCAAAGGTACACTCCAAACATGTACCAAACGTGTAAATGGCCAACAAGCCATAATAGTGAAACCCTAACAATATAGCATTTTAAATGCAATCAGCTTTTCCTCATCAATGACGCATCTGGTTTTAACATAAATAATTGTCTAAACCAAATTGATAATGAAGTTCTGTAGTTAAAATCTGGATGCTGTATATTGGTTACTAATGTTGCGTAACATCCCATAAATACGATAAGTAATAATAAAGAAATTTACAAATATATCCGACGCTGAACTTAATCTTCGAATACTTTTCGTAGTAACACGTCTCGCTGTTAATAAAAACATCCCTATCAAGTTATTATACCAAAGATGCTACCAATATAAACAGCGCCTATATGATATAAATGCTCAGATACCCCACGCATCCATCCATGGTTTTCGGTATTAACAATCCAACTACGTGTCAAAAAACACTGGAATAATACCTAAGTGAAATAATAAACTTCCCCACATCAACCTTTTTCTTTCTATTAGTTCACTAGATTTTAGCTGTCCAAGAAAATTTATCATAACGATAACGTGCAATATGACCTGACGACAAAGACAACTAAACATAAATACGGAAATATAACCCATAAAAACTGATTAGCATGATGTTTCACTCCTTTTTGGTGATGTCAAACATAATTTCAATGTTTTTCTAAGTGCTTGAATCACATAGGCATATGGATTATTATCTTCACCAAGTGCATTCGCCATCACATATGTTCCATCCTCAATAATCATAATGATTAATTGAATATTCTCTTCAGCTCTTGGATCGTTTCGCCATTCTGCCACTTGCAAAAATTGAAGCATCAACGGTAGATAATCAGAAAAAGTTCATTATCTACCATTTCTAGTCAAACATTTCATATAATACCTTTAATTTAGCTAACATTTGCCCACGTTCTTTTTGCGTATCAAATTTGTTATACGTCATATATAATGGTGCTTTTTCGTAAAAATCAAATGTATCTGTATAAATCGCTTTTGATTTCTGATAATGAAAAATGTCATCATTACATTTCTAAATGCTACTAAATCTTCATATGCTGGATGATCTGTCGAAATTGTTTCTTCAAAAGTTTTTTGGATGAAAAAGTTAATTTTTCTGGAAAAGCATAACTGTTGTGCCATATATCCAAAAACTTTCTTGATATTTTTAAAATTATCGAAATTAATCACGGAAAATCCCTCCATAGAAATTCTCATTATAAATTTCTTGACCAGTTTTTCCCTGAACCTACTGCAACGCCACAGCCTTCTACAGTTATCTCCAAAATGCTCGCCGCCGTAATTGTATCCTGTACTACCTTGTGCGTGATACGTATCTAAAATAGGTTTCTTTTGTGTGATGTTGGAATAACAAATCGATCTTTCCATATTTAGCTAGTCCTAATAAACGATACATGTCTTTAGTTTGGCGCTCGGTTATACCTAATCGCTCTAATCGAGACGTGTCAAATGGCTGTTAAGAGTAACTTGAGATCTCATATAACTTCTCATCATTGCCATACGTTGTAGGGCTCCTTTTTACCCGCGCTCTGTATCTCCTGCAGTGAAAATATTAGCTAAGTATTCAATAGGTAAACGCATTTCTTCAATGGCTGGGAAAAATCGCATCTGGATTTTGAGTTGTATTTTTACCTTCAAAGATAGCTCATAATTGGGCTAAGTGGTGGGCAATACCAAACCATCGGCATCGTTCTAGAGTCAGGATGTAACGGAAATGCAAGTTTTATATTCAATTGCTAACTTATAAATTGGAGAGTTTTGTGCAGCTTCAATCCAATCATAACCAATACCATCTTTTTCAGCTTGAGCAATGACTTCTTCGTCAAATGGATTTAAGAATATATCTAATTGTTTTTCGTATAAATCTTTCTCGTCTACTGCTGAAGCCGCTTCATGAACTCGATCGCATCATGTAATAAAACACCTAAGTAACGCATACGTCCTGTACAAGTTTCAGAGCATACCGTAGGCATACCCGCGCCTCGATTCTCGGGAAACAGAATGTACACTTTTTCTAGCTTTGTTCGTTTTTCCAATTGAAGTAAACTTTCTTATATGGACAACCTGTCATACAGTAACGCCATCCACGACGCATGCATCTTGGTCAACTCAATACAATGCCATCTTCATCACGTTTATACATAGCACCTGAAGGACACGATGCAACGCAACTTGGATTCAAGCAATGTTCACATAAACGTGGTAAATACATCATAAAAAGTTTCGTCAAATTGAATTTAATATCTTCTTCTATTTTTGGATGTTAGGATCTTTTGGACCTGTAACATGCGACCACCTGCTAAGTCACCTTCCCAGTTGGGTCCCCATTCAATTTCAATGTTATCCCCTGTAATTTCTGAGATACGCTCTAGCAACTGGCGAATGCTTCCCGATTTCGCAGTTGTTAAATGTTCATAATTATAGTTCCATGGCTCATAATAATCTTTTTAATTAATGGCATATCTAGGTTATAAAAATTTTTACCTAAAGCAATTTTTGAAATTCTACTTCCAGATTTTAATTCAAGTTTCCTTTACGATTTAGTACCCAACCACCTTTGTAGTGTTCTTGGTCTTCCCAACGTTTCGGATACCCCACACCTGGCTTCGTTTCTACGTTGTTGAACCACATGTACTCTGCACCTGGACGAGTTTGTCCAAGTGTTTTACATGTCACACTACACGTATGGCATCCTATGCATTTATCTAAATTTAATACCATCGCAACTTGCGCTTTAATCTTCAAGCCAATTAACCTCCTTCACTCTTTCTAACTGCTACATATAAATCCCTTTGGTTCCCCAATTGGTCCATAATAATTAAGTGATAACTAATTTGTGCGTATCCTCCGACTAGTTGTGTTGGTTTCAAATGGATTCTAGTCAGGCGTTGTGTGAACCACCACGTGTATCTGTGATTTCTGACCCAGGCGTTTGAATATGTTTATCTTGTGCATGATACATAAACATTGTACCTTTTAGGCATACGATGCGGAAATAACTTGCTCTTGCCGTTGCAACACCATCACGTTTATACACTTCTAGCCAATCATTATCTTGGATATCGTGTTTTTCAGCATCTTCATTTGATATCCAAACCGTTGGACCACCTCTAAATAGTGTCAACACATGCTTATTATCTTGATACATTGAGTGATATTCCATTTTCTCATGAGGGCTAAACTAACGCAGTACCAAAGCATCTGTACCACCTTTAATTTTTCTTATCTCTATTCCCAAATACCATTGGCAGCAATGTCAGTTTATATACTGATAAGCTCTCCCCCAAATTGTTGGAAAACTTCGTGATCCACTTAATAACTTTGACGTCCTGTTAATGTTCTAAAAGGTACTAGACGTTCTATATTCGTTGTAAATGGTGAATATCGTCGACCTTGTTTATTTGAACCTGGGAATACTGCTGTCAGTATTACTTCTCGTGGTTTGGGAAGTTATATTTAAAAACGAAATTTTTCTCAGCAGCACGTTCGCTAGAAATATCTTTTTAATGGCATTCCAGTTTGTTCTTCGAGATCTTCATATGATTTTTGTGATAAATTTTACCATCTCGTGGCAGATGAAATACTTAGTATTGCATCAGCTACATGACGTGCTGATATCAATACGTGGACGATCTGCAACTCTCACAGAATCATCATTTGTATCACTCCACGTACCTAACGATACTTTTTAATTCTTCATATTATTGTTCATCGACGCGAAACTCCACACCATGTGCTCCAACTTTCCCTCAAGTACAGGACCAAGCGTGACATATTTGTCGTAAATTTTAGTGTAGTCGCGTTCTACGCGTGCAAAGTTAGGCATGTACGTCCAGGTACCGTCAATTTCACCCTTCGACCAATCTTTCACTACGCCGTATGGTGTTTGAAATTTCTTGCTTTTGTATCATGACTAAAGCGGAGTTGTCACAACATCTTTAAAGCGTTCCAGCAAATAGTCTTTTTGCCATTTCTGAAAATGCTTTTTGCCAACGTTTTATAAATATCAGTCTGAACGCGATCTCGCATACTGGATGATAGCTGGATTAAAAAGGATGCACATATGGATGCACATCTGCAGATGACAAATCACGCTTCTCATACGAAGTCGCTGCTGGCAAATACAATGTCAGAATATAAAGGTGTTGCATGTCATTGCTGAAATCTAAAGAAACGACTTTCAAATCTAATTTCCCTGAAAACTGTTTCCTCACGCCACGTAATTTCTTCTTCTGGCTTTTCATCTTCATTTGGTGTAGCTACTGCAACCCTGATTTTGTGCCAAGTAAACGCTTCATAAAGTATTCTTGACCTTTTGCAGAACTTGAGATTTAGATTTGAGCGCCATATAAACAGTGATTTCGGATGAGATTCTTTTCAAAGTCGGATCTTCTATCGCAAATTGCGTTCATGTTTTGAGCTTAACTTCATCTGTCGCGCGTTTTAAAATTGCTCTCCATTCGACTCAATGCCTTCATCTTTAGCTTCTTCTTGCAAACAACAAACTATTTTTATTAAATTGTGGATAAGATGAGTGAAATCAACCAAGTCTAGCTGCTAAAAACATTATAATCAGCTGGATGTTGATGCTTTTAACTCCTCTGTTTTAGCTATTGGAGATTTTCAACGCATACTACATTTGACTCTTCATATTTCCACTGGTCTGTTGCAAAAATAGAAACTCAACTTTGTTCCGTTTTGCAAACGTGGTGGTTCACACTTATGATCTTTTCGCAAATGCGACAGTGCTCCATCCTTCTCAATCGGACGACATTTTTCTTGTCCCACATAGTGAGCAACCGCCAACCATTCACACCTTTGACAGCCACATAACATAACTCCGTTTAAAAGATTGAACGGATAAATCGTATCTGAGTTAAAACCAATGGTTAATACCCGCACCCATGATAATCATTGAACGCCCTTCAGTGTCGATATATAGCGTTTTTGCAAATTCTTTCGCGCTACTTGAATGACAACACTTTGTTTTACGCCTTGAAATGGCTTCTTGCCAAGCAGTGTATATTTTGATTCTGCATCGTCGTATCCTTTTGATTCTAATTCTACGATCCAAAACGACGCACGCTCCTCATTGACTTGCATTAAGCTTCTAGTGTAGCAATACGGACTTTGTCACCACATTTGCAGCGACTTGTCGAGCTGGAATTGGACGATTGGAATATCATCTCCACTCACTATCAAAAGTATGGGAATTGAATTGTTTCTAATTCAGCATCACACCTTCTGCCATTGATAGTGTAGGGCTAATTTTAGAACCATCTTCTGTTTCTAGTTTTTAAGTTCCACCTCTTACCTTCTTCCCAACGTTGACCCATTGTGCCACTTAGCAAATCTTTCTAAACTATCGCTGAGCTGCATCATGAATAACTGGCTTCCATTCGCCTTGCTCTGTTGTTTGACCTAAGTCACTGCATCTTAAAAATCTGAATTCCGCTTTATATCCATTTTCATCTTCATCCAGCATGATAAGAAACGGCATATCTGTATATATTGTTTAGCGTAATTTATAAAGCGTTCACATTAGGTTGATGCTGACATAATGTTCTTTGTAAAAATAACATGCGTCATTGCTTGTGCAATTGTGCAGCATCTGAACCAGGATTCGGTGCTAGCCAGTTATCTGGCAAATTTCACATTTTCTGCGTAATCTGGTGCTACTGAAACGACTTTTGTGCCTTTATAGCGGACTTCAGTCATAAAATGTGCATCCGGAGTACGTGCGTTAAAGGTGTACATTAAGAGCACACACATAATAATGATAACATGATGCGTTATACCAGTCACTTGATTTCGAGCATCATCTGTTTGCTCTCCCCAAATTTAGTGAGAGGCAGGTGGTAAAATCTGCATACCAGTCATAAAACTAAGCATTTCACCACCAAGCAAAATTGATGAATCGAGCACTCATGCTGCCAACTAATCATTGACATCCGCTGGAATAGTGTAAATCCTGCGATTCGATCTGGACCATATATATTGCATACAGTAATTGTGCTGCGATTATCTCTGTAACGTCTTTTCCAATTTGAACGCACGATGCCCTCCCATACCTCGGCTTCTTGCGCTTATATTGTTTGGCTTTGTCTTCATTTCTTCATAATGGAACGCCCATGCGGCAACGCGATTACCATTGTTTTCTTCTAATGCTTCAGTCCATAAATCCCAGAGTTTTCCACGAATATATATGGATATTTGATTTCGGAAGCGGACTGTATTCATACCAGAGAATGACGCACCTCGTGGACATCCTCTCGGTTCATATTCCAGGCATATCCGGACCACAACTTGGATAGTCAGCTTTGTTGATCCCCAGGCATCACACCATCCTGACAACACTTTCCAAGAGCATGAGCCTGTACAGTTAACACCGTGTGTTGTGCTCACTTCTTTATCGATGGCTCCAATCGTTCTCTATGCACATCCCATTCTCTACTTTTACTTTCTAGGATCGACCACTCCCATTAAATTTTCTTGTTGGCTGAAGAGAGTTCAATCCAAATTTTCCATATTTATATCCTCCTACGTATAAAATACGATGATTGTAGATGTCGTGTTTTTAAATACTTTAAAATGCCCAAGACATTGCTTTAATTAGATTGTACATTTTTCTGACAACATAAAATATTAGAATCACCTAATTACTTGCGAATTTTCCCTATCAATAACGGGATTTCATTGAAATAATACACAATCATGTATGGTCGAAATTGCTTGTGCCAATCTAAATCGTTCAAATTTGCAGTATTGGTCGACAAATAAGGCTTCAACTTACGAATATATTCTCTCGGTTGAAACCTTACTTATTCATTTATATATAAATTAGTGACATAACACCTGTATTAGCATCACGCACGATTCCGGTTGAAATATATATGTGCATTTTCGTTGCTGTAATAAATGCATCATAGTAATCATATTGCGACGAATGATATGTAGCCATTCGATGTATCATTTGGCCAGCAAATGTAGTAGCCATAACCTTCGTCATATAAATGTTCACAGAGCATAAGGGCGTCATGTTTAGAACCACTTACTACACATAAAATTGCTGAGTCAGGATCAGATGTTGTTGAGGACGTGTTTCTAGTATAACCAACAACTTCCCCAATAATACATATACCTGGTTTCTGCCTCAATTGATTCAGTGTTGCAATTTTGAAATAATATTACTTAGCGCCCTTAACAACAAACTCGTTAAAACACGAGTGCTTGAAAGACAATCGCTATCGGGTAATCAATATCTGCGTATTGTTGTATCTGTGTGATACAATTTTCCCCTAAACGTTTTACATATACCCGCTAACGATGCCACCATTCACTAAGGAATTGACATCCGCTTCATTTTCTTTCTGAATCTTTTAGTGACCTGTGGTGAAATGCTGTCACACTTTTAGCAACTGTACGCGCATTGTATCAAAACCTGTCTGCATAGTAGCAACTGCTGCGCTCGCTGATGTCACGGTAACTTTTGTTTCTCAAACGCACATGATGCGCTCATTTAGTGTGTCGTGGACTTCTTCGTCGTCCAAATATCAGCCGGGTACGCCACCTTTAAGCCCTCACAACCTTGTTATATCGACGCGCTAAGCCTTCCACGATACAGTCATTTATTTTTCTCGGTCGAAATGTGTTTTGTATACGTGCTTTTTACCAACATCGATAATTTCAAAGTAGTCAAATTGCATATGTGTAAAATTGCTGGCTATTAACGGGATTCACTAATCGATCGTATAGAATGACATCCGCTTCACGTATTAAACGCTCAGCCTTTCGTCAACAACAACAATTCGGATTACCTGGTCCCGCAACCTATCAAGTAAACCTTGCCATATTTCACTCTACAGACATATATATACGTTCCTGTCTGTAACTTCTACCCTGATAAACATCTACACAACCTTCATCGGGTTCTTGAGACAATACCTGTATTTAAATCAATTTTCGATGAAGTGGAGCAGGCAAAATACATACTCCCCACTCACTGTCCCTTCAGACAATGGTCCTTGTTTGTGTGGACAGATATTGTGAACGGTCATGAATTGCCCACTTTCTGTTAAAAACAATCCTCACCTCTTCTTGCCTGACAATAGCACTTTTTCCAATTAGGGTGTTAATTCATCTATATTGTTGTCACTTTAATTTTCTTTTGTTTCAGCGTGTGTACACCTTCTCCACTTCAAAATTTTACGTGCTTGCGCATTTGACTAGTTACTAAGCTCAAGTTTCAGCTTCGCACCGCTAGCATCCATAATGCGTCTGGGCTTTTCTGTTCATTTTGTCTTTCTGGGTCAGTAAGACTTCTTGACATTTTCAAATCCAAGTCTTCTTAACCATGGCGCTGTTCTTTCAGCATATATACACTGTTTCAAGGACGATAATATTGCATCAGCACCACATACCTGATTACTTCATCTTGTGCTCTACAGTTGTTATTCAGCTTTTTCGACTTCACGACACCACCATTACCACCACGATAGCAGATTTTGAGACCATTTTCAACTGAGAATAATCACGTGCAAATCTTTAATCACCTGATTCAACACAACTTCTTGGGCAGCCTGAGGCATATTCATTTTGAATTTGTGAGAGGTGTATCGATGGTACTCAAATGTTTTTCTAAACGAATGCCAAGTCGTGTGTCGTGTATCGCGTACCAAATCTGTCAAAGCTGCTTTACCAACACAGCTTTTTAACGAGGCGTGTTTCTCACCATAAGCTGATGCTGAACGCATACCTGGGTCTTCCCATATGTTTGGTAATTCTTCTTTTAACTCCCATACAAACCAACAATGTTGCGAGATCTGTCACTTTAACTAGTGGCACATGATATTTCTTAGCCACTTCTCCTAGACGAATCAGTTGGTCTGCATCTGTAACACCCCCACGCATTTGAGGTATAACAGAAATGTACCATCATTTTGAATATTCGCATGGTAACGTTCGCTAAGCAAATCTCGATTCTCTTTCATCTTCTACGATCGTGTGGATGAAGCCATATTCAACAATAGTGATCGATCAGGTCGACATTTTGGACATCCACCTGTGTTTTAAAGTTTAAAAACATGTCGAACTTCTTTAGATGTTTTAAACCTTTCGCTCTTATTTGCGTTACAATCTGATACGCGTGATCAAAATCAGTGCAACCGCACATACCAGCAGTGGTTTTGCGCAACAAAGTCAATCTCCTAAGTGGTGACTGCAATATTTGAGCAATTTGCGGTTTACATTTACCACATGGAATTTCGCTTGTTTTAGCCGTTACTTCTTCAACTGACATAAAAGCCATTTCCGTAATTCGCATTTACTTATAGTACCTTTATCCAACACTCATTACAACCACAAAATTGTTTCATCACATCAGCCGTTATCCGATTGAGGAAGTGATGCCTCTTCTCCACCTTTAGTAGTCAATGATACAAGTGTGTAAATTCCTCTGATGGATTCACCTCTTTCATGCGTTATAGCGTGAACCATGATCGATATCACTGCATAGTACTGGCAATCAACTTCACATTACCGTCTTTTAAAAAGATCATAGTTATTATCAACTGACTATTAAATATTTTCAATACAACTAGTTCTGCATTTTCTACAATTTGACCAGCACTATACAAGTCACACTCAGAAACTTTTAATGGCGTAAATGTTGTCGATCCCTTGTATCCGTTCGTTTCTTTATTTGTTAAATGATCGAGCTAATACTTTACCTTGTTGTTCATAGTGGTGGTGCAACGAGTCCATAAACTTTGCCGTTATGTTCTGCACATTCACCAACTGCACATATACATTGCTATCACTCTGTTTGCATCACATCATTGACGACAATACCTCGATTAACATCTAGACCTGATTCTTTGGCTACTTGTGTGTTATGGTCGAATACCCACTGCCACAACAACTAGAGTTCAAGCCGAATCTCGCGTCCATCAGCCAATTTAACACCTTCTCAACATCATCTTCTCCTAAGATTTCAGTTGTGTTGGCTTGCATTTCAAACTTCATACCTTGCTTTTCTAGTGTCTGCTTTTAAGCATTGGCTTTCCAGCTTTACGGTCTAGCTGCATTTCCATCAGTCCTCATTCAGCTAAATGTAACGCAATCGTTACTTCCATACCTCGTTCTATCAAACCACGTGCACACTCTAAACCTAGTAAGCCTCACACCAATTACAATTGCTTTCTAGTCTTCAGCAATGTCTTCATCATTTGTTCAGTATCATCCAATCGTTCTCAAACTCAATTACACTCGGTAATATGTCGAACCTGGAACTGGAATCGACGAATGCTTTTAGGAACCTGTCGCAAAATCAATTTATCGACGATACTTCATACCATTTTGCAGTAGTAACTGATTGAGTTTTGCTCTATCTACTTCAATTACAGGATCGTGTATCGTTAGCTCGATACCATGTTCCTCATACCACCTCATATGGATTCATAATTGTTTCTTCAACTGTCGTTTTATTTTGTAAAATATTTTGAGTCACGATGCGTGATTATAGTTTGGATAAGGTTCTTTCTTACCCGTCACTGTCCTCATAAATCGTTGGCGCGCTCTAATATTTCTTCTCGATTGTTCGAGATGCCCGCCATGCGTTACTCAATCATTACTAGTTTTTGCTTTGCCATAAAAATATGCCCTTTACTCCATAATATTTATTTCAGGTATTAATTTTTCTAAGTTAGTGCTTTTATGTCATCAGAATCATTAAGCTTTCTAATCTATCGTTGATGTTGCTTTAAAAATTGGGTCAAGTTAATTGAAAGTGTGATGTGTATATCTCGTATTAATAACCATGTTGGCACTCATTTTGCTGCTTCACTTTGTTAAACAAGCTCTTCCGTCGTATAAAATAATGGTACGACAATCACCCTTTGATACCGATTTCGAGATGCTTTCTAAATCAAGTGTGTAAAACTAATCTCCATATAGCGTTCTCTTGCATGTCGGCTTGCTAATTTGCAAATTTTGTGAGCGCATATTTGTAACTCTTCGTGTGCCTTAGTAAACTTTCCATTAATATTGCCGTGTCAACAACCATAACTCCAACTTGTTGTTCGTCACCTGCTAATGCGTCACAAAATACGTTGTTCAATTAATCGTCTCATTAAAGGATGTGTGCTGCAAGCGGCTCGCTTACTTACCTTGTGTCTGGATACCGTCGTTTCATTTCATGAACGATATTCGGTATATCCTTGAGATAATGCATTGCACTAAAAGATTAGCAATGGTACAATTTTAAAATGGTCAACCCCACTTTGAATCAACGTCGTCATTACCGTCTCTAAATCCTGATGCTCACTTTCTAAAAACGCAATATCATAGTGATGTATATCATCTTTTACTAATTCAGAAATAAATGCTTCTAACGCTTGATTCTGTCGTCCAGTGCCTCATGCCATGTGCAACAATGATATTCCATTCACATTTACCAACCCTTTCACACATGTTGTATACCAAATCATTTTGTTTTTGTGAAAAGAATCACATTATAATGTAAATCAGAATTCCCTGATGCCTGTAGTCATGCATATTCCTATACATTTTCCTTTTTGTTAAATCAGCGACCGATATGTGAATCCCCTACTCAACATTTATTTGAGCAAGCATCAATATATCGGTCGCTTTGTAGTATATATTATCTTAAAAATGGTGGTTGGCCTAATATTGTTTCGTCAAAGCGCTCGGTATCAATACTTTGCGTGGTCGCTATCCCTAAATCGCCATCATCATTTTCATGTTCGCTGTATGTTCATAACCTCTTTTTCATAAATTTTTAAGTAACCACGGATGCAATCTTGCAGATGTACCTAAAGTAACTGCCGCTGACTCTTTAACGTATCTCGCAAAATGCTTCTTCAACATAAGTAAGTAATTGGCTACCATAGCCTTTTCCTTCATACTCAGGGTTTGTCGCAAACCACCAGACAAAAAGGATAGCCCGAAATACTTTTCACACTTCCCAAGGATATCTAACTGTAATCGTAGATATAATTTCATCATCAATTGTCATGACAAAATGTAGTATTTTTATCTATATTTTCTTTAACAGCATCTAAATTAGCATTAACTGAAGGCCAATCAATACCTAGTTCTCTTAGAGGCGTAAATGCTTCATGTCATGAGATAGTTGCAATTTTCTGCATCTTGTTCACTTGCGAGTCGAATCATCGTTTTTGTCATATTAATCCCCACTCTTTTTTAAAATGATTTAACCATATTTTATTTTTAAAATAAATATCCATCAAAGTGTATCAATAAATTTATCACATGTCAGAAAGTATGCTTCATCTGAATACACCAATACTCTCATGAAACTTATTAAAATTACTCTCTCAACGTAAAAACCATTCAAATTCATGAATGGTTTGGAAGGAAATGATTCATTGTTACGCTATTTAATCACTACATCTTAATTATTGTTGCTCTAAACGATTACGCTTACCATTTAAGAAAGCATAAACGAGGACCTACAAAAATACCGCCACCGACAAAGTTACCTAAAGAAAGCCAAAAACGATATTTTTAAAACGTGTAACCATGAAAGCTGCATCAAGGTTAAAGAATACCATACCTGCATATAGACCTGCATTGAACACAACGTGCTCATATCCCATGTATACAAGACCACGACACCACAAGCTATGAAGAATGCCTTTGTTGACCGCCTTTGAATTGCATAGAGATGAAAATACCAATATTAATAAAGAAGTTACAGAAAATACCTTTTGTAAAAATATTCAACCATGTTGAATCAACAGTCTTTTCTGAACTAAAAGCTGTTAAAGCTTGTGTCATTTTCAGGTGTCATGACATGCGCAAATTTCATTAAGAAAAATAACACAAACCCACTCCAAAATATTTTCCTAAGAAACAATATAATAAAATCCAAGTCATCTTCTTAACAGAAACGACTTTTATAATGCCAGCCTACTGTAAAAGTACATGAGTTACTTGTTAATAATTCAGAGTTAGTTAATACAACTAAAATCAAACCTAAACTAAACGCAATGGCTCATTAAATTGATAAGTCCATCTCGCCCGAGTACTCGCAAACTGCGTCTTTTATTCCGAACATAAATACAGTAACGATTGAGAGTAAAAATCCGGCCATCATTGCTTTAAGCATATATCGGCCAGGTGTTTGCATGTACCATTACTTCGCTTCATTTGTACTGAAGATGATATTGAATCAACAATTGCGCCTGTTGAATATGTATCTTCAACTGTTTTCTTATTTTCTATCACAGTACTTCCCCCATTTACTTTGATCAGATAAAAATTTACTTTCTAATTATATTAGTAAATCAATGTAATTGATAGTTTAAATTTCAGAAAAATCTTTTTATTCTCTCGAAAAATGTAGTTTTTCTTTTCATAAAACAGCGAGATAAATCGCGTGATTGGCTAATATCTTTATGATTTAAGATATTACGACGCTCATTTTATCTCGCTTTATGTAAAGTATTACTTATTCTTTTTAAATTTTGAAAAGTAATGTAAACCATATGCAAATACACTGTAGCCACGACTGTGCGCGTACGTAAATCTAACCACTTTATTTGGTACACATTTCGAAGTAACAGTAATTGAAGATAAATAGCGTATGTGAAAAATATATAATATTAATACTTTAATGTAACGTTGTGCCATCGAATCATCCTTCATTCAATTAATAATATTACGTTATTATTATAAACCGAATGGCATATAAAATTTTTTACATATTTTCAACAACTTTATTTCAATAAAGCATCAAGTTGATCTAAAAGTTTGATTCATACCCTGTGTTCAACACCCATGTTTATGACTTGTTGAGCAGCTTCTTTTGTTGGAAATACCGATGGTGATGTCACTGTCGTTTTCGTTGTATTGCTCTTGAAAATGACAAAAGTAATTTTCATGCTTGGCATTTTTGTATCTTTTTGCACCTTGAGTGTCATACAAATGAGTCAATATATTCAATTAAATATGGACGCTTAACCGTTTTATATTCTGCTAATGTATAGCTGGTCATTGTAGGTGTTTAATCGCATAAAATGCATCACCGCCTGAAAACAGCATTAAAGCAGAAACACTTTGGTACTAGCGTCTTTTTGGATGAAACCATTTTTTCAAATAATGCTTTTTGTCGTATAGGCATCAAACACCTTTTCAATCGAGTGCTTCTCATCGTTCTTGATAATTTTATTATCTTCAACTTTTAATCGTCATCTTCCCACTCTATCTTTTATATTTACTCATCTTAACATGCATTGAGTAACATATGTTACCAAATCATTTGTTATAAACTATAGTAATATTAATCATTCCCCTGTTGAAATTGATAACTACGAAATAAAACACACTCTATTCAGCTATTAACAGTTGAGTGAGAGTGTGCAAACCCTATTGAATTAATGCGCTACGTTTCTTCTTTGATTTGGTCTTTATTTAATTTGAAGGATAATATGTTGGCCAGTTATCCATTTCTTTTTAATAACGCGTCATTATCATTACCCATAAAGATATGGAAGTGTTCTGCCTTTTTAGGTGCAGATGTTGTGATCGCTAAATTGGATGAATTTCAGTAAGTCTTTATCATTACTGATCGACCAATTTAAACATAAATCTCACGCCACAGTTACCTTTAGGATATTTCATGTTTTCTTACCATTGTATTCATATTTACCAGTGTGTTTCTTACCATCTTTAGTAAATGTGATTTATTTCTTATATATCAATGTTAGTAATATCAGTTTTATATCCTTTGTCATAATAAGCATAAATCTTTGGCAGATTTCTTGCGATCGTTTTCAGCTTTATGTTCCATCACTTCATCAAGCGTACCGTCTTTTTAAGTAAATGTAAACAGATTGCCATTCACCAGCATAATCAGCTAATTCACGGTCTTTAACGCTCATCTTTAAAAATACCCATCAGAAATTGCTTTGTCATGATTTCACTTTCAGCTTTGTCGTCTTTTCACTTCTAACACCACTGTCTAAAGCTTTACCGATATTTTCAATATTAGATTTCATTAATGATTGATACGTAATATTATCTTTTTCTGTTGTTCTTTATTTAAAGACTCCATGTTGTAGAATTTTAAGGCTTCGCATCTGTTTCTTTACAGATTGTTTCAGTCACTTTATTCGCAACATTATCTTTTCGTAAAGAATATATTTAGCATTGCTATCTCTAATTTCTTTAACAATTTTAGTTAATTCTTTTTGTGATGGATCTTCAGCATTCGTATTTTGAATACCTGAGACAAAACCATAACGATCGAGCTAAGTATCCAATTGATTCATGTGAAATGAATACTGCATTACCTTGCTTATCTTTTGTAACATGCTTCATATCGTTATCAATTTTTCTTAAATCGTCGTTTTAATTTTTGTAGTTTTTCTCATAGTCATCTTTATGTTTTGGATCTTTTTCACTAATTCATCTTTAATTTCTTTAGCGAAAGTTTGGTTAATTTTAGGATCCCAACCATACGTGTGGATCATATCCACCATGATGATGATGATGTTCTTCTTTCTCATGATCATTTCTCCCTCATGTTCATGCTCTTCACCATGCTCGTGTTGATCGGTTAAAGCTTTGCTTTTATCTAATTTATCCTCTAGAAAGCAGTTTTTATCTTTATCTTTGATAGTGGGTGCAGACTTTCTTAGCAACCGGATCTAAATTATCCCTGTATGCATAAACAAGTCTGACTTGCTTGCATAATATATCTTTTTGTGTTGGTTCATAGCTATGTAAATCTGTCCCTGCTGGATAGATTGATGATACCTTCACGTGTTTTTCCACCAATTTGCTCTGCAGAAATGATTTGCAATGGATAAACTGTCGTTTTAATTGTTACCTTGCCATCTTTATCTTTTCCATCATCATTCCCACATGCGACTAATGATAAAAGGTTACGGCTGGTACAGAAGTAACATACCTAATTTCTTTTTTCATGAGTCACCCTCCTAAATAGTAATCTTTTACGTTTTTAAAATTATATACTCATGCTACTTAAAAATACAAGCACTGTTTTTATAAATAATATAAAGTCGAATCATACTTTTGAGGTATTTACCACTTTTTCGTTTTATCTAATACATGACTATTAGTACAAATATGATACAGAAAAACTTTATAGTATTTACGAACGTCATAATATAAGAAAAAGACAATCTCTATCATATTGCTAATGAAATTGCCTTTTCATATTGTCTCTAAAATAACACCCTATTTTTTTATAGTGTGACTTTTAGATTTAATAATGGTATTTACATGATGCTATTTTTATATGATTGTCATCTACTGTATAAAACCAATCTATGTTCGTGATTGATACGTCTACTATGATACCCAGTCAGATTCGAGTTTTAACTTTTCAGGCTTACCCTATACCTTCCAATGCACCATTTCTGTCAATACTTTTAGTAACTCATTAATCTTCTTCACCATATCAGTTTCTGCTGAAAATACTTATAATCTTCAAAGGCTTGAGGCGAAAACGTAATATTTAACCTAGCCATTATACATCTATATCTTTCGTTATAGTTTTCCCACGTTCTAGATCGCAATTGATTGAGCTAAGTGTTCAGCATTATTTGGGTTCTGTTGGAGTAAAGTGTTTTCCATCATGGAGTTATAATCTGATTCTGACATGATTACTACGTTTTATCATCAGTGAGATGTTACAGTTACCATATCACTATCATCATTTTACTTTTTGTCATAAGTGCCTTTTAAATTCTGTCGAGGCGTATGAATAATAATAATCATATTTATCGCCTCCTTTTAACACACCTCAATTGTACAAATATCTGTACAATAAAAACAAGCGACACAGAAAAACTACTAATCAAGATTTCGCACGGGGAAGAATCAATACCTATCCTGTACTGATTCCCTACTAAACAATATTTTACATGATAATTTCTACCTATTTTAGACTTCATACATTAAAAGACAATCTCTATCATATCGCTAATAGAAATTGCCTTTTTCATATTGTCCTAATAAATTGATATCACTTACTTATCTCAACAATTAAGATTATTTTTATTTTTATCTTTTAATAACTTCTCATAACTTTCAGTAATCATATGGATGCTTTAACTTTCTCGCCATTAATAAATGCAGTTGGTGTCGTTTTTATATGATTATCTTTTCGCTATTTTTATCTTTCTCTGCAGCTTTCCAAGACTTGCTATCTTTTTGTCTTGTAATCTTTTATATTTTTATTTTCCGTCTCTTTATCTAAATGCAGTTGTTTTAATATGTTTATCTAATAGTTCTTTTTGTTAACCATTCTTTATTTTTCATCTTGCTGGGCAGCAAATAATTGCTTTTGAAAATCTAAAAATGATTTGAGGTGCATACATCAATACTGCACGACTCGCACGCGAACCAACAATTGAGTCTTTACCTAAGAAAGCTAAATTGACAAATTGGTATTCCACTTTGTGATTATCTATATAATTTTTACGCAACTTTGGCAGACTTTTCATCTAATTCTTTACAATAAGGGACATTTATAGTCGCCATAGTGACAACTAATGGTTTGCCGTTTTTCGAGGGATGTCGTTGCTGATTCTTTTTTACCGCAAGCTGTTAAAATTAACATGCTCACTATAAATAATGTTAGTAATAGTCATAATAACTCCTAGTTTCATATCTAGTTCGTCATATTTTTCTTCACTGATAATCCGCATCATGTTGTTGATAATATCGTCTCGAATCAAAATCTTGCTTATATGATACACGTTTATCACTAAAATCATATGCATAATAATGCACTTCATCATCATTACTCAAGGTTTATAAGCTAAAATGATAATTTTATCCTTATCATAGACATAAATATTAGCATCTTTGCGTTCAGAGTATTATCGACACGATCGCGTTGCCTTTTTGGCAAGTTGTTCTTGTTTTGATTTTTGAATTTTAACTGCTTCATCTATTTCTTTCACATATTTATCATTACCACATCCTGATATAAAGACTAGTAATAATAATACCGTCGCCACAAATCCTTCAATGCTCCTCCTACTATCAACTTCCAACTAACTTTCAATATAATTAATACTATACACCGTCAAACATTAATGCGCTACAACTACTACCAATGCATTTAATATAAATATCAAAGAAATAACAGTTATGTATAGTCAAAGAAAAATATATTTCATTTTCTATGTGTATTTTGTAATCAGTTTTTGATAAAATAATAGCATTATTAATAAATTCCAAAAGTACAGTTCAATTCAGAGAGGATGGGATAAAATGAACTTTGTAACGTTGACTTCGGATGAGTTCAATGCGTTTACAACAAAGCATTTTTCACATTACACACAATCAACTATTCATTACAATCATAGAGTTGATTTAAAAGGCGATATGTGCATCTTGTAGGGGTTAAAGATGACAATGGTCAAGTGATTGCAGGATGTATTGACAGAAGCACGCACCTAAATTTTTCAAATATTTTATACCATCATCGGGCCAGTGATGGATTATCAAATCAATCATTAGTAGCATTTTTCTTTTAAAGCATTAACGTCATATTTAAAAGAAACACAATTGTTTATATGTCCTATGTAGATCATATTTAATTGAAAATTTACAGCAATGCAGACGGTGAAATTGATAAATCTTATGATAACTGAGCATTTGTTAGAACAATGGATAGAATTAGGGTTATAAACACCAAGAGTTTCCTGTAGTTATGATTCAATGAGCCAAATCCGTTGGCTGTCAGTGTTAGATTTAAAAGATAAGACTGAAGACCAACTTTTAAAAAGAAATGGATTATCAAACGAGGACGTAATATTAAAAACATATGATATTGGTGTCAAAACTAAAGACGTTAACGATTGATGAAACGCAAACTTTTTCGACTTATTCCATATGGCTGAGGAAAAAGCATGGTTTCCAAATTCCGTGAGTTACCATACTTTGAAGAAATGCAAAAGTTATACGATGACCACGCCATGTTAAAGTTGGCGTATATTGATTTAAACAGTGTTTAAAAACGTTACAATTAAAAGCAACAACAATTAACAGCTGAACTCTCCAGGTGTTGGAAGAGCAGTGGAAGAAAGTCTAATTCAAAGAAAAATAAAACGAAACGCACACAGCTAGAACAACAGCTAAATAGCAATAAGCGTAAAATCGACAATCAATAGAACAAATTGAACAAGATGGTGCAGTCTTAAACTTAGCTTCTGCTTTATTTATCTACAATGAGCATGAAGTTTATTACTTATCTAGTGGTTCCAAACCCTAAATATAAATGCTTATATGGGTGCCTACCATTTGCAGTGGGAAATGATTAAGTTTGCTAAAGCGCATCCTATTGGTCGCTATAATTTTTATGGTATTACCGGTGACTTTTCAGAGTCATCAGAAGACTATGGCGTCCAACAATTCAAAAGGTTTTAACGCACATGTAGAAGAGTATATCGGTGACTTTATTAAGCCTATCAAACCATTACTATATAAGGTACAAACGTACTTAAATCATAAACGTCGTTAAAAATATCGCTCCAAGATTATGACAACATAACAAAAGAACCACGCATCATGTATATGGCTTCATCGCCATACTAAAACATGATACGTGGTTCCTATTGATATTCTTCATTTTATAACATTTAAGAAACGTCTTAATTCTTCTGTTTTCGGACGATTGAACATCTCTTCTGGTGCCCCTTGTTCTCCGATCGTACCTTCATCGAATAAATACAATGTTATTAGATACTTCTTTAGCAAAACGCATTTCATGTGTCACAATGACCATTGTCATGCCTTCATTAGCCAAATCTTTAATGACCTTTAAAAACATCATTCACAAGTTCAGGATCGAAGTGCAGATGTTGGTTCATCAAACAACATCACTTTTAGGGTTCATTGCTAGTACTCTTAGCAATAGCAACACGTTGTTGTTGACCACCTGATAATGCATGTGGACGTTGATCTTTTGACATGTGTTAAACCAACTTTTTCTCAAGTAACTCAAGTGATTTCCCGTGACCTCATCCTTTTTCAACTTTTTAACTGTGATAAGACCTTCCATTACATTTTCTAATGCCGTCTTATGCGGAAAAAGGTTATAACTTTGAAATACCATACCAGACTGTTTACGAACTTCTATTTGTGATTTTTATCTTTAGATGTATATGTTTTTGCCGTTAACATAAACTGTACCTTCAGTTGGAATTTCTAAATGCATTAATCATACGTAACAATGTTGTTTTACCTGAACCAGATCGACCGATTAAGTTACAACCTCACCTTGTTCAACAGATAAATCAATACCTTTGATGACTTCAACATCATTAAATGAGTTTTTATGGATATTGTTCGAATTGAATCATAGGCGATACCCTCTTTCAATATAAGATTCATAGATACCTTGGATAATTGAAATAATAAAGCATACCACCCAGTACATTAGCGCAACTAACACATAAATTGTTAAATATTCATATGTTGTAGACGCAACTTCTTGAGCTTTTCTAAACATTTCAGCCACTAAAATAAATCCTAATAATGATGTATCTTTGATTAAACTTAAAAATATGTATTACCTAGTGCGGGAATCGACACTCGAATTGCCTGCGGTAAAAATGATACGTTGTATCGTTTGACCATACACGTCATACCGATGGAATATGCAGCTTCTGTTTGTCCTTTCGGTATAGAAATAATACCTGCCACGAATAATTTCCGAAACATACGCACCTACATTTAATGATAAACCAATAATAGCAGCCACTACAGGTGCCAATGTCCATTGGTTGTCAGCGTCATTTGTTAATAATCTACCTAATTCTGGAATACCCGTAAAATATGATAAATAGTTGTACTATCATTGGTGTTCCTCGAATAATAGATACATAGACACGTGAAATACTTCTTAAAATTTTACTCGTTGAAATTCGCATTAATGCTGTAAATAATGCAATAATCAATCCTAAAACAAATGCTTAACTAATGTAATAGGAATTGAATATTTGACCAAACCTTCTAGCATAGGTCGAGCTTGTTTGCAGCATCTAGCGCATGTTGTTGTTCGCTATTTAGATTTAGAAACATCTTGACCAAACCATTTCTTACCTATTTTTAGCTAATTCACCGTTTTCCTCGATCAAGCCATCATTGAGATTTTGAAACTGTTTCATCATCTGCTTTTTAGAAAATGCAAATGCAGATCTACTTTGTTCAACATTACCTTTGATTGCTTTGATCTTGCGATTAGGTTTTTGTTTTTATAATCCAAGTATGACAGACTATCATTAAATGTACCATCAACACGCTTGAGACAATAATAAATCCATTGACTGGTTAAAGCCATCAACTTTTGTAATATCAGCACCTTTATCCTTAGCTAATTTACCATAATTAGATGTGAATGTTTGTGCTAACTTCTTACCTTTAACATCATCAAAATCTTTAATATCTTTTTCATTTTTCACGAATAACTAAAACAGCACTTGAGAATGTGTAAGGCTTAGAAAATTTATATTTCTTTTCTCTATCAGGATTAATACCTACTTGGTTCGCGATTACATCAAAACGCCCTGCGTCTAAACCTGCAAACATAGAATCCCAAGAGTTTCGTTAAATTTAAAGTTTTTAAAACCTTCTTGCTTTAGCCACTGCTTTAATAACATCAATATCGTAACCAGTTAATTTACCATCTTTATCAGTGGAAACTCAAATGGTGCATAAGTCCCCCTCAGTCCCAACATTAATTGTCTTGCTATCTTTACTAACTTCCTTGTCTTTCGACGAATTGTTTCCGCATGCAGCCATATGAAAACGAAAGCTATCATCACAGATAAAAGAAAGTCTTTTCATAGAATATATCTCCTTATTCTTATTATTCTAATCGGAATAAAATATTTTAATCTGAAATGCCGGATAAGTCAATATAGTTGAACTTTTGCTAAAAAGCTTTATATAGCTAGCAACTTATATTTATTGACGAGAATCAACTTCTTTTTCTTACCTTGTAACATAAATGAACAAAAGAAACTAACAACTGTAATCAATAATACAAATAAAAATCCAGCGTGATAACCATGCAACATCGTATCAACTTTAATTTGATTCATCATATCAATTTTTGTTCATGCCATTATAGTCTGACATAGTTGGAGAAAAGTTTTTGCTTGCATGTGGATAAAATAGTAATTAAGTGCAGCTGTTCCGATAGAGACCAGCAATTTGTTATACTGTGTTTGTCATAGATGAGACCATGTGCATTCATTTCTGGCTTTTAATTGATTCATCGTATGGGTCATTACGGAATTAATCTAACGCGATACAATATTCGAATCGCATAAACTGTTGCCAACATGATTGTTGATGTTTGTTCATCCATTACAACAAAAATAAGCCGTATAATAACAACAATCGCCATACCTACTAAAAGCAAGCTTTCTAGGACCAAACTTTTCATATAAAAGCACCCGAAGTCATCGACATAAATGCCATAACAATTGCTCCTGGTAATAAAGTTAATCCAGAGTCTAAAGCTGAACGATGCAATAAATTTTGCACAAAGATAGGGTAAAATCGTTTCGAACCAATCATCGATACCATTGTGACACCATAATAATGATACCAACTGTAAATTGTTTTATTTTTAAATACAGCAAAATTTAATAATGGTGTTGATAGCCGATATTGACGTAATACAAATAATGCGAGCTAAAACAACGCCTCCAATCATAGATACTATTACGATAGGATTATCAAAAACCTTTTTCTGAAATTGAACTCGTTCCATACATATTAACCCGCCGAAACCTAGTACAGAAAAAATGACAGAAGCTCAAAAGTCAATGGTAGCGCTGAGTGTGGTTCCAACATTTTTATCGTTTTAAATCAATTAAAAATGCTAACAGCTGCAATTGGAGCGACAACATGGAAAAAAGCGATGCTCAGTTAAATATTCAACAGAGGTAACCTGAAGAGTAGGTCCAATAGCTGGTGCTAAACCAATTGCAAACCAAATATCCCCCATATTTACCGCGTTCATGCGGTTTGGAAAGCTGTCAAAATCGTTGTCATCATCGATGGCATCATATTACCTGCGCCTAACGCCTGAATAATTCTAGCAACTAATAATATAAGTAAGTGCGGACTCAAGCCGCCAGGTAATCGTACCTAAGAAAAAGATAGAAATACCCACTACAAAAACACTTGTCTTGTTGTATAACGTTTGTAGTAACAAGCGCGGACAAAGGAATAACAATCCCATTAGTCAATAGCTGTTGTCAGCCATTGAACTTGTGTATATGAGAATTTTCAAAGATCTTTCATAATACTTGGTAAGCCGTCACTAATAGTGTTTCATTTAGTAATCAAAATCCACCCATCAGCATAGTAATAATCATCGTTAATTTTTGTTTCTGACATTTAAAGCTTCCCCTCACCATCTAAAAACGACACTCATTTTTAGATATCCAGTGAGTATACCATTTTTCAAAATTAGCGACTTTATTACAATTTCTTTTAAAACAGTAATCATTACTATTTACATATAGTAGTTATCGGTCATAATATATTTACAAGGAGGGATAGAGATGAAATTAGATTTACAGACTGCTCGTCGAAATTTAAATAGCCTAACTTTATTAAAACAAGAAAGCGTGCTTTAAAGATTGTTAAAGCAACATAAAGAGGCGAAATAATTGTTTTAATTTGACTATATTATAGTCTAACTATATTTTCAGTATCCTAGCTCGTTAATATAAACTCTATATAACTATTTCCTTACATTACTTCACATATTTAAGAGAGCATATCACTCATGCATGCACTTGCAGCTCTCTATCAAAAGTAGTATTTTATCTATAACTAGATCATCCGTTAATTCATAAACAAGACGTGCTACTGTTTAATTTCATAATTATTGAGTATCTTCATCGACACATCTTCAGATATTTAATGAATGTCGAATTGAATTTCCGATGATGCAGAAACTAATACCGTTTGACCATCTAGCAAATATTGTGAAATATGGTCAGTCCAAAATGGTATCACTCAACTGGTATCTTTCAGACTTTCGAATAAGGCATCATACGTTTATCTAAAGTGAGTTATATCGACGATCATTCATTAAGCTTCGCTTTGTACTTCGGTTTTCGGCAGGTGGTTTCACATCATAAGAACGACGCCAAATACGTACTTGTTCTTCTCGAATTCTTTTCTAGCATCATCTTTATTTTAAACTTGCAATCCACCATAGTGGCGTTCATTTAAACTTAGCTTTTATATACGGAATCCATTTGTTGTTTTTAGATTCAGTTACAAATATAATGATTGTATCTAAAAGCACGTGTTAATAACGATATAAAAGCTACATCGATGGCGATATTATTTTCTCTTACTTTTCACCTGCTCTAGTCGCTTCATTAATACCCTTATTCAGATAAATTAACATCTTCCATCCAGTAAAATAAGTTTTTAGCATTCACTCCTTTGTCCCATGACGACATAAAATTAATTTTGGCATAACTTATAACCTCTTTCCTTTAATCTTTAGGACGTTATTTCAGGGATATTTTAAGATGATTTTAATCTTAGTAATTTTTCTCTTTTCAATATATTTTAGAATTCAGTGATTAAATCAATTATCACTAGACATTAAATGATAAATGCTATTCCCCCATTTTCATAATTCATAAATGAATCAATAACCACTAATAACAAATCCTATTATACACCTTTATCCGCTATTTTTCTAAAAGGTTTAAAAATATTTTTAGATTGCACCCTAAACAAATAAATGCTAATAAACAAACTCCTCAGATATTTATATATATCTATGAAGACGTTTAAATACATTATAGATGGTCTGGTTCTGGGTGAACGTATACTGAGGAAATACCTGTGCAAACAGATGTTCGACATTGTCACAAATTTGATGCCCTTCTACTAAGGAAGGTTAGCATCTACAACAATTGTGACATCAATAAACCTCACTTCCATGGTAACGCCCTTTAATACTTTTAACTTCTTGTACTTCATCAACTTCTAAAAATATCATTGCGATACGCATTCTGAAATTCATTCGTGAAACCATCCTCAACATAAAGTGCTTCTTTAAAATACAAAACCAGTATAAACAGTTAGTAAGCCTAGTAATATTGCTAAAATAATATCGACAATTGGAAACCGATTTGCGTAAAATTAATCCTATCCGCTGTTCCAATGCTGACTAAACTATCTGATAAATTATCTTTGGCAGCCGAATTTAAAGAACTACTTTTCGTTCTTTTTCGCTAGTCTTTGATTGACTGCAAATACAATCAACATTACAAGACCACTGATTAAGCTGACGATGATTGTTATTGCGTTAGGTACAACGTCATCTTCTTTGAACAAACGAGGTGCATTTTGAATAACTACTTGGATACCTACAAACATAGTGACAAATGACACCAATAATGAAGAACTATTTTTCAGACTTCAAATGGCCATAGGATGATTTCGATCGGCAGGTTTAATTGGAATTTTTCAATCCAATAATAACAGCTAAAGAAAGCGATAATATCTGTCATATTGTTTTAATGCGTCGGCTCTTACAGCTGCAGAGTTAAAGACAAAACCCGTGACATACTTAACAATAGATAAGATTATATATAATTAAACTCAAATAAGCACCGCGTTGCGCTCAATTTAAGATTTTCATTATAGAGACATGCGTTGAACCACCTATGAATTAGTATAGTAACAATATTATGAGATGATTTATTTTAATTTTACAACGTAATTTTATAAATTTTTATAAAATTAAACTAATTTATTCATTCGCAACCCCTAAAAATAATTTTTAGCCTTTCACGAATTTTGCTGAGCTAGAAGGCTTTATGCATTAGTAGCGAAGCTAATCTAATGCGTTCCTTTATTTTCTGCTGCAATTTTATGCCAGCTAGAAAAGGCGCCCAACTCTCCTGTTTGTGAACTTTCGGCCTCGAAAGTTTCTATGTTAGAACCCTATGCATGAGTTGCGAGCTATCTAATGTCGTGACCTAATTATATAGAAGAAAAGTGCATCAGTGACAAATTAAATGGGATTTCTACTCTACCAAAACTCTCTTCGAAAGACAATTTTCTCCTCTATTTATTAGCAAAATATTGCATTTCTCATAGTACTTCCTTACTTAAAATACGCTGAGATATTTCTAGATTAAACGCTTTTTACATAGATTAACACTAGTTAATCTATTAGTTAACATTAGTTAATAATTGTTAATTTCATTTGTATTCTCATGTATAAATTCTAAAAGCATACATTTAATATGTAAAGAGAAAGGGAATACACATGAAAAATAAATATATCTCGAAGTTGCTAGTTGGGGCAGCAACAATTACGTTAGCTAATGATTTCAAATGGGAAGCAAAAAGCGAGTGAAAACACGCAACAAAACTTCAACTAAGCACTAAACAACTCAAAACAACTACATGTAACGAATCGACAAAAGCTTTTTATCAAGTATTACATCTAAAAGGTATCACAGAAGAACAACGTAACCAATACATCAAAACATTACGCGAACACCCAGAACGTGCACAAGAGTATTCTCTGAATCACTTAAGAGACAGCAAGAACCCAGACCGACGTGTTGCACAACAAAAACGCTTTTTACAATGTTCTTAAAAATGATAACAACTGAACAAAGATAATTACATTGCACGAAATTAAAGAAAACCCTGATGATAGAAGCCAACAAGTTTGGGTAGAATCAGTGCAATCTTCTAAAGCTAAAGAACGTCAAAAATATTGAAATGCCGGATCGAAAGCAATTAAAGATTTCAAGATAACAAAGCACCACACGATAAATCAGCAGCATATGAAGCTAACTCAAAAATTACTAAAGATTTACGTGATAAAAATAACCGCTTTGTAGAAAAAGTTTCAGTGAAAAAGCAATCGTTCGTCATGATGAGGCGTGTGAAATCAGCAAATGATGCAATCTCAAAATTAAATGTAAAGATTCAATTGAAAACAGACGTTTTAGCACAACGTGAAGTTAACAAAGCACCTATGGATGTAAAAGAGCATTTACAGAAAGCAATTAGACGCATTAGTAGCTCAAAAGATGCTGAAAAGAAAGTGGCGCCAAAAAGTTGAGGCTCCTCAAATTCAATCACCACAAATTGAAAAACCTAAAGCAGAATCACTCAAAAGTTGAAGTCCCTCAAATCCAATCACCCAAAGTTGAGGTTCCTCAATCTAAATTATTAGAGTTACTACCAATCATTAAAAGATTCATTTAACTATGGTTTTTACAAGTATTTAACAGATACTTATAAAAGCTATGAAAAATATGATGCAACAAAGTACTACATAATAAATATTACCAATATAAAGGTTTAATTATTAAAACAGTTTTAACAACAATCAGTGTGGTTATGGTTCATACATTAAACCTCTTGAGTGAGCAAACAAAAGCGGGAATTTGGCTAAATCTATACCAAGATGAAACTATGTAACTGGGTCTAAACTGACGTGCAAAGTGTTATACGCATTTACCAAAACCAGAATTAGGTAAAAACAGCTATTAGAAGCTCAAGAAACAGCAACAACTTTCAAAACGCTTTATGAGGCATATTCAAATCATTCTACAGAATAATCAATCAAAAGTATCTCTAGTTTTACATCATCGGCTAATTTTCGTAATAAACCGTGATAGCAATACGTAAC